>Ga0208636_100016_pt1 | contig 398004 bp, 401 predicted proteins | sample LakWasM103_HOW12_2_FD_183921 | JGI IMG/M metagenome (GOLD analysis project Ga0208636, IMG submission 183921) | Freshwater sediment methanotrophic microbial communities from Lake Washington under simulated oxygen tension - Sediment Metagenome... | ecosystem: Environmental > Aquatic > Freshwater... | reverse complement strand
CTTCTGTGATTTGACGCACTGCTGCTAATTTGAATTCTTCTGGATAACGTTTCGCGCTCATTTTATACACCTTTTTAAGTTGCCATTATTACGGCTCTAAGGTGTCTAGTAAACTAGTGGCGATTCACACAAAGTAAATTTGTAAACAATTTCTTAAGATTTATTGAATGCGCAGGGGCAGTAAAATTTGCAGCATTAACCGGCTGGAGAGAAAGTGAATATGGTTTTGGAGTCAACAACATTCATTGTTCTATCAACCAAGATACATTAGATCAATACTCCAATCCGATTAAGTATGTAATTAACTGGGTCGTCTCTAAAACAAATGGTAACACTCATTTGGACCGTGAAATTACTTATGGAGCATATTCCACAGCACTAAAACTATCGGCGTTAGTAGAGTCCAATTTTGAGCTTCCATGTTTATATAGTTTTAATAGGAACATGATAAATCCAAATATCTCAAGTGCAATAATTCCGAGATTAGTTTCCTTTCTATGGTCGAATTTTGCGACTCATTATTCAGCGTTTCATAAATTAGACCTCATAGATGAATTGAGTTTGCTAGAATCTAAACAAGGCTTAACTGAAGTAGAAAAAATAAGACTGGTTGCTCTTAAAAAGCAGTATGAAGAAGAAAGCTGGGACAGTTATGAATCGGATATAAATCTACGTGAAGCAAAGTTACGTTCCAAAAATGAATTCGACCGAGTAAAATTTTTAATTGACCAGGATGATAGGCGCGGCTTTATATGGAAATATAAAACGGGTACTCTGAATTCTTTACATACATACATTCTCGATAATTTTTTATCAGAAGAAACTAAGAAAGTCATTTTTAACTTTCAATCAGTAACCGATATCTCTCCAGTTTTTACCCGTAGTATCATTAATGAAATAATCCAAGATTGTTTATACCCTACGCCACACTCCTTAAGGCATATGTGGGCAGAAGCGGTATACAGAAGGTTCGACGGAGATGCAGGTTGGATGATTAGGTCGAACTTCAAACACATTAACCCCAGTATGTGGCTTGCTTATATTAGAGATAAAGATAATAGAAGGCGCCATGACAGCATAAAAAGACAAGTTATATCGTCATTATTAAATAATTACATTAAGAAAGTTGGGATTGGATATGCTGGACCTTTAGACAAGTTATTGAGAAGGCTTTTCAATATTACTCACGTAACCAAACCCGAGAATGTTGCTAGCTTAGTTGAACAGTTTGCATTAAATGAAATTGAAAATATTAAATCGACCGATTGGGGATTCTGTCTATTAATGAAAAGGAACAAAGCTAATGCAAAGTGTGCTGAGCAAGGAGTGCCCCAAAGGCATAAAGCCTCTCCAGCACTTTGCTTAGGTTGTCATAACAACTTAACTCAAAATGGAAATATTGAAGGTATTCTACTTGGCATAAGTAATGATCTAAATGTGCTTAAAGAACCGTCAATGCCAAAGAGTTTTTTTAACGAATCCTTCAAAACTGTATCAAATGCACTTAAGCATTTAACAAAATTAAATGCCGATCGGGAGATTCTTGTTGAGATACAAGGGTGTCTAGAGTCAAGTTCAAGGGGTAGCTAGTCATGAGTTTAAAGAATCTATCTAAAATTGCACATTCCAAATCTACAGAGTTAACTCGTCCAAGTTGGGTTTCTGAGAAAAATATAACTTTTGCTGCTTATAAATACATTAATCAATTAAAAACAGAGAAGTTAGACTTTATAGCAAAGCACAACAGGGTTAATGATTACAAAGCTAAAGGAAATTACCAAATCACAGCTTCAGAGGTTGCGAGACATATTAAAGTGGCTACTACAACATTAATAAGCACGTCCGCGTACTCTAAAGATCTTAAAAATCATTTAAATTCTATTAACATGAAACTAGAAGAAGAAAAGTCATTAAGGTTAAGTAAACATAGAAAAACATTAAGTTCAGGTGTGCGACAACATAAAAAAGACGAGATTAGAATCGAACTTCAAAATACACAAAAAGAGCTTGAAGAGTTAAAAAATAAGAATGCTATCGAACAAGCAACCTTTATTTTAAAGTCTTTGGCACTTCCTATTAAGCAAAAACTAGGTATCAATATTTAGTAATAGATATTAAATTAATGTCTAAATAATCTGAAGTTTAAAAATTTATATTTTGATTTGTACAAATTAAAAAGTATAGATTTTATGTACTCGAAAAGAAGAATAGAAATGAATGAAATTAATCAGCTAATGATAAGTATCGATGATCTAAACAATGTAATTTCTTACTTAAGCCTGATAATTGCATTGTGGGCATTGGTCTATGCTCGCAGAAGTTCTGTATCTGCTGCTACACAAGCTGAAGCTGCTAATCATCAAAATAGTCTGGCAAAACTCGAGTCTCGTATAGAGGTTTATAAGAACATTAATACGCTATGGTTAAACTATAAAAACAAAAAACCTAGAGAATTTACAGACGAAACAGAGTTGTTTCCCTTAAGGTCACAAAAAAACATTTCTGAATTTTATTTTAGTAACGAGATTACTAATGATATGGAGCTTGTATTCACAGATGCAGTAGACATTTCTACAATCAATAGTGAGTTGAGAAGTATGAGCCCACTTCACAATGAAACCCAATGGTCAGCCAAAACATTACTGTTAAACAATAAGTATGAAAACATGTGTCTAGGTTTAAATAAGGTTATTGTTAAAATGAGAAAAGAGATGAAAGGATTAACCTAGCATCCCTTAGTAATAACATCCGCAGTCAAGGTTGTCCAAATTGGCTACATATCGATCAAAACACCAATATGACTTTCTTTTTGTCAGTGATTATTTATTATCAAGGATAATTCGAGTGTAGAATCTACTTGGACTCACAGACAGACCTTTTACCACGTTTCGGTGGTATTTGAAAAAAACGGCAGGAGCTATGCTCCTGATCCGTATCAGTATGACGAGTAATATGCGTCCAGTAATTGCTAAAGAGTGTCTGTGAGTCCACCGAGAAGACACTTAATGACAATAATAACTTCATCTCCATTAATGGATCTTAAATCCGCGAAAACCGTAGGCGACGTTGCAACGCTTCTAGGTTTCAAAGCTTCAGCACTTTCTTTTATTTTGTATTACAAACCTGATGCAACTAAATATACTCAATTTGTAATTTCCAAAAAGAGTGGCGGGACTAGAACTATTAATGCTCCTTCTTCTGACCTGAAATTAGTGCAAAAAAAACTTTCAGTAATATTGCAGGACTGTATTGAAGAAATCGCCGAAATTAAGGGTCTAAAAGATAAAGCATCTCATGGATTTAGAAGAGATCACGATATTGTTTCAAATGCGAAAGAGCACAAAAATCGCAAATATGTTTTCAATGTAGATATTGCAGACTTCTTTGGCAGCATTAATTTTGGTCGAGTATATGGATATTTCATGAAAGACCAAAACTTCGCTTTAGATAGAAGAGTAGCTGCTGTACTTGCAAGAATAGCATGTCATGAAGATGCACTACCGCAAGGCGCCAAATCTCATAAAATTAATCAGTGATTCTCACAATCTTTAATCACTAGTTGCAACAACTAGTCAAAAAAGCAGTAGTAAATTCCGGCGCTATAGCTGTCACCAACATTTGTCATGATCCCCAATTGGAAACGATTGTTAACAAAAGACATAGATTTTCTTGCCATTGCGTACTCCTGTTAAATCAGTCATTAGTTCTTGTTCAAAACCGACACTATATTTAGGTTAATATTAAAAAATATCGATTTCCAGCAAAAATGTAAATTATTAAAACCCACTTACGTACCTATAAAAAGTGTATTATTCCACTTAAATTACTTTTTATAGGTACGTTATGGCTAAGAGAATCCCCCAAACCACCCCAATTAGCATCGATGCTTTAGACACTATTAGCTATTGGGGAAAGGTGATATCTGCTCAGCGTAAACTAAGAGGGATCTCAATGCGAGATTTTGCATATAGAGCATGCATCAGTCTAAATACCTTACAAAGAATTGAACGTGGCGAACATTCAGTGCTTGCTAGTAACTACCTCAACGCTTTGGCTGCGCTACATGTCATGGATAGAATATTTAAATGTCCAGATGAATCGTTGCTTAGAACTAGGGAGGAGATATTACGTAATCTTATCCCTAAGGATGATGAAGAGTATTTCTAAGTGGTTCATCAGGTATTTGTGTCAATGAAATTGGGGGAAGGAGACACTTTTTGAGCGGGGCACTTTTACCCTCAAAGATGCCTGAGCGCCTTTTCATTACTTAGTAGATGCAGCACCGAAGCTCGCGGTTTCTACAATTTCCTTGAGCTCAAGAATACAGTCATGCCCTATCAGCCTCGTCGTACCATCCATTCTTTGTATGCGATATGACAGGGGCGTCTTTTTGATGCATTTCACACTGCGCTCATATTCAATTTCATAGCGCCCTGCTGTGAATGCAACATTGTATATTTTTCCAATTTGCATTTTCTCGTTCCCTTATTGAAGTTCATACAGAAGCATTATTTGATTGTAATTCACAAATTCTGAGGAATGTAAGCCGGCAAGCAGTTTTTGAATTGGTTCTGAAGTTGCCAGAGCTCCTTGGTGAGCTTTCATCTACAAACATCATATGACTCATTTTTGCTGCAGCAACATTCTGCTACCGCTTTCACCTAACCAGCCACCAAAGTAGAGTATTTATTGAGTGAGGTTATTCGACCAGTGTCACTGCATCAACCCTCTAAGGTGGGGCTATGTGATTATCTTTTAGTGCAGGCAAACTACGGTAACCGAAAAGCAGAAAGCCTCTTTTCAGAGGCCTTCTGTTTGATGCGTTGTGAGGAACCATTGGTACGTAGCTCTCTTTTGACGACCTCACGGTGCTACGTTTCTCACACAAAACTGATTCAGCCTTGTGCTGTTTGACCGGTTCTGTGTCTCAAGGGCAACAGACGGGTTAACACTTGAATTTATTGTACTGCGTTGCACTACACTGTCAATCACTTTTTCAATTGCGTATTGCAATAAAATGAACCACCAATAATTATTTTAAAAAGCTATTTATACTTAGTGCAAAGTCGCCACTAGAACTTATAAAAACTCAACTCTAATGACTCAATTCGGCCCAAAGCAGACATCCATAAAAATCTTCCTCAACTTATAATAATCCAATAAGTTGGATCTGCTTACTCAGTTCTGCTGGATTATTAAGTACATCATTTGATAGCTTTAGGAAGGCTTCAATTCTGCCACGTAATATCGAGTAGGCTTTTTCAAAAGCAGCATCAATCTCAATATTTGTCCCTGTGGCTTTTGCTGGATCTTCAACGCCCCAATGTGCTCGCATGACTTTACCCAGATACGCAGGACAAGTTTCACCAGCCGCATTGCCGCAAACTGTAATCACAATATCCGGCGTTACCGGTAAGTTGTCCCATGATTTGCTGCAATAGCCTTCAGTAGCAATCCCCTCACGTTTTAATAGCGCTATCGATCTAGGATGCACTTCACCAGTCGGTTTGCTACCTGCACTCATGGCTTTCATGCCTACAGGTGCTAATGCGTTAAATGTAGCTTCGGCTAAGATAGAACGGCAGGAATTGCCGGTACATAAAAATAGAATGTTCATTGCTTTCTCGTAATATTAATTAGATTCGTACCATTGACGGCTACGGTTGACGATAGAAACGACTGACAACATGACTGGCACTTCGACCAGCACCCCTACAACTGTGGCCAATGCTGCGCCTGAATTGAAACCAAATAGTGCGATTGCCGTTGCTACAGCCAACTCAAAGAAGTTAGATGCACCGATCAAGGCCGATGGACCAGCTACACAGTGAGCGACCTTTAGCTTATTGTTCAGCCAGTAAGCCAGCATGGAATTGAAATACACCTGAATGATGATCGGCACGGCTAACAGCGCTATGACAATGGGCTGATTTAAAATCTGTTGACCTTGGAAGCCAAACAGCAACACTAAGGTAGCTAACAATGCAGACAGTGAAATGGGGTGGATACGCTTGAGCAACACATCAAATGCGTTTTGACCCTTGGAGAGCACAAGCTTCCGTACTATTTGACTAATAATTACCGGCACGACGATAAATAGCAATACAGAGATAAATAGCGTATTCCAAGGCACTGTAATGCTAGACAAGCCGAGTAACAAGGCTACCAATGGCGCAAACGCGAATAGCATAATGGCATCATTGATGGCCACTTGGGATAAAGTGAATTTAGGCTCACCACCGCACAGGCCACTCCAAACAAATACCATTGCTGTACACGGTGCAGCAGCTAGCAGAATCAATCCTGCAATGTAGCTATCGATTTGATCGATCGGTAATAGCCCTGCGAATAAGTGGCGTATGAATATCCAAGCCAGCAAAGCCATGGAAAAAGGCTTTACTACCCAGTTGATAAACAAGGTGACACCAATACCACGGCTATGAGCTAGCACCTCTCTCATAGCGCTGAAATCAATCTTAAGCAGCATCGGTATGATCATCAGCCATATCAATACGGCGACAGGCAAGTTAACTTCAGCTACTTTAAGACTTCCAACCGTTTGGAAGAACTCAGGCAAGACTTTACCAAGAATGACGCCAACCACAATACATCCCAGCACCCACCAAGTTAGGTTACGTTCAAAACTTCCTATCTGTGCTGAGTTAGTTGAAATACCAGATACCTGCTTGATAGCACTCATCATTTCTTCCTGGATATAAACTGAACGCTCTGAGCTGCAGGAGCGCAGCAGGCTGAATTTGTTTCGGTGCTTTCTTGGTCACTAAAGGTCGGCGCGCTATCGAGCGTGCGATAAGTTTCCCATGCAATGCCAGATGGGTCTTGTACCCAGTGCTTGTCTGATTTAGCGTAGCAGCAAGTTGTACCTTCTTGCGTGAGCAGACTTAATTCAGCTTTTTCTAAACGCTCTTTAATCTCTGATAGCTCGGTATCGCTTTCGACTTGAATGCCGATGTGATCTAAACCAGGAGTAGCACCACGCTTACTGATTGCAAAGTTAACCAATGGGTCGTCCAGCATCCATTTCGCGTAATCTGGTTTAGCTACAGTTGGTGTTGCACCAAACAGGCTGCTATAAAAGCCTATGCTTTTATCGATGTCTTCTACAGAGACGTGCAAATGTATTCTTTTCATGATGAAGCTCCTTTATTTCGGATTACAGGTTGTACCAGGACCACAATCTTTGGCACCAGCACAACAATTTTCTGTGAGGTAAGCAAGTAAGCCATTCATGGCTTCATAATTGGCTGAGTAATAGATGAAACGACTTACCTGGCGTGAATTGACAAGTCCAGCATGACTCAACTCCTTAAGGTGAAATGACAAAGTACTGGCCGGAATTAAAAGACTTTCACCAATACTTCCTGCAGGCAGCCCATCAGGTCCAGCTTGAACAAGTAGCCTGAATATTTCCAAACGAGCTTCTTGGGCGATTGATGATAGTTGTAATACTGCTGATTTAATGTCCATATATTCTATATTTCCATAAATATAGAAATGTTGTCAATGTAATTAATTTATTGATAATCTATTTAACATCTATTAATTAATTTTGAATGGTCGCTTTGGGCCGTTTTATGTCGCAGCTTTCGACCCAAAGCAGACGTTTAATCCTGAACCAACAGAAACTTGTTGAAACAAGTTTGAAGTGATAAAGTAGCTCTATAATGAAAATGTTTCGTGCAATTGCAATCGTGTTAATTCTAGCGTTGGCTTCAACCCCAGTGCTGGCAGCCATTTGCGCGACTTCATGTGTTTCTCATTCGATTATGTCTACTATGCGTTCAGATAGCATGTCCAGTATGAAAAACTGTCACGAAGCCTCCATGAGTAAAGATAAGCACAAATCAAGCAATGAACATAAATCTTGTGCGATGGGGGCTGGTTGTAAGTTCACTCAAGTAACTCCCATCGAATCAATCACTCAGCATTTCTTCGCTATTTCTGCAACAGCTTCATTCCCTAGTTTTGTTTCATCCGAAAAATCCGTAGATCTCTCCCCGCCATTAAAGCCTCCAGCTTGAATTGATGCCATTAGGGCGTAATTACGCCCTAAATTTGCACATTTAAGTTTAGGAGAGCTCTCATGAACGCCCCCAGATTGGCTTATACGCCAAGAGTAATATGCATGTGGTTTAGCATAATGGTGGTGATGGCATTGTCTTTTAAAGTTACTTCTGCGCAAGCAGAAGAACCACTGACATTAGCTGAAACCATACAATTAGCCACACAAAACCAGCCTCTGCTGCAATCACTTGATGACGCAGCGGCTTCGTCACGCCAAGCGGCCATTGCAGAAGGTCAGCTACCAGACCCTAAAGTCAAACTTGGCGTTATCAACCTGCCCGTCACAACAAGTGATGCTTTACGTTATAACCGTGATGACCAAACCATGGTCAATGTTGGCATTGCCCAAGACATGACCCCACGAAAAAAACGTGAGGTTGCTTCAAATCGTATGCTGGCAGAGGCAGATCAGTTTCATACTGAACAAATCGCGACTGCTAGAACTATTGAGCGCGACGTCGCTTTGGCTTGGTTGGATGTGTATGAGGCGCAGCGTAAGTCAGAGCTTTATCAGCGCATGATTGACGACATGGTAGCTGAACGCAGGGTGCAGGCTGCAAGTGTCAGTTCAGGCGGGGCTAAAACCAGTGATGTCTTGCGCATGGATACGCAAATATCCATGGCCAATGAAAAGCGTATCTTTGCCCAGCGCGATGAACGTAAAGCCCGATCTGCATTGGCACGCTGGATAGGTAAAGCAGCATCGCGTTCAATCTCTTCTGAACTGCCAGTGATAACGAGTAGCACAAGCCATGACGCCATCCAAACAGAAATAGAACAGCATCCGTTATTACGCAATGCCGTTCAATCTGAAAAGGTTGCTCAGCTAGACGTAGACAGCGCCCAAGCCAATTTGGAGCGTAACTGGGGCTGGGAAGTTGGTTATGGCAAACGGTTTGCTAATCGCAGCGACATGCTGAGCTTTCAAGTTTCTATTGATCTGCAATTAGACCGTGCTAATCGGCAAGACCGCCGCACTGCAGAAAAGCTGGTACTAGTCGAAAAGGCACGCAAACTGACCGAAGACAGACGGCGTGAACTCTCCTCTGAACTAGAGAGCGCCATGGCAGACGCTGAAGCAGCTGATGCTCGTGAGAACGAGCACATCACCAAACTTATCCCTAATGCTGAAGCAAAATTAAGTGTTGCCCAAGCCGCTTATCAATCTGGCAAACAACCATTGAGTGATGTCTGGGACGCTCGTCGAGATGTTCTGGATATCGAGTTAGACCACTGGAGTATCTTGACTGATAAACAACGTGCCGCCGTCAAAATCGGCTACCTATTAAATGATAGCCGTCTATTTAAACAAATTGAAAAGGAATAAATCATGAAAACAACACACATCTTAGTATTGGCAACATTATTAGTAACCGTAGCCGCTTGTTCTAAACAGGAAAACACTGAAGCCACCAACCAAGCACCTAAAGCAGAAATGCCTGTGATGGAAAAACCGATGAACGCTCAACCTGTTGTGAAGCTACCGAATGAAATTGATGCTAATGACCTGAGTGGCAACAATGTGGAACAAGATGCGAGCGGTAAAAAAGTCCTGTATTGGGAAGATCCAATGGTGCCAGGTAGACACTTCAGTAAGTCTGGTCAGTCTCCATTTATGGATATGAAGCTGTCCCCCAAATACGCTGAGTAATTAAGCGCAAATTTTAAGGAAATAAAATGAAACGACTCCATTTAATAATAGTTGTAATTTTACTCACACTATTTGCAGGATTAGGTTGGTTTTTGGGGCAAAGATCCGCGCAATCGCCGATGGGTAGCAATACACCAGCCAGTGATCCAACGATGGCTCAATCCATTAATGGAGTCGTTCAAGATGGCAGCGGTAAAACAGTTAAATACTGGTATGACCCTATGGTGCCAAATCAGAAGTTCGACAAGCCAGGTAAGTCACCTTTCATGGATATGATGTTAGAGCCTAAATATGCTAATGAGGGTAGCGACGGTGAAGAAGGTGGTGTAGCTATTTCATCGCAAACCGCCCAAAACCTGGGCATCAGGATTGAGAAGGTATCCATTAAAAGTTTTGGTGAGTCACTCTCTGCTGTAGGCCGTATTGAACCTGATGAACGACGCTTTTACGCGGTGCAAACCCGCATCCCAGGGTTTGTAGAACGCTTATCTGTGCGTGCTGTAGGTGACCCAGTAAGCAAGGGTCAGAAGATTGCAGAGATATACGCGCCTGATTTATTGGCAGCCCAACAGGAATATTTAGCCTTGTTGGACTTAAGCGGTGTAGATAGAGATAACTCACTTAAACAAGCTGCACGTAATCGACTCAAATTACTTGGCATGACTGAAGGTGAAGTTACTGCCATCACGAAGTCCGGTAAATCCAGTCCAAGATTTGGTGTATATGCTCCGGCATCAGGAATCGTCACTGAACTAGGCGTGCGAGAAGGTGGGCAACTGATGACCGGCAGTTCATTGGTGCAAATCTCCGACCTCTCCCAAGTATGGATGATTGCAGAAGTGCCTGAGCGTGATGCCGCCAGATTGAAACCAGGCATTGCTGCTGATGTTCAGTTACAAAGCCTGCCTGGTGAGGTATTCAAAGGTAAAGTTGGTTACCTCTATCCAATGTTGAATGACAGCTCCAGAACCTTGCAGGTGCGTATCGAATTACCTAACAAGGGTAACCAATTACGCCCCGGCATGTATGCCAATGTCGAATTCACAGGGCAAGCCCACAAAGCGCTGTCTGTACCTACCGAAAGCGTTATCGCGACCGGTAAGCGCAAAGTCGTGATTGTGAAGGACGTGAATGGTTATCGTCCGGTGGAAATTAAAACAGGACAGGAGTTAGATAGCCATACTGAAATTTTAGCTGGTTTAGCAGAAGGCGAAGATGTAGTGGTTTCAGGCCAGTTCCTAATTGATTCTGAGGCATCTCTATCTGGTGTGTTGGCGCGACTTTCCCAACAAGATAAAGCGATGGATAAAGGAATGGGTCAAAGCAGCGACATGCAAATGAGCAAAGACACAGCAATGCCAGCTGAGAAAATGCCTAAAGGTCGCGGCAAAGTAATCGACGTTGATCCTAAATCAAATCATGTCACATTGAATCATGAACCAATCGCTGAGCTTGGTTGGCCATCTATGACCATGGGGTTCAAGGTCAAGGACAGTAAGCAACTCAGCAAACTCAAAGCCGGTAATGAAGTTGAGTTTGATTTAAAAGCAGAAGTACCAGAAAAATCTGGCATGCCAGCGCAATACATGATTGAGCGTATTGAGAAAGCTCCAGCTATGAAAGATGGCATGAAGGGAGCCAAACCATGATTGCTAAGCTCATACGCTGGTCAGCCAATAATCGCTTGCTGGTGCTGCTAGCCACGCTCATGGTAATTGCATGGGGAATATTCGCCATGCTCAAAACCCCTTTAGATGCGATTCCAGATCTATCCGATACCCAAGTCATTATTCGCACCCAATGGCCTGGCCAAGCGCCACAGATTGTTGAGAATCAGCTGACTTATCCCCTTACTACCACAATGCTTTCCGTACCTGGAGTAAAAACCGTCCGTGGTTATTCGTTCTTTGGTGATTCTTTCGTTTACATTTTATTTAACGATGGTACCGACCAATACTGGGCACGCTCCCGTGTGCTGGAATACTTGAGTCAGATTTCCTCAAAGCTTCCCAAAGGTGCAAACCCTAGCTTGGGGCCAGATGCTACCGGTGTGGGCTGGGTATATGAATATGCCCTAGTCGATAAAAGCGGAAAGCACGACTTGGGAGAGTTACGGGCGCTACAAGACTGGTTCCTCAAGTTTGAGTTGAAGACTATTCCAGGTGTTGCCGAGGTTGCGACATTAGGCGGTATGGTACGTCAATATCAGGTGCAAGTTGATCCAGATAAGTTACGCAATTATCGTATCCCGCTATCAAAAGTCGTTTCAGCAATTCAGTCTGCCAATCAAGAAACTGGCGGCGCAGTGGTGGAAACGGCAGAAGCTGAATACATGGTGCGTGCACATGGCTACTTAGAATCACTGGAGGACTTCCGTAATATCCCATTGATGGTGAGTAGTAGTGGAACGCCGATTCTATTATCTGATGTTGCACATATTCAAATCGGACCTGAACTTAGGCGGGGTGTAACTGAGTTGAACGGCGAAGGTGAAGTCACGGGTGGCGTGATTGTGATGCGTGCAGGTCAGAACGCCTTAGAAGCTATTGATGCTGTAAAAGCCAAGCTTGCTACCCTTAAGAAAAGTTTGCCTGAAGGCGTCGAGATTGTGACGACCTATGACCGGTCGCAATTGATTAAACGTGCGGTAGATAATCTTACGCACAAGTTGATTGAAGAGTTTATTGTGGTGGCATTAGTGTGTGCCGTGTTCCTGTGGCACCTCCGTTCCGCATTGGTTGCGATTGTGGCTTTGCCTATAGGCGTATTGGTCAGTTTTATCGTCATGTACTATCAAGGGGTCAATGCCAATATCATGTCGCTAGGAGGTATCGCGATTGCGATTGGCGCGATGGTGGATGCAGCCATAGTGATGATAGAAAACGCACATCGACAGCTTGAGCATTATAAGAATGAGCATGGTGAGCCTAGCAATAGTCAACGAATTAAGGTGATTATTGATGCTGCCAGCGAGGTTGGACCGGCGCTGTTCTTTTCTTTGCTAATCATCACTTTGTCGTTTATTCCTGTGTTCACATTAGAAGCACAAGAAGGCAAGTTATTTGCGCCCTTAGCCTTTACCAAGACTTATGCCATGGCCGCTGCCGCAGGATTATCTGTAACGTTAATTCCTGTGCTGATGACAATCTTTATTCGCGGGCATATTCGTCCTGAACATGACAATCCGCTCAATCGAGGACTGATTGCCATTTATAAACCACTGCTCAGCAAAGTCTTACATTACCCCAAGGTCACATTAGGCGTTGCCCTGATCCTAGTGCTCGTTACGCTATATCCTCTGGGGAAATTAGGTAGTGAGTTTATGCCACCATTGGATGAAGGCGATTTACTCTACATGCCGACAGCATTACCAGGGCTCTCTGTTTCTAAAGCCTCTGAGATATTGCAACTGAGTGACAGGCTCATCAAGACCGTACCTGAAGTGAAATCAGTGTTTGGTAAAACAGGTCGGGCAGAAACCGCCACTGATCCTGCCCCATTAGAAATGCTGGAAACCACCATTCAATTCAAGCCACGTGAAGAATGGCGTTCCGGTATGACGCCTGAGAAGCTAGTTAAAGAGCTTGATGCACGATTAAAAATTCCCGGCATGGCCAATGTATGGGTTCAGCCAATCCGTAACCGTATCGATATGCTGTCTACCGGCATCAAAAGTCCGGTCGGCATCAAGATTGGTGGTGCTGATTTAGCCACATTAGAAAAGCTGGGAGAAGAAGTCGAACGGCTCATGAAAAAAGTACCTGGTGCCAGTTCGGTGATTGCCGAACGCGTCACTGGCGGACGTTACATTGATGTCAAAATTGATAGGCTCAAAATCGCCCGTTATGGCTTAAATATTGATGATGTGCAGACGTTGGTATCTACTGCGATTGGTGGCGATAACATTGGTGAAAAGATTGAGGGGCTAGCTCGCTTCCCAATCAACGTCCGATTCCCTAGAGAGCTACGCGATTCTGTAGAAAAGCTTAAATCACTTCCTATCATCACTGAACAAGGCGCAACGGTACCTCTTGGTGAGGTTGCAGAAGTCAAAGTGACTGATGGACCTCCCATGATTAAAAGTGAAAACGCCCGCCCCAATGTCTGGGTCTATGTGGATATTCAAGACCGCGATTTGGGTGGCTTTGTGAAAGATGCAAAAGTGATGCTAGATAAAGAACTGCAGTTGCCCGCAGGCTATTCACTTGTCTGGTCTGGCCAGTTTGAATACTTTGAGCGTGCCTCTAAACGTTTAAGTTATGTAGTACCAATGACACTTGGCATTATCTTTATCATGCTGTTCTTGGCTTTTAAACGGATTACGCCTTCCTTGCTCATATTAGGTAGTTTGCCATTCTCATTGGTAGGTGCGGTTTGGTTCCTATACTTTCTAGGGCATCACTTCTCGATTGCCAGTGGCGTGGGCATGATTGCTTTGTCAGGACTAGCCGCTGAGTTTGGCATCATTATGTTGGTGTATTTAGATGATGCGATTGAACGTTACCGAGCCGCCGGAAAACTTAACAATAAAGAGGATTTATACGCTGCATTGATTGAAGGTGCCGCATTGCGAGTCAGGCCAAAAGCAATGACTGTTGCAGTGATTCTAGCTGGTTTAATACCAATCTTAATTGGCACTGGCACTGGTTCCGAAGCAATGAGCCGCATTGCAGCGCCCATGATAGGCGGCATGTTGACTGCTCCATTGTTATCACTATTTGTACTGCCAGCTACTTATATGCTTATTAGAAAGTAAAGGTTAATGGTTAAAGATTGTTGTGATAGTGGATGTAATAGCAACCAACTGATAACACCGAGATATCAAAAGCCTTGAGATTAGAAACGTGTGGGGCCAGCTAGCGACCCCACACAATGCCCTTACCTAATACTTCAACTTAAGAGACAACATTGCACTTCTAGGTGCTCCATAAGTATTGTAAAGGTCAGCGCCGCCGTGCGCTGATATGAAATATTCTTTATCAAAAATATTGTTCACAGTTAGTTTTAGATCATAATTTTTCGTTTCATAGTAAGCGCTTGCATCAAAACGAGTATAGCCTGGCAATTTAACCGCATTGCTGACTGATGTATATTGATCACCAACAAATACCGCTCCAGCACCTACACCGAACCCACTAGTAAAGCGATGAGTTAACCAAATATTTGCGCTATGTCTTGGCGTCAAGCTCGGGCGATTACCTTCAATTGGCACTGAGAATACTGGTGTAATTGGCACACTGACTTTGGATGGTGAGTTTGTAATTTCAGCATCCATATAAGCATAGCCCGCAGTAACGTCCCAGCCTTTTGCTAATTTACCTGCCATAGATAGTTCTAAACCATCAGTGCGCTGTTCGCCAACTGGAAGCAACACGGTTGGTGCTGCAGGGTCTGCACTTTTAATATTGGTACGCTCTAGTCGATACAATGAAACCATCGTCGATAAGTTCCCATCCAGGAAGTCCATCTTGGCACCGACTTCGTAGTTAGTCGTTTCTTCCGGCGCTAACTGTGCATTGTTTTTTGCAAGCGTGAAGTTCTCTTGTGAAGGTTGGAATGATTTTGTATAAGAACCATATAAACTAACAAAGTCATTTGGCTGGTAAACCAAGCCTGCTCTAGGGCTAACTTCTTTATCTACGCGACTAAACTGGGTTTTGGCTCTATGGTCTTCTGCATTTTGATCGAAAATATCATAGCGCGCACCAACTAATGCCTTCCAATTTTTGCTGAGCGTTACCAAATCTTGCGCGTAAAAGCCTTTAGTTTCACTGATGCCTGTAGTGTCAGCCGTCAGCGTAAAACCTGTGCGTTTTGAACGTGGTAAAACTGGGTTGTACAAACTTACAGCACCAGGGTTGGTAAAATCACCATTTGTATTATCTTTTACTTGTCTGCCGATTTCTACACCTAGTAATACTGAGTGTTCAAAACCCAAGCCATTGGCTTTAAAAGTCAAATCTGTTTGGTTGAAATAACCGTCTTCCTCACGCTGCACTGTACTGTAACGGCGGTTAATTGTTGGATTCGCACCGCTATTTACACGTGTTGCAACTGTGTTGTTACGGTCGAGGTCGTATTGATATGTACGAAATGCGTTACGGATCTTCACATCATCGTTAAAGCTATGCTCCAAGACCGCTGTACCAGCTGTCATCTTTGATTCTACATAGTCATCTTTTGCACCATTAGATGAACCATAGTAGGTTTTTCTTGATACGCTGACAGGGCGACCATTGATAGCAGGAACGCCAAAGTCATTTAAACGCTTATCATCTAGGTGTTCAAGTTGCAGCGTCAGTTTAGTAGCATCAGACAGATTCAAGCTGAGTGAAGGCGCAATAAACTCTCGTTCTACGAAATCTTCTTTTCTAAAGCTATGTGAATCCTGCTTAGCGCCAATGATACGAAGCGCTGCAGTATCGCCGAGTGGCTGATTCACGTCTGCATCAACGCGGTAAAAGTCATATGAGCCTACGGTTGTGGTCAGGCTGCCTGCGGCCTTGTCATGTGGCTTTTTGGTGATACGATTGATAATACCGCCTGAAGAGCCTCGGCCATACAATACTGCGGCCGGCCCTTTTAACACTTCAACTTGCTCTACGTTAGCCAGATCACGGAAATACAAAGCGTCATCTCGAATACCATCTACAAACTGATCGGCAATTGCAGAGAAACCACGAATATTGACCTGGTCACGTTGACCATCACCATTGCTAAATCCTACACCAGGCACATTGCGCAACACATCTTGCAACGACTGAGCACCTTGGTCCTGAATAAGTTTTTGCGTAATGACATTTACGGTTTGTGGAATATCACGTAATGGTGCTTTTATTTTGGCTGCTGTCGTTGTAGTCAATGGCTGATAAGCAGATTCTTCGACAGAAGACTGAACCGTTACTTCTGGCAGCTCGGCTGCAGTTGACTGCTGAGCAGTCGCATCCCCTTTGGTTTCTTCCGCTGCCATTAGTTGTGGACTGTTCGCTAATGTCATCAATACAGCCACATGTATGGCTTTTAGTTTTGGTTGGTAAAACATGATATTCCTATCCCTGTAATTTCAAAAAATAAAGCAAAGTTGATCGAATTTAATGGAGCTCACCTGTGTTAAGTATCAGCTCCAGCTCGTCTTGATCATTGATTTTTAGTATGTATTTATCGCTTCCATGCTCAATATGGATTTCTTTGGTACCTTCAAATAAATCCATAGAGTCGATGAAAGTTGGTATTTCCCCATTAGATAAATTGCTGTGTACTTCTAGTACATTCTGTTTTACTTTCACATCAATGCTCCTTACATATGTAATTGTAAATGATAATTGTTATTATTCGCAACTGCAATTATAATTTGTTTTTTCTGGGGCGCTCTAAAAACATACTCACAACAAAATGCTTCTAGTGAATAGCAATTAAGATAATTTATGAAAACTTTAAGGTGGTTACACAGATGGCTCGGTCTTAGCCTAGGCCTTTTTATTTCAATCATTGGGTTAACTGGTAGCTGGTTAATTTATGATCGTGAACTTGCTTCACCTGAGTACGAGCTTAAGATAGAAAACCCTCCATTATCCTTGCAAAGCATGTTTTCAAAGGTGAGCCCTCTGTTGCCAGCCAATAAAGATATACAAATTTTATTGCCCAAAGAGCCGACCATCCCATACCAGTTTAGGACTAAGGAAAAACAGATAGTTATCAACCAATATACGGGAGAGATACTTGTTACTCGCTCGTCGAACTATTGGCCGTTCGGCTGGTTGCTGCATTTACATAGTGAATTATTGTTAGGCAAGAATGGAAGACAAGTAACGGGTTGGATAGGCATTGGTTTGATATTAATGACGTTAATCGGCATATATCTTTGGCAGCCGAAAAAATGGAAGTCCGGTTTCAAATTAAGGTCAAACAAAAGCCGACTAGTTTGGCACTATGACCTACATAGACTGGCAGGGATACTATCCGCGCCCTTGCTGATAGTAGCATTGGTAACAGGCGTCAGCTTAAGCATCTCTCAGGTTACATCTGCATTTATTAACAACTTATTTAATCGCTCTGCTGACATACCGCCACTAGTTAGGATTGATAACGATAACAAACAAGCCACATTAGATGAAATTTTACGACACGCCAGTTATGCCATTCAAAATGGGCGCGTACATTCTTTGTTAGTCCCTGCAGTACCTACAAAACCGATTACAGTTCGCGTAAGAATGCCAAATGATCCCCATCCTAATGGATTAAACCTAGTCTATATACATCCACAGAACGGGGCGGTTCTAGAGGTAAAGAAAATCAACGAAGCTGAGCCGGGTAAACGTTGGTTTAACTGGGCGTTTCCCATACACACAGGGGAAGTAGTGTCGGCCCATCTCTGGTTATTATTCACTATAGGACTGATGCCAGCACTTTTAATGTTGACTGGCGTGTATATATATTTACTTAGGCGGTTCACTGTAGCTAAAGCCAAACAAATCAAAAGCTAACCTTTCACTCCGTCGTCTTTATTACCCATTAGCACTCATAGTCCAAAAATATTTCTGCTAATTTAGTTGCTTTTTAATTGATAATGATTATCATTATCAATTAAATATTTATGAACGCCAACTAAGGAGAAGTTATGAGGGAACTCATCATTAATGCTCATGTACCTACAGATTCTGTCAATGAGGGTTTCATTCCAGCTGCAAAATCACTAGGGTTTGCAGTGATCTTGCTAACAGACTGCGCACAAGCCCATCGAGAACATTTTGCCAAACAAGGATTGAAGGCATACCCTGATGAGATCGTAGCGTGTGACGTTTTTAATCCTCTAGCGGTAATAGATGCAATTACAAGCCGTCAGCAACAGCCTGCTGCGATATTTTCCAACAGTGACCACCTTCAGAGCAGCACCGCATTAGCCGCTGAATATTTCGAGCTGCCAGGTAAAGATTGGCAAACGACATACCGTGCAAAAAACAAGGCAGAGATGCGCAAACACCTTGCTGCAATGGGCATAGATACGCTTTGGCACGCTGTAGTATGTGATGCCAAAGACCTTAAAACAATTCAATATGAAGCTCCATTCCCATGCATAGTCAAGCCACGAGAAGGTGTGGCCAGTCAGAACGTTAGCATGGCACGCAACCACGAAGAGTTATACGCACATTGTGCAGCCATTTGGGCTGAGCATGCGGGGCAGGCCCTACTGATTGAAGAGTATATTGATGGCCCATTGTATACGCTGGAAACATTGGGGGATGGTCAAGATCTGATGGTTTTGGGTGGGTTCCAGGTCAAACTCACACCACCCCCTTACTTTGTCGAACTAGATGCAGTTTGGGGCACAGGACTGCCGTCGCAGGTCGAGGCACAGGTGCTTGAAACGATTCGTCAATTCGGGGTAGGTTTTGGTGCATGTCATACTGAGTTCGTAATGTCCGAGAGTGGACCTCGGTTGATTGAAATCAACTACCGTAATATCGGCGATTACCGTGAATTCCTCTTATGCGATGTGTTGCAGATTCCATTATTTGAAAAAGTGCTCCAGCTTTATCTGGGTGAACCGTTACCTAATATTCAGGTATCAAACAATGCTGCATGGATACGTTATTTTACAGCGAGTGAGGCTGGCAAATTGAACCATGTAACAGAGGGATTCACCTTGAGCGAGGAAGCACTTAAGTTGACCTTTTTACCATTACGTAAAGTCGGCGATACGATACGACTGACCAATTCCAATAAGGATTACCTAGGTGTATTAAGAGGTTTTGGTGCCTGCGCACAGCAGTTAGAAAATGCCATGGACAGAGCCAGCCAGTCTCTCAACTGGGAGATTGCAGCATGAATCTACCAACCGCATTATACGAAGCAGAATGGACTGAAACGCTAAAAGACACGGCTTATATTTGCCACCGCGTAGTTGATACGCTGTTGCGAGAAGACGTTAGACAGTGCCTGTCAAACGGACACATCGTTACTAATAGCGAATCACCAAACGCAGTTAAGCCAGTGTCAGATGCTAATCAAATCTGGCTAAGAATTGATCATATCGGCAATGAAACATTGTGGGTACCAGTCAAACGCTGTGCATACATGCAGTCTTGGCAACTAAGCCAGTTACCGTTACTGTGTGGTGACATCTCAAAAAACAAGCCGCTGACCACCGTGGAGGAAATATTGGCATTCTTCCGCCAAGGCTTAAATGATGAACAGGCACAAGGCTATTTTGACTTTGAAGTTGAGTGCAAAGCAGCAGCCGAACATCGTAGCGCTTGTGAGAAAGAACGCAGTGATTGGTTCGAAGATTGGAATAACAACACCCCCCATGCAAGCGGTGCAGATTTGCCAACATGGCATCAGCGCTTACAGCATTATGACCGACTTGCCTCATTCCAAGACCATCCGTTTTACCCTACAGCACGTGCCAAACTTGGTTTTGACATAGATGATTTATCTCAATATGCGCCTGAGTTTCAGCCTAAATTTAGACTAAATTGGTTAGCGGTACCAAAAGATATTTATGATCAGCAGGGAGACAACCTACCGCAAGGTTGGCCAGATTTTGCTGAAGTCGGACTAGCAACACAATTAGCAGAAACCCACACACTAGTTCCGGTACATCCATTCGTATGGAAAAACGATTTAGAAAAATTCCTGAATGACAGCGGGCTTATAAGCGAGTGTGTACGTGCTCCTTATCCATCCATGCTTGTAGAACCCACGTTATCAGTACGTACATTGGCGCTCTGTGAAGAGCCTGCATGGCATATCAAAGTGCCGCTCACGATACGCACACTGGGCGGGCGCAATATACGTACCATCAAGCCAAGTACCATCGCTGATGGCCACCGTATCCAAACGCTATTGGCTAATATCATTGAAAATGAACCTACACTTTGTCACTCGGTGTTGCTATCTGCAGAAGACACTGGCGCACATGTAGCACAGAAAAACTTCCTGGGATTCATCATACGTCGCTATCCGCACGATCAATTGCAAGAATCAAGCATGCTACCTGTCGCAGCCTTAGCTGCGAAAACCCCTACAGGAAAGCTTGTGGTTGAGGAAATTTGCGAGCGTTTTTATGAAGGAGACTTGAGCCGATTCATTGAAGAATATTTAAAGCTAACTTTGAATCTGCATCTGACGTTATGGGTTCGTTACGGTATTGCCCTAGAGTCCAATCAGCAAAACTCGATGTTGGTATTACAGGACAATTCGCCTCAATTGCGTCTGTTGCTGAAGGACAATGATGCGGCACGCATCAACGGAGCACTGCTAGAAAAGCGCTGGCCTGAATTAGCTACTAGCATCAAGAATCTAGAAGATAAACGTATTCTGGTAAATGACGAATTGCCATTGGCTCAGATGTTCACAACCATCACGCTTCAATTGAACATTGCGGCATTGATCGAGGCAATTGCAGCACTTGGCGAACTTAGCTCTGAATATCTATATGGGCGTGTAGTGGATCGGATTTCTAAGGTATTGAATAGACTAGAAGCAGAAAGTGAAGACGTAGCGTTTGCAAGACGTATGCTGCTGGAAGAAGACTGGCTGTATATCAAATATTTGCTGGTAGCGGCTACTCTCGTCGATAAACAGACTACCGGTGCGTCTGACGTCAATAAGTATTATGGACGCACAGCTCAGAATTTCTTGCGGAAGTCACGTCATGAACCATAATGAATTCGCAAACTCTTCCCGTACGCGTTGGATTGTACTGGCCGTGATGATATGCCATTTTATTTCCGCCTTTGCAGCACTTGGCATGCCGCCATTCTTTGCACTGATTCTAAGTAAATCCCTGCATAGTGATGCCATCTTCCTTGCGGGCTGGTTCTATATCGTGCCTACGCTATTCGCAGCGCTATCCAGCCCTTGGTGGGGAAAACTTTCAGATAGGTTCGGGAAGAAACGCTTACTGATACGTGCGCAACTTGGCTTGAGTGCTAGCTTTCTATTGGCTGGGTATGCCAGCAATAGTTATGTTTTTTTGTGTGCTCTTGTGCTACAAGGATTACTAGGCGGCACTTTTGCCGCTTCCAATACCTACCTATCATCAATCTTATCTGGCCCTGCTCTCGTTCGTGGACTGACAGCTATGCAATGGTCTGCACGGGCAGCGCTGGTAGCCGCACCTATATGCATGGGATTATGGGTCAACACCGAGTCACCAATTCTGCTCTACCGTTATATCGCATGGTTACCTTTGCTTGGAGCGTTGTGCATCGCCTTCCTGCCCCCAGGCAAAGCATCTGCTATGCCAAAGACCGCTGAAAGCACTGCATCGAATGCACCAGAGATCACGGCAAGACAAATTTACGCATTTCAGTTCATTTTCGTATTTGCTACGGTTATCACCTTCCCTTATTTTATTCCACAAGTGCAAGCTCAGTTCCCATCGCTAGCAGCAAACTGGGCTGGCTTACTATTTGGATTACCGCATTTGGTGTACTTGTTGCTGGCTTTACCAATGACACGGTGGCTTGGAAAAAGCTATTTATTGGTAAACCTAGGCATTGCTTTTGTGCTTCTACTTGCCAGTCTAGTAGGTCAAGCGCAACAGACAGATATCGAATGGCTAGTCATCTGGCGCCTCATCATGGGGCTAGCGATGACCATGAGCTTCATTGTGCTGCATGCCATGATTGCAAGCACCATCAAGTATCAATCCGCTGGAGCTACTTTCGGTTGGTTTGAAAGTAGCTCTAAATGGGGTGGAGTCGCAGCAGGTCTGTTTGCTGGAGTAGTTTCCGCCCAATTTGGCTTATACAGCCCTCTCTGGGTTGGTGCTGCCGCCATCACCATCAGCATTACCTATATAACCGTTCTTAAAACAAATCAGCAGCGATTGAACAGCCTCAGAATCACCGCAAAGGAAAACTCATGAACACCAATTTCAATCTTCAGCATCATCCAGTTACTTCAGCTGCGGAACTCAAAGCAGTCCAACGTAGCCAGGAAACGCTACTGAATTGCTATTGCAGGGAAGTAGCGGCACCAAATGGAGAATTAGCTGTAGGTCCAATATTCGCCCAGAACGAATGTCCTATGTCGGTCAAACTGATTCTGCAGCAAAAAGGCGGACTCACCATGGAGATACTCTTGCCACATACCGCCGAGCGTCTGCTGACAGTTGTCGCATTCCAATCGGCAACTGGTAATTATCGCTATCGTTCACCAGTTTTCCACAAAGCACAGAACAGGCCTTGGGTTTTGCTTGAGAACGACAAACTTGCAAGTGTGCTACTGCGTGAGCTTTCTCAGAAATATGAACTACCACCCAACACCGAGCTGATGGAGCAAATACACAATAGCGTGACAATGACCACGCTGGCCCTTTCATTGCCGGTAAACGAAAACTTCTCAGATGACCCTGCTGAAGCTTATATCGATTCTGAGCAATCACTCACTTTTGGCCACCCATTTCATCCAGCACCTAAAAGCCGACAAGGGTTCTCCGACGAGAATCTGATGCGCTACTCTCCTGAGATGCGCACACGCTTCCCATTACATTACTTCGCTATCCGCAATGAAGATATCCGTCAGGAATCTTTATTAACTGAATCATGTTCAGAAGTTGTCGCTAAGACATCCCCATTACTAGAGCCAGGGTTTGTTGCTATGCCAACCCATCCTTGGCAGGCTGAATATCTGCTGGGATTACCGCTCATCAAGAAAGCTTTAGAGAGTGGGCGCATGCGATATTTAGGCGAACAAGGTCAGGACTTTTATCCAACCTCATCAATTCGCACGCTATATCAACCCAATAACCCATATTTCTATAAATTTTCTCTGAACGTGCGCATCACCAACTGCGTACGCAAAAACGCATGGTATGAGCTAGAAAGCGCTATGCAAATCACGCGAATCCTCCGCCCGCTATTGAATCAGCTCTATACTACCTTTGATGGTATGCGTGTGCTTGAGGAGCCAGCCTTCATGTCGGTAGATTTGTGCGATGCAGACAGTGAAGCCAACAAGCAAGTAATTGAAGGTTTCGGCATGATTTTGCGCCAAGGTTTCGATAGCATCCTATTACCACAAACCAAGCCTATCTTAGCTGGAGCACTGTTTGGTAATCATGTATACAGCGAGCATAGACTACGAAATCTCGTTGAAAATATTGCAATACGTGAAGCCATACCACTTAATGTTGCTATAGAGCAGTGGTTTACCAAATACCTTAAATTAATACTACATCCTGTGCTGCATTGTTATTTCGCACATGGCCTAATTTTTGAACCTCATCTGCAGAATGTGGTAATCGGTATTCAAGAGGATTGGCCGCGCCAAACCTTTCTGAGAGATTTCGAAGGGGTCAAGCTGGTGAGTGAGCGTTATCATGCTGATCAGTTACAGGGTATCAGCCAACGAGCACGTGATTCGCTGTGGTATTCCAGCGAGCAGGGTTGGAACCGCATTTCCTATTGTCTATTCGTTAACAATTTTTGCGAAGCAATCAGCCAGCTAGCGCCAGACCAACCAGAGCAACAACAGCTGCTCTGGCAACTTGTACGGCACAGCTTACAAGAATACCAAGCGCTTTATGGAGATACGGCATCAGCGCGACGTCTCAACTCCTTACTGTCAGGACAGCCATTTCCTGCCAAAACCAATATGATCAATCGCTTTTTTAAGCGTGCTGACCGGGACGCAAGTTACGTTCCAGTGACCAATCCAATTGCATTGGGTGGAGCATCGGCATGGAATTGAGATGGAATAATCTGACTCCGTATTTGCAGCAATTGGCGAACGGAAATACAGAGCCGCTAAGTGCTTATGTTTACGATCTTGAAGCGCTTCGTCTGCACGCTACGCACATCGTAAGGTCTTTACCACCTTCCTATGAGTTGTTTTATGCAATCAAAGCCAACTCGGACTTGCCGATACTAGAAACCCTTGCACCTATCGTGCATGGCTTTGAGGTTTCATCAGGTGGAGAGCTATCTTGGATCAGTCAGAACTTTCCAGAACAGGATGTTATATTTAGTGGGCCTGGAAAGACCGATGGTGAACTGCTACTGGCAGTTAAGAGCAACACCGGTGCTATTCATGTTGAAAGTATGGGAGAGTTGCAAAGGCTTGCCATGATTGCAAAAAGTGAAAACCGTGTCGTATCGATACTGCTACGCATTAACCTGCAATTGCAAAAACTCTCATCTACAACCCTGATGATGGGCGGTGGCCCAACACCGTTCGGTATCGCAGCAGATCAATTGCCTACTTGTATCGAATGGCTACGTGCTCATCCTGAGCTAAATATGCAAGGTTTCCACCTGCATTTGCTCTCACATCAACTCAATGCAGCAGCACATTTAGAAATATTGGAAGCATATCTTTTACAAGCACGGGAATGGGCTCGTGAATACGACATTAAAATTGATCACATCAATGTCGGTGGAGGTATAGGTATAAATTACCGCGAGCCTGATAATCAATTCGACTGGGAACAGTTTGCAACAGGATTAAGGCGTCTAGCCCAATTATATGTAGATGGGCCACGTCTACGCTTTGAATGTGGACGTTACATCACGTCAGCTTGCGGTTATTACGTGATGCAGGCCATCGATATTAAACAAGCCTTTGGTAAAACTTACCTTGTCGCACGCGGCGGTACACACCAGTTCCGAACACCATATGCGCAAGGCCATAGCCACCCATTTCGCATCATTTCTATTGAGCAATGGCCATATCCATTTTCCCGTCCCCAGATTGAAAGCCAAGAGGTCACTATAGTTGGGCAACTCTGCACACCTAAAGATGTACTGGCCTATGATGCAAAAGTAGAGAAAGTACGCAGCAACGACCTTGTGGTTTTCCCATTTGCAGGGGCTTATGCATGGCATATTTCACATCATGACTTCTTGCGACACCCCCATCCAGAACATCATTATTTGCCGGTAGGGACTTAAATATGTTGCTCCAAAATAAATTAAAGGCCAGTCTCAATCAGGACAAGCCAGTGCTCGGTTTACTTAACTCCATCCCATCACCACTAATGGTCGAAATGATTGGTTATGCAGGATATGACTTTGTTATTTTAGACATGGAACATGTAGGAGTTAATCCAGAAACTTTGGAAAATATGATCAGAAGCGCCGAATGTGCTGGGCTCACTCCATTAGTGCGCGTCCCTAACCTAGACGCTTCTACCATTATGCGCGTACTCGATAATGGTGCAATGGGCATCGTGGCGCCTCGCATCAGAAACCGGACAGAGGCCGAGCAGTTGGTCTCTGCCTGCCGCTATCATCCTTTGGGAAAACGTGGCATTAGTGGCGGACGTTGTACCGGTTTTGGTACCATCAATCTTGAAAGTTACATAGAGCTCGCTAATCGGGAAATTATGGTTGTGGCAATGATTGAGGATATCGAAGGAGTCGAAAATATTGAAGAAATCGTCTCCGTACCAGGAGTTGATATGGTCCTCGAAGGCGCCGTCGATTTATCACAGAGCTATGGGCTTCCAGCTCGCCCACTTGAGCCTATTGTACAAGAAGCTCTTCAGCACATCGCTCATGCATGTCAAGCGCATACCGTTCCATTTTGCGCTATACCGCGTGCCGATGGGCAGTTTAAAACATGGCGTGAGCAAGGAGTTAAAGCTTTTCTTTTAGGTGATGATAGAGGCATTAGCTTCCGTGCGCTGAAGTCACAAACTTCTCTCTATAAATAAACTTTTATAATCCTGTCATAAAATCACTCTTAATCACAACAAGACCGCTGATCTAGTGTTTCAATCAATCTGCAATGTTCCGCAGTACTACTCTGACAACTTACTATTCGTGTCAAAACTTCCTTCATCGCCAGTAAGTCTTTAATCTTCGTGTCAATTTCAGTCAGGTGCGCTTGAGCAAGTTGATCTGCCGCTTTGCAGGGGTGTTCTGGGTGATCAGCAAGCTCAAGTAACGTTTTGATTTCTGCGATACCAAAGCCTAACTCTCTACCTCTGCGGATGAATCGAAGTCGCTTGATCGCGGACTCATCATAATGGCGATAACCATTATCTGAACGCAATGGTTTGTTAAGTAAATTAGTTTTTTCGTAATACCGTATCGTTTCGAGATTAACCCCTGACTCACGGCTTAAAGTCCCAATCGTATATTTCTCTGACATGGCTTGACCCTGTAGTAACTACAGACTTTATGATACTCGTTCTAATTTGGAAAGGGTAGATATGAGCGCACACTGTTGTCCTCCTCAAGAGCCGAAGCAAGCGAGTAGCCATCATGGTCGTTATCGCAAAATATTGTGGATAGCATTGATTGTAAATGTCACCATGTTTGTAGTTGAGATAGTGTCAGGTGTGAAAGTTGGTTCAGTTTCGTTATTGGCTGACTCATTAGATTTCCTTGGAGACGCAGCGAATTACGGCATTAGCTTATGGGTATTAGGTTTAGGGCTGGCAATCCGCGCGAAGGCCTCCCTGTTTAAAGCAATATCCATGGCAATTTTTGGATTATGGGTTTTAGGTAACACTCTATGGCACTTCCTGACAGGAGTAATACCTAGTGCAGAAACAATGGGGGTGATTGGGCTAATTGCGTTAGCGGCTAATCTAGGAGTAGCTGCATTGCTCTATGCCTATCGTGATGGTGATAGCAACATGCGCAGCGTTTGGCTCTGTACTAGGAATGACGCTATTGGTAATATTGCCGTTATTCTTGCTGCCATAGGCGTATTTGGCACAGGCTCTGCCTGGCCAGATTTAATAGTTGCAACTATTATGGCAAGTCTTGCATTGCATTCTGCTTGGTCAGTGATCAAGCATGCCAGAACTGAGTTGGCTACAGCTAAAGTAATCGAGAGTAATTGAGAATTATCATCATCCTGATATACTGGTTTTAAATGGTTAAATTCTTTCTAAAATTTTTGATTGTAGTATTTCTCATGGAGTCTACATGGGCGGTTGCTGCACAGTACTGCCCACATGAACTTGGCTTAAACGTCTCTAATTCATGCCACGATGCTAATAAGGCGGGTAGCGATAAGTCTCTGTCTCAGTTGCCCACCCTTAGCGCTGATGATTCAAAATCTGATACAGATAACGATTGTTCGTATTGTCATCTTGGTTCTATGAAGTCTATGGTTTCTATATTGTCACTACCATCGGCTGTGACAGAGAGCATGACTATTATCACTATTGTTTACTCTTACGCTGACGTCACTCCGCGTCATCCTGATCGTCCTAATTGGCTTGCCGCTGTTTAATTCAGCGGAACGTCAAACCTCAAATTTATCTAGCGTAAAGTTTTAAGTCACTTCGTCTCGCTGAATTCATCCTTTTTTATTTTGGAGAGTTCAATGCGCATATTTTATATATTTTTCATTTTTCTAATATCAGTCTCATCAGTGGTTAAGGCTGATGAGAATACTTCAGGCTCAACCCTGATGGAGCCTACAGGTAGCATTACCTTAACCGATGCACTTCACTTGGCATTAAGCGCTAATCCTGACCTGTCGGTTGCATTACGAGAGCTTGAGGCAATAGCTGGTGTTAGGATGCAAGCTGCTACAAGGCCGAATCCCTCAATCTCTACATTGATGGAAGATGCTCGTAACTCAACACGGCAAACCACTATATTGCTAGAACAACCTATAGAGATGGGTAATAAACGCGACAATCGCATTAAGTCTGCAGACATTCGATATGATGCGGTGAATACGGATATTGCTATCAAAAAGTCTGAAGTCTATGCCAATGTACAGGCTGCATTCTATAGTGTACTGGCAGCCCAAGAGCGACTGAGTCTGGCTACCTCATCACTAGATGTTGCGAAGCAAGCAAGAGAGGCTGCATCAAAGAAAGTACAGGCAGGAAAAATATCGCCTGTAGAAGAAACCAAATCAAAGGTTGCAGAGTCCGGCATTAAAATCGAAGCGAATCAAGCAACGAGTACACTCAATACAGCACGTAAGCGATTGGCTTCGTTGTGGGGCAGCCCTTTCCCAAAATTCATGCAGACGGTAGGCCAGATAGAGAATATTCCAGCTATACCTTCACTGCAAGAACTCTCAAACATGCTGGACAATGCACCTTCTATTCAACGTGCAAAACTTGAAATTGATGTTCGCCAAGCACAAGTCAATATCGAAAACACAAAGCGCACACCAGATTTAACGTTAAGTATTGGCGCGAAACGTAATGAAGAGCTTGGGTTAAATCAAGCGGTATTAGGTTTCTCCATACCCATTCCAGTCTTTGACCGTAACCAAGGCAATCTGCAAGTAGCGGTCAGCCGCACAGATAAAGCTCGTGACGAATTGGTGGCATTTAGAGTTCAGTTGGAAACTCAACTGGGTGGCGCTTACGAGCGGCTAAGTACAGCGCGGCAATCCGTTGATACCTTGCAGAAAGAGATTCTACCTGGCGCACAAAGTGCCTTTGATGCCGCCACCAAAGGTTTTGAATTTGGCAAATTTAACTATCTAGATGTACTAGATGCACAGCGTACTTTGTTTCAGGCCAAGTCACAGTACATTAATGCATTACTAGAAGCACATCAGGCATCAGCTGATATTAAACGCATCCTCGGTGATGCTATGCCTGACATTGCGGTAAAGCCTTAGGAGGCAAACATGACAATATACTCAAAAATAAAATCTGCACTTTCAAGTAAGCAATCGTTATTAATTATCATCGTTATCTTAATCGGCATCATCTTAGGTAACTTGATTCTGCAATCTAATAAGCCAAAATCCGGTGAGGAAGAAGGCGCAGAGCAATCGACTACACATGAAGAGTTGGATGGCCACCAACATGAGGAACAGGCAAAAGAACTACCTAAAGGACCCCATGCCGGCAAAATATTTACCCAGAACGGCTATGGTCTAGAAGTAGTCATCAGCAATCAAAAAGCTACACCGGAGTTCAGAGTTTATACCTATGAAGATGGCAAGCTGCTTGATCCTGCAGCATCGAATGTGACGTTCACTGTAAATCGATTAGGCCGTAGTCCGGAAAAACTCAGTTTTGCAAAAGAGGCGGATTATCTCAAAAGTAACGAAGCCGTTGAGGAGCCGCATTCATTCAAAGTCAGCATTGATTCTGAGCATAACGGCAAACACTATCAATTTGCTTACGAGCAGGTTGAAGGCCGAGTGACGATGACAGATAGGCAGTTGACATTGAATGGCGTGGAAATACTCACAGCGGGGCCAGCACGCATCAAAACAACCTTAAATTTAATAGGTGAAATCAAGCTGAATGCAGACAAGAGTGTCAGGGTCGTGCCTCGGCTAACTGGAATTGTGGAGTCCGTATCCGCTAATGCTGGGGATAAAGTGCGTAAAGGACAGTTGCTAGCAATTGTTTCAAGTCAAAGTATAGCTGATCAACGCAGTGACCTGATGGCTGCGCAAAAGCGGCTAGATCTAGCGAAAGTGACCTATGAACGCGAGAAAAAGCTTTGGGAAGAGAAAATCTCAGCGGAGCAGGATTATCTGCGGGCAAGGCAGGATTTGCAGGAAGCTGAGATAAATCAGCAAAGGGCAAAGCAAAAGCTACAGTCTCTCGGGGCTAATCTGGGCTCAGGAAGTAATCTAACGCGTTATGAGATTAAAGCGCCTATTGACGGTATGATTACCGATAAACAAATCTCAGCAGGACAGGTATTAAACGGCGATGAAAGTATTTTTGTCGTGGCTGACCTTTCTACGCTATGGGCTGAAATGACCATTTATGCCAAAGATGTAGGTGCTGTCAAAATCGGCCAGAAAGTCACAGTGAAAGCGAGCGCTTTCGAAGCTCAAGCTACAGGTACTGTTGCCTATGTGGGCGCATTGGTGGGCGAGCAATCTCGTACTGCAATAGCACGAGTAGTACTGAAGAATGCTGACAAAGTATGGCTGCCAGGCCTCCCAGTGAACATTGAATTACAGGCAGATGAAGTCGAAGTGCCGCTAGCAGTGTCTGTTGAGGGCTTACAAAGCATGGATGATGGCAAAGTAGTATTTGGTCGATATGGAGATTTATTCGAGGTTCGTCCACTGACACTGGGGCGAGGTGATGATAAATACGTCGAGGTTCTGAGTGGGTTAAGTGCAGGTGAAAAATATGCAGCCCAAAATAGCTATCTGGTTAAGGCCGAACTCGGCAAAGCCAGTGCGACCCACGACGATTAAGGAACCTAACTATGTTTGATAAACTCATCCGTTTTTCTGTCAACCAACGTTGGCTCATCATGCTGCTGGCTTTGGGTATCGCTGCTTTAGGGGTATTCAGTTATCAGAAGTTACCGATTGATGCGGTTCCAGATATTACTAATGTTCAAGTGCAGATCAACACGGTAGCCACAGGTTATTCGCCTTTGGAGGCTGAACAACGCATCACTTTTCCAGTTGAAACTGCAATGTCAGGGCTGCCCGGTTTAGAGGAGACCCGTTCCATTTCACGTTACGGTTTGTCCCAAGTAACGGTCGTGTTCAAGGAGCATACGGATATCTATTTTGCCAGACAGTTGGTTAATGAGCGTATTAGTCAGGCCAAGGAAAAACTACCCGCAGGTATTCTTCCTGAGATGGGCCCGACCTCAACGGGCTTAGGTGAAATCTATATGTGGACAGTGGAAGCTAAAGAGGGAGCATTGAAAGCTGACGGTACCCCCTATAGCCCGACTGACTTGCGTGAGATCCAAGACTGGATCATCAAGCCGCAATTACGCAATGTGCCTGGTGTTAACGAGATCAATACGATTGGCGGTTATGCCAAGCAATATCAAGTGTCACCTTATCCTGACCGTTTAGTCGCACATGGTTTGGCATTAAAAGATGTCGTTGAGGCCTTGGAAAATAATAATGCCAATATGGGTGCAGGCTATATAGAAAAATCAGGTGAACAATACTTGATTAGGGTTCCTGGCCAATTATCATCCATGAGTGATATCAATAATGTCGTGGTTTCCACCAAGCTTGGTATCCCTGTACGCATTAAAGATATTGCCGAGGTTCAGCTTGGCAAAGAGCTGAGAAGTGGCGCTGCCAGCGAGAATGGTGAAGAGGTTGTGATAGGCACCGTTTTCATGTTGGTTGGTGAAAACAGTCGTACCGTTTCTGCTGCTGTTGATAAAAAAATCTCAGAAATCAACAAGACGTTACCGGCTGGCGTTGTCGCTAAAACTGTTTATGACCGTACCATCCTAATTGATAAAGCAATCAATACGGTTAAAAAGAACCTATCAGAAGGTGCGTTGTTGGTTGTAGCGGTGCTGTTCCTATTCTTGGGGAATATACGTGCTGCCGTGATAACCATGCTTATTATTCCGTTAGCTATGCTGTTTACCTTTACAGGCATGGTCACAGGTAAGGTCAGTGCTAACCTTATGAGCCTAGGGGCATTGGATTTCGGCATCATTATTGACGGCGCTGTTGTTATCGTCGAGAACTGCATGCGTAGACTGGCACATGCGCAAACTACGTTAGGTCGTACCCTGAGCCGTGAAGAACGCTTTCAGGAAGTATTCGCAGCCGCTAGAGAAGCCCGAAGACCTTTGATCTATGGGCAGATCATTATCATGGTGGTTTACTTACCAATATTTGCCTTAGCCGGGGTAGAGGGCAAGATGTTTCATCCTATGGCCTTTACTGTTGTGATTGCCCTATTAGGCGCCATGTTGCTTTCAGTCACCTTCATTCCAGCGGCAATTGCACTATTCATTAATGGAAATGTTACCGAAAAGGAAAATGTATTCATTGCATGGGCTAAGCGTGCCTATGAGCCGATTTTTCACTGGTCAATGGGCAATAAAGCTTTGGTGCTTACTGTTACGTTCGTATCGGTCATTCTGAGTGGGTTAATGGTCAGTCGTATGGGTAGTGAATTCATGCCTAACCTGAATGAAGGCGATATCCTCTTGCAGCCTATACGGATACCTGGGACAAGCTTATCCCAGTCTTTATCAATGCAAAGGGAAATTGAGCATACAGTAATGCAGTTTCCACAAGTAGATAGGATATTTTCGAAGTTAGGTACCGCTGAGATTGCTAGCGACCCGATGCCGCCGAGTATGGCCGATAATTACATCATGCTTAAACCTAAGTCAGAATGGCCTGATCCGAGTTTAAGCAAAAATGAATTGATTGCAAAAATTAAGCATGCGGTCGAAGCCGTCCCTGGTAACAACTATGAAATTACCCAACCTATTCAGATGCGTTTTAATGAACTGATCTCTGGGGTACGCAGTGATGTAGGGGTCAAAATATTTGGTGATGATATGGAGACCTTGAATCATACCGCCGAAAAAATATCAGAGACTTTAAGCAAAATCCCAGGCGGTGAAGATGTGAAGGTAGAACAAACCACAGGTTTACCTATCCTTACCGTGAATATTGATCGTGAAAAGATTGCTCGACTCGGCATTAACATTGCAGAAGTACAAGAAGCAATATCGATTGCTATGAACGGCAAACAGGCCGGTGCTATATTTCAAGGCGACCGTCGGTTTGACATCGTTGTGCGGCTTCCAGAAAATCTCAGGGTAGATATGGTTGCATTCAAGCAGATACCGATTCGTCTGCCAGGAAGTAGCGACAATTCCAAAGCTAACTATTTGCAATTAGGCGAAGTTGCTACACTTGATTTAGCACCTGGCCCAAACCAGTTCAGCCGTGAAAATGGAAAACGTCGCGTAGTTGTCACAGCCAATGTACGAGATCGTGACATAGGGTCTTATGTGGCCGAGGCTCAGCAACGTATCGAACAGGAAGTCAAAATCCCTTCTGGATATTGGCTGACTTGGGGCGGTACTTTTGAACAACTGCAATCAGCTACTGCACGATTAGAAATAGTCATACCTTTAGCCTTACTGCTGGTTTCAATATTGCTGTATTCCATGTTTGGCAACTTTCGCGATGGGCTAATTGTGTTTACAGGTATTCCGTTCGCACTCACTGGCGGGGTATTGGCCTTGTGGCTAAGGGGTATACCACTCTCCATATCGGCAGGTGTTGGATTTATTGCTTTATCAGGTGTAGCGGTATTGAATGGCTTAGTGCTGATTAGCTTTATCAAAGCGCTTCGTGACGAAGGAAGGCCATTATTGGAGGCAATTCAAGAAGGTGCTCTAACTCGATTGCGGCCTATTTTAATGACCGCATTAGTAGCGTCATTTGGGTTTATTCCAATGGCCATTGCTACCGGCACCGGCGCTGAGGTTCAACGCCCATTAGCTACTGTTGTAATCGGTGGGATATTGTCATCAACGTTACTAACTCTACTTGTGTTGCCTTTGTTGTATCAACTTTTATATAGAAATAAAGAGAATTGATATGACGCTATATTTCTAAAAATTGACTAGGATATATGAAGGATTGTTAATGTCCGCTTTGGGCCGAGAGAAGACTGTTAATTAATCTTAATTAGCAGCACAACAATTAAAAAAAGCCTGAATTTTTTAGGCTTTTTTTTTAATTGCTAATTATGGAGCCTTTAGTTGCAACTTATGAGGGAAAAATTGCAGCTTATGGGGTCACTTACAAAGCCTAAAAAAGCTCTCAAGTTTCTTACTCTATTTTGAAGTCATATTGACTAAATCAGAGGCTAATGAAATTCGTGGAAAGACTTAAGCTTACACACATTGGAAAACCGACAGTCACCGCAAACATACCTAGCTTTGCTAGAAAATAAATTTCTTCTGACGGGCTGGTCTAATGCGAGTATCACTCTTTATTTGGCCTAGAGATTTAGTGGTTTTGCCATTAGGGAGCACTAAATCTAATTCCCCGGTTTTTGCCAGACTACCGAGTACGTCTTTGTAAATTCTCGCTGTTGCTGGAGTCTCATTACAAGTTGTGGCAAATATAGTCTCAAAACTATGCCCATCCTCATCGGCATGAATTAAACGAGGTAAATCTTCATGTAGCTTATCAACGGTTCGCTTTCTGGCATCATCATCAAATGTATAACCTAATGAGTTCTGTTTAGTAAATCTTTCATCTGCTCTGGTGATGTATCCAATCTTAAACATATCCAAACCTTCCCCACCGTAATGAATAAAGGTATTGCTGTTAGCCCAATGAACCTCTGTCATGACATCACGCGCTTTATGATGCATGGATAAATGCAGAAGCCAAAAATCACCATGGCCTTTTGTCGATCTGATGAAAAATGGCGTATGGAATCTTGAACCAGCAGATTTAACAATATGAGGGTAGAGCTGACTTTGAATATAGGCTCGCCAGTCGGCTTCATTACTTTTGATTTCTTGAAGACTTTTGCCTTGGAAAATATTTGGCAATCCTATTTTCTCAAGTGGGGATAGTTGAGATTTATCACTTGCGTAAGTGCTAAAGGAATCAACCCCAAAAGTTAATATCACCTCAGCCCTAGGTAATGCTTGGAATATTTTTGCAAGAAGTGGCATCGGCACCTCAGTGTATCCGTATTGATCTAGGATAAATATGGATCGGCCATTCTTTGGTGACTTTTGTTTGACGTGAGCAATTATATTGTCGGCATAGTCATTAAAGTCTCCAGATATTAAGTGCACATTTTTACCAAATCTGGATTGATACCCGTGATCCTTTAGGGACATTTCTAGATGTTGAGCTGCGTTTTTACTTTTTTCAACGAAGAAGTAATCTATATTGAATTTGAGAGGTTTATGCCGACCAACATTTAATTTAGCCTCTGCGAGTTCAGCCGCATGAAGGCATATAAAAGGCGAGCCCAAATGCTGTTCGTTCGTATCGTTATGGTAGTAAACACCACCGCCGGCAAAGCCATCAACAATTGTTAACTTAAGCTCCTCTTGTTGGTATGAGCTGACAAGAGTCGGAAAATATTCAGCTAAGTAACCTTCTAAAAGTTTGTGTTTTGCGACACTGTGTTGCTCTAGTTGGGCTGGGCCATTACTCCAGTCGTAATGTTTCTTTGCCATATTGTCCTTATGTTATTTTTATTTAAGCAATACGTGGAAATTGATCCCAAGTCGAACCATCTAGTAATCTACCAGATTTTGTTTTACCAACCTTAACCATTTGAATCTTTTCACCAAGCCGCCCTACCAACTGAACACGTTCAGCGCGTGATGATATACCCTCTCTAACGAGAGCTTCTGGTGCCCAATGGCCCCATTGTTTAAAATGAAATGGAACGCCAGCTTCGTTGCATTGATCTCGAAGGCTTTCAGCCCAAGCTGGATTCATCCATCTCGCTTGTGGCCCGCTTTCACCTCCTGCAATTACCCAATTAATTCCATCTTTATTAGTTGTTGCATTAGCCAACCAAGGTGTAATGTTTAATTGCCCTAATAGAGGTTCTGCCGATACAAACCTTACAGATACATCGTGTTGCAATAAATGATCGACACGTTTTTCTAGCCAGTTTTGCTTCTCTGTAGAGGCGCCTAGCCATATGTTCTTAGGCCATTTAGTTTGCCAAGGGGCTAGCTTTTTAACATGCTCAATTCGTTTTGTTAATAATAACCAGTCCAAATGAGGTGTGGCCTCTATCAGCCCCCATAAGCGTTCTCTGGATTGATGCAGATCTTTACGATTTTCAAATACATCAGCCATTGACGCACAGAAAACACGATGTCTTTCGCCATTAGCTGCAGCCTCTTTGTTCCACTTAAGTGGTTCTGCCCAATGAGCATCAGTAAAAAAGCGTCTGTCTTTCTCTTTGCCCCATAAGTCAGCGCCCAAACGTTTAGCCCAAGTATCAGCGTAGCAAAATTTGCATGCAGGAGATACTCGCACGCAACCCCACCATGGATTAAATGTGTGGTGTGTCCATTCAATTTTGCTCTCTTTGCCCATTTTATTCTCCAAACCGGAACAACTTGATATGCATTATATTAAATTTAAGTATACCCTAGCAGAAATGCTTGCATAATTCGGTGCCTATTTAACTATCCTTGATAGGCTAGTCTATGATTAGGTAATGACCTTGTTGTCATGCATGGAGAAATTAGTGCTTACGTTATAGAGATGCAAAATAAAACCCACACTAAGTGGCGGGGTTTAAATTCCTAATTAGAGTGTCACTACAGAGTTTGCGAGTCGTTTTTCATGACCGAAAGGAGTTGTGTAATAACGTTGCTCGATACCATACAGCAACATCTTTAACTCGTCATCAGATGAGATATTGAATCGCCACTTATCAGCCGTTTTCTTGAATTGACACTCAAAGTCTATCGGAGATAACAAGTTACTGGAATTATGACGTCTTTTAGAGTTCTAGAACAACTATATAGTAATCAAAAATATCTTGCTTTGCTTCATCTCGATGATTGTATATTTTACGCTTTATCTTTTCTCGTTTTAATAGTTGAAAAAAGCTTTCAGCCACAGCGTTATCGTGACAATTGCCACGGCGGCTAGCTGGATTCTAAGATACTGGGCCAATAGTCATAATGATTTTTGATAAAGGCATATCTTAGTAGGATTGCTTCGCGAAATATGCCACGGCTTTTTTAGTAGGTCACGTTCTTCAGTGACACGCAGTAACCCTTTACATAGTCGATTAAGTTCTACTTGCTATGCGCGTTTGGTTCAGTGGGGGCTATACAACTTCACCCATGCATACATACTATCAATATTTGATAATTATTACTGGCCGTTTTGGGTAATTATTAGTGGCTTAATTAAGAATACGCATATAGCCAAGCACTACGCTGAGAAAAACCATAATGTAGTGAAGAGAAGTCAAGCACTAGCACCAACACACACCCAATTGTATCTATTAGAAAATCACCTCAAAATAAACACATCACAACAAAAGAATCACTTTAACTACTCATTTACATGAACTTGTAAGAACGTATCCGTACTCTGCAATTCACTTAAATCATCAACCCTCAAGTCTGCGTATCTTATGCCATTTTTAAGTTCATAAATATAAACCTGACACTCATCAATCATTCCTGGCAACACAGATATAGAAGACAAGGGTTCTAATTTCCAATCATTTGAGCCATTGATATGAGGTGGCGTCACTATGTATACCATCTTGATCGACTTCGAGTGTTGCTCAGAAAACTCTTTCAATATATCTGGGGTGCCCAGCATGATTACTTGAGTCGGGGAGTGCTTTTTGTTATCGCACCAATCCACATAAAACCAAGGTCTGCATTTTTCAAGGAATGCATGACTCCATGTTTGAATTGCCCCATTCTTTAAACCATTCCTAGCCAATTCTGCAGAGGGTGTAGTTTCAATCATAAATTTGACTCTATCTTGCAAATGTGTCCTATAGATTATAGTCCTTTAGCGCACATTTTGGCTATATGAAGTCCTTTATAAGGGGCTTCCATGGATATTCAACTAGCATTAGGTAAAGCAATTAAAACCATAAGACTTAGTAAGGGTTTGAATCAAGAATACTTTAGCGATGTATCTAGCCGGACCTATCTTTCTGTGTTGGAAAATGGCAAGAAAAAACCAACTGTTGAAAAGATTGATACCCTAGCTAATGCGATGGGAGTACACCCTTTAACATTACTTACATTGGCGTATATGAATTTAGACGGAGAGCAAAATCTGGCCGATATTCACAAAACGATTACTGATGAACTAACCGAAGCATTAGCAATAACTTAAAAATCACTTCTTAACGAATACTGTTCCTAAGAACTTGACTGCCTGTATAGCATTGGAAATTAAACAATTGCCGTAGGATTGTGGCTTATTTTGTGTCCGACTTCCCCCCTGTTTGTTCGTAGTTCCTTTCTGGAAACCAACCAAGAGTTCGCCCTCAACAACATCGGCCACATAAGTTGTGGCGATTCACCCTGTACTTAAGGCCAAATACATTAAAGCCTCTATCGTAATGTTAGACGACTTAGGAATAATGCCATTTGAGCAAAGAATAGCACGTGCCTTTTGAATATTGATGATGAAAGGAAATGGCAAGAGCGCGTTTCATTTCTGATTACCAGTCATGCATTTTTAGGAAATCCAACTACGGCGGATGCTGTGATGGGCAGATTAGTTTATGCAACTCTGGTACGGCCTGAGAATACTAGACACTTTTTATGTTACAAATTACCCTAGACATAAAAAGGAAGCATCATGGCAAAAGGCATTCGTTACTCAGACGAATTTAAACAAGAAGCAGTCAATCAGATCACTAAACACAGCTACGATGTAGCTGAAGTTTCTACTAGGTTAGGCGTCAGTGCCAAGAGCCTATATAAATGGAAGCAAGCGTTTTCCAAACCCACTAAAGTCCGCGAAGCCGAATCAGATCTACAGGCAGAAGTTGCTCGATTGAAACGTGAGTTAAAACGGGTTCAACAAGAAAGGGATATATTAAAGGAGGCCGCAGTGTTCTTTGCAAACGAGTCAAAGAACGCTACGCGTTCATAAAAGCTCGTAGCCATGCCTATCCTGTTAGATTGCTGTGTGCTGCATTAGCCATTCATCCTAGTGGTTATTATGCTTGGTTAAAATCTCCAGTGAGTGTACGAACCCAAGAAGACCAGAATTTATTGCGGCACATTAAACAATTTTGGCTGGAGAGCGGTGGTCACTATGGCTATCGCAATATCCATCTGGACTTGCAACAAGCACAGATTGCCTGCGCTCGCGACCGGGTGTTACGTTTAATGCAACAAGAAAGGCTTAAGGCGCAACGCGGATACCGCAAGCCACGAGGCTATTACAGCGGCTCAATGAGCACCGCGACTGCTAATCACTTAAACCGCGCTTTTATCGTGGATCAGCCCAATCAATGGTGGGTGAGTGATATCACCTATATCCATACACAAGAGGGCTTTTTGTTTCTAGCGGTGGTGATGGACTTATATGCACGTAACATTGTTGGATGGTCAATGAGTCATCGCATGACAGACGACTTGGTATTAGATGCATTGACAATGGCTTATTGGCGACGCAGACCCAAGGCTGAGGTAAAACTGCATTCTGATCAAGGTTCACAGTACAACAGTCGCAGCTTTGTGCGACTACTGAAACAACTCAACATAGAACCCAGCATGAGTCGTCGTGGTAACTGCTGGGATAATGCGGTCGCTGAAAGCTTTTTTAGCAATCTTAAAAAAGAAAAAATCAGACGTAGATACTACAAAGACAGGGAGGAAGCCAGAGCAGATATCTTTAATTATATCGAGATGTTTTACAATCCTAAACGTCGGCATACTCACAATGGCAGAAAGTCGCCTAATGAAACTGACAAACTTTACTTTGAGAATCTGAAAAGTGTTTAGGAAACTCAGGCCGTACCACTCATAGCATTAGTCTGCAAGGTGAGTCTCTACGAAAACAAAAGGCGACTAAAGTGCAGACATTGGATTGGGTGTTGCCTGACTTGGCAGTACCTAATCGACTAAGATAGTTTGTTAGAGTGAGCAAAATGATGCAACTCGTGTATTTTTTGTGCAACGGCTGATTAACTTTACGCAATCGCGTGATTAAATTAAGTACCACTGTTGAGCAAATCAAATGAGATTAGGTAATTAATTCGAATGTGATTCTGCGAGAATTCAATAATTTAGCTGAGTGTGATGAAATTCAGTGAATAGTTATTATCAATGGTAGCAAGATTCTAGCATTTCAAGATCGACGACCACTAGATGCGATTTGGAATAAGCTTACAGATAACGATTGGAGAAGAGTTACTTTTGCTAAGCTGACCAAAGGAGAGCTCGAGTAATTATTTTTTTCATTCGCGCGTACTTTAAGAAAAGGTGGGAATAAAGGCATGCAGGATTAGCTCATATATATACGCAAGAAGAAGAGTTAGTTGAAGATAAAGAAAAAGTAGAATTCTTAATTGTCTTGAGAGTATTTAGTTATATACATACTCACTCTGCAAGTGCTATTGAAAGACTTTTGAGAGGGGAACATCGTTCACAATTTATCGAAATGGGGAGATTATGGAAAAGCACTCTTATCGAATCAAGTAGAAATACTTCACCTTGGGTATCAGCAAGAGTTCGTGCTCTTAGCTCAGCAATCTCATCTGCCCATTATGATCCTATGAAGATTCATAATTTAACGCTCTAACATTAAGAGCCAGGGTTATTTAATTATTATTTCCCACCAATAAAACCTAATTGACGCCAAGCCTCATAACTTACCAATGCTACTGTATTTGACAAGTTTAAACTGCGATTATTTGGCATCATAGGTACTCTTAGTTGATTTGCATCATCAATTTCTTGATGAATATATGTTGGTAGTCCAGAAGTTTCTGAACCGAATAGTAATACATCTCCGGATTTATATTCAACCTCGTTATATTTACACGTACCCTTCGTAGTAAATGCAAATATTCTATTGCCAATCATAGAATTTAAAAACATGCCATAATTTTTATGAATATGGACATTAGCTAAATCAAAATAATCTAATCCAGATCGTTTTAGATTTTTGTCAGTTAGATCAAAACCTAGTGGTTCAATTAAATGCAAAATGCAGCCATTATTTGCAGCAAGCCTAATTATATTTCCAGTGTTTTGAGGAATACATGGTTCAAATAGTGCAATGTTAAACATGAGATTGAAAACTTTAGAATAATGTTTAATTTTACCACTAAAATCTTGAGGTCCATTTTGATAGTAATGAATTTACTGTTTAGTATGGAGGAAGGCTAATAAAAATTTGGTGCGCAATTATCGATACTAAAATTTAAGACTTTTAATGGTGGCAATAACGACAAATATCATCCGCTTATGTGCCAATACAGGCGCGCAGTTGCACTTGGTCAAACCACTGGGATTCAGCTTGGAGGACAAGCAGCTCAAACGTGCAGGCCTAGACTATCATGAGTATGCAAATTTAATGGTGCATGAAAACTGGGAAGCCTGCAAAGCGGCACTAGCTGGACATCGACTATTCGCCATCACCACTAAAGGCAGTACTACGCATAGCCATATTCAATTTAAAGCAGGTGACGCATTTGTATTTGGCCCGGAAACGCGCGGCCTATCGGAAGAGGTACGGAATGAATTTACTGCAGAACATCGTGTACGTTTACCGATGCTACCCAATAGCCGCAGCCTGAATTTATCAAATTCTGCGGCGATATTGCTTTATGAAGCGTGGAGACAAATCGGATTTGAAGGCGGGAGCTAAGTGAACGACCTATAAGTGAACGGCCTAAATGCCACGACAGCGATTGCGCTAACAAAGACTGTATTATAGAACGCTGCACGACAAACAACTGCAAGATAGACAGATTGCGTACCTTATGCGCAATCTGTCAGCAAGCACTTACACGCCCTCAGGTTTTTGATCGCGGCCTAAAAGATCCATCACCGCATCTTGCGCGCTTTTACCATGCGATAACGCCTGATTAACCTCATAAGTGATTGGCATATCAACACCCAGTGTTTCAGCACGGCGCATTACTTCGCGCGCCGTATTCACACCTTCTGCCACATGACCCAAGCCCTGCAAAATATCTGCCAGGCTTTTGCCACTGGCAAGTTGCAGGCCGACTTCTCTGTTTCTTGAGTATTGGCCGGTACAAGTCAGGATTAAATCACCAGCCCCTGCCAACCCCATAAAAGTTTCCACCTTAGCGCCAAGCGCCAAGCCGAAACGCGTCATTTCAGCCAAACCGCGCGTAATCATGGCAGCACGTGCGTTATTGCCAAAGCCCATCCCATCGGAGATCCCTGCAGCAATTGCCATCACATTTTTCACTGCACCACCAACCGACACACCGACCACATCGGTCGTGTCGTACACACGTAAATTGGCACCATGCACCAACAACGCAGCTTCTTTCGCAAACGCTTCATCGTTTGCAGCTAAGGTCACCGCAGTTGGCAAACCACGCACCAACTCGGCCGCAAAGCTAGGCCCCGACAAGGCACCCCACTTTTGCTCACTGCCCAGTTCCTCTAGCGCCACTTCATACGGCAGCTTGGCCGTTTGCGGCTCCAAGCCTTTGTGCGCCCAAATAATAGGCAAAGTACAGCCTAATTGCTTAATATCTTTGAGAATACTTCTAAAGCCAGCGGTGGGCACTACAGATAAAATCAAATCAGCGCCATCTAATGCAGTTTGCAAGCTATCCTCAACCTGCAATTGGTCATTAAATCTAAAATCACCTAAATACAAAGGGTTAGCGCGCGCTTTACGCATACCGGACACATGACCAGCATTACGTGCCCACAAGGCAACCTGATGACGCTGACTAATGTTCATCGCCAGCGCAGTTCCCCACGCCCCGGCACCCAATACTGCAATTTTTGCCATTAATCAAAACCCCAAGTAGATGACACTAAAACATACCCCGTCACGCCGTCTCTGTGCTTTACTTTTAGCCAGCCGTTGTTTGCTTTAACATCCATCAGTTCTAACACTACATCTTTTTCTAACGTTGCCACCAAGTCGGCAGCGACGTCGGGTCGCGCTTTCATTTCCGTGAGGTTTTTAGTCACCATCACCGAACGCTTAGTCGACAACTGCTTAGCTTCCACCCAATTCATACTGCCTTGCGCATCACGCACCTTTAACCAGTCACCAAGGTTCACCACCACTTCTACCGGATAGAATTGGCTCAGCAGCAATACTTTTTTGGATGAATTTGAAGGCGCATCGTACAAGATGGCTTTAGGTACGGCAACCGACCTAAAATCTAACGCGGATGCCGTCATCGGCACCCACATCAGCATGAAAATTAAAGCAACTTTCGGAAATTGAAACATTACACTTATTGTACAGAACCTGCTTGCTCAGCTTCTTGTTGCTTTTGTTGTGCAAACAAAGCTTCAAAGTTAATTGGATTCAACAATACAGGTTGGAAACCAGCACGTACGATTAAATCAGAAACGCTCTCGCGTAAGTATGGGAACAAAATGTTAGGACAAGTAATGCCAACAATCATCTCCATGCTTTCTGCAGGTACATTGCGTACTTGGAAAATACCGGCTTGCGTTACTTCTACCAGAAACACGGTTTTCTCAGCAATTTTAGAGGTCACAGTCACTTTAATTGCAACTTCAAATACGCTCTCTTCAATTTGCTGCGCTAAATTGCTTAACTCAATACTTACTTGTGGCTGAGTACGGTCTGTAAAAATTTGTGGTGCATGAGGAATTTCTAATGAAACGTCTTTCACGTAAATTTTTTCAATGCTGAAGCCTGGTTGTTGCGCTTGTTCTTGTGATACGTTGTTGTCTTCTTGTGCCATAATTTTCTACTTAAAATATTAATTAAAATTGATAAACGTGATTAAAATCATTTACAGCCGGTTAAAACTCAAGCTGGCATTCTAGCAGACTTTAAATTTTACGCGCGGCTATATAATGTACTGCAAAGCCAACTACAACAGCTATGCCAGCAATGGATCCAGACCACCTGCCAGGTCCAGCGCGCGCAAATCATCAAAGCCACCAATATGGCGATCATCAATGTAGATTTGCGGCACGGTGCGACGCCCCGTTTTCTGCATCATTTCTTCACGACGCTCAGGCTGCAGGTCGATACGCACCTTATTGATCTCGGTTACCCCCTTACTTGCCAACAAACGCTCGGCGTTGATGCAATAAGGGCAAACTGCAGAGGTATACATTAGGATATTAGCCATACGATTATGCTTTCACCACAGGGAGCTTAGCCTCAACCCACGCGTTGAGCCCGCCTTGTAGATTGTGCACTTGCTTGAACTCTGCCTTACGTAAAATATCGCATGCCTTTGCCGAACGTGCTCCACGCTGGCAGTTCACCAATAGCGGCTTATCTTTGTATTTAGCTAACTCTTTCAGGCGGTCCGCCAACTGCTCTAGTGGAATATGTTTCGCATCCACAATATGTCCGCTGGCAAACTCTGCATCATCACGCACATCAATCACTAAGGCATGGTTACGGTTAATCAATGCCACTGCCTCAGTAGCATTTACGTTAGGCACACCACCCGCTTTTTTACCAAAGTCAGGCAATAGCAACATGATGCCGGAACCTAACGCTAGGCCAATCAATAAGACATTATCTTTTATAAACTCCACAACTTACCTTTCAAAATTTTATGCATTTAATCGTCAGTGTGACTCACCGCACCTGAGCACCGATACTTACGCATTTATAATCAGATTTTACGTGTAAATGCGCTAAAATGCGCATATTGATATCACTATTTATGCAAAAGATTGAGGCGCAATATGTCCCCTAATAAAAATATCACTCCAGTATGCTTACTTATTTTGGATGGCTTCGGCTATCGTGAAGAAATCACCGATAACGCCATTGCTCAAGCAAATAAGCCCAACTTAGATGCGCTTTGGAACAACTTTCCGCACACATTAATTAACGCATCAGAACACTATGTAGGTTTACCTGACGGCCAAATGGGTAACTCAGAAGTCGGTCATCTTAATATTGGTGCTGGACGTGTGGTATTTCAAGACTTTGAGCGTATTAATAACAGCATTGCCACCGGTGAATTTTTTAAGCACCCAGAGCTGACGCAAGCACTGATTGATATCAAAAACACAGACAAAGCCTTGCACATTTTCGGCCTGCTCTCAGACGGTGGTGTGCATAGCCATCAAGACCATATTCATGCCATGATTAAAATGGCTGCATTACAAGGCGTCAGTAAGGTGTACATACACGCTTTTCTGGATGGTCGCGACACACCTCCAGTCAGTGCCGCGCCTTATATTGAGTCATTAGAGCAACAATGTAAAACCATCGGCGTTGGCAAGATTGCGTCTATCAGCGGTCGTTTTTACGGGATGGACCGCGATAAACGCTGGCCACGTGTTGAAGCCGCGTACAAATTGTTCACCGAAGGCGTTGGCGAATTTACAGCAGAAACGGCAGCCGCCGGTTTACAGGATGCCTATGCACGCGGGGAAAACGATGAGTTTGTAAAAACTACCGCTATCCACCAGCCCCATGAAGCAGCAGTGCGCATGGAAGACGGTGATTTAGCCGTATTTATGAATTTCCGCTCTGACCGCGCACGTCAGCTCACACACGCACTACTTGCTGACGAGTTTGATGGATTCCACCGCAGCCGCACCCCTAAACTGGTAGGTTTCTTCACGCTTACGATGTACGATAAAAAAGAAACCAAAGCGACCGTCATTTTCCCACCACAGGAAGTCAGAAACACGTTAGGTGAATATTTATCTGCACAAGGGCTGACGCAACTAAGAATCGCGGAAACCGAAAAATATCCTCATGTGACATTCTTCTTTAATGGCGGTGAAGAAACCGTATTTGCCGGAGAAGACAGGATTCTTGTGCCATCACCAAAGGTTGAAACTTACGATTTACAACCGGAAATGAGCGCGTTTGAAGTCACGGAAAAACTGGAAGAAGTAATTCTAAATCGACAATACGATGCAATTATTTGCAACTATGCCAATTGCGACATGGTTGGTCACTCAGGCAACCTAAAGGCAGCGATTGCTGCCGTGGAAGCGCTGGACACCTGCATTGGCCGCGTAGTTAACGCAATGCAAAGCATAGGCGGTGAGGTATTAATCACCGCAGACCACGGCAATGCGGAGCAAATGTACGACGCAGGCAACCATCAGCCACACACACAGCACACCACCAATCTGGTACCGCTCATTTACATTGGTAGAGACGGGCAATTAAACCAGAACGGTGCACTCTCCGACCTAGCTCCAACCATCTTAAGCTTAATGGGTCTCAACCAGCCAGCTGAGATGACAGGTAAAAACTTAGTTCAGTTTAACGCTTAAACTCACGCCGATAACATGATGCGCCAACGTATTATTCAAACAACATCAATATGGACATTGATGCTCTCGTTGCTACTGAACGCATCATGGTGTTATGCAGAGAAAAAGTCCGAACAGCCAAAACAGGCGTTAAGCGAACTGCAACAGCAGCTAGAAGCGCTAAAAAAAGAGCTGGATCAAGCACAGGAAGAGCACAAAGATGCTGCAGATGCACTCAAGGAAAGTGAAGTTGCTATCAGCGGTGCGGATAAGAAGCTACATGAAATCAGCAAGCAGCAGGTGGATAACAAAAAAGAGTTAGCCAAACTGGATGCTGAGTCAAAATCTACCAATCAAGCACTGAGCCAGGAGCAAAAACTGCTAAGCGGTCAGCTGTACCAGCAATATATTCACGGGCAGCAAAGCTATGTGCAGATGATTCTACAAAGTGAACACCCTAGTGAAGTTGCACGCGACCTGCATTATTTCTCATACGTAGCAAAAGCGCGTGCAGACTTAATCAACAAGATGCAGAACAACTTAAATAAGATTAAGCGCCTTAACGAGCTAACAGCATCGAAACTGCAAGAAATCACGGACCTCAAACAAAAACAACTGACTGAAAAACGTATTTTAGAGGCGCAGAAGAAAGAAAAATCAAAAGTTGTGAATTCACTTTCACAGCAGATTGCTGAGCAGCGTGGACAGATTAAAAAACTAAGTCGCGATGAAAAGCGACTATCACAGCTCGTGAGCAGGCTAGCCAAAATCATTCCGAAAAACAAACCGGTCAGCAAGCCAGTCTCAAATAGACCAACATCGCCTGCTATTAAAAATACACCGAGCACCAATATCGCCCTTAACAATGAGAATTTACCTAGCGATAATTTTTCTGGTGCTAACTTCTCCGCGCTAAAAGGCAAATTACGCCTGCCTGTACGTGGCACGGTAAGCAATCGCTTTGGCTCAGCCAGACAAGACAGCGGCGTTTCATGGAAAGGTTTATTCATTAAAGCCAGCGAAGGCACAGAAGTGAAAGCTGTGGCTACAGGCCGCGTAGTTTTTGCCGACTGGCTACGTGGCTTTGGTAACCTGATTATTATTGACCATGGCGATGGCTACATGAGTCTGTACGGCAACAACCAATCTGTTCTAAAACAAGCGGGCGAGATGGTCAAAAGCGGGGATACGATTGCCTCGGTAGGCAACACTGGAGGAAATGAATCCAATGGCCTGTATTATGAACTTAGAAACCAAAGTAGGCCCTTTGATCCAATGACATGGAGCAGCTTGAATTAAACATCCATGATAAAAAATGATGGTTAAGTTGCAATGCTTGGCTATTACTACAGCCAACAAGCCAACACTCAGCCAATAAAAAAGCACGCAATTACGCGTGCTTTTTTTAATCTACCAACAGTTTGAAAAGTTATTACTTGAGACCTTATTGCCAGTTTTATTCTACTGGCAGTGAGCTAAGGCTAAGCTAAATTTTACATACTGTAAGACGATAGCAATTACTGCGGTTCTGAATCTGCAAAATTTGCCACTTCACCCGCCGCAGCCGCCGCAGCCGCTTCTGTTTCAGCTGCAATTTGAGCTGGATCTAAAGTGATACCAGGAATACGCTCATCTGCAGATGGCTCATAGCCACCTGAAACAGGTGCTGCTGGTGCAGGTGCTGGAGCAGCAACTGGTGCAGCAGCTTCTACCGGTGCAGCCTCTTCTTTTTCGCCGCATCCTACCAACAACAAACTTGTCATCCCCACAGCCAATAATGAGCGTAATAACATAGACATATAATCCCCTTGTATTTTAAATAAATTAAACAACTTAACTCATTGTTTTATATTCAATCAGTTAAGTTGTTTCCTGAAGCTAACGGCTATTCTAACGGATTCAAGATTCTCTGCAACCTTAATGCACACATGACCAAAATCATTTCCATTCAGCTCATGGTAATGAGTTGCTGAGGCTAGCATCCACAAACTAACTCGTTAATTACCAATCAGGTGGACAATAACGCGGCGATGGCTCGCCACATGTCGATGTTCATAGAGAAAAATACCTTGCCACTGACCCAATGCAAGCTTGCCTTCTAACAAGGGAATCGATAAGTGGGTTTGTGTCAGCGCAGAACGTACATGCGCTGGCATATCATCCGGCCCCTCCACCGTATGAATAAACAGCGAATCACCATCAGGCACTAATCGATTAAAAAACGCCTCCATGTCTACCAGCACATCGTGATCATAGTTTTCATTAATCAATAAGCTAGCAGAGGTATGCTGTATATAGAGCGTCAGCAATCCCGTACGCAAGCCGCTAGACTCAGCCCACGCGGTCACCTGCGGTGTAATATCGTAAAGCTTGCGACCTTGTGTATTGACGCTAATCTGCCATGTTTTTTGCTGCATTGATTACTCCAAACTCATCCTTAACACCTAGAGTATATCGAACATACCAACAAAAACTCAATGCATACCTACCAGCAACCCCAAGGTGACAGATAACCAGCGCCCATACCAAAGCCTGGCCTGAAGCGTGAGCCGTAGGCACCAAAAGCATAAGGACTCATACCAAATCGAGGGTAGCGACAAAACGGGTCATTAAAACGCTGACTGTTAATCATTTGCTGTTTTAGCTTATCTATTTCAGCACGTTTTACTTGCTCGCGTTTATTAATTTCTTCTGCAAGCTTGTTTCTTAACGCCAGCTCACGGCTGGTATGAATATAATCCAAGACTCTGCCATCCACACCACGCTTACTCAAATCCACGCTTTGACTAGGCGTCAGATCATAAGCGGAATCTGTGTCTTTAATCTTTTGAATAATCTGCTCGTGACCCAGCCCCTGCTTGGACAAAGCCACAATATCATCCAAGCTCAACACCGGATGCGCCTGCGGCATTATTTTCTCCAGTTCTTCAGCAGAAACCCTGTCAATGGCTGGGCCGCCAGCCATATCTTGGCCATTAGTTGCACAACCGGTAGTCAATAACAATGTAATGATTAATGCCAAATAAGCACGATTACTAACCTCTATCACAATCAACCCTTCCGTTTAAAAATAGGTGATGGCTCTACAATTGCACCATCAAACACGTGGTTTTTGATGGGATAACGTGCCTGTACTTTTTTAACATACTGGCGCGTTTCCGGAAAAGGCGGAATGCCGTTATATTTATTCACGGCACCCTCACCCGCATTGTAGGCAGCCACCGCTAGGGCAACATCACCTTTAAAGTAAGCGAGCAGCCAACGTAAATAAGCCACGCCGCCCTTAATATTTTGGCTGGCGTTAAATGCATTTTTTACGTTGAACCGCTCAGCTGTATCAGGAATCAATTGCATCAAACCCTGTGCCTGCTTATTAGAATATGCAGACTGCGCAAAACCGGACTCAACAGAAATAATAGACAACACTAATTTAGCATCGACCTTATACCAAGCTGAAATCGTATCGACCAAATGCAGAATCCAACGTTTATTCTCTGGCAAACCCGCGACATATTGGTCAATGCCATCTGTGCTAGCTACCGCCTTCTCCGGATCAACCTCCGCGACAACGCAAGGCGGTAAATCAACCGCACCCAGCTCTACCGTTTCCAGCATACGCTGCGACTCCGAATGCCCTTGCAACGATGCAGTTGCAAACATTGCAGCTGCCAAATCACGGTTAGCAGGCACGCCCTTGCCGGTGGCATAAAGCATACCCAGCCTGAACTGCGCCTCGGCACTGCCCATACGTGATGCCTGACAATATAGCCGTGCGGCCTGCCAATCGCTGTCCAGACCTTTTGCATCGTGCTCGGCATTTACTGCTTGCAACAACAAGCCTTTAATCACCTCTGGCTCCAGATTAAAAGCTTCGTGATTAAACGCCTCCTGCGCATACTGGCGAGGTTCTGCATGCGACACACCTACCACCGTAAACAGCATTGTTAACGTGGCTATGCTCAATTTTTTGATCAACGCAATATCGATTAACCCGCTCCCTTACGAAGGCCTGTCATTATCACAGGCTAGGTAGTTGCTTTTGAAAACACCAGCTTCCCAGCCCTCACGTCGATTTTGACAATGTCTTTTGCAATAAAATTCCCTGCCAAAATTTCACGTGCCAACGGATTTTCTATTTCACTCTGTATTGCACGTTTCAAAGGTCGAGCGCCGTACACAGGATCAAACCCTGCATTTGCAATTTCGGCAATGGCAGCATCCGTTAGTTCAAGTTGCATATCCATTGCTGCCAGTCGTTTAGCAAGATATTGCAGCTGAATTGCCGCAATCGATTTAATGTTTTCTTCGCCCAGCGCATGGAACACCACAACCTCGTCAATCCGGTTCACAAACTCTGGCCGAAAATGAGTTTTCACCTCGCCCATCACCGCCAACTTAACCAACTGATAGTCTTGGTCACTCATGCTTTGTATCATTTGGCTACCAAGGTTAGAGGTCATGATAATCACGGTGTTTTTAAAGTCCACCGTACGACCTTGCCCATCGGTCAAACGACCGTCGTCCAACACTTGTAGCAATACATTAAATACATCCGGGTGCGCTTTCTCCACCTCATCTAGCAAAATCACGCTATAAGGTTTGCGACGCACCGCTTCGGTTAAGGTGCCACCCTCTTCATAACCCACATAGCCAGGAGGCGCACCTATCATGCGCGCAACCGAGTGTTTCTCCATAAACTCGCTCATATCGATACGAATCAAATGATCTTCACTATCGAACAAGAAGTTAGCCAATGACTTGCATAGCTCAGTTTTACCGACACCGGTAGGGCCTAAAAACAAGAAGCTGCCATAAGGTCGATTGGGATCACCCAAACCAGAACGAGAGCGGCGAATCGCGTCAGAAACCAGGCGCACCGCTTCATCCTGCCCGACCACGCGCTCATGCAATTTTGCTTCCATCGTCAGCAATTTTTCACGCTCGCCCGTCATCATCTTGCTCACAGGGATACCCGTTGCACGACTCACCACTTCGGCAATTTCATCAGCGCCCACTTCGGTGCGCAGCATTTTGTGTTTGGTTAAATCTACACTCACCTCAGCGGTTGACGCCTGCTTCAGCTGCATTTCCAGTTGTGGCAACTTGCCATACTGCAGCTCAGAGACTTTCTGCCAATCGCCCTTACGTGTGGCTTCCTCTATTTCAAACCTTACTTTTTCAATCGCTTCTTTAATGTGAGCAGAACCCTGCACCTGTGCTTTTTCAGCTTTCCAGATTTCCTCTAAATCAGCGTACTCTTTCTCCAGCTTGCCGATCTCTTCTTCAATTAGCTCAAAGCGTTTTTTACTGCCTTCGTCTTTTTCACGGCGCACCGCCTCACGTTCGATTTTCAGCTGAATCAAACGACGCTCCAGTTTATCCATCACCTCAGGTTTGGAGTCGATTTCCATCTTGATGCGACTTGCTGCCTCATCAATCAAATCAATCGCCTTATCGGGCAAAAAGCGATCCGTAATATAGCGATGGCTCAATTCAGCTGCCGCCACAATCGCTGGGTCGGTAATTTCCACGCCATGATGCAACTCATACTTCTCTTGCAAGCCGCGTAGTATCGCAATGGTTGCCTCCACAGAAGGCTCATCCACCAATACTTTCTGGAAGCGACGCTCCAGCGCCGCATCTTTTTCTATATATTTGCGGTACTCATCTAAAGTGGTCGCACCCACGCAGTGCAATTCACCACGAGCTAAAGCGGGTTTCAGCATATTGCCTGCATCCATCGCGCCTTCTGCTTTACCGGCACCCACCATGGTATGAATTTCATCAATGAAAACGATGGTTTGCCCTTCATCCTGTGCTAGTTCTTTCAGCACAGATTTCAAACGCTCTTCAAACTCGCCACGGTATTTCGCCCCCGCCAGCAAGGCTGCCATATCCAATGACAATACTTTTTTGCCTTTTAGCGACTCAGGCACCTCACCGTTAACAATGCGCTGCGCCAAGCCTTCTACAATCGCAGTTTTGCCTACACCAGGTTCGCCAATCAGCACCGGGTTGTTTTTGGTACGGCGCTGCAATACTTGAATCGCACGGCGGATTTCATCATCACGGCCAATTACTGGGTCAAGCTTGCCAAGGCGCGCACGCTCGGTTAAATCTATCGTATATTTCTTCAGCGACTCACGCTGGCCTTCAGCTTCCTGGCTATCTACATTTTCATTGCCACGTACTGCCTGCACTGCCGCTTCTAGTGCCGCTTTAGTTAAACCATTTTGTTTAAGCAACTTTGCCGTTTCACCTTTATCATCAGCCAGCGCTAATAAGAACATCTCGCTCGCGATATAAGCATCACCGCGTTTTTGCGAAAGCTTATCTGTCACATTCAGCAGATTATTCAAATCACGTGAAATAGCCACCTCACCGCTGGTATCGGCTGATTTAGGCAAATTGGCAATGGCGGCAGTTAAGCCTGTTTTCAGCTGATTCAGTTGCACACCGGCGCGCGCCAATAGCGACGCAGTACCGCCGTCTTCCTGCTGCAGCAATGCCTGTAGTAAATGTTGTGATTCAATTGCGGTATTATCAGCGCCCAAAGCCAAGCTTTGCGCATAGCTAATCGCTTGTTGGAATTTAGTCGTTAATTTATCAAAGCGCACAGATTTCTCCTATTATCACTCTAAGGTTTAAATGCTTTTCTGCAGCTAACGTGGGGCTGAATGTTTACTTTTCAATATATAATACAAAGTATTAATTCGTTATTTAAAAGCCAATGGGATTCACCGTCTTGTTGACTACGCCATTGCATGGAGTGGATTTTGCTTACCAATACTTTCAGTGCTGAAGACACACCATCCAACGCAGCTTGGACGATTTTAGATACCGAAGACCAATGGCAAGCGTTTAGCAAACCCATCGCTAATCAAGACATACAGTCCTCGCAGCAATTAGTACAATCTGACTTGTTGCTGGATGGATTACGATGCGCCGCATGCTCCGGTATTATTGAGCAAGGCTTGAAATCAACGCCGGGCATTGTGAGTGCGCGCGTGAGCATGTCCAAAAAACGTGCGGTAGTGGTTTGGTCGCCCAGCGCAACGCTTCCCTCCAAAATACTCACCGCCATCCATGATCTAGGTTACAGTGCTTTCCCCGCTACTCAACATGAAGATGACCTAGCCTCACTACAAAAACAAAGAGCCGCGTTTTGGCGCTGGATGGTGTCCGGATTCTGCATGATGCAAGTCATGATGTACGCCAGCCCAACCTACTTTACGACGCCGGGCGAAATCTCCAGCGACATATTGCACTTACTCAACTGGGCATCTTGGCTACTGAGCCTACCGGTACTACTGTTCTCCAGCAGCGCATTCTTCAGTAATGCATTGCGCGACCTGAAGCAAAAGCAAATCAGCATGGATTTGCCTGTGGCACTAGGCATTATCATCACTTTCATTGTGAGCTCTGCTGCCACGTTTGACCCTAGCGGCTGGTGGGGCAGTACCGTATATTTTGACTCTCTCACCATGTTTGTATTCTTTTTACTTTCTGCGCGCTTGGTTGAAGTAAAACTGCATCGCAAAACACTGGGTGCACTAGACAATCTCGCCAGTCGTATTCCTGAAAACACAGAACGACAGAACCCGGACGGCACTTTTACAAGAGTGCTGAACACCAAGCTGAAAGTGAGCGATATCGTCCGCGTGCAGATTGGTGAAGCGTTCCCAGCTGACGGAAAAATTATTAGCGGCAATACCAGTGTGGATGAATCGCTACTCACCGGCGAATCCACCCCTATCCAGAAAAACCTGAATGATGATGTAATTGCGGGCAGTTACAATCTGCGCCAGCCAGTGTGCATCACACTCAATACCATAGGCGAATCTACTAAATACGGCCAAATTGTTAACCTTATCAACAACGCCGCCGTTGAGAAGCCACGCTTATCCAAGCTAGCAGACCGTGTTGCCCGCCCGTTTTTGATTTTTGTAATGCTAAGTGCCGCTATCGCAGCAGCATTACTATGGAACATAGATCACGGACGCGCCTTAATGACAGCCGCCGCTGTCCTGATTGTCACCTGCCCATGCGCACTTTCACTAGCCACGCCAGCAGCCATGCTTGCCAGTGCCAGCGCCTTTGTGAAGCGCGGCATTTTAATTAAACGCATCCAGGCGATTGAAAACATTGCCGACGTCGATACGATCATTTTTGATAAAACCGGCACACTGACAGAAGACCACATTCAAATTAAAACGATTGTCACAAAAGCAGGGCTGACTGAATCGGCAGCGTTAACGCTTGCCACAGCAATTGCACAACATTCGATGCATCCGATTTCACGCGCACTGGTTAATGCCCACAAAGCCAATGACTTACCCTCGCCAGAAATCGAGTTAAATGACATTGAAGAAACATCTGGCGCGGGGATTAGTGCAACCGTTAAGTCCGGTACGGCCGACGCTTCATTACTAGAGCATAGTGCGGTTGGCAATGAGCTCAAACTTGGCTCGGCAATTTTCTGCGGCATTGCGGAAACCAACACCAGCACACAACAAGTCTATCTAGCAAACAAGCAAGGCTGGCTAGCCACCTTTACTTTACAAGAAGCCATCAAACACAACGCCGCACTCGCAATCGCGTCGCTAAAAGAGGCCAAGCTTGCTATCGAACTACTATCCGGGGATCGCTCCAGTGCAGTAGAAAACACCGCGAACCAAATTGGCATTACACAATTTCAATCGGCCTGCAGCCCCGAGGACAAACTTTTACACCTGCAGGCACTCAAACGTGAAGGCAAAAAAGTATTGATGGTGGGCGACGGCCTGAATGATGGCCCTATTCTAGCCAGCGCCCATGTATCTATCGCCATGGGCAAAGGTGTGCCGCTTACATTGGCACATGCTGATTATGTATTTTTAAATGGCGACATCAGCCAGATTCCACACCTGATTCGCCATGCCAAGCAAACCATGAGAATTATTAAAGAAAACATCGCTTGGGCGATTGTCTATAACTTAATCAGTATCCCACTCGCATTTTTTGGCATACTATCTGCCTGGCTAGCGGGTCTAGGTATGGCTGTTAGCTCACTGATTGTGGTAGCTAATGCACTGCGCCTAACTAAATTTGCATCACCAGAAACTGACACGCACAGCTAACAATAAAGGAGCTCGTCATGGACATATTATTTGTACTCATCCCTCTTTCTGTCATCATGGCACTCGTCGTCCTTGGCGGATTATGGTGGGCAATTTATCGCGGTCAATTTGAAGATATCGAAGATGAAGGCAAACGTATTTTAGAAGATGACGACTAAAATATTTTTTGCTCAAAAGTCGCATTGGCTATGTACATAGCTAACTTATTAGTAGCGCACGGCTCACATAAACCCAGCCTCAAACTGCACTTTTTTCCATGTGCAAATACGTCAAAAAATCCTTTCAAAAATATTTCTATTTGTTTCAAATCTGTAACAAATTCTCTTGAGTAATTAATTTTTTTATGCTAGTTTCTGACATGCGTCAAATTGACGCATGTGAAATTGTGTTAGCAAATCATCAATTTAAACGTGAAGCTTGGATGATGCATGACGGTTTCTGGCTCAGATGGCAACATATTGATTGCAAAGCCCAATAACTCGCTATCCCCAACAGGATTTGTTTGGTTGTTTGCTGGTGTTTTCACCATCACCATGACAATTACCATTGGGTTTACCTTAGCAGGTGCTTGGTTAGTGCTACCATTTGCAGGGTTAGAAATCATCGTGCTGGCATACGTGCTCATCAACGCCTACCTGCATTATGGTGACTTTGAAAGCATCAAAATCGTTAATGATGATGTGGTAATAGAGAAATACAGTTATAAAAGTTTTGAGAAATTCACTTTTCAGCGCTACTGGACAAGGGTGACATTACACGACTCCTTGGACGGTACAACCGCGATCTTCATTGGCTCACATGGCAAGGAGGTCGAATTTGGCAGTCGTTACATCAACAAAGAAGAGCGAGAAGTTATCGCCAAGCAACTGAAGCAAGATTTAAAAATCGTTTAATGGTTTTTGTTTTGGGAGAAGGTATGTTGAAGCAGGCTATGAAAAAGATAGGTTTCGGTTTACTTTTGTTACTCACAGCACCGCAAGTGCTTGCTGAGATTCGCTGGAACTTTCCTGAGCCAGTCACTCCGATGGCACTTGATACGCTACATGTACACAATAAATTCATGCTGATTGTTGCCGTGATTTTTGTTGTAGTACTCGCCATCATGATTTACTCACTGATTAAACACCGCAAGAGTGTTGGTCATCAAGCAGTGGTAGACAAAGCACCGTCCACCGCGACAGAAATTTTCTGGACATTGATTCCATTTGTTATTCTGCTCGTGATTGACTTTGTCATCATGGGCATCCCGGCCTACCACAGCGTAGTGATGATGGAGGATACTAAAAACGAGTCCGACATGATGATTAAAATCACCGGCTCGCAATGGCGCTGGCAATATGAGTACATAGGCAATACGGACAAAGGGAACCAAAATGGCCTAGTAGATGCCAAAGGCATTAAGTTCACCAGCACCCTATCTACCCCTCAAGACCAAGTTAACGGCACAGTACCTCCCGTTGACGATCCTAAGAGTCCATACCTGCTAGACGTAGATAACCGACTGGTTCTACCGGTTGGCGCCAAGGTACGCATACTCATGACATCAACCGATGTACTGCACAACTGGTGGGTACCACAGTTCGGTTCCTCACGTGTTGCTGTTCCTGGCTTTATTCGTGAAACTTGGGTGCAGGTTGATAAAGCAGGTACTTATCGTGGCCAATGTAAGGAACTATGTGGCAAAGGTCATGGCTATATGCCGGTTGTGGTTGATGCGCTACCTAAAGCCGAATACGCCGCCTGGGTAGATCTCAAGCAAAAAGAAATCAACGCACAAGCTGCAGGTGCAGATAAAGAGTGGAGCAAAGACGAGTTAATCGCTCAAGGAAAGGCCGTCTATGATAAAAACTGTGCAGTCTGCCACCAAGTATCCGGCGCAGGCCTGCCTCCAGCGTTCCCCGCACTCACTGGCAGCAAAATCGCAACTTCACCAATTTTTGACGCCAGCGGCAAATATCTGCCAGACAGCCATTTAGATCGAGTCCTCAACGGGATACGTGTGATGCCAGCATGGAAAGCACTATTAAATGACACTGAAATTGCTGCCGTCATCACTTATGAACGCAACGCGCTAGGCAACAGTGTGGGTGATGTTCTTCAACCCGCGCAGGTTAAAGCCGCACGTCAATAAACACAGGTACAGGAGAGAGTTATGAGCACTACTACAGTCGCACATCATGATGAGCACACTGACCACCCGACGGGGATCATGCGCTGGCTAACTACCACTAATCACAAAGATATCGGTACCATGTACCTGACCTTCTCGCTGATTATGTTCTTGGTGGGTGGGTCAATGATACTTGGCATTCGTGCCGAGCTATTTCAACCAGGCCTACAATTAATTAAGCCGGACTTCTTTAACCAGCTCATCGGCGTGCATGCACTGATTATGATTTTTGCAGCACTCATGCCAGCGGCCACCGGCTTTGCCAACTGGATGTTGCCATTGCAAATTGGCGCGCCAGACATGGCGTTACCGCGCTTAAACAACTGGGGCTTTTGGTTACTGCCTCCGTCTGCAATTTTACTCACCCTGCCATTTACGCTAGCGCTATTTGGCATTGGTGACGGCGCACTGGCAACCGGCTGGACGTTCTACCCACCACTCTCGATTCAAGGTGGCATAGGCGTAGATTTCGCAATCTTTGCAGTGCACTTGCTAGGTATTTCTTCTGTATTAGGCTCTATCAACATTATCGTCACCTTATTTAACATGCGTGCACCAGGCATGACACTCATGAAAATGCCGATGTTTGCATGGGGCTGGTTGATTACTGCATTCTTGTTGATTGCAACGATTCCTGTACTTGCAGGCGCTGTCACCATGCTGCTGACAGACCGTCATTTTGGTACACACTTTTTTGACGCTGCTGGCGGCGGCGACCCCATCATGTTCCAGCACCTATTCTGGTTCTTTGGTCATCCTGAAGTATATATTTTGCTACTACCGGTATGGGGCTTCATTCCACAAATATTACAAACGTTCTCACGTAAACCAATGTATGGCTATAAAGCACAGGTATATTCATTATGGGCCATCGGTGCAATGTCAGTCGTTGTGTGGGCGCATCACTTCTTTACCGCGGGGATGCCGGTACCCGCGCTGCTCTACTTCATGTACAGCACCATGGCCATTTCACTTCCGCTAGCTGTATTGTTCTTCTGTTGGATTAAAACCATGTGGCGCGGCTCCATGAGCTTTGAAACCCCGATGCTGTTTACAGTAGGCTGGATTATCCTATTTGGTATCGGCGGTTTAACAGGCTTAGTGCTCGCTGACGTTGCAGCCGATGCGCAATATCACAACAGTTACTTTGTTGTCGCCCATTTCCACTACACACTATTTGCTGGTGGCATCATGGGCATTATGGCTGGGGTTTACTACTGGCTGCCAAAAATGACCGGGCATATGTACAACGAAAAACTAGGCCAATTACATTTCTGGCTCACCGCGATTTCCTTTAATCTTACCTTCATTCCGCAATTCTTCTTGGGTCTAGCGGGCATGCCACGCCGCATTCCAGATTATGCATTACAGTTTGCAGAGTTCAATATGATTTCATCCATGGCTGCATTTGTACTTGGCTTATCGCAACTGATCTTTGTTTATAACATTATCAGCACAGTCAAAGGCGGCAAAAAAGCAACGAACCAAGTCTGGGAAGGCGCAGAAGGGCTGGAGTGGACTTTGCCATCTCCACCGCCTTACCATAGCTTTACCGAGCAACCGATTATTAAATAGGATAAAGGCAGTTACTTAATTGATATGAAAAATCAAGAAACTACCAGAAGTGATAAAAACAAGAAAGTAGCCATTGTTTTGGCGGTAATCGCGTTCATTTGGTATTTAGCATCCATGTTTACCATATGGAAGTAGATGCAAACAAAACCGACCTAAGCGCTACGGAGCTTAGGTCGGCAGCCAACAAAAGGCTAGGCTACAAAATGATATGGGTAGTCGTTGCGGCACTTTTGTTTGCATTTGCATTAGTGCCAATATATGACGTGTTATGCACGATGACAGGGCTAAACGGCAAAACCAAAAGCACTGTCAGCGAGCTAAACAACACCAAGGTAGATGAAACACGCTGGGTAACCGTGCAATTTACCACTAGCACTATGCCTGGACTGGGCTGGAACTTTTATCCTAAACAATCTAGTATCAAGGTGCATCCTGGCAAAGTGGAAACCGTACTGTTTGAGGCGAAGAATATCACCAATGAAGTGGTGGCAGGCAGAGCAGTGCCTAGCGTAACACCAGGCGTAGCTGCTGCTCATCTTAAGAAATTAGCATGTTTTTGTTTTGAAAGGCAGGCGCTTAATCCGGGGGAAACAAAGCTATTGCCGTTACGTTTCTTTGTAAGCCCAGACATACCTGCAGACGTAAAAGAGATGACTTTATCTTATGCATTCTTCAGTGTAGATAAATAAGCATCCAAGTAATTAAAGAGTAAATAACGGGTAATTAAATTGAAAAAATAACGCATATATTGGTCTAGATAAAACAATAACCATCATTTATTGATTTTATTTTAGCTACAAGCAAGTTAAATAATGTAATGGGGAGCTTATGCATGACAACACATTCAAATAATCATTACTATGTCCCACATGGCGCTTTATATCCTGTCGTTTTATCAGCAGGGTTACTCACACTGGCGTCCGGTTTTATTTTTAGTGTAGCTACTGATAAAAACAAAGATCTCGCCTACCTGCAAACACCAGGAAAATGGATGATGTATATAGGTGCGGCCATCATTTTACTGATGACGTTCAAATGGTTAAGTGCAGTAGTGGTTGAAAGCATTACCGGCCAATATAAAAAATGGGAAGACAAATCCTTTCGTATCGGCATGATCGTCTTTATCTGCTCTGAAGTTGCTTTTTTTGCCGCATTCTTTGGTGCGCTATTTTATATGCGCATTATTTCGGTACCCGACCTTGCGGCGTTCGACCCCATCTTTACCCCTTACAAAGACTTCCTTGGTACATGGCCATCTGCAGGCCCTGGCGGCACAGTATTAGGCACAGAATACAAGCCTGGCACACTGACACCAATGGCAGCATGGGGCTTACCCGCCATCAATACCGCATTACTGCTTAGCTCAGGCGCAACCATTACCTGGGCACACTGGGGCTTATTGAAAGATAACCGCAAACAGCTGATTTTCGGTTTATTTCTAACCGTTGCTCTAGGTACAGCATTCTTGGTTTGCCAAGCCTTCGAGTATCACGAAGCCTATACCCATATGGGACTAACCTTAGGTAGCGGTGCTTATGGTGCAACATTCTTTATGCTGACCGGCTTCCACGGCTTCCACGTCACATTAGGCACCATTATGCTAATTGTGATTTTGTTACGCTCCATGCAAGGGCATTTCTCGGCTAAAAGTCATTTTGGCTTTGAAGGTGTTGCTTGGTATTGGCACTTTGTAGACGTGGTTTGGCTAGGGTTATTTATTTTTGTGTACTGGTTATAACACCATCAAAAAATAAGCGGCGCATATGCGCCGCTTAGTTAAACTAACACTGCTAAATTAATGAGTTACTTTACGAAACCCTTAGGTAGCAGCATGCGGAATCCAATTGAAGTAATAGCCGATCAACAAAAACACAAACAAGGTAATAGAAAGACCAATACGTATGGTCAATGCTTTTACCGTACGTACCCCAGCATCTTTATCTTTGGCCAAAAAATACAATGCTGAAAACAAGCTAGCAATGATGACAAACAGCACCAACACAATAACAACTTTGAATATCATAATCATGTCCTATCAGTTTAGTTAAGTCATTATGCGATGCACATCAGACAAATGCAATTTAGATTAGGAAATTACTTACTGCGCCCTTCATGGCAAGGCTTATTGATTCTGATGATCTGCTTACCACTATTTATCAAACTAGGCTTATGGCAATACCACAAAGCGCAGTTAGGCACAGAAATCCAGTCTAGCTACAATCGTTCACTAAAGCAGGATGCATTAAACCTGCCACGCAACTTCAACAATTTAGACGCGTGGAAATACAAAAAAGTAAAAATAAAAGGCCACTATGAAACCGAGTATCAAATACTGCTCGACAACCAAGTGGAAAACAATGTGGCAGGCTTTCATGTCATCACCCCATTCAAACTTGATGGCAGCAACGATTATGTATTAGTTAACAGGGGCTGGGTAGCAGGCAGCGCCACACATACGGATTTACCAACAATCAGTACGCCCAACCAAGCATTAGAAGTCACAGGCTTAGTCTGGTTGCCTAGCAGCAAGATTTTTACACTGGAAAGTGAACCGCAAAAAAACACATGGAATATCATCTGGCAGCATATGGATATGGAACGTTACAGAAAAAGCGTGCCTATTCACATATTACCGCTGGTGATTAAATTAGATGCCAAAAGTAATGCTGGTGGCTTTGTGCGCAACTGGCAACTGCCTACCAGTAAAATTACAACCAACATAGGTTACGCTTACCAATGGTTTGGGTTTGCGCTGGCTAGCGTACTTATTTTCTTATTCACCAGCATTAAAAAAGCCAACAATACCAAAATATAGGCAAAATCATATGATAAATACGGCCATGGACAGCACTGAGTATCTCAACCAGCAACGTAGAGGCCGCTTAATACTCTTTTGCATGTTGATTTTTTTTATTATCCCTATCATCGCGGTTATCGCGATGTACAAACTTGACTGGCGCCCCAAGGGAGAAAGTGTGGGCGAGTTAGTGTCACCGCCTAGGACGTTATCTATCAGCCAAGCACTCATCAATAGCAATGGTACCAAGGTAAGTACCAGCTTGCTCAAAGATAAATGGAGCATGGTTTATGTCACCACGGACTGTGACCTCCAATGCAAAAACAAGCTGCACCAGATGCGGCAGCTACATGTTTCTTTATACAAAGAAATTCCACGCATGCAGCGTGTGTTAATCACGACGACACCTGATGTTGCTGATATTGCACGCAACTACCCTGAACTATTAATCATCAATCAACCTGCAGACGATGTCATTGCATTTAGCCAGCAATTCAATATAGACAATGAAACCGCCATTAACGCGAATAGAATTTACCTGAGTGACCCGCTGGGCCAGCTTATCATCAGCTATCACGCCTCTACATCACCCGCACTGGTTCGCAAAGACATCACGCGGTTAATGAAATACTCTTGGACAGGTTAGTCATGGGCTACAAACTCTTTAAAAATCTATGTTTGTTTGGCGCCATACTCGCACTATGCGTTGTCGTGCTTGGTGCTTATGTCAGACTATCTGACGCAGGACTAGGCTGCCCGGACTGGCCAGGTTGCTATGGCACCCTCACCGTGCCACAAAGTGAAACTGCGATTCAACAAGCACAGATGCTACATCCAGATAAGCCAGTTGAAGCCGCTAAAGCATGGAAAGAAATGGCGCATCGATACTTAGCAGGCTCGCTAGGTTTAGTGGTGCTGGCAATTTTTGTACTGGGATGGCGCAATAAGCACCAATTATCGGTCAAGCCTATACTGACCACAGCATTGCTTATCATTATCCTATTTCAAGCCATGCTAGGGATGTGGACGGTCACCATGCTATTAAAACCGGTGATTGTTAGCGCACACTTAATTGGTGGTCTAACCACGCTGGGATTGCTCACATGGCTAGCTCACCGCCACTGGCTATCGCATCACAACATACCGTACACCCCACCTCACCTAAAGTTGATGGTCCGCGGCGCAATATTGATATTGCTGCTACAAGTGCTGTTAGGCGGATGGACCAGCACCAACTATGCAGCGCTAGCCTGTACAGACTTTCCTACCTGCCATGGTCACTGGCTCCCAGAAATGGATTTTAATGATGCTTTCCATCTGGTGCGTGAGCTCGGGCAAAGCGCTAATGGTGGTAATTTAACGCTGGCATCACTGACCGCTATTCAATGGACGCATAGGATAGGCGCACTCATCACGTTTATTTACATGACCACACTGGTGTTGCAACTGCTCAAACTACCCGCATTAAGGAAAATCGCGCTGTTGCTACTCAGCTTGTTAACAGCACAGGTCATCATTGGCATCGCCAATCTTATTCTGCACTTACCTTTGGCATTAGCCGTACTGCACAATCTGGGCGCAGCATTACTTGTTATTACCACCATCGTTCTTAACTCTAAAATCACGGAGCATCAACATGACCACTCAAAAACTTAAAAGTGAGCTACACATGCACGTTAACGTCATGGGCCAAATTAAAGCACTCGTTCCGCGATTAAAAAACTTTTTTCCACTGTGCAAGCCACGTGTGACTTCACTGATTGTGTTCACCGCATTGATTGGTATGTTTTTAGCTACGCCTAACATGGTACCGCTACCGCTGTTGTTTGCGACAACGCTAGGCATTGCGTTTGCGTCAGGAGCGGCGGCAGCTTTTAACTGCCTGATTGAACACAAAATTGACGCCAACATGGCGCGTACTCGCGCTCGCCCGCTGCCTACAGGACGAGTGTCGTCAAGTGAAACTATGGTGTTTGCCACGTTACTAGGCGGCACTGGGTTAGCAATTCTGTATTTTTATGTTAACCCACTCACCATGTGGCTAACACTAGCCACCTTTGTTGGTTATGCCGTGATTTATACCATCTTCCTTAAACCGGCAACGCCGATGAATATCGTCATTGGCGGCGCGTCAGGTGCCATGCCGCCTATATTGGGTTGGGCTGCCGTCACCAACACCGTTTCACCAGAGTCACTGATTATGTTCTTAATCATCTTCGCTTGGACACCTCCACACTTTTGGGCACTCGCGCTATACCGCAGAGAAGAATATGCCAAAGTTGGCATGCCCATGTTACCTGTCACGCATGGTGAAACCTTTACCTTGTTACACATCCTGCTCTACACCGTTATTTTGGTGGCAGTATCACTCATGCCTTACGGCCTGGGTATGAGTGGTATGATTTACTTAAGCTCAGTGTTGCTGTTAGATGCTATTTTCATGGCTTATGTAATTAAACTTTACTTGCATTACTCAGATGCACTAGCTAAGCGCACTTTCAGATACTCCATTATTTATTTAACCCTATTATTTGCAGGTTTATTAATTGATCACTACTTGCCACTTTAAATTCTAAAAAATATTTAATGTAAACAAGCATTACAGTTCGTGAATTGATTCATATAAATGCATACAAAAAGTCGTTAAATCCAATGTAAAAGCAAAGATTACGTTGTATAATTCCGCGATTAAAGCACGTGCACTATTGTTTAGAATTGAAACGGATGCTGATATGACTACGGCGCTAGGGCCCGCCACTAGTCATGAATATGATTTGGTTTTATTTAAGGATGAAAGTAATGAGCACTAATAATGTAGAAACGTTTTACGACGACTACGTCATACGCCGGTTTAGCGTAATGGCGGTAGTTTGGGGAGTTCTTGGAATGTTAATGGGGGTGATTGTTGCCTCACAACTTGCATTTCCTGAATTAAATTTAGGACTGCCATGGACCAGCTTTGGTCGTTTACGTCCGCTGCACACCAACTTGGTTATTTTTGCATTTGGTGGCTGTGCACTGTTTGCTACGTCGTACTATGTAGTACAACGTACCAGCCAAGCTAAACTAGCATTTCCGATGTTGGCCCGCTACTCATTCTGGGGCTATCAAGCCGTCATTATCGCAGCGATCATCTCTTTACCTTTAGGCTACACTCAAGCTAAAGAATATGCAGAGCTAGAATGGCCTATCGACTTACTACTATTGGTAGTTTGGGTGATGTACGCGATTGTTTTCTTTGGCACCATCGCAAAAAGAAAAATCAAACACATTTATGTAGCAAACTGGTTCTACGGTGCATTTATCATCGTGGTAGCAATTTTGCACATCGTTAACAGTGCTGCAATCCCTGCCGAGTGGATGAAATCATACTCAGCTTACGCTGGTGTACAAGATGCAATGATCCAATGGTGGTATGGTCATAATGCAGTTGGCTTCTTCTTGACTGCTGGCTTCTTGGGCATGATGTACTACTTTATTCCTAAGCAAGCAGAACGCCCAGTGTACTCATACCGCTTGTCTATCGTGCACTTCTGGGGCTTGATTTTCACTTACATGTGGGCAGGTTCACACCACTTACATTACACAGCGCTACCTGACTGGACACAATCAGTAGGTATGGTACTGTCTTTAATCCTATTAGCACCAAGCTGGGGCGGTATGATTAACGGTATGATGACAATGTCAGGTGCTTGGCACAAACTTCGTGATGACCCTATCTTGCGCTTCTTAATCGTTTCATTGTCTTTCTACGGCATGAGTACGTTTGAAGGACCAATGATGGCGATTAAAACCGTTAACTCACTTTCACACTACACAGACTGGACCGTAGGTCACGTGCACTCTGGTGCTTTAGGCTGGGTTGGTTTTGTATCTATGGGTTCACTGTACTTCTTAGTACCTCGCTTGTGGGGTGTAAAACAAATGTACAGCAAGAAAGCAATTGAGTTGCACTTCTGGTTAGCAACGATCGGCGTAGTTCTTTACATTACTGCAATGTGGATCTCAGGCGTTACTGCTGGTCTAATGTGGCGTGCGATGAATGACGACGGTACATTAACTTACACATTTGTTGAGTCTGTTAAAGCAATGCATCCATTCTACGTAATCCGTATGACTGGCGGCTTGATGTACGTTACTGGTATGGCCATCATGCTATGGAACGTAATTAAAACAGTTCAAATGGGGCAACCTGCTCGCGCCAGAATCCCTTCAACAGTTGTTCATGCTTAAGAGATCGAAAATGTCAGATAAAGAACAAAAAGGCTTTAGCCACGAAAAAATTGAAACCAATAGTTTCTTATTGGTAATCTTAATTTTGGTTGTGGTTTCATTTGGTGGCTTGGTTGAAATCGTACCGCTATTCTTCCAAAAATCAACGACACAACCAGTGGAAGGCTTAAAACCTTACACCGCACTGCAATTAGCTGGGCGCGACATTTATATCCGTGAAGGTTGCTACAACTGCCACTCACAAATGATTCGCCCATTTAAAGCTGAAACATTACGCTATGGTCACTACTCAGTAGCTGGTGAGTTTGTTTACGACCACCCATTCCAATGGGGTAGTAAACGTACAGGTCCAGACTTACAACGTGTAGGCGGCCGTTACAGTGATGAATGGCATCGCATTCACTTGATTAACCCTCGTGATTTGGTACCTGAGTCTGTTATGCCTGCCTACCCATGGCTTGAGAAAAACCTAGTAGATGCGAAAAACTTGCCTGCACACATGCGCGCTTTAAAAATCGCTGGTGTTCCATATGCTGATGCAGAAATTAAGAGCGCAGCTAACGATGTTTATGGAAAAACAGAGATGCAGGCTGTAATCGCCTACTTGCAAGTGCTTGGTACAGCGCTTAAACAATAAGCAACTGAATCATGGACACTATTGGTTTACGCAGCATTGCCACAGTCCTAGCCCTAGTTGCCTTTGTAGGTATCTGGGTCTGGGCTTGGTCTGGGCGGCATAAAAAAGACTTTGACGAAGCGGCAAGATTGCCGCTTGAGGGAGATGAAGAATGAGTGATTTTACAAGCGATTTCTGGCCGTATTTTATTTCGGCAATCGTGATTGGCGGTATCGTTTTCTGTTTAACGGTACTATTTATGACAAGCAAATCACATGATCCAGCGCACACAGGCGAGTCAACTGGCCACGTGTACGATGAAGACATCATTGAAATGAACAATCCTATGCCAAGATGGTGGATGTGGATGTTCATTATTACTTGTGTGTTTGGTGCAACTTACCTATTCCTGTTCCCAGGCTTAGGTACTTACCAAGGTAAACTAGGCTGGACTGCACTTAAACAATATGAACAGGAAGTTAAAGAAACCAATGACCGTATTGCGCCAATCTACGCAAAATTCACATCCATGAAGGGTGAAGAAGTTGCGCAAGATCCAAAAGCAATGGCAATCGGCGAGCGTTTATTCATGAACAATTGCTCACAATGCCACGGCTCTGACGCACACGGTAGCAGAGGCTTCCCTAACCTGACCGATAATGATTGGTTACATGGCGGTTCACACGAAACCATCAAACTAACCATTACTAACGGCAGACATGGCATGATGCCTCCTATGGCGGCGGCAATCGGTAGTGCTGATGATGTTAAAAACGTAGCCAACTATGTATTGAGTTTGTCTAACAGTGAGCACGACGCTGAGCGCGCGGCGTTAGGTAAAGAAAAATTTGCCGCATGTGCAGCTTGTCACGGCCCTGATGGTAAAGGTAACCAAGCGATTGGTTCAGCGAACTTAACTGATAACATCTGGTTGCACGGTGCTGGTGAAGCAGCGATTATCCAACGCATTAACAATGGCATAGATAATAAAATGCCAGCACAAGGATCACGCCTGACACCTGAACAAATTCACGTATTGGCTGCTTATGTTTGGCGTTTCTCTAACGCAAAATAATTAGTCAGAAGCTAAAAACTAGCTAAGATTAATTTAATACAAACAACATCTTAACGCCCACTATTTGGCTTATGCTAAAATGGTGGGCGTTTTTGTATTTATTCACCGAATTTCTAAATTAAGTCTGAATTAAAGTGTCAACTAAGCCACGTACACCAAAGAAAACGATTCCTATCATTAACGACCCGGCACAGCCAGTCACTAGGTCATTGTACGAGCCACACCAGAAGATTTACCCGCGTAACATCTCAGGCTTCTATAAAAACTGGCGCTGGACAATGATCTGGATTACACAGATTGTGTTCTATGGTGTGCCATGGCTAGAGTGGGGGCAACGCCAAGCCGTATTATTAGATATTAGTACACACCGTTTTTATATTTTCGGTTTAGTGCTGTATCCGCAAGACCTTATTTATTTAGTAGTCATTTTAATTATTGCCGCCCTAGCCCTGTTCTTATTTACAGCTGTTGCCGGCAGGCTTTGGTGCGGTTTCGCGTGCCCACAATCTGTCTACACTAAAATATTTTTATGGATAGAGCGGCAAGTGGAAGGTGACCGTGCCTCGCGTCTACGTCTAGATGCAAGTAAACTCAACACTAACAAACTATCCAAAAAAACGATCAAGCATGCCCTTTGGATCAGTTTTTCAGCATGGACAGGTTTTACTTTCCTCGGTTACTTTACCCCTATCCGCGACCTCATACATAACATTTCTCAATGGAGCTTAAGCCCATGGGAAACATTCTGGATTTGTTTTTATGCATTTGCCACTTATGGTAATGCTGGTTTTTTACGCGAACAAATCTGTAAGCACATGTGTCCATACGCACGCTTCCAAAGCGCGATGTTTGATAATGACACACTGATTGTGACTTATGACCAAGAGCGTGGTGAACCGCGTAGCGGCCGCTCGCGTAAGGTAGATGCAAAACAAACCGGCTTGGGTGACTGTATTGATTGCAGTTTCTGTGTGCAGGTATGCCCAACCGGTATTGATATCCGCAATGGCTTACAGCAAGAGTGCATTAGCTGTGGCTTATGTGTAGATGCTTGTAATAGCATTATGGACAAAATGGAGTACCCACGTGGCTTAATTCGTTTCTCCACACAGAACGCACTCACTAATCACTGGTCACAGGAACAGGTACTGAAGAAAATCTTACGGCCTCGCGTACTCATTTATAGTGCCCTATTGCTGCTGATGAGTGCCGGGCTTGTTTACTCGCTGGTCACACGCATTCCATTTAAGGTAGATGTCATTCGCGACCGCGGTGTGATGTCACGCATTGCACCCGGCGGTAAAGTAGAGAACGTTTACCAACTGCAAATCACCAATGCTTCAGAGCATGTTGAAACTTATCATATTTCAGTATCTGGCATTGAGGGCTTATCTCTGGCTTCTGATTCAGAATTTACCGTGAACGCCGCAGAGTCAAGAATGGTAGCAGTGAGTTTACAGATTGCAGATGGATCGATTAAAAGTGGCTCACACCCAGTAGTATTTGAAATTGTTGCAGGCGATTCAAAAGAACGTTTATTTGAAAAGTCTATTTTTTACATGTCTCGTTAAAGAGGTAACACGATGTCAACAAAACAAACGCAAAATGAAAAAGCAAAATGGTGGAAGTCTGGCTATGCATGGCTGGTATTCTGCGGTCCAGCCATTGTGGTGGTAGCTAGCTTAACTACCGTATATATTGCCGTGAATGGACAAGACCCGGTGTTAGCGCATGATGAAACTGCACAACAACGCCATAGCAAGCAGCTCACGACTGACGAGAAAAATGCGCTGGAACCTGCTGTTCTTGCGCGCAACCACGCGGCCACCGGTGTAAATCTAGATAAATAGCAGCGCAATGCAAACCGCGCTTATTTACAGCTCATTACTGATGGGTATCGCAGGGGGGCCACATTGCGTTGCTATGTGTGGCGCAGCCTGTACTGCACTTACGCAGTCACCAGAAACCCCTTACGCAATTTACCATTATCATATTGGTCGCTTATTTGGCTATGCCATGCTGGGGGCAATCGCCACCTTTGCGATTCAAAGTATTGCCTGGCTATCTAGCTATAGCAGCGTATTGCACCCACTATGGACATTCTTCCATGTGTTGATATTCTTCTGGGGCGTGTTGCTCATCATCTACGCACGCCAGCCGATCTGGGTAGACCGTGCGGGACGCAATATATGGGGGCATGTAAAAAAACTTAGTACCAAGCAAGGCGGCCACTTTTACATTGGCATGTTATGGGCGCTGATGCCTTGCGGCTTGTTATATTCAGCACTGGTGATTGCATCATTTAACGGTAACCCATTAGACGGTGCATTAAGCATGTCAGCGTTTGCGCTGGGCTCCAGCGCATCCCTATTCTTGGCACCATGGCTATGGCTAAAACTCAAGACCAACACCATTGAGCCTTACGGCATGCGCTTAGCTGGCTTATTACTCAGCACAGCGAGCGCTTGGGCAATATGGATGGAGCTTACCCATAACACCAAAGTATGGTGCGCTACATAATCTGGCTACAGCCTTTACGGGCAAATATGGCGCTAAAGCGCTAATACTTTTAAGCCATCAGTACCGGTGTTCCATAACAAAAACATTTGTTTATCCTTTTGCAATAGCACAGGATAGTCAGCCACACCTGCGGTCTCACTCAGCACATGCGGCGCACCCCAGCTCCTTCCAGCGTCATCAGACTTCATCATCCAGATTTGATGCTTGCCTAGGTCTTTTTCACGCCAGACCAGCCAAACATCGTCACCAATTGCGGCAACAGCCGGGTGACCAGCCTGTTTTTTCATATTGCCAAACTTTTTGGCCGGTGATGACACCCATGCCTCGCCATCCATACGTGCATAATATAGCGTGGCCTTTCCACCCGCATCGTCATTACCGCCATCAAACCATGCCATGTGGTAGCCCCACCAGTCGTCGCCTTCACCACCACTAGCCAGCGCCGCGCCGTGATGCGGGCAACCATCCACTTTCCAGCGACCAAAAGTTGCACGCTTATGCTGTGGCGTTGTTTGATTGGCTGGAATCTCCGCCATCATATGGTCACGCTCGCTCCCTTCAAACACATGGCGCCACATCGCAGCCACGGTACCATCGGGTTTATTAGTTAGCGCGATACGGCAACACTCACAACTGCTGTCGGCAAGCTTTTGCTCCAATGAAAAACTTACACCTTTATTCTCTGAAACAGCATAGTAAATCGCAGCGCCTTCATAAGGTTGATTGGCGGCTTTAGCGGCTAATAAATCTCGCTTATCCACCCAAGTAACGGTGATTTTCCCGCGGCTGTTCACATTAAGTGAATCAAAGCGATGTGTGATTTCTGACTTATCTTGATGCACCAACATAGGCTTTTCAAACGTTTTCCCTTGGTCTATAGATCGAGCAAACCATATGTATCCAGAAAACGGTGCTTTAAGCCCTTCGGTCCAGGTGACATATAAATTACCTTCGGGACCAATAGCTATCTTTGGTCGTGCCTCGCCATCGGCACCTATCTTTTGAGGCTGAGCGTTCACCTTAAGTGGCTTAGTGAAGCTCTTACCACCATCTTTACTTGTATCTACCACGACAAAACCGTCCTGCACGCCGACCCGCCATAGATGACCGCTAGCATCAAAGGCAACACTTACCGCCAAACTGCTCTTTTGCGGATGGGTGTGGTCTTCATGTGCTGTTAGCGGTGTGCTTAAACAAAGCAAAAAGGTCAAAAATAATGTGGTAATTTTCATGATCAGTAATCAAATTTCAGTTGAACGTAACCTGTCCGCTGTGGATAGGGATGAAACACATAAGCTTTGTAATTATTGAGGTTGTCTACGCCCACACTTGCTGTGAATCGATTTGCAAACTTGTAATTAGTTTTAAAATCTACGACAAAGAACTTACTTGCAGCGCCAAATGTACGGTCATTCACATCACTATTATCAAGTGCATTGTATTGGCGGCCGCTATAGCGTGCTGCAACACTATACGTGAGATTGTTTCCGCTGTGGTAAGTGGCAACGGCTTTCAACATATTGCGTGGAATACGTGGAGGTTTATTACCAATGGTATTAGGTGCGGCTTTGTTACTTAACACCTCGGCCTCTGTAAAAGTGGCACTCCCTTGAAAATCCAAACCATGTATCAATACATCTTGCCATTGCGTAGCTAACTCTAGGCCACGTGTACGAATATGATCTACATTCTGCACAAAGCTACAGCCGCCAGATCTAGTACAAGTGCCTGTATCATAGGGAATAGTGCTGTTAATAGCGATGTTTTGGGAGATAAGTGCATCGTACTTATTCTCACTAAACAAGCTCGCTCTAATCAAACCACGGTCGTAACGTCGCTCAGCGGTTAGCTCACCCGCGATTACTTCCTCTGGCTTTAAATTAGGGTTAGACTCAACAAAATAGGCAGTAGCGCCATTTTGCAATGGCTGAAACATCTCGCTTACGGTTGGAAAGCGAAAGGCTTGCCCTAACGCCGCGCGAAAACCCCAAGCGGGCACTGGCTCAAAGCTAAAAGAGATTTTGGGCGAAAATTTCGTTTTAGCTCTGTCTTTATAATCTGCTGTTTGTAATACATTAGCAATTGTCGTTTTACTTTGGCCATCTTCAGCTTGCCAAAGTTCTGCACGCCCCCCCAAAGTGAGGGCCAAATTTGGATTAATCTGCCATTTATCTTGGGCGTAAAGCGCATGTGTGAGAGTTTTGCCACGTGCTGATGTATTTAAAGCCCCTTCGTTGCCAACTTTCCAATCCGCAGTATTATACGTATCACTCTTTAGCGTATATTGATCAACATGGTAGCCTAAATCAAGCGTATGTTCTTTTGGTCGTAAACTAGCGCGCGCATCGAACACTGTCCAACCTGTTCCTGACAAATCAGTAATGCGGCCAGTTCTTGTGATGTAAGGGTTACCCTGAATCACCGTACCTGAAGCAAGCGCATTAGCAGCGCTATTTTTATCTTTTTGATAGTCATAATTAGATAGTGTGAATTGCCAATCGAAAAAGCCTTTAGTATTAGACTTCATATCGAATGCCTGCATAATATGAAGCGATTCAGCTTCGGCTGGATTCATCCCTGAAACATCATAACGCTGACCATTAAACGTGACCCTACCGTTATATACAGGATTGCCTGCAAGGTCTTTAATGTAACTCTCAACATCCGTTGTGCCCCTCATATCCCAAACACCCAAGGTATAGGCTAACTTGATCGCTGGACTAATATCGTAGGTTGCTTTCAACTTGATATTAGTCTGCTTTGTATGATCTATACTATTCGCACCAAAAATCACTCTGTCCGCATTTGTCTCACTTTTATCCTGATAGGCGCCATTCACTACTGTGCCACCTGCTGGTGTGGTTGAAAGATTAGCCGTCGAAAAATTCATCGGTTGCCCTTCATTTTCCAGATAATCAGCCCCCAACCAAAATGAAAAATCATTCACCTTATTACCAAAAGAAGCGGTCAAATGATTACCTTGATAATACTCGTCAGTCCCATATAGTTTAAAACCTTGCGCAAAAGTCTGTGCACTTGCATGTGACTCTAGTTTGTCTGGCATGCGCGTCGCAATACTCATCACCCCTCCAAATGAGTTACCTGCATAAAGCGCAGAAAAAGGCCCGTACATCATACTAATACTTTCGATTTCTTCTGGGCCCACCATTCCCCAACGTGGAGGAAATGCGAACGAGTTGCCTAGTAAGTTAGAAATTAATACGCCATCTGCATAAAGCAGGCTTTGTGCACTGGATAAGGTACCAATCGTACGGGTTGCGATAATGCCGTTTCTATCACCGATAAAACGTTCACGTACTTGAATACTAGGAAGGTATTTCAGGGTTTGTGCAGGGGTTACTGCGTTAACATTTTCTTCGATTTGCCTTTTATCAAAAGTCTCGACAGTAGCTGGATGTTTACTGATGCGGCTATCAATCATGGGCGCGCGTACTTCAACCGCATCTAAATCAATCGTCTCATTATGCTCGGCAAATAATGTGCCGCTAAAGCTAGCAGCGATGATGGTTGAAATTAGCTTAATGCGCATTGCATACCCCTGATTATTAATATACAAATTTTATAGTTGTTATTTTTAATATTGATTAACGGCTTACCTGCACTTACCGTAGCCATGGCTATAGCATCGTTCTAATACAATGACATCTCGATGGATTAGCAGTATATTTTAGATATGCACGCTGCGTAATGTGACTAATTGTCGCAGGGGCTGCGCGCACAGATGCGCGACAATTTGACGCAATGCAATTTAGTCATCAGCACGTATAATAATCAGGTAATGAATACGCATTTTCCCACTTTAGAAAACCCAACACGCCGTAACCTGCAGCGCTTGTTTTTGCTGCGCAGCGTCATGATCGCATTTATGCTGGCTGCCACACTGGCACTATATTACCTGCATATTCCACTGCCAAAAATTCCTATCGCGCTTGCTGTAGGCGGCATGCTGCTACTTAACCTGATGACGTTATTGCGCCTGCAGAAATTCAGCAATGTGACTGACCATGAATTGCTATTACAGTTACTGGGGGATTTACTCGGGCTCACAGTCTTATTTTATTTTACTGGCGGCTATAGCAACCCTTTAGTGTGGATGTATTTACTGCCGTTGACCATTGCAGCTGCTGCCTTAAAACGTGAGTACACATGGCTACTGGCAGCAATTGCCGTTATTTGCTACTCCACACTGGTATTTTATTACGTACCATTATCACACCTGCATATGCACTATCTGGCTGGGAAGTCGCTAGATATCCATTTGGTAGGGATGTGGCTTGGCTTTGTGGTGAGTGCAGGCATTATTGCTTTTTTTGTCACGCGCATCGGGCAAAGCTTACGTGATTATGATCAAATACTAGCCGCGGTTAGAGAGAAATCGCTAGAAAGTGAGCGTGCACTCTCATTAGGAACGCTTGCTGCCAGCGCCGCACACGAATTAGGAACACCACTCGCAACCATGGCCGTGATTAGCAAAGAACTGGCACGAGACTTATCAAATCAGCCAGAGCAATTACAACAGTTAGCCATCATCCGCACGCAAATTGATCGCTGTAAGGAAATACTATCATCGATCACACGTAATGCCGGTGAAAGCCGCGCAGATGCGGGGCATGGGTTACCGCTAAGCCAATTCTTACAAGATGCGATTCAGCGCTGGCGTGATACGCGCCCAGCAACAGAGTTAGTGGTCAATTTTAGTGATGGCACCAGCAACCCGTTAATTTTCACAGACAGAACATTGAGCCAGGCCATACAGAATTTATTAGACAACGCTGCCGATGCATCGCCAGAACGGGTGCTATTTGATGCGAACTGGAATGAAAATACCTTACGAGTGTATATTAGAGACTTTGGTAACGGGCTTAGCGATGAAGTGAAAACTCAGCTTGGCAAACCGTTTTTCAGCTCAAAAAATGGCAATGGCATGGGCTTAGGTGTGTACCTCACGCAACTGATTATTGCAAAACTTGGCGGGACGCTTACCCTCACCAATCATGACGAAGGCGGTGTGCTCACAGCCATCACATTGCCACTACACCAATTGCGCATAGCTCATTAAGGATATGCTCATGCCTGAGAACGACGCAATAGACTCAAACAATACAGCAGACTTAAGATCTAGCGATGTACAGCCCACTCTGCTGCTGGTGGACGATGATGAGGTATTTTTGAACGTACTGGCAATGGCGATGCGCAAACGCGGCTTTTTAGTGACTCTTGCTAGCAGTGCTGAGTCGGCCTTTGCCATTGCGCAGAACGACCCACCGGAATTTGCTGTCGTTGACCTTAAAATGTCAGGCAACTCTGGCCTAGTATTAGTCAGGCAGCTGGCAAGCTTACAAGCAGCAACAAAAATAGTAGTGCTCACAGGCTACGCCAGTATCGCTACGGCGGTAGAAGCAATTAAACTGGGGGCAACTCACTACTTGGCTAAACCGGTCGATGCGGATGAAATTGTTGCTGCATTTGATAAACAAACTGGGGATTCCGAGGTTGAACTAGCCTCATCACCACTACCAGTTGGCAGATTAGAGTGGGAGCATATTCAGCGGGTACTTTCAGAGAATGATGGCAACATCTCCGCCACCGCTCGCAGCCTGAATATGCACAGACGTACGCTACAAAGAAAACTAGGCAAGAAACCTAGCATTAACCCAAGCATTATCTAACCACATCAAGACCCGCCAGCAAAACATCGTGATGTATGAGCCTAAGCTAATCTTTAGTCGTCGCTAAAGCGCTCCTCACGCCACGGGTCAGCTTCATTATGATAACCGCGCACCTCCCAAAATCCTGGGCGGTCAAATTCATGCAACTCGATAGCTTTCAGCCACTTGGCGCCCTTCCATGCATAACGCTTAGGTACAATCATGCGTACCGGGCCGCCATGCGCGGGAGTTAAAGGCTCACCCAACACACTATGGGCAATGATAACGTCATCATCTAATAAAGCATCCAGGGGTAAGTTCGTGGTGTAGCCGTCATAGCCATGTAAGGTTACATGTTTTGCGGCTGGCAACGGCGCAGCCATTGCCAAAATCTCGCGTGCAGGCACTCCCTGCCAGTCCATATCCAATTGGCTCCAGCGCGTCACACAATGAAAATCCGAGATATCAGTCACTTGTGGCATTGCCTGAAACTGCACCCAGTTAATATCGAGCTCATGTTCTACCAAGCCATATACACGCAGGCTCCAGTTTTCAGTTGTCACTTGCGGACGAATGCCCAAATCTAAAGTCGGAAAGTTCTTTACCTCGGTTTGCCCTGCCGGAATCCGCTCATTCGCATTTGCTTTACCTGGCTTTGCACCACGTTTTGCTAATGCAATTTTTCCTTCGATAAGCTTTTTCCAGTCTGGCATAGGTTTGTTCCGAAATAAATGTCTATGAGTTGATTAACTTACATTCGACTTCTTGAAACTATCCGCAAGTAACAAACCGACCCCAACGCATATTGCACTATCTGCCACATTAAAAGCCGGCCAATATAACTGATCAATATGAAAAAACAGAAAATCCACTACATAGCCTAGAGTCAGGCGATCATACAAATTACCAATCGCACCACCTAATACTAAGGCTAAACCTAAGCTAAATAGTTTCTCATGATGATGTTTTTTAATCAGGTATGTAATCACAATTGCAGCAATTGCAGTCACTGCAGTGAAGAACCACTTTTGCCAACCACCAGCATTGGCTAAAAAGCTGAACGCTGCACCCTCATTATGAAAACGTACCAAATCAAAAAAGCTAGTAATGGTTAAGTGCTCACCATACGCAAATGCTCGTTGGATTAAATACTTGGTGTACAAATCTAGGGCGACCACAATTGCGCTAATAGCAAACCACTTACGCATGTGAGCGAACCTCGCCTTTACCAAACAAGTTACTTACGCAGCGTCCGCAAATATGTGGGTGCGTAGCATCTGCACCTACGTCTGCGCGGTAATGCCAGCAGCGATCGCATTTAGTATGTGCACTTGGCGCAACTTGCACCTCTAATCCACCCGCACGCTGATGTAGCGAAGCGCGTGATGTAATCAGCACAAAACGCAAGTCATCCTGTAGGCGGCTTAATGCCTCAAAGGTTGCACCATCTGCATAAATATCCAGCTCAGATTGCAATGATGAGCCCACCAAACCAGCAGCGCGCTTCTCTTCTATCGCTTTATTTGCTAAGGCACGCACCTCAAGCACCGTTTGCCAAGATTGAATCTCTGCATCACTTAATCCGTGCGCTGGCAAGCTATACCAAAGCTCTTCAAATACAGTTTTATCTGCATCCAAACCTAGTGTTTGCCAAATCTCATCCGCAGTGAAACTTAAAATCGGTGCCATTAAACGCATCATGGTGTGGGTAATATGATGCAATGTGCTTTGCGCAACACGACGCGCATGTGAGGCTTCACCAGTAGTATATAAGCGGTCTTTTAGAATATCTAAGTAAAAGCCACCTAAGTCTTCTGAACAGAAGCTCACAAACTTTTGCACTGCCAAGTGGAACTCGTAACGGTCATAATCCGCTAATATCTCGGTTTGCAACTTGTCTGTTAAGTGCAAAGCATAACGGTCTATTTCCAACCACTCGTTCACCGGCAACAAGTCTTTAGCCGCATCAAAGTCAGCCAAGTTCGCCAATAAGAAACGTAAAGTGTTACGAATACGTCGATAACTTTCAGCAACTCGTTTTAAAATCTCATCCGAAATAGTCAGCTCACCAGAGTAATCGGTAGAGGCCACCCACAAACGCAAGATATCTGCACCATAGGTATCCATCACTTTTTGTGGCGCAACCACATTACCTTTAGATTTACTCATTTTGTGGCCGCTGCCATCCACTACAAAACCATGTGTTAGCAATGCTTTGTATGGCGCATGACCATCAATCGCGCAACCAGTCAGCAAGCTAGACTGGAACCAGCCACGATGCTGGTCTGAACCCTCTAAATACAAATCGGCCGGGAAGGCCAGCTCAGGACGGCGTTTAAGCACTGCGGCATGCGTACTACCCGAGTCAAACCACACGTCTAAGGTGTCAGTCACCTTCTTATATTGCTCGGCATAGTCAGGAGCATGTTGCGCCAAGAAGGCCGCACCATCTAAACTAAACCAAGCCTCTACACCGGTTTTTTCCGTCAGTAAGGCTGCTTGCTCTAACAGCGCTGTGGTTTGCGGATGTGGCTCGCCTGTTTCCTTATGCACAAACAATGGCATAGGCACGCCCCAGTTACGTTGGCGTGACACACACCAGTCCGGGCGGTTTTTAATCATCGCCTCTAAACGTGCACGACCCCAGCTTGGGAAAAACTCAGTCTCATCCACCGCTTTGTTAGCATGCTCGCGCAATGCTTTACCATTGATGTCGTGGGCATTCATCCCTATAAACCATTGATGCGTCGCCAACTGCATCAGTGGCGTTTTATGGCGCCAGCAATGCGGGAAACTATGGTTCAAACGTGCGCTTGCAAGTAAGCGACCACTCTCCTGCATGTTCGCCAAAATAACTTTGTTCGCGTCTTGTCTGCTTAGGCCACGAATAGCAGCAAACTCGACCAACTCACTGGTAAAGAATTTACCATCACTACCGATTAAGACTCTTGGCTTTTGCTCTGGGAAGTTAGCACGCATCACCAGCCAGTCATCATTACCGTGAGCAGCAGCCGTATGCACCAAGCCGGTACCTGCCTCAGTGGTCACATGGTCACCACAGATAACTGGCACTTGGCGCGCATCAAAAGGGTGTGCTAACTGCAAGTGTTTTAATGCCAAACCTTTACAGCTTGCCAGTACTTTTGCATCCGCTTCACCATAGCGCGTTAATGTCGCTGCAGCCAAAGCATTTGCAAGTATCAGCAAGCCTTTACTGGTTTGAATCAAGTCATAATCAAGCTCAGCATGCACACTCACCGCCTGATTGGCCGGCAAGGTCCACGGTGTAGTTGTCCAAATCACCGCATACGCATCGCCTGTAACAGCCACGCCAAACGCCTTACTCAAGGCCGCATTGTCTACAACTTTAAACCCTACATCGATTGCAGGTGAGTTGACATCTTCGTACTCAACTTCTGCTTCAGCCAGAGCTGAGCCGCAATCTACACACCAGTGTACAGGCTTGCTGCCTTGATACAGGTAGCCATTTTTATAAATGTCACCTAAAGCACGCATGATGTCAGCTTCAGTTTGATAATCCATTGTTAAATAAGGATTATCCCAATCTGCCTGCACGCCTAAACGGATAAAGTCTTTCTTTTGTTTTTCTACCTGTTCAGCAGCATAGGCACGGCAAAGCTCGCGGAACTGGGCAGGATCTATATTTTTACCATGATTTTTCTCTACTACGAGCTCAATCGGTAAGCCATGACAATCCCAGCCTGGCACATAAGGTGCATCAAAGCCTGAAAATGTTTTAGATTTTACGATGATATCTTTTAAGATTTTATTCACCGCATGCCCAATGTGAATATCACCATTGGCGTAGGGAGGGCCATCATGCAAAATGAATTTTTTTGCACCTTTGCGCGCATTGCGAATACGCGTATACAGTTTTTTATCCTGCCAAGCTTTCAGCCATGCAGGCTCACGCTTAGCCAAATCGCCACGCATCAGGAAGGCGGTCTCTGGCAGGTTTAATTTATACTTGCTTTGCTCTTTATTGTCTTCAGTCATTTCAAATCTCAACACATTTCATATTCATCATTCCTGCCCGCTTAATGCCGCACCTACTCATGCGCACATAAATCAAAACAACACAGAAATCCAGTTACAGGCACATCAAAAAAGTATCTCAGTCAGCGCCACAGCCCATCGGACAGGGTTACATTTAGCGCGATGGGGAAACAACCGTCCCAAAAAAAAATCTTGCCAATTCTACATCAACTGCAATTTGCGCTTTCAATGCATCCAAACCATCAAACTTCATTTCATCACGTATTTTATGCAAAAATTCCACATGCACATGCTTGCCATACAAGTCGCCATTAAAATCAAGCACATGCACTTCTAATGACAGCTTAGGCACGCCGGCAATCGTTGGCCGCACCCCTAAATTGGCAACAGCATTTAAACCGTCTAATTTTACTGCATATACCCCTTTTAATGCAGGTCGTTCATGCCGCATATGCACATTCGCTGTAGGAAAGCCAAGCTGACGGCCGCGCTTTGCTCCATGCACTACCTTACCGCTAATGCTATAACCTCGCCCCAACAGTGATGACGCTTCCTGCAAATGCCCATCAGCCAAGGCTGAGCGCACTCTGGTGCTAGAAACCCTTACCCCGGCCAGATCTACCTGCGGCAAACTCACCAAGTTAAACCCTGCCGCTACAAAATCATTCACTGAGCCAGCACGCTTTGCACCAAAGCGAAAGTCCTCACCAACTAGAATCACCTGCGCATGAATCGCCTGACGCAAGATATCATGCATAAAAGCTTCAGCCGTCACCTTAGCAAAACGCTGATTAAATCTGCACACATAAACACGCTCCACTCCAGCTTGCGCAAAATACTCCAACTTTTCCCGCATAGAACAAAGCCGGGCTGGCGCACTTTCTGGCGTAAAAAACTCACGTGGATGCGGCTCAAATGTCATCACTGCCGCCTCTAAATTGCTGGCATTTGCAGTTTGCCTAAGTTGCGTCAATAACGCCTGATGCCCTAAATGCATGCCATCAAAGTTACCAATCGCCAAAGCACATGGCGGCTGTAAGGCTGTAGGAATATGTCTAAAAATTTGCATCTATCGGCTCACTCTACGTATGTAGTCGCGCGGCCTAAACCCCAGCAACAAGAGCATGGCAAAATAGCTTACTGCACCTAACACCACCAAGCCACTCAAATAAACCAAACGGTGCATTAAACCTAAACTTAACCACAAGCTAGCATCGCCCATCGCGAAGTGCAGCACAACACCCATGACACCCAGTGCCAGCGACAACTTAACGACAAAAAGTAACCAGCCCGATTGTGGATGGAAAATTTGGGCTTTACGTAAGTGGTGATATAACAGGCTAGCATTAAGACAGGCGCCTACGCCAATCGCCAGCGCCAAACCTACATGCTGCAAATTCAACCAAAAAACAAAAACCAGATTCATCAGCTGCGTCATCACCAAGGTAAATACTGCAATCTTGACTGGGGTTTTGATGTTTTGTCGTGCATAAAAACCTGGGGCTAAAATTTTAACCAGAATCAAGCCTAGCAAGCCCACGCTGTATGCAATTAATGCTTGCTGCGTCATTAACACATCTAGCGGTGTAAATTTACCATAGTTAAACAAGGTCGCTACCAACGGGGTTGCCAACACCGCCAAGGCCACTGCGGCAGGTGCTGCCAAAATAAAGGTTAAGCGCAGACCCCAATCCAACAATTGCGAGTACTCGCTATCATCTTTACCCGCGTAAGCTTTAGATAAGCTGGGTAACAATATGGTACCTAGCGCAACACCAAGCACCCCTGTCGGGAACTCCATCAGGCGATCTGCGTAATAAAGCCAACTAACGCTACCCGTATTTAAAAATGAGGCAAAAATCGTATTCAGTATCAGTGAGATCTGCGCCACAGACACGCCAAGCACAGCAGGACCCATTAACTTAAGTATGCGCCAAACGCCCTCATCATCCGATTTAAAATCAAGCCTAGGCAACAGGCCTATCTGCTTTAAAAATGGCACCTGAAAGGCTAACTGCAAAAACCCGCCAATAAACACAGCCCAAGCCAACACTTTAACAGGCTCATCAAAATAAGGTGCGAAGAACAGGATGGCAACAATCATTGCCACATTGAGCCATACCGGCGTAAAGGCTGGCACGCCAAACTTATTATAGGTGTTAAGCACCCCACCAGCCATCGACACTAAGGAAATAAAGAAAATATAAGGGAAAGTAATGCGTAGCAGCTCTATAGTCAGCTGCATTTTCACTGCATCGCCTCTAAAACCCGGCGCGACCAAACTCACAATCCAAGGTGCAGCCAACATACCAACAACCGTAACCACCACCAGAATCAGGCCCAGCCAAGTGGCAACCCGGTTGATCAGATGATGCGTTTCATCAAAACCGCGCTGACTTTTGTATTCAGACAAAATTGGCACGAACGCCTGACTGAAAGCACCTTCTGCAGAAATCCTGCGTAATAGATTAGGAATTTTAAACGCGACAATAAAGGCGTCACTCAGCATTCCTGCACCAAAAACCCGTGCAATAAGCGTATCGCGCACGAAGCCCAAAATACGCGAAACAAAAGTCATGCTGCCGACTTTAGCCAGCGCGTTGAGTAAATTCATGCTTTATCGTTATAATGTAGATGAAGAAAAGTATAGCATTAACAACATATTGCATAATTTTAACACGCCAATAGTCACTAGGTATTATTTACAACAATATTTGCATTATTTTAACTTGCAATATATTTATAAAATGCTATGATTACGGGCTTCGTATTTTGAATAGCTTTTTAGGAAAAACAGATGGCAAATACCGCACAAGCAAGAAAACGTGCTCGTCAAGCAGTTAAGCAACGCGCTCACAATGCAAGCTTGCGTTCTACTTTGCGCACAGCAATTAAAAAAATCATTAAAGCTGTAGAAGCTGGCGATAAAGCTGCAGCTACTGCTGCGTACTCAGAGAATGTAAGTGTTATTGACCGCATTGCGGACAAAAACATCATTCACAAAAACAAAGCATCACGTCATAAAAGCCGCTTAAACGCTGCGATTAAAGCGATGGCATAATTAACCGCTCAAGTGCCAACGCACTTGAACAGTTATTAAATAAATAAAAAAGCCGAACCAAGTTCGGCTTTTTTATTGTCTGCAGATTCTAACTATTAAATACGCTTCAAACTGCCTTTGCGCGCTTGAACATATTTAACAACACGCTGATTCTTATCAAACCAAAAAATTACCGACCTTTCATCATCAGTGATGAAGTGATAAGCAGCTTCTTTATGCTCGTAATAATCACTAATATTTTCTTTGATACGATTAGCAGTTAAACCAACATCAAGATATAAGTATTTATTATAAATGTTGGGCTTAAGATAAGTAACTGTCAAAATCGTAGCTTGATCAGGCCCACTGATATTCACAACAATGCCATCATATAAGTAATTACAACCATCAGGCGTAGCCTCTTTTGACTGAGGCTTTCCTAGCAATCTGAGCATGTCACTGTAGTTATTAACACCAGGCTCCAGATAAGTTGGCTTGGCCAATGCAGCCCAACTGAAGCTGCACAGCAGCAGAATGATTAAGGCACGAAACACTGCTAGTTTCAACATGTATCTCACTTACTTAATATTGATGAGTGGCACAGAACCACCTGTGACCTGCGGCAAACTGCCATCCCATTTCTCTAGGGCTACGCGCTGATTTTCGATCTCGCGCAATTTCAGTAGATCCGGTGTGATTTCTTGTTTCTGCAAGCGCAGTGACTCAGCTTCCGCCTTTGCTGATGCGATTTTTTGTTCAGCCTCAACGCGTATCCGCTCCAAATCGCGCTCAGCTTTTAGTTTCAATTGCTCGGCTGTCGTCTTGGCTTCAATGGCTTGGTTAAAACTTTCTGAGAATCGGAAATTAACGATACTGAACTCATCGATCTGGATGCCGTGACGCAACAGCCTGTCACGCATGAACTGACTGATCTGGTCACGTACCTCCGGGCGCTTGCTAATCAGCTCTTCCGCCGTGTATTTAGCGGTAGTGGCTTTGGTTGCCTCTTGCACGGCCGGAATAATAATACGGTCGCCAACAGAGCCCAAATCACCAATCGCTTGATAAGTTTCCGCTACTCGGTTAGGAATTAAGTGATAGTTCAATGCAATTTTGGCATGCACTTGTTGCAGGTCACGCGATGCAGCATCACCGTCACCTTCACCCTTTTGTATCTGCACATTGATCTCAGTCACTTGCTGCATGATAGGAATACGGAAATGCAAGCCTTCTTCCAACACAGTAGGATTAACCTTACCGAAAGTCGTAATCACGCCACGATGACCGGCATTAATCACCACAAATGGGTTCAGCCAGGAGATAAGGATGAGTGCTGCAATCAATATCGCGATGCACTTAATTGTCCGGATTATGCCGGATTGAGACTGACCTGAGGGGGTATTGAGTATAGCCATAATGTCTCCCTATTTGTTTTTTAAAGTTATTGGTACGCAAATAGTACCAAATTCTTAATAAAAATCTTAAAACAAATAAAAAAGACCTAGCCACATCATGACTAGGTCTTGCAGACGACTACCGACGCTTACTCGCCGATTTTGAGTTCAGAGCGTACTTGCATCGCCAATTTAATTGCATCATCGCGATTGGTACCCAGTACAGTGAAATGCCCCATTTTTCTGCCAGCGCGTGCTTCTGCTTTACCATACAGGTGCATTTTAAGCGTAGGAGCCGCCAGCGCCAATTGCCAAGCTGGCTCGGTTTTCGGTGCTTCATTTGGCCAAATATCACCGAGCAGATTGACCATCACCGCTGGACTGTGCTGACGGCTGCTACCTAATGGCAACCCTGTCATTACACGCACTTGCTGTTCAAACTGATTGGTAATACAAGCATCCAGGGTGTAGTGGCCCGAGTTATGCGGGCGTGGTGCAATTTCATTCACCAGCAACTCACCGTCACACACAAAGAACTCCACACCTAACACGCCAGTGTATTGAAGCTTTTCAGCCACGCTGATTGCCAACTTCTGCGCCTGATGATTCACCGCATCGCTACCACGCGCCGGTACAATAGAAATATCTAAAATACCGTTCAAATGGCTGTTTTCAGCAGTAGGGAACGTTGCAACATGGCCGTTTACATCACGTGCAAGCACAACAGAAACCTCGTAATCCAGTTTCAGCATTTTTTCCAGCACGCACTCTTCTTGTGAGAATGCAGCAAAAGCAGCTTTTGCTTCACTCAAATTGGCAACACGCGCCTGCCCCTTACCATCGTAACCGAACCTTGCCACTTTAAGGATAGCAGGATAAATCTCACTATCATCCGCCGGCAAATCTGACTCAGCATCAATCACGGCATAAGGCGCCACCGGCAAACCCGCCTCTTTCAGGAAATTCTTTTCACTCACTCGATGCTGCGCAATACCAACCGCCTCTGCGGATGGTCGCACCGGGACAGACTGCGCTAATGTGCGCAATGTTGTAGCAGGCACGTTCTCAAATTCGGTGGTGATGGCTTGGCAAGTTGCTGCCATTTGCGCTAATGCCTCTGCATCATCATACTTGGCACATATATGCACATCCGCAATTTTGCCAGCAGGGCTGTTTTGATCAGGATCCAGCACCGTCACTTTATAGCCCATTTCATGTGCGGCAATCACAAAAAAACGGCCTAATTGACCGCCACCCAACATACCCAGCATCGCTGGTGGAAGAATCATAGAAGATTGACTCATGGTTTGTCGCTTAACTCCATGTTAAATACTTTTTCTGTTTGTTTGGTACGAAACTCTGCCAGCTTGGCAGACAGCGCAGCATTTTGGTTTGCAAGTATAGATACAGCAAATAAACCGGCATTGGCAGCGCCCGCATCACCGATGGCGAAGGTTGCTACCGGGATGCCTTTTGGCATCTGCACAATTGATAATAATGAATCCTGACCCTGTAAATGCTTGGATGGCACCGGCACACCCAAAACTGGCAACGTAGTTTTAGCAGCAACCATACCAGGCAAATGTGCAGCACCGCCAGCACCAGCAATAATCACTTGAATACCTTTAGTGGCAGCTGTTTCAGCAAACTCAAACATCAAATCAGGCGTACGATGTGCTGAAACCACTTTTGCTTCATAAGCTACGCCAAAATCAGCAAGCATTTGCGCAGCATTTCTCATTACAGGCCAGTCACTGTCTGACCCCATAATAATGGCTACCAACGGTTGATTATTTGCCACATGCATTCCTTTATGTAATCTAAATTAAAACTAGAGATTTAATTAAACTAACGACTTTCTTATTTCGACCTAAGCTTGCAAGCTTAGCCTTGCTTTAACAAGACCAGATTATCACGGTGAATCAATTCGGATTCATCCACGTAACCTAAAATTGACTCTATCTGCTGACTAGGCTTACGCATCACGCGTGCGGTTTCACTCGCAGAGTAGTTAACCAAACCACGTGCAATCTCGTGACCATCTACATCCACACAAGCCACCACATCACCGCGCTCAAAATACCCCTCAACCGCAGTCACACCTATCGGCAGTAAACTTTTACCTTCAGCCACCAGCACGCGTACAGCGCCAGCATCCAGCACCAATTTACCAGTAGTGCGTAAATGATCCGCAAGCCATTGCTTACGTGCGGCAATCTTCATCTGCGTTGCCTCAAGATGCGTGCCAATTACTTCACCCGCACTTAAACGCACAAGCACATTATGTTCACGGCCAGAAGCAATCACAGTATGCGCACCACTGCGTGCAGCACGTTTTGCCGCTAAAATCTTGGTCAACATGCCACCGGTACCTACGCTACTACCTGCGCCGCCAGCCATTTGCTCTAAAGCTAAATCACCGGCAGTTGCATGCTGTACGAACTGGGCATTAGGGTCTTTACGTGGGTCCGCTGAATACAAACCTTGCTGATCGGTCAGAATCACCAGAGTATCAGCCTCAATCAGATTAGCGACCAACGACCCTAAAGTATCGTTATCGCCAAACTTAATCTCATCCGTCACCACAGTGTCATTCTCATTGATAATTGGAATAACTTTTAAGTCTAGCAAAGTGCGTAGTGTGGTTCGCGCATTCAGGTAACGTTTTCTATCGGCCAAATCATCATGTGTAAGCAGTACCTGCGCAGTATGTAACTGATGCTGGCTAAAGCAGCGCTCATACATTTGCACTAGGCCCATTTGCCCGACCGCGGCGGCTGCCTGCAGTTCATTCACCGCCACTGGACGCTTTTTCCAGCCAAGGCGCTGCATTCCCTCAGCCACTGCACCACTGGAAACCAAAATAACCTGTTTACCTTGTTGCACCAGCGCTGCAATTTGCGCAGCCCACTCAGCAATCGCTACTTGATCAAGACCATTGCCATTATTAGTGACTAGGCTAGAACCTACCTTCACCACAATAACTTTTGCATCTAGCACTAGAGACTTAAATTCAGACGACTTCATTCCCGGCTTCTTTATCGGCAGCAGCACTTACTACGGCTTCTTGTTTATTCTCAGCAGCCTCATCTACATGCTGCTTATTTTCCTCAATATGCTGCATGATTGCGTAGGTCAACTCTTTGCAACCAATACCGCTAATGGCAGAAATTGCGAACACACGGCCTTCCCAGCCATATGCTTTCACAAAGTTTTCAACTACCTGCTTTGATTCCGGCAACATATCAATTTTATTCAACACTAACCAGCGTGGCTTATTGTAGAGGGCTTCATCATACTTTCTAAGCTCTTCTACAATCGCTTTCGCTTCATACACTGGGTCAACTGCCTCATCAAACGGGGCTACATCAACTAAATGCAACAACAGAGAAGTACGTGCCAAATGACGTAAGAACTGATGGCCTAAACCAGCACCTTCAGCAGCACCTTCAATAATGCCCGGAATATCCGCAATCACAAAGCTACGCTCAGCATCAACACGCACCACACCCAAATTAGGATGCAATGTCGTAAATGGATAATCGGCAACTTTTGGTTTGGCCGCAGACACGGAGCGTATAAATGTAGACTTACCCGCGTTAGGCATACCCAACAAGCCCACGTCAGCCAAGACTTTAAGCTCTAAATAAAGCTCAAGCTCTTCACCCGGCTCACCTTTAGTACATTGACGCGGCGCACGATTCAAGCTGGACTTAAAATGCACATTGCCCAAGCCACCTTTGCCGCCTGTCGCCATCTGTGCACGCTGACCATGCTCACTCAAATCCACCAGCATTTGCTCACTAGACTTATCGGAAATGACAGTACCAACCGGGACACGCAAAATCATATCCTCGCCTTTAGCGCCGTAGCACTCAGCACTGCGCCCATTTTCACCGCGCTCAGCCCTAAAACTACGCGTATAACGGTAGTCCACTAAGGTATTGATGTTACGATCCGCCTCAATAATGATAGAACCACCGCGGCCACCATCACCGCCGCTTGGACCCCCCATCGGCTCGTACTTTTCACGACGAAACGTGGCGACGCCGTTACCGCCGTCACCCGCATAAATTTTAATAGTAGCTTCGTCAATAAATTTCATAATACCCAGACTGTATAATCAGTTCATGTAATTATCGCGCAAGATTATGTTTTGTAGGAGATTTTTATAACGGGTAATTACCACTACATTACCATTCAATAAGAAAACACCACTCAACAACAAACTAGCAAGAACGCACGAATTGAAAAAACATTCTGCCAGCGCGTACCAAATAAAAAAGCCCCATCAAACGACAGGGCTTCTTAAATTATCGCAAAAAACTAAGCTGGAATAATATTCACAGTTTTACGTTTTAATGCGCCTTTAATTGTAAAGCTCACTTTACCGTCTGCTTTAGCGTACAAAGTATGATCTTTACCCATACCTACGTTTTCACCAGCGTGCATTCTAGTACCACGTTGACGCACGATAATGCTACCAGCTGAAACAAATTGCTCACCGAATGCTTTAACGCCTAAACGTTGGGCTTGTGAGTCGCGACCGTTACGTGAACTACCGCCTGCTTTTTTGTGTGCCATGATTTAATCCTTAACTTAACGATAACTGCTTATTTAGCAGCGATTGCTTCAATTTTAATTTCCGTATAACTTTGGCGATGGCCTTGTGTTTTACGGTAGTGCTTACGACGGCGGAATTTAAAAATCATTACTTTGTCGCCACGGCCGTGTGAAACAACCGTTGCTTTAACAGTAGCACCTTTAATAATTGGAGAACCAATTGTTGTGTTATCACCGTCAGAAACCATAAGAATTTGATCTAGCGTAACTGTGCCGCCAACTTCAACTTCTAGTTTCTCAACTTTTAATCTTTCGCCTTGAACTACGCGATATTGTTTACCACCAGTTTTGATTACTGCATACATGATTATGCCTTTAACTCATACTTCAGAAGAATCGCGCATTATACGCAATTTATCCTGTAAAGCAAACCTTAATCTAAGCAATTTCACAAAAATATTAGATTAAACTTTGCCAGGTAAACTGTCGTCGCCTAATTAGCAATGCACAGCCAAGCATTTGGTTGCACTCCAAGCAAAAAAGCCACCACAAAGAACCACTAAAAACACTCGCAATCGGCTAGGTTCAGCCTGCGGAATTTAGCTTAAGAATGCAGTGTACAGCTTAAAAAACCAAAAACATTATTATATAGATGAATATGGCTAAAAAACCATACCATTGAAAATCTAGGATTTAAATAGGCTGTGATAAAATCAGATTTCATTTTACAGGTTTTATTAATGTGACTCCAAGCATCATTCAATCTTGCATAAACGACGACATGCGCATGGTGGATACAACCATCCGCCAATCACTACATTCCGAAGTGACTCTGGTTAACCAGGTAGCCGAATACATCATCAACAGCGGCGGAAAAAGATTGCGCCCTATGCTTGTGTTACTTTCAGCAGGCCTGTTCGGCGAAATTCAAGCGCAACACCACCAACTGGCTGCGGTTGTTGAGTTTATCCACACAGCAACGCTGCTACATGACGACGTGGTGGACGAGTCTTCCAAACGTAGAGGCAAGAGCACAGCTAACGCCTTATTTGGCAACGCAGCTAGCGTCTTAGTTGGCGACTTTGTTTATTCACGTGCTTTTCAAATGATGGTCGCCGTACAGAACATGCGCGTCATGGAAGTGCTAAGCAATGCGACCAACGTGATCGCCGAAGGCGAAGTACTGCAACTGCTAAACGTGAATAATGCTGACATTTCCGACGACGCTTACCTACAAGTAATTCATTACAAAACCGCCAAACTTTTTGAAGCAGCAACGAGACTAGGCGCGATTATTAGCGAAGCCAGTGCAAAAGACGAAGCAGCGCTTACTGCTTATGGGATGCATCTAGGCACTGCTTTTCAATTAATAGATGACATTCTTGATTTAAGCGGCAACAGTGAAGACATCGGTAAAAACTTGGGTGACGATTTAGCTGAAGGCAAACCAACATTGCCGCTTTTATATGCGATGCGCAACAGCAACGCCGAACAAAGCCAGCTCATCCGCAATGCCATTGAGCAAGGCGGCTTGGAACATTTAGCTCAGGTTGTAGAAATTGTGAAAAACTCCGGGGCGCTCGATCATGTGAAGAAAATGGCTGAAGCAGAATCTGCCCATTGCCGTGCGGCGATTGCACACTTTCCGGAGTCAAAATTCAAGCAAGCACTGATTGAGCTTGCAGATTTTGCGGTAACAAGAAGCTTTTAGCCGATGGGGAAACTCGGCTAAAAGCAGATATTTTAGTTCAAGACGATTTTCTCACCACTATCCGCATGGTAATAAGTCAGGTGTGCGCAATCACTAGTGCCTGCAGTTAAAGACCCGTCAAACAATGACTGCCCTTCAACATCAACCACAGCGTATCCGTTGTGATACAACGTCACCTCAGCCAATTTTGGCTTTTTAACTGCAATCTCACGCATGGCGAAACTAATGCAGTTTTCTTCCTCCGCCTCAGAATAGACTTCCCAATCCTTACCACCTGCCAATTGTGATAACCAACTTGGCAAATCAACCTCAACACGGCAAATAATAGGCTCATCCCACTCTGGGTGATGCATCTCAGCCTGAACTAGTTCAGCTGCATTCAGTTGATGATTAGTGTCTGTCATATTGTGTCCTTAATACAAATTACCGCTCTATTATAATATCAATTACCAACTCTATATTTGTGGCACCCTGCTTAATTTTCAAGTCCGGAGCCCCAAACTAAACCATGATAGTTATAATCACTTAACGCTAAGACCGTGCATTAAGTTTACAGTTAGTTAACGGCACGTTATAGTTTTATCTTGAAGCGATGCCCACAACAAGCCCGACCAAAGGACTGCCATGCCTGATGCATTAAATGAAATATCTACTATCCTTCAACAAAACAACACCTTATTTATTGCGCTTTCTACAATCATCGGCCTCATGGTTGGCAGTTTTTTAAATGTCGTCATCCACCGCCTACCCAAAATGATGGAGCAAGAATGGCATAACAACTGCCTAGAGCTGCAAGGAAAAGAAATTCCTACTGCCACCAAATACAACCTGTGCCAACCGCGTTCTGCCTGCCCACACTGCGGGCACAATATCTCGGCTTTGGAAAACATACCAATCATTAGCTACCTGGCATTAAGAGGGCGCTGCAAAGGATGCAAAACCCCCATTAGTATGCGCTACCCCTTGATTGAGGCTTTGACCGGGGCTTTAATTGGCGCCATCAGCTGGAAATTTGGCTACACAAGCATCACCTTAATGGCATGGATATTTGCGTTAGCACTCATCACCCTGACTTTTATTGATTTTGACACTCAGCTTCTCCCGGATGACATTACCCTACCGCTACTATGGCTAGGCATTTTATTTAACTTAAATACCGGATTTACGGATTTAAAATCTGCTGTCATTGGCGCGATGGCGGGATACCTAGTGCTATGGTCTGTTTACTGGCTGTTTAAACTAATTCGAGGCAAAGAGGGCATGGGCTATGGTGACTTCAAACTACTGGCAGCGATTGGCGCATGGTTTGGCTGGCAGCTACTGCCTGCCGTGGTGCTCCTATCATCCACACTAGGCGCAATCATCGGCATTGCTTTGATCGTAGTCACCAAACGTGGCAAAGAAGTACCTATGCCGTTTGGCCCATTCTTAGCCATTGGCGGCATTGCTGCATTGTTTTTTGGCCAATCACTGGCCACGCTTTACTTGCCGTAGCTAGAGTATGTATGTCGTCGCACTCACTGGCGGAATCGGCTCGGGCAAAAGCGAAGCTTCTAGACACTTCGCCAGCCTAGGTATTCCCGTGGTAGATACAGACGTGATTGCCCATGCATTAACAGCAGTCGGCAGCCCGTTACTCAACGAAATAGAGCGAATTTTTGGCGCACATTTTTTCAATGCCGATGGCACACTTAACCGCGGTAAACTGCGCCAGCATATCTTCAGTGACGCCGATGAAAAAGCGAAGCTGGAACAATTACTACACCCAGCCATCTATGATCAGGCATGGCAAACCCTACAGAACAATGAACAGAACCAGCACCCTAGCTACCAACTACTAGTGGTGCCTTTACTGTTTGAAAATAAGCGCTATCAGTCTATTGCTAACACAACCTTAGTGATTGATTGCGATGAGTCATTACAAATTCAGCGAGCAATGAGCCGCAGCAAGCTCTCGGCCGACGAGGTAAAAAAGCTGATGCTCGCACAAACTTCGAGAGAAAACAGGCGTAATCTTGCCGATGCAATCATAGACAACAGCGGCACCGTACATGAGTTAACGGAAAAAATTAATGAATTCCATAAAAAACTTATTAAGACTTGCATAGTTAGCAAATAAATTTGATAATCCAGTTCAACTTTTAAATTCAATGCAACGGCCTAACCTAAAAAAGCATTTGGCTACATGATTAAACATGCCTAGTTACGACTATCCTTTTAATGAACGCATACGCACGCTGCTACGCGTAGAGGATTTGTTTGCCAAAGTTTTGCATAACGTTGCCGCAGATCATGAGTTTCAGCATCATTGCGCCCTGCTGACACTTTTACAAATTCTAGACGTGGTTGACCGTGCAGAACTCAAGGTTGACTTACTGCAAGAACTCGACCGCCAGAAAACAGCCATGCGCATGCTGATTGGCAACCCCATTATTTCTGCCGAAGCGTTAGAAGCAACGCTAGACGATATTAGTGTGGCTTCAGATGCATTACGTGCAGAAACAACTAAACTTGGGCAAACCTTACGTGCTAACGAATGGCTAATGAGCATTAAACAACGCGCAGGCATCCCAGGTGGCGTATGTGAATTTGATGTGCCGTCCTACCACTACTGGCTAGGACTCGGCGCAGAACGTCGAAAGCATGACTTAGAGTCATGGATTAAACCGCTGATTCCAATGCAGCAGGCTATCATCATCATCTTACGTATTTTGCGCGGTAGCGGCAGCACCAACAAGCTAGTTGCCACTAACGGTGTTTACCAGCAAATGCTGGGTGGCGTCAGGCCGGCGCAAATGTTAAAAATCAACCTTGCAGACAACCTCAACTGCTTCCCTGAGGTAAGTGCCAATAAATACGCAATCAACATTAGATTCAACACGCTAGACTGCACACAGAAACCACAAAAATTTGAAGAAGATGTAGACTTCACATTAACGCTATGTAACCTTTAAATGCAATCCTGTTAGCCAAGTTGCACCCACCTTCAAGTGATAATGCTTAAATCGTAAAGTAACAGCAAGGCACACCTAGATATGACCCAAAATAAACGCCTGGTTGCATGCCCAACATGCAAAAAACTAGTAGAATTTTCACCGCTTAACGCCTACAGACCATTCTGCAGCAAGCGCTGTGAAATGATAGATTTAGGCGCATGGGCCAATGAAGACTTCACAATACCAGCAGCAGAAAAAGATAACGACTTACCAGACGAGTTAACGCAGTAAGTATTTAACCACGAAAAATCTCAAGGTGCTCAACATGACAATAGCGCAGCCATACCTACTAGGTAACCATATACAACGCAGCTTGCGTTACGGCTTTGCGCTACTACTTGCTGCAACAGCCACGCTAAGCCATGCGCAAGAGAATATCACCATCCACAACCCTTGGGTGAAAGCCACCTATCCGGGGCAAAATATCAGTGCTGGTTATATGACAATCACCAGTACCAATGATACGACCTTGGTGAAGATTGAAAGTGACGTGAGCGAAAGCGTGGAAATTCACAGCATGAAAATGGAAAACAACGTGATGAAAATGCGCATGCTAGATTCACTGTCACTCGCTGCTGGTAAGCCTTACAAGTTAGAACTGGCTGGTTACCACTTTATGCTATTTGACCTGAAAAAACCGCTACTTGATGCACAAACGGTGAACTTTGAACTGACATTTAAAAATAAGCAGAATATTGTATTCAAACAAAGCGTGAAGGCCACGGTTAAGAATGCCGAAAACAGTAGCGGCCCGGCCAACCATAGCGATCACGAACATCACCACAGCCACTGACTTACAAGGCATACCAACTTATAGCGCACCCCATACATCGCGCTGCATCGCAATTCCGTGCGCGCCATAGGTTCTTGCAGTATCCAGATCCTCCCTGTGCATTCCGCCCAGCGCAAACACAGGTAATGAATACCCTGCAATCAGCTGATTAAATACATCCCAGCCCAGTGGACTTGCGTCAGGATGACTTAGCGTTGATTTAACTGGTGATAGCGTCACGTAGTCTAATGCCAGCATTTTTGCATGCGCCAACTCTGCTGCATTATGGCAGGAGGCCCCCACAAGCAGACCTTCAGGCTTAATTTTGAGTTGCATCAACCGCTCTGCGGACAAATGTACGCCAGAAGCGTTAAGTTGCTGCGCACTTTGCACATCTGTATTAATAAACACTTTTGCTTCAAACGGCTTTGCCAGCGCAATCACATGCTCGGCAAACAACATTAAATCCTGTTTGGATAGATGCGGCTCGCGCACCTGTATCATCATCAACCCATTTTCCAGCGCAATTTTTAGACGCTCAAAAAACAGCACCTCCCCCATTTCCTTTAAATTGCTGATGGCATAGGTAGAAGCCAAGCTGAGCGCAGTGAGAATTGGGCTGTTAGCTGGCAACATAGGCCCCACCGTTAGCTTTTCCGGATTCTGCCAACTTAACAATTGATCCTCCAGACCGACCGGATCACCTTGCCACTCCACTACAATAAAAAAATGTAGTTTGACGGCCTTTGCCGGTGTAATTAATTTTCCAGATTGATCATAGCGCGCCTCATACTCATAAGTGCGCGTAATCCATGAGTGAAAGCGCGTGACCGTAATGCCCAACTCCTCCTGCAACTCCCGTTTAAGGGCTTGTGCAGGCGTCTCATTAGGCTCTACCTTACCGCCTGGAAACTCCCAATACCCCTCCCAAGGTTTACCAGCCGGGCGCTCGCCTAGCAACACCATACCGTTATCGCGCTGAATGATACCAACTGCCGCTTCTGTCACTTGCAAAGCCGGCATGCTGGTCGAACTATCTGAGGATAAATTAAGGGCGCTGTTGCTCATGTTTTAGGTTTTCTTGTTAGCCTGAATTGAATGCAGCTTAATGATGATTAAGAGCGATAGTCTGCATTAATCTTTACGTAATCATACGAGAAGTCACATGTCCAAATCGTCACTGCGGCATCACCACGATTAAGCACTACGCGCACAACGATATCAGATTCACTCATCACAGCCGAACCTTGCTCCTCTAGGTATGAGCTAGCGCGACCACCCTGCTCTGCCACTAACACATCCCCCAAATACAATTGCAAGGCATTCACATCCAAATCATCTACGCCTGCATAGCCAATCGCAGCCAAGATGCGGCCTAAGTTAGGATCTGATGCGAAAAATGCAGTTTTAACCAATGGCGAATGCGCAATGGCATAAGCCACTTTGCGGCATTCTTCTTCATTTTGGCCACGCTCAACAACAATCGACATAAACTTGGTTGCGCCTTCACCGTCGCGCACAATCGCTTGTGCTAACTCAACAGCCACATCGGTGAACGCATCGCGCAGCGCAATATAGTCTGCACTACTTTCGGTAATTTCAGCGTTGGCAGCTTGGTTGGTCGCCATAAAAATCAAGCTATCATTGGTCGAAGTGTCGCCATCTACCGTAATGCAGTTAAATGACTTATTCACTGCATATTGAATCATACTTTCGAGTGCAGATTGGCTAATCGCAGCATCGGTTGCAACATAGCCCAGCATGGTTGCCATATTAGGATGAATCATGCCTGAGCCTTTGCTCATGCCTGTAATGGTGATAGTTTTACCACCCACATTCAATTGACGAGACGTGCCTTTAGCCACAATATCGGTCGTCATAATCGCCTCAGCGGCATTCAGCCAGTTATCCGCTTTTAAATTAGCGATAGCTGCTGGCAAACCAGCCACTACTTTATCAACAGGCAACGGCTCTAAAATCACTCCGGTAGAAAATGGCAGCACTTGATTTGCCTGAATACCAAGCAAGCTAGCTAGCGCGTCGCAGCTCTGCTGAGCACGTTGCAGGCCATCCTCACCGGTGCCAGCATTGGCACAGCCAGTATTAACCAGCAAAGCACGGATACCAGCTTGTTGCGCTAAAAAGTCTTTACAAAGCACCACTGGTGCAGCACAGAAACGATTTTTAGTAAAAACACCAGCCACGCGCGTACCCTCAGCGAGCTTGATCACCAACACATCTTTACGGTTAGGTTTTCTTACGTGTGCCTCCGCATAACCCAATTCAACGCCATTTACAGGCAATAAAGATGAAGCTAGAGGTGCAGTTAATTTAACTGGCATAACAGTTCCTTACTCATTTCCAATAATATTTAAATAACAAGCTGATTAAGCATTACGCCAGGTTGTACCTTGCGGTGTATCTTCTAAAATAATGCCAGCTTCTGCCAGTTCTTTACGAATGCGGTCTGCCTCAGCAAAGTTTTTGGCCTGTTTTGCCTCAAGGCGCTTTGTGATTAAATCATCCACGTTCAACGCCGCCGCCTCAACATCTGACGCTACTGCGTTACTGGCAGCACCTGACTTAGCCTGCAAAAATTCGTCTGAGTCGCGTGACAATAGGCCAAGCACACCAGCCAAATACTTAAGTAAACTCGCAGCTTCTACAGACTTGGTTTTATTCACTTCATTTGCCAAATCAAACAGCACTGCCATTGCTTCCGGTGTATTAAAGTCATCATCCATGGCCAGCTTGAAACGCGCAGCATAAGGATGTTGCCAATCAACAGCGAAATCAGCAAACGCTAAACCACGCAACGCTGTATATAGACGCGTGAGCGCTAATTTGGCGTCATTCAAATGCTGGTCGCTGTAATTGAGCGGGCTACGATAGTGCGCGCGCAAGATAAAAAAGCGAATGACTTCTGCATCATATTTTTCTAGCACGGTACGTATCGTAAAGAAATTGCCCAATGATTTGGACATTTTTTCATCATCGACACGTACAAAACCGTTATGCATCCAATAATTCACCATCTGACAGGGCTTGCCATCATGGCTATGCGCAGCCTCAGACTGTGCAATTTCATTTTCATGATGCGGGAATTGCAAATCTTGCCCGCCACCGTGAATATCAAAATGTTGGCCTAAGTGATGCGAGCTCATGGCAGAACATTCAATATGCCAGCCCGGCCGACCCTTACCCCACGGAGAATCCCAGCTTGGCTCGCCAGGCTTTGCCGCTTTCCATAACACAAAATCCATAGGATCTTTTTTAAAGGTATCTACCTCAACGCGCTCACCTGCACGTAAATCCTCTAAAGACTTGCCTGATAACTTACCGTAACCTTGAAAGCTGCTGACAGAATAAAACACATCGCCGTTAGCTGCCGGATAGGCAAACCCTTTGTCAATTAATGCAGCAATCATGGTGAGCATGCCGCCGACAAACTCGGTAGCCTTAGGTTCTATATCAGGACGCAACACACCCAGCTTGGCAGAATCCTCATCCATGGCGTCGATAAAACGCTGAGTCAGTTGTGCAATAGTTTCGTTATTTTCATTGGCGCGCTTAATAATTTTGTCGTCAATGTCGGTCACATTACGCACATAAGTCACTTGATAGCCAGACGCCCTTAACCAGCGGCTCACCATATCAAAAACCACCATCACGCGCGCGTGGCCTAAATGACAATAATCATAAACCGTCATACCACATACATACATACTGACCTTGCCAGCAACAATCGGGGTAAATGTTTGCTTTTCGCGGGCTAATGTATTGTAAATTTTTAACATATATTTAAGAGCTAGAGGGTTGGTTATTTGTTTTTATCTGAAACTAAGCGCCCACCATGCCGATTAATGTGCGCAATGAAGAAATATATTGGCTTAAATCAAAATGAGCTATTGGAGGTTGCTTAGGCTATTGATAGAATTACACTTTATTTATTCACCCAAAAAGTATATCACAATGAATAATTTTATTGCGTCACTGACTCCTTCAATCGCTCGCTTTGTTCTAGTAGCTTCAGCAAGTTTTGCATTCAATATTGCATCTGCAGACGAACTCAAAGACATCTCAAAACTAGCTGACCAAGGTCAAACTGCTGTAGCACTTGATCGCATCAATACATTTATTGCGGCAAACCCAAAAAACGCACAGGCATTATTCATGAAAGGCGTATTGCTAGCTGAGCAAGGACGTAGAGATGAAGCAATCAAATCATTCACTGAAGTGACTGAACGCTTCCCAAACCTGCCAGAGCCTTACAACAACCTAGCAGTGTTATACGCAGACCAAGGTCAGTTTGATAAAGCGCGTAAAGCACTGGAAACTGCAATTAAAACCCATCCTAGCTATGCAACCGCCCACGAAAACCTAGGCGACATTTATGCGCGCATGGCCAGTGAAGCTTATGACAAAGCGTTGCAACTTGACACTGCCAACACACGCGCACAAGGCAAACTATCTTTAATTAAAGACCTGTTCGGCACTGGCAACAAAACAACTATCGCTGCTAGCGCGCCTGCAAAAGCTGCTAGCACGCCAAGTACACCAAGCGCAGCAGCGCCGGCACCGGCGGCTGATGTGAAAAAAGCATCAAGCCCAGCAAGCAACAATGCAGACAACATTACAGCGTCTATCAATAGTTGGGCGCAAGCTTGGTCTAACAAGGACTTGAACAAATACTTTGCTAGCTACGCAGATGACTTTAAGCCTGCTAAAGGCCAAAATTACAAAGCATGGGAAAAACAAAGACGCGAACGCATTAGCGCTCCATCTAAAATTAACGTAGAACTTAACAATATTGCTGTGGTCGCAAATGAAGGCAATACCGCAAAAGTACGCTTCAAACAAAGCTACCAAGCTGACAAGCGCTCACCAATCCGCACCAGCAAAACACTATTGCTGAAAAAATCAGGCGACAACTGGTTAATTACTGAAGAAATCGCAAGCAACTAGTTGCGCATGGTATTTTTGAAATAGTGGTATTGAAATATAAGGCATGATGATTAACAAAGCACTGACCTATACGCTATTAGCTGCCATTACGCTGGTGCCATGGAATGCAACCGCTGTGAATCGCTTTAGCTTTGGCAACCTGTTGCCCAAAGCTAGCTTCGGTAGCGCAGCAGCCATCGCATCTAATGCGGCAGCTAATCTCGTAGAGGAGTTACTGGTAAAAAGTTTATTCGAGATTTCTGAGGGTAAACACCAGCAAGCGCTCAATACTATAGACCAGTTGATTCAAAACGTTCCTAACTTTAAGCTCGCACACTTGGTACGTGGCGACTTACTCATGGCGCAAGGTAAGTATTTACAGGCGTTTGGCGAACCGACCATCAATCGTCCAGATGCAGTGCAAGACTTACAGGAAGAAGCGCGCGTTCGTATTGAGCGCTATCTAGCTAAGCAATCCAAAGCAAAGCAACCCAATTTAATTCTGGCGCCTAACGCCCAGCAAAACCATTTGATGCTGGTTGACACCAGTAAATCCAGATTATATCTGTATGAAAAACAGGACAACCAACTCAAATACGTTGCCGATTACTACATCACCGTAGGCAAAAATGGTGTTGAGAAGCAGACCGAAGGCGACAAGCGCACGCCGATTGGCGTTTACTTTGCCAGCACCAAACTAAAGCAGCAGCTACCCGACTTTTACGGTGAAGGTGCTTATCCACTGAGCTACCCTAACGAATGGGATAAAGCACACAACAGAAACGGCTCTGGTATCTGGCTACACGGCACACCGAGCAGCACTTACAGCCGCCCGCCGCGCGCAAGTGACGGCTGTGTGGTGGTTGCCAATCAAGACTTAAAGGCGCTGGAACCTGCACTACAATCGGGTAAAACCCCGATTATCATTGCCAACAATTTGGAGTGGTTAAATAGCTCTGATGCACCCGAAGCTGAAAAAGAGTTACTTAACTCAGCAATAGATCATTGGCTGAACGACTGGCGCGCACAGGATACCGAGAAATACCTATCGCATTACTCCAAAGACTTCTCAACCAATGGCATTAACTATGAACAATGGGCTGAACATAAATACCGCGTGCAGGCCAGCAAACCGGACATTGATATTTCACTATCTAATATCAGCATGTTTAGCTACCCTGACCCACAAAAAAAACTGGTGGTAGTTGAGTTCACGCAAAGCTTCACCAGTCCGCACTTAAAAAATACCATGCTAAAGCGCCAGTACTGGATTCAAGAAGGCAGCCGCTGGAAAATCATTTATGAAGGTACGGCTTAGCTTCCACTAAGCCGCTTCAATCATCACTCAAGGAACCCTATGCGCAAACTTTATATTCTTTTAACCTTAATGTTATTAAGCAGCACAGCAATGGCTGCCAACCCACAAGTTGTTTTTGAAACCAACCGTGGCAACTTTATCGTAGAGCTCTACCCTGAAAAAGCGCCTAAAACCGTGGCAAACTTCTTGGCATATGTGAACTCAGGCTTTTATCAAGACACGATTTTCCATCGTGTTATTAAGCGCTTTATGATTCAAGGCGGTGGCTTTAATGCCGATATGACAGAAAAAGAAACGCGCGCACCGATTGTAAACGAATCAAACAATGGCCTTGCCAATGAAGTGGGCACGATTGCCATGGCAAGAACCTCTGACCCGGATTCTGCAACCTCACAGTTTTTTATTAACTTAGAGAACAACCAGTTTCTTAACTACCAAAGCCCAGATGCACAACTGATTGGCTACTGCGTGTTTGGTCGAGTGCTAAAAGGCATGGATGTGGTGCGCGACATTGCCGCCACCTCAACTGCTAATGTCGGCCCCTATGGCGACGTACCAAGATCACCTATCGTTGTGCATCAGGTTAAAGTTAACAAAACGCCGTTATAAGCACATAGCTAATTTTCACTAGGTATATCTTCAACAGTTTTAACAATTATTTATTAAGGAAATTTCGTGGTTAAACTACAAACAAATTTTGGCGATATCACTATCGAACTCAATGCTGAAAAAGCACCGATTACAGTAGCTAATTTTTTACAGTACGTGGATAACGGTTTTTATGACAGCACAATTTTTCACCGCGTGATTAATGGCTTTATGATTCAAGGTGGTGGTTTTGACACATCCATGACACAAAAAAGCACAGAAGCTGAAATTAAAAATGAAGCAGACAATGGCTTAGGTAACGAAAAATACACCATTGCTATGGCACGTACCTCTGCGCCCCACTCAGCAAGCAGTCAGTTCTTTATCAACGTTGCAAACAATGAGTTCTTAAACCACACTGCACCTAGCGGTAACGGTTGGGGCTACTGTGTTTTCGGTAAAGTAGTAGAAGGTATGGACGTGGTTGATAAAATCAAACAAGTTGCTACCACCAGCCTTAAAGGTCATCAAGACGTGCCATCAAGTAACGTAGTGATTGAGCGTGCTACACGCGTTTAAACCTTAGTATTGATTAGCCTTGGTTTGTTTAAGAACACTCACCCAGTTAAATAATATATTGGTTAAACAATATGCTGAAATTTCTAAGCAAACTAAGCAATCGCAATAGAATCGGGGCTGTACATTTTGGTTAACCTCAATACCGGCAGCTCCGCTTCATCAGATGTGACTATTTTCATTTCTGATCTACATCTATGCGCGAGTCGCCCACACATCACTAGCGCCTTCCTGCAATTTCTGTCATCTGACGCAAAGTCAGCTAAAGCACTTTATATACTAGGTGATTTATTTGAATACTGGGCTGGTGACGATGACGTTGAAGACGACTTTAACAAACAAATCATTCAAGGCTTTAAACAATTAGCCACGTCCGGCGTCTCTATTTACTTGATGCACGGTAACCGCGACTTCTTAATTACAGATGATTTCTGTAAAGCGGCACATATACATTTAATCAACGACCCTACATTGATCGACCTATATGGAAACACCGCCCTATTAAGCCACGGCGATGCATTATGCACAGACGATGTCACGTACCAGCAGTTCCGCACGCAAGTGAGAAATAAGCAATGGCAATCAGAATTTTTGAGCCAGCCACTGCAGGCGCGTAAAAGTCAGATTGAAGCCATTAGGTTACGTAGTGAACAAGAGAAGTCCAACAAGTCGGCTGCAATTATGGATGTGAATCCAGAGGCAGTAAACCAGTTGCTAAAAGAATACAAGCACCCTAGCCTGCTTATTCATGGCCACACACACAGACCAAACCAACACCAATTACTGGTAGAGGGTAAAACAACCACTAGATGGGTACTGGGTGACTGGTATGAACAAGGCAGCTATCTGATTTGCGACGCATCAGGCTGCCGCAGCGTTAATCTGAACTGTACCTAATCCAACCTACCCTACCAATCACTTATTACGGTAGGTAGCCAGGGATCTGCGTTAAATCGACGTGATCAATCTGTTCAGGCTCTAAAAACTCCTGCGCGTACTTCAGGTAAATACCTTCTCGTATAAAGATATCAAACAGCTCGGGGTCTATATGATTATCGACTTTCATTCTGCCCAAGATCGCTAATGACTCAGAAAGGGTTTTTGCCTTTTTATAAGGCCTATCCTTCGAGGTCAGCGCCTCAAAGATATCAGCGATTCCCATCACGCGCGCCGGCACTGACATTTGCGCTCGTGTCAGCCCTTTAGGATAGCCACTACCATCCATATGCTCATGGTGACCGCAGGCATACTCAGGAACGCGCGCCAGACTCTGTGGATAAGGTAGGGAATCCAGCATGCTAATAGTCACAACAATATGGTTATTAATGACCTGACGCTCTTCAGCAGTTAAAGTACCGCGCTTGATACTTAAATTATAGGTTTCATCTTCATTCAAAAATGGCACCTTATTGCCCAAGGCGTCTAATATCTCCATATTGGCAATCTCTTGTATGCGCTGTAAATCACTCGCCGTCATCGACTCACTACCAATATTGGAAATCCTTAAAAAAGCGCTGGCCTCATCGCAATACGCTTTAAAAGCATTTAGTTTAGATTGCTGCTGATTGAACTTCTCTTGGTCTGCTCCGCCAGCGTTCAACATTGCCACTTGCTCTCTCAGCATGGCGCACTCAGCCTGCTGTTTTAAGAGTTCAAACCTTTGGTCAACTAACTGGATTCGATCAAAAATCGAAGATAGTTTTGTCGGCTTATCCATAATGGCTTCTGGTGTCGTCACTTTGCCACAATCATGCAACCAGCTCGCCACTTTTAGCTCATAAAGTTCATTCTCGTTAAGCGTAAAATCTTTAAAAGGCCCGGTTTTGGCATCAATCAAAGCTTGCGTAAGCATCATAGTCAGCTCTGGTACCCGTCGGCAATGCCCTCCGGTATAAGGTGACTTCTGGTCAATCGCATCTGCAATCAACTCAATAAACGCCTCAAACAAGCCTTTAAGCCCTTCAATCAAATGATGATTAGTCATCGCAACGGCAGCTTGCGACGCTAACGACTCGACTAAGGTCTGATTAGCCACCGAGAACGGAATAATGGCACCGGTATCAGTATCGATGGCATTGATGAGTTGCAACACACCAATCACTTTTGACTCATGATCTTTCATCGGAATCGTTAAAAACGATTGCGAGTGATAGCCAGTTTTTTCATCAAATTTGCGCGTGCCAGAGAAATCAAAACTATCGACCTCACGCACATTCGCGATATTAACCGTTTGATCCTGTAAGGTTGCATAGGCGGCAACCGTGGTTAGGTTAGGGCTGCCGTCTGCCAAATATAAAGGTAATGGTAAAAATGGAATTTCCTTACCCGTCGTGCCACCCAGATACATGTTGAGCGACTTATTACGCATCATTTCAAACTTGAGATGCTGATCTTGCGTAATGGTATAAAGGGTACCGCCATCAGCATTGGTAATCTCTTGTGCGCCAAGCAGAATCATTTCTAACAAGCGCTGGTGATCGCGCTCAGCTGAGAGCGCAATGCCGATTGCGTTTAGGCGCTCTAGCTGCGCTAATAAGTATGGGTGCTGATGTTCAAACATTGAATGCTATACCTCATTAACTGAGTAACTCAAACTTCTTTAACACTGTGCCATGAGCACATAACGCAACACACTAAGCAATACCCAAGCACAATAACGCTATGCATGAGATAAATAGAACTCCATTTTCACACCCGCCAGTTCAATCACATCATGATCGACCAAGGCGTGCGCCTGCACACCTGTAGAAACGCCATTGACCACTGGCAAGACCTTACCTTCGACATGCGTAATAAAATAACCATTCGGGCGCTTAGTAATCACAGCAACCTGCACGCCAGTTTTACCTAATGTGGTCAGTGCTTTATTCAGCACCAACTCCCGCCCACTGCTAGTGCCATTTAATACCTGTATCTTGCCAACTAAAGCTGGCTGCACTTGGTCATTATCGTCAGATAGTACATTTGAAATAGCTGACGGCCTAGAACTTTGCCGCGGTGACGAAGCTTGCGCTACGGATGTGGAGTTAGTGTGAGGTTGGTATGGCTTAGTACTGAAAGCCTCAGGGTGTACCATCATTGTTTTCTCGAACGCGGCTGCACTAGCCTCATGCTCAAGAAATGCAAGGTGGAACCGACCCAGCTCAATCACATCTTCATTGTTTAACTGTTGTTTTTTAACGACGGTATTATTGATGCGCGTACCATTGGTACTATTGAGGTCTTCCACAAAGAAATCATTCCCCTGCTTCAAGATGACAGCATGCTCACCACTGATGGCTAGATTATCAAGGTGAATGTCATTGCTGGATTTACGACCGATGGTGGTTTTAAGATGGGTTAATGTATATTCATTTAAGTATGAACCGTCTAGGGTAAGAATAAGCTTTGCCATAATCTATCCTGTTACTTTATCCAACCTATAAAATTATCATACCAGGTATTCTTATCTTCATAAGCACTATTCACTTTGGCTAGTATGACAGAAACATTATCTTTACCGCCATGATTATTCGCCAGCTGCACCAAAGCATCGGCCGCGCTGGATAAATCCAATAAGTAATGATTAAGCGTTGCCTGGATGAGATCATCATCCACTAAATCACTCAGGCCGTCAGAGCAGAGTAAATAAACATCGCCCACTTCCACCTTAAACTCGTTCAGCTCTAGTTCGACCTTTGGATCAACCCCTAAAGCTCTTGTCACCAAGTTTTTATGGGTGCAATGCTTTGCCTGCTCCAGAGTCACGACACCAGCTCTAATCTCTTCCTGAAGCAGGGAGTGGTCTTCGGTCATTTGCTGCAACTGATGGTTTCGCAACCTATAGACGCGGGAGTCGCCAATATGGCCGACGAACAACTGATTGTTCGTGAACAAACCTAACGCCAAAGTTGTACCCATACCCGCACATTGCGAGTATGTTTGTGATGCCTGATAAATAGATGCATTAGCCGTAGCCACGACATCAATCAAAAGCTTTCTGAGAATCGCTTTACTTACAAAGGGTCTATCAACGGTATCTAGCCCGCCAGAAGCCACTGAATGAGAGCCTAAGGCCTCACTGAGTTCAGCCGTGATGCTAAGCACCGCTATCTCACTAGCCACCTCGCCAGCATTGTAACCACCCATACCATCAGCCAGAATCATAAAACCAATACTAGCATCACTAGCAATTGCATCTTCATTGTGACTACGCAACAACCCAACATCTGTTAAACGTACAATTTCTAGAGCGTGGCTTAAATCCATGATATCTGCCTTGACTGAGCATGCATCACAAAGTAACCGCGTACAATGTCAGCGACTAGCTTCTCGCGGCTTTAACTTCAGCTTCGCGTACATCTGCCGCAAATTTATCTAACACACCGTTGATATATTTATGTCCATCCGTACCACCAAACACTTTCGCCAACTCAACACCTTCGTTGATCACAACACGGTATGGAATGGTTAAATCAAACATCAATTCACAGCCTGCAATACGTAAAATCGCATGCTCTACAGGGCTAAGCTCAGTGATTGAACGGTCAATAAAGTTAACAATCTTGTCATCAATCGCTACCAAGTTCTCTGTCACCGCTTGCAATAAATGCTTAAAGTAAGCTTCATCGGCCTTGTTGTAATCTGGGTCATCACGCATATCACGGAACACTTGTGACAGCTCTGAGTCATTTAACATCCCGCGGTAAACTGCTTTTAATACAAGCTCGCGTGATTTTCTACGATTCTGACTACCGCTTTTTTTGGCACCGCTTCTAGACCCGGGCTTTTTAGCACCACTACTGGCAGCAGTGCCCGCCTCGGCTTCAGCATCCACCACTAAGCTTGTTACTGCTGGTTTATTTTCAATCATAACGCTTTAACCAAATTAAACATCTCAACAGCTACCTGAGCTGCCTCAGCACCTTTAATATGCATACGTGCAATCGCCTGATCATCATCTTCTGTGGTGAGCACCGCATTTGCAACAGGTACACCAGTATTCAATTGCACTTCTGAAATACCACGAGCAGACTCATTGGCGACCACTTCAAAATGATAGGTCTCGCCGCGGATAATCGCACCCAAAGCAATTAATGCATCATACTTTTCACTTAAAGCCATGTGTTGAAGAATCAGTGGTGTTTCCAACGCGCCTGGCACCGTTGCAATCGTAATCGCATCACTAGCCACACCTAACTTAAGTAGCTCGTTCTTACATGCCTCTAGTAAACCGTCACCAATATTGCTGTTAAATCTTGATAAAACAACACCTACCTGCATCGCTGATCCATCTAGGTTTTTCTTAATTTCTCTCACGTACGCTTCCTTTAAACTTGCTTAAACTTAATAAAGCAATATTTTACCGCATATCGCCAATATCATAGGCGATATATTCAAAGCACTCTACCTAGATAAAATCAGCATCAACTAATGAAACAATATCCAAGCTTTTTGCAAGGTACTGAATATGCCATACGAAATTGGAATAGCAACCAACGTCCATGCTACCAGCGCCAGCAGCGGATGGCTTTCAGATTGCTGGCTTTCTATTTTATCGCCATTTAATTTGATGGATTTTTCATGTGCCAGTTGCCGTTCTGCTTCCAACTCGGCATCAGTCATATAATGCTTTTCTGCTACGGGTTTTACCAACAAATTACAGATAAAACCAAGCAAAAGCAGCGTGGCTAAAACATACATAATCACATTGTATGCGGCGCTTGCAGGCACACCGTGATCCAACTGGTAATCTCGCAGATAATTGACAATCACCGGACCCAGTACGCCTGCAGTAGCCCAGGCGGTTAAGAGTCGCCCATGAATCGCACCCACATGCTGAGTGCCAAAAACATCTGCCAAGTAAGCTGGAATAGTTGAAAAGCCGCCGCCATACATGGTCAAGATAACGCAGAACAGCCCCGCAAACACGGCAACACTACCGGTACCACCTGCCCAAGGTGCAGAGATATACAAAAAGAAGCCTAATGCAAAAAAGATAATATAGGTACGCTTGCGCCCCAACCAGTCTGACAACGACGCCCAACCAATACGGCCGATAATATTAAATAGAGAGAGTAAACCGGCAAAGCCAGCCCCAATCGCAGTCACGCGCAGCAGCTGATCCGGTGACAGTTCAGCTAACTTCAATTGCTCGCCGATTAAAGCACCACCAAACACTTCTTGCAGCATAGGAGAAGCCATACCAATTACACCAATACCTGCGCTGACATTAAGACAAAGCACCGCCCAAAGCAGCCAGAACTGTGGTGTTTTATGGGCATGATTCACATGTACATGACGGTTGGTAATCATGCTATTGCCGTTATTCACAGGCGGCACCCAGCCCTTAGGCACCCAGCCGGTTGGCGGTACGCGGTAACTTAATGCACCAATCATCATAGCTATAAAATAGAACACACCCATAATTGCAAAAGTCTGCCATACACCAACTGAAGTCGGCGTAGCAAAATGCGACATCATCGTGTTAGCAAGTGGGGCACCAATCATTGCACCGCCACCAAAGCCCATAATTGCCATGCCGGTAGCCATACCACGACGATCAGGGAACCACTTAATCAATGTAGAAACTGGTGAAATATACCCCAAACCCAAACCAATCCCGCCAATCACCCCAGAGCCTAGCCACATCAACCATAATTGATGCGTATAAACACCATATGAGGACAAAAGAAGGCCACCGCCCCAGCATACCGCTGCTACTGCGCCGGCTTTACGTGGCCCAGCGTGCTCCAGCCAATGACCGAATACTGCCGCTGATGTGCCTAAAAATACAAAGAATAAAGTAAACATCCAGCCTAAATCACTGACCTTCCAGTCACAATCAGTCGCAAAAGCACGTGCCCATATTCCCATGGTATCTGCACATGCGATTGGGTCTTGAATACCAAGTGCTTTAGAGAGCGGTAGCCAGAACACGCTAAACCCATACGCCATACCTATCGACAAATGGATTGCCAAGGCAGCAGGCGGCACCAGCCAACGATTAAAACTAGGGCTGGCCGTGATTCTCTCTTTAGAAAAAAAATCCGTCATTCGTTACTCTCCACACGCATTATTATTTTTTAATACTCGATTAATATCGCTAACGGTATAGTGTAACAATTTGTTAAAAATGGCAATTTAGTTATTGCATTTACTTGCATATATACATGTTTAAACTTTGTCATGAATATGTCATATTAGCGTCATAAACTGATTAGGCTTAAATATCCGAGGCAAATTAATTGAGGAAATATATATGCCAGCCAATATATTAGTAATTGAAGACGAACCAGCAATTCAAGAGTTATTAGCTCTGAACATCACCCAAGCTGGCCACAATGCAATCCGCGCGCTTAGCGGTGAAATTGCGCTAGACCTCATGCGTGAAACCGTGCCTGATTTAATCCTGCTGGATTGGATGCTACCTGGCATGAACGGGTTAGAACTTGCACGCAAACTTAAATCAGACACCTACACTAAAAACATTCCTATCATTATGCTTACCGCACGTGGCGAAGAGTACGACAAGGTGCGCGGCTTAGAGGTAGGCGCTGATGATTACGTCACAAAACCATTTAGCCCACGCGAGCTGAATGCGCGCATTAAAGCGGTATTACGTCGCAGAGCACCACAAATGACGGACGACCCGATTGAGCTTAACGGACTAAGATTAGACCCAACCACACACCGTGTGACTGGTAATCAAAAAACTATCGATTTAGGACCGACAGAATTCAGACTTTTACATTTTTTCATGACAAATGCCGAGCGTGTACATACTCGTAGCCAACTGCTGGACAAAGTTTGGGGTGACCGTGTATTTGTTGAGGATCGCACCGTGGATGTTCATATCAGACGTTTACGCAATGCCCTGTCAGCTTCAGGACACGAAGACCTGATTCAAACAGTCAGAGGTGCAGGTTACCGATTATCCTCGCAACCTAGCGAAGCGAGTCACAGCTAAACCGTGCAAGCCGGTCATCATAGTGATTACGCATGACATCAAAAACTCATGCTTACTTGTAAATCCTCGCTATAATCACTGTAATAAAAACAACTGAAAATATGACTCGTGATTGATATACGCTGGAAAGCCGCCTTATTTATTTGCGCTCTAAGCATAGTGAGCGTTTTTCTTTGGCTAATATCAAGCTTGGTAACTGCCCTGGTTGTATTTGCACTAGGGCTGTTACTTTATCTCGTTAACCATATTCGCTGGATACATCAACTCAACAACTGGCTCAAAACACCAGACATACGTCAGGTGCCGGAGGGTTCAGGCCTATGGGAAGATGTGTACAGCAGCCTGCTCAAATACGAACGTAGCAATACGCTCAAACAAACAGAGTTAAATTCTGCACTAGAGCGTTTTCAAATTGTCGCGAATGCTATTCCAGATGGGCTAGTCATCCTCAGCGCAGCCAATACGATCGAGTGGTGCACATCGCATGCTGAGTACCAGTTAGGGCTGGACCTTAAAACCGATAAAAACCTACCTATTGTTAACTTGCTTAGAAGTAGCCACTTCATTGCCTATTTGTACAATGAGGTTTATGACGAGCCTTTCAAACTGAAAGACGTTAAGAGCACTGAGTCCACACTGGAAATTTGGCTCATCCCGCTTGCAACCAAGCAAAAACTGTTAATTAGTCGCGACGTTACCCAAATTGAAAAAGTTGACGCGATGCGCCGTGACTTTATTGCCAATGTTTCACACGAGTTACGCACACCGCTGACCGTAGTGGGCGGTTTTATCGAAACGCTTTCAGACATGGAAGGTGCGATCCCCAGCAACATTCGTAGCTATTTTGGCATGATGCAAGACCAGACGACGCGTATGCGACGCCTAATAGAAGACTTACTCACACTCTCACATATTGAAAGTAACACGCAGGCCCCCGATAACAACCCAATTAACATGTCCATGCTCATGAATATGTTATTGAATGACGCCAACGCGCTGAGCCAAGGCAAACATAAGATCACTGCGCAAACCAATCCGCATTTCGACCTAACCGGTGCAGTGGATGAGCTGCAAAGTGCGCTAGGCAATTTAGTTAGCAACGCCATACGCTACACACCAGAGGGCGGTGAAATTAATATCAGTTGGCAACTACACCATAACCAAGGTGTTTTTAGCGTCTCAGACAACGGAATTGGGATCGATCAACAACACATTCATCGCTTAACTGAGCGTTTTTATCGTGTAGATAGAGGCCGTAGCCGTGAAACTGGCGGCACCGGCCTAGGACTCTCTATCGTTAAGCACATCTTAACCAGACATCAGGCAAAACTTGAAATCACCAGCGAACTGGGCGTGGGCAGTACATTCAGTGCCGTTTTCCCTAAAGCGCGGATTATACAAAAGTGATAAGCGTCGCGACTCAGTTTAAAAAAATCACACCGTATATTGGCTGTGCTTTTTTACTTTCGGCCTGCGCCTCCAATGTGCCGCTGGACAAGAACAGCAAAAAAAATGTTCCAGACCAAAAAGACAAAAGTACGATTAGCCAAATCGCAAAAGCAGATATCGATAGAATGGCTGATGTAGAAATGCGCGAGAACGCACAGAGTTTGCGCTTGCTGATGCTTAAGCTTTACAAACGTAACCCGCAAGAACTCAAGAAAAGCACCTCAGACCCAGCAGAAAAAATGATTGATTGGGTGTTTGATGGTGCAGCCCAGCATCACTACCAATTGCCGGAGATTAATAATCTCGTGACAACTGATGCCATTTTCTTGGCATTTAATCCGGAGTTTAAAGGCGATCGAGTGTTAGCCTTCACCGTTGGCCTACACACCATGCTGCTAAAGGCACATAACGATAAAACCGAGTTTTACTTCACAGACAGCCTAGACCCGCAGCGCATATACAACGTGGCGCGCAATATAGAAATTGCTGTGTGGAAACTATCCAATGCCCGAGACGAAACCGGCGCACTGTACTTGCTCAGCAATGAGATTAACGACCATGATAAGAACTTATCGTTTGAACGTGAGTTTGGGAAAATGATTGGTCGCATAGACCTTTACGCACTCGTGCTGGCTGAGAAGTCGCAACGCTTGATTTCACGCGTAGTGCAGAACCTTGCTACCGCGCTATTCTTACCTTTTTAGCGATACTGCTTAATGCATCAGCACATTTAATAAAGAATACGCGCCGAGCATCACCACTGCACCATGTATCCTTTGCAAGGCTTTTACATCAAACAACCCGCCTAACGAGTCACTGCTATACGCCTCATGTAAATTGCCGTATGCAATCTACATGAGGCGTACCTACTGTTACAACAATACTTTTTCAATACCACCGTTGTTGGCTTTATGTACATACTCTTGCATCCAGTTCTCACCTAGAATATGTTTCGCCATTTCCACCACAATGTAGTCAGCTTCAATACCGGTATCTTCACCGTAACGTGATAGACCTTGCAAGCAACTTGGGCATGAGGTGAGTATTTTCACTTGCTCTTCTGGTGCACCTACAGTCAAGCCCATTTGCTTCATGCCTTTTTCCAGTTCTTCCTGTTTACGCATTTTCACCTGCGTTGAAATATCTGGGCGTGCCACCGCAAAGGTACCGCTCTCACCGCAGCATCTATCATTTAATGCAACATCTTGGCCCATTAACGTATTGGTCACTTCCAGTGGCTTGTACGTTTTCATCGGCGTATGGCAAGGATCATGGTACATATAGCGCGTACCGGTCACGCCTTGCAAGCGTACATCTTTCTCCATCAGATACTCATGGATATCCAACAAGCGGCAGCCAGGGAAAATCTTTTCAAACTCGTATTTCTGTAATTGGTCCATACAAGTACCACAAGACACAATAACTGTTTTGATATCCAAGTAGTTAAGCGTATTCGCGACACGATGGAACAACACGCGGTTGTCTGCCGTGATTTCCTGACCTTTGTCATGATTGCCTGCAGAAGTTTGCGGGTAACCACAACATAGATAACCTGGCGGCAACACGGTAATCGCACCCACTTCATACAGCATAGCCTGGGTCGCCAAACCTACATTCGAGAACAAGCGCTCAGAGCCGCAGCCTGGGAAGTAGAACACTGCTTCAGAATCATCCGTCACCTTTTGCGGGTTACGAATTACTGGGATCATATGATCATCTTCTAAGCCCAACATCGCGCGTGAGGTCTTAGATTGCATTTTCTTCGGCATAGGGCGATTAATAAAATGTATCACCTGCGCTTTGATTTCCGCTTTGCCTACGGTTGCTGGTGGATGCTTTTTATCACGCAATAATCCAAAGCGCTTAGCCAAGCTATGTGCAAGGTTTTGCGCTTTATATCCCCAATTAATCATTACAGTGCGCAATAATTTAATAGTGGCCGGATCTTTAGCATTCAAAAATGCCATACCTAGCGCAGTGCCTGGGTTAAATTGCTTCTTACCTTGTTCACGCAGGAAATTACGCATTTTGATTGAAACGTCACCAAAGTCGATATCCACAGGACATGGCTTTTCGCAACGATGGCAAACCGTACAATGGTCTGCTACATCATTAAACTCATCAAAATGTTTAATTGAAATACCACGTCGTGTTTGCTCTTCGTATAAGAAGGCTTCAATCAGCAATGACGTACCTAAAATCTTATTACGTGGGCTATACAACAAGTTTGCACGCGGTACATGGGTAGTACATACTGGCTTACACTTGCCGCAACGTAAACAATCACTGATGTCGTCCGCAATTTCTCCAATTGCAGATTGCTCCATAATGATGGACTCTTGCTCAAGCAAACCAAAGCTTGGCGTGTAAGCATTCTCTAAACCAGAGCCAGCCAGCAATTTACCTTTATTAAAGTGCCCGTTAGGATCCACTTTATTTTTATAGCTAGTAAATGTATCAATCGTAGATTGATCCAAGAACTCCATTTTGGTAATACCGATGCCATGCTCACCAGAAATAACACCATCTAAATTACGTGCCAGCGCCATTACCTTAGCAACGGCCGCATGCGCATCTTGCATCATGCCATAATCATCTGAGTTTACAGGGATATTGGTATGCACATTACCGTCACCGGCATGCATGTGCAGGGCAATAAACACGCGGCTTTTCAACACTTGCTTGTGAATCTCGTCGCAGCGCTCAAGGATTTTTTGATACTCGCGCCCTGCAAAGATATCGGCCATTGGGCGTTTTAACTCGCGCTTCCAGGAGATTCGCAAATCATAAGACTGCACTGCTCTAAACACATTTTCATAATGTGCATATGCTTTACCAGCCTCACCCAGCACGGAAACAGGTTCATCCAGATGATCTAAAACAAAACTCCAGCGCGTACGCAAGTCATCTAACAATGCCAACGCCATTGTTTGCTTGGTTTTCACCATATTTAAATCAGCATTACCTTCTTCATCAGCCTGCAAAGGCAATTCGCCCTGCATAAAGACTTTTAAGGCATCAATCAGTTTCAGCTTGTTTCTGATAGATAAATCAATATTAATGCGCTCGATACCATCAGAGTAATCGCCCAAGCGTGGCAATGGAATCACCACATCTTCATTGATCTTAAACGCATTGGTATGCTTAGCAATTGCAGCAGTTCTAGCGCGGTCTAACCAGAATTTTTTACGGGATTCGCTAGATACTGCAATAAAACCTTCGCCATTACGTGCGTTACATAAACGCACCATGCTGGAGGCAACTTCACCCACTGCATTTTCATCATCGGACGCAATATCTGCGATCAATACCATTTTTGGGCGTTGCTGACGCGCAGCTTTAGTTGCGTAGCCTACTGCCTTGATATAACGCTCATCCATATGCTCAAGACCCGCCATAATCACGGCTGGTGTTTGCTTCGCGGTTGCATCTAGATAATCTTTAATTTCTACGATAGCCGGCACTGCATGCGACACATTGCCAAAGAACTCTAGGGCAAGGGTACGCACATATTTAGGCATACGGTGCAAAATGAAAGTCGCACTGGTGATTAACCCATCACAACCCTCTTTTTGAATACCCGGCAAGCCAGATAAAAACTTATCTGTCACGTCTTTACCCAAGCCAACCTTACGGAAGCTAGGGCCTGGAATTTCCAAAATCTCAGGCTCAGACAACAAGGTTTTCATGTCTTCGCTGTAACGACTGATTTTGAATCTAGCCATTTCAATGTCATGAATTTTGCCTAGGTTGTGGTCTAGGCGCTCAACTTCCATCCACTCACCATCTGGCGTCACCATGCGCCATGAGGCCAAGTTATCCAAGGCAGTACCCCATAACACGGCTTTTTTACCGCCTGCGTTCATGGCTACGTTACCGCCGATACAAGAAGCATCGGCACTCGTTGGATCACAGGCAAACTCTAACCCTGCATCAGAAGCCGCTTCCATCGCGCGTCTGGTGACCACACCAGCACCGCACTCAATAGTGGCCACTTGGCGAGCAACACCAGGCAATGTGCGCATTTGCACGCCAGTATGTTGATCAAGCTTTTCGGTATTAATGACTGCAGACAAAGGAGTCAGTGGCACTGCGCCACCGGTATAGCCAGTGCCGCCGCCACGAGGAATGATAGTAAGCCCTAACTCGATACAGGCACGTACCATCGCCGCGATTTCACCTTCCGTATCTGGCGTTAATACCAAGAACGGATATTCGACACGCCAGTCGGTGGCATCGGTCACATGCGACACCCGTGACAAGCCATCAAACTTGATATTGTCTTTCCGCGTGATTTTTGAAAGTTTAGCCAGTGCTTTTTTGCGCAGATTAGCCGTGTGCTTAAACTCGTTCTCGAACTTAGTCACCGCTTGGCGTGCAGCAACCACCAGTTTAAGCACTTTTGCGTTGCCGGCACTGCGTTCATCAATCGCGGCAATGCGGTGCTTCAAAGCATCGACTAGCGCTTTGCAACGCTTAGGGTTCTCTAATAAGTCATCTTGCAGATATGGATTGCGTGATACCACCCACAAATCGCCCAGCACTTCAAATAGCATGCGTGCGGAACGCCCAGTTTTACGCTCACCGCGCAATTCATTTAAAATACTCCAAATTTCCTCTCCAAGAAACCGAATAACAATTTCACGGTCAGAGAAAGAAGTATAGTTATAAGGAATTTCGCGCAAGCGCGAAGCAGGCTTAGGCTCTGCGTTTAAAATAGTGCTTAATAGAGGTGCGTTCATTGTAGTTTTTGACAAATAGCTTTGCTATTAAAGAATCATTATAACATGGTGTAAGCTGGCAAATAAGCGCGACTGTGATATGGTTATTTATCACGCACACACCTTTATGATAGCAACACCTGAAAAAAATTCACCCAGAATATCCATTAATAAAGTTAGACTACCAAGATGAAACAATTATTAAAGAAATCATTACTACCGGTAATTATTATTGCACTTTTAGCGCTGCTGGGGCTGCAGTTGACTAAAAAACCGCAAGCGCCAGATGTGACATTTAACACGATCGATGGCAAACAAATCTCGATGGCATCTTTGAAAGACAAAGTCGTCATCGTTAACTTCTGGGCTACAGACTGCCCAGGCTGCATTAAAGAAATGCCTGAATTAATTAAAACATATAACAACTACCAATCCAAGGGTCTTGAAATCATTGCGGTCGCCATGCCACATGACGAAATCTCGCAAATAAAAAACTATAGCAAATCCCAACAGTTGCCATTCCCTGTAACATATGACCAAAGTGCAGCCCTCACCGAACTATTTGGCCAAGTACGACTAACACCCACTGCATTTATCTACAACAAGCAAGGTGACTTACTACAAAGAACCATGGGCGAGTTAGATTTTGTAGCATTACAGCAATTATTAAATAAAGAGTTAGGTGTTTAAATGCTTTGGATTAAAGCGCTACACATTATTTTTATCACCAGTTGGTTTGCAGGCTTATTTTACCTACCCAGACTATTTGTTAACCACGCGATGGTGCTTGATAGCGCAACACCCGACCAGAACACCTCTGATCGCTTGAAACTGATGGAAAAAAAACTTTACCGCTTCATGCTACCACTCGCCTTATTAGCACTTGGCTTTGGTCTATGGCTGTGGTTGGGCTACGGCATTTCCGGCGCTTGGATGCACGCCAAACTCACACTGGTCGCCATACTTATTGGCTACCATATTTACTGCGGTAAACTCGTGAATGACTTCAGGCAGAACAAGAACCAGCACAGCCATATTTGGTATCGCTGGTTCAATGAACTGCCGGTGCTCATCCTCACCGCCGTTGTTATACTCGTTGTGGTAAAACCTTTTTAATAGAGAGATAAACATGAACAATGAAGATTCTGACCTGCTAGGCTCGTCTTGGCTCATTTACATGTTAGCCAAATCAAGCAACACCCCTGAGGGGCGTTTATTAAGCCTATTTGACATTCTAAACGACTGGCTAAAAGCACCCAACATGCTGAAACATTGCCATTTAAACAATACAAACCATGGATTATTGCTTAGCTACTGCATAGCGCAGGCACAAGCACTAGGGGCAGAAAATCCTGAAACCTTAGCCGAACATATCGTATTGATTGCACGTAGTGCCGCCCAGCAAAATATCACTCACCCGCTGAGCAATAGCCTGATGCATGCCAAAAAAGCAGCCAATGCGCTGATCTTGGCACAAACCCAACCACCGACGACTACAAAGGTTAAGCGTGCTGTCAACAAGCCGGTTGCCTACAGCATTGCGGCGACGCTGGCTCTGGTGATCGGTGCGTCATTCATATGGGCACCGATGCTAAAAGATCAGCAATCAGCGCCTCACATCAGCGCTGAATCAAGCGATGCGCACAACCCCACGCTAGCGACAGCACAGAGCAAACAACTGACCGCTCAAGATGCGACGCAAATGTACGCTAAATTTGAGCTAATGCGCCAAGGCTCATGCCAGTTCCCCGAAGTATTACAAATGCCGGATAAGCATAAAGCCATTTACTTAGAAAATGTAGTGGGCGGCAAGTTGCCTTCTAACCTTGAAGACCTTGCAATTGCTAATGTGTACCTGGAAAAAATACGATGCAACTATACGCCAATGCTGATGGCCGCATCAAAGTAGCAGACAGACCTAAATAATAACAGTTGCAATCACTCTATACAGATTAGTATAATGGTGCTATGACTGGCCTACGTGAAAAAATACTCACTACTGCGAGCAATCTGTTCCAAACGCAGGGCATTAACTCGACCGGAGTTGATACCATTGTGGCTGTCGCTGGCACTACCAAAATGACACTGTACAAATACTTTGGTAGCAAAGAGGTGCTCATTCTCGAAGTATTGAAACAAGGTCATCAAGATTTTCAAAACTGGCTCAACGACAAGTTAAGCAACAACACCAAACAACCTAGCGAAAAGCTGCAAAAGCTGTTTGACTACATTGAAGAGTGGGTCACATCGCCTGATTTTCATGGCGTAGGCTTTATTAAAGCCTCGGCAGAGTTTCCTCAAGAAGATAATCCCGTGCATCAATTATCTTCACAGCAATCCCAGCAATTTAAGCAGTACATTCACCACTTAGCGACCGAAGCTAACATTAAAGATGCCGAGGGCTTGTCGCTACAGCTATCCTTAATATTTGAAGGCGCAGTACAAGCTGAGCAAATGAAACGCGGCTCAGGCGCCATTAAATACGCAAAAACAGCAGCCAAAATCCTGATTGACGGCGCATCAACGCAATAAAACAAACAAGTGCATCCTGCGCAACAAATGTTGCACGGATTAATTCTGCCTAACTATTAAACTTGCCTACCTAGGCTAATACCTAAGATAATGATTCTTTTTTCATTTCTGCGTTCATTCCATGCACACACTTATTTGCGGCTCACTCGCCTTTGACACCATTATGGTGTTTCAAGATAAATTCAAAAATCATATCTTGCCAGATAAAATTCACGCCTTAAGCGTTGCGTTTTACGTGCCTGAAATGCGTCGAGAATTTGGCGGCACAGCAGGCAATATTGCTTACAACCTGCAACTGCTCGATGGCAACCCGCTCATCATGGCAACTGCCGGTGAGGATTTTGGCACTTATACACAATGGCTGAATAAAAATAAAATCAACACAGCCCACATCAAAATCATTCCAAACAGCTTTACTGCCCAAGCTTTTATTACAACAGATACTGATGACAATCAGATTACGGCATTTCACCCAGGCGCGATGATAGAGTCGCACCAAAACAGTGTGAAAGAAGCTAAAGATATTACCTTAGCAGTCATTGCCCCAGATGGCCGCGATGGGATGTTTCAGCATGCGCGTGAATGCCATGAAGCTGGTATTCCGTTCTTATTTGATCCTGGGCAAGGTCTACCTATGTTCAACGGTGAAGAACTGCTGCACTTTATTGAAATGGCAGACTATCTTGCAGTCAATGATTATGAATCACAAATTATTCAAGATAAAACCGGCCTAACTCTCGAACAACTGGCACTAAAAGTTAAAGCGCTGGTCGTAACCCTAGGTGGTCAAGGCTCACAAATTTATGCTGACGGTCAACGTTTCGATATTCCATGCGTTGTGGCAGATAAGATTGTTGACCCAACCGGCTGTGGTGATGCTTATCGTGCAGGCTTGCTGTATGGTATTGCTAAAGGCTGGGATTGGCCAACTTGTGGCAGACTTGCCTCGACCATGGGCGCAATTAAAATTGCGCACCGCGGCGGACAAAACCATGCGCCAACACGAGCAGAGATTGAGATTATTTACACTCAAGCACTCGTCAATGAAACGGCGTTAACAGAAGGTCTAGCCAACTAAATACCGGCTGCTTTAGCATGTCGGTAAAGGTAAAACTTTTAAAATTTATATTCACTGATTAAAGGAAAAATAAAATGCATATCAGTCGACTTATCGCAGCAGGCCTACTCAGCTTATTTCTAGCTGCTTGCGCAAGCTCCAACTCCGGCTCTGTGTACAGCAGAGAGGATGCCAGAAAAACACAAACAGTGAGGACCGGTACGGTAGAAAGCGTGCGCCAAGTAAAACTTGAAGGCACAAAATCACCGATTGGCACGCTAGCTGGCGGTGCAGTTGGTGGCATCGCAGGTAGCTCAGTGGGTGGCGGCAAAGGCAGCGCGATTGCCACAGTGATTGGCGCTGTGGTGGGCGGGATTGCCGGCTCTGCTGCTGAGGAAGTAGCTACCAGAAAAGATGCATTGGAAATCACTGTCAAACTAGATGGTGGCGGCCTGCTTGCAGTTGTGCAAGAAGCGGATGAAGCATTTTCAGCAGGGCAAAGAGTACGCCTGATTGAAAACGGCGGCACCACACGCGTATCGCACTAAACAACACCTAACACTCACAATCACCGCGATGCCTAGGCTATATTTATAGCCTAGGCATCGCGGTTACAGCATTGACACCACCACTCACTTCACAAGCTTTGCAAACTAAAGCTAAGCGTTTACCACACGCCCTATCAAACCTGAATGCAGCATTACTGCACATCAGGCTGCTGTCAACAAAGCATCATCTGCACGTCATTAATTCTTCATATTCCATCTTTAAAGTGCTGTTCAAGCATAAAAGATAAATTTCATGGAGAGTAGCTAGATCATGCGTAAAGATTTAACCTTAATTGGAAGCATCAATGCACGTAACCAAGAGTCAGCCTCACAAAGAAGACTGTATGTAAACTTGGCGCATACGCAGGCTGAAATTGAAGAGGCACAACGCTTGCGCTATAAAGTTTTTGCTGAAGAAATGGGTGCACAGCTTTCAGGTACCGGTGGTCTAGATATTGATGGCTTTGACCAGTTTTGCGACCATTTAATTGTGCGCGACAGCGGCACCAATCAAGTGATTGGCACTTATAGGATATTAAGCCCATCCAAGGCCAACGAAGCTGGCGGCTATTATTCTGCTGGCGAATTTGATTTAAGCCGACTATCCCATTTATTTGACCGCACTGTTGAAGTAGGCAGAGCGTGTGTACACCAGAACTACCGTAACGGTGGGACTATTACCATGTTATGGGCTGGGCTTGCAAAGTACATGCAGATTCATAACTACGAGTACATGATTGGCTGCGGCAGCATGAGCATGTCGGATGGCGGTCACAGCGCGGCTAGCCTCTACAACAAATTACGTGACGAATACTTATCGCCTTTAGAGTACCGTGTATTTGCTCGCAACCCACTACCAATACAAGCATTGCATAACGATTTACAAGTTGCATGCCCTCCTCTGATTAAAGGCTACTTACGTCTGGGTGCTTATATTTGCGGCGAGCCAGCATGGGATCCATATTTTAACACCGCGGATATGCTAGTGATGTTGCCACTATCCAGAATCAACCCAAGGTATGCCGCGCACTTCTTAAAGTAAATTGAGAGCCGTCTCGCTCTACCTTATCTATCGTGCTGTGCAGCAAGCCTTTCAACACAAGTTAAGATAGAAAGCGCTGCGGTTGCGGCATATTGCCAGATGCAACGCTATATAACTCATGTAAAATAAAAGCCCTGCTCTTGATTAGCTCTGTTACTTTGCACACAACACAACCTACCACTCACCAAACCAATGCAATCACCCGCTATTTCCGAGTGGCACGTATTGTATGCCACACATGTGTGGGCTTGGTTTTAGCATCCGTTTTATTCCCATTCACCGGCAATCAAATAAAAGCCAGGCTGATTCAATGGTGGTGCACTGGCCTACTGGCCGCATTTAATATTGAAGTAAAAAAGACCGGGTTACTGCCTAGCGAAAACACAGCGCTCTCTAATACGATGTTTGTGGCAAACCATGTTTCATGGTCTGACATTCATGCACTCAACAGTGTGATTCCGTTACGCTTTATTGCAAAATCTGAAATTAAAAACTGGCCAATCTTTGGCTATCTAGTCAGCAAAGCCAACACATTATTTATTGACCGTACTAAACGGCAGGATGCTAAGCGCACAATTGATATCGCCTACTCCAGCCTGCAAAGTGGCGATAATTTGTGTTTGTTTCCTGAAGGCACCACTACCGATGGCACAGAAATGAAGCCATTTAAGAGCAGCTTAATTCAGGCGGCTATTTTGGCTAAGTCACCCATTTGGCCGGTGGCTTTACACTACCCAAACGCTGATAGCAGCATCAATACCAAGATTGCTTACGCAGGTGAAACCACCTTGGTTGAATCCATGCGCAATATGCTATTGCAAAAAAACCCAATCATCGTGCTGCACTTTCTTGCACCCATCACACCAGCAGAATATGCGGCAATGGACAGACGCACACTCACGCTGCATATCGAAGGCTTAATTCGCAAGCAATTAATGCTCTGACTTCTGAATCGCTACCGGTCGATCTAAAGGGTGTGCATCAACCTGCACGATTTCCTTAGTATTCAAATTCATTGCAGTTAGCTTGCCACCCCATAAACAACCGGTATCTAAGGCAAATAGATTTTTACGCTGCTGTAGCCCTAACGCAGACCAATGACCAAAAATCACCTGAGTATCTTTGCTTGCGCGTGAAGGCACATCAAACCAAGGCATATAGCCGTGAGGAATATCTTGCAGCTCCCCCTTAAATTTAAACTCCATTTCACCGTCTGCGGTACATATACGTAAGCGTGTTGCCGCATTAGTAATGACGCGCAAGCGATCAACCCCGGTTAAGTCTGGCGTCCAGCAGTTGGGTAAGTTGCCATACATATGCGTTAGAAAATGCAGGTAATTTTCACCTCGCAACGCTGACTCAACCTCTGCCGCGTAGGCCATAGTTTGATCTACAGTCCATTGAGGCAGCAAACCCGCATGTACCATTAAGTAATCAGCATCCTGATACACTAAGGGCTGGTGACGCAGCCAATCTAGTAGCACATCGCGGTCAGCAGCAGCCAGCAATGATTGCAAAGTATCGCCCCTATGCGCAGCAACGATACCCGCAGCTACCACGATGGCATGCAAATCATGATTACCCAACACAATACGTAAGCTGTTTCGGTGTGCATAGCACCAGCGCAACACCTCCAGCGTGCCGCTGCCGCGATTAATTAAATCACCCACTAGCCAAAGCTGGTCTTTATCTTGATCAAATTTAAGACGTGCTAACAATGCTTGAAAAGCATAATAACAACCTTGTATATCGCCTATTGCATAAGTAGCCACGAATCTATGCCGCCTTAATCATTAAAATATCCCGCCAATAAAAAAGCCACTTAATATATCAAGTGGCTTTAGTGTACTACCTTGCAAAAATCTCTACTTAGAATCCTGCACCCGCAGCATTTGCCATATGTTTTACTGCAGCAGCAACTTCTGCATCAGATAATGCAGGGTTACCACCTTTAGCTGGCATCGTACGTACGCCATTAATTGCGTGGCTCACCAATGTATCGTAGCCCTGTTTAACACGAGGCTCCCATTGTGCTTTATCACCAAACTTCGGCGCATTCATCAAGCCAGCAGCGTGGCACATAGAACAAACTGCTTTATACACTTCCTCGCCACTTTTACCGGCAGCAACTGGTGCAGATGCTGCAGCTGCAGCAACTAGGTCAGATCCTTTTGCTGCCTTTGCTGGCTCAGCCGCTTTAGCAGGCTCAGTCACTGCAGGTGCAGCTTCGGCTGCTTTTTCAGCAGGCGCTACGTCAGCCGCTTTAGGTTTAGGTGCAGTAAATTTAGCGCCTGATGCGTTTGCCATTTCAGCCACTGCAGCCGCTATTTCATCATCAGTTAACGCTGGATTACCACCACGAGCAGGCATGCTACGAATACCTTCAAGCGCATGTTTTACCAGTGTTTGGTAACCTTGAGCGATACGTGGAGCCCATTGTGAGTTATCACCAATTTTTGGCGCATTCATCAAGCCAGCCGCGTGACACATAGAACAAACCGCTTTAACTACCTCAGCACCGCTCTTACCAGCAGTCGCACCAGTAGTTTCTTCTGCAACTTCTACAACCGCAACAGGTTTAATGTTTTCTTCAAGCTTAGCTGCTACCGCCGCCACAGGCTCATCAACTTCCACCGGATCTGTTACACCAAAAACTTTAGCGACAATCACTACAAATGCAACAATACCAACGACACCAGCAAAAGTCGCGAGCAGAATCTGCCCTAGAGAGTAGCCTTTAGCTTCATTATCTACATTGCTCATTACGTTTGTTCCTGAAAATATATGGATAAAAACCTTATTATACCTACACTTTAGCTTATGACAAAAAGCACACCCACAAAAAATTTGACTTTGCAGATGGACTCGATTGCGCATTAAAGCCACATACAACAACTCAGTTTGCTATAATGCAACGCTACTTTGCGCCCGTAGCTCATTTGGATAGAGTATCGGTTTCCGAAGCCGAGGGTAGTGGGTTCGAATCCCGCCGGGCGCGCCAGAAAAAACAAAGCTCACAGTTTAATAGTGTCAGTGGAAGCATAACTTTGCCCAAAAGACAGCTTTATGCTTCCAATTGAATGCGCCATAGCTTCTAGCGCAGTATTGTGGGTTTAAATTACAGAAATCTAATTAGTTTCCAAGCTCTTGACCAAAGGCTGGTTGGCTCGCTGTAAGATATTTATTAGAGCTGTGATTAAAGCCCCCCTCATCTGACAAAGACATATCTTTTGTTTTCATATTAACAGCATTTTCCTTCTCTGCTACTTGTAGAAATGGATCTCCCTCACCGGTTATAAGCCAGTGCAGATTCACTTTACCTTGCGGTAGCGTCAACATCGCAATATCATGTAGCTTCTCAGCAGTCATAGTTGTAGCACCAATTCTAGCTTTATGAAGTGTACTTGAGTTCGTATAGCTCAACGTAGCGGCGAACTCTACCCATGTAAGCTCTAAATATTCCAGCGTTCAGTGAAAATAGCAACATGCTCTTTTTGATTTCTAGTAGCTTTAGACATTTAGCCAAGGTCTTGCATTTCCAACAATCAAACCAGCATTTATAAAGTCATTAGCAGTAATCATTTATTACTCTCCTTGCTTTATGTTATATGATGGTTCCCAGCCAGTGTCGCAATAATCTGGTAGCGGGCGGTCAAAATCATTAGTTGTGTAAATAACATCTTTTCCATTTTTAATTCCTCTTTTAAAAATGCAAACCTGACTTGGATCGCTTCGAAAGAAATCTGTGGCTATTTTTTGTCTACAATAATCGGCTTCAAATTTACATGAACTTAGATTTTTGCATGTGGGCAAATTGATTTGTGCATGTTTAACCAACTGTCGTCGTATGTCACGATGTACCATTCGGTCGATTAAAAAAGTCTGAGGTGGTAATTGATTGTCAGGATACAGTTCACCATCAACAGTTAATTCATTAGTATAGAAATATCCCAATAAAATATTCTTTTGTTTGCCATTGGCAAAATCAAAGCGCATGGCAATACTTGAGTAAGGTAAAAAGGATTTTTCTTGCGGGATGCTTTTGATGTGTAATTGTTTAAAGTTGGCAATCAATTTCTTGACTTCTGATGGCGCAGTCACTGAGTAGTGACACCCGTCTAGCCGCTGCAGGCTGTTGATAATTTTGTCCTTATCAATGCCTCCTAGCATTCTATCCGGCGCTTGGGATAAGATGACTGATACTTTTTTGGCTGTTTTAAGCTGTTCTATTTGCTCACTAAAACTAGACTGATCCGCAACAGCATATGGGATGAACGCAAACCCAGAGATCATCACAATTGCCCAAATGATTATTTTATTATTCATCATTAGCACCTTTCTTTAGTTAGTTTTTTGCTTAATCTAAGTTAGTTTGACTTTCCTTGTTTTTCTACGTTATCCATTCTTTTTCCCAACATTACAGCCTCATCCACATTCAGTCCTTTAGGCAACTGATGGGTAATGAATAGGATAGTGACCTTGCCTTTAAGCTTATTCACCGTCTGCGCAAAGTGCTCTGCGGTTTGTTGGTCTAGGTTGCTGACTGCTTCATCAAAGATGAGTACTTTAGGTTGTTTCAGTAATGCTCGTGCAATCGCAATACGCTACTTCTGTCCACTACTTAAGCCTGTGCCATGTTCACCAACTGTGGTTTGGTAACCTTGTGGTAATTTCTCAATAGCCTGGTGAATCTCAGCGAGTTGGCAAGCATGGATGATTTGTTCAAAGCTAGCATGTGGGTTAGCTAAGAAAGAACAATGGCCGCATAAGCGGCCATTGCATGCGAAATTCTCTCAGTGCTTTCACACCTAGCCACTCCTGGTGACATCCAGTTTCCCAGACGGCGCTACGTTATTACATTCGCTTAACGTAGCTGTATGCCAACAACAATACCACTTTATCAAATTAAGTAAATATCTATTTAGCTCTAAACAGAACGAAGCGACCATTGAAATTAATAGAACAGCTTTAAATCTTGATTAGTTCATGCTTCCATAATAAGCTAAATCCAAGTTTATGATCTACTTGAACAAATCTGTATACTAGCCTCACGCATAAACCGCTCTTAGATGTATAAATTTATGCTTCTAATATCGGTAAAAACATCGTCACTCCTACAAATAGCTGTGAGCTTTTTGTCTTTGTTGCCTGAGCCACTGTTACTCATTACAACATTTACTGATTCTAGTTAAAATCCCACTATCGGCCTAATGCCGTTACAAAATCATTTGAGTGATTTAGCCAGATGGTCAATAAACAATCTTACTGCTGGCGGAAGTCCGCGTCGGGTTGTAAACACCATATGCACGATGCCCATATCAGCACTCCAGTCCGGAAATACATGTACTAGCTGATTGCGCTCAATTGATTGTCTGCAAGTATGTTCTGGCAACAATGCAATCCCCAATCCATTGATTGCAGCCTCTCTTACGGTAGCAAAATCCACACAGGTCATTTTAGGTTCATGCCTAACGACTTTATCGCCAAGACTAAGGTGATTGAATTTCCAATCAATTTCGCCCGCATGCTCTGCCGTTGCCAATGTAGGTAGAGATGAAAGGCGTTGAATATCAGCGTTATTACACTTTATAGCTAGTGAAGGTGAAGCCACTAAAATCCTTCTGGAATGCCCTAGGGTTCGCACTATCAAGGATGCATCGGTCTCCAAAGCGATGCGTACCCTGACAGCCACATCGATTCTATCTTCAATCAAATTCACTGGCTGATCACCAGCGATCAGTTGCAATCTTACTTTCGGGAATTGAAGCATGAAGGATGAAAACGTGGGTGAAAGTAACTCAAACAAACCTAGTGGGCAGCTACAGCGTACAAGCCCTTGCGGTTCGCTCAACGATTCCGACACAATGGAATCAGCCTGCTCTACATCCAGCAATATAGTCTTGCAGCGCTCATAAAAAGTTTGACCGATTTCCGTCACCCTAAAGCGCCGCGTTGACCGTTCTACTAAGCGAATGCCCAACCGGGCCTCAAGATTGCCTATTCGCCTGCTGATTGTAGACTTTGGAATTTTCACCTTGCGGCTGGCAGCGGCGAAACTGCCCTCTTTCACCACATCGGTGAACAGTATGTAATCGTTAATATCGCGCATATTGGCTCATTTTTGGAACAATGTAACTCACCATTACAGTCTAGTGCATGTATTAGCCCAATGGCAATATTCTCCTCACGCAATTCAATTAATTTAGGAGAACGAAATGTCATACGATTTTACAAATAAAGTAGTTGTAGTTACTGGCGGCACCAGCGGTATTGGCCTTGCAACAGCTAAGAACTTTTCTGACGCAGGCGCCAAGGTGTTCATCACCGGTCGCCGTCAGCCTGAACTAGATCAAGCCATCAAAACAATAGGTGGTGCTGTGGTTGGCATAAGGGGTGATATGTCCAAACTGGCGGATATCGATCGTTTATATGATGAGATTCAACAACAGCATTCCCAGATTGATGTGCTGTTTGCCAATGCAGGTGGCGGCACGATGTTGCCTTTAGGCGCAATCACCGAGGAGCAATACGATAATACTTTCAATAGCAATGTTAAGGGTGTCGTATTCACGGTTCAGAAAGCTTTACCTTTACTACGCGATGGCGCATCAATCGTGTTAACTGGCTCTGTAACAAGCATTACCGGCACAGCAGCATTTAGTATCTACAGTGCCACTAAAGCCGCAGTCCGTAACTTGGCAAGAAGCTGGACCATCGACCTGAAAGAACGTGGTATTCGTGTCAATGTCGTTAGCCCTGGCCCAATCAGAACGCCGGGCTTAGTAGAGCTTGCAGGCGACGACCCAGTAGCGCAACAAGGCTTGCTGGATTACATGGGGGCACAAGTTCCGCTGGGACGTGTAGGTGAACCTGAGGAGATTGCCAAAGCTGTTGCTTTTCTGTCCTCTGCGGATGCAAGCTTTATCGCAGGCGCCGAGTTCTTTATCGATGGCGGTTTAGCCCAGGTCTAAGCATGTACGGCCACTGAAACTCAGTGGCCGTTTCGCAATAAATTGTGAGGCCCTGCACGAAGTTTACAAAAAGTGTGCCGAACGCTCTAGAGTGATCAATGCATGGATCGATACTGATTGATTAAAAAAAATCAATTTGTGCATTTTGATATCCATCACCAATTTTTGATTCAAATAGCTTTAACTGCTAATTTAACATCTACCCCAAAGCTCGCAACCTACTCTCGCCGACAAGGCATCCGGATACAATCACGTTCGTGAAAAGCATCGATGTATTACACGACATCCGCGTTGTGAGAGATAATAGCGCCCACATCATTTTTGCACCATATTTTGGAATTATCACCATGGAAATTAAAGTCAACTTTCTCGATAAGCTACGTCTTGAAGCCAAGTTCGATGACTTCACGGTGATTGCTGATCAGCCTATTCGCTATAAGGGCGATGGCTCAGCTCCCGGGCCTTTTGATTATTTTTTGGCTTCATCAGCCTTGTGTGCAGCTTATTTTGTGAAGTTATACTGCAGCACGCGTAATATCCCTACCGAAAATATCCGCCTTTCGCACAACAATATTGTTGACCCGGAAAACCGCTACAAGCAGATTTTCAAGATTCAAGTCGAGTTGCCAGCGGATATATCCGACAAAGACCGCCAAGGTATTTTGCGCTCCATTGACCGTTGTACGGTTAAAAAAGTAGTGCAAACTGGCCCGGAGTTCGTGATTGAAGAAGTCGCCAATCTGGACGAAGATGCACAGGCGCTACTGGTGATGAGCCCGGCTGTAGATGCGCTTACTTATATTACTGGCAAAGACTTACCTTTAGAACAAACCATCGCCAATATGTCGGGGCTGCTGGCGAACTTGGGCATTAAGATTGAAATTGCTTCTTGGCGCAATATCATTCCTAATGTGTGGTCATTGCATATCCGTGATGCGCACTCGCCTATGTGTTTTACCAATGGCAAAGGCGCCACCAAGGAAAGCGCCTTAGCGTCGGCATTGGGTGAATATATCGAGCGACTGAGCAACAACCATTTCTATGCTGGGTCATACTGGGGCGAAGATATCGCCAACGCGGCATTTGTACATTACCCCAACGAGCTCTGGTTCAAGCCAGGCCGCAAAGATGCGTTGCCGAAAGAAATTCTGGATGAATACTGCTTGGAAATTTACAACCCTGATGGCGAGTTGCGCGGTTCGCATCTGGTCGACACCAACTCTGGCAATGCCGAGCGCGGTATCTGTTCGCTACCCTATGTGCGCCAATCCGACGGCGAAATCGTCTACTTTCCATCCAACCTGATTGAAAACCTATATGTCAGCAACGGCATGAGTGCCGGTAATACACTAGCCGAAGCGCAGGTGCAATGCTTATCGGAGATTTTTGAACGGGCGGTCAAACGCGAAATTCTTGAAGGTGAAATCGCCTTGCCTGATGTGCCACAGGAAGTATTGGCGAAATATCCTGGCGTTCTGGCCGGTATTCAAGGCTTGGAAGAGCAAGGCTTTCCGGTCTTGGTAAAAGATGCGTCGCTGGGTGGGATCTACCCAGTGATGTGCGTCACTTTAATGAACCCGCGCACGGGAGGTGTGTTTGCCTCATTCGGTGCGCACCCAAGCCTAGAGGTTGCCCTAGAGCGCAGCCTGACCGAATTACTACAAGGGCGCAGTTTAGAAGGCTTGAACGATTTACCGCAACCCACTTTTGCCAGTGAAGCCGTGACTGAACCCAATAACTTTGTTGAACACTTTATTGACTCCAGCGGCATTGTTTCATGGCGCTTCTTCAGCGCCAAATCGGATTATGACTTTGTTGAGTGGGATTTTACTAGCGAAGGTGAAAATTCTAACGCCGAAGAAGCGTCGACCCTGTTTGGCATACTAGAAGCCATGGGCAAAGAGGCTTACGTGGCAGTTTATGACCAGTTAGGCGCGACGGCTTGTCGCATCTTGGTGCCAGGCTATTCGGAAGTATATCCGGTAGAGGATTTGGTCTGGGACAACACCAATAAGGCGCTGTTGTTCCGTGCGGATATTTTGAACCTGCATCAGTTAGACGATGCAAGCCTAAAAGCACTGCTTGAGCGTTTAGAAAATAACGAGCTGGATGATTACGGCGACATCGCCACCTTAATCGGCATCCAATTTGATGAGAATACGGACTGGGGCCAGCTCACGGTGCTGGAGTTGAAGCTACTCATTAATCTCGCCTTGCAGCAATTTGAGGAGGCGCATGAATTTGTGGGTGCCTTCCTGCAATACAACGACAACACGGTTGAGCGCGGATTGTTTTATCAGGCCTTGAATGTGGTGCTGGAGGTGCTGTTGGATGACGACCTGGAGTTGGATGACTACGTGGTTAACTTCCGCAGGATGTTTGGTCATGCCAGAATGGACGCCGCTATTGGCTCAGTGGATGGCAGCGTACGATTCTACGGCCTGACGCCAACCAGTCTTAAATTAGAAGGGCTGGACAGACACCACCGCCTGATTGATAGCTACAGAAAATTGCATACAGCACGCGCCAATATGGCAGCTACGGTCAGTTAAGATTATGAGTCAGTGCGTTTGTGCTGAACAAGCCTTACCCCAATGAAAAAAGACTGATCAGTATTTATAACATTGGGGAGCGACGCGGACCTTAATCGAAAACGCAGTCCACTACTGCCGAAAACTGTTAAAGCAGCGTGCTGTGTGCTCAACTTAAATTTTAACGATAGCTAATTTGGTTGTTAGTTAGGCTTTGCAATTCTGTGCTTAATTATTTACTCAATTTATTTTTATTCGGCCAATTTACAAGCGCTAATTCAGCAATTTCTAAAAGCTCATCTTTGCTGGTACCACTGGTTGCTTGTACTGACATGCCCTGATGTAATGTAGCCAAATACTTAGCTAGCGATTTAGGGTTTGCATCATCAGGTAAATCGCCATCGATTTTGGCTTTTTCAAAACGTAGCGCTAATTTATGCTCGTAAGCATATCTATATTGAATCAATAAATCCTTCACCATATCAGCGCTTTCTCCACTGGATAATGCTGCCTGAACAATCATGCAACCTTTAGGATGATTTTTGGCAGTAAGGAATTCTGCGGCATTCAATAAAAAACGCTCAGCGACCCTGTAGGCTGTCGGTTCATTTATCACGTCTTGCACAAATGCTACTGGACCTGACGTATATCTTGATAACGATTTCTTGAATAACTCTTCTTTGTTACCAAACGCGGCATATAAGCTAGGTTTATTTATCCCTAGCGTCTCAGTTAGCTCAGCCAGTGAGGCGCCTTCATAACCTCTTTCCCAGAAAATGGCTAAAGCCTTATCAAGCGCCTCATCCATATCAAAAACTCTAGGCCGACCACGTAATTTTTTAACATTAATAGACATCGCTAAATTTCATAAATTAAATAATATACCAATTGTTACAAAAAAGTGTTGACAAAGCAAGTGGTCCTGTTTTATATTTATTTACCGATTGGTATTTAAATATAAATTTTATTCGTTTTTAATAAGTGAGGTTGTGATGAGTTCAATAGTAAATCAAGGTAAAGCATTAATTACTGGGGCATCAACTGGCATGGGCGCAGTGTATGCAGATAGACTTGCTAAGCGAGGATATGATCTGATTTTGGTATCTCGCGATGAGAACAAGCTAAATGCCGTTGCCAGTAAAATAAAGTCTGATTACAAGGTCAATGTCACTGTCGTACCTGCTGACCTGACAATAAAATCAGAATTAGCACAGATAGAAAATCTGTTAAAGGCTGACAAAAGCATTACGCTGCTGGTCAACAATGCAGGGCTGGGTGCAGTAACTAAACTTGCGGAATCCAACATGGATGATATTGAGACGATGATTGCATTAAATGTTATCGCACTGACAAGACTTTCTGCCGCAATTGTGCCAGGGTTGATTGCAAATGCGCATGGTGCAATTATCAATATTGCCTCTATCGTTGCACTTGCTCCAGAGCTTTTAAATGGCGCGTACAGCGGCTCTAAGTCGTACGTCGTTAACTTCACACAATCAATGCATCATGAGCTTGCAGATAAAGGCATCAAAGTACAGGCCGTATTACCCGGTGCGATTGATACCCCATTCTGGGATAAAAGTGGATTACCAGTGAATAATCTACCTGCTCAAATAGTGATGAGCCCAGAAAATTTAGTGGATGCAGCACTAGCAGGGTTTGATTTAGGCGAAGTGATTACCATCCCATCACTACCCAACATCGAAGAATGGTATGCATTAGATAATGCCCGCAAAGCACTTGGGCCAAACTTATCACACACTCAAGCAGCTAGCCGCTACCAAGCTTAGATATGTACTTGCAGCACGGTTGATTACATCAACTGTGCTGTATTCATTAAATCAACCCGATTGACGGACTTTCGCAAAATGAAAGGCCATGATTTAGCAAACACTTAAGCACTAAGCTGAGGTCATCGACAACTTTGGATGCGCCTCACGAATGGGTAGATTAACCAACGCGGCAATGACAGCAAGTACAATATCTGCGTACCACATCCATGCGTAACTACCGCTTTGCACGAATGTGACTCCCCCCAACCATGCCCCAAAAAAACCGCCAATCTGGTGGCTAAGTAGCGCAAATCCAAACAACGTAGCAAGATAGCGCGGGCCGAATAACTTTCCAATTAATCCAGCGGTAGGAGGCACCGTCGCCAACCAGGTGAACCCTAGTACGGCTGCAAAAATATAAAAGGTGAGTTCTGTTTTAGGTGCAATCAGGTAGATAGCGATGGCTAGAGCACGTGAAGCATACATCCAGAACAGTATCATTTTCATACGCTTAACTTGCCCTAGTAAGCCAGCGGCAATGCTACCGGCTACGTTTGATAAGCCAATAATGGCAAGTGACACAGCCCCCACCGATGCTGGCAAACCGCATAGACTTACCTCACCAGGCAGATGTGTCACCAAAAAAGCAATGTGAAAGCCGCAGGTGAAGAACCCTACATTCAAGCAGAGGTAACTCACATCTTTAAAAGCAATCTGCAGTTGCTGTTTCAAGCCCATCCCATCGGCCTGTGCAGCTATACGTTTATCCGTGATATCTTTTTTTTCGCGTAGCGGCAGCGCTAATAGAATGGTGGTCAGCGATGTAGCAGCCAACACAAAGATAGCGATAACCCAGTTAAATGAACTAATTAAAGCCTGCGTAAAGGGCGCAAATATAAATTGTCCGAATGAGCCACCGGCGTTGATAAATCCGGCGGCCTTAGAGCGGCCTTCTGCTGGCAATCGCTGCGCTGCGGCACCAATCAAAATCGAGAAGCTTCCGGCACCTGCACCCGCAGCGGTCAGGATGCCGATTGCGAACATCAAACCGAAACCGGAGCGCATGAATGGCGTTAGCACCAAGCCCATAGCCAGCAGTAAAGTGCCTAATACGATAACCTTATAAGAGCCAACTTTATCGGCGAGCATACCAAAGAGTGGCTGTGCCAGACCCCATGTAAACTGGGCGACGGCCATTGCAAAACTTACTGTCACAATACCCAAGCCAGTAGCGGTGTTTAATGGTGATAAAAACAGCCCTAATGATTGTCGTATCCCCATGGTAACAGCCAGAATTGCGGCAGCTGATATTACTAGTGTCCAGAATGTACGTTGTGCGGTCATAAAAATATCATGAGTTTAATTAATGAGAGTTTACATCAGCTGCCCGCTTGCATTGATTGAGGTCTGTGATAAAGATTTAGGGTGCATAGCGATCTGCAGACAACTTGCTGAATGTTCATTACGACATGTGGACGATCATTCACCCCGCTCACCTACCTGCCATCACGCTTTATTTCACTACTATGCTTGCTAAACCCAGCCTGATTCTGGCTGCAAAAAACTACAAAGGCCTGCGTCTTATTAGGAGCAGGCCTTTCTTTTAATCCAAACACATAAAATAGCGACTAACCGTTACATGCCAACATCATGAAAGATGCATTTAACCAAAGCAGTCTATCGCTATTAACTGGATTATCACTCACTGATTTTCTTTAGATTATCTAAACCACCACGATATACGGCAGTAATAGTTTTAGTTGCGGTTTCATCATCTTGATCTTTTGCAGGATTAGTATTCAAATCTTTACGCTTAAAGTCACCACGCCATACTACGATTGATTTGTCAGCACCGTCGGCTTTCACGATAACGCTGGACACATAATTACTTACCGGTAAAACACCATCAATAATGGCATACTTAAAGGTCATATGCTTATCGCTAAACGCCAATAATTTTTCATTGATCTTCCCACCGTCTTGCAGTGTTAATTGGCGCACAGCTCCTTTTTTATTGTTTGTTCCTGAAGTAATTTCTGTTTTAGCAACTGCAGGGTGCCAGGCGCCCAGGTCATTAAAGTTATGTACTTTCTCCCAAACTTTAGCTGCTGGTGCGTTAATTGTTACACTTTCACTGACGGTAAGCTTTTTTGCGTCCGCAGCAAAAGTATTGAAAGACATACCAAGTATTAAAGACGACACAACAAGACTTAATTTCATTTTTAACCCCTTAATTAATAATCGTTCACTGGTTTAACTTTAAAAGTAGCTTAACTACTTGCTGATATGAGCATTAATTATCACTAAAGTTCACCATTTTTATACAGATCTGTATATACTTTTCATGTGTGCAAGAAAAACACCTGATTGTGAGTATCAGTAACAGATATAAAATGCAGCTTTTACGAGTACAAATTACCTATTAAATCAAACAATTACATGCGTATAGATTTGCTGGCAGTCCAATCCTGAGCCTTGGGTTTAAGCCACGAATTTTAACCAATTTGTGAAATGACAGAACAAGTCGTCAATTCGATTGTCAATTCAATGTAATTTTAATCACCGCTCTGATTTAAACCGCTACGAATCAAAATATTACAAGGGGTAATATGGGAAAACTTGTTCAGATTATCTATATCAGCCGTTCAACTTTTGAAAGTGCAGATAAAGTAAATAAGATAGAACCAAGCGTGGTGAGAATTCTGGCGAAATCTAGAATTAATAACCGCAAAAATGGCTTAGTTGGTGTAATGTATTTTGGCGATGGCGCATTCTTTCAATGCCTGGAAGGCGAGGAGGAAGCAATTAATACGCTTTTTGCCAAAATCGAAAAAGACCCTCGTCATAAAGATCTTAAGTTGATTTCCAGAAAGTCTATTTCAAAACTGTCTTTTCCGGATTGGGCGATGAAATATGCGCCTCTTGATGAAAAAATGGGTAAATTCCTGAAAGAGAACGGATACCAGACTTTTGATCCTTACGCATTTGTTCCAGCAATGACAGAAAAAGTCTTGGGGTTGTTAATTGACGCATACGATCCGACCATAGCGCTAGAGTCAGACACCACAAGTGTGGCCCAACCGGCGACATCGCAACTAAATGGTTATAAAAAGCTAATCATGTTAGCTTTATTCTTTTCTATAAGTGCATTTGCTTTCTCTGTAGTAGCACTGATGACTGTTCGTGGCACAATTTAAAAATATAAAAATTATATAGTTAGCATAGGGGATAAAATTTAATGATGGAAATTAAACCATTTGAGCCTGTTGGCTGCAAAGAATGTCGTGACCCAGAAAAACTCGGAATCCAGTTCACCATGGCTTTTCAACCCATAGTGAATGTGCGCGATAAAACTATCTTTGGGTATGAAGCGTTAGTGAGAGGCATCAATGGTGAAGGTGCAGAGTCTGTACTTTCACAGCTCAATGACAGCAACCGATATAAATTCGATCAGGCAATTCGCGTGAAGGCACTGGACCTAGCAAAGAGACTAAACCTGCAAGGAATGCTGAGTATTAACTTCCTGCCTAATGCAGTCTATCGCCCAGAAACCTGCATTAGGGCAACCCTTGAAGCTGCCGCAGAATTAGACTTTCCCACTGACCGCATTATGTTTGAGGTCACCGAAGGAGAAAAAGTTAAAGACCATAATCATCTAAAAAATATTTTTATTGAATATAAAAAACAAAACTTCACGACGGCTATCGATGATTTTGGCGCAGGTTACGCGGGGTTGAATCTTCTCGCTGACTGGCAGCCTGATGTCATCAAACTGGATATGTCATTAACAAGAAATATCCATAATGACCGAGTTCGCAGGTCTTTAGTGTTTGGCATTATTACGGTATGTAGAGAGCTATCGATCAAAATCATTGCCGAAGGCATTGAGTGTGAAGAGGAATGTAAAACCTTGTTTGAACAAGGGGTGGATTTATTTCAGGGCTATCATTTTGCCAGACCCGGTTTTGAATCGTTGCCTTCAATTAGAGAAGAGGCATGGTTATGATAGTCTCTATATTCATTAACACGATATTGCCTGGCTTTTGATTTAAACAGGTATGACTGATTTAAACAGCAATGCGCATCCAAGCCTGGCAATGCCAGTAGAAGCCAAAACACTACTTTTTCAGGTAGCGCTGGATCAGTCGTACAACTCTGTCGTGATTACCGATGCTAACACCAAAGGTGACGGCCCCCGCATCATTTATGCCAATCCTTCATTTGAAAAAATGACGGGCTATACCTTATGTGAACTCATTGGCAAGTCTCCTAAAATTCTGCAAGGCCCACTCACTGATCAACGAGTGATAGAAGAAATGCGGCTATGCATACAAAGCGGAACGTTTTTTGAGGGCTCTGCGATTAATTACAATAAAAATGGCGCCCCTTACAATGTAGAGTGGTCTATTTCGCCAATTAAGGATCAATCTGGCGTCATACAAAATTTCATTTCTGTACAAAGAAACGTCACCACTTTAACCGCAGTTCAGCAAAAACGCAGTCTGCTTGCCAAAGCTCTCAATGACACACCAGATTGCGTCATGATTACGGATATACAAAATAGAATTATATTTGTGAACATCGGTTTTGAACAATTAACCGGCTATAAGCAAGATGAAGTACTCGGGAAAGAGCCATCCTTTTTGTGGGGTAGCAAACCAGAGACTGCGCCTGACGATCTAGAGTCTCGACTATCTAACCTACACTTCCAATCGCATGCGCCTAATTTACGTAAAGATGGGTCAAAATTTTATGTCGATCAAAGTATGGCCAACATTCAGGACGACACTGGAAAAGTCACGCATTATGTAAGCTTCAGCAAAGACTCTACTGACAGACTGAAACAGGAGCTTGAGCTAAAAGATATGGCATCAACAGATGCTTTGACTGGCCTGCTCAACAGACGAGCTGGCGAGCAATTGCTCAAGCAGTATGATGATATGACACAACTAGTTAACAATATGCTTTGCTTAATTATGCTGGATATTGATAACTTTAAAAAAATAAATGACACATTCGGACACGTTATCGGCGATCAGGCGCTAAAGTCCTGCAGCCAATTGCTAAAAAGTGAAGCGAGAGCCACTGATAGTGTCATTCGCTGGGGTGGGGAGGAGTTTTTAATTGTCGTATCGAACTCAACCCTTAAGGCTACTTTAAACTTTGCAGAGCGAATCAGAAAAAGCTTTGAGCTAAATAGTGAAAGTACTGTTGGTGTTGTAACAGCATCCTTTGGCGTCGCCCAAATGCTCCCAGGAGAAAGCACCGCAAGCCTGCTTAACCGTGCAGACAAAGCTTTATACAAAGCTAAACTGGAGGGTAGAAATTGTGTTAAATGTGCCAAGTAGCCGATACTACGCTAGAGGCTAGCCTATCATTCTGCAGCACTTGTTTGCCCAACTTTGCGCGCACCAAAATAGATAACTGGCAGTGTGCGTAACTTTTAACAGTTAACCAATGACTTAATATTACAATACAGAGTAACACCATACATTATGGTGTTGGTTTAAGTGATGACAACTTCGCCATATTGGGTGTTTTTATATTTGGTACAAACTATAACCCACTGTTTTATACAGAGAGCACCTGCCCAACCATCAAGTGGGCAGGATATTTTGACAGTTAAAAGCTTCTGGATAGTGAAAATACGTAGCGTGAATCTACAATCTGATGGTTGGAAGAAAACCCATAAAAATCATGATGCCCCTCTTTGATATTGGTATCGTGATAACGCAAGTCTACGTTATAACCAAACATCTTACGGCTAACACCGATATTCCAGTGCACCCAATTTAGCTCCTCTTTACCATTGCCGTTTGCATCCAAGTTAGGGCCATGGTTATTAAAGAACTGATACCCTACACCGCCAGAGACTACAAACTTATGTGGCAGCGCATAGCTGGGAAGAATGGCAACATTGTGAGACTGTAGCCCTTTAACGCCAAACCAGTCAGTAATCGTCGGTGAATATTCAAACTTAAGATTCAAGTTACCAATTTGCGTATCTAAGTAGTTAAACATCTCCAGATAATTTGAATCTCTAGACCCTGGGTAGATATATTGGAAAAACATACCATTATAGTTAATGCCGCTACCTGCTATATCCTTAACACTGTAGCCAGCATACGGCCCCCACAGCGCATTAATATGTGGATTATTATGGGCAGCATCATTACCGGGGAATAAGTTATTTGCCCCGTAATAGCCTAAATAAAAGCCACTAGGATGTGACCAGGTGATAGCGGCTTTTAACGAAGGGATTTTGCCGTCATTGGTTTCAGACTCCCCACGAAACACATAATCGGAAGCAAACTCAACCCAAGTGGTGAATTTGCCGCCCAATAGTGTTTCATCATCTAAAAAATCATCAAATGCATTGGACTCTTTTGCAGCTTTTACAGGGCCTGTTTCTACAGGTCCAGTTTCATCTTTTGGTCTATCTGCGCCTGCAGCTAAGGCATTTACAGACAAAACCATACTCACCATGAGCAAGCTCACGGTTTTTAATATACGTGTGTACATTATTCTCTCCTAAGTTGTGATGTGGCCTTACAGCTTTTTTATAGTTATTGCTGTACAGGTCGGCATGTGGTGCCTTTTGTAGGAACCATGCGGTTAGCTAGGTCCAGTTTGGGTGGGTCAATATAAGTAACAGCAGGCTGTACGGCCGGGTAAGTGATAGTTACTTGCTCAGGTACATTTCGCGCTTCAGCATTTTTGGTGCCACGCGTTGTGTTGTATGGGTCATCAAATGCGCCATATTCACCAGGCTGCATTTTGTAAGTAACGGTATTTTTACCTACGCCAGCATTGGCCATATATTTGTTGGCATCATTCCAATCTCTGCCATCAAGATTGCTATAAAACTTAATGTCTACTAATACTGCATCGCAAAGTGGGGTCACTTCTTCATACTGGGTCGGCCAGCCTGAGCCACCGCTAGTTTTAGGGTAACGCCCCCAATCGCCGCCTTTGAATGGACAAGCACCGCCGCCACCAAATGCTGCGCGGTTTGGGTGATGTACACCATAGATAGGTAGGCCAACTGGCTGCCCGATTTCGCCATTCTCCAAGTGGAACCTAGGTTGTGCTGTCACCGTGGTTTTTAACTTTAAGCCCTCATTTTTTATACTGTCGTAATAAGGGCCATCAGGTCGCACATAACGTAAATCATTATTATCTTTATTGTCATATACCGCTGTCACAAAAAGATAAGGTTTATTAAAGAACGGGCGCTCTACTAAGTAATACTCAACGTTGGTTTTACTAGCATCAACAGCCTCCCATTTCACATGGAGATTGTCCTGCCCTTTTTTCCCAACATTAATCCAGGAGCGCGCATCAGATAATTGATTTAACCTAAGCACATTGGTGTAGTTTTCTTTTACGTCCAAGCCTGCGCGTTTACCAAGCGGGCCAATTTTGTTAGCCCCCGGTTGGTTAAACGCAAAATTCATCGCCTGTTTGGCATATGGATAGTCGTTTTCAGACATGGTGCAATAAAAGTTAGGCAGTTCAATAGGCTCGTGCTTTGCGTACTTACCTTTATATTTAGGATGGCTGATAGGTAAATCAATAAAGTTTAGCTGGCCATCTTTACCCAGTTTCTCATCCGGGTATTTATAGCCAGACCAGCTTTCCTCCGGCAAATAAGCGCTGTAGTCACTTTCGATTTTTGCTAAGTTTTCTTTAGCAGCTAAATCGGCAGTTGCGGGTAATCCGCTCGCACCTTTTTTAAGGTACTCACGGACTGTACCGTTTTCTTGCACACGCCACAGACCATGCTTACCTTCACCGATCATGGTCAGCACTTGCTCCGCCACCGTCACAAAGCGATAAGTATAGTTGGTACTCATATACCCTGTATAAAACGGCAGATGCGGAATCTGAGAATGGGTCTTGTTCGGGCGACCCGTTCCTAGTAAAGCCTTTTGCGCATCGTCATCTTTAATGTTCTGATCACTAGTATAAAAGAACGGGTCGCCCTGTGTCAGATCGGTAAGATTAATACTTTCATCTGCCTGGGTGCCAAATGATGCAATGTAGAGGGATGCAAACAATGGTATTGCATAAGTTGATAGTTTTTTCATTTCGCTCTCCTTGGAGCTTTCTGGTTCAACTGAAATTAATTAACTATTGAATATTAAGCGCCGTCAATTTCACGTTGACCACAGATAAATCCTAAACCTGAGCTTTCTGTGCTAAAAGTGATGGTTGAACCTTTAGGGAAGAACAACACATCACCAGGTACCGCTTTAACTTTGGTGGTACCATCGTTCACTATCATCTCACCTTTGATAATGATTTTAGCCTCATCGTAACCGTATGTGTAAGTTAATGAATTTCCTTTTTCAATCTTAAATAAACCGCATGCAATCGGTGCTTTAGGGTCGCTGGATGCAACGATATCCTGCAAGTAGGCATTGGTGCCTTTAATGTCCATGGATTTAATTTTCATGCGTGAGGCATTTTTAAAATATTCCATTTTTTTGCTGCCCGCAGGTACCTCTACGCCGTGCGCCATTAATGCAGCACCATAAGAAACAGCTAAAGTTGCTATCAAACCACTTAATAAATATGACTTTTTCATGTCCATCTCCAATATTAAAAATTAATGTTTCAATTAAGAAAGATCGCTCTTTCATTGGAGATATCTTATTTGTTAATAGAGTGTACAAACATGACAAAAAACCCCTATAAAAATCAAAAAAACTAAATATTTTTGTAATAAAACTGTGAATCAATATTGTTGAATAGTTTGTCTAATCATTAAAAATTAGGAGTAAGATATAAATAGGCAGTCTACTGCTAACTAGAGTTCTTTAAGGCGTAAGTGATTGAACTTGTTCAATTATAAAGATGAGCCGCCATCTAAGCGGTTATTGAAACAGCACTTCATTGATGCTAACAGAGGCGCCTTTCCGCAAGATACGCTTAACTGTGTTGCGCACTTGATTTTGGTGATTGAAAGCCCGGATGAAATGATGTCGGTGGCGTTGGAATTTATCGTCAAAAAACTCGAAGCGTGCCGTGCAGATATTGGCTTTGTCAGGCCACAAGACAGTATTTACAGGCCTGCTTTTATTTATTACAACGCAAGCTCAAGTCCGCTGAACTGCACTGGAACAGTGTATTCCAACCAAGACAGAGTGTTCCAGAAAACCTGGCATCAGCGCCTGCCAGTTGCTTGTGACAATGTAACCTCGAGCCCGCTGCTACTCGATTCCAGGAAAAAATTCGAGTCGATTCAGAGCAAGTCTATTTTATTTCAAAGATTAGTGTGGGATAGAAGCCCGCTCGGCATGGCGTGTATTGATTTTACGCATGAGCCTCATTTTTGGACACAAACTGAAATCGAATTTGTCGCAGAATTCTGCGAAACTTTTTTAGGACCTTTACTAGGCATTAGCCATTTTTGGCACGACCCTAAAAAATACCAGCTCGTCAAAAAACCTACGGAGTCCGAGCTAATTGCAATCAAACTTGCGGCAAAAGGCATGAGCTATAAACAAATTGCAAATGAATTAGGTAAATCTGTGCGCACCATTGAGAACCAACTCAGAAGCGCCCGAGATACGCTAAATGCAGCAAATCAAGCAGAGTTAATTACCAAATGCTCAATCTGGCTTTAGGCTAGCTCACTCAGAAACTGTGGTCTCAGTTCTGCTTGTGCCAGATCTAAAAATGCACGTAGCTTAGGCGGCATAAAGCGCTGCTTTGGGTACACCAGATGAACGGGGTCAGCTTTACCTTGCCAGTCAGGGAGAACCCTTAATAAATCCCCCCTATTCACTCCTTGTTTGCAGATAAAAGCAGGCAATAGTGCTATGCCCTGCCCATTTTCTGTCATCGATTTAACAACGCCAATACTGTTTGCCATGGTGCGTGCCTGTAATGGAATGGTCATGCTGCTGTACTCACTCCTCAAGGTCCAGGCATCGCGCCCCATGGGAGTAAACTGCAAGCAATGGTGTGCATGTATGTCTTGTGGCTCCTCTAATGGCGCTGCTTTTTTTAAATACTCATGACTGGCAAATAGCTCCCAATGTATCGTACCTAATGATTTTGCAATCAGGCTGGAGTCGCGTAAGTCACCTGTACGAATTGCAACATCGACCCCCTCCGCCACGAGATCTATATAGCGGTCGGTCAGTAGCAACTCCATCTCCAATTCAGGAAATTCTCGCTGTGTACGCTGTATCAGGTTAGCGAGCAGACTATCACCAAGGTCAGCAGGTGCTGTCACTTTAAGTTTACCTTGAGGCTGCTTGCGCGCCTCGTCGACAGCAGCTTCCGCCTCCAGCAAATAGCTCAACCCCTGCGAGGCATGATGATAATAAACAGTGCCAGCCTCAGTCAGGCTTAGCCTTCTGGTAGTACGTTGCAACAGCGTAATACCCAGCCGCTTTTCTAATCTGGATATTCTGGTACTTACGGTAGAGGTAGGCAGCCCAATCTGCCTAGCTGCCGCACTAAAACTGCCAGCCTGTACAACCTTTACAAACACCGCCGATTCGTTGAAATCCATAATTGTTCATTTAAATGAAAAGTAATTTCACATTTAACCATCTAGTGTTTGATTTGTCATGTGTTTATAGTGGTAATCATCGTAACGCAGTACAAAAATCAAGGAAAAACATCATGAAAAAACTAGCTTTTATTAAACGCAGCAACGGTAATCACTGGGTAGGTGATGGCTTCCCTGTGCAAAGCATTTTTTCTTACCGCGACATCTATGAAGAAATGTCACCGTTCCTACTGATGGATTATGCAGGCCCAACTAATTTTGAGCCAACAGAGCAACGCCGTGGTGTAGGCAAGCATCCACACCGTGGTTTCGAAACAGTCACCATCGTCTACGACGGTCAAGTGTCACACCATGACTCAACCAATGCAGGTGGCACTATCGGCGCAGGTGATGTGCAATGGATGACCGCCGGTTCCGGCATTATCCATGAGGAATATCACGGTGATGACTATGCCCACACTGGCGGACCTTTCGAAATGATACAACTCTGGGTCAACCTGCCAGCTAAACATAAGATGACCAGCCCTGGCTATCAAGGAATTACCAGCGCACAAATACCAGAAATTAAACTGGCTGGTGACGCAGGCAAAGTGCGCGTAATTGCAGGTGAATTCGCAGGGCAAAAAGGACCAGCGCATACCTTCAGTAGCATGAATGTATGGGATGTCAGATTGAATGCCGGCAGTACAACGACATTTAATTTGCTAGAAGGTCATACCACTGCCTTATTCGTATTGCATGGTGCAATAGGGACTGGGGATGTACACACTATCCAACCATCTGAGCTTGCTGTCATGCAGCGTGAAGGCACAGAACTGGTGTTGGAAGCACAGCAAGACACTGTTCTGCTGTTATTAAACGGGGCACCGCTGAATGAACCAGTGGTTGGCCATGGCCCTTTTGTCATGAACACCTGGGAGGAAATCAATCAGGCTGTTGATGACTACAACAATGGTCGCTTTGCAGTAGCGGCATAAAAACAATACAAAACTTTAATTTCAAATTATTTATTGAGGAGTAATACCATGAACAAACCATACGTACGTCTAGACCGCGATAACGCAGTAGTGTTACTAGTAGATCACCAAGCAGGCCTGTTATCTTTAGTGCGTGATATTGACCCAGACCGCTTTAAGAACAATGTGTTGGCGCTTGCAGATGCTGCTAAGTACTTTAAGTTACCAACCATCTTAACCACTAGCTTTGAGAATGGCCCGAATGGTCCGTTGATGCCAGAGTTGAAAGCGATGTTCCCAGATGCACCATTCATTCCACGTCCAGGCCAGATCAATGCGTGGGATAACGAAGATTTTGTGAAAGCGATTAAAGCCACCGGTAAGAAGCAATTGATTATTGCTGGTGTGGTGACTGAGGTATGCGTGGCGTTCCCGGCATTGGCTGCGATTGAAGAGGGATTTGAGGTGTTTGTGGTAGCGGATGCTTCCGGTACGTTTAATGAAATGACACGTGATGCGGCATGGCAACGCATGGCAGCAGCTGGTGCGCAATTTATGACATGGTTCGGTGTGGCTTGTGAGTTACATCGTGACTGGCGTAATGATGTGGAAGGTTTGGCAACTTTGTTATCTAACCATATCCCGGATTACCGTAACCTCATTACTTCTTTTAACGCGCAAAGCGGTAGTAAATAACTGCAATAAATAATTATAAATATCCCCAGGACGCTACTTTGAATCTTGGGGATATCATTTACCAGGGATAATAAGCATGACTTTCACATTAGATACCGAACAAACTGCTACCGTTGTCATTTCGCACCATGTAAGAGATGACGCTAAGCTCGATTATGAAGCGTGGTTAAACGAGATTATTCCAGTTTCTAAAAGTTACCCTGGACACTTAGGTGTTAGCATCGTACATCCTGTAGCTGGAGCCACAGTCACCTATACGATAATTATTCGTTTTGATACGCGCAAAAACCTGCTGACATGGATGAAGTCAGGCGATAGAAAAAATCTGATTAAAAAAGTACAGCCGTACCTGGTAGAAGATGATAAATTTTTTGTGCGTAGTGGTCTGGATTTTTGGTTCACGCCAGAAGAGGCGAAAGCCAAGCTACCAACAAAGTGGAAGCAATTACTAATGACCTGGTCAGCAATTTTCCCATTAGTGTTAGCGATGTCTGCAGTTATCGATTGGCTGGCAACTAGCGCCCACATTCCCCTGGGGCATGAGTTAAAAGTATTGAGCACGACGTTTCTGGTGGTATTGATGATGGTGTATGTAGTCATGCCGCGCTACACTAAGTTGGTACATAAATGGCTATTTAGCTAGCACTCAGAGCCAATCTGTATACAATTAACAGCCATGAATCCATCTAATATAAATCTAGTGCACTTCCCTGCTGTCATTAAACTGTATGCAGATGATGAGTTGCTATTCATAGCCAATAGCTCAGATTTTGAGAACAATGCAGCCCTCAACAACATGTACTTCCAAGCGCAGGATATGCTGATTGATAAGCTCGGCCATGTGTTCAAACTCCACAAAACTGAGCGGCTCGCATTATCAACCACCAACGATATCATGCAACTTGATGAGGTGATTCAATTGATTCAACTGCACCTATCAAATCATGGTGCATGCTGCGTATCCAAATTTTCAGCGCATTCGATTGAAGACGCGTTTAACTGCCTTTAATCCGGCACCACAGTGAACATACTAGGTAAGACAAATACCCTGTTTTTAAAACTTTATCTGGTCGTTAAATTTAATTGAACTATACATTTGATCGCGCGGTAAGTTTGGTTGCACTATTGTTTTGATTAACGTAACATTAATTACATGAACGATTTACCTAAAATCAATAAAGCAGGTGGCAAGCGCGAGGGTGCGGGCCGCAAGATTGGTTCTGGGAAATTTCGTGAACAAACCTCCGTGCTTAGAATCCCCACAAGCCAAGCCCCTGTTATTAAAGACTTCCTGGCTGCTTACCAACGAAAAAGAATGATGACCGATTTAGACGTAGTAACACAATTTGAATTACCCGCCTTAGTAACGCAACCAATGGAATTGCCATTATTTAGCTCTAAAGTATCCGCAGGATTACCCAGCCCGGCTGAAGACCATTTAGAACAAAGGCTAGACCCTAATGACTTCTTGATTGATAAGAAAGACAGTACATTTTTTGTAACGATTCAAGGTTACTCCATGGTCGACATAGGCTTATTACCAGGCGATAAAGCAGTGGTTGACCGCGCTAAAATTGCCTCTATCGGCGATATTGTCTTAGCGGTAATTGACGGTGAATTTACCATCAAAACATTAAGCCGCACCAAAGAAGGTAATATCCGCCTACTTCCCGCAAACTCATCTGCGGACTATGCGCCTATTAATATCACAGAGGAAATGAACTTCGAGGTTTGGGGGGTGGTAACAGGCTCTTTCCGGCGCTTTAAATAAAGTAACGACCAAACATAACCCGGTAAAACCAACTGACGATTACCTTGCTTTGATTACTCCACAATTTCTGTGGGTAAAGTTGTGGGATGGATGGGCACAGCTTGGCTAAGTCACTGCTTTCAATCACCTTATTTATTTAGAGGCATTATTAGACAGCATGCACCCCAATACACCTATTAATCGTGAATTTCTCGACCAGCGCGCAGGTGCGACCTTGGTGGAGTTTGGCGCAACGTGGTGCGGCCATTGCCAAGCAGCTCAAGCAAACATCGGGGCAGCCATCAACGCTTACCCGAATATCCACCATATTAAGATTGAAGATGGCAAAGGTCAGCGCTTGGGCCGAACTTACGCGGTGAAGCTTTGGCCGACACTCATATTGTTACAAGACGGTGTAGAAATTGAACGACTAGTGCGTCCACTCAGTGAAACATCCATTACCGCAGCCTTAGCTAAGCTTAAATAACACGCACGCACCAACTTGCATTCCGGACAACGGATAGCAAACCAGAACGCACCACATTTAAGCACTTAGCCATCAAGGCTTTAGGCAACAAAACTTGGTTAAACCATAAAGAACTGTATGGCGACAGCAGTGGGAACGACAAACACCGCAACGACAAACACTGCAGTGAAGATAAAGCGTATGACTTGGTCAGCATCTAGCACTACATCGAGCGCGACATCATCATATTGTTGATATGTGTACATTTAAATCTCCTTAAGAAACTTTTGGTTTCCTGTTTATTACAAGTGAAGTAGGTAACTTCAATAACTTGCTTTATATAGTGGGTAACTATAAGCAAGTATTATGTCATATAAATGACAAAGGGAGCCTAAGCTCCCTCAATCTATTGCAAATACTGCTAGTACTAACAATAATTAAGTGCAAACAATAATTATTTGTTCATAACGTACATAGTAACTTCAAAACCAAAACGCATTTCAGTAGCTGCTGGTGTTGTCCACATAATTATTCTCCTAAGTGTTTGTTTGAACTGACGATCTGTCTTGTTCGAATGGTTCAATTATGCACCAGTGCAGAGAAGTAACACTGTCACTGTTCATGAATAACAGCTACGTAAAATCATGAACAACTAAAACTATATAGAAAACTGCCTATGCTTACGATGCACCAACGTAAAAAACAAGCTAATCATATAATAATCAACGAGTTAATTGTAAATCAACAACGAGTTACGATGCGCAGATACGACACATATCAAATTTTAAGATAAAAAAAGACCTCTCTTACGAGAGGTCTTTTTAATGTTTTGGTGCCCAGGGCCGGAATCGAACCGGCACGCCTCGCGGCGCGGGATTTTGAGTCCCGTGCGTCTACCAATTCCGCCACCTGGGCCTCTTGGAATTATACATTCCTGTATAATTGCGATTTCGCTATTATAGCAAGCTATGAGCCATATGAAAACCCAAGATTTCGATTTTTATTTACCTTCTTCATTAATTGCACAACATCCCTCCTCAGAACGCACTGCCAGTCGCATGTTATACCTCAATAGCGCAAGCAGTGAATTAACGGATAAACAGTTTTTAGACTTTCCTGATTTCTTCAAGGCCGGCGATTTACTCATTTTTAATGACACCCGCGTGATTAAGGCTCGCCTGTTCGGAAATAAACACTCTGGCGGCAGTGTTGAAGTATTGATTGAACGGGTGATTAATCAAAATACTGCCTATGCCCACGTGCGTGCATCGCGTGCGCCTAAAGTTGGTAGCCGCATCACGCTTAGCGAAGCATTTGATGTGGAAGTCACTGCTCGCCACGACGATTTATTCGAGCTGCATTTTTTAAGCGAAGATTCAGTGTTTGAATTACTTGAGCAACATGGTGCATTGCCTTTACCACCTTATATTACCCACGGCGCCACAGACCATGATGAGGAGCGCTATCAAACCGTATACGCAAAGCACTTGGGGGCCGTGGCTGCGCCTACCGCAGGTTTACACTTTAGCACCGAGATTCTAGAGCAGCTTCAGGCAAAAGGTGTGAGTATCGCCTACGTAACGCTGCACGTAGGCGCTGGTACGTTCCAGCCTGTGCGGGTAGATAACGTGGCAGACCATAAAATGCACAGCGAGTTATTTCATGTACCTCAAGAGACAGTGGCACTCATTGAAGCAACCAAAGCGAATGGCGGCATCGTCACTGCAATTGGCACCACCGCAATGCGCGCCTTGGAGAGCGCCGCAAGAAGTGGAAAATTAGCTGCAGGCGAAGGCGACACCGATATTTTCATTACACCAGGGTACCGCTTTAACGTGGTTGACCGCCTGCTGACCAACTTTCATCTACCTAAAAGCACCTTACTCATGCTAGTCTCTGCATTTGCAGGCACCGATAACATCAGGAAGGCTTATGCTCATGCTGTAGAGGGCGAGTATCGTTTCTTTAGTTATGGCGATGCCATGCTGATAGAGAAACTACAAGCAGCATAAAAAAACATAAGCATGTTTGCTTGAACTATATTGAACAAAAACCAGCATCACTTGGACTAACTGACACTTAACCGTTTGAAGAAATAGAGAAAAAATGCGCGCACTCACCCTACTCATTCCGATTGCCCTAATGACGCTAGCATCCACCGCTAATGCGGAGATCTTACCTGAGGCAGAAGTTGGCATTAAAATTCCGATGGTAAAAAAGCCAACCACGCGCCCATTTACCATAGCGCATATCCCGGGTTTTAAGCGCTATTACATTGCAGATGGCGGCTTAGCGCCTATGGGCAGTGAAACAGAGGCGCCTTATTCAAAATCACAGATCCATGCTTATGACGAAGATGGCAAGTATGTAAACTCTTCACGCCCAGGCTACGATAACCGCTCAATTTATTACAACAGCAACACGCACCAACTGGAAACCATTACCTACAACATCTCCAGTGATTTAGGCTTTGCGCCTAACTCGGGCATTTTCTCGATTCATTTAACCGAGGCTGGTGACCTGAAAGACTCATCTGATGAGATTTCACAATTCAACCCTGCGTTTGGTGATTCAGCCACCATCCCAAGCTACGATGCCGAGCATAAACGCTATTATGCAAAACAAGCGCATGGTAACAATGTCTTTATTGTGGACCCAAACAGCAGAGAAAAAACTGGGGTGATCACACTAGAGCTGGACAAAGCCGGTGCCGCACATGATGACGTGAGTGACTCATTTATTGCTTACACTGCTGTAAAAGGGGAAGAGTTTGCTTTGCTCGATGTAGACCATAAAACCGTATTAATGTTTGATATTACAGGTAAATTCGTAGGTAAATCCGCACTACCTAAAACACTCAAATTACGTGCTAACAACCACTACACCGGTTTGGGTTACGCCAACCAAATGTTATTTGTGTTCCATGAGCCAGAAGGTGAGTTTGGCACCTACTATGGCTTTAAAATACAAAAATAATAGGTAGTATTTGCAGCAAAGCCTAGCAAACACCCATTAAAAAACCGCCTGAAGGCGGTTTTTTAATTAATCACTGCTGGTTAATTAGTGGCAGTACCAGTTAAATATTTATAAGCGCTGTTAACTTAAATGTTTTTGGGTGTCACTGACCAGCGGTTAGGCGTGTAATCCCAGTTTTTACGCCAAGCACCAAGGATTAAATTTGGATACTCAGGCTTACCCAAACTACCATTGTAACGCCCCAAAGCTCGGTATAAATCCCCGCGTTCAATATCTACATAGTGCCTTAAAATTGTGCAGCCATAACGTAGGTTAGTACGCAGCAAAAACAAGTTGTGGTCGTTAGCACCTATGCTACGCACCCAAAATGGCATCACTTGCATAAAACCACGTGCACCGACCGAGGAAACTGCATATTTTTTAAAACCACTCTCCACTTGAATCAGGCCCAATACCATTTGCGGATCTAACCCCGCACGGCTGGCTTCATAATGCACTGTGCGCAAGAAGTCTTCTCGATACTGTTGGTCTGGCATGCGCTTTTGCAGACGTTGCGACATTTCACTCAACCAGGCTTGGCCTTCTTCTTTAGTAGCAAAGGTCAGCGTAGGGACAGCGCGGTCACTTACACTACGCTGCATCAGTGCTTTCACGCTATTAGAAAGCGGCTCCTCGATCTGCGAGCCAGCATAGCTCATGTGAGGCACTAGAGCACCTAACAACATCAGCAAGCTAATTCGTAGTTTCTTGAGCACGCAAACTCCCTAATGCAATCACTGCAACACCTTGATACTAAGCCAAATTCTGCACAAACTCAACCACTGACGCCAGCGCTACAGATTGCGCATCCGCCTGTGTTCTGGCTTTGTACTCTACATTACCTTCATTAAGACCACGCTCACCAATCACCAAGCGATGCGGAATACCCATCAAGTCGGCTTCGGCAAACATCACGCCTGGGCGTTCGCCTCTATCATCTAACAAGACATCAACACCAGCGGCTAGCAACTCATCATGCAGTTTGTTTGTAGCAGTTTTTACTGCCTCAGACTTATCATAACCAATTGCACAAATCACCACCTCAAACGGTGCCATGCTCTTAGGGAAGATAATGCCACGTTCATCGTTGCCTTGTTCAATTGCTGCACCCACGATGCGTGATACGCCAATCCCGTAACAGCCCATCTCCATTACTTGAGTTTGTCCATTTTCATCTAAGTAGGTTGCGCTCATGGCTTCTGAATATTTAGTACGCAGTTGGAAAATGTGACCAACCTCAATACCGCGACATAATGACAACACGCCTTTACCGTCAGGACTGGCATCACCTGCCACCACGTTACGGATATCTGCAACCAACACCGGCTCAGGCAGGTCACGACCAAAATTCACGCCGGCCAAGTGAAATTTAGGTTTATTCGCACCACAAACAAAATCGCTCATCAATTCCACCGTTTTATCAGCAATTACCGTGACATTAGCACCCACACCTACTGGGCCAATAAAGCCTGGTGGGCAATTAAGGTTAGCGCGGATTTCTTCTTCGGTGGCAAATCTAAAATCGGCCAATCCTGCCAGCTTACCTAGCTTCACTTCATTTAGGTGATGGTCACCACGTAACAATGCCAAGTAAAATTGATCGTTGCCGGCTTCATCTTTAGCAATCAAAGCAATCGCTTTCACTGTGCGCTCTATGCTGATTTCTAGTAGTTTCGCTACATCTTCGCATGCGGTTTGTTTTGGCGTATCTACCTCACGCATGGTTTCGGCAGCATCACCGCGACTCGTGCTGTGCGGAATCGCCTCGGCCAACTCCACATTGGCTGCAAAGTCTGATGTCTCGCAATAAGCTAAGCCATCTTCACCAGAGTCTGCCAATACGTGGAACTCGTGCGAACCATCACCACCAATTGCGCCAGTATCAGCTTTTACCGCACGGAATTTCAAACCTAAGCGGGTAAATACATTGCTGTACGCCTGATACATGGTGTCATAAGTTTGTTCTAACGATGCAAAATCAGTATGGAACGAGTATGCATCTTTCATCATAAACTCACGCGCGCGCATCACGCCGAAACGCGGGCGAATCTCGTCACGAAACTTAGTCTGTATCTGATAAAAATTGAGTGGCAACTGCTTATAGCTGCGGATCTCTTTACGCGCAATATCGGTAATCACCTCTTCATGCGTAGGACCAAAACAGAACTCGCGTTCGTGTCTATCTTGAATTTTTAGCATTTGTGGGCCAAACACCGCCCAGCGGCCTGTTTCTTCCCACAGCTCTTTAGGCTGCACTGCCGGCATTAATAGCTCTAACGCACCCGCGTTGTTCATTTCCTCACGCACCACGCGCTCCACCTTACGTAGCACGCGTAGGCCTAGTGGCATCCAGCTATACAGCCCTGAGCCTAGACGTTTAATCAGGCCGGCACGCACCATTAATATATGGCTTTGCAGTTCAGCTTCGTTAGGGGCTTCTTTTTGAGTATTAAAGAAAAATTGAGAGGCGCGCATAGTAATTAAGATCAGTGCTAAATAAAAATGCGAATTTTACAGATAATCAGTGTGTTAGTCAGTAATACTTATTACACTACACTCGCGAGCTTGCATTATTTAACGTCAGAGCGACTCTTTAGGATGGGACTATCGGCTGGAAAGTAGCCAGATTTCCACGATGCAAACGGCACGATGGTGGCTGGATAGCCGTTATCGTAAAACCAGCTATCCACGGCATAGCGTTCGCCGGTGGCAAGCTCATGAATCATAGCGGTGCTATGCGGCCAGCCGAAAAGAAAATAACTGCGCGTACGCATATCTTCAACTACGTGCAATTTAATTAAGCCATGTTGGTACATTAAGCGCATATACGTCGTGCTATTAATGGCTTCATCGTTGCAATCCAGCTGTCCGGGGTAACGAGAGTTATCAAACGTGCCTGCACGATCAGTACTGGTGCCTGTTTTGGCGCCCACTATTTTTTCCAAAGCGCCAATCGCCTCTGCAATATGCTTGCGTTCTAATACTGCGTCTTTGGTTAGGCTAGCATCCTCAAATATATCGGCAATCACTTTCCATTCATCACCGGTCACAGCAACCTGCTTAATCTCTGCACAGCCACCGCCGGTGCAGATTTCAAAAGCTTCCAATTTTGGCGTTTGTTTATAAATACGGGTAATGTCGGCAATAGATGCCTGTGTGCTGAACGGTATCAGTAAACTTACCCCCAACAGTAATTTATAAAATAACCGGGACGTCGGGTAGCTCATTTTGATTCTTACCGTGGGCTGGATAATATTGGATCAGATGTTCACTGATTTTTGCGATGCCTTCAATCACGCCGGCCTCAAATTTCCCCTGCTTGAACATCTGCTCCATATGGCGGCTAATCTGTTCCCAGCCTTGGCTCCCCACATGCCGATGTATGCCGCGGTCCGCCAAAATCTCGAAATCATGATCCGCCAACAGCAGGTAAATCAACACACCGTTATTTTGTTCTGTATCCCATACCTTTAATGACGAGAAGATTTCCAGCGCTCTATGTTTAGCCGTTTTCTTGGCGAGCAGCGCGGATAATGGCAACCTGGCCTCTACCGCAAAACGAATCTCACCTAAATGCTGCAACTCACTGGCGGCGATTGCCGCCTCAATACGTTGTATCGCACCATAACAAAAATGCTGCTTTACCGCACTTGGTAAAGTACAAAAATGCCTGCATAAGCGTCGTATCAGTTTAGCTGTCATTACCAATCTCCTGATGCACCGCCGCCGCCAAAACCGCCACCACCACCGCCACTCCAGCTATCGGAGTGTCCACCGCTGCCGCCGCCTAGCTGCCCCAGCCCAGATGGGCCAATCAGGGTGAGAATAAAGGCAACAATGCCCAATAGCAGCGCAATTAATAAAGCGATGCCAAAAAACCAAGCCAGCACGGCGACAATGCCACCATTTAACACACCACCGAAGAAGTCGCCAAATACCGCGCGTAATATGCTGCCGAGAATCAAGCCACCCACCAGCAACAAAGGTAGCAGATCACTAAAACCGCTCTGGTTATTTTGCTTCACTGGGGCAGGCAACTGCTCGCCCGCTATCAAACCTATCAGTGCATCAACTGCTTTGGTGATACCTCCATAGAAATCACCTTGTTTAAAACTTGGCCCCATGATTTCTGTAATCACGCGTTTGGCAATTAAATCAGGGATTGCACCCTCCAAGCCATAGCCAACTTCTATGCGCATTTTGCGGTCGTCTTTTGCCACCAACAGCAACACACCATCATCCTCTTTCTCACGCCCTAGCTTCCAAGCCTCTACCACGCGGATGCTGTATTGCTCGATCACTTCAGGCTGAGTTGTGGCGACAATCAATACTGCAACCTGACTGCCTTTTTCCCGCTCAAATGCAGCAATTTTTTGCTCAAGTGCAGATTGCTGCTCAGGGCTGAGAGTTTGAGTTAAATCGGTAACACGGTGTTGCAAAACTGGAATAGGCGCAAGCTCGGCATGCACATTCAACGATGCAAACAGCATCATACAAAGTGCAAACAAGCTTGCTCTAAAAAAAGAAGACACGCTAATCTCGCCAGTATTTAGGCTAGTTATTTACTTTCAAAATTAACCGTAGGTGCAACAGAAATTGCTTTTTCGTTTTCTACAGTAAATGATGGCTTAGCTTTGTACCCTAGCATCATGGCAGTTAGGTTATTAGGAAAGCTACGCACGGCAACATTGTAGTTCTTAATGGTCTCGATATAGCGATTACGTGCAACTGTAATGCGGTTTTCGGTACCTTCTAACTGCGCCTGTAAGTCTCTAAAGCCTTGGTCTGCCTTTAAATTTGGGTAGTTTTCAGATACTGCCAGCAAACGTGACAGTGCAGAGGTTAACTGCCCTTGTGCGGCCTGAAACTTCGCAAAAGCTTCAGGGTCGTTTAGTAGCTCAGGCGTCACTTGCATACTACCGACTTTTGATCGCGCATCAGCAACTTGCGTCAGCACTTCTTTTTCATGCGAAGCGTAGCCTTTTACTACATTCACCAAATTAGGGACTAAGTCCGCCCTGCGTTGATATTGATTCAGCACCTCAGACCAGCTCGCCTTCGACTCTTCATCTAGCGATTGGAAAGTATTGTAGCCACAGCCAGTTAAGCTTAATACAAACAACACGGCTAAAAATCTCAAAACTAAATGTTTCATTTTGATTCCTCTAAAATTGATTAATTACTGACTTCAATATTACCGGTCTTAATATAGTGCTGAATCTTTTAATTACAAGTCTTGTGTTAGTCACAACCCTTGCAACATACGTTTTGCCGTGCATAAATCAACCCATGCTTTTGCCTTATAAACGGTATTTTTAAGCAAAAATGCAGGATGGTAAGTCACCACCACGGGTAAACTCTGATAATAAACTGGGGTGGCTGACTGGGCGCTACGCCAATCGTCTATGGTTTGCAATTGCCCCATCAAACTGTGGGCGGCCACCTCTCCCATCACCACTACGACCTTAACGCCATGTTCAGCGAGCATCGCTGTAGTTGCTTCTGCAATATCAATACTGCAGTTTATGTTAATCGCTTTGAGCATATTGCTCAATAGCGTTTCCACATCCTGCGCATCGCCAGAGTTACTATCCAACGCAAACGCCATGCTAGCATTATCGCTAATCAGTAAACGGAAAGGGGGTGTAGCAGTCGCGGTGACTTCTACATCCGTGTTATCCAGTGGCGCCGGCTCAATCACTGAACTGGGTAAGGGTGGTGCCTTTTCAATCACGCTGGTATCGACTGGCGTTAGCGCAGGCATTTGCGGCACGTTCGGCAGTGGTGCTTTTAATTGCCACACAGGTAGCAACTCTAGCTCTCGCAGCACATCCTCACGCGTCATCAAACTCATATCGCCAATCCCATTAAAATTGCGTCTTCACGTCCATGATGCGCTGGGTAATACCCACGGCGAACCGCCATTTCATTAAACCCGATGTTCTCATATAAAGCAATGGCAGAAATATTACTGGCTCTTACTTCAAGAAACATATTGGCAGCATTTAATGTTTGCGCAATGCTAATCATGTGCTCCAACAACAGGCGCCCCAAGCCCTGCTTCTGGTAGGCTTTACTGATACTTAAATTTAACAAGTGCGCCTCATCCAGCACCATCATCATCAACGCATAACCGATGATTTCTTCATTATGCATCAGCACCCATGCGTTATGGGCAGACTTCAGCGAGTCTGCAAAATTTCCGCGCGTCCAGGGGTGTGAGTAAATGTGCGGCTCAATCTCCATGATTGCGTCTAAATCGGCAGCCGTCATGGGGCGGAATTGATATTGTGGCTTTGGTACTGCACTCATAAGCGCATACCCTGCTCACGCTCAGCAGTTTTAAGCGCCACCCGATTACGTATATAAATTGGCATAGCATGTTCTGCTGTTTTAGCTTCACCTGCTTCAAATATCGGTTGCGCTAAGGTAATCACTGCACTTGCCATAGGCAGTAAAGCTGGCTGCGTAGATTGTACCTGCCCATGATACGCCGCGGCCAACATCTCACCATAAGTTTGCCAGCCACTGCCCACACCCACCCAATCAGCGCCATCAACTGCTGGCACAGCATCCGGCTTATATAAATCAGGTGCAATCACTGCCTGCCAACCGACAGCGTCTTTTACATACGCCGCGTGATAAATCTCGCCCATGCGTGCGTCCAAACAAGCAATCACCTTAGATGCACCGCTGGCCTCTGCCAACGCCATCAAAGTACACACCCCGACCACAGGCAGATTCGCCCCAAAGCCTAGGCCTTGCGCTACACCAGCCGCAATACGCACCCCCGTAAAGGAGCCCGGACCAGCGCCAAACGCTAAGCCGGTTAAGTCCTGCAACTGCAACTCGGCTTGATTCAACAAATGCTGAATCTGCGGCAAAATAATTTGCGAATGGGTTTGTCCGGCCAGCACGTCATAATTAAATACCGTGTTATCACGCATAATGGCGAGTGATAAATACTCGGTTGAAGTATCAAAAGCTAATAGATTCATTGGTTAAATTTTCAGACTACATTTTCTAAATTACACTAGAGTAAGGCGCCTCCTGCGTGGTTTTGACAGCAAGCTTAGTGACTATTTCAATCCCTCACAACCAGTTAAGGCCGCAATAAAATGATGAGGCAAACAGACGGAGATTTAGTCCCCCGCTATTTTGCCACGCAATTGCTTTAAATGCCCGCGTTGTGATTTAGTTTCTAATCGGCGCAGCTTAGCGCCATAAGTAGGCCGCGTGGCATAACGGGTTGGTTTGACTTGATTTGCCGCGTTGATAATCTCATGCAGGCGTTGGATGGCGTCTTTTTTATTCGCCTCTTGCGTACGATACTGCTGTGCCTTGATAACCAACACCCCGTCATCATTGATACGGTTATCTTTAAGGTGGAGCAAACGCTCTTTCAGCCAATCACTCAGACTTGAGGCCTGAATATCAAACCGCAAATGGATCGCACTGGAGACCTTGTTTACATTTTGACCACCAGCCCCCTGGGCTCGGATGGCAGTCAGCTCGTACTCACTTTCCGGAATCTGAATGATATGCATCGCAATAAGTTTGGGGATTTAGTTAAAAAGACAACTATAGCGCCAATTACTTTATCAAATGAGCAAAATTAGAAAAGCTGACCATAACGTCAGCTTCTTTTAAATTATTGACCGTACAAATTGCAGCAATATGCCCATGCTGCATGCCTGACAATGGCGCACTTACTCAACCCATGCACCTAATCAAATGGGATCCAAGCTAAATTTGTGGCTTATGGTTAGCTGCTGTGCTCATTTTCACATTTTTTGGTACGACTGCTTCTTTTACTGCGGCCTCTTTTACTTTGGCGACCGCTGGTTTAACCACAGGCTGGCTACGCATATGGGCAGCAACACCGGCACCTGCCTCTAACGTACAGCCGCCACCCATCACTGTTTTATTGCAATCACCTGCAAAGCTAAGTGTTGAAGCAGAAAAAAGTACGGTTGCAGAAAGCGCTGATAAAAAACGAATCATGATGAATTCCAAAAGTTTAAAACGTATGCGAAATTTTTAGCGTGATATGGTCAATGCCGCTAAAACATAAAGGACGCGCATTCTAAACTAATTAGGAAATCAAAAACACGGCATTTACACCGTCAACATCATTTTTGCGTAGCTAAGCACTGAGAAACACCCGCCTGCAATCTTTGTGCATAATACTAATGGTCAGCAAAGAACGCCTGCACATCGCTCAGCACACGCGTGCGCTTGAACGGTGGCAAACTTTGCCAAATGCGCTTGCCGTAAGCTTTGGTGATCAAGCGCGGATCACAAATCATCAACACGCCGCGGTCATTTTCATCACGAATCAAGCGTCCAGCGCCTTGCTTTAAGGTAATCACCGAATACGGGAGCTGGTACTCCATAAATGCATTTTTACCCTCTGCATTCAGCTTATCCACACGTGCAGACAACACCGGGTCATCGGGTGGTGCAAATGGCAATTTATCAATAATCACCACACTTAACGCCTCGCCGCGCACATCTACACCTTCCCAAAAGCTCTGACTCCCCACCAGTACCGCATTGCCCAGTTTGCGAAAACGCTCCAGCAGCTCGGTACGTGAGGTGTCACCTTGCAACAACAGCGGGCATTCAATGCCGTTTTCTGCAAAAGCATCTTTAAGCAGAGCATGTATTTCGCGCATCGCGCGCAAGCTGGTCGACAGCACAAAGGCGCGCCCGCCGCTCGCCTGCAGCACCGGCAACGCGGCTGCAACCACACAAGCCGTATAAGAAGGATGGTTCGGATCTGGCATTTCAGGTGGCACATAAAACAAGGCCTGCTCCTGATAGTTAAACGGACTTTGCCACGAGGCTGTAACCGCAGCCTGCAGACCCATTTGCGCCAAATAGTGGCTAAAGTCATTTTTAACTGCCAAAGTAGCTGAAGTGAATATCCATGCGCGTGGCTGTGCATTTAACTGCTTACCAAAGCCCTCGGCAACGCTGAGCGGAGTGGCATGCAACTGCACTGACTGCGTAAACACCTCCACCCAGCGCACTAAATTGTTGTTTTCAGCAGCATGCCAGCGGCTGAGCAAATCATGCAACGCCATACTGCGCTGCCAGCATTTTTCTAGCAGCGGATCGCGCGCGGCTTGCGTTTCCAGCACCTTAGCTAAGGCCTGCAACTGCGCCTGCATGTGCTCAAATGTAGCGTCGAAGTTTTTCAATGCCAGCGCTTTTTGCACTGACATACGTGAGCCCTCATAGGAAAAAATCAACCTAAAATCTTTACAAGCTTTTTCCAGTACGGGAATCACCTCACCTAGCTGCACACAGTCTTTAGCTAAGCTTAAATGTGCAGCGGTACAATCGCGCGCCAACTCCATTAATTGGCTGGTGGATACATCCTCGCCAAAAAACAAACCTGCCACTTCCGGCAATTGGTGCGCTTCGTCAAATATCACGGTGTTCGCACTAGGCAATAGTTCGGCTACACCCTCATCACGCAACATGACATCAGCAAAAAATAAATGGTGATTCACGACGACAACGTCTGCAGCCAGCGCCTGTTTACGCGCCTCCATCACAAAACACTCTTTGTAAAAGTTGCAATCCCCGCCTAGGCAGTTATCACGGGTTGAGGTGACATTAGTCCATATCGTGGCATTTTCAGGGACAGTGTTCAGCTCACCTTTGTCACCGGTTTTACTGTTCTCTGCAAAAGCTTTGATGACATGCACATACTTGGCATCATCTTTCGCCAAAAAGCGCCCTTCGTTAGCTGCGCGCTCTAAATGGTAATGACAAACATAATTGGAGCGGCCTTTCAGCATGGCGACCGTCACGGGCACTTTCAGTGCATCACGCACGTTGGGCAGGTCGCGGCTAAATAACTGGTCTTGTAGATTTTTGGTACCGGTAGAAATAATGACTTTACCGCCAGTCAGTAATGCAGGCACTAAATAGGCAAATGTCTTGCCCGTGCCCGTACCAGCTTCTGCAACTAATTGGGTATTATGCTCAATCGCATCGGCGATCGCCAACGCCATTTCCAATTGCTGGGTGCGCTCGTGGTAGCCAGCAATGTGAGAAGCTAAAATGCCATCTTTTTCAAAAACTTGGCGGATATTGTATTCACTCATAGAACGGTAATTATCCCATGAGTTAACACGCTCATGTTTGTTTTAACCTGAGTTATCGTCACATTTGGTACTTTTGGGTAAGTTGAATATAATGAGTCCGTGGCAAAATTCACTTACTACAATTATTTAGTGTGTTTAGTGCTTGCACTCACCAGTGCCTCCTGCGCAGCTACCCCCAACGGGCTGACCAGCACAAACACCCTTACAGAGAAATCTACGCCCGCCGAGCCTGTAGAGGCTCATCACGCTTGGCCGGAGCGTGCGCGTGAAGTATTAGTGAGCGCGCTCAGCCTCACCGGCATTACATACAAATATGGCGGCACCTCACCAGAAACCGGCTTTGATTGCAGTGGTTTTGTGCGCTATGTATACCAGCAAGCCACTAATTTAAGCCTGCCACATGGCGCAAAAGCCATCAGCCAGCTTGGAAAATCCGTGTCTAAAAGTGATTTGCAGCCAGGGGACTTGGTGTTTTTCAACACGCTTAAATCGACCTTCTCACATGTAGGTATTTATGTAGGGAACAACCGTTTTATTCACTCACCAAGCAGTGGTGGCGGTGTGCGGGTAGATGATATGCAAACTAGCTATTGGAGCAAACGCTTTAATGGCGCCCAGCGCATAGAACCTGAGCAAGACAAAAACTAAACCTAGCTCAAACGCAAACAAACACTTCCAACCATAGGCTTCGTCGTTTTTTAAACTGACAATCTGCTTAACCCGTCATCTAAATTTCTGTTTTACTCTCTTAACGTCTGCTTTAATTCACACACCTGAATTAACTGGCGAGCAAGTGCCGCCAGTTAATATCAAACGTAACGCTTAGCTTAAGCGTGAAACTTAGCTAAATCACCAGGTTTACGTAGCATTTTATCTACTTCACCTAAATGCAGTTCTTCTTGGTAAATCATTTCTCTGGCGTACTCTTCCAACATTACCGAGTCGCCTTCTACTAGTTTTAACAATGCTTTATAGGCATTCAAAGCTGCAGTTTCGTGCGCTAAAGACTCGCGTAAAATATCACCAATGTCGTGATTATGAGTTTCTAACAATGGGCCGATCGACAATGACGGGTGCCCACCTAAATGCGTAATAATTTCGCCTGCTTTGTTTGCATGATCTAAAGACTCTGTCGCTTGACTACGCAGCCAAGACACAATAGGAATACGGTTGTAACCAAACACCATCAACGAATAGTGGGTGTATCTTACAACCCCGGCTAATTCAAACTCTAAAATCGTGTTGAGCGCGTCCACAATTGGACTGTTATCGTGATGATCTGCCATTTTGTAATCCTTTCTTATCAAAAAATATATCGCCCGACTCTGGATCGGTAACGTTTAATACTGACGCATGCGATAGACGACTAGTTCTCAGTAGTCGTTTTATCACTATGCCCCAAATGGCGGTCTGGGTCTACTTTATCACGCACCAACTGCTTAATCTCTTTTGCCTCGGGGAACCTACCAGCCTCTTTTCTGGAGAAAATCAGCTCATCATTTAAGCGCACCTCAAAAATGCCGCCAGTACCTGGCCTTAATGCAACACTGTATAAATCTTGCTCAAACGTTGTTAATAGCTCTTGCGCAAGCCATGCCGCACGCAATAGCCAACGGCACTGCGTGCAATAGGTGATTTCAACAATATATCTACTCAATTTGTATGTCCCGACTGATATAGTTTAATATGCGTAGAACGCAATATAATGATTAAACGCTGAAACTAAAAAATATTTGGCAACTCATAGTTATCGCTAGGCTGTTATTTAGCCCGTTAAATCTAGCGCGATGTATGCGCAATGTATTAATGCAAGAAACCCTAATCTGGCTTTATTTGAACCATATAAAGCGAGTTGAGATATTAAAGCATAAATCAGTTACTGTTACTTTTGTTAGGACACCTTACATTCATGCAAGTAAATAATAAACATCACCGGCTTACAAAAATTGGGCTAGTTGGCTCAGGTTTGATACTTGGCCTCATGCTGAGCCTAACCTATTCTGCCGTTGCAGAAAAAATGGTTAAACCGCAGCTGCCGCTAGATGACCTGCGTGCTTTTGCTGAAGTGTTTGGCAAAATCAAGACCGACTACGTAGAGCCGGTTGAAGACAAAAAACTCATTTCAGAAGCCATCAGTGGCATGCTCACTGGCTTGGACCCTCACTCCACCTACATGGACCCAGATGCATTTAAAGACATGCAAGTTGCCACACAAGGTGAGTTCGGCGGTTTGGGCATAGAGGTTGGCATGGAAGATGGCTTAGTGAAAGTTATCTCACCGATTGAAGATTCTCCAGCTTATACCGCCGGCCTAAAAAGCGGCGACTTAATCGTTAAGCTTGATGACACTCCAGTTAAAGGTTTGACACTGAATGATGCGGTTAAACGCATGCGTGGTAAGCCAGATACTAAAATCGTACTTACGGTGATCCGTAAAACTGAAACTAAACCTCTCAAGTTCACGCTGACCCGCGCAATCATTAAGAGCAAGAGTGTTAAATACAAATTAACCGAGCCAGGTTATGCCTACGTACGTGTAACGCAGTTCCAAGAACGTACTGGTGAAGATTTAGCCAAAGCCATTAAAACCATGCACACTGAGAACAAAGGTGCATTTAAGGGCTTAGTGTTAGACCTGCGTAACGATCCGGGCGGTTTGCTAAACGGTGCAGTTGGCGTCTCTGCTGCTTTCTTGCCTAAAGGTGAGTTAGTGGTTTACACAGAAGGCCGTGCACCTGACTCTAAAATGCAGCTCACCGCCACACCAGAAAACTATGTGCGTGGTGGCGCAGCAAATGACTACATCCGTGATTTGCCAGCCGATATCAAAACAGTACCGATGGTAGTATTGATTAACAGCGGCTCTGCCTCTGCGTCTGAAATTGTAGCGGGCGCCCTGCAAGACCATAAACGCGCGGCAGTATTGGGTACGCAAAGTTTTGGTAAAGGCTCAGTGCAAACCATTATGCCGATGAATAACGGTGCGGCAATTAAGCTAACCACTGCACGTTACTTTACGCCTAAAGGTCGCTCCATTCAGGCTAAAGGCATTGTGCCTGATTACTTGGTAGAAGATGGCACAGACCAATCTGGCGCAATTCATGAAGCGGATTTATCTCGTCACTTGTCTAATCCGAAAGATGCTGAGGCAAATAAACCTGCAGATAGCGCTACTCGCAATGATGCCGCCAAAGCAAAATTGAATGAGAAGAAATATGCAGAACCTAGCGCACCGATTGAGCCTGCAAGTAAAGATGATATTCAATTTACGCAAGCCATGAACCTGCTAAAAGGTCTGCCGGTTGTTCAGTCCACACCTACGGTAAAAGCAGAAACACCAAAAACTGAATAAGACATTGCCGCAACAAATTAAACCGCCTTGATAATTAAGGCGGTTTTTTTATGCCTGCCGCCATGACTTAACGTTGTTTAAGAAATGTTGAGATTGAAAACGATTATAATGTGACCATGACGTTATCACTTAAAGAACTCACTGCTGAAGCTGACCGCTGCGTTGCATGCGGCCTGTGCTTGCCGCACTGCCCCACCTATAGAAAGACGGGCTCAGAGGCAGACTCTCCACGTGGACGCATTCAGCTTATCCGTGCGGTGTCGCAAGATATTCTGCCTAACAGCGCACGCTTTAAAGAGCATATTGATCTATGTTTAAGCTGCCGCAGCTGCGAATCGGCATGCCCAAACAGTGTGAGCTATGGCGCGTTGGTAGATACAACACGTGCGCTTTATATCAAGAAAGAAAGCCTTTGGTTAACTGTGGCAAAACCATTCATCCGTCACCGTGCATTAAGCTATATATGCACATGGCCACTTTGGTTACTATCTAAAGCCAAACTACTGGGTGCGTTAAAGCGTATCGTACCAGCCGCAAAACTTTTGCCAGCCATCTCCAAACCCATTGCATGGAAAGCTTTGTACCAGGCAACTAAACCTAGACGCGGTGCCGTGAGTTTATTTTTAGGATGCGCGACTAATGCCTTTGACAACCAGACATTAAGCGCCAGCATTTACGTACTAAACGCACTGGGCTACGATGTGCATGTCCCTACTGCACAAACTTGCTGCGGCAGCATTGCACGCCAGGCAGGTGACGCGGTAGAAGCCGATGCCTTGCTTGCCAAAAATGGTGCGAGCTTTGACCGCACTATGCCCATACTCTCCACGGCAAGCGGTTGTGGCGCCGGCCTGCAAGATTACCTCACCACACATCAAGTACAGGATATCAGTACCTTTTTAATCAATTGCGACTGGTCTGTAGCCGAGATTACACCGCTTCAACAGCGTATTTTCGTACAGGACCCTTGCTCACTGCGCAATGGACTGAAAGCGCAAAAAGCGGTATATGACTTACTAAAAAAAATCCCGACTGCCGATATACAAGCACTGCCGGGTAACGGTCAATGCTGTGGCGGTGCTGGCGCTTATTCCATTACACAGCCTGAAATGGCAAACACGCTACGCGATGATAAACTGGCCGCTATGCAGTCCAATCAGGTATCAATACTGGCCACCTCCAATATTGGCTGTAGTTTGCATATCGCCAAGGGATTAGAGAACGCAGGCATGGATATTGATGTGCTGCATCCTGTGCAAATCATTGCGAAGCAAATGGGGTTTAGGGCATAAGCCAGCAATATTGCGCATACCCCATACTAGCAGCATAGCCTTGCATTGGCGCTCAAAACAAACAACGTAACACTAGCTTAGCCAAGATAATTAAGCGTAGAATAACTTTCATGAACAGATTACTCACTACAGACAAATTAATTTGTGCGTTTGACACTGGGTTGCGTACCCTGTTTGCAAAACCACACAGCGAGCGTGAACATCCGGATGCGGCCATTGACGAATCGCCAATGGATAACCAAGAGAAAAAACATGTAAGTGCGCTCATGCGTGTCAATCATACCGGTGAGGTCTGTGCACAGGCGCTCTACAGCGGCCAGGCACTTACTGCACAGAGCGCGGCCACCAGCATCAGCATGCAACAAGCAGCACGAGAAGAAACCGAACATCTGGCGTGGTGTGAAGCCCGTATTGCAGCATTAGGCGGGCACACCAGCGTACTTAACCCATTGTTCTATGCTGGGTCATTTGCGATTGGCGCAGTCGCCGGTGCCTTAGGCGACAAGTGGAGCCTAGGCTTTTTGGAAGAAACCGAAAAACAGGTGGGTGCACACTTAGCCAGCCATCTTCATCAGTTACCAGCTACGGATGAAAAATCGCGCCGTATTATTGAACAAATGCAAATAGATGAAGCCAAACACGCAAATGATGCAAAACAACAAGGTGCAGCCGAACTGCCGGCGCAGATTAAGTTCTGCATGACAAAAATGTCGCAACTCATGACTAGCACGACCTATCATATCTAATTACTTTTTAAGGCAATACCATGCAAAAATTTAGTGACATACTACAAACTCTCGATGACGCTTCCAATGTCGAACGTATCGAGCTTTACAATAAAGACGGCAGCTCAGCGGGCGTGATTGAAAACAAACCGGGCAGCCAAGGCTCAATCAAGGTTTACAGCCATTTAGCGCGTATGTATGGAGAGATCTCTTTAGATGCAGCGGTTGAGGGCTTAAGCTTATACGCAGAGCATACTGAAGATGCTGAAAACTGCCCTGGCAAACATCCGAACGTAGATAGATTACTAAACATTCTGGAAGATGAACAACCGCTCACAGTGAAAGTGATTGAAGCATAAGCGGATATCCGTTTATTAAGATAGCCGGCGAACCAACTCGCCCGATGCATTTGTGATTGAGTGCTCAAAAAAAGATAAAAAAAGGGGATGAACATATCATCCCCTTTTTTATTGTAGTGATTTTAGGCAGTACTTAACTTCAACTCAGCACAAACCAAACAACCACGCAATCTTAGGCCTGTGCAGTCAATGGTTTTATTTCAAAGTCATGTGTAATTTCTACACTTTTACTCAACATAATAGAAGCTGAGCAATATTTTTCGGCAGATAATTTAACCGCACGCTCCACCTGTACCGGGTTTAAATTGTCACCGGTAATCACAAAATGCACATGAATCTTGGTAAATACTTTTGGAATCTCATCAGCACGCACCGCGTCAATCTCGGCAACACAATCAAAAATTGGCTGACGTGCTTTTTTCAAAATAGCCACTACATCAAACGAAGTGCAAGCGCCCATACCGATTAACAGCATCTCCATCGGGCGCATGCCAATATTACGGCCACCGTTTTCGGGCGCACCATCTAGCACAACTGCATGACCAGTCTCTGACTCGCCGACAAAACTTACACCGTCAATCCACTTTATACTAACTTTCATGTTTCATCTCTCGTACCGTTAGGTCTAATCAATAACCAGTTTAAACAGGCTGATAGCGCTCAAGATAAACGCTATCAGATGTCAGCCATGGTCAATAAACTGCTGATGAATTATTTAACGCCCAATAATTCCACATCAAAAATCAAGTCAGCATTCGGTGGGATCGCGCCACCTGCACCACGTGCGCCATAACCCATTTCTGACGGGATAATCAAGGTACGTTTACCGCCAATTTTCATGCCGGCAAAACCCTCATCCCAACCTTGAATCACTTGGCCAGCGCCCAAGAAGAACACGAAAGGTTGCTTGCGGTCTAGGCTGCTATCGAACTTTTTGCCTTTACCATCTTTAGCAGATGGATCATACAGCCAGCCAGTGTAATGTACAGTGACATTAAAACCAGGCTCTGCTTCGCGCCCTTCACCCACTAAGGTATCAATCTTTTGTAACTCTTTAACTTGTTCTGACATCGCTGTTACTTCCTTTACTGTTGACTTATCTGATGTTGACTTATCTGATGTTGATTTATTTGACTCGGCTTGACATGCACCTAAGCTTAACAAGCAAACGATTGCGAGTAATGATCCTAATAATTTCATTGTGTGTCCTGTAGCGTTGTATCTAAATGAAGGGGTTTAATCCGTAATCATACTTTAAAATCAGTGTTACCGTTAACTCAAGGCAGGTGATATACCCACTCCACTAACGCATCCTGCGCATCTCTACTACCCCCCGCATTCGGGTGGTTCACCAACATCACCATCGCGTAGCGATGCCCGCTTGCACTCAACACGTAGCCGGCAATACTACTTACCCCATTGATAGAGCCAGTTTTAAGATGTGCCCGGCCGTTCGCAGCACTGTCTTGCAATCTATGTTTCACCGTACCATCTAACGACAATATCGGCATAGATGCCATGTATTCTGGCATCACCGGGCTTGAGTAAGCACGCACTAACATTCTGCCCAAGTGCTCAGCACTAATCCGTTCCACACGCGACAATCCCGAGCCGTTCTCAATCACCAGTTCTTTAAAATTAAACCCACTCGCGGCCAGCCAGTCGTTGATCGCCGCCGCGCCTTTTTGCATGGTCGCTGGTGCACCCATTTTTTCTGCGCCTAGTGTCAGCAGCAACTGCCGCGCCATCAGGTTATTACTCCATTTATTAATTTCGCGCACGTTACTGCCTAAAGGCTCAGAGACCTGTTCAAGTAACTTTTTGGCAGTATTCGGCACGGGCTGTAGCTGCAACTTGCCATCAAACGTACCGCCCAACTCACGCCATAATTTTTTAAACGTAAAATAGGCATATTGCGTATCGTCAAACAAACTTAGCTCTAAGTAGCGTTCGCCGCAATCAGCGGCATAAGCCCCCTTAAAGCTCACCACAGCTTTTGCCGCCTTCGTCTGAATGTCGTAACTCATTCTGCCGCGCCAGTTACCGCAATCACCTTCAACCAGCTTCATGTTATTGACTACGATTACCTCAGGTAATTCAAATTCCTGATTCAAGCTGATTACATCATCGTTGGCAAAAAAGCGGAAGCTGGTACTACGGCCATTGACTGAAAAGGCGCTAGGTTTTGCATTGTAAGCACGCCATTTTTCATCATCAAAACTAATGCCATTATCAATATCATCGGCAAAATAACTTTTATCAATCAGCAAGTCACCCTTGATTTTTTTAACACCGGCCTGTTTTAAGCTCATCAGTAAGCGCCAAAAATCCTGCACTTTAAAACTAGGGTCGCCATAGCCTTTAATGATTAAATTACCATGCAATACACCGTCTTTAATTTGGCCATCATGGTAGAGCTCGGTTTTCCAGCGGTAAGCCGGTGTGAGCATATCTAATGCGGCGTTGGTCGTCACCATTTTCATCACAGACGCAGGGTTCATGCCTTTATCTGCGTTATGGCTTAGGGTTGGCGCCTGATTATCCACCGCCTGCACATAGACAGACACACCATTTAGCGGCACATCGGCTTGCATCAGCTCCGTTGCCACGGTTTTGGGTAACTCAGCCTGCACTTGTGCACAGAGCAACATCAGGCTAACCAACAATGCGAGTTTTTTCATAGAATCTGCTTAATGACCTGATGCGTGTTCTGCACCATCAATGCAATTTCATCTGCATTAATGGTATACGGCGGCATGTAGTACACCGTGTTGCCAATCGGGCGCAATAATAAACCATGCTGCATGGCCAATTGGTAGCATTGCTTTGCAAACTGATGGTTACCTGTGACCACATCAAACGCAAAGATCATGCCCTGATGGCGTATATGTTGAATCGGCAGGTCAGTGAGCACTTGCATCTCCTGCACAATCAATGCAGACTGTGCCAAGTTTTTTTGCACCACATGGTCTGATTTAAAAATTGCCAAGGTAGCTAATGCGGCACTGCATGCTAATGGATTACCCGTATAACTATGGCTATGTAAAAAACCGCGCGCAGTGCTCTGGTCATAAAAGGCTTGGTAAATATTATCGGTTGTGAGCACTGCAGACAGTGGCAAATAACCGCCAGTAATCCCTTTAGACAAGCAGACAAAATCTGCAATATCACTGACTTTACATCCCTCACTTGCTGCTTGCTCTGTGGCAAACATGGAGCCAGTGCGACCAAAGCCCACCGCAATTTCGTCGGCAATCAAATGTACTTGATACTTGCTGCAAATTTCACGCGCCTTTGCCAGATAAACCGGGTGATACATCGCCATGCCTGCGGCACACTGCACCAGCGGCTCTATAATAAAAGCGGCTAGCTCAGTATGATGTTGCGCGACGAACTGCTCCAATTGCAGAGCGCAGCGTAAGGCATAGTCTGCCGCACTTTCACCCGCCTCTGCCAACCTGAAGTCTGGGCTAGGCATTTGTGCAGACTGCATTAAGAGCGGTGCATAGGTATCTTTAAAAATGGCTACATCCGTCACGGCCAGCGCGCCTAAGGTCTCGCCGTGGTAGCTATTCTGCAAGCTAATAAATTTGGTTTTATTGGGCAAGCCGACATTACGCCAATAATGAAAGCTCATTTTGAGCGCAATCTCGGTGGCACTGGCACCGTCACTGGCGTAAAACGCATGACCAAGGCCAGTAAGCGTTGCGAGTTGCTCAGACAACGCTATCACTGGCTCATGGGTAAAGCCAGCCAGCATCACATGTTCTAAAGTATCTAACTGCTGCTTAATGGCATCTTTAATACGTGGGTTATTATGCCCAAACAAGTTCACCCACCAGGAACTGACGGTGTCTAAATATTTTTTACCATCTGCATCATATAGCCAGACCCCTTCCCCACGTTGTATCGGCGTTAAGGGAAAAGACTCATGCTGCTTCATCTGCGTGCATGGGTGCCACACCGATTGCATGCTGCGTTTTAATAGTTCTTGATTACTCATGGGTGAATTGTACGATAATTGTGTGAGGTTTTTCATCTGAACAAAAATCAAATGTCGTCATAAGCTGTTGTTTAGTCTAAAATTCAACCTTGAACACATATCACCTAAGCAAATAAGTCCCATGCAAAAAACTCGCCGCCATTTAGAACTGCTCGCTCCTGCAAAAAATGCTGATTTCGGCATTGAGGCCATTAATCACGGCGCAGACGCGGTATATATCGGCGGCCCGGCCTTCGGTGCGCGCGCAAAAGCGCCTAACACTATTGCTGATATTGCTCGCTTAGTGAAACACGCGCATCGCTACCATGCGGAAGTGTTTGTGGCACTAAACACCATTTTCCATGATAACGAGCTAGAAGGCGCGCGCGAGCTGGTACACCAACTTTACGAGGCTGAAGTCGATGCGCTCATCGTGCAAGACATGGGTCTGCTGGAGATGGATTTACCGCCGATTCAGCTACATGCCAGCACGCAGACGGATATCCGCACTGTAGAAAAAGCCGTGTTTTTAGATCAGGTTGGCTTTTCACAAATTGTATTAGCGCGTGAACTGGATTTAAAAAGAATCAAACAGATTGCGGACGCTACTTCATGCAATTTAGAGTTTTTTATCCATGGTGCATTGTGTGTAGCGTTCAGCGGTCAATGTTTTATCAGCCACGCACACACAGGCCGCAGCGCCAATCGTGGTGAGTGCTCACAAGAGTGCCGCCTGCCCTTTACGCTAGAAGACCAAAAAGGCCGCATCATCGGTAAGGATAAGCACTTTTTATCCATGAAGGATAACGACCAAAGCGCCAACTTACGCGCTTTGATTGAGGCCGGTGTCAGCTCCTTTAAAATTGAAGGCCGCTACAAAGACTTACCCTATGTAAAAAATGCCACTGCGCATTACCGTGAATTGATTGATGAAATCCTGAACGACAGGCCAGAGCTGGCAAAGTCATCTTCAGGCCACGCAACTTACACATTCACACCACAGCCAGAAAAAACCTTTAACCGTAGCGCGACCGACTACTTTGTAAACGGACGTCAAGCCGACATTGGCGCGTTTGATACGCCAAAATTCTCTGGTGAGGTCTTAGGTAAAGTCACTAAAATTGGTAACGATTACTTTGAAGTGGAAACCAGTATCGAGCTACATAACGGCGACGGCGTATGCTTCTTTGATGTGCATAAAGAACTGGTCGGTTTACGTGTCAATACGGTAGAGGGCAAGCGACTCTACCCTAACGAAATGCCAACTGGCCTAACGCGCAATATGACCGTTTACCGCAATCGCGACCATGCCTTTATGCGTCTGCTGGAAAAAGATTCAGCACAGCGCAAAATTGCAGTCAACATGAATTTTTACGAAACCGCTAATGGTTTTGCTTTAACTATTACCGATGAAAATGGGTTTAGCGCAACTGCCACCTGCGAAGCAGAAAAACAAAACGCACAAAATCTGGAAAAAGCAGAAACTAGCCTGCGTGAGAACCTGAGTAAACTAGGCGGCACTGATTTCAGCACACAAGGGATTGAAGTCAGCACCACGCAAACCTGGTTTATCCCCGCCTCAATTATTAATAATTTACGCCGTGACGCTATCGAACAGTTGCAGCAAACTCGTGATTTAGACTACCAACGTCCACCACGCCGTGAGGCTGCGCAACCACCAGCCATCTTCCCTGAAGATACACTCAGCTACCTTGCCAATGTGTACAACAAAAAAGCACGTCAATTTTACGAAAAACATGGTGTGAAAATGATTGCGGCGGCGTATGAAGCTAACAAAGAGCTAGATGAAGTACCGCTGATGATTACCAAGCACTGCCTGCGTTTCAGCCACGGCCTATGCCCTAAGGAGGCTAAAGGCGTGATTGGTGTGCAAGGGACGGTCACCGCTGAGCCAATGACATTGATTAACGGTAATGACCGTTACACACTGAAGTTTGATTGCAAACCATGCGAGATGCATGTGATGGGTAAAATTCGCAAAAATATTCTGCAAATACCAGAGCCGCAGCCAGTTAATTTTTTCCCTAAGGCTTTCCGCTAATAAAACTGCTCGTTTTGAGCGCGCTTATGGGCGCGCTTATTCTCATACATGCGTAGGTCAGCAATATGCATTACCACGCTGCAATTATCTAACTCCTCATAGATAAATGCCGTACCTGCGCTCACGCCCACCAACTCAAAACCATTGGCGCGCAGGTGTGCCACCGTTTCATCCAGCAGTGTTTGAATCAGCGCTTCATCTGCATTATGTGCAGTAATTGCAAACTCATCACCACCTAAACGATGCAGCGTTGCAACTCCCTCTAATTTACCCTGTAGAAAACGGCTAAAATCACACAGCAGCTTATCGCCATAGGCGTGTCCAAAATTATCGTTATAGTATTTGAGGCGATCTAAATCCAGTATGGTAATACTGCCGTTCTTAGGCAATTCCTGAATAGTGGCTTCCAGTGCCATGCGATTAGGTAGGCCGGTTAATTTATCGGTTTTAACGCGAGCCTCACTGATGCCTAGCGCTGTCAGCACTTGCTCTTTCTCTTTAAATAATTCACTAAATTGGTAGCTGAGCACAAACGACAGCAACAGTGCCTCAACGGTTACCGCTATCAAACCCAAATGCTCAACATAAAGCGTATAGCCAGTGAAATTTTGGGCAGTAATGGTTAAGCCGCCTAAAACAAAAAAGGTCAGAATCGCAATTAAGTAATAACGCGCAGTCATGTTCTTTTTACTGCTAAGGTAAATACCACATGCCAAGCCAAGGCTCAGAAAAACACCAACACCATAACGCGCCATTTCCATCATCCAGTGAGGAGAGTAAATACCCCACACCGCAAATAGCACTAATATCGCCACTGCATATTGAATCCAGCGATAGAGCTTAGGGTTATATTGCTGACGGATATTCAGCAAGCCTTTAACAAAGAAAACATAAGCGATATTTGAAAACAGGATAGGCAGCGCACTTAAGTAAAAATAATGGACGCCAAACGTGTCAGAGAACACCAATAGCGATGTTCCTTGCAAAAATAGGTTACCCAAAATAAACAGCGCATACATGCCATGCACCATTTGCCCTCTAATTAGGCCCAGCACAATGTAATAGGCCATTAATCCAGCCAGTACACCCAAGCAAAGCAGTGAGATAAAATTACCAAGCTTAATCGCTTGCTGGTAATGTGCTTTTGAGTCTAAGTATGGCTGAGGCTGTGCAATCAGGTAAGGCGTTTTAAGCGAAGTTACTAACGTGTAGCTCCCTGCCTCCAAATACAAAAGCCGCGCATGCCTTAAAGTAAAGGGGTTGCTTTCCGTGCTGCTGATTCCGCCTTCTAGCTCAGCAACCACCACATTGCGGCTATCTAACACCTTATGTCTGAACATCGCAAACGTACTAGTGTTTTTGAAATCAATGACATAGTCACCGGTCGTGGCGATATGCAAGGTACCATTAAATACAAAATCACCACCAGTTAATGGTAGGGTTTTAATCGGCACAGCGGGCTGGTGCGCAGCAGTCCAATGCCCCTCAATCAAACTGGGTTTCAGTTCAGGGCTGGCATGCGCCGGTGCTACAAAGAAAAGAAAAAGGCTGAACAACACGCCCGCATAAAAAGCTAGGCAAGCAAAACACGTGCGTAATTGTTGTGGGCTAAACCATGACATCATTAACTGTCAAACTTGGTGTGATTAATGTATGTCTCACAATATACAGATTAATGTCCTTTTGTTGAAGTGCTAGTTGGGGTGAAAATAAAGCACGCACAGCTGACGCTTCAACCCCTGCTCAAAACAAGCTTAAAAAAGGACAGCGCTGTATAGCTAAAAACAGCAAGCTTTATACCAAGCTTTTATTACGCTTTTTTTACAAACTCTGATTTTAGCTTCATTGCGCCAATGCCATCGATTTTGCAGTCAATGTCATGGTCGCCATCTACCAAGCGAATATTTTTGACCTTAGTACCCACTTTTACCACTAATGAAGAACCTTTTACTTTCAGGTCTTTAATCACGGTAATCGTATCGCCATCTTGCAGCACATTACCGTTTGCATCTCGAATCACGCGCAGTTCGTCCACATGCTCTGCGCCGCCATCAATTAACCACTCGTGCGCACATTCTGGGCAAACGTACCTATCACCATCTTCATAGGTATATTCAGATTGGCATTGCGGACATGATGGGAGCTGAGACATGGAGAACTTTCTAAACGATTAAACAATGCTGTTAAAACAATACCGTGATTGTAATGCAGGCAGCACCTTAATAGAAAGACATTATCTTTAATGTGGGTAATATAAGCATGGTTTATTTAGCACAAGTTGCACGGCAATCAATGCAACTTGTGCAATAACCACCAACACCACTAGGGTGCTGGGTTCATCATGGTTAAATGCAAATACTCAATTTCTTGCAGCACTTCTGGCGCTAGCTTGGTATCCCACGCATCGATATTTTCTTTTAATTGCTGCATCGTGGTGGCACCAATAATCGTGCTACTCACAAACCAGCGATGGTATACAAAGCTTAATGCCAATTGTGTAGGCGTCAGCCCATGTGCTCTAGCCAGCTTGGCATAGGCAGCGCTTGCGGGAAATACACCAGGTTTTTTGTAGCGTTGCGCGTAACCTAAAAACATAGTGACGCGCCCGTTTGCCTCAGGGTTATCAATGTACTTTGCAGTGAGGTGCCCAAATGCCAGCGGTGAATACGCAAGCAAGCCCACTTGCTCGCGATATAACACTTCAGCCATGCCAAACTCCATGCCGCGGTTAATCAGGTTATAGCAGTTTTGCACGCTGGCAATATGCGGCAGATTATATGCCTTAGCGATACGCACAAACTCCATCACTCCCCACGGCTGCTCATTAGACAAACCGACATAACGCACTTTGCCTTCTTGCACTAATTCAGCCAGCGTTTCCAGCTGGTTCTGTATCGACACCCATGCTCTTTCTTCGCCTTGCTGGTAAACGCCAGACTCAAACTCACCCGCAGGGTCAAACTGATATTGCCCAAACATCGGTACATTGCGCTCAGGCCAGTGCAATTGGTATAAATCGATATAATCTGTCTGCAAGCGCTGTAATGAGCTCTCAATCGCCGCACGAATATTGGCACGGTCTAGCGATGGCGGACCACCGCGAATCCAATCCAAGCCACGGCGTGGTCCAGAAACTTTACCTGCTAAAATAATTTGATCACGCGGCTGTTTTTTTATCCATGTCCCCACCATAGACTCGGTACGCGTATAAGTATCGGCCTTGGGCGGCACAGGGTACATTTCAGCCGTATCAATAAAATTAATGCCGCGCGCCATCGCATAATCTAATTGCGCGTGCGCCTCCGCCTCTGTGTTTTGGTCGCCATAGGTCATGGTGCCTAAACATACCTTGGAAACGTTTAAATCGGTGTGGGCAAGCTTGGTGTATTGCATACTTTGATCCTGATGTTGATTACTGTCGTCGTAAATTTAGATACCCTATAAGTTTAGTCCTACTCAATGCCTTTTGCTAAACGCTATGCTTATGCTAGACACTGGTGTTGTTATCCAGGTTTGGTCTGGCTGACGCCAGCATCTCGCAGGCAAGGGCGCCCACATCACGCACGGCTTGCTCAATAGCGAGTGTCCACAGGTGGCTAAAATTAAGGCGTATATAGTGGGTGAGTTCTTTTTTGCGCGAAAAGATGGTACCAGGCGCTACGGTGATGCCGTTGTCAATTGCAGCACGATAAAGCTGGAGTGCATCTAGTGCCGGCGGGAGCTTTACCCATAACACATAGCCCCCCTTGGGGATGGAAAGCTGTGTACCGGCAGGAAAACTTTGCTCTATCACATTGCGAATCAACACATAATTTGAGCGTAACGTATGCCGCAGCTGCTTGAGATGCTGCTCAAAGCTGTCACGCTGCATAAACTTGGCAATCGCAATCTGCGGCGCCGAAGTTAGCGACAGACTGTTAAGAAACATCAGTCGCTCTACCTCTTGGCGATAGCGTCCTGCACTAGTCCACCCAACGCGGTAACCAGGTGCCAGCGACTTAGAAAATGACGAACAGTGCAGCACCATGCCCGAGCGGTCATAGGCCTTGGCAGGCAAAGGCGGCTCATTGCTAAAGTACAGTTCGCTATAGACATCATCCTCAATCAGCGGAATATTCTGCTCAGCAAGTAATTCTACTAAGGCCTGCTTTTTTGCCTCAGGCATGACAAAGCCTAGCGGATTCTGAAAATTGGTCGTCAGAATCACCGCCGCAATAGGCGTATCAGCTGTCGCCGCCCGCAACGCATCGAGATCGATGCCTGATTCCGGATCGGTACGAATTTCAGCGACTTTCATACCAAGTCGCTCCACGGTATGTGCCAGCGCATAATAGCCGGGAGACTCCAGCGCAATGGTATCTCCCGCCTTGGCCACGGCCTGCAGGCAGAGGGTGATAGCCTCGGTGGCACCATGTGTGATGACAATATCATCCGGTGATACATCGATGCCGCTGGCGAGATAGCGACGCGCAATCTGCTGACGCAACATTTCGTTGCCGGGTGGCAGGTCGCTCAACACGCCCCACTCCCCCTCGTCATCGGTTAGGGCTTTTTCATATTGATGGATTTTCTTGAGTGGGAACAGCTGAGGGTCTGGAAATGGTGAACCTAACGGCACGGTGCCGAATTCGCGGATAGATTTAAGCGTAGTGAGCACTAGCTTACTCGCATCGACTTCGGAAAGATTAATATCTTTGGCGAGCGGAGATGCATAGCGCTGCTGCAGGCGCTTACGCGGTGTGACATAGTAGCCTGACTGTGGGTGACTACTGATAACACCCTCCTGCTCCAACAGCAGATAAGCGCGCAATACGGTGCTGATGCTAAGCCCATATTTCTGGCTGGCCTGCCGCACCGAAAAAACCTTGTCCGCTGGCCGTAAAACGCCTTCATCGATCATTGCGCGTATGCGAGCGGCAAACGAGACATAAAGCTTCATGGTGGCCAAGTGGGAGGGTTCTTGTTGCTGGCAATTATACTACAGCCTAGCCCTGCACAGCTTAAGTCGCCACTTGAGTGGGTTATTGGTGTCGGCTTAGGCAGCTTGTAATGCGAGAGAAATATCCTCACCGCTAGCGGTCAGGGCAGCAACCAGCCGTTCCTTTTGCGTGGAAACATCCACCAGCAATTGCTCGCTTAATGCAGTCATCAGCCGTTGTAGCGTACTCATGCGGATATCCAGACGCTTGCAGATGACAGCCAGCGAGACATGTGCGCGGCCTGCTTCATGCTCCGTATGTAGTAGCTCCAGTATGCTTAACATCAGCACGGCGCTATGGTCAAGCTGAAACGGGTCTGGCTGAGCAGGTTCCAGTGGAACTGTGGCTCGTTCTAGAACATCAAGCTGCCCATAAGCAAAGTCCGCTCGCACTTGCACTTCATAATGATCGCACTCAAGCAGCATTAGCCACCTCAGGCGCTGTGGTTTTCTCGATAATCACAGGGATGGATTTCGAGGTTGGTGTCCGTGAGTGATCAGCCACACTTTCCAGTGGTACTAAGTTATTGGTTTCCGGATAGTAACCACTCAAGCAACCCTGCGGAATATCGTAAGATACGACTAAAAACTTGTCCGCACGGCGCGTAATACCATCCTGCCAGACGCTGGTCAGGTTAATCCAGTCACCTGCCACTAGCCCCATGCGCGTGATGTCGGCTGGGTTCATGAAAATAACGCGGCGTTGACCAAACACACCGCGATAACGGTCATCCATACCATAGATGGTAGTGTTGTACTGATCGTGTGAGCGCGTAGTCATCAGCACGAACAGCTGGTCGCCATATTGCTCGCGCGCTTGATGGATAGGCGAGCGAGACGGGATCTCCTGCACAGTGAACTCAGCCTTGCCTGATGGCGTGTTCCAAATACGCTCGCTAGAAGGTACCGGCATACGGAAACCGCCAGGCTGCCTGATGCGTTGGTTGTAGTCTTTAAATGCTTCCGGCATGGTCTGCTCTATCACGTCGCGGATTTTACTGTAATCCTTGATGTATTCCAGCCACGGCGTCTTACTCTGCTTGAGTGTGGCATGCGCAAAGCGCGCCACGATGGCAGGCTCAGAAAGCAGCTGCGGTGACGCTGGCTTATTCATCCCGTAGGATACGTGCACCATACTCATGGAGTCTTCCACCGTGACACCTTGCGCGCCAGTTTCCTGCGTATCGATTTCAGTACGGCCTAGGCATGGCAAAATAAGTGCTTCTTTGCCATGTACCAGATGACTACGGTTAAGCTTGGTCGTGACATGGGCAGTCAGCTCACAATTACGCATACCCTGCCATGTACGATCCGTATCCGGTGTGGAAATTGAGAAGTTGCCGCCCAAACCAAAGAAGAATTTAGCTTTACCATCAATCATGGCCTGAATAGCAGCCACTGCATCGTAACCCGGCTCTTTGGGCACATTGAGATCAAATACACGATCTAGGCTTTCAAGAAATGCCAATGGCATCTTTTCATAAATGCCCACAGTACGGTTGCCTTGCACATTGCTATGTCCACGCACTGGACACAAGCCCGCACCTTCCTTGCCGATATTGCCACGCAGTAGCATCAGGTTGACCAGCGTCTTGATGGTGGCCACGCCGTGCTTGTGCTGGGTAATACCCATCCCCCAAGTTGAGATCACGCGATCACCCGTCGCATAAATACGGGCGATTTCTTCAATCTGCGCTAATGGCACACCAGATTCCTCCAGAATCAGATCCCAACTTTCCTGACGCGCATCTTCGGCAATTGCTTCGAAATTACTAGTGTGCTGCTGAATAAACGCCAAATCTACGACACGCTCTGTGCCGTGTTTGATTGCTTCATCATCCCACTGAATCACAAACTTGATCATACCTTTAATCAGCGCCAAGTCTCCGCCCAGCTTAGGCTGGATAAACAAACCGCTAATCTTGCTGCCCTTGAAAGACAACATATCGAATGGGCTTTGCGGGTCGGCAAAACGCTCCAAACCGCGCTCCTTTAATGGGTTAATGGCAACGATGCGTGCGCCGCGCTTAGCGGCCTCACGTAGTTCACCCAGCATACGTGGGTGATTGGTCGCAGGGTTTTGACCGAAAATCAGTAAAGTGTCCGCATGCTCAAAATCATGCAGGGTCACCGAACCCTTACCTATGCCCACAGTAGGCGGTAAGGCCATGCTGGTAGATTCGTGGCAGAGATTGGAACAGTCTGGAAAGTTATTGGTGCCGAACTCACGTACAAACAGCTGATAAAGAAAAGCCGCTTCATTACTGGCGCGACCAGACGTGTAAAAGATAGCCTCATTCGGGTCAGCTAAACCATTTAAATGCGCCGCCATCAGCCCAAATGCACCATCCCAGGAAACCTCTTCATACTTGTCCGTTGCTGGGTTATAACGCATAGGATGGGTGAGGCGACCTTCATTTTCCAGGTCAAAATCGCTCCACTCCATTAATTCAGTGACAGTGTGTTTCGCAAAGAACTCAGGCGGCACACGCTTAGCGGTTGCTTCAGCGGCAACGGCTTTTACGCCATTTTCACAGAACTCAAAAGTAGAAGTGTGCTCTTTATCAGGCCATGCACAGCCCGGGCAATCAAAACCATCAGGCTGGTTCTGAGCAAGCAGGGTCATGACGCCCTTGACAGGAATTTTCTGTAGCGCAAGCTGCGCGGCAACTTGCTTTAACGCGCCCCAACCGGCGGCAGGATGATGGTATGGCTTAATAACGGCTTTTGGCTGTGACATAAATCTTTACTTAAAATTTGCAAATGTAGGCTAGCTTTGTTGAAAGCTTGCCACACGCATGAATACGGAATAACGATTAAAGCAATCGTAAGGGAGATCACAGATGCAAACCAGACACAGAAACGGAGAGTTTTTAGAGTACAGTTGGGATAGCCTGCACCAACAGATGCACACTACATGCCCGCGCAACCTAAACTTTAGATAGCAGCGACAATTGCGAATATTTTAATTATAGCTCTTGAAATCACTTAATTGGTCCCCAAATTAGCAATCGAGGTACGGGAGTGCTAAAATGCGGCATTACCTATACAATTTTGTATTTAACTAATTTATCAGCATAACTCATCAGGAGAAATTGAATGAAAATTCGTCCATTACACGACCGCGTGATTGTAAAACGTTCAGAAGAAGAGCGTACAACCGCGTCTGGCATTGTAATCCCAGATAGCGCAACAGAAAAACCAGATCAAGGCGTTATTCAAGCTGTTGGTTCAGGCAAACGTGATGAAAGCGGCAAAGTGATTGCCCTTGACGTTAAAGTTGGTGACAAAGTGCTTTTCGGCAAATACGCAGGCCAAACTGTTAAGGTTGACGGTGAAGAGCTATTGGTAATGCGCGAAGAAGACATCATGGCTATCGTCGAGTAAATCTGATGGCTTGCAACGGGCGATTGCTGCGTTGCATAAAGCCGTTTCAGCATGTCATATTCGATGACTGTAAGCGCTTTCCAGATTTTTATTGATTAAATTAATCTCGCAAACATTCAACTGGATGTTTTGCTAAATTTAAGGAGTTTCAAATGGCAGCAAAAGACGTAAGATTCGGCGATGACGTTCGCCAAAAAATGGTAGCAGGTGTAAACGTACTTGCAAACGCAGTGCGCGTAACTTTAGGCCCTAAAGGCCGCAACGTAGTGTTAGAGCGTTCTTTCGGCGCACCTACTATCACTAAAGATGGTGTTTCAGTGGCTAAAGAAATCGAATTAAAAGACAAATTCGAAAACATGGGCGCACAAATGGTGAAAGAAGTTGCTTCTAAAACCAATGACATCGCTGGTGACGGTACAACAACGGCAACAGTATTAGCACAAGCGATCATCCGTGAAGGCATGAAATCTGTTGCTGCTGGTATGAACCCAATGGATTTAAAACGCGGTATCGACAAAGCAGTTGAAGCAGCCGTTGCTGATTTAAAAGCACAATCAAAACCATGTACAACCAGCAAAGAAATCGCGCAAGTTGGCTCTATCTCAGCTAACTCAGACACATCAGTTGGCCAAATCATTGCAGATGCAATGGACAAAGTTGGTAAAGAAGGCGTGATCACTGTTGAAGATGGCTCAGGCTTAAGCAACGAGTTAGACGTAGTGGAAGGTATGCAATTTGACCGTGGCTACCTATCGCCATACTTCATCAACAACCAAGAGCGTCAAATCGCTTTGATGGACAATCCATTCGTGTTGTTGCATGACAAAAAAATCTCAAACATCCGTGACTTGTTACCAACTTTAGAGCAAGTTGCTAAAGCTGGCCGTCCATTGTTAATCATCGCAGAAGATGTAGATGGCGAAGCATTGGCAACATTGGTTGTGAACAACATCCGCGGCATTTTGAAAACTGTTGCTGTTAAAGCACCTGGCTTCGGTGACCGTCGTAAAGCAATGCTAGAAGATATCGCTATCTTAACTGGCGGTACAGTAATTGCTGAAGAAGTTGGCCTAAAACTTGAAAACGTAACGCTTGAAGACTTAGGTCAAGCTAAACGCATTGAAGTAGGTAAAGAAAACACCATCATCATTGATGGCGCTGGCGTTGAAGCAAACATCAAAGCACGCATCACACAAATCAAAACACAAATCGAAGAAGCAACAAGCGACTACGACCGTGAAAAACTACAAGAACGCGTAGCTAAATTAGCTGGCGGTGTTGCAGTGATCAAGGTTGGCGCGACTACTGAAATCGAAATGAAAGAGAAAAAAGCACGCGTTGAAGATGCATTGCACGCAACTCGCGCAGCAGTTGAAGAAGGTATCGTAGCTGGTGGTGGCGTAGCGTTGATTCGTGCACGTGACGCGATTGCTAAAGTGAAAGGTGACAACCTGGATCAAGAAGCTGGTATCAAAATCGTATTGCGCGCTGTTGAAGAGCCATTACGCCAAATCACACAAAACGCCGGTGTTGAACCATCAGTAGTGGTGAACAACGTTGCAGCAGGTAAAGGTAACTACGGTTACAACGCTGCTAACGAAACATACGGCGACATGGTTGAAATGGGCGTGCTAGACCCAACTAAAGTAACCCGTTCAGCATTGCAAAACGCTGCTTCAGTAGCTGGCTTAATGCTAACAACTGATTGTATGGTTGCTGAACTACCTAAAGATGACGCTCCAGCGATGGGTGGCGATATGGGTGGTATGGGCGGCATGGGCGGTATGATGTAAATCTGACTTTCATTTCATCGGTGATGCGTTGTTGGTTTCATCATTTACTCCTTGTCGTACTTAACGTACTGCCTGCGTCGTAAATGATTTCACCGCCTAGCCTCACCTTCGAACTGAAGCCAGATTGCAGAGTAGTTCAACTGCAAGTTAAATAAAAAAGCCTCGCAATAGCGAGGCTTTTTTATTTACTAATTCGGGCAATAAATACCCACCCTGTCATTACCTAGATCAATATAGCTAAGCGCCAGTTAAGTAACGTTAATTTTGAGTAATGCTCTCTAAATTACGTATAACGCAAAGCCTTTAATAAGGAATATAAATTACCTTGCTCCAATAAACTGCCTCAAATGACTTATTGACTCTTGAAGCTGCTCGTTTGTAAAGCGAGGATTATTCGTATTTTCAGGATGGTGAATTTGATGGCGAATATATTCACTAAGAACTATTTGTACATTCTGCAAGGCACCATCTCGCTGAATCTTATTGTACGCAACTGTGCTTTTACCATTCTTATAGTCAGCTAACAACCCTTCACTCTCAACAAAACCATATAACTCATTATGATACTCGTCATTCGACTCACCAAAGGCTAAGAAATTTACTTCATTGAGGGATGGATAAGGTAGCTCATTCCTCTCTACTGTTACAACTTCTTTTCGAGCATTCCTTTTTATCAGCTTTAGGTGCTCAAACTCTAACAGCTTGACTACTGATGGGCTATGTGTTGTTAACAACACTTGGGTGTTATCTGAGTTCGACAACTCTATAAATGCTTCTATCAATTTTCTTTGATGGCTCGGATGCTGTGACGTTTCAGGCTCCTCTATCGCATAAATAATATCAGGAACATTACTCTCACCTTTCCTTCTTTCAGCTTCTGCTCTAAAGAAATTCAGAAGTACCAGTCGCTTTATACCGCTTCCCCGCTTATTAATGGGGATATCTTCATCTCCAGTAATTGAAACGCTTTTAAAAACATCCACCCACTTTAAGCTGTCGGAACTTGGTATCACTGGATTAAGACAGCTAGCTATTTCTGGGTTCATCTCTTTAAGCTTTTCCAATGTCTTATCCGCAACACCACGGAGCTTAGTATCAACTTCTGCAGCCACATCGTTTAGCTTCGCCATTAGCCTTTGATCTTTTAGAATCTCTTGAACAGCCAGCTTCATAGGGTTTTGTATTTCACTGTCTCCATCACTATTTTTCCGATCGGACTGAAACAATGCATATAAGGGGAGATAACCTTTCAACTGCTCCCAAGTGTCCTTTGAGTCGACCTTGGACAACTCGATTTCGACATCATCTAACCCCAAGCTCTCGGCATAGTGCGCCCAAATTGACTTCCTAAGCTCTGAGTTCTTTGTTTTGTCTACGCACACCATTTCATCTGTAAGTAGCTTCTTCAAATCAGCCTGCTTTTTTAAATGCAAATCAGAACATGCCTCATTAGTCGGATGAAAAGCTTTGAGAAATACTTTTTCTTTCCCTCCGTTAGGGAATTTTTTAACAATCTCTAACTTGCCATCGCGATTTAACAAATATTCGCTTACTAAACTAGTGGGATTTGTAGAGTCAATTGTTAGAAACTCAGGGAACTCGCCAAATACAATACCGATTTTTATTTCAGTATTTCCCTCTGCTTCAGCTTGCTTATTCACATCCTCCTTATCTATCTTGATAATTCCTTTTCCTTCATTAAAGAAAATATCGAGTGCCTCAAGAATAGTTGATTTCCCTATATCATTTTTTCCTACAAAAACATTCAAGTCGCCAAAATCAATCTCGATCTCATCTTTGTATGATCTAAAATTTGACAGAATAAGTTTTTCAATTTTCATGATTTTGCGCATCATCCTTAATTGAGAGTGATCCTAATGGAGTGAGCCAGCTACATAGTATAACTTGCAACTTCGCCGCAACACTCTACCCCCTTTAAAAGCATACTTCCACAGATTTTGTTTTATCCATCATTCTCCGTCATAATTACGGTTTATGCCGCTTGCACCACTCGCATTAAAAGCATCCCTCTCAATCAACGAAAGAACACAATGACAATTGCATTAGAAACCTTAACCCAACGCTTAAGCTATATTGTTGGTGAAAACATGGCGCATCAGCTTAAGAATGATGGCTTAGCATTAGACGCAGACGTAGTTGCACTAGCAGTAAAAGATGTAATGGAAGACACGCCATCACGTTTAACTGATGCAGAAAAACGCAGCACAGTTGAGCAAGTGCAAAAAGAAAGCCAAGAAAAACAAATGGCAGCACAGGCTGAGCAATCAGCAAAGAACCAAGCTGAAGGCGCGGCTTATTTGGCTGAAAACGCTAAAAAAGAAGGCGTAATCACTACCGATAGCGGCTTGCAATATAAATCATTGGTAACTGGCGATGGCGCAAAACCAAGCAAAAGTAACAAAGTAAGAGTGCATTACAGAGGCACATTGATTGATGGTACTGTGTTTGATAGCTCTTACGACCGTGGCGAACCTATCGTTTTCCCGGTGACTGGCGTGATTGCTGGTTGGATTGAAGGTTTGCAGTTAATGAACGTAGGCAGTAAGTTTGAATTAACGATTCCATCAAATTTAGCTTATGGCGCAAACGGCAGTGGCCCAGCGATTGGCCCAGATGCAACCTTGATTTTTGAAGTTGAGTTATTAGCGATTGAATAATCGCTAGTACGACCAGGGTGGATAACTTAGTTTATCTACCCTTTTTTACCGCCATGCATAATTGCTTGGCATTAAAACTCATCACCGCTTCAATCTTTTACAGTCTCCTCATGCAATTACATCACCAAACCTTGGGCGATCAATCTTTAGGCAAAGCCCAACCACTCATTTTACTGCACGGTTTATTTGGCTCTGGCGATAACTGGGGCACAATTGCCAAGCATTTTGCGCAGCACTATCAAGTGATTAGCGTGGATTTACGCAACCATGGCAGATCACCCCATAGTGATTCGCAAACCTATCCCGAGATGGCAGATGATCTGCTGGAGTTGTGTGACGCGCTCGGCTTAGACCGTATCCATTTAGTCGGGCATTCACTAGGCGGAAAAGTGGCGATGCAATTTGCTACACAATACCCTGATAAGCTAGAAAAGTTGATTGTGGTGGACATGGCAATACGGGCTTATCCTGATGCATATACGCATATGATTGATGCGATGATGGCTGTTGACCTCAGCACCATGCAAAGCCGCAGTGACGTAGACAAAGCATTGCTTAGCAAGATTCCGCACCCGATGGTGCGCCAATTTTTACTGATGAATTTAATCAAGTCAGACGTCAATCACGCAGAAAGTGATTTAAATAAAACGGCCCTTAGGTGGCGCATTAACCTAGCCGCGCTCAGAGCCAACTACCCCCACCTGATACAAGCCGTGTGTGAACATACGCGTTATGAAAAGCCTAGCCTATTTATCCGCGGTGAACGCAGTGATTACGTGCAGGATGCCGATATTAAGCACATCAACACCCATTTCACCAACGCACAATTTGCCAGCTTAGCAACCAACCACTGGGTGCATGCAGAGCAGCCACAGGCATTTATTGAAGTAGTAGCCAACTTTCTTGGCAGTGGGAAATAACATCATCTTAAGCCGCAGTTGTCGGATAAGCGTAACCAACACTGATGTCGTTTTAATAGCCCACTTCTCAATGCGCTTAGAAATATCAAGTTAAGTACCTGCCAGCGCCTACAGAATACAAAAATATTGTCGTAAAAGATTAAATAGAGCGCAAGCGGCTTACATAATAAGCACTATTATGCAAAAATCAGTGCTGTAATATCAATTCAAACACTCATCGTCTTATAAAACCAAAGAAATAACAAAAAATGAAACGCAACCACACTATTGCATTGATACTTTGCGGCTTATCGATTACGACACAAAGCCATGCGACGAACGGCATTAATTTAATTGGCTATGGCGCAGAATCAACGCTGATGGGTGGTGCTGATACCGCGGTAGCACGCGACACCAGTGCGTTAAACACGAATCCTGCGGGTTTGGCGCAAATCAAAGGTAAGATGTTTGATGCTTATGGCTCATTGCTACGCACTACTGACTTATCTCACCAAGACGCACGCAATGACCAACATGCTGATAATCGTTACGTCATGCTTGCCGGTGGCGGTTATGCACAACAATTGGAGAATTCACCCTGTACAGCGGGCATTGGGTTTTTCACGCAAGGCGGTGCAGGCGCAGTGTTTAAACATATCAACACGCCATTTGGTACTGATGACGAAATGAGCTCACTGTTTGGTATTGCAAAAATAACACCGGGTATTGGCTGCCAAGTGACAGATAACCTTTCAATTGGCGGCTCTGTTAGCTTGATTTACGCAAGTATCGAGCAAAAATTCTTTTACCATACGCCACCTACCTCTAGCTTTGCAGGCTTTAAAAATGAGGGCGCAGATACACTACGCTTTGGCTTTAAACTAGGCGCTCAATATAAGTTAAACGAGCAATGGACGCTAGGCGCAAGCTATACAGAAAAAACTGAATTACCGCTCACAGGCGGCACCGCTAAATTTAACTATGGCGCGGCTGGCGTGGTTAAATATGACAACCTCAGCATTAAGGGATTTGCGCTACCACGTGAAGTAGCGATTGGCGCTGCCTTTAAGCCTAACCCAGATTTATTACTTTCAGCCAAAATCAATTGGCTTAACTGGGCAGATGCTATCAACGATGTAACCACCACATGGAGTGACACCACTAGCGCGTTTGCACCCGCCTCAGTCGTGAATGTCAGCCAGCAAGATTGGCGCAACCAAATAGTATATGCGCTAGGTGCTGCCTATACTTACGATGACAAAACCACTTTATATGCAGGTTACAACTATGGCAAAAATCCAGTGCCAAGAAATAACTCCAGTGCGTTACTCGCCGCAATTTTAGAAGAGCACGTTACGCTGGGCTTTGCCCGTAAGCTAGATGAAACATGGAAAATCACGAGTGGTATCGAGTTTTTATTACCTAAAAAAGTGACTTACGACAGCGCAATATTTGGCAACAATACTGAAGTACGTAACGAGGGATTCTTTCTGCATTTAATGCTGAGCAAGCAGTGGTAGATAAGAGTAAGAATAACCATTTAGAGTTAGCCCATTGTGACTAACTCTACAAAAACAAGCGCCCTAGAGTGACAGATATATAAAATCTAAAGGTAGATATTCAAGCATCTACCTTGCTCAGCTTTTTTGTATGGTACAACGTTTCTTGCTTTCCATAGCACTCCATCATCACTTCTTTTGCATCTTGTAGTGACATTTAGGAAACTGCGAACACCCCCAAAATTGCTTACCTGCCCTTTCACCAGCCTTTATCGTTCTTAGTATCAGGCTACCACCACACTTTGGGCAGTGCATCGGTATAGTGCCGTCAAATCTAGCCTGTAAGTTTCTTACATGCTGGCGATTTGTGCTAAATGTAGGTGATAGTCGTTTATTTTGAATTACGCTTAAAATATCTTGTACCTCTGCAGATGAAATCATTGGCACTTTTATTGATTTGATATAGCTAACATAGGTAGCCGCCGTGACGACGTTTGAGGGCATTCTTGTTTTGAAAGTACTATCCCCTACAAAAACAACAATAGAATGAAGTTTATCAGAAGAAATTTTCAGTGTGTTTTCTAGTGTTTTAAGATGCTTGTAGTTTTGATGTAACGGATTTTGGAATCTGTAGGTTTTTTTATACAGTTTCTGTGTCCAAGTAGTTTTCGACTCATCTCCATATATCCAACCCGAGTAGTTTTTAGTTTCAACAACAAAAATCCCGTATTGCGACACAAATATGTGATCAATTTGGGTTGTGCCATCTAGTGTTTCGAAAGTAACGTTATGCACAGCATGGTAAATAGACTTATCAAGAAAATATTTTGCTGAGCCTCTGATATATAACTCACCCAAAAAACCTTTAACTGACGGCGACTTCAAAAGTGCTGCGATAAACAACAGCGGAATAACCCACCAAAGCTCTAACAATTGAGAAGTGAAGTCCATAATACCCTCCGGCTATTCATCACATATGTTATTAAGGTAAGAGCTAATCTGAACTAACCTCGACAAACTGCAATCAAGCAAACCCAGCAACTTTCGCCTGTCGTTCTATCCATATTGAGGGGCTACAAATGATTGATAGCCCCACTATTCAATATGGTTCTAGCACATGACAATGATGTCTACACCTATTGCTGATCGGTATCAAGTATTTTTGTGTCAAAGCCAAACACATTACCTGCCCATATCCACATCACCAAAGCTAACACCCCAAAAGGCATGTAGCCCATATAGCCTAAAAGCGGCATTTCTGAAAAGATGTGAATCACATTTACATAAGGGATATCGTATACCCAGTAGTTCGGATTGGTAATCGGCATTTGTGGATGTGCGCTTCCGTAGTTCCAGCACTCCCAAACAAAACCGTTCAGCATTGTTGCAAGCGCAACTAGCAGTGCAGAGGTCCAGTTGCCTTTCGCCATATCTGCAAATGGTGTCCAAATATTAAGCTTGATGAGTAAACCTGAAAATACCATCAATACACCAATCCACAGCACCCAGAATAGAGGATAAGGCCAAAACACCATCAGGAATAACAACGCATAGCCTGCATACAATAATACATTACCATTGATGGCAACTTTGGGGCCTTGGGAGTACCTGCTAACCAAGCTAGGACAAGTATTTAACAGCATATACCATTGAAAAATAGCAGGCCAAACAGTCGTGTACGCTAGCAAAAATATCACCACCACTGCCTCATGGGACAACGAAGGAATACTCTCTGTTTGCGGGTAATACCAATTACCTAACGCAAAGTAATTGTAATACTCAAACATACGCCAACCAACTAAAGAAACCAAGGCGCTGATAACGAGTGTTTTGGGTTTTGATGATAACAAAGACTGGCCATTGTTATAGCGATAAACAACACCGTCTAGTGTAAAAATAAAGCTCCACCAAAGCGGCGTAAATGCATAATAAACTAGGCTGCCAAATACAGTCACTCGTGTCCACATCAGCCACCAGAAAAACAGCGTAGACGCCAAACCTAGCCAAAACCAAACAGGTAAAGGTAAGGGTTTATTAGGTGCCGCAGGCTCTACCTTTTTAAATCCAAATAGCGTAGGGGAAATATACAACGCCAGTACAACCAGTTCTACAAAGGCCAACGCACAAAATACAATTAAATTAAAACCTGGTGCTTCTGCTACAAATTGCGGGGGGAATACGCCAAAACCAGGTGGCAAATGCGTATCGGGGTAAGCAAACCAACTCGCAATTAGGGGGACTAGCAAAGCTAGCATGATGGGGATTATTAGTTTTTTCTTCATTTGCAATCTCATTGTTAATAAAAAGTATCGCTACACTTATCTACAATCTGAATTTACAAATCTGCTTACAAATAATCTGGACGCGTTTATTTTGATACATCCATCCAACTGTCATTTTTTGAGCATATTGAGGTGAAATGTTGCATCGCGCCTCACTACTGAACAGAATATTAAGCTCGCTTGCATGCGTATAAATTCAAACCAAGCAAACATTATCAGTCAACAAAGTTAGAAACAATCACCCATATAGATCAGATGGTTAAGCACAGAAACTAACCTAATCTTTAATACCCACTCTACCTCACCACAGCTTTTCTGCCATATTTTGCGATTTGATTCTATCAATCCACCACTTCAAACCAGCACCGGTGTCGCCACTGCGCCAAGCCATGTAGATAGACTCTGGTTGGCGTGGCTCTTCCACTTGTTTTTCTACCAACAATCCTTTTGCTATAGCATCACGCGCTAACGGTTCAGGTAAAAAACCAAAACCAAGCCCCGCTAACTGAAACTCATATTTTGTGCGCATATTAGCCACTGCTAAGGTTTCCTGACCAAACAGCAACCCCACGGTACGTGGTGGCATTTTCCGTACCGAGTCACTCACCGTAATAGCCCGATGCTGATACAGCTCAGCCTTACCTAAGGGTTTATTCACGTGAGCTAATGCATGATTAGGCGCAACAGCAAACACAAAATTGATGGTATCAATCACCTCTGCATGATAGCCGCCACCCGATGGCCCTTCGCCTGCAGCACCTATCAGTAAATCAACGCGCCTATCCATCAGTGCCTCCCAACAGCCAGACAGCGCTTCTTGTGCAAACCGCAGCCTGGTCAGGTTCGCAACTTTATAAAACTCAGCAATATCTTCAACTAATGCCGTGGGGGAGAACACTGAATCCATGCCGATGGATAGCTCAGTTTCCCAGCCGGAGGCCACACGCCGCACCCTATGCTCAAGGTCCTCTGCTGCTTTCAGCAGATAGCGTCCTTCTTTTAATAACTCTTTACCCGCGCTGGTTAAACTGACTTTAGGGCCCTGACGCTCAAACACCTGTACGCCTAAGTCTTGCTCCAGCTTACTGACCGTGTACGAGATGGTGGACGGGACCTTGTGTAATTCGTTACCCGCAGCAGCAAACGATCCGCCACGATCAATTGCATCAAGAATTAATAAAGAATCTAGGCTTATTCTGAACATTCGAAATTTTCGATGATAGGTTGATAATTTTTCCGTTTTTCATAGTGAAATTAACGGTTCATAATGCTTCTCACATTAACCGGCAATCATTTAGCAGAGAATGTGATGTTTTAAATTATCGCATATAGACAAATGATACCAAAGCATAAAGGAGATTGATGATGTTACAGGTTCTTAAAAATAGCCAACGAGGGGCAGCTGACCATGGCTGGTTGCAATCAAATCACTCGTTCTCATTTGGCCATTACTACAACCCAGAGCAAATGGGGTTTGGACCTTTGTTAGTCATTAATGAAGACCGCGTACAACCAGCCCGCGGTTTTGGCACACACAGCCATGAAGACATGGAAATTATTAGCTACGTATTAAGCGGTGCGCTAGAACACAAAGACAGCATGGGAAATGGTTCTGTGATTCGTTATGGCGACGTACAAAGAATGAGCGCAGGCACTGGCGTGAGCCACAGTGAGTTTAATCACTCAAGCACTGAGCGTGTGCATTTTTTGCAAATCTGGATTAACCCTAACGTAACCGGCATTACACCTAGCTATGAGGAAAAACATTTTGATGCAGCGTCAAAAGCAAACCAACTGCGCTTGATTGCTTCACAAAACGGAAAAGATGGCTCCGTACTGATTCACCAAGACGCCAGCATCTATGCCGCGATATTGAACGGGGAGACTAGATTAACCCATCAACTAGCAGCCAACAGAACAGGCTATGTGCATTTGATTAGAGGTCAAGTTGAGGTTAACGGTACCAAGCTGACCACAGGCGATGCCTTAAAAATTCAACAGGAATCATTGGTTGAGTTCAGCAATGCCGCAGATGCCGAACTCCTGATGTTCGACCTACCTTACTAACTTTTTATTTATTTTTTAATTACTTTATATTTTTTTAGGAGCAATACCATGACACAAGAAACCATTTTAATCGTAGGTGCAGCAGGCAATAACGGCGTAGCGGCAATTGAAGCATTAGTGAACAAAAATGATCGCAATATCAAAGTAGTGGCTGGTGTAAGAAGCGCAAGCAAAGCCGCCCAACTTAAAGAAAAATTTCCAACGATCGAAACCGCTATTTTTGATTTAGACGAACCAGCCACCTTGAAAGCCGCGTTTGAGGGGGTGACAAAAGTTTATATCATTCCAGGTAACGTAGAGAACAGAGCACAGCATGCTAAAAATACGGTAGATGCAGCAGTAGCGGCAGGTACAGTAAATCAAATCGTATTGCTATCGGTAGTAGGCGCAGAGTGGGAAGCAATTTTGTTTGCTAAACAGTTCCGCGAGGCTGAGAAATACCTAGAGGCATCAGGTTTGCCATGGACGCATTTACGCACTATCTGGTTCCAAGATAACTTTTTTGGCTGGGCGGATGGCGTAAAAAGTGGCAAATTATACTTTGGTATCAGAGAAGGCAAACTTGCACCACTCAATGTGCAAGACATTGGCGAGGCGGCAGCCGTGATACTCACGACAGCAGGCCACACTAACAAAGCTTACAACCTGACTGGGCCAGAGCTGTTATCGGGCAGCGACATTGCAGCAGTATTCTCACGCGTAACTGGCCACAGCGTTGACTATGTATCACCAGATGAAGACACGACTTATGCATCATTAACTGGTTCAGGCTGGCCAGAATGGCAAGCGAGAGGTGTGCTTGAGCTGTTTGAGGTGTTTGCCTCAAACCAAGCAGCGGTAGTCACTACTGATGGTGAAACTTTATTAGGCCGCCCATTAACCAGACTTGAGGACTATATTACTGCCAACAAAGCCGCTTTTATTTAAATCGCATTACCGGCTAAACATACTCCCAAGCAAAGACTTGGGAGCCTTAATCAAATACATACATAAAAGAGAATAATGATGATTTTAGAAAGAATCTACACTTGGAGAAACTCCATTTTCAGCGTAAATACTGAGCAAGAAGCTAATAAAACAGACTTACAGAAATCTGATTTAGATGCAAAATTCAGAGAAGAGGAGTCATGGTTGGGGATAGGATGAAAACTCTAAGCTGGCTTGGCGGCAACCCCATCGCGAAGCCAGTTTATTACTAGTCAAAACGGTAAGAAGCCATCACCACATCAAACACAGTATCAGTAAAAATACGCTTTCCCACACTATCAGTTGCCGCACCCGCCACCACCATTAAAGGAATTAAGTGATCTTCGCGCGGATGTACCAAGCGCGCAAACGGTGCCTGCTCCCAATCCACCAATGCCTGATTACGCTGCTGCGGGCTGGGATTAGCAATCGCCTCATATAAGTACTGCTCAAACTGCACTGAAGGCTCAAACGATGCTGGCCGGCCAAACCCACGCATATTATGATAAGTCAGCCCACTGCCAACAATCAGCACACCCTCTTCCCTCAGTGGCGCAAGCGCCTCACCCAGCTTGATGTGCTCAAGTGGATCATACGTAGTTTTCATAGAGAGCATCACCACAGGAATATCTGCATGGGGATACATCAGCATCAATGGCACAAAAACACCGTGGTCAAAACCGCGTTGCGCGTCTTCCAGCACATTAACGCCACTTAACGCCAATAACTCACCCACACGCTTAGCCAAAGCAGGGTTACCCGCTGCAGGATACTGCACATGATAAGTATGCTCCGGGAACCCGAAATAGTCATACACCATGGGCGGCTGCTGTGTGGTAGATACCGTAAACTGTGGCTCCTCCCAGTGGCCTGTGATCACCAAAATGGCTTTGGGCTTTGCCGGTAAGCTGGCGGGCAGCTTGGCTAGCTCAGCCTCTGTAACTGCAAAGCGCTGACGCATATCTTCTATATACGGCCAAGGCCCGCCGCCGTGAGAAATAAAAATAACCGGGAGTTTAATGTTTTGCTTCATGAGCACTAAGCTACACCTAATTACTTATTTTTTAAACCATTCGACAATAAATTTACAAATCATTTACAAGTTATTTACAATTAGCAAGATTTAAGTTTATACTAATTCCTATAAATTAAAGCCTTAGCATAAATAGCAGGCAAAAAAAGACCCCAACCAAGGGGATGAAATCGGGGTCCAAAAAATGCCTCATCGTCTAAGGCTTCCGCTCAGGGAGGATTGGAGCGGAAAGGTAACTTGCGTTACCTGTAAGCTCTGACTAAGCCTTTCTAAAATAAGTTCCACACACTTTTATTTTTATATCACTCTTATTTACAGCCCTCCAACCAGCGCCCAAACAAAGGGCACCACTCGCAATCCGCTAAGCGCTAAAACAACACCAACACATGCATCTAAGGCACACATAAGTTGTCGCCACATATGAAATATTCGTATTAAGTAGTCATGCTAAAATATCGGCTATGAATAGCCAACCGCACACCACCATGCAAGATCCTCTTTTAGCCGGCCTGAACAATAAACAGCTAGAAGCAGTCACCTTACCTCAACAGTCCGCACTGATTTTAGCTGGTGCCGGCAGTGGTAAAACTCGCGTACTCACCGCGCGCATTGCATGGCTGATACAAACAGAACAGGTCTCCCCTACCGGTTTGCTAGCCGTGACCTTTACCAATAAAGCGGCAAAAGAAATGCTCACCCGCATCACCGCATCATTGCCTATCAACACCCGCGGTATGTGGGTTGGTACTTTCCACGGCCTGTGCAACCGCTTATTGCGCGCACATCACCGTGAGGCTGGGTTGCCAGCCAGTTTCCAAATTTTGGATATTGCAGACCAGCTTTCCATGATTAAGCGCTTGATGAAGCTAATGAATGTGGATGATGAGAAGTTCCCACCCAAGCAAGTGCAAAACTACATTAACGGTTGCAAGGATGAGGGGCTGCGCGCGCATGCGGTTGACGCCTACGACCCGCATTCACAAAAGCTACGCGAAATCTTTGAAGAGTACGATAAACAATGCCAGCGTGATGGCGTGGCGGACTTTGCCGAGTTGCTATTGCGCTGTTACGAGTTACTAGAGCGTGATGCCAATATCCGCCTGCATTACCAAAGCCGTTTCAGATACATACTAGTAGATGAGTTTCAGGATACCAACCGCCTGCAATACCAATGGCTAAAACTCTTGGCGGGCAAGGATAACTGCATGTTTGCCGTGGGTGACGACGATCAATCCATTTATGGGTTCCGTGGTGCCCGCGTCGGCAATATGCGTGACTTTGAAACCGACTTTAATGTACAAAGCGTAGTGAAACTGGAAGAAAACTACCGCTCGCACAGCAACATACTAGATGCTGCCAATGCCATTATTTCGCACAATAAAAACCGCTTAGGTAAAAACCTATGGACCAGCGCTGGCGCTGGCGAGCCAGTGCGCGTGTACCAAGCCTACAACGATAATGATGAAGCCCAATTTATTGTTGATGAAATTAAAATGCTGCATGCAGAAGGCACAGAGCTGGGCGAAATGGCTATGCTCTACCGCTCCAATGCACAATCACGCGTCTTAGAGCATGCATTATTCTCGGCCAACCTGCCGTATCGCGTATATGGCGGCCTGCGCTTCTTTGAGCGCGCCGAGATTAAACACGCGCTCGCCTATATGCGCCTGATTGCCAACGCCAACGACGACACCGCATTATTACGCGTGATTAACTTCCCCGCGCGCGGCATCGGCGCACGCAGTTTAGAACAACTGCAAGAAGCAGCACGCGCCCAGAACTGCAGCTTATGGCAAGCTGCAATTAACAAAGTAGGTAATGGCAAAGCTGGCGGCAAGGGCATAGATGGCTTTGTCGCATTAATCAGGCAAATGGTGGATGAGGCTTATGGCATCAGCTTGGCAGAGCTCGCTGAGCTTGCTACGACACTCTCCGGCCTAAAAGCGCACTATCAGAATGAAAAAGAAGGCGAAGACCGCATCGCCAACTTGGAGGAATTAGTCACCGCAGCGGTAGCGTTTACCAACCAAGATTTTGGTAACCACAGCAACGCAGATGGCGAAACCGAACAAGACTTACTCACACAATTCTTAAGCCATGCCAGCTTAGAAGCAGGGGAGCACCAAGCCGACGTAGGGCGTGAAGCCCTGCAACTGATGACTGTACACGCCTCTAAAGGCTTGGAGTTTAAAGTAGTGTTTATTAGCGGCCTAGAAGAAGGGCTATGCCCACACGAGCAGAGCACTTACGAAGCCAATGGCCTAGAAGAAGAGCGTCGCTTAATGTACGTAGCAGTTACACGCGCCAGACAACGTCTATACCTCAGCCACGCGCAAAGCCGTATGCTACATGGGCAAGTACGCTACGGCATCCCGTCACGCTTTTTAGATGAAATTCCAGATGAACTGCTCAAACACTTAAATAGCAAACCGGTAGCTAAATCAGGCTACGGCAGAGATTACAACGAACTGCCCGCAATCATGAGCAAACAGCAAAGCAGCACGCAAAAAAGCGCCATGCCATGGAAAGTAGGCCAGCAAGTGGCGCACAATAAATTTGGCAATGGCGTGGTAGTGAGCTACGAAGGCAACGCTAACGATATGCGCGTGCAAGTGAATTTTGGACGGGAAGGCCTAAAATGGCTAGCGTTAGAGTTTGCAAAATTGACGGCTATCTAAATCTGTTCAGCTTAGCGTGAATCTTAACGATTTTTGCTAGGCAGACTGCTGATTCAATTAGTTTGTAATATTGAAGCTAGATAATTTAAAGGCTAATTTAGTTAACTTGATATTAGCTTACTTGGTCAGACTGGCTAGATTGAGTGGCGTTATCTATGCCAAAAATATCAGCGTAGCTGGTGTAAAGGCTGGTCATCATCACTGGGATAATAGCGGCAAACACCACTAAGAATACCACATGCACGCTCACCATCAGCCACATGGCAGCCATTAAAACCGCCATAAAAATCAAACCATATAGCAAGAACGGCAGCATATTTTTTAAGCATGCCACAAAGCTTAGCTTCATTGCATCTACCGCTTTTAATTGATTAAGCCCCGCCAACACTGGCGCAAACCAGTAAGCCATCAGCACCGGCATCAACAAAAACATGGCAATAAATAATGGCGGAATCACCGTACTGGCCTGCTCAGGACTAAGATCCTTGCCTTGCACAATCAGCTCTACCGCACTTCTATCCAGCATCAGCACTACTAACACCGCAATCACCAGCAGACCCATCATATAAAAGCCACCCACTGCCACCAGCTGTGAAGTGTTTTGCTTGAAGCCCTGAAACAGATGGTTAATTTCTAAATCCTGATTACGTGTCAGTGCCTGACAGCCCCACATCATGCCTGCAGCAAATACCGGCGCCAACAAAGTGCTAACCACAGAACCTAAAATTGGCACCATAGAAATAGGAATCATAATCGCCAAGTAAATCAGCAGCAAAATCACCCACATCACAGGGTTTGCTCTAAACAGGCTAATGCCGTTTACAATCCAAAGCCATGCGTTTGCCGCCGGCACTTGTTTCACCGCTGGAGATTGCGTATTTAGATCTTCTGCCATGATGCCTTCACCTCTAGTTTCAAATCAGCCTACTCTAATGACTATTTTATGCTAACGCACAACAGATTAATCCAGTTTGATTAATCCTAATTTTGATTAAGATTGTGCAGTTCTTAACTTCAGTATATTTTTAAAATGATTTGGGTCTTTTGCATGCGTTAACTCACCCGCCTGCGGATAAATCTGGTCATACAAACGCGACAGCCAGAAACGCAAGGCGGCAATACGTAACAAGCCACTCCATGCCGCATGCTCTGCCTGCTCAAACGGACGCACCGCTTGGTAAGCCTGCAATAATGCCTCTACTTTAGCGGCATCTAACTGGCCGTCCGCCTGCACGCACCAGTCATTAGCAACTATCGCTAGGTCATACGCCAGTACATCATGGCATGCATAATAGAAGTCAATCAAACCACCGACTTTATCACCATCAAACAATACATTATCGCGGAACAAATCCGCATGGATAATACCTTTAGGTAAGGCTGAAGTATCTAGCCCAGCTTGGAACGACAGTGTTTCAGTGAGCAACTGTTGGTCATCTGCCGACAAATGCGCCATCACCTTTTGTGCAGTTTGATTACGCCAGTCTGCGCCACGCGGATTTTGATGCGCCTGCTCAGAATGCCGTGAAACAAACGACTGCCCTGCCTGATGCATTTGCGCCAGCACTCGACCAACCTCAGCGCAATGCACGCTAGTAGGGGCTGTAATATCCTGACCATTCAAGCAGCTGATTAATACGGCAGGTTTGCCATTCAACATGTGTAAATTCACACCAGCTTTGTTACTAATCGGGTCAGGGCAAGGCACGCCGTGCGTGGATAAATGGTGCATCAAATCAATGAAGTAAGGTAGCTCATCAATCGTATTGTGCTCAAATAGAGTCAGCACATATTTATTTTGTGTGGTGGTTACAAAATAATTGGTATTGGTAATGCCTGAGGAGATACCTTTTAACTCAACCAGCTCACCGATGGAGTAATCTTGAAGCCATGCTTGTAGTTGTTGGTTGTTAACTGAGGTAAAAACAGACATAGGTATAATTTAAAAAACTGGAAATAATTAAAGGCGAGGCATTATATCAAGCATGTAGATGAAAACACGGATTGCATCCACATGCCTGCTTTGGTCAATTTGGTGAATTAAAATCTAAAGATAGTCCACTTAGGAATAGACAGTGGCGGATTAGGGCCTACGTTTACCCAAGCACCGTCTTGGTCTTCCCTATGCAGGTAGTAAGGTACGCCATGCTTAGGGGTCACCTTCATCATGTATAGCTGACCACCAACACGGTATTCCTCAATGGTTTCACCATTCTTTTTAACGATTGTAACTTCCGGCTCATCCGGCTCATCTTCGGAGCTGATGCTAGGCGGTGGAATATCCTCCAACGGCTGTAGGTTGGATGGCAGCTCTCTCGCTTGCAATAGCGTGGGCGCTAGCATTGCTGCAAGTAATAAAGCACTTAGATTTTTGTAATTTTTACGCATCATCATTACCACCCTTTACGGCATCAACATCATCAACTAAATAAGTGCCCATTCTATCAAAAACCATCCGGTATAAGGCCATATGATTACAAATAAAGCTGGATGCGCTCTTCTTCTGCAGAAAGCTTGAAACCGCGTGTTTCGTAATGTTTGAAAATGGCCTGCACAATCTCTTCTGGGTCATCAATCATCTGGATTAAATCCAAATCACTGGTTGAAATCATGTCTTCGTTCACCAACGTGGTTTTCACCCAATCCACCAGCCCGCGCCAAAATGGCTCGCAGACTAAGATAATAGGGATTCTGAGCGTTTTACCGGTTTGTACTAAGGTAATCGCTTCCATCAGTTCATCCAAGGTGCCAAACCCACCAGGCATCACCACATAAGCGCTGGCATATTTTACAAACATGACTTTACGCATAAAAAAGTGTTTAAAGTTCTGGCTAATATCCTGATAGGGATTTGCATTTTGCTCATGCGGCAGCTCAATATTTAAGCCGATACTTGGCGACTTGCCTGCAAATGCGCCTTTATTGGCGGCCTCCATAATACCGGGGCCGCCGCCAGATATCACAGCAAAGCCAGCATCAGAAAGCCGTCTTGCAATATCCACCGTCAATTCATAATACGGGCTATCTGGCTTGGTGCGCGCACTGCCAAAGATAGATACCGCAGGGGTGATTTCTTTGAGTCGCTCAGTCGCATCCACAAACTCAGACATAATCTTAAACGCATGCCAAGACTCAAGGCCGGTATGGTGCATCCCCTGTACGTCAGGGTCGGTAATTTTTGGAATTTTTTTAACTATGGTCATGACGATTAATCCTTGGTGAATGAAATACCAAAATTTACACAAGCTAAATTAAGCACCTGCGCATAAACAATTTTTAAGCATGTCATATATGTTTTATTATGTAGGCGATTAAAGACCGTTGGCAACAACCTAATGCAATTATTTGCCTAAAGCTGGGCGATTTAATGCAATGCACGCTCGCAATTTTTGGATTTTTATATGAAAACTTTATTATTGGTGGATGGCTCATCTTATTTGTATCGCGCATTTCACGCCATGCCCGACCTGCGCAACTCAGCGAACGAGCCGGTAGGTGCCATCCAGGGCGTACTCAATATGCTGCGGCGCCTACATAAAGACTACCCTGCCGAATACAGCGCCTGCGTATTTGATGCCAAAGGCAAAACCTTCCGCGATGACATTTATCCGGAATACAAAGCTAACCGTGCCAGCATGCCTGATGATTTACGCGCGCAAATTGAGCCATTATTTGAAACCATACGCGCCATGGGCTGGCCACTCATCATTGAAGACGGCGTAGAGGCGGATGACGTGATTGGTGCACTGGCCAAACAAGCTGAGCGCCAAGGTATTAAAACCATTATTTCCACGGGCGATAAAGACATTTCACAGCTGGTGAACGAGCACATTACCGTAGTCAACACCATGCGCGATGCTTTCCGCAAAACAGATGACGTGCTAGATGTGGCTGGTGTGGAAAACAAATTTGGCATCCCACCCAGTTTAATCATTGATTACCTGGTGCTGATTGGCGACACCTCAGACAACGTACCTGGGGTAGAGAAAGTCGGCCCAAAAACCGCAGTGAAATGGCTGAAAGAATACGGCACCTTGGACAACATTGTCGCCAATGCAGACAATATTAAAGGCGTGGTAGGCGAGAACTTACGCAAAGCCCTGCCCTGGCTGCCTACCGCACGCGAGCTGATTACCATCCGCTGTGATGTGGGCATCCGCGACCACTTTGACGAACTAGTGCAACAAGCGCCCGATAAAGCCAAGCTAGCCGCATTATTTGACCACTTTGAATTTAGAAGCTGGAAGCGTGAACTGGACAATATGCCGGATGCAACACCGCAGCCCAGCATTGAAAACCAGCCAGTCGGCTCCTCGGGGGATTTATTCAGCACACCCACGGTCGCGTCGAAACTCAACACTGAAACTAAAGCTGAGGCTAGCCCCACGCTGCCCAGCTACATCCCAAACACCAGCCGTCAATATGAAACCATACTCAGCGAAGCTGCTTTAGACACATGGCTCGCCAAGCTTAACCAAGCTGAGCTTATCTGCTTTGATACAGAAACCACCTCACTGGACCCGCTCACTGCCCAAATTGTCGGCATGTCGTTCAGCGTAGCCGCAGGTACTGGCGCCTACTTGCCGCTCACGCATGATTATTTTGATGCCCCTGCGCAACTCGCACTTACTGAAGTGTTAGCCAAATTTAAGCCTTTGCTAGAGAACCCTGCCATTAAAAAAGTAGGGCAAAATTTAAAGTACGATAAACACGTGTTAGCCAACCACGGCATTGCGCTTAACGGCATTGCACACGACACGTTGCTGCAATCTTACGTGCTGGAAAGCCACCGCGGCCACGGCATGGATGAACTCAGTGCCCGTCATTTAGGTATTGAGCCTATCAGTTTTGAACAAGTAGCCGGGAAAGGCGCCAAGCAAGTCGGCTTTAATCAGGTCACGATAGAAGTTGCCGCTGAATACGCCGCTGAGGATGCTGACATTACCCTGCAACTGCATGAGGCACTATCACCACAAGTGCTGCAAGACAGCAAACTCAATTTCATTTATAGCCAAGTTGAAATGCCCTCAATGGAATGCTTATTTACCATTGAACGCAACGGCGTGCTGATTGATGCCAATATGCTTAATCGCCAAAGCAACGAAATTGGCATGAAGCTGATGGAGCTGGAAACACAAGCCTTTGAGCTAGCAGGACAGCCATTTAACCTAGGCTCGCCTAAACAACTGCAGGAAATCTTATTTGGCAAACTCGGCATCAAACCGATTAAAAAAACTCCTTCTGGCGCCCCCTCCACCGATGAGGACGTACTGCAGGAACTTGCGCTAGATTACCCATTGCCGAAAGTGTTGCTGGAATACCGTGGTTTAGCCAAATTAAAATCCACCTATACCGATAAACTGCCAAAAATGATTAACCCTCACACTGGGCGCGTGCACACCAACTACAACCAAGCGGTGGCGATTACAGGCCGTTTAGCCAGCAGCGACCCTAATTTACAAAACATCCCGGTACGCACCGCGGAAGGCCGCCGCATCCGCGAAGCGTTTATCGCACCGCCAGGCAGCCATATCGTTTCTGCCGATTATTCACAAATTGAGCTGCGCATCATGGCGCACTTATCTAAAGACACAGGTATGCTACAAGCCTTTGCCAATAATGAAGACATCCACCGTGCCACAGCGGCCGAAATTTTTGGTGTAGAACGCAGCGCTGTGGACAACGAACAGCGCCGTTATGCCAAAGTGATTAACTTTGGCCTGATTTATGGCATGAGCGCATTTGGCTTGGCGCAAAACCTCAACATTGAGCGCAGTGCTGCCCAAAGCTATATAGAGCGCTACTTTGCGCGCTACCCAGGTGTGCGCCAGTATATGCAAGACACCCGCGAACTCGCCAAAGAAAAAGGCTACGTAGAAACCTACTTTGGCCGCAGGTTATGGGTACCAGAAATCAATAGCGCCAACGGTATGCGTAGAGCTGGCGCCGAACGTGCCGCCATCAACGCGCCGATGCAGGGCACCGCGGCAGATTTAATCAAACTCGCGATGATTGCGGTAGATAAATGGCTTAAAGATGAAAAACTAAGCACTAAACTTATCATGCAAGTACACGATGAACTGGTATTAGAAGTGCCAGATAGCGAGCTCGCATTGGTTAAACAGAAACTACCGGAGCTCATGCAAAATGTAGCCAAACTGGATGTACCATTGCTGGCCGAAGTCGGCGTAGGCAACAACTGGGAAAGCGCTCATTAATCCTTAACTTTGACTCATAGTGGTTCACAGGCGTATTTAAACAATCATGCAAAAAGATAATCAGTCCATCGGCATCTATATCATCGGTGATGAAATCCTTTCCGGAAAACGTCAGGATGCACACCTGAGTTTTGTCATACAGGCGTTAAAATCACGCGGTTTGCAACTGGCATGGGCACATTATCTGGGAGATATTCCCGCACAGATTACCAGCCTGCTGCAAGCCAGTATGCAACAGGGGGATATCGTATTCAGCTTTGGCGGCATTGGCGCCACGCCAGATGACTACACGCGCCAGTGTGCGGCGGATGCTGCTGGGGTAGCGCTTACCCGTCACCCGGGAGCTGTAGCCGAAATTGAAGCGCAATATGGAGAAAGCGCCTACCCGAAAAGAGTGTTGATGGCAGATTTGCCAGCAGGGGCAGCACTGATCCCCAACCCCGTGAATCGCGTGGCGGGCTTTGCCATCAAAGAGCATTACTTTGTGCCGGGCTTTCCACAAATGGCACACCCTATGGTGGAGTGGGTACTGGACACCCATTACCGCCACCTATTTCACCAGCAAGATTACACCGAGCTATCGATTCTGGTAATGGATGCCGGCGAAAGCCAGCTCATTGATTTAATGAATCATATCGTACAAAAATATCCAGAAATTAAGCTGTTCAGCCTGCCTAAGCTAGATAACCGCCGCACCACAGAGGTGGGGGTAAAAGGCCCCACGGCGGCGGCAAGCGCAGCATTGGAAGAAATCAAACTAGCCGTTACCGCCCTGCATTTCCCGTGGGCAGACCACTAAGGCTTACTGAGCACTAAGGCTGATTGATACCCCCATGAAATGTAGAGACCATTGTGGCGCATGTTGCATCGCGCCTTCTATTAACAGCCCAATTCCTGGCATGCCCAATGGCAAGCCTGCTGGGATACGTTGCGTTCAGCTCAACGAGCAAAACATGTGTAAGATTTTTGGCCAGCCGGAACGACCCGCATTTTGTGGCGGCTTACAGCCTAGCGCAGAAATGTGTGGTGACACGCGTGAACAGGCGATTGCATGGCTGACACACCTAGAGCAAATCACTGCTCCGGCGCTCCCCCAGTAATAACACCGCAACAAAACTCACGGCGGCGGCAATGGAAACATAAGCCCCCACCCAAGTCAGCCCGCCAGTTGTCACCAGCACTTGTGAAATATAAGGCGCCATTGACGCACCTAAAATACCGCCAAGCTGATAGGCCAAACCCGCGCCGGTATAACGCACCGCCACTGGAAACTGCTCAGGCAGGTATGCCCCCATTGGCGCAAACGTTGCACCCATCAAAAACAGCGCTAAAGATAAAAATAGAGTTACCTGTACTACGGAGCCGCTTTCGAGCAAAGGGCTTAACGTAAAACCAGCCAGCACTGCCAGTGCACTGCTAAATAACAGCACAGGCTTGCGCCCGTAGGTATCACTCAACTTTGCCGAGATAGGTGTAGCAAGGGTCATAAACAAAATAGCAATGCACAACATGCCTAAAAAGTCGCTGCGCGTAATGCCCAAATTAGCCGTGCCATAACTCAAGCAAAACACCGTGGCGGTATAAAATAAGTTATAGCACACTATCATTGCCAGTGCGCCTAGCAGCACCGGACGCAAATGTTTGTTTAATAAAGGCTTAATTGGCATCGCATGGATTTTATTCTGTTGCAGCGCCGTCGCAAAAGCTGGCGTTTCAGCTAATTTAAAACGCACATACAACCCCACCCCCACCAGCAGAGCACTGGCAATAAAAGGTAAGCGCCAGCCCCAAGCCTTAAACTGTGCGTCTGTTAACCATACCGACAAAGCAAGATAGCTCAGAGTAGCCATTAAGAAGCCAACCGATGGCCCCAATTGCGGAAACATGCCGAACCAAGCGCGCTTGCCTGCCGGCGCATGCTCGGTCGCCAGTAATGCCGCACCGCCCCATTCACCACCTAAACCCAAGCCCTGACCAAAACGCAATATACACAATGCAATTGGCGCCCAAATTCCAAGCACCTCATACCCAGGCAGCAGCCCAATCAGCAAAGTAGAAACTCCCATCAACAACAAGGAAGCCGCCAGCGTTGCTTTACGCCCGACTTTATCGCCAAAATGACCAAACACAATGGCCCCAACCGGTCTGGCAATAAAAGCAATGCCGAAAGTTAAAAATGCATTAAGGGACTGTGTAGCAGGGTCGCTGGCAGGAAAGAATACTTGCCCAATCACTAAAGCAGCGGCCATGGCGTAAATATAAAAATCGTAAAATTCAATCGCAGTACCAATAAAGCTGGCAAAGGCAATGTGCGTGGTTGATGGTTTCTGCATAATCAGACTCAATAACAAACTATTGCCAATTGTATGCTGAAAATTGTTTTCTCAAAGTCAGATTGCGTATAAAATAGGCAACTTTCGCGTTCGAGAAATACACTAGTGCAAATCGGCAATCACATCTTAAAAAACAACCTAGTTGTCGCACCCATGGCGGGCGTGACGGACAGGCCTTTCCGCCAACTTTGCAAGAAGATGGGTGCGGGCTTGGCTGTATCTGAGATGGTGACCTCTAACTCGCTACTGTACGGCAGTGAAAAAACAAAACGTCGTGCCAACCACGAAGGTGAAGTTAACCCGATTTCTGTACAAATTGCTGGTGCAGATCCGCAAATGATGGCCGAGGCCGCTAAGCACAATGTGGATAATGGCGCGCAAATCATCGACATCAACATGGGTTGCCCGGCTAAAAAAATCTGTAACGTAATGGCTGGCTCTGCATTACTGAAAGACGAGCCATTAGTCGCACAAATTCTACGCGCAGTAGTTGCCGCAGTCGATGTACCAGTTACCCTGAAAATACGTACAGGCTGGGACAAACAAAACCGCAATGCAATTCAAATTGCCAAAATGGCGGAAGACTTAGGCGTACAAGCACTGGCCATGCATGGCCGCACCCGCGCATGTGCTTATATGGGTGACGCAGAGTACGACACCATTGCCGCAGTGAAACAAGCAATTAAGATTCCGCTCATTGCTAACGGCGACATCACCACGCCAGAAAAAGCAAAGTTTGTATTGGATTACACCGGTGCCGATGCAGTGATGATAGGCCGTGCCGCACAAGGCCGCCCGTGGATATTCCGCGAAATTGAGCATTACCTCACGACCGGCACGCATATGCTACCGCCTACTGTAGACGAAATCCATGCCGTGATGCTAGAGCATCTGCATGATCTATATGAGTTTTATGGCGACCTGACTGGCATGCGCATGGCACGTAAGCACATTTCATGGTACACCAAAGGTTTAGCTGGTTCTGCACAGTTCCGCCACAGCATGAACACCTTGCAAACCATTGAATTACAACTACAAGCAATTAACGACTTTTTTGTTGAACTAAAAACAAAAAATGAGCGCTTAGTTTACATTGATAATGACGCTGATGACACCAATCCAGATGCGTCTTCAGCATTAGCAGCCTAGGAACTTCTATGTCAGAAAATTGTAAGCTCAGCCAAGCAGTGCAAGAGTCTTTAGATGATTACTTTATGCATCTAGAGGGTGAGCCGCCACATGCCGTTTACGATATGGTATTGGGCTGCGTAGAAAAACCACTGCTTAGCTATATCATGCATAAAGTGGGTGGTAATCAAAGCAAAGCGGCAGAGATACTAGACATCAATCGCAACACCCTGCGTAAAAAACTTCAGCAGTACAAGATCGAATAAAACAAACAAGCAACACGTATTGTTTTATCCAATCTTGCATTCTAGGCAATTCAGTTGGGCAACATTTTAACAAGCCAAACTTGATTGTCAGGAAACAACCGGCGGCAAAAATTTAACGTGTATTGGCAATTAGCGAATACAGCTTATCATTTGTATTATGGAATAATTTTATGGCAACTACTAAACGTGCGCTGATTAGCGTTTCTGATAAAACCGGCATTATTGATTTTGCAAAAGGCTTGCAAGCTTTAGGCATTGAAATTTTATCGACTGGCGGCACCGCTAAACTATTCCGTGACAACGACATTCCTGTCGTTGAAGTAAGTGATTACACTGGCTTCCCTGAAATGTTAGACGGCCGCGTAAAAACGCTGCATCCAAAAGTACATGGCGGTATTTTAGGTCGCCGTGATTTACCAGAACACGTATCAGCCATGCAAGCGCAAGACATCCCTAATATTGACATGGTAGTGGTGAACTTATATCCGTTTGAAGCGACAGTAGCTAACCCAAACTGTACGCTAGAAGATGCGATTGAAAACATCGATATCGGCGGCCCGGCGATGGTACGTTCAGCGGCAAAAAACTGGAAAGACGTTGCCGTTGTAACAGACGCTAGCCAATATGCCGATGTACTACGTGAGCTACAAAGCACAGGCGGCGCAACCAGCCAAGCCACAAAATTTGCATTATCAGTAGCTGCGTTCAACCGCATCAGCAACTACGATGGTGCAATCAGCGATTATCTTTCTAGCTTTAATGCTGACGGATCACGCAACCCTTACCCAGCACAGGTCAATAGCCGCTTTGTGAAACTGCAAGATTTACGCTATGGCGAAAACCCACATCAAAGCGCAGCATTCTACCGCGACACCAACCCAGCACCGGGCTCTTTGGTAACGGCTGTGCAACTGCAAGGTAAAGAATTAAGCTACAACAATATTGCCGATGCTGATGCTGCGTGGGAAGCTGTAAAGAGCTTTGATTCAATCGCCTGCGTGATTGTTAAGCACGCAAACCCATGTGGCGTAGCACTAGGTAAAGATGCGTTAGAAGCGTATAGCAAAGCATTCCAAACTGACCCTACCTCAGCATTTGGCGGCATTATCGCTTTCAACACCACGCTAGATAAAGCGGCAGCTGAAGCAGTAAGCAAGCAATTTGTAGAAGTATTAATCGCCCCTGACTACACAGCCGAAGCATTGGCGATATTCAGTGCAAAAGCCAATGTACGCGTACTGAAGATTGCCTTGCCAGAAGGCGGCGATACAGCATGGGAACAAGGCCGTAATTCACACGACACTAAACGCATTGGTTCTGGCTTACTGATTCAAACTGCGGATAATCACGAAATCAGCGTGAATGATTTAAAAATCGTCAGCAAAAAACAACCAACACCAGAGCAGTTGCAAGACATGCTATTTGCATGGCGCGTTGCAAAATACGTTAAATCTAACGCAATTGTATTCTGCGGTAACAGCATGACACTAGGCGTAGGCGCAGGCCAAATGAGCCGTGTGGACAGCACCAAAATTGCGGCGATTAAGGCACAAAATGCTGGCCTTACCTTGAAAAACTCAGTGGTAGCCTCTGATGCGTTCTTCCCGTTCCGTGATGGCATTGATGTACTGGCAGAAGCTGGTGCGGCCTGCGTAATTCATCCGGGTGGCAGCATGCGCGATGAAGAAGTGATTGCCGCTGCCGACGAGCATGGTTTGGTGATGGTCGTGACGGGTATTCGCCACTTTAGGCACTAAACAATTATTAAAATAATAAGTTTGTTCTTCTTTTTGCCACAGCCTGTGTCACAACTGGTTGTGGCGAAAGATTTTTAAGGGTTTCAAATACATGAAAATTTTAGTCATCGGTGGTGGTGGTCGTGAACATGCCCTCGCCTGGAAAGTTACTCACAACAAAGAGGTAAGCCGTGTTTATGTAGCGCCAGGCAATGCAGGCACCGCATTAAACCCGGACATGGTCAATATACCAATTACTGCAGTTGATGATTTAGTTAAATTCGCGCAAGACGAACAAATTTACCTCACCATTGTTGGCCCAGAAGCCCCCCTCTCTCAAGGCGTTGTTGATGCATTCCGCGCCGCTGGTTTAAAGATTTTTGGCCCGACCAAAGCCGCTGCACAATTAGAATCCTCTAAAGACTACGCCAAAGCTTTTATGATGCGTCACAGCATCCCCACAGCAGCCTACGGCACATTTACTGACGCCAAGCTTGCGCATGACTACGTGAAGCAACAAGGCGCCCCTATCGTGATTAAGGCTGATGGACTAGCCGCGGGCAAAGGTGTGGTCGTTGCCATGAATGAAGACGAAGCCCATGCCGCGATTGATGCCATGTTGGAAGACAACAAACTAGGCGCCGCAGGTGCACGTGTGGTGATTGAAGAGTTCTTAGAAGGCGAAGAAGCCAGCTTTATGGTGATGGTAGATGGTAAGAATATTTTAGCGCTTGCTACCAGCCAAGACCACAAACGCCTGCTAGACGCAGACCAAGGACCTAACACTGGCGGTATGGGTGCTTACTCACCCGCACCGGTAGTCACCCCAGCCATCCATGCCAAAGTAATGCGTGAGATTATCAAGCCTACCGTGGAAGGCATGGCGAAAGACAGCATTCCGTACACTGGCTTTTTATACGCAGGTTTAATGATCAGCCCCAATGGCGATGTGAAGACTTTAGAGTTTAACTGCCGCATGGGCGACCCAGAAACCCAGCCTATCATGATGCGCTTAAAGAGCGATTTAGTTGGTTTAATGGAGCATGCAGTGAACGGCACCTTAGACCGTGCTGAAGCTGAGTGGGACAGACGTGTAGCGCTAGGCGTGGTCATGGCATCTGCTAACTACCCAGAAACACCAAGGTTAGGCGATGAAATTACCGGCCTCACCAATCAATTGGCAGATACGCATATATTCCACGCCGGTACTGCACAAAAAGATGGCAAAGTGGTGACTAGCGGCGGTCGCGTACTATGTGTGACTGCCCTAGGCGAGACCGTAAAGTATGCACAACAACAAGCCTACCAAGCCATGAAAGAAATTAAGTTTGATGGCGCACAATTCCGCACCGATATCGGCTATCGCGCCATCAAGAGTTAGGATCTAAGCTTACATCATGAACACTCAAGACGTTTTTAGCTACTTACAAAACCTGCAAGCCAAGATTGTAGAAGCCATTGAACTAGTGGATGGTAAAAACTTTCTGCAAGATAGCTGGCAACGTCCTGAAGGCGGTGGCGGCACCTCTTGCCTGCTTGAAGAAGGCAACGTATTTGAGCGTGCTGGTGTAGGTTTTTCTCACGTATTAGGCACCAAACTACCACCGGCCGCCAGTGTGGCACATCCAGAGGCAGCAGGCCGCCCTTGGGAAGCAATGGGGGTCTCGTTAGTGTTTCACCCACGCAATCCGTATGTGCCTACCGTACATATGAACGTACGCTTTTTTGTAGCCAAAGCACAAGATGCCAGTGAGCAGGATATCTGGTGGTTTGGCGGCGGGATGGATTTAACTCCTTACTATGGCTTTAGTGAAGATGCTGAGCATTTTCACCGTACCAACAAAACCGTATTAGATGCGTTTGATACCAGCTATTACCCTAAATTCAAAAAAGAATGTGACGACTACTTCTTCTTAAAACACCGTCAGGAACCTCGTGGTATCGGCGGCATTTTTTATGATGACTTTAGCGAGCTTGGTTTTGAGCGTAGCTTTGATTTCCATCGCGCAGTAGGCGATGCGTTTTTACAAGCCTACTTGCCAATCGTGCAGCGCCGTAAAGACACACCTTACGGCGAACGCGAACGTGATTTCCAGGCTTATCGCCGCGGACGCTACGTAGAGTTCAACCTCATTTATGACCGTGGCACAATTTTCGGCCTGCAATCAAACGGCCGCACTGAATCCATTCTGCTTTCCATGCCGCCGATTGTAAAATGGCGCTATGACTGGAAACCAGAAAGCGGCAGCCCAGAAGCTAAACTCTACACTGACTTTCTTATTGCGAAAGACTGGCTCTCCCTTAACCAGTAGGCATTTATGAACATCTCAACCCCAGTCAATATTTCTACTCAGGCACGCACACTAGCGAAAGATTTACTTAATTTTATTGACCTTAGCCCTAGCCCTTGGCACGCGGTTGAGCAGATCGAACAGCAGCTTTTAAGTACAGGGTTTACCAAACTGGACGAAACCCAAGCTTGGCAACTAAGCACAGGTAAGCGCTATTTTGTGGTGCGTGGTGGTGCATCTATCATTGCTTTCACGCTCGGTAGCAAGCCACTACCCGATGCCGGCTTTCGCATGGTGGGCGCGCATACAGACTCCCCTAGCCTAAGACTCAAACCTAAAGCCGCTTATGAAACTGACGGCCTATTGCGTATAGGCGTAGAAGTCTACGGCGGACCAATTCTAGCAACGTTTACCGACCGTGATTTAAGCATTGCCGGGCGTGTCACCATACGCACCGAAACTGATCACGCCATCAAACTACTCAAGTTTGATGATGCACTGATGCGCCTACCCAACTTGGCGATTCATATGAACCGCGAAGTCAATGAAAAAGGCCTGAAACTCAACAAACAAACTGAGCTGCCACTATTGTTTGGTGAAAGTGCCGCAGGCGTTGAAGCTGAACAGCAGTTTTTAGCATACATTGCTGCAGCCCTTAACATTGCACCACAAGACATATTGACCTTTGAATTTAATGTGTTTGATACGCAAAAAGGCAGTTTCTGGGGAGCAAACCAAGAGTTCATCACCAATAGCCAGCTGGATAACCTTGCCTCCTGCCACGCAGCGGTTACCGCCCTGCTTAATACTAGCAATCAAGAGTCCAGCAACATTTGTGCGCTATTTGATCATGAAGAAGTTGGCAGTGAAAGCGCTACTGGCGCAAGCGGCAGTTTCTTATCTGATGTGATCAACCGCATCACCGCCAACATAGGCTTGAGCGAAGAAGAGCGCTTACGTGCTTTGGCACAAAGCTTTTTTGTCAGCGCAGATATGGCACATGCATATCACCCTAATCATGCGGGCGCTTATGAGCCGTGCCACCATGTAATGGTCAACCAAGGCCCGGTGATTAAAACCAACGCCAATCAGCGCTATGCAACGAATGCAGACACCGCCGCGCGCTTCATCTCGCTATGCGAACGTGCAAAAGTGCCATTTCAACAGTACTCGCACCGCACCGACCTAGGCTGCGGCAGTACCATTGGGCCGATTCTTGCTTCTGGTTTAGGGGTTGCCAGTGTGGATGTTGGTTCGCCGATGTGGGCCATGCACAGCATTAGGGAAAGCGCCGGCGTCCTTGATCACCATTACATGATTGAGGCGCTGAGTACGTTGTTTAATAGCTAGTTAATCGCTAGCGATGATTGACCATCACTTGTTTAATGTTTAGCATCCGTTAACAGTGCACGACCGACTCATCGTCATCGGTTATGCATAAAGTAATACACTAAAAGGATACCCGTTATGCTCAAGCAGCTACTAAGAACTAAAATAATCAGCGCTCACGCAGATAGCGAGCTTAAAAAATGTTTATCAGCATTTGATTTAGCGCTCTTAGGTATAGGCTGTGCCATCGGCACAGGTATCTTTGTATTAACTGGCATCGCGGCTGCCACGCAGTCTGGTCCCGCCGTTGTACTCTCGTTTATCATTGCCGGCGTTGCATCAGGGTTTGCCGCACTCGCCTACGCTGAACTAGCTGCCTCAGTTGGCGGATCAGGTAGCGCTTATGGCTATAGCTATGTGGCATTTGGCGAGTTTATCGCATGGATTATGGGCTGGATTCTACTGCTAGAATACGGCGTAGGTGCCGCGGCCGTTGCCAATGGCTGGGCTGGCTACTTTATCAATACCCTCACCAACTTCAATGTGCATCTGCCTGAGGCCATAACCAAGGCACCAGTCATGGGCGGAATTATCAACCTGCCTGCTTTTGCTATTATCTGGATACTCACCATTCTGTTAATGATAGGCGTAAAAGAAAGCGCTCGCTTTAACAACATTATCGTGATTATCAAGCTATCAACCATTGCCATTTTTATTGCGTTAGCTTCTGCCCACCTCAATACTGATAACTGGCAGCCATTTATGCCGTTCGGTTGGTTTAGCACCTTGGAAGACGGCAGAAACATAGGCGTATTAGCTGGTGCTTCCCTCGTGTTTTTCGCTTACTTTGGCTTTGATGCAGTGTCTACCGCCGCTGAAGAAGCAAAAAACCCGCAACGCGATTTACCTATCGGCCTACTCAGCTCACTCGTATTCTGCACTATCGTGTATATCGTGGTATCAGGCTTACTCACAGGTATCGTACCTTACACAGAACTAAACGTAGCATCTCCAGTTGCCTATGCCTTAACTAGAATTGGTCATACCTGGTCATCTACTTTAGTAGCAACCGGCGTACTTGCAGGCCTAATTACCGTGCTATTAGTACTACTTTACGGCTTAACACGCATCCTGTTCTCTATGAGCCGTGACGGACTCATTTCCCCTATATTTTCCAAGGTAAATCCTGATCGCAAAACACCCACCAGAATCATTCTTATGTGCGGTTTTGTCGTGTCGCTAGTGGCAGGGTTTATTCCGCTAGGTCAACTCGCAGAAACAGTGAACATAGGCACGCTGGCAAGCTTTGTCATGGTATGCGTGGGTGTGGTGGTACTGCGTATTCGCCAACCTAATTTGCACCGCCCATTCAAGAACCCATGGAACCCACTGATTCCGGTGTTGGGCATCATCTCCTGCGGCGCATTAATGTCATTCCTGCCTGCAAGCACTTGGATTAGATTCGGCACTTGGATATTAGTAGGTATCGTGTTTTACTTTGTTTACTCTATGCATCACAGTAAATTGAACTTACTGCATAAACATAAAGTGTAGCTATCAACGTAAGATACTTACTCACAGGTAATAAAAAAGCCAGCTTTTTGAGCTGGCTTTTTTTATGTGACAAGCGATTAAATTTTATTCAAAAGCTCGAGTAAGTAATTAGAGTGACAACACCCATTCAACGATTGTTTTGATGTCAGCTTCTTTAACTTGTGCACCCATTGGTGGCATTGGCATTGGGCCCCAAACACCGCTACCGCCTTTTTTAACTTTTTCAACTAGCTTTGCTTCTGCAGTTTTGTCACCCTTGTATTTAGCCGCAACATCTTTGTAAGCTGGGCCTAATACTTTTTTATCTACTGAGTGACATGCTAGACAGCCACTTTTTTGTGCTAAAGCTTCAGCAGCTTTTGCATCTACCGCAGCACCTGCTTGCGCAGTAAGCAACATAGAACCAGCAGTAGCGATTGTTAATAATAAAGCTTTCATGCTATCTCCTTGAATTAACGCTTAATAATAGTAGTTATAAATTTTACAACTCGCATATCATACTCATAATTTGACTTATGACAAGTGAGTTAAATCAAATCTATCTCAACCAATTAAAATATATATAATCTTAAGCAATTAAAATAAATTTGCAGTACCTAGGGTACACTCAACGTACCGACAATCAGGCAGGTTGACAGCGCCGTAAAATAAAAAAACAAAGCGAATTACAATGCTTCCACGCTATATTCAACCGACATAGTATGCGTTCTATTTGGGCTAATGACCACAGAGTTTTCTAATGCATTGGCGGTTTCTACACAAACGGTTTTACGCCACTCGTCCGCATCACCCATATCCCCCATTGCATGTGCTTTCTCTGCACCTGGGCTCCATACAACGGTAGTATCACTGCCTGATTTACCCACGCGAATCAAACGGTTATAAACAGGATCGTGAATTAAACAGTCTGAATTGTGGTCTAGATAAACACGGTCAAACTCGCCATCAAACTTCAAGACATTATGTTCAACATAGCGCCTGTACTGACGTAATTTATCCGCATACAGGCAATCTTGCAGGCCTGTAACTCGAATATTGCCTACATCACTCACGTTAAGATAAGTGTGGAATGCTTCGCCAATTAAGAATGGATGGTCGGATTTATTGGTGGTGGCAAGATCAATTTTCAAACGCTTACCGATAGTCACCATCATGGTGAGCACATACGAGTAAGAAAGCTGTCTTTTCGCTTCTGGTGTTTCTATCATTTGCAACACGATGCGCGTTGCACCTGTTTCTGTTGAATCTACATCCACTAATTGCCATGGAATCACCCGAGCAAAGCCATGCGGGCATAATGTGCTATCGGTTGGATGCGCACCAAACCAAGGCCAGCAAATAGGCACACCACCGCGTATCGAGCGACCTTTTACATAGCGTGCATGGTCAGAAAGCCACAGCACAGGCTGTTTTTCTGTTTTAGGCTGCCATTGCATAACATGGCCGCCTTGCAACGCGATTTTGGCGGTCGCTAATGGATTGTCTATCTCTAAATATTGCAGACCCGCTTCATCTTCAGTGACAGTCACATGAGGGTGCAGCGTTGAACAGCCCTGCCCCTCTCTCTTTCTAAAGATATGATCTTCTAGTGAATCTAATGTCATACATTACCTTATCAATTGCTCACTTTAGGTGTTATTTACAAAGTGATTGTAATCTGAATAAATTATTTCTCAATTTGAGAAACATCACGCACTGCACCACGTGCAGCACTGGTACTCATTGCCGCATAGGCCCGCAATGCCGGTGAAACAGCTCTTTCACGGTTAACCGGCTTCCAGGCGTCTTTGCCTTTATCTTCCATTTTTGCGCGGCGGTGCGCCATTTCTTCATCACTAATCACTAGATGAATGGTACGGTTTGGAATATCAATTTCAATCGTGTCGTTTTCTTGCACTAGGCCGATGGCGCCGCCTTCAGCTGCTTCTGGTGAGGCGTGGCCGATACTCAAGCCAGATGTACCGCCAGAAAAACGCCCATCAGTCAGTAACGCACATGCCTTGCCTAAACCTTTAGACTTTAAGTATGAAGTTGGGTACAGCATTTCCTGCATACCAGGGCCACCGCGAGGGCCTTCGTAGCGAATCACCACTACATCGCCCGCTACAATTTTATCGGCAAGAATCGCTTCCACTGAAGCGTCTTGGCTCTCAAAAATACGTGCACGGCCAGTAAATTTCAAAATACTGTCATCCACACCCGCAGTTTTTACAATACAGCCATCTAGTGCAATGTTGCCGTACAACACTGCCAAACCGCCATCTTGTGAGTAAGCATGGGCTTTATCACGGATACAGCCTTCGCTTCTGTCATCATCTAACGTTGGGTAAAGCATACTTTGAGAAAACGCGATGGTGGTTGAAATACCACCAGGCGCTGCACGGAAAAACTTCTTCACATCTTCGTTTTGCGTGACTTTAATGTCCCACTCATTCAGCGCATCACCCAAGCTTGGGCTATGGACCATTGGCGTATCACGGTGAATCACACCCGCACGATCAAGCTCACCTAAAATACCCATCACGCCACCCGCACGGTGCACGTCTTCCATATGGTATTTCGCGGTTGCTGGTGCCACTTTACTTACGCACGGCACTTTGCGTGAAATGCGGTCAATATCACTCATGGTGAAATCCAAACCAGCTTCATGTGCTGCTGCCAGTAAATGCAATACTGTATTGGTAGAACCACCCATTGCTACGTCTAAACTCATTGCGTTCTCAAACGCCTTCATGTTGGCGATGCTACGTGGTAATACGGTGTAGTCATCTTGCTCGTAGTGACGTTTTGCAAGGTCTACAATCAAACGGCCTGCTTTCAGGAACAACTCTTTACGTGCCGCATGTGTAGCTAAGGTTGAGCCATTGCCGGGCAAGCTTAAACCTAATGCTTCAGTTAAGCAGTTCATTGAGTTAGCGGTAAACATACCAGAACAAGAACCACAAGTTGGGCAAGCTGAACGTTCAATTGCATCAGCTTCTGCATCACTTACGTTACTATCTGCTGCAGCTACCATGGCATCCACAAGGTCTAGCTTATGCGTATTGCCGCCCCAGTTCACTTTACCGGCTTCCATTGGGCCGCCAGATACAAATACCACTGGGATATTTAAACGCAAGGCTGCCATTAGCATGCCCGGTGTGATTTTGTCGCAGTTTGAAATACATACCAGCGCGTCTGCACAGTGCGCATTTACCATGTATTCAACGCTGTCTGCAATTAAATCACGGCTAGGCAAGCTGTAAAGCATGCCGCCATGCCCCATCGCAATACCATCATCAACCGCAATGGTATTAAACTCTTTGGCGACGCCACCTGCTTTTTCAATTTCACGCGCTACTAATTGACCCATGTCTTTCAAATGCACGTGACCCGGCACAAACTGAGTAAACGAGTTAGCAACGGCAATAATTGGTTTATCAAAGTCGCCGTCTTTCATGCCAGTGGCACGCCATAGTGCGCGCGCACCCGCCATGTTACGGCCGTGAGTAGTGGTATGTGAACGATAAACTGGCATGATAAAAATCCGTAAATAAAGTGAATAAACAATAAAGTATGATTTTAGACTAGCTAGCGCAAACTAGCCAAAGAAAACTGTAAGAAACGTATGATTTGATTATGCAAATATACTAAAACCAACCTAAGAACGTTGTAAAGTATCTAAGGGACTACTTACACCATGTCCGCCTTTATTCAACACATGGGTATAAATCATCGTTGTACTCACATCAGAATGCCCCAGTAGCTCTTGCACTGTACGGATATCATAACCACCCTCAAGCAAATGTGTTGCAAAACTATGGCGAAAAGTATGGGGCGTTGCCAACTTCGTCATCCCAGTCAAATTGGCTGCTTTTTTAACCGCACGTTGCACTGTTTTTTCATCTACATGATGACGCCTAACTTTGTTAGACTGCGGATCTATGGACAATTTAACAGACGGAAACACGTATTGCCACGCCCAAGCACTACCCGCGTTGGGGTACTTTCTATCCAACGCCATCGGCATGAATACTTCACCATAACCTGCGTTCGAATCTTCGTTATGCAACGCCTGCACTTTTAATAAATGCTGCTTCAACGGTTCAATCAAACTAACAGGTAACATCGTCACTCTATCTTTAAAGCCCTTACCCTCACGCACTAAAATCTCACGCCGCGCCAAATCAACATCTTTAACGCGTAAACGCAAACACTCCATCACCCGCAAACCACTGCCATAAAGCAAACTCGCAATTAACCACATCGTGCCATCCAATCTATTCAGCACCGCCTGCACCTCATCTTTTGTCAGCACAACGGGCAAACGCTTTGGCACTTTTGCCTGCGTAACATTATCTAACCACGGCAATTCAATCCCTAACACTTCTTTGTATAAAAATAACAAAGCGCTTTTTGCCTGATTCTGTGTGCTTGCAGAAACATTACGTGAAACCGCTAAAAAGCTAAGAAACGCCTCCACTTCAACCGCACCCATCTCCTTAGGATGACGCTTGCCATGATGAAAAATATAGCGTTTAATCCAATCTAGGTATGCCTGCTCTGTACGGCGGCTGTAATGTTTCACCCGAATACGCGCTGCCACTTGATCTAACAGTTTTGGCTCGGCATTTACCGCTGGTGTGTTTTCCATACAAACTCACTAAAAAATGGTGCTATAAAAACGAATTAACAATTGATTTTATTATGTATTTAAAATATTACTACAGATTAGACACCTGCCTCACTAAATTTTTAGAGACGGATTTGGGGTCTACTTTACGTTAGGAGCACTTAAAACCCTATGCCTCGAACTGCCCGTTCCTATTGCCGTTTGGGGCTGGTCTGTAAGGTCCGCCGTTATTAGGTGGTGGAGCATCTGTTTTTAGGTCTAGTTTGGTGTTTTGGGTTGGTATAGTTTGTAAGGTTGGCGGTCTTAGCAGGCTGGCAATGCGTTTGCCCCAGCTGTGCTGTGGCAAGCCGCGGTCTTAACGGTTGGTGTTTAGGGGTTGAGCCAGTTCTTTCGCTCAGTGTAACTTGGTGGCTTTGCTGGTTTTCTTGCAAGGCTTTTTTGTTGGTGGGGCTTGGGTTTGTTGATGCTCTATTGTATTGTTTCTCCTAACCCATCATTCAAGCGGGACGCCTAACGGCGCCCCTTAATTCAAACGTTAGGCGCTATGAATAATTTTCGTTTAATTAAAGCTATTACTATTATTGCCCTTGGTGCTTCACTAACCGCTTACGTATTGGGGTTTAATCGCCTTTTATTTACTAGTGCTATAGCCTTATTAGTTGGTTTTTTATTCTTTTTGTTAATCTCAAATCAAAAATCAATCATTAGTTACTACACAGCATTAGAAAGAAAACACTCAATACCCCATGCAGGGGATGCTCAGCTTTGGGGTGTAAAGCCTGAATATCGCAAAATGGCAGCTTACGTCATACCATTTTTGGTTATTCTTGGTTTGTTTAGCTTTTTATTCGGAATTGATGCTGCTAATGGAGCTTTACCAAGTCGTGTATCAAAACTGATATATAACTTATTTGGGTCAAAAGGTGTCGTTTTCATGTGGTTTACAATCGGCACTATGTTTACTGTTAGCTCTACAGAAATGATTTATTACTTAACGAAAACAAGAAAAAATGCCTAACCCATCATTCAAGCGGGACTGGCTAAAGCCAGCCCCTTAATTCAAACGTTAGGCCCTTCAAGAAAATCTCTCATGCATAAGTCCATTACAGAAAGATTATCCGCAGAAGACGAGGTTGCTGACCTAGTGTCAGAGGCACGTGAGCGAATTACTGGAGACGTGTTCTACCCCAACCAAATCTCAGAACCACTTCGCCGCAGGTATCTTTTGCAATCTTTCTTAATTTCTCTGTACGCAGGCTTCGGTTTATACGTCGGTAAGGTCGATATTCCAGTACGAGCACGAGCATACACATTCGAGGGAATTGCTGCGTTCGCTCTCGCTGCTGCCATGTTTATGGCCATTCTCAACATGTTATCCGTAGTAGTAGATCACTATGACAAACGCGACAACGAACATAGTTACGAACAGTTCGCACGAATCACATACATATTGGGTTGGGTTCTGTTCTTGCTAGCGACGATTCTTAATGTTCTTCAGATATGAATCCACATCTTGGCAAAGAGTTGCCTAACCCATCATTCAAGCGGGACTGGCTAAAGCCAGCCCCTTAATTCAAACGTTAGGGTATAAGTGGATCTACGACTAAATAAAGAGCAGCCACATGGTGAATATGCAGCTCGTATTCTGCATATAGTTATTGGCCTTGCATTCGTTGGGTTTGCTAGCTGGCAATTGTTCTTTGCCCCACAGTTCAATCCTTATGCTTTTTGGGGTGTCTTGGTATTTGGCTTCATTCCATTACTGGTGGGTATCTTTGGCAATCGAAAGACCGTCATTCAACTTCTTTTTTGTGGTTGGGTGTAGCTATGTTTCAGGTCTATTATTGCGTTCCCCTAACCCATCATTCAAGCGGGACGCCTAACGGCGCCCCTTAATTCAAACGTTAGGCAACAAAACCACAAAGGACTAATAATATGAAATTACTTTTTGCTTCACTGCTTTTAACCTCAATCTCAGCATTTGCCATGCCTGTTAATCATTCCGCGTATTTAGCATCTACAACTTTAATATCCTCTACCAGCTCATCATTCTTGGAACTGCCGCAAACAAGAAACCGCAAAGGCAGTCATCGTGTTGGCGGTAGAAACAGCCACGGCAAAGGTAGTCGTTACAAAGGCGGTAGGTAATCTTGCCTAACCCGTCATTCAAGCGGGACGCCTAACGGCGCCCCTTAATTCTAACGTTAGCCATTATGGGAATTCCAAACATGATTAAGGTTTTGAATGTATCAACTGAAAGCTCAGTGCTGTCAGTTGAAACATCCTTTTGCCCAGACCGTGCGCCAGAAACTCACTCTGTAACTTTAACTGGTTCTGAAGCTTTGCAGTTTCAAGTAGTACTTACTACATATCCATTTGGTATCAATCAAGAACATGCATATTTCATTGAAACATTATCTGAGTCTGGAGATGTTTGCCTTTGTAATGTTCGCATCACTTCATTGGGTAGTCGTCAGCGTAAGCAAATTAAAATTTCTGCTGCAACCCACTCAAGCTTGCAGCAAGTCTTCAATAGCAATATTATCTTTGAGGGTTACGTTCATGGCTAACCCATCATTCAAGCGGGACTGGCTACCGCTAGCCCCTTAACTCAAACGTTAGCGCTTATGAAAAGCTTTCATCTCATCACTGTTGCATTAATCATGGTTGCTAGTTCATTTTCAGCAAGCGCCCAAGACGGAGCAACACTTCTTTTCAAAGGTAAAACAACATCTTTAACTTCGGCTGAGAAAGAAGAAATCTATAAACTCATTGCAGTAAAGGTCAGCTCTGATGGGAAAAAACTTATTGATACATCATGTGAAAATGAGGTTTATTTTGATATTCAGATCACAGACCTGAATAACGACAAAACTCCAGAGGTTATAGTGATTGGCGGCAACACTTGCAGCTCTGGAGTTACAGGCAGTTCAATATGGCTATTTATTAAAAATAAAGGTGTTTACCAGCCCAATCTTGGATTTCCCGCTGCAGGTTATAAGGTTATGAAACAGTTATCAAAAGGCTACCCGAATTTACTTGTCGGCGGCGCTGGTTTTTGCTTTGCAATTTGGCAGTGGGATGGTGCAAAATATCAACACTTAAAAAATGTTCCAATGGCTAAAGGGGGTTGTAATGGTCGTTAAATTAAGCGCTAACCCATCATTCAAGCGGGACGCCTAACGGCGCCCCTTAATTCAAACGTTAGGGCGTTGTCAAAACAACTCCTCAAAGTTAACACCGAGATTACCTCTTAAAGCATCGTTTTAAGGACCACTTGAGCCGAGCACACTTGGGCTGCGAGATTGATCTTTACTTAACGAAACTTAGCAACTTTACTATTCTTTACAATGTTTTCTATTTCTGGGGTTTGCTCTGCCTCTACTTTATTGTATCGTTTCCCCTAACCCCTCATTCAAGCGGGACGCCTAACGGCGCCCCTTAATTCAAACGTTAGCCCCTTCAATTTTATTATTAAGGAAAATAAATGAAAAAAATTCTAATGATTCCAATCTTTTTTGCCTTGCTAGGGTTGTCCACCGCAGCAAATGCAAAGTTTTTCTTCGGAACAAAAGATTCAATTCATTTCGTGGCAAACACCACCATTCCTGGCCCTGGCGAGAGCCATTTATTTCTTGGGCACCGAGTAACAATGAAATCATTTTTACTTCCTTACTATGTTGAGAGTAATGGTTATGTTTTTGGTCTCTCTGGAGAGCAAGACAAATACATTCCTTTACCTACAGGTTCTGAACTTGAAGCAATTCAAGCTAAAGGTTTTTTGCCAAACCCATTGCCACCAGCAGAGCTGAGTTGGATAGACTATTTAATGGGGTATTCACTTTGGCTTGCTTTGTTTTTCATTTTTGGGGTTCCATTTCTAAAAAAGAAATTCTTAACAAAATAAGTGGCTAACCCATCATTCAAGCGGGACTGGCTAAAGCCAGCCCCTTAATTCAAACGTTAGCCATTATGGGCACTCCAAAAATGATTAAGGTATTGAATGTATCAACACAAAGCTCAGTGCTGTCAGTTGAAACATCCTTTTCCCCAGACCGTGCCCCAGAAATTCACTATGTAACTTTAGCTGGTTCGGAAGCTTTGCAGTTTCAAGCAGTACTTACTATATATCCATTTAGTATCAATCAAGAACATGCATATTTCATTGAAACATTATCTGAGTCTGGAGGTGTTTGCTTTTGTAATGTTCGCATCACTTCATCGGGTAGTCGTCAGCGTATACAAATTGAAATTTCTGCTGCAACCCACGCAAGCTTGCAGCAAGTCTTCAATAGCAATATTATCTTTGAGGGTTACGTTCATGGCCCCATCACTCAAGCGGGACTGGCTAAAGCCAGCCCCTTAATTCAAACGTTAGCGAGCAATAACCATGATGCCCACAAGAAAACTCATTTTAGGAATTGCAGTGGTAGCGGTAGTGCTAATCGTCACTGCCTTTTTCTCAATGATTTTTTCTCTTCCGGCTCCAGGAGTTTAGCGTAGTGTTCAACCAAAACAAGTTCGCTTATTTCTTGCTGGCTAACCCATCATTCAAGCGGGACTGGCTAAAGCCAGCCCCTTAATTCAAACGTTAGAGGTTCCATGGAAGAAGCTGAACATCTCATAAAAGAAGCCAAAGCATTTCTGAATGCTGCTTGGAACACTGCTGATGATAAGCGGTATGAACTATTAATCTCTTGGGCAAGAGAAATTATTGAGCCGTTAGCTAGCACAAACTACCCACCTGCAGTTTGGCTTAAGTCCTCACTGCCATATGATGCAAAACTAAGTGAAGAAATAGTAGAAAAACTGCATAAAGAACAAATCAAAAAAGCAGCAGCTCTCGGAAACATTGAGGCAAAGTTTAATCTAGCTGTGGAATTAGATGAAGAGGCAACATTAGATATATCGGCAAAACTATTTAAGGAGGCAGCCGAAGCAGGTCACGCTTATTCAATGTGGTGCCATGGGTTAAATTTAATCAGTGGCCGTGGCATACCAAGAAATGAACCTCTAGGTTACGATTTTATTAACAAATCTGGCGAACTGAAATTTGAAGGTGCCATTTTATTTTTGGCTGAAGCATATGCTAACGGTAGTCATGGGTATATCAAAGATGAGGCTCTATCAGCAATGTGGCATAAAAAGCTATCTGACCCAGAAATGATAGGTTATTAATATGTGCGTTAAAACCTCTAACTCATCATTCAAGCGGGACTGGCTAAAGCCAGCCCCTTAATTCAAACGTTAGGCTCAAATAATGAAAATCTTAATTAGGCTTCTGTTAGTTGTTTTAGCCATAACGTTCACCTTGCCCGCATACGCCTCAGACCCTACACCACTGATAGTCTTTTTTTTCGCCTTAGTAGTAGTGGCTTTTATTGTTACTTTCATTCCAATATATAAACTTACGTCGAAAATGCCCAATCAATGGCCTAAACATTTAATTCGCAGCTTGGCATTTAGTATTTTTTGGGCTCCTTTTCCAATAGAAGGCTATCAAAATTGGTGGCCAGCATGTATAGCTGTGTTTGATTTTTCTCTAATCCCTAAAGCAGTAGCTGCAGTGGCAATTTTTACAATAATTTTATTTTTTCTGTCACGGATACCATCCATTGATTATGATGATAAAAAAGCCTAACCTTTCATTCAAGCGGGACTGGCTAAAGCCAGCCCCTTAATTCAAACGTTAGGTTTAACAGTGAACTATTCGGATGCAACACCAGTTTTATTGACTATTGCGGCAATCGGGCTGTATTTTGCAATGTCCGATAAAATGAAGCACAAACACCCTAGGACTATTCTATTTATCAACTGGTCTTTAGCTTTCGGGCTTGGTTTACTAATTTTAACTTTCACATATTCAGACTTTACCCACGGCCAAGTTAATCCGTTATTTTTTAAAGGCCCAACCCCTACCAATAGGTATCCTGAATTCGACTCATCACCAATACTTTTTACTATTGGTTTGATGTTTAACATTCTTGTTGGGCTAGCTTTTGCTATAGCAGGGTTATTTGGCATGTTTAAAGCTATAACTAATACTAAATTTAGGTTTAAAGAGTAATGTTCACACCTAACCCATCATTCAAGCGGGACGCCTAACGGCGCCCCTTAATTCAAACGTTAGGGCTTTGTAAAAAACATTGCCTTTGGAGGCTCACTCACATCCCCTCTCAGAGCATCGTTTTTAGTGTTATTAAGTAGCAGCCTCATATGGCACTCTTGGCCTGTGTGCTTCTTCTTTGGCTTGGCGAAGCTTAGCCGCTTTACTATTCTTTACAATGTTTTTCTATTTGTGGGGTTTGTTCTGTCTCTACTTTATTGTATCGTTGCCCCTAACCCATCATTCAAACGGGACTGGCTAAAGCCAGCCCCTTAATTCAAACGTTAGCAAACATGTATAAATGTACTTTATTATTGGCTGTTATGCTCTTCACAAGCGGACTTGCGATTGCAGACACTTTCTCTCCAGGGATTGCAACCCGTTGTTCACCCGGTGCTGGACTATTTGAAATTACTGCTGTTATTTATGCAAATGAAGGCGATGCAGGAGATGTTCCACTCAAAAATGGATTTTCATTGCTAGAAGAAGGGCAACAACAATTAAGTTGTAATCTGAGTCCTTCTATAACTGCAAAAGCGACCATTCGAGTCTATGGTGCAGATAATGGTATGTGTATGGGGGCAGGTCAAATTATTATTGATAATCTAGCTATTGGGAAAACCTCAATAGTTAAAGATGTAAATTTTAACTGGCATTGTCCTACCGACCCAATACTCACAGATATCAACGTTAAATATAAAAATGGTAAAGTCATTCTAAAACAATGTATGGCTGAAACATGGGAATGGGGAAAAGGCTTCGCAAATGTTAATTGTAAATCGCGGGTGGTTCGCTAACCCGTCATTCAAGCGGGACGCCTAACAGCGCCCCTTAATTCAAACGTTATGCGTTGGGAATTCGTTAATGGGTCGCTCTAAGCTTTTATTTTTAGTGCTCGCTGCTATAGCGTCGCAGGCAATAGCTCAGGGCATTTCGGCCCACAAGCTGAAGCTGACCTATTCAGCGGAGAGGTCTGTTTGCCGAGAGGTCGAGCGCTTACTCAGGAAGGACAAGGCATGCCGGCACTTCGACGCAATCAACTGCTCCGATGCCGAGTTCCGCTCGATGACGATAGATGGTAAAGATGTCGTCCTTTTCGAGGAGATAGGTACAAATGAATATGGCTATACCCAAGTGGCCCGAGCAATCTCGACTTCAAACGAAAAGCATGTGGTCATTTATCTGAATCAATTCCAAGGTGATCGACATCCAAGGCTGGTACAGACGTGGAGAGTTGACGGTACAGCGCTGAGCAAAGTGCTAGCGCTTCCACCAGGACCACTCCCATATGAGAAATGGATCAACCTAACACCGACACCACCAAAGGACACCAACGCCACTGAGTTCAACGAAATTTTGGTTCATGGCGAGAAAATCTCGGATGAGTGGTCACCAATAATCGAAGTACTTGGTCATCACTATGCTATCGAGCGGGAGTGTGCCGGAACATGGGCATTCGGCGGCGATTACGCCTGCGAGAGGGTAATCAAACTTACAGCAAAGAGGTTGGAGGCAGATGGAGGAGTCGTTCCGATTTGCGCATTTGCCAAAGGGCGTAAAAAGTGAGTGACGTAACGCATAACCTCTCGGTCAAGCGGGACTGCGGAACCTGCGTGGCTTCTCCGATCGATTGCTTTTACGCCGCAGCCCCTTACCTCCAACGTTAGATATTAATAAAGGAAGTTTAATGAGCGCAAAAATCTCTGGTGATAACGTAGAAAAAAGTTCTTCATTTAAGTCTGCTAAAAGCAAAGCATCAGAATATGCAAACGATCCAGATAAATTAAATGATTTACTAGATAAAGCCCAGAAAAAAGCAAATTCCAAAAAAGGCCCCTTATCGGAGGTGTGGGATTCCCTAATGGCTTGCTTTAGACTTCTTAGAGCCTACGCCACAGGTAAATACAGAGATATTCCGTGGCAAAGTCTTATTTTAATCATTGCTTCAGTTATCTACTTTGTAATGCCAATTGATTTAATTCCTGATTTTATTTTGGGCTTTGGGTACATAGATGATGCGGCGCTATTAGGATGGACACTAAAATCAGTTAAAAGCGACATTGATAATTTTATAGAATGGGAAACAATCTAACCCATCATTCAAGCGGGACGCCTAACGGCGCCCCTTAATTCAAACGTTAGGTCTTCTGCAATAACTTCTCAGTTACATAACAACTAAGCTACATCATAAAAAAGGAAAGCAGCATGGCAAAAAAAGTAATCATTCAGCACCCGGTTAATGGCCTCACTAGAAATGGCTACTATGGATATAGTTGGACATATCTCTTTTTTGGGTGGTTAGTGCCTTTATTTAGGGGTGAACTAGGCGTCGCCGCTCTGCATATGCTATTTACACTGTTCACTTTTGGTTTATGGCAACTGATTGTTTCCTTTTTATATAACAAACAGTACATGACGAGAATGTTAGAAAAAGGCTATGTGTTAAAAGATTCAGAGCAAACAATGGCTGAAGCCAGAGCATGCCTGAATATTGCACCAGTATAATTTTTTATCGCCAACAGACCCACTAACCGAATATTGTTATTCGCTTAGTGGGTTGAATAAATCTAGATCAGCGTAACTAAGTCATTGTGAACTCACAAAACTTAGGTAAAATCTCACTTCTATTCAATTGATGTTAGCGCTCATGTTTGTTCACCCCCAGTTTGACCCTATTGCGATTCACCTTGGTACTTTTGGCATCCATTGGTATGGCTTAATGTATTTGCTTGGATTCCTGGCATTTTTAGCTTTAGGCAAATACCAAATCAACCATAGAAGATGGCATGGCTGGACCATGCAAATGCTTGATGACGCACTGTTTTTTGGTGCATTAGGTGTAATTTTTGGCGGGCGTTTAGGCTATGTGCTGTTTTATCAGTTAAGCTATTTTAGCAGCCACCCCACTGAGATTTTTGCAGTGTGGCAAGGCGGCATGAGCTTTCATGGCGGCTTCTTAGGCGTGCTTGTGGCCATGTGGCTTTTTGGCAGAAAGTATCCGCAAAACTGGCTAAAAATCATGGATTTTGTTGCGCCACTAGTCCCAATTGGTTTGGGCGCTGGACGCATGGGTAATTTCATCAATGCAGAGTTGTGGGGCAGAGTCACCAACGCGCCATTTGGCATGATTTTCCCTAAAGTGGACACTGCATTACGCCACCCATCACAGTTATATGAATTTGCACTTGAAGGCGTATTGCTATTCTTAATCCTTTGGATATATGCCGCAAAACCACGTGCAACCGGCACTATTTCGGCCTTATTCTTAATCGGTTACGGTAGCTTCAGATTTATTGTGGAATACACACGTGAGCCCGATGATTACTTAGGTTTACTCTCTATGGGTTTAAGTATGGGGCAATGGCTAAGCCTGCCGATGATTTTAATTGGCGTGGTGATGTTTGCCTTGTGTAATAAAAAACGTGGCTTTTAGTGCAGACCGCACATTAACAACTTGATTCAACTACCCTAGCTGCATGGTGTACCTACGTATGTTTCGAGGTACACCTGCTGGGCAGCATCTTCCTCTCCCCTTTCCAAAACTTCAGTTAACAATTGTTAACTTGGCGTAGCTAATCATTAAGCTTATTATCTGACGGGTTATTGATCTGTTTATGTAAGGAGCCCTATGATTAAGAAACTTCTAAAACGTATGTTTTTTAGAAAACATCAAGCGGCTAACTCAGGTCAGCTAGATCCAGCGTTTATCAGTACTCACAATAGCCACTCAAAGTCTGACTTTGAAGTGAGCGAGTTGAGCTATGATGAATATGTGGAATATGCCGGCCCTGAGCGCAGAGTGGTGATAGCAGAGGTAAATGAGGAGCGCAGGCGAGTTCAGTGAGCACTCACTTAATCTAGCCTATAGGCTCAAAGGCCTTTAAAACTGTTTTACTCGGTGATTCGCCTTATGCCTACTGACTGCACCAGACCTTAACTTTGCGTGCTTAGTTGTTTGCCCATAGGTGCGAGCGCGCCATAACTTGAATGAACTATGCTTTAAATGAGTACGCATCAATTTAATCACCCCATCCTGCTTGAGGCCGAACTGATAGGCGATGGCCTCAAACGGGGTGCGATCTTCCCAAGCCATTTCTATCACGCGGGAAACTTGCGCTTCATCTAACGGCTGCAGGCCAACCGTGTTTAGCAGCATCGGTTAATACCCTTCCATTTACTATCTTGCCATAATTTAAAAAACTCTTTGCGCGAGAGTGCTGGTGGTGCATCTACTGTGGCTTGGTGAAACTCGGCATGATGCTTCAAGTATTGCTCATAAGCATCGTCACCTGACACATGCCGCACATAGCACCATAATTTCTTTAACATTCTTAACATACCAATCCCCTGCTAATCTCGCACCCAGTTTTCTACTAAGCGGCTTGGTTCGTGCGGCACTTCTGATAGCTTCAATACCGGTTTACCACCTAAGTAACGCAGGCATAACCGCACCATATCCAGTATCACCACCCACAGCACCACTACAAAAAACATGGTGAGGTAGGCATCTAAATGCTGATTAAATATCAATTGCGGTGCAACAGCCACTTTATCAGTTGGTAACGTTCCTGCCGCCAATTTTGCAGCCATATCATTCGCCGCGGCAAAAAACCCTACCCGCACATCGGCACTGAAAATCTTTTCATAAGCAGCGGAGGTGGTGATAGTCACCAACCAAATCAGCGGCATTCCTGTTACCCATGCATATTTCAATTTGCCAGACTTCACTAGAATGCCCGTTGCTACACATAAGGCAATGGCAGCTAACATTTGGTTCGCAATACCAAACAGCGGCCATAAAATATTAACGCCGCCATTCGGATCTATGACGCCTATATACAAAAAGTAACCCCAGCCGGCTACCACAATACTGCTAGTCAGTATTACCGAAGGCGTGTATGAGGTTTCACCCAGTTTTTTGTTAAAGTTACCCAATAAGTCTTGCAACATAAAACGGCCAACCCGTGTGCCTGCATCCAGCGTGGTCAGTATGAATATCGCCTCAAACATAATGGCAAAGTGGTACCAAAGGGCCAGTAACTCTTTACCAAAAGCACTGCCAAAAATACTTGCCATACCTACCGCTAAACTTGGTGCGCCGCCAGTACGCGAGAACAAGGTTGATTCACCCATATCACTGGCAAGTTGCTGCATTTGCTCTACAGTCACCGCAAAGCCCCAACTGTTAATTTTAGCAATGGCATCTACCGCCTCTTTACCCACCACCCCCGCTGGACTATTGATGGCAAAGAACACGCCAGGCTCCAGCACGGTTGCTGCAATCATCGCCATAATGGCGACAAAACTTTCTAACAACATACCGCCGTAACCAATCATGCGGATATCGCGTTCATTACCTAACAATTTTGGCGTGGTGCCAGATGCGATTAAGGCATGAAAACCTGAAATGGCTCCGCAAGCGATGGTAATAAAAACAAAAGGGAACAGTTTGCCGCCAAAAATTGGCCCCGTACCATCCACAAACTGTGTCACTGCGGGCATATGCATATCTGGACGCAAAATCACGATGGCAATCGCCAGCAACATAATGGTGCCTAGTTTCATGAAAGTGGAGAGATAATCACGCGGCGCCAAGAGTAGCCAGACTGGCAATACTGCTGCTGCAAAACCATACAAAATAATGCCGTAAGCCAATGGCAAGCCATCATGGTCAAATAGCGAACGCAATGTTTCGTGATGATCCACCCAACCACCCAACCCGACTGAGAGCAATAATAGAACCACGCCAATAATAGAAGCTTCTAATACGCGACCAGGACGAATATTTCGCATATAAACCCCGACAAGCATGGCAATCGGAATAGTGGCAGCCACGGTTGAAGTTGCCCAAGGACTGTGTTTCATAGCGTTGACTACCACTAGCCCCAACACTGCAATTAAGATAATCATGATGAGAAATGTGCCAATGAGGGCGGCGCTACCACCGACCACACCGATTTCATCTCGCGCCATTTGCCCCAGGCTGCGTCCGTTACGGCGCGTAGAGAAAAACAGCGTGACCATATCCTGCACTGCACCACCCAATACTGCGCCAATTAAAATCCATAACGTGCCTGGCAGATAGCCAAACTGCGCAGCAAGTGTCGGGCCAATCAAAGGCCCAGGACCAGCAATTGCTGCAAAATGGTGGCCAAACACCACCCACTTATTAGTCGGTACAAAATCTCGGCCGTTGTCCAACCGCTCTGCCGGCGTGGCGCGGGTTTCGTCTATCACCAACACTTTGGCGGCAATCCATGCTGCATAAAAACGATAGGCAATCGCGTAAACACACACAGCCGCGGTAATCAGCCACAATGCATTAATGCTTTCACCCCGGTTTAATGCTATGCCAGCAACAGCAAATGCGCCCAGCAATGCGACAGCAATCCAAAGCATGGTTTTAATATTTTTGTTCATGTAATTTAAGCGTTTTGAGTTAAATAAAAGGGGTTGGCAATAGTATAAATCACACAAGCGCATCCCCACTACCGGAATTTTTTGGAACTAATTGTTTTAAATGGGTTTTATCAACAAAAATTGTAGATAAAAGTACTTTAGCAACTCAGCATGTTGCAATAAACGCTATCCCTGTTTTGTTTATCTGCTTATGCGTAAAAAATTAAAATAACCACCAACCCATCCACATCACAGAAACCTGCAACACGAGGCCCAAGGTTACCTGCTGAAAAAATGCCTTGCCACCTGTCACTAAGGCTGTAATCGCCTTAGAGATAGCATTGGTTGAAATCGCCACCAAGATTGCCACTGCGGCATTGGCAGGCGTAATTTTAATCGTGGAAGCTAAAGAAGCGACTGAAATTGTGGAAGCATGCACATCTGCCAAGCCAGCCACACCCGAAGCAACCACCAAGCCGGCTTGACCAAACCACGCTTTCAGCGCTGCCGAGGCCACCAGCACCAGCGCAATGACGAAAGCTAAAGTCAGCGCTGTTTTTACACTAAATGATCGGCTGGGCTTGCCTAGCTCGGGCGTGTGGTGATGAAATGAGTTTAAAGTCACCATCAAACCATACACTCCGATGGATAAGCCCGCAAATAACAAAGGTATTGTTAATGCATGCAAGGTTAATGGGTGAATCGCCGTTAACAACATCACCAGTTGCAACACGGTAGATAAACTGGATAGTGTTGCGCCGGCCACCGCGGCGCCCATCAGTTCTGGCGTTTTTTTCACGCGAGCACCCATCGCACCAATCGTGGCAATACTGGAGATAAATCCAGAGACTAACCCCACCAGCGGCAGGCCGGTGCGGCTACCGAGCAAACGTAACGCTAAATGCCCAAGTGCCCCAATAAACATTACCAGTATCACAATCAACCATAAGTTACGTGGATTAATCGCATCAAAGGGGCCAATCAACTCATTAGGTACCAGCGGCAACACAATCAAGGTGGCTGCCGCCAAAATCAAGAAGTCAATCATCTCGTCTTTGGTCACTACTCCACGTACAAAACCGTGTATCGGCTGCTTTGCAGCAAGTAATATCGCTGCGGCCACGGCTAAGCTAGCTGCCATAAAAGCACTCGTCATGGCTAAACCACCCAAAATCACAGTAAAAACAAGGCTGATTTCCGTGGTTAATCCTGGGTCGTCATCTTTTCTCGAGAAATAAGCGGTTGCCACAAAAATGGTGACACAAATAATTGAAACGACAAGTAACCAGAAGTTAATCGAAGTACTAACTGCACCAAGTAGAGACGCGATGGTAAAGGTACGCACACCGGCAATCGTGCTATCGCCACCACTTCCCTTACTGCGCTCACGCTCGGCGCCAATCAGCAAACCGATGCCCAAAGCTACCGCTAAATTTAACCAGTGTGTTGCATTAATCAACATACAGCCTTCCCATTTACTAATTTTTAGCTTTTATTTACAACAAACCACGCTCGGCAAATGACAGCGTTTGATTGCCTGCCACAATGAAATGATCTAACACGCGGACATCTACTAATGCTAAAGCCTGCTTCAACTGCTGCGTTAACAGCTCATCTGCTGCGCTTTGCTGCACGGCACCTGACGGATGATTATGCGCCAAAATAACACTGGCAGCATTATGATGAATCGCACGTTTGACCACTTCTCTAGGATAAACGCTGGTTTGAGTCAGCGTGCCGCTAAATAGCTCCTCTGCTGCATGCAGGCGATTTTGTGCATCTAAAAATAGCACCATAAAAACCTCACGTGTCAGCGCGCCTAATTTAAGCACTAAATAATCGCGCACCTGTTTTGGTGATTGAAACACATCGCGCTGTTGCAATTGCTCATTCAATGCACGGCGGCTCATTTCAAAAATTGCTTGCAGTTGCACATACTTACTGCTGCCAATGCCATGCACTTGGCTCAAGGCATGCTCGCTTGCTGCAAAAATGCCATTTAAGCTACCAAACTGGCTCAGCAAATCACGTGCTAAATCGACCGCGCTCTTACCAACAACGCCTACACGTAAGAAAATTGCCAATAACTCCGCATCAGATAATGCCTCTGCACCTAGCTCTATTAACTTCTCTCTTGGGCGCTCACTTGCAGGCCAATCGGTAATTGCCACTCCCCACCCCTTTCAATGTTTTAACACCCCAGTTACAGCCACATAGCCATCAACCCCTATGCCTTAAACCTACCCTAGTTGCAATTAGCATAATGGTTAGTACATGGCAAATACCGCTTATTTAAGCCAGCCGATTTCGTGCGCAGTTTTTTCACCAATCAGTGTGTGCCTCAAACTTTTAGGAATATCAGCTTCGGCTGTATTTTGCGGTACACGCCCACCCATCAGCTCAGCAAAATTCTGCGGGTATAGCGGCATCTTATTTGGTTCGGCATAACCATCAGGATAAATGGGCAGATTATTATGCAAATCGTATTTATCTGTGGCATTTAAAGTGTGCAATAACTCATGGGCAGTGACTACTAAGTTCTTTTTGGCATATGCCGTGCTTGCAAACAAATTGACTCGCCCGATTCGCCCTTTATTGAGCGCGGTAGAGTGCCCTAACATTGAGCTAGTGTTAGGGTCGTGATAAAGCAAATACAATCGGATATCAGGCTTAATATTGACCCTCGGGCTATTTTTCCAGGCAAACCATCTGAACTTTAAGCTCCATAACATGGTATTGAATATGCTGCCATTTCTAGGTGGTTCAGGCGGAATCTCATCCACGACTGTTCCAAGCTGCACCTCTATCGGACGCCGTAAACCTAATTTGTAAGACGCAGCCTCTTCTGCAAAATACTCAACCATCGGTTCAAAATCTTCACGGCTCAAGCCTCGCAAGTAAGCACTAACTTCCTCGCTACCATCAGCATTAATTGGATAAACAGCAACATAAAGATTATGCTTCCAAGCCAAATCTGCTTTATCCAGCCACAGCTCCTGCAGTACCGTTGCTAAAATCAACAACAGAATAATGATTCTGAATTTACGCCACATTGTGTATAAGCCGCATGAGTATTATTGATTTTTGTTACATCCACTATAAAACATTTTCTTTAATTTAGATGAAGCATAAAGAATATTTTATACAAAACAATGTTCGTATTAGAATGAACGACTTACATGAATGACCAGCATTATGCAAAATAAAAAATCTATCGTCCTGGGAATCACCGGCGGCATCGCCGCTTACAAAGCGGCTGAACTCGTACGTCTATTGGTTAAAAACAATATAGAAGTGCAGGTTGTGATGACACAAGCTGCCTGCCAGTTTATTACCCCAGTCACCATGCAAGCACTTTCCGGCAAGCCAGTATTTACAGAGATGTGGGATGCGGCCATCCCCAACGGCATGCCGCATATTGAATTGAGCCGTGCCGCTGACGCGATTGTGATTGCCCCAGCCAGTGCAGACTTTATTGCCAAGCTCGTGCATGGTCGTGCGGACGATTTACTTTCCACCCTATGCCTGGCTAGAGATTGCGACTTACTAGTGGCCCCGGCCATGAACAAACAAATGTGGGAGAGCCCTGCCACCCAGCGCAATATCACACAACTGATGCAAGACGGCATTAGCATTCTTGGCCCTGACAGCGGCGAACAAGCCTGTGGCGAAGTTGGCTTGGGGCGCATGTTAGAAGCTGAAGATTTGCAATATCTAATAGAAGCGCACTTCCAGCCCAAACTGCTCAAAGGTAAAAAAATACTGATTACGGCAGGTGCCACCTTGGAGATGATAGACCCAGTGCGTGCCATCACTAATTTAAGCTCAGGCAAAATGGGCTACGCCATTGCCCAAGCCGCGTATGAAATGGGTGCCGAAGTCACACTGGTTAGCGGGGCGACTGCACTCAACCCACCTAATGGTGTGCGTAATATTGCAGCCACATCGGCAGCTGCCATGTACCAAAGCGTGATGCAAAACATCGGCAACCAGGATATTTTCATCGGAGTTGCCGCCGTTGCAGACTATAGCCCAGCCCAGACCCAACCGCAAAAAATCAAAAAAAGTGAACAGTCACTATCGCTAGAGTTAACACGCAACAAGGATATTATCGCAGAGGTTGCCAGTTTACCTAGCCCACCCTTCTGTGTAGGCTTTGCGGCAGAAACCGAAAGCTTGCTGGAATATGCAGAAGCAAAACGACTCAAGAAAAAACTACCGCTAATTGTTGCCAACCTCACCAGTGATGCCATGGGCAGTGATAATAACAAGGTTTTCTTGTTGGACAACAATGGCACCCACCCACTGGAGCCGGCTGCTAAAATCGAAGTAGCCCGATCACTATTAACGCATATGGCCGCCATGCTTTAGATTAAGCAGCAAATTAAGTCATCGTTAAATTTAAGTGCTTAAAAGCGCTTAACCAATGGCAATGTTTGATTTACATCAAGCATTGCTAAGTACTTCAGATAACTCATGAAAATCTTGATTCCAAGATGCGCGCTAGGCTCTAGAATCGCACCCAATCATTATAAAAATCCTTAAGGCGAACTATGTCATACACCACCACTTTTCAATATAACGTGCTGACGCTAGCCGTGCTCAGCACCTTGGGCATTGCCCATCAAGCACAGGCAGAAACCAATGAAAAAATCGTCACAGCACCAGTCGTAGTTACCGCCACACGTGTAGAGCAAAACAGCTTCGACCTACCAGTGGCGATTGATGTAGTAGAAAGCAAAGACGTTCAAAACGGTCAATTGCAAATGACCCTGTCGGAAAGCCTGATTCGCGTTCCAGGCATTACAGCACAAAGCAGAACACAATCGGCACAAGACCCGCAAATCTCCAGTCGAGGTTTTGGCTCACGCTCCAGCTTTGGTGTGCGCGGCATCCGCGTTTATGTAGACGGCATCCCGCTCACTATGCCAGACGGCCAAGGCCAGCCTGGCGTAGTAGATTTATCAGCCATCAAAAGCATAGAAGTCATGCGCGGCCCATTTTCTGCGCTATACGGCAACTCCTCTGGTGGCGTTATCCAAATGTTAACGAAAGATGCACCCAAAACACCGGAAGTAGGTGCGAGCGTTATGTTTGGTAGCTATGACACCAAACGCCAAATTATGGACGCAGCTGGCACTGCAGAAAACATTGAATACTTGCTCAATGTTTCTAATTTCGAAACCAATGGCTATCGTGACCATAGTGCTAGCGATAAGCAGCAAGCTACCGCAAAATTCAAAGCCAACATCAGCGAAGACACCAAACTGACAGCGCTGGTTAATTGGTTTGAGCAAAAAGCGCAGGATCCTAGTGGCTTACCACGCGTTGCTGTCACGGGTACGGCCGCTGCACCGTCAGCCTTTAGCTCACCCAAAGGCGTTGCCAATGCAGTCAACAATGCAGATACTCGTGTTAGCCGCAATCATGCACAAGTAGGCTTTAATTTAGAACACGCATTTGACGAACATAACTCACTGAATGTAATGGCATACGTTGGCTCACGTGAGAACACGCAAATCCTAGCAACCAATGCACAAGGCACTAATGCAAGATCAAGCAATATTTCCAGAGAGTTTTATGGTTCAGATGTACGTTGGGATAACAAAGGTGAGGTAGCGGGCAAAGCTTACACACTAAGCGCCGGCCTTAATTATGGAAAGTCTACAGATGCAAGACTAGATACCAACATACTTTCTAGTGGCGCCCCTATTAACACACCCAATCGTAATGAAGATAATATCGTCGATAACTTTGATCAGTATGTTCAAGGCAAAATCTCTATCCTAGACAATGTTGATATTCACGCCGGCGCGCGCCACACCAAAGTGCAACTCCAAGTGAAAGACAATCTAACAACGGTCAACGGCAACAATAGCGGTTCTGTAGAATACAAAAAAACTACGCCTGTTATTGGCGCAATCTGGAAAGTAACACCTGCACTCAATCTCTATGCTAACTATGGCAGAGGTTTTGAAACCCCAACCTTTATTGAAGCCGCTTATAACGCAGTGAATAACGGTGTGCCCAACCTAAACCTAAAACCAAGCCAAAGCCGAAATATTGAATTAGGTGCCAAAGCCTTTATTACCGACAATACGCAAGCGAACCTTAACCTATTCAGAATCACCACCGAAGACGAACTGGTAGTGGATGAAACCAACGCTGCTAACAGAACCGTGTATACCAATGCAAATAAAACAAAACGCACTGGCGCAGAGCTCTCTATAGACTCGCAATTTTCAAACCATATCAGCACTTACTTTGCATACTCTTTATTAAATGCCAAGTTTGACTCTTCATATAAAAATAAGAACAACGACCTGATCGCCTCTGGAAACAACATCTCAGGCACGTACCGTAGCCAAATCTACGGCGAAATAGCCTGGCAATATCAACCACTTGGTTTCAGCACCGCATTTGAGGGGCGTCATAACAGTAAAGTGTACGTCAATGACACAAATACCGACACCGCACCTTCGTACACCATTTTCAACATCAGGGCCGGCTTAGAGCAAAATATTAAGAACTGGCGCTTTACTGAGTATGTCCGCTTAGAAAACATATTTGATAAAGACTACATAGGTTCGGTCCGTGTCAACGATAGCAACCTACGCTTCTTTGAACCCGCAGCAGGCAGAAACTATCTATTAGGCCTAAGTGCTCGATACAAATTCTAAACACTTAAGCAAACAACAAAGCCGGCATACATATTCATAATGTCGGCTTTTTTATTCACCATATTTAGTGTTTAATACAAACCTGAGCTAACCACTATAAAAATACAAACATCATGTCCATACTCATTGATTTAAAAATCCTAGACGACCGCTTACGCAGCCAGTTTCCTACTTATGCTACGCCAGGGTCTGCAGGCCTGGATTTGCGCGCCTGTATAGAAGCCCCCATCACTTTGCAGCCAGGGGAAACCACGCTGATTCCTACCGGCATGGCGATTCATATCGATAACACCTACTATGCCGCACTTATTTTACCGCGCTCAGGGCTAGGCCATAAGCATGGCATTGTGCTGGGCAACTTGGTGGGGTTAATTGATTCAGACTATCAAGGACAACTAATGGTATCCTGCTGGAATCGCGGCAATACAGCGTTTGAGTTAAATCCGTTGGAGCGAATCGCACAATTGGTCATCGTACCGGTCATGCAGGCTGAGTTCCATGTAGTTGATGATTTTGATACCTCAGAACGTGGCGAAGGCGGCTTTGGTAGCACTGGAAAACACTAACAAAAAATAATATGTGAATTTACTGAAAAGAAACACATATTTAGCTTGAAACAAATAAAGAATGTGTACTATAATCACGCTCTTTCTCAAAAATAGAGTTCTTGGAGATAACCATGGCACGTGTATGTCAGGTAACAGGCAAAAAGCCAATGGTGGGTAACAATGTTTCTCACGCACAAAACAAAACAAAACGTCGTTTTTTACCTAATTTGCAAAACCGCAAATTCTGGGTTGAGAGCGAAAACCGCTGGGTAAGCATGCGTATTACTAACGCTGCGCTACGTACTATCGACAAAAACGGTATTGATGCTGTTTTAGCTGATATGCGTGCTGCTGGCGAAAAGATTTAAGCTGCTAACTTAACTTAGCAAATAAAGGAAAGTAAAATGCGCGAAAAAATCAAACTAGAGTCAAGTGCTGGTACAGGTCATTTCTATACCACTACAAAAAACAAACGTACAATGCCAGGCAAATTAGAAATCAAAAAATTTGACCCAGTTGTACGCAAGCACGTAATGTACAAAGAAACAAAATTGAAATAATTCGTTATTTCAGCAATAAAAAAGCTCACTATATGTGAGCTTTTTTATTGCCTAATGTTTATGCTTAAAGTCAGCTGACTGGCTGCGGACAGAGATCGCAACCAGACTCCAAACCCAACGCTAAGCACCCAATAAGCGCACTTCTCGCTGCGGATAAGGGATAGAGATATCATGCGCCTTAAACAAGCGCCAAATCGCCATAAAAAGATCAGATTGCAAGCTAGAGGTACCCTCTTCAGCATCATGAATCCATACCGTTAAGCGAACATCTATACCGCTCTCAGCAAAGCCCGTGACAACCGAGCTAGGCGCAGGCGTAACCAGCACCCTAGGGTGATCCTCGGCCGCCTTAATCAGTAACTGCAGCACTAACTCTAAATCACTCTCATAGCCAACCTGCACCGCCACCTGCACCCTGGTATTTCTATCCATACCAGAGTGGTTAATCACAGGGTTGATAATCAAGGTTTCATTAGGAATGATCACCTCAGTACCATCCAACTTCTTTAATACCAGATAGCGTGTACGTAAATCTTTAATAATTCCGTAATGCACATCAATCGTCACAATATCGCCAATGCTGATAGATTTATCCATTAGCAAGATAAAGCCACTCACATAGTTGCTAGCGATACGCTGTAGACCAAAACCCAGCCCCACGCCTAATGCACCACCAAATACGGAAATTAAAGTTAAATCTAAGCCAACAGCAGAAAGCCCGATCAGCACGGCAACAAACAGCAAGCAAATGCGTACCACTTTAGCCAACATCACGCGGGTATTAGCATTGAGCTGCGCTACCTGCATCAGTTTATTTTCAATAACGCGACTTAGCCACATTGCTACAAAAACTGTAATCAATATGGTGAGCAAACCTTGCAGTAAAAGTAATAAATTAACGGGGTTTTTGCCTATCTTGAATTTGACAGCTTCTAACGTTTCCAACATCTCAGGCAAAATACCACTTAAATGCAATGCCAATACCAGCCAAATCATCGTTGCAAGCGTATGCTCTATCGTTTTAAGGACGCCACCTGGCGCGATAATATAACGCATGGCATATACCACTAAGCGCACCGCAGCCATCGCCAAAAGCAAATTACTGGCAAGGTGAAGCATGGTCGTATGTTGCCAGTGCCCCAATACCCATTTTGAGAATAAAACGATACTAAGGGTGGATAACGGAAACAGTAGGCGATTAAATGTGCCAATGCCTATTTTCCAGCTCTCAGGCGCGTGACTCATCACGTAGGCACGTATGGCGCCATTAATCATCCATGCAATGGCACAAGCCATCACAATCACACCAATTTGCCAGCCTGCGACAGGTGTTCCAATATCAGCTAATATTTCTTGCCATATGAAATCAATGCGATTACTCATGTTTGCTAAACCTAGAAATTAAATCAAAAATCTATATCAAGAATATAGTGGCCAACCCTAAAAAGATAAAGAAACCGCCACTGTCCGTCATCGCTGTAATCAGCACACTGGAGCCCACCGCAGGGTCACGGCCTATCTTATTCATCATTAATGGGATCACAACTCCCATTAGTGCAGCCAAGAGCAGATTAAGTGTCATTGCAGACATCATGACCAGACCCAATGGATAACTGCCATAAAGCGCATAGGCCACTGCACCAATCACACCACCCCAGAGCAAGCCATTAAGCAAGGCAACGCCCAGCTCTTTGGTAATCAGGGACTTCATGTTATGTGATGCAACCTGCCCCAATGCCAAACCACGGACTATCATGGTAGTGGTTTGATTACCAGAATTACCACCCACACCTGCCACAATCGGCATCAGCGCAGCCAGCGCTACTATTTTCTCAATAGAGCCCTCAAATAAACCAATTACGCGTGACGCTATCAATGCAGTAATTAAATTAATCGCTAGCCAAGCCCACCTGTTCTGTACAGACTTCCATACTGATGCAAAGAAGTCCTCCTCTTCGCGTAAACCAGCCATAGAAAGCATATCACTCTCTGCCTCTTCGCGAATCAAATCCATCACAGCATCAACAGTCACTCGCCCAACCAACTTGCCACTTTCATCCACCACTGGCGCGGTCACCAAATCGTAACGTTCAAATGCCTTTGCTGCGTCATCTGCAATATCTTCCGGATGAAATATCACCGCATCTTCAGACATCACGTCAGCCACTTTTGCATCCAAATCACTCACCACCAACCGCTTTAATGGCAACACCCCATGTAGCACATCATCTCGATCCACCACAAACAGCTTATCGGTATGATCAGGCAGACCACCCAACCGACGCATATAGCGTAAAGCAACCTCCAAGGTAATATCTTCGCGGATCGTGACAATATCAAAGTCCATGATAGAGCCAACAGCATCATCAGAATAAGACAATGCAGATTGCAAACGCGCTCTATTTTGCGCATCCAGACTATCTAGCAAGTCCTGCAAGACGTCTTTAGGCAAGTCTGGGGCCAGGTCAGCCAACTCGTCTGTATCAAGCTGCTCAGCCGCCGCCAGTAGCTCATCAGAGTCCATGTCTGCAATCAGCGTCTGCCGTACCGCGTCAGACACTTCAAGCAGGATTTCACCGTCACGATCGGCTTTCACCAACTCCCAAACATCTAAACGCTGCTCTAGTGGTAAAGCTTCAAGAATATATGCAACGTCAGCCGGGTGTAAAAGTTCTAGTTTCTTTTGGAGTTCGTTAAGGTTTTGTTTATGGACTAAAGACTCAATCAGCTCATGATTAGACATCTCTTGGTTATGCACCATATTTTCAATTAAGCGATGCTTTTCAAGGAGAGAAATAACCTGTTGCAGGCTTTCGCTCAAACTCTCTTTGGTTTCCTGAATGTCTGCCATAATGACCCAATACTATTTTCATTTAGTTACTACGCCATTATGATTTATTTTTAATTAAAAATAGAATCATTCAGCAAAAAATCTGCGTGAGTCCATACTGCGCAATGCTGTAATCTACATATACACAGGAACCACACTTACCATGTTAGCGCTCACGCTTTACACTACATCTCACTGCCACCTATGCGAAGAGGCTGAAGCAATACTCAGCAGCATAGCAAATGATCATGACATTACTTGGCGTACGATTGAAATTGCAGATAATAATCAACTACTAGAAACTTATGGCACAACTATCCCTGTAATCCAGATAACTGGCTCAAACACTGAGATTAAATGGCCATTTGGTGCAGAAGAGATATTAACGTTAGTTAAAACAGACACAATGCCAAAATAGAAGTTTCAAAACGTAAACGCATACGCTTAAAACTAAAAAACCAGCAATGTAGCTGGTTTTTTAGTTTTTATAACAACTGAAACGACCTACTCAGTCACTACTGCTTCCGTTGATGGATCTGGACGATCAACCAACTCAACAAGTGCCATAGGTGCATTATCACCATTACGGAAACCACATTTAAGGATACGTAAGTAACCACCATTACGTGTGTTATAACGTGGGCCTAACTCAGCAAACAATTTACCTACGATGTCACGATCGCGTAAACGATCGAAAGCAAGGCGGCGGTTTGCCAAAGTTGCAGTTTTACTAAGCGTAATTAACGGCTCTGCAAACTTACGCAACTCTTTTGCCTTAGGCAAAGTAGTTTTGATGATTTCATGACGCAACAAAGATGTTGTCATGTTACGGAACATTGCAGCACGATGACTGCTTGTACGATTTAATTTACGATTGCTATTACCGTGACGCATAGTAATTCCTTAAGTTTTCTATATCTTCAATATCAGCTTGTATTAAGCTTTTTCCAAACCAACCGGTGGCCAGTTTTCTAATTTCATACCCAATGTCAGGCCACGAGTAGCCAAAACATCTTTAATTTCATTCAATGATTTACGGCCAAGATTAGGAGCTTTTAACAACTCGTTCTCTGTACGTTGAATCAAATCACCGATGTAAAATATATTTTCTGCTTTTAGGCAGTTAGCTGAACGTACAGTTAACTCTAAATCATCAACTGGGCGCAATAACACAGGATCAACTTGTGGAGCTGATTTAACTTCAACTTCACTAGGTGCGCCTTCTAAATCAGCAAATACAGATAACTGACCCATTAAGATACGAGCAGCATCACGAATTGCTTGTTCTGGCTCAATAACTCCATTCGTTTCAACATCCATTACCAACTTATCTAAGTCAGTACGTTGTTCAACACGTGCACTATCAACATAGTAGCTTACTTTGTTGATCGGGCTAAATGATGCATCAACCATAATGAAACCTAAAACACGGTCATCATCATTAGATTTTTGACGCACTGGAACAGGTTGATAACCGCGACCGATTTCAACTTTAACTTCCAGGTTCAATTTCCCACCTTTAGTTAAGTGAGCAATCACGTGATCAGGGTTAACGATTTCAGCATCGTGACCTGTTTCAAAATCAGCTGCAGTAACAACACCTTCAACAGATTTATTCAATTTCAGAATAGTCTCTGATTTTGAGTTTAATTTCAGAGCTACACCTTTAAGGTTTAGCAAGATATCAACAACATCTTCTTGAACGCCATCTAAAGTAGAGTACTCATGCACTACACCATCAATTTTGACTTCAGTAATAGCGAAGCCTGGAATTGATGAAAGCAAAACGCGACGTAATGCATTACCAAGCGTGTAACCAAAACCACGCTCCATTGGCTCTAAAGTAACACGTGCGCGTAATGGAGATAACACCTCAACATCAACAACGCGAGGCTTTAAATACTCGGTAGGACTGTTTTGCATAGTTATACCTTTAATTTTTTAATATGCTCGTTATTGCTATGAACAACGAGTGATTAATTAGTTAACCCCAGGGCTAACTAATTAATCTAATCAGAACTTAATTACTTAGAGTAAAGCTCAACTACCAATGATTCATTGATGGTTGGTGGCAACTCATCGCGTTGTGGCTTAGCTTTAAAAGTACCTTTCAAAGCTTTCACATCAACTTCTAACCACTCTGGGAAACCACGTTGCTCAGCAGCTTCTAGTGCACCTTTAATACGCAATTGCGTTTTTGATGCTTCAGCTACACTGATAACGTCGCCAGCTTTAACTTGGTATGAAGGAATGTTAACGCGCTTGCCATTTACTAAAATACTGTTATGACGAACGATTTGACGTGCTTCAGTACGTGAACCACCTAGACCCATTCTGTAAGTAACGTTATCTAAACGGCACTCTAACAGTTGTAACAAGTTCTCACCTGTAATGCCTTTTTGGCGGTCAGCTTCAGCGTAGTAGCTACGGAATTGAGCTTCTAGCACGCCGTAAATACGACGAACTTTTTGTTTCTCACGTAACTGAACACCGTAGTCAGACAAACGTTGGTTACGACGTTGACCGTGTTGACCTGGTGGGAAGTTACGTTTTTCAATTGCACATTTATCAGTAAAGCATTTTTCAGCTTTTAAAAACAACTTCTCGCCTTCGCGACGGCACTGACGGCATTTAGGATCTAAATTTCTAGCCAAGATAGTTCTCCAGTAATCTTTTTCGCTTAGATGCGACGTTTTTTAGGTGGACGGCAACCGTTATGCGGAACTGGCGTCACATCAGTAATGCTGGTAATTTTAAAACCAGCTGCATTAAGTGCGCGCACAGCAGATTCACGACCTGGACCTGGGCCTTTAATACGCACTTCTAAATTCTTTACACCGTTCTCTTGCGCCGATTTACCAGCAACTTCAGCTGCAACCTGTGCTGCAAAAGGGGTACTTTTACGTGAACCTTTAAAACCTTGACCACCAGAAGTAGCCCATGACAAAGCATTGCCTTGACGGTCTGTAATGGTGATGATGGTATTGTTAAAAGACGCATGCACGTGGGCGATACCCTCTGCAATATTCTTTTTAACTTTTTTTCTTACGCGTACATTAGCTTTTGCCATGTTGCATTTTCCTTACCAATAAATCTAACTTAAATTGTAAACTTCTAATCGTTTAGTCTACCAAAGCGCTTAACTAACAAAGCGCTTTATAGCCGAGGATTACTTAGACTGCTTAATTGCCTTAACTGGGCCCTTACGAGTACGCGCATTTGTTTTAGTGCGCTGACCACGAACCGGCAATCCACGACGATGGCGAACGCCTCTGTAGCATCCTAAATCCATCAAACGTTTAATGTTCATTGAAACTTCGCGACGCAAGTCACCTTCAACTTTAAACTTCGCTACTTCATCACGTAACTTTTCAACATCTGCATCATTCAGATCTTTAATTTTTGCAGTTGCTAAAACACCAGCAGCAACGCAAATCTTTTGTGCAGTGTTACGTCCAATACCGTAAATTGCTGTTAAAGCAATTTCAGTGTGTTTGTTATTCGGGATATTTACCCCTGCAATACGCGCCATACATTACTCCAAATTAGGCCCTACTGATTCACTTGCTTCAAAAAAGCCGATGATTTTAACAGGAAAACCATTTTTTATCAAATAGCTAATCTTCTGATCAATCAAATTATTGACCAACTTAAATTAATATGCAGCCTAAGCCTTTATTAATTTGGGTTAAATGAAGTTAATCAATTAACCTTGACGTTGTTTATGACGTGGATCTGTGCAGATAATGCGCACAACGCCACGACGACGAACAACTTTACAATTACGGCATAAAGCCTTTACTGATGCACGAACTCTCATATTTCACTCCAATACAACTAAACTGTATGCTTACAACGTTTATGATTTATTTTGCGCGGAACGTAATGCGCGCGCGAGATAAATCATAAGGCGTCATCTCAACGGTGACTTTATCACCAGGTAAAATACGAATATAGTGCATACGCATTTTTCCTGAAATATAGCCTAAAACAACATGACCATTTTCTAACTTAACTCTGAAAGTAGCATTGGGGAGATTTTCTAAAATCTCACCTTGCATTTCAATTCTATCTTCCTTAGCCATCTTGCAATTACTTAACGCTAGGTGCGTTACCTTTAAAATTAGCTTTTCTAAGCAATCCCTCGTATTGATGAGACATCAAATGAGACTGCACCTGTGTCATAAAGTCCATAGTAACAACGACAATAATCAACAAAGAAGTGCCACCAAAGTAGAAAGGCGTATTAAATTTCAAAATCAAAAACTCAGGTAACAAACATACCAATGTAATATAAGCAGCGCCAACCAAAGTCAAACGACCCATAATACGATCAATATATTTCGCTGTCTGATCACCAGGTCTGATTCCTGGAACAAAAGCACCACTCTTCTTCAAGTTGTCAGCTGTATCCTTAGGATTAAACTGCAATGCTGTATAAAAGAAGCAGAAGAAGAAAATTGCAGCAGCAAATAACAGGATATAAATAGGCTGTCCTGGTGATAATGCAGCAGCTACGTCCTTCAACCAGAAAGTGCTCTCGCTACTACCAAACCAACCCGCCAAAGTAGCTGGGAATAGAATGATACTAGAAGCAAAAATTGGAGGAATTACACCAGCCATATTCAACTTCATTGGCAAGTGTGTAGTTTGTCCACCATACACTTTATTACCTACCTGGCGCTTAGCGTAGTTAACTGTAATCTTTCTTTGGCCACGCTCAACGAACACTACCAAAGCAGTAACTAACACTGTTGCCACTAGCAAGAAGAATGCTAGTGGAATACTAAACGCACCAGTATTCACCATTTCAGCAGTAGAGCCAATTGCGTGTGGCAAACCAGCAACGATACCGGCAAAAATAATGATAGAGATACCATTACCAATACCACGCTCCGTAATTTGCTCACCAAGCCACATTAAGAACATCGTACCTGACACTAGTGTAATCACCGCTGTCAGTCTAAATGCCATACCTGGATCAAACACTAAATTAGGCTGACCTTCTAACATAATCGCAATACCTAGGGCTTGGAACATTGCCAGCACCACAGTACCGTATCGTGTGTATTTGGTGATTGCTCTACGACCTGCTTCACCTTCTTTTTTCAACTGCTCTAGTCTTGGTGACACAGCTGTCATCAACTGCATGATAATAGATGCAGAGATGTACGGCATGATACCTAAGGCAAACACAGTGAATCTAGACAAAGCGCCACCTGAGAACATGTTAAACATGCCTAAAATACCGCCGCTTTGTGAAGCAAATAGCTTAGCCAGCTCGTCAGGATTAATCCCTGGAACTGGAATATGAGCACCTAAGCGATAAACAATTAACGCACCTAAGACAAACAACAGGCGACTTTTAAGTTCGCCCATTTTTGCCGCTGTTTTTAAAATGCCTTCTTGTGCCAAGATATATACTCTTAAGCAGCTTCTAAAACTTTACCGCCAGCAGCTTCAACTGCAGCGCGAGCGCCTTTAGTCAATAGCAAACCTTGGATATTGTACTTAGCAGTTACATCACCAGACAAAAAGATCTTAGCGTTAGTTACTGTGCCAGAAACGATATTTGCTGCTTTCAAAGCCAACAAGTCAATCACTTCATTAGGAATCAAAGCAAGTTCGCTAGTACGAACGTGCGCTGTATTCGCTTTAGTTAATGATTTAAAGCCACGTTTTGGTAGACGACGTTGAATCGGCATTTGACCGCCTTCGAAGCCAACTTTATGAAAACCACCAGTACGTGATTTTTGACCTTTATGACCACGACCAGCTGTTTTACCTAAACCAGAACCAATACCACGACCAACACGGCGACGTTCTTTTTTCGAGCCTTCTGCAGGCTTAATCGTATTTAATTGCATTATCCCTCTACCTTTAATAGATAGCCAACGGTATTGATCATACCGCGAATTGCCGGAGTATCTTGTAATTCAACTGTATGGTGCATACGGCGTAAACCTAAACCTCTAACGGTAGCTTTATGCGCCTCAATACGACCAATAACACTTTTAACAAGAGTTACTTTAATGCCTGATGCATCTTTTTTTGCTTTAGCCATAATTAGCCTCTAATTTCTTCAACTGATTTACCGCGTTTAGCTGCGATTTCCGCTGGTGTATTCATTGACTCTAAACCGTTCAATGTAGCGCGAACTAAGTTGTAAGGATTGGTTGAACCAATACATTTTGCTACAACGTTAGTCACACCCATTACTTCAAAAATAGCGCGCATTGCACCACCGGCGATAATACCAGTACCTTCAGAAGCTGGTTGAATAAACACTTTAGCAGCACCGTGAACACCTGTAACTGCATGATGTAAAGTACCGTTTGTTAAATTGATTTTTAACATACCGCGGCGCGCTTCATCCATTGCTTTTTGCACTGCAACTGGAACTTCACGTGCTTTACCTTTACCCATACCTACAGCACCGTCACCATCACCTACCACTGTAAGTGCGGCAAAACTCATAATACGACCACCTTTAACCGTTTTACTTACACGATTAACTGCAATCATTTTTTCGCGCAAACCATCAGTCTGCTGCTGTTGCTGTTCAATTTCTTTTGCCATCATTAACCTCTTTAGCAATCAGACCAATTAGAAGGACAAGCCGTTTTCACGTGCGGCATCAGCCAACGCTTTAATACGACCATGATATTTGTAACCAGAACGATCAAAAGCAACAGTAGTTACACCAGCCTTGATCGCTTTTTCAGCAATTAATTTACCAATTGCCGTAGCAGCTTCAACGTTGCCACCATTTTTGATGTTTTTGCGAACTTCAGCTTCTACTGTAGAAGCGCTAACGATCACCTTATCACCAGAACCGGCAATAATTTGCGCATAAATGTGCGTATTAGTACGATGCACACTCAAACGAGTAACTTTTAGCTCTGCAATTTTGGCACGGGTTTTACGTGCACGACGCAAGCGATTATTTACGTTGTTCATTTTTTAAGCCTTATTTCTTTTTGGTTTCTTTAATTACAACAACTTCATCCGCATAACGAACACCTTTGCCTTTATATGGCTCTGGAGCACGGTAAGCGCGAATCTGTGCCGCAACTTGACCAATAACCTGTTTATCCACACCAGTTAAAATAACTTCAGTTGGTGTAGGTGTAGCAACAGTAACGCCTTCTGGCATTTTGTGGTTGATCGGATGTGAATAGCCTAATTCCAAATTCAACATAGCGCCTTGTGCAGCAGCTTTGTAACCAACACCAACTAGCGTCAATTTACGTGTAAAGCCTTCTGAAACACCTTTAACCATGTTAGCAACTAAGGCACGTAATGTACCTGACATTGCTTGAGAATGCTGAGCGTCGTTAGCCGCTTCGAAAGTGATCGTTTCACCTTCGCGTTTAAGCAAAACCGCACCAGTCAAAGACTGTGACAATTTACCTAATGGACCACTAACATTAATTGCGTCAGCGCTAAGTACAACTTCAACTTTAGCAGGAATAGCTACTGGATTTTTAGCAACACGTGACATTTGCTTCTCCTTAAGCCACTACGCACAGCACTTCACCACCGATACCGGCAGCTTGAGCTTTACGATCTGTCATTACACCCTTAGATGTAGACATAATTGTCACACCAAGGCCATTCATTACTTTAGGAATCTCTTGGCTTCCTTTGTACACACGTAAACCAGGCTTACTGATACGCTGAATTCGCTCAATTACTGGACGACCTGCGTAATATTTAAGACTAATGTTTAACGTTGCTTTATTACCTTCTGTTTGCACAGCAAAGTCTTCGATATAGCCTTCATCTTTAAGAACGCTAGCGATAGCTGACTTAACATTAGAAGAAGGCATAGTTACAACCGCTTTATTGACCATCTGCGCATTACGAATACGCGTCAACATATCGGCAATTGGATCACTCATACTCATAGATCTATTCCCCTATTACCAGCTAGCTTTGGTGACGCCTGGCACTTGGCCACTCATCATTAAATCACGCAACTTGCTACGTGCAATACCAAACTTACTAAACACACCACGTGGGCGACCAGTTAAAGCACAACGGTTACGTAGACGCACTGGGCTTGAGTTACGTGGAAGCGCTTGGAATTTCATACGCGCTTCAAAACGGCTTTCAGCAGTAGCATTAACATCGTTCATTGCAGCTTCAAGTGCCGCACGTTTTGCAGCAAATTTACTTACAGTTGCGCGGCGTTTGATTTCGCGCTCTGTCATACAGGTTTTAGCCATATCTTAACCTCTGAAAGGGAAACTGAATGCAGCAAGTAATGCTTTTGCTTCTTCATCAGTTTTCGCAGTAGTAGTAATAGTGATATTCATCCCACGAATCGCATCGATTTTATCGTATTCAATTTCAGGGAAAATTATCTGCTCTTTAACGCCCATGTTATAGTTTCCACGGCCATCAAAAGACTTAGCAGAAATACCACGGAAGTCACGGATACGAGGAATAGCCACTGTTACTAAGCGATCCAAAAACTCGTACATGCGCTCACGGCGCAAAGTAACTTTACATCCAACAGGATAATCATCACGAATCTTAAATGAAGCCACTGATTTCTTAGCTTTGGTTACGATTGCTTTTTGACCAGCAATTTTCTCCATATCACCAACAGCATGCTCCATCACTTTCTTATCAGCAACAGCCTCACCAACACCCATATTAAGTGTGATTTTTTCGATGCGAGGCACTTGCATCACAGAAGTGTAACCAAATTGCTCAGTCAATGACTTAACAACTGAGTCTTTATAGTATTGTTTTAAACGCGCCATTATTCTTCCTATGCGTCAACTGCTTCGCCATTAGATTTGAATACGCGAATTTTGCGACCATCTTCTAATGTCTTAAAGCCTACGCGATCACCTTTTTGTGTCGCACTGTTAAATAAAGCAACGTTTGAGATGTCAACTGGCATCTCTTTAGCAATAATGCCACCAGCGATACCCTTCATCGGGTTAGGTTTTGCATGTTTCTTAACTAGGTTAAGACCCTCTACAACAACATGACCTGAATCAAGAATACTTAACACTGTACCTTGCTTGCCTTTATCTTTACCTGTATTCAGGATGACTTGATCACCCTTGCGAATTTTATTCATGTGAGCTCCTACAAAACTTCTGGCGCTAATGAAACGATTTTCATGAATTTTTCTGAACGTAATTCACGAGTCACTGGCCCAAAAATACGTGTGCCAATCGGTTCGAGCTTGTTATTTAACAACACAGCTGCATTACCGTCGAACTTAACCAAAGAGCCGTCTGGACGACGAACACCTTTAGCAGTACGCACAACAACCGCACTGTACACTTCGCCTTTTTTAACGCGACCACGAGGCGCAGCATCTTTAATGCTCACCTTAATGATATCGCCAATACCAGCGTAACGACGTTTAGAACCACCTAACACCTTGATGCATTGCACAGAGCGCGCACCAGTGTTGTCGGCAACTTCTAGCCGAGATTGCATTTGAATCATGAGAGTAATCTCCAACTTAATCCGTAAAAACCAACACCGGCCATTTATAGTTAAAAACTATGTAGGCCGACAGACCACGGTCAGTATTGGGGCGAGAGCTTTGTGACTTAATAAAAGTCGCTCGCCGAAAAACAAAACATTATATACAGCAAAAAACATTTGCGCAATTACTTTTAACGGTAATTGCGCAATTAAACTACTTAGGCCTGTTTAACAACCCAAGTTTTAGTTTTTGATAATGGACGACTTTCAACGATAGTCACCACATCACCTTCTTTACAACTGTTTGTTTCATCATGTGCGTGAAATTTCTTAGACTGACGAACCACTTTACCAATCAAAGGATGTTTAACTTTACGCTCAACCAAAACAGTAACAGTTTTGTCCATCTTGTCGCTGACTACACGGCCAGTAAGACTACGCACTACTTTTGTTGTATCGGTCATATTATGCCTGCTTTGCTTTCTCAGCTAACACAGTCTTAACACGCGCTACATCTTTGCGTACTTTACCTAGCTGATCTACTTTATTTAATTGCTGAGTAGCCAATTGCATACGTAGTGAGAATTGCGCACGACGCAATTCAATCAACTCTGCATTTAGCTCTTCAACGCTTTTTGCTCTTAAATCGGTTGCTTTCATATTAGCTTCCTTGTCCTTAACTACCAAGTTGGCGTGTCATGAATGTCGTTTCGATTGGTAGCTTAGCAGCAGCCAAACGGAACGCTTCACGCGCTAGCTCTTCGCTAACACCGTCCATCTCGTATAACATTTTACCTGGTTGGATTTGAGCTACGTAGTACTCAGTACTACCTTTACCGTTACCCATACGTACTTCTGCAGGTTTTTTAGAAATTGGTTGGTCTGGGAAAATACGAATCCATACACGACCACCACGTTTAATGTGACGAGTCATTACACGACGAGCTGCTTCAATTTGACGAGCTGTCAAACGGCCACGGCCAATCGCTTTTAAACCAAAATCACCAAAACTTACTTTATTACCCGTCGTTGCAATGCCTTTATTACGGCCTTTTTGCATCTTACGGTATTTTTGTCTAGACGGTTGTAGCATCTTTAGCCCTCGCCTTTCTTACTCTTTTTTCAGGTTCTGCAGCTGGTGCTACAGCAGCTTGCGCAGCTTGAGCATTACCTGCAAAAATTTCACCTTTGAATACCCAAACTTTGATACCAATGATGCCGTATGTTGTTGAAGCTTCAGCTACACCGTAATCAATGTCAGCACGCAATGTATGTAATGGCACACGACCTTCACGGTACCATTCAGTACGTGCGATTTCGATACCATTCAAACGACCTGAACTCATGATTTTGATGCCTTGTGCACCTAAGCGCATTGCATTTTGCATAGCACGCTTCATAGCACGACGGAACATCACACGTTTTTCAAGTTGTTGCGCAATTGATTGTGCAATCAAAGTAGCATCAAGCTCTGGCTTACGAACTTCTTCAATGTTCAAATGAACTGGAACGCCCATCAAACCTTGTAAAGAAGCACGTAACGACTCAATGTCTTCACCTTTTTTACCGATAACAACGCCTGGGCGTGCACTGTAAATAGTGATTTTTGCATTTTTAGCTGGGCGCTCAATCATAATACGACTAACTGCAGCACTTGCTAGTTTCTTATTCAAAAACTCACGCACTTTGATGTCACTTTGCAACATCGCAGGGAAGTTCTTACTATTGGCATACCAACGTGAGGCCCAGTTCTTTTGAACGCTCAGACGGAAACCAATTGGATTAATTTTCTGACCCATGATTATCCCTTAGTTACCGACAGTCACATGAATGTGACAGGTTGGTTTAGTAATACGTCCCGCACGACCTTTTGCACGTGGACGAATACGTTTAAGCACAATGCCTTTATCAACATAAATTGAAGTAACTTTCAATTCGTCGATATCAGCGCCATTGTTATGTTCAGCGTTAGCGATTGCAGACTCAACTACTTTCTTGATGATCTCAGCACCTTTTTTAGGTGTGAAGTTCAAGATGTTAAGTGCGTGATCTACTTTCTTGCCACGAACAAGGTCTGCCACCAATCTAGCTTTTTGCGGAGAGAGATGCACACCTTTTAATATTGCAGATACTTGCATAATTCAGCTCCTACTTCTTAGCTTTCTTGTCGGCTGCATGCCCTTTGAATGTACGTGTTAACGCAAACTCACCAAGCTTGTGACCTACCATGTTTTCAGAAATCAACACTGGAATGTGTTGCTTACCATTATGAATTGCAATAGTAAGACCGATAAAATCTGGGAAAATTGTAGAACGACGTGACCAAGTTTTAATTGGTTTACGATCGCGAGTTGCCGCAGCAACTTCTACTTTTTTCGCCAAATGACCATCAATAAATGGACCTTTTTTGAGTGAACGTGCCATATGATTACCTTACATTCCTTGGACGACGACTAACGCGCATATTATCCGTACGTTTGCTGCTACGTGTACGGTAACCCTTAGTTTTAACACCCCATGGGCTCACTGGATTCATACCAGCAGCTGTTTTACCTTCACCACCACCGTGAGGGTGATCAACCGGGTTCATCACCACACCGCGAACGGTTGGGCGAACACCACGCCAGCGCATTGCACCAGCTTTACCAATTGAACGTAGTGAATGCTCTTCATTACCCACTTCACCTAAAGTTGCTTTGCAATCCACGTGTACGCGGCGAACTTCACCTGAACGTAAACGTAATTGAGCGTAACTGCCCTCACGTGCTAACAACTGTACTGAAGTACCAGCTGAACGCGCTAATTGAGCACCTTTACCAGGTTGCAACTCGATACAATGAATCGTGCTACCAACTGGAATGTTACGCAATGGCATTGCATTACCTACTTTAATAGGTGCATCTGAACCACTGATTAATTGCGCACCTGCAGCAATGCCGCGTGGTGCAATAATATAACGACGCTCACCATCAGCATAACAAAGCAAAGCAATGTGTGCTGTACGATTTGGATCATATTCAATATGCTCCACTTTCGCTGGAATGCCATCTTTATTACGACGGAAGTCGATTAAACGGTAATGCTGTTTATGACCACCACCTTGATGACGCGTTGTAATATGACCGTTGTTATTACGGCCTGCGTTTTTGCTTTGACTCTCCAACAGCGGTGCGTGTGGTTTACCTTTGTAAAGGTCTGGTGTTACAACCTTAAGTACGCCACGACGACCCGGGGAGGTTGGTTTGACTTTAACTAATGCCATCTCTTCTCTCCTTATTCGCCCGCTGCGAAGTTAATTTCTTGGCCTGGCTTCAAGCTTACATAAGCTTTTTTCCAGTCTTTACGCTTGCCCATATTTTTGCCAGCGCGTTTAGTTTTACCGCCAACATTAATAACAGCAACACTAGCCACTTCAACTTTAAAAACAAGCTCAACCGCTGCCTTGATTTCTGGTTTAGTAGCATCAGTACGCACTTTAAATGCGATTTGCTGATGTTTGTCAGCAATGTAAGTTGCTTTCTCAGTAATTTGCGGAGCTAAAATTACTTGCAACAAACGATCTTGAGTTTTAGTAATAGCGCTCATCATGCTAACATCTCCTCAAGCTTCTTCACTGCACCCTCAGTAGCAACTACATTAGGGAAGCGAACCAAACTAACAGGGTCAGCAAATTGAGCTTCAACCACCATTACATTAGTTAAGTTACGTGAAGATAAATATAAGTTTTCATTAAAGCCATCAGTTAGCACTAATACGCCACCTGCATAACCCATGCCTTTGATTTTTTCTGCCAACGCCTTGGTTTTAGGCGTATCAACAGAAAACTCTTCAACTACGCTTAAACGGTCTTGACGAACTAATTCTGACAAGATTGTTTGCATACCAGCGCGGTAAGCCTTACGGTTTACTTTGTGGCTGAAGTTTTCGTTAGGTGAATTAGGGAATGCACGACCACCTCCACGCCAGATAGGGCTTGAGCTCATACCTGAACGAGCGTTACCTGTACCTTTTTGTGCGTAAGGTTTATGTGTCGTATGCGCCACTGTATCACGGCCTTTTTGAGCGCGTGTAGCAGTACGAGCATTTGCCATGTAACCAACAACTACTTGATGAACCAAAGCTTCGTTAAATTCGCGACCAAATGTACCTTCAGATACAGTCACGCCTTTTTTAGCTGGCTTACCATTTTTATCGATTAGTTTAAGTTCCATTATTTAGCCCCTCCCTGCGCTTTAGTCGCTTTAGCTTTAATGGCTGGACGTACAACAACATCACCGCCTTTAGAGCCAGGGATAGCACCTTTAATTAACAATAGGTTGCGCTCAACATCTACACGAACAATTTCCAAGTTCTGTGTAGTCACTTTAACAGCACCCAAATGGCCAGGCATACGCTTACCTGGGAAAACGCGACCAGGATCTTGCGCCATACCGATAGAACCAGGTACGTTATGTGAACGTGAGTTACCATGAGAAGCACGGTTAGAACTAAAGTGATGACGTTTAATCGCGCCAGCAAAGCCCTTACCTAAAGATGTGCCAGTAACGTCAACTTTTTGACCCGCTTGGAAAATATCAACAGTGATATTTGCACCAGGCGTGTAATTAGCTAAAACGTCGTCACCGACTGAGAATTCATGAATACCAGCACCTGCAGCAGAACCTGACTTGGCATAATGCCCAGTCAATGCTTTGTTGATACGGCTGGCACGACGTGTACCGTAAGCTACTTGAAGGCCAGTATAGCCATCGCTTGCGGTCGTCTTGATCTGTGTCACGCGGTTAGGTACAACTTCCAACACGGTTACTGGAACGCTTGCGCCATCCTCAGTAAACACGCGGGTCATACCCACTTTGCGACCAATAAGCCCTAAGCTCATGATCGTTTCCTTATATTTTAGTTAAAAAGTCGATTACAATTGACCGACTTCTGTGAAAGAGGCCGGATTATACCGAACCTCAGTTTTTTTTACAACTAGATTTTACTACTTAAGTTTTTACAACTTAATTTCAACATCCACACCAGCAGGCAAATCTAATTTCATTAATGCATCTACTGTTTTATCAGTAGGATCCACAATGTCCATTAAACGTTGATGGGTGCGAATTTCGAATTGGTCACGTGAAGTTTTGTTTACGTGTGGTGAGCGTAAAATATCAAAACGCTCGATACGTGTTGGCAATGGCACTGGACCCTTAACAACAGCGCCAGTACGTTTGGCAGTTTCTACGATTTCTTGAGCTGACTGATCAATCAAACGATAATCAAATGCTTTAAGACGGATACGGATTTTTTGGTTTGTCATTTTACTGCCTTTCAAAAGAGCGAAACGGCAGGGTTCACCCTGCCGTTTGATTTAACTACAAAAATTACTCGATAATCTTAGCTACAACACCAGCACCAACAGTACGACCACCTTCACGGATAGCGAAGCGTAAGCCTTCTTCCATCGCGATTGGTGCAATCAATGTAACAGTGATTGATACGTTGTCGCCTGGCATAACCATTTCTGTACCTTCTGGCAATTCAACTGCGCCAGTTACGTCTGTGGTACGGAAGTAGAATTGTGGACGGTAACCTTGGAAGAATGGTGTGTGACGACCACCTTCATCTTTACCCAACACGTAGATTTCTGCTGTGAATTTTGTGTGTGGTTTGATAGAACCAGCTTTTGCCAATACTTGACCACGTTCAACTTCTTCACGTTTTGTACCACGTAGCAATACACCTACGTTGTCGCCTGCTTGACCTTGGTCTAGCAGTTTGCGGAACATTTCCACGCCTGTACATGTTGTTTTTAGTGTGTCTTTGATACCAACGATTTCAATCTCGTCACCCACTTTAACAATACCACGCTCAATACGGCCTGTTACTACTGTACCGCGGCCTGAGATTGAGAATACGTCTTCTACTGGCATCAAGAATGTGCCGTCGATTGCGCGTTCTGGCATTGGGATGTAGCTGTCTAACGCTTCTGCTAAGCGGAAGATTGCTGGTTCGCCGATTTCAGATTGGTCGCCTTCTAAAGCTAATTTAGCTGAACCTTTGATGATTGGTGTGTCGTCGCCTGGGAAGTCGTATTTGCTTAACAAATCACGCACTTCCATTTCAACTAGCTCTAACAACTCAGGATCATCTACCATGTCTGCTTTGTTTAGGAACACTACGATGTATGGTACGCCAACTTGACGTGCTAACAGGATGTGCTCACGTGTTTGTGGCATAGGGCCGTCAGCTGCTGAACATACTAAGATCGCGCCGTCCATTTGTGCTGCGCCGGTAATCATGTTTTTAACATAGTCAGCGTGGCCTGGGCAGTCTACGTGTGCGTAGTGACGTGTTTCTGTCTCGTACTCAACGTGTGCTGTGTTAATGGTAATACCACGTGCTTTTTCTTCTGGTGCTGCGTCAATTTGGTCGTACGCTTTTGCTTCGCCGCCGTATTTCTTTGTCAATACAGTGGTGATCGCTGCTGTCAATGTTGTCTTACCATGGTCAACGTGGCCAATCGTACCTACGTTAACGTGCGGCTTGGTCCGCTCAAATTTACCTTTTGCCATGATTATTTCCTTTTATCTAAACTTTAAAATTAATTAGTGATGGACTATTTTTTGTTAATAATGGCATCAGCCACGTTTCTTGGTGCTTCTGTGTAGTGCTTGAATTCCATGCTGTAGCTAGCGCGACCTTGTGACAATGAACGCACTACAGTTGAGTAACCGAACATTTCTGCCAATGGCACTTCCGCACGAATCACTTTACCTGACGCACTGTCTTCCATGCCTTGAATCATACCGCGGCGTGAAGACAAGTCACCCATTACATCACCCATGTAGTCTTCTGGCGTTTCCACTTCAACTGCCATCATAGGCTCAAGCAAGATTGGATCTGCTTTACGCATACCGTCTTTAAAGCCGATAGACGCAGCCATCTTAAATGCATTCTCGTTAGAGTCAACATCATGGTATGAACCATCAAACAATGTCACTTTAACGTCAACTACTGGGAAGCCAGCCAAAATACCTGAAGGAATTGTTTCACGTAAACCCTTTTCAACCGCAGGGATGAATTCACGTGGCACAGTACCACCTTTAATCTGGTCAACGAACTCAAAGCCTTTACCAGCTTCGTTCGGCTCCATTTTCAACCAAACGTGACCATACTGACCTTTACCGCCAGATTGTTTAACAAATTTACCTTCAACTTCAACAGATTTCTTGATCGCTTCACGGTAAGCAACTTGTGGCGCACCAACGTTAGCTTCAACGTTGAACTCACGGCGCATACGATCAACCAAAATCTCCAAGTGCAACTCACCCATACCAGAAATAATGGTTTGGTTAGTTTCCTCATCTGTTTTAACACGGAATGAAGGGTCTTCTTGTGCCAAACGGTTTAAAGCAATACCCATTTTTTCTTGGTCAGCTTTAGTTTTTGGCTCTACCGCAACGTGAATCACTGGCTCAGGGAATATCATGCGCTCTAAGATGATTTCAGTACCTAGCGCACACAATGTATCACCAGTTGTTGCTTCTTTCAGACCAACCGCAGCCGCAATGTCACCTGCACGAACTTCTTCAATAGGCACACGGTTATTAGCATGCATTTGCACGATACGACCGATACGCTCTTTTTTACCTTTGAGTGGGTTGTAAACTGTATCACCAGCATTAACCACACCTGAATACACGCGGAAGAAAATCAATTGACCAACAAACGGGTCAGTCATGATTTTGAATGCTAATGCTGAGAATTTCTCATCATCTGAAGCCTTCAAACGGATTTCATTACCATCTTCGTCTTCTGCTTTTGTATCTGGAATATCGGTAGGCGCAGGCATCAATTCGATCACCTTGTCCAACATTGCTTGCACGCCTTTGTTTTTGAATGCTGAACCGCACATCATAGGTACGATTTCAGAAGCAATAGTACGTGTACGCAAACCTAACAGAATGTCAGCTTCAGACAAATCACCTTCTTCAAGGTATTTGTTCATCAACTCTTCACTGGCTTCAGCTGCAGCTTCAACCATGTTTTCGCGCCACTTGTCGCAATCAGCTTGCAAATCAGCAGGGATATCACGGTAATCAAACTTCATACCTTGAGATGCTTCATCCCAGAAGATAGCTTTCATCTTGATTAAGTCAACAACGCCTTCGAATTTCTCTTCAGCACCGATTGGCACTTGCAAAGGCACAGGGTTAGCTTTCAAACGTGCACGCATTTGATCGTACACTTTGAAGAAGTTAGCACCAGCACGGTCCATTTTGTTAACGAACGCTAAGCGTGGCACTTTGTACTTGTTAGCTTGACGCCATACAGTTTCTGATTGTGGCTGCACACCACCTACCGCACAGTAAACCATACATGCACCATCAAGCACACGCATTGAACGCTCTACTTCAATCGTAAAGTCAACGTGGCCTGGGGTATCAATAATGTTGATGCGATGTTGATCAAACTGACCAGCCATACCTTTCCAGAAGCAGGTAGTAGCAGCAGAAGTAATGGTAATACCACGCTCTTGCTCTTGCTCCATCCAGTCCATGGTTGCAGCGCCATCATGCACTTCACCAATCTTATGATTAACGCCTGTATAAAATAAAATACGCTCTGTCGTAGTTGTTTTACCTGCATCAATATGAGCAGAAATACCAATATTACGATAGCGATTAATAGGGGTTTGACGAGCCACGTTTATTACCTTTACTTAATTTTCTTAAAGAGCGATTCTATTAGTTAAATAACTAATTAGAAGCGGAAATGTGAGAACGCTTTATTAGCTTCAGCCATACGGTGAACTTCTTCACGTTTCTTCATAGCTGAACCACGGCCCTCTGAAGCTTCAACCAACTCAGCTGCTAAGCGCAAGCCCATTGATTTCTCACCACGCTTACGCGCTGCATCACGCAACCAACGCATAGCTAAAGCACTACGACGGCTAGGACGAACCTCAACAGGCACTTGGTAGTTTGCACCACCAACGCGGCGGCTCTTAACCTCAACCAACGGACGTAGGTTGTTTAGCGCCAAAGTGAACACTTCTAAAGCGTCTTTGCTAGTCTTGCTAGTCACTTGGTCAAATGCACCGTATAAAATACGCTCAGCAACAGATTTTTTACCGCCTGTCATTAACACGTTTACAAATTTTGAAACTTCTTGGCTACCGAATTTTGGATCCGGCAGGATATTACGTTTGGGGACTTCTCTACGTCTTGGCATAATCTTCTCTATTCTCTTTTATGTTTTGCTAGCAACTGCTCAAGCAAGGCTTTTGGTTAGCCGCTACATTAATAAAACCGTTACCGGTTGATTGCTATTATTTAGCTTTAGCTTCTTTAGGGCGCTTAGCACCGTATTTAGAACGTGATTGCTTACGATCTTTAACGCCTGCAGTATCCAAGCTACCGCGAACCATATGGTAACGCACACCTGGTAAGTCTTTTACACGACCACCACGTAGTAAAACTACGCTATGCTCTTGCAAGTTATGGCCTTCACCGCCGATGTAGCTAATTACTTCATAGCCATTGGTTAGGCGTACTTTAGCAACTTTACGTAAAGCAGAGTTTGGCTTTTTAGGTGTTGTAGTATAAACGCGAGTGCAAACACCACGTTTTTGTGGACAAGCTTCAAGTGCTGGCACTTTGCTCTTTGTGACCACTTTAACGCGTGGTTTACGTACTAACTGATTGATGGTTGGCATTGCCTGTAACCTCTAATGTTGTTCTCTAAAATTATTTATTTCAAAATCTAAAAAATAGACAAGGATGGTGTTAATACAATAACACCATCCTGAAAAACTCAGCATTCTATTTAGCCTGACTTTTATTGTCAAGACTTAATTATCTGATTTTATTCTGCATCTATCTCACTACTTACTTCTGTTGCTATATTTACTACCACTTCTTCTGCTGCAATTACTTCTGCTACTGGCGCTTCATTTTGTGGAACACCGCCTGCAACCGCTGCACGCTTACGCGCTTCGTGATATGCAAGACCAGTACCTGCTGGAATCAAACGACCAACAATCACGTTTTCTTTCAGACCACGTAAATCATCGCGTTTGCCCAAGATTGCAGCTTCTGTCAGTACGCGTGTTGTTTCTTGGAACGACGCAGCTGAGATGAATGAGTCTGTTGATAATGAAGCTTTAGTAATACCAAGCAACACATACTCAAATAGTGCAGGACGTTTGTCTTGCGCAATCACCACTTCATTTTCAGCTAACAGATCGGCACGCTCAACTTGCTCACCTAAGATGAAGCTTGTATCACCTGCATCTGTCACACGTACACGACGTAACATTTGACGCACAATCACCTCAATATGTTTATCGTTAATCTTAACGCCTTGTAAACGGTAAACGTCTTGCACTTCGTCAATGATGTAACGCGCTAAAGACTCGCGACCTTGCAAACGTAAGATGTCTTGTGGATCAGCTGGGCCGTCAACAATGGTCTCACCTTTAGTGACTACTTGACCGTCATGCGCTGTTACGTGCTTGTCTTTTGGAATCAAGTATTCATTTGAAATACCGTCTAAGTCAGTAATTACTAAACGTTGCTTACCTTTGGTATCTTTACCGAATGAAACAGTACCTGTTACTTCAGCCAACATACCTGCATCTTTTGGTGAACGCGCTTCGAACAACTCAGCAACACGTGGCAGACCCCCGGTAATATCACGTGTTTTAGATGACTCTTGCGGTACGCGAGCTAACACTTCACCCACACCCACTTCTTGACCATCTTTCACGGTAATAATACAACCGATTTGGAACGTTACGTTTACTGATTGATCACCACCAGCAAGCTTAACTTCATTGCCATTTGCATCTAACAATTTAACTTGTGGACGCAAGCCTTTAGTTTGACCAGCACGTTGTTTAGGATCAATCACCACCAATGATGACAAACCAGTTACGTCATCAATCTGTTTAGCTACCGTAATACCTTCTTCAACGTTTTCGAATTTAACGAAACCAGCGTACTCAGTAATAATTGGACGCGTATGCGGATCCCAAGTTGCAATCGCCTGACCTGCTTTTACCGCTTTACCGTCAGTAATTTGCAAGGTAGCACCGTATGGCACTTTATGACGTTCACGCTCACGACCATTCTCATCTGCAATAATCACTTCACCATTACGTGAAATGACCACTTGCTCGTTACGCGCATTAGTCACGTAACGCATAGTTGAAGTAAAGCTCAACACACCGTTAGACTTACTTTCTACTTGGCTTACAGAAGCCGCACGCGATACCGCACCACCGATGTGGAACGTACGCATGGTCAACTGTGTACCAGGCTCACCAATAGACTGCGCAGCAATCACGCCCACTGATTCACCTTGGCTAATCAGTTTGCCACGACCTAAGTCACGGCCGTAACATTTAGCACAAATACCGTAGCGTGTATCGCAAGTCAGCGCTGTACGCACTTTCACTTCATCGATACCTAAAGCATCAATACGCTCTACTTCATCTTCAGTCAGCAAAGTACCTGCTGGGTAAATCACTTCTTGTGTTTCTGGATTAATTACATCCAACGCAGTGGTACGACCCAAGATACGGTCATGCAACGGCTCAATTACTTCACCGCCTTTAACCAAAGCTTTAGTCACTAAACCATCAGTCGTACCGCAATCATGCTCAGTCACTACCAAGTCTTGTGTTACGTCAACCAAACGACGTGTCAGGTAACCTGAGTTCGCTGTTTTCAACGCAGTATCAGCTAGACCCTTACGTGCACCGTGGGTTGAAATAAAGTATTGCAACACGTTCAGACCGTCACGGAAGTTAGCTTTAATCGGCGTTTCAATAATAGAACCATCCGGTTTCGCCATCAGACCACGCATACCAGCTAACTGACGCACTTGCGCTGCAGAACCACGCGCACCTGAGTCCGCCATCATGTAAATCGCATTGAAAGACTCTTGACGCACTACTTTACCGTTAGCGTCTTTTAATTGGTTGCCATCAGCATCCAATACGTCTTCTTCTTTCAGTTGCTTCATCATCGCGTCGGCAACTTTATCACCGGCACGACCCCAGATATCCACCACTTTGTTATAGCGCTCGCCTTGTGTCACTAGACCAGAAACGTATTGGTCTTCGATTTCTTTCACCTCAGCATCAGCAGCAGCAATTAACTGCTCTTTTTCTAATGGCACTAACATATCGTTAATGCTGATAGAAATACCTGCTTTAGTCGCGTATGAGTAACCAGTGTTTTTCAATTGGTCGGCAAAGATAACTGTTTCGCGGATACCCACTTTACGGAACGAAGCATTGATCAGTTTTGAAAGCTCCTTCTTTTTCAATGCTTTATCAATGTGACTGAATGGCAAGCCTGCTGGCAAGATATCTGACAGCAATGCACGACCTACAGTTGTTTCGTAACGTGTTGTTTTCTCAGTTTTAACGCCGTCTACATCCAGATCGTACTCTTTAATACGCACGGTAACTTTAGCATGTAGATCGATTAAACCTTGATCAAATACACGTTGTACTTCTTTCACGTCTGAGAAGCGCATGCCAGTGCCGCGTGCGTTAACTTTCTCACGTGTCATGTAGTACAAACCCAACACGATATCTTGTGAAGGCACAATAATTGGCTCGCCGTTTGCAGGTGACAATACGTTGTTTGATGCCAACATCAAGGTACGCGCTTCCATTTGTGCTTCTAAGCTCAATGGTACGTGAACCGCCATTTGGTCACCGTCAAAGTCGGCGTTGAATGCCGCACAAACTAACGGGTGCAATTGAATGGCTTTACCTTCAATCAGGATAGGCTCGAACGCTTGGATACCCAAACGGTGCAATGTAGGCGCACGGTTCAATAGTACGGGATGCTCGCGGATGACGTCCTCGAGGATATCCCATACTTCTGGTCCTTCTTCTTCAACTTTTTTCTTCGCAGCTTTAATCGTAGTCGCCAAACCTAACACTTCCAACTTATGGAAAATGAATGGTTTGAACAATTCCAACGCCATTTTTTTAGGCAAACCGCACTGATGCAGTTTTAATTGTGGACCAACCACAATCACTGAACGACCAGAGTAATCCACACGCTTACCAAGCAAGTTCTGACGGAAACGACCGCCTTTACCCTTGATCATGTCAGCCAATGATTTCAATGGACGTTTGTTAGCGCCAGTCATCACTTTACCGCGACGGCCGTTGTCTAATAATGAGTCCACCGCTTCTTGCAACATACGTTTTTCGTTACGTACGATAATTTCCGGTGCTTTCAACTCTAACAAGCGTTTCAAGCGATTGTTACGGTTAATCACGCGACGATATAGATCGTTCAGGTCAGATGTAGCAAAGCGGCCGCCGTCCAATGGTACCAATGGACGTAGTTCTGGTGGCAATACTGGCAAGATTTCAAGAATCATCCACTCTGGTTTAATGCCAGATTTTTGGAATGCTTCTAACACTTTTAAGCGTTTAGCAATTTTCTTGATTTTCGCTTCTGAACCAGTTGCGCCTAGGTCTTGACGTAATGTAGTGATTTCACGCTCAATATCCATTGTGCGTAGCAATTCACGTACCGCTTCAGCGCCCATCACTGCATTGAACTCATCACCGTACTCTTCTACTTTTGCCAAGTAGTCATCTTCAGTCAATAACTGACCGCGTGTAAGCGGTGTCATGCCTGGATCAACCACGATAAATGCTTCAAAGTACAATACGCGTTCGATATCACGCAAAGCGATATCCAATACCATACCTAAACGGCTTGGTAATGATTTCAAGAACCAAATGTGCGCTACTGGTGATGCTAGGTCGATATGACCCATACGTTCACGACGCACTTTTGACAATGTCACTTCAACGCCACATTTTTCGCAGATGACACCGCGATGTTTTAAGCGTTTGTATTTACCGCACAAGCACTCGTAATCTTTGATAGGGCCAAAGATTTTTGCGCAGAACAAGCCATCACGTTCAGGCTTGAAAGTACGGTAGTTAATGGTTTCTGGCTTTTTCACTTCGCCATATGACCATGAACGGATTTTTTCAGGTGAAGCTAACGCAATCTTAATTGCATCAAATTCTTCTTCTTGCGTTACCTGTTTAAATAAGTCTAATAGAGCTTTCATGTGAATTCTCTCCTGAATTAGTTGCGGTCTAGGTCGATGTCGATAGCGAGTGAACGAATTTCTTTCACTAACACGTTAAATGACTCAGGCATACCTGCATCAATTTTGTGTTCGCCTTTAACGATGTTTTCATACACTTTAGTACGGCCAGTAACGTCATCAGACTTCACTGTCAGCATTTCTTGCAAGGTATATGAAGCACCATAAGCTTCTAACGCCCAAACCTCCATCTCACCAAAACGCTGGCCACCGAATTGTGCTTTACCGCCCAATGGTTGTTGTGTGACCAATGAATAAGGACCTGTAGAACGAGCATGCATCTTGTCATCAACCAAGTGATGCAGTTTCAACACGTGCATATAACCTACAGTCACTGGACGCTCAAATTTGTCGCCGGTACGGCCATCAAACAGCGTTACCTGTGTTTTACCTGCATGGAACTGCAATTGTTTAGTACGTGCATCATCATCCGGGAACGCCAAATCAAGCATCGCTTTAATATCAGACTCTGCTGCACCATCAAATACCGGCGTTGCAAATGGCACACCGCGTTTGAGGTTTTGCGCTAAATCTAAAATTTCCGCATCGGTGAAAGATTTAATATCTTCATGCTTACCTGTGCTGTCGTTATAGATTTTTTCCAAGAACTTACGGATCTCAGCTACTTTAGATTCTTCACGTAGCATTTCTTCGATACGTAAACCTAAACCTTTAGCGGCCCAGCCTAAGTGCACTTCCAAAATCTGACCAATGTTCATACGTGAAGGAACACCTAGCGGGTTCAACACGATATCCAATGGTGTACCGTCAGCCATATGCGGCATATCTTCTACTGGGCAGATTTTTGAGATCACACCCTTGTTACCGTGACGACCCGCCATCTTATCGCCTGGTTGGATACGACGTTTAACAGCCAAGTAAACCTTAACCATTTTTTGTACGCCTGGTGGCAATTCGTCACCTTGCGTCAATTTACGTTTTTTCTCTTCAAAGCGGTTATCAAACTCAATGCGCGCTTGTGACAAGCTGTCTTTCAACTGCTCTAATTGACGCGCCGCCTCTTCGTCTGACAAGCGAATGTCAAACCAATCGTAACGACCTACAGACTCTAAGTACTCAGCAGTTAATGCTTCGCCTTTTTTCAGCTTGTTAGGACCGCCAGTAGCCACTTTACCTTCAATCAAGCGACGGATACGACCAAATGCATCGTCTTCCACGATACGCATTTGGTCAGCCAAGTCTTGTTTGTAGTGTGCTAATTGGTCATCAATAATTTGTTGCGCACGTGCATCACGGTCAATACCTTCGCGTGTAAACACTTGTACGTCAATCACAGTACCACTCATGCCTGAAGGCACGCGTAGTGACGTATCTTTAACGTCAGACGCTTTTTCACCGAAAATCGCACGTAGCAATTTCTCTTCTGGCGTCAATTGTGTCTCACCTTTAGGTGTGACTTTACCAACTAATACGTCACCGGCTTCAACTTCAGCACCAATGTGAATAATACCCACTTCATCCAGACGCGCTAACATGCGCTCACTCAAGTTTGAAATATCTTGTGTGATTTCTTCTGCACCAAGTTTTGTGTCACGTGCAACCACTGATAACTCTTCAATATGGATAGAAGTGTAACGATCATCAGCCACTACGCGCTCTGAAATCAAGATCGAGTCTTCGTAGTTATAACCGTTCCATGGCATAAAGCCTACCAACATATTTTGACCCAGTGCCAACTCACCCATATCGGTAGAAGCACCATCTGCAATCACGTCGCCGCGTGCAAGTTTGTCACCTACTTTAACCAATGGACGTTGGTTAATATTGGTATTTTGGTTAGAACGCGTATATTTAGTTAAGTTGTAAATATCTACACCAACTTCACCAGCTTTCGCCTCTTCATCGTTTACACGAATCACGATACGTGCAGAATCAACGTAGTCGACTAAACCACCACGGCGAGCAGTTACCACAGTACCAGAGTCAACTGCTACAGTACGCTCGATACCGGTACCTACTACTGCTTTCTCAGCACGTAGACATGGTACAGCTTGACGTTGCATGTTTGCACCCATCAATGCGCGGTTCGCGTCATCGTGTTCCAAGAATGGAATCAATGAAGCCGCAACAGAAACAATTTGGCCTGGCGCCACGTCCATATATTGAACGCGATCAGGTTGCGTCATCGTAAACTCGTTGTGATGACGTGATGAAATTAAATCATCTACAAATACGTTCTTAGCATCTAAATCAGTATTCGCTTGCGCGATCATGTACTGACTCTCTTCAATCGCTGACAGGTAGTCAATCGTATCTGATACTTTATTGCTATCAACACGGCGATATGGTGTTTCTAAGAAACCATATTCATTAGTACGTGCATATAAAGCTAGAGAGTTAATCAAACCAATGTTTGGACCCTCTGGTGTCTCAATCGGACATACGCGACCATAGTGTGTTGAGTGTACGTCACGCACCTCAAAGCCAGCGCGCTCGCGGGTCAAACCACCTGGGCCTAAAGCTGAAATACGGCGTTTATGCGTAATTTCAGACAATGGGTTAGTTTGGTCCATAAATTGTGACAACTGTGAAGAACCGAAGAACTCACGGATTGCACTTGAAACTGGTTTCGCATTGATCAAATCGTGCGGCATCAGGTTGTCAGATTCAGCTTGTGACAAACGTTCTTTAACTGCACGCTCTACACGTACTAGACCAGTACGGAATTGGTTCTCAGCCAACTCACCTACTGAACGGATACGACGATTACCTAAGTGATCGATATCATCGATTTCACCGCGGCCATTGCGCAACTCTAGCAACACACCGATGACAGCTAAGATATCGTCGTTAGACAAGGTATTAGCACCTTCGTCACCTTGCACACCAACAGCCTCATAGAATCTGCGAATCCAGTTAGATTGACGCTCTTCTGCTTTTTCTGGGAAAGCGCGACGGTTAAACTTCATACGACCAACGCGTGACAAATCGTAGCGATCTTCATTGAAGAACAAACCTTGGAACAATGCTTCAACTGACTCTTCAGTTGGCGGTTCGCCAGGACGCATCATACGGTAGATAGCAACGCGAGCACTGTATTGGTCAGGAATTTCATCAATACGCAAGGTTTGTGAAATGTAGTCACCGTGATCTAAGTCATTTGAATACAATGTGCTTACAGTGCGAATATTGGCATCAACCAATTTACCCAATAAAGACTCAGTGATTTCATCGTTAGCATTTGCTACGACTTCACCAGTTTCTTGGTCAACAATCGTGTTAGCCAATGCACGGCCTAGAATAAAATCTTGCGGCACAGCGATTTCGCTCACGCCAGCTTTTTCCATGTCACGGATGTGCTTCACGGTAATACGTTTGTCTTTAGCAACAATCACTGAACCGTCTTTAGCAACGATATCAAATTTTGCTACTTCACCACGTAAACGCTCAGGTACTACTGTAAATTCAACACCAGTTTTACCGATGTGGAATGTATCAAAATCGTAGAATGTTGAAATGATTTGCTCTGGGGTGTAACCCAATGCTTTCAACAAAATCGTTACCGGCATTTTGCGGCGACGGTCAATACGGAAATACAAGTAATCTTTTGGATCAAACTCAAAGTCCAACCATGAACCACGGTAAGGAATAATACGTGCTGAGAATAGCAACTTGCCTGAACTGTGGGTTTTACCGCGGTCATGCTCAAAGAACACGCCTGGGCTACGATGCAATTGAGATACGATAACACGCTCGGTACCGTTGATCACAAATGAACCATTTTCAGTCATCAAAGGCAATTCGCCCATGTAAACTTCTTGTTCTTTAACTTCTTTTACTGTAGGTTTAGAAGCCTCTTTGTCCATAATGGTCAAACGTACGCGCACACGCAAAGGTGCAGCATAAGTTAAACCACGTTGTTGACATTCTTTAACATCAAATGGCTCAGCGCCTAGTTGATAGCTCACATAATCTAAACGTGCGTTACCTGAATGGCTAACGATAGGGAAAACAGAACTGAATGTAGATTGCAGACCTGTTTCAGTACGTTGATCAGCAGGAACATTAGACTGCAAAAATGCAGCATATGACTCTAATTGCATTGCCAGCAAATAGGGAATTTCTTGAACGCTTTCTCGCTTGGCAAAACTTTTACGAAGGCGTTTCTTTTCGGTGAAGGAATAGCTCATTGCATCTCCTAGATATTTTGAGGGCAGAAATTAAAATACTTTTTTGCACTACATCCATTACGTAAGTATTTTCACCTCTAACCTCAGTTAATGATTAACTGAAGGCTTATTACAGTACCAGCGTCTATATAACTACATTAGCTAAGGCAATTACATTTTGTTACATTGCAGGCCATTACAAATGGCGAAGGCTGACGGTCACCCGTCAGCCTAATTTATACACTTAAAGATGTATTATTTGATTTCGCCAGTTGCGCCAGCTTCGATCAATTTTTTCAATGCTGCATCAGCGTCAGCTTTTGAAACGCCTTCTTTAATTACTTTTGGTGCGCCATCAACTAGGTCTTTAGCTTCTTTCAAGCCTAAACCAGTTAATTCACGAACAGCTTTAATCACGCCAACTTTTTGCTCGCCTGCGCCTAAAAGCACAACGTTGAACTCAGTTTGCTCAGCTGCTGCAGCTGGAGCTGCACCACCTGCTGAAGCTGCAACTGCAACTGCTGCAGCTGACACGCCAAATTTTTCTTCGATTTCTTTAATAAAAGCTGTCAAGTCTAAAACTGACATTGAACCAACTGCTTCTAAAATATCTGCATTTGAAATTGCCATTTGAATATTTCCTAAAATAAAATAATGTTGCTTTAAATAAGCGATCTGATGAATTAAGCTGCTTCTTTAGCGTCGCGAACTGCCGCAATCGCACGTGCAAACTTAGTAGGCACTTCGTTAAGAGTACGAGCAAATTTAGCAAGCAACTCTTCACGACTTAATGTAGATGCTAGCGCTTGAACACCAGCAACATCCATCAATTGATTTGGCACCGCACCTGCTTTAATAACGAATTTATCGTTAGTTTTAGCAAAATTGTTTAATACTTTAGCTGCCGCTACTGGGTCAGCAGAAATGCCGAACACCAATGGGCCAACCATTTGGTCTGCTAATGCTGCAAATGGTGTACCTTCAACCGCGCGACGTACCAATGTATTTTTCAATACACGTAGATACACGCCTGATTTTCTGGCATCTGCACGCAATACCGTCATATTGGCTACGCCCATACCACGATACTCAGCAAGAACAATCGCTTGTGCTTGTGCAACTTGTGCACTTACTTCAGCAACAACCGCTTTTTTCTCTGTAAGATTTAGACTCAAGGTCTTTCTCCTTCCGTTAAAATCTCCGCTTTATTTCTAAAGCAGAATCAGCTCTTATAATTAATATTATAAAAACCACTTTTACGGCGACCTTTTATCAGGATTAACCTGTTATAGGGATACGCCATCTGCGTAGGCCAGGTTTTGATAGTAGATTTAAAACAAAAAGCTTTAATCCAACACAAAACCACATTAAATCGAAACGACACCTACGGTCTTTGATAACCTCACTTCAATCGCATCACAATTAAGTTAGCAAAGGAAATGAGCCCAAAGCACTATATAGGTGAGGCAACAAAGCCCCACCCATTATTCTAATTAATTAAGCAACCAAACTTGCTTGATCAACACGCACACCTGCACCCATCGTACTAGATACAGATAGTTTTTTCAGGTAAACACCTTTGCTTGCAGCTGGTTTAGCTTTGTTCAAAGCATCAACTAATGCAGCCAAGTTACCTTGCAATTGTTCAACTGTGAAAGAAGCACGGCCGATTGTGCAGTGAATGATACCGCCTTTGTCTGTACGGTATTGTACTTGACCAGCTTTAGCATTTTTAACTGCAGTTGCTGCGTCAGGAGTCACAGTACCCACTTTAGGGTTAGGCATCAAACCACGTGGACCCAACACTTGACCTAAAGCACCAACGATACGCATTGCATCAGGTGTAGCGATCACAACGTCAAAGTCCATTACACCAGCTTTAACTTGCTCAGCCAAATCTTCAAAACCAACGATGTCAGCACCTGCCGCTTTAGCAGCTTCAGCTTGTGCACCCTGTGCAAACACAGCAACACGTGTAGTTTTACCTGTACCGTTAGGCAACACGATAGCGCCACGTACTAATTGGTCAGACTTACGTGCATCAATACCTAAGTTAACTACCGCATCGATAGACTCATTGAATTTTGCAGTTGCATTTTCTTTAACTAAAGTTAAACCTTCAGTCACTGGGTACAATTTATTACGATCTACTTTTGCACGTAGTGCGTTAATTCTTTTAGCCATGTTATACACCCTCCACTTCAATACCCATACTGCGAGCGCTACCTGCGATAGTGCGAACTGCAGCATCCATATCAGCAGCAGACAAATCAGCTTGTTTAGTTTTCACAATATCTTCAGCTTGTGCACGAGTGATTTTGCCAACTTTATCCGTATGTGGACGAGGTGAACCTTTAGTAATACCAGCTGCTTTTTTGATCAAAATAGTTGCTGGAGGTGATTTCATCACAAACGTGAAGCTCTTATCAGCAAACGCAGTAATTACTACTGGGATTGGCAATCCTGGCTCAACACCTTGTGTTGCAGCGTTAAACGCTTTACAGAATTCCATGATGTTCAAACCACGTTGACCCAATGCAGGACCTACTGGTGGACTTGGATTAGCTTTACCTGCAGGAATCTGCAGCTTGATATAGCCAATAACTTTCTTTGCCATGCTATTACTCCTAATATGGGTACTAACGCTTCAATCGAGACCAAAGCTCCCCGTTAATAAAAACAACTACTTACTACTAAACTTCTTTTTCTACCTGACTAAATTCCAACTCAACCGGTGTAGAACGACCGAAAATAACCACAGAAACGCGCAATTTGCTTTTCTCGTAGTTAATTTCTTCCACATTGCCAGAAAAGTCTTTAAACGGACCGTCAGTAATACGAACTGACTCACCTTTTTCAAAGGTAAGTTTTTGTGTAGGGTTACTTTTACTATCATCAATGCGCTGCAAGATGATGTCGACTTCTTTATCTTTAATTGGTGTTGGCTTTTGCGCACTGCCACCAATAAATGCTGTTACACGTGGTGTACTTTTCACCAAATGCCAAGTGTCATCTGTCATGTTCATCTGAACCAACACATAACCTGGGTAAAGCTTACGCTCAGAAATTGTTTTCTGACCCGCTTTCATTTCGATTACTTCTTCGATTGGCACTAAAATCTGGCCAAATTGATCTTGTAATCCAGAGCGTACAACACGCTCTTCCAATCCTTTTTGCACGGATTTTTCAAAACCTGAAAAAGCCTGCACCGCGTACCATTTCATACTCATTACGCGCCCCGTCCTAGTAACCACTTAACCATAAAAGCAAACCCGATATCGACCACCGCTAAAAACGCAGCCATCACAACCACCAACACAAACACCACCAATGTAGTTTGTATTGTTTCTTTACGCGTAGGCCAAACCACTTTACGTGACTCAGCAACTGCCTCACCAATAAAACCAAATGACTGCTGACCAAGCGGAGTAGTCCAAAGCACAGCAACAGAAGCCGCCAAACCTGCAAGCACAACCAAAATACGCACTACAGTAGGCTTGTCTGCTAAAAGGTAAAAACCGGCAATGCCTGCTACCAGCAAAAGCGCAGCTGACAGCAACTTAATTTTATTGAGCATAATTGTCTTAATCTAAGAACTTACTTAATGGTGACTAAAATAACTTCAGGTCTTACTAACGCGAATAACTAGAAATATGAATATTTCTAGTTATTCGGCAGATTAATAAATCCATACTATATATTTGGCAGGCCAAGAGGGTCTCGAACCCCCAACCCTCGGTTTTGGAGACCGATACTCTACCAATTGAGCTATTGGCCTGTACTTAAACCTTTAAATAAGAGCTACGCAGGGTTGTTTGCGCAACTCTTACAAATTATCTTACTCGATAATCTTAGCTACCACACCAGCACCAACAGTACGGCCACCTTCACGGATAGCGAAGCGTAAGCCTTCTTCCATCGCGATTGGTGCAATCAATGTAACAGTGATTGATACGTTGTCGCCTGGCATAACCATTTCTGTACCTTCTGGCAATTCAACTGCGCCAGTTACGTCTGTGGTACGGAAGTAGAATTGTGGACGGTAACCTTGGAAGAATGGTGTGTGACGACCACCTTCATCTTTACCCAACACGTAGATTTCTGCTGTGAATTTTGTGTGTGGTTTGATAGAACCAGCTTTTGCCAATACTTGACCACGTTCAACTTCTTCACGTTTTGTACCACGTAGCAATACACCTACGTTGTCGCCTGCTTGACCTTGGTCTAGCAGTTTGCGGAACATTTCCACGCCTGTACATGTTGTTTTTAGTGTGTCTTTGATACCAACGATTTCAATCTCGTCACCCACTTTAACAATACCACGCTCAATACGGCCTGTTACTACTGTACCGCGGCCTGAGATTGAGAATACGTCTTCTACTGGCATCAAGAATGTGCCGTCGATTGCGCGTTCTGGCATTGGGATGTAGCTGTCTAACGCTTCTGCTAAGCGGAAGATTGCTGGTTCGCCGATTTCAGATTGGTCGCCTTCTAAAGCTAATTTAGCTGAACCTTTGATGATTGGTGTGTCGTCGCCTGGGAAGTCGTATTTGCTTAACAAATCACGCACTTCCATTTCAACTAGCTCTAACAACTCAGGATCATCTACCATGTCTGCTTTGTTTAGGAACACTACGATGTATGGTACGCCAACTTGACGTGCTAACAGGATGTGCTCACGTGTTTGTGGCATAGGGCCGTCAGCTGCTGAACATACTAAGATCGCGCCGTCCATTTGTGCTGCGCCGGTAATCATGTTTTTAACATAGTCAGCGTGGCCTGGGCAGTCTACGTGTGCGTAGTGACGTGTTTCTGTCTCGTACTCAACGTGTGCTGTGTTAATGGTAATACCACGTGCTTTTTCTTCTGGTGCTGCGTCAATTTGGTCGTACGCTTTTGCTTCGCCGCCGTATTTCTTTGTCAATACAGTGGTGATCGCTGCTGTCAATGTTGTCTTACCATGGTCAACGTGGCCAATCGTACCTACGTTAACGTGCGGCTTGGTCCGCTCAAATTTACCTTTTGCCATTGCTTCAGTCCTTTACAATATTTTATTAACCATAAGTTTTATTAGAATTAATAAAACTTGTTCAAATCAGAATATTTCAATCTTTCGCTAAACAGCTACTCGTTATCAAACATTCACTATTTAACTACCTCTAAGCCGCCACAGCAATTTGCCATCAACTTTGCACTCAAGCTTTTGGTGCCCATGGCGGGAATCGGACCCGCGACCTCTCCCTTACCAAGGGAGTGCTCTACCACTGAGCCACATGGGCGCTTAATCCGCTCACTCAACTGGTGGAGCGGGCGACGAGGTTCGAACTCGCGACATCTTGCTTGGAAGGCAAGTGCTCTACCAACTGAGCTACACCCGCGTACATGCTACCAACGCCAACAAGCTCAAATTACCGCAACTTACTATATGTTTTACAAACTGGTGGAGGGGGAAGGATTCGAACCTTCGTACTCTGAGAGAACGGATTTACAGTCCGTCGCCTTTAACCACTCGGCCACCCCTCCTCACCGAACCCGCGATTATGCTGAATATTTGACTTGCTGTCAAATGTATAAAAGGGAATTTGCTAAGAAACTGGTGCCGGGTATCGGAATCGAACTGATGACCTTCGCATTACAAGTGCGCTGCTCTACCAACTGAGCTAACCCGGCGTTTTCGTGAGATGCGTATTATACGCATCTTTTAATAAAAGTAAATTATTTTACGATTTTTAATACAGGTTTTTTACTTTTTATTAATTCTTCTTTATTTTCAACAGGTTCTGCATTTTCTTTCGCATTATCCGTTAAAAATGGTACCTCTTCTTGCTCCAGGTCTGCCTCAAAAAACATTCCTTGACCATTTTCTCGTGCAAAAATACCTCTTACTGCACTCATGGGCACATATATATTTTGTGACACACCACCGAAGCGCGCAGAGAATACCACAGAATCATTATCTATGTGCAAATCTTTTGTCGCACTATAGTTAATATTTAAAACAATTTCACCATCTTTAACATACGCCATCGGCACTCGCGTCTGAGCATTAACGGCAACTATCAAATGCGGGGTTAAATTATTGTCCACGCACCACTCATGCAGCGCACGTAACATATAAGGTTTGGTTGGGATTAATTCAGACATATTTAACGAACCTACTTAAAGATAGCTTCAGTTACAGATTGGGCGAATAGTGGCGTTTAATTAAGGAAGCTCAATCAAACGCCAGCTAAACGATTTTACGACTTACTTACGCATTGCCTTTTCTGAAGGAGTCATTGCATCTGCATACAATGGTCTTGAGAACAAACGCTCCGCATATTTTAAAATAGGTGCAGCTTGATTAGGTAACTCAATACCGTAATGACCTAAACGCCAAAGCAACGGCGTTACTGCAACATCTAACATTGAGTAATCATCGCCTAGCAAATAGTTTTGCTTAGCAAAAATAGGTACCAGTTGCGTTAAGTTATCACGTATCGTAGCACGCGCTTTATCCGCTTTTTCTTGATCGCCAGACTCAATATCAGCAATATGGCTGAACAAGTCTTTTTCAAAGCTATACAAGAACAATCTAGCACGCGCACGCATCACTGGATCTGGCGGCATCAACTGTGGATGTGGAAAACGCTCATCAATATATTCATTAATGATATTCGCCTCTGACAGCACCAAATCACGCTCCACTAATACCGGCACATGGTTGTACGGATTAATGACGGCTAAGTCTTCCGGCTTATTTGCCAAGTCGACATCAATCACCTGAAAATCCATGCCTTTTTCAAACAGCACAATACGGCAGCGGTGGCTATAGGGATCTGTGGTCCCCGAATATAAAGTCATCATAATTTAGTGTATTTCCTTCCAGTAAGCTTTTTTAAGTTTGTATGTTAGAACTAACAACACACCTAAAAACAGCAAGACGAACCAACCAAGTTGGTTTCTTTGATGCTTTGCCGGCTCAGCCATGTAGGCCATAAAGTTTGTTAAATCGCCAACCAAAGCATCATATTCTTCAACAGACAGTTTGCCCGGTTTTACCAGTTTCAAGGCATGAGTTTCATGATTCAACTCCTGCTCACCTTGCAACTCGTAAAGCACATGCGGCATACCCACCTTATCAAACACCGTGTTATTCCAACCCGTTGTTCTGGTGCTGTCACGGTAGAAACTACGCATATAGGTGTAAACCCAATCCGCACCACGTGCGCGCACTTCTACAGACAAATCAGGTGGCGCAACGCCAAACCATTTTGCTGCATCTTTTTTATTGATTGCCACCTTCATCTGATCGCCAATCTTGTCACCAGCCAACAGCAAGTTGTCTTTGATCTGCTTTTCTGTCAAACCAATTTCTAACAATCTGTTGTAGCGCATGTAATTGGCGCTATGACAATTGAGGCAGTAATTAACGAAAGTACGCGCACCACGCTGCAAAGACTCATGATCAGCAGCATCAATCGGCGCTTTATCCAAACTCACACTTTCATTTGCACTGGCCAGCATTGGCGCAGCAAGGAAAGGCATCAACAACATCGCTAACAATAGTTTTTTCATGGTTATTATCCTGTTACCCTTTCTGGCACTGGTTTAGTTTTATCTTTTTTCGTATACCAAGGCATTAACGCAAAGAACAAGAAGTAAACCACTGTAAAGATACGCGCAACTACAGTAGCGCGATCAGCACCACCCATCCATGCACCGAACTGACCCCAAACATTAGATGGCACAGTACCAAGATAGCCAAGCACCAAGAAGCTAATCACAAAGGCCACTAACCATTGTTTATACAGAGTGCCACGGTAGCGAATAGACTTCACTGGGCTCTTATCCAACCAAGGCAGTAAAGCAAAAGCCACTACTGACAAGCCCATTGCTGCCACACCAGGGAATTGCGAGTTCAAGATTGGCGGAACCGCACGCAAGATTGAGTAATATGGCGTGAAGTACCAAACCGGTGCAATGTGTGCTGGCGTTTTAAGCGGGTCAGCAGGCACAAAGTTGTTAGCTTCCAAGAAGTAACCACCCATCTCAGGCGCAAAGAAAATAATGGCTGAGAACACGATCAGGAACATAGACACACCAACCAAATCCTTCACTGTGTAGTAAGGATGGAACGGAATACCATCTAAAGGGAAACCTGTTTTCTTATCTTTCAGCTTTTTAATTTCCACGCCATCTGGGTTGTTCGAACCGACTTCATGCAAAGCAATCAGGTGAGCAACGACTAAACCAACCAACACAAATGGTAAGGCAATTACGTGGAACGCAAAGAAACGGTTCAAGGTTGCATCAGACACTAAGTAGTCACCACGCAACCACTCTGAAACGTCTGGGCCGATAAATGGGATAGCTGAGAACAAGTTAACAATCACTTGTGCACCCCAATAAGACATTTGACCCCAAGGCAACAGGTAACCAAAGAATGCCTCACCCATTAATACCAAGAAGATGGCAACACCGAACAACCAGATTAACTCACGTGGGTTTCTATATGAACCATAGATGATGCCGCGGAACATGTGCAGATAAACCACCACAAAGAACATAGAAGCACCTGTTGAGTGCATGTAGCGAATCAACCAACCCCATGGCACATCACGCATGATGTATTCAACAGAGCCGAATGCTAAGTCAGCATCTGGCTTGTAATGCATGGTGAGGAAAATACCGGTCAAAATTTGCAGCACTAAAACCAACAATGCTAAAGACCCAAAGAAGTACCAAAAATTAAAGTTTTTTGGTGCGTAATATTCGGTTAAATGTGCCTTAACGTTACTCGTTAGTGGGAAACGAGCATCAACCCAATTTAAACCATCATTTAAAGCGCTTGATAGCGCTGATTTATTTTTATCAGTCATGATTATGCTTTCTCTTCAGTATCAACGCCAATCAGAAGTAGATTTTCACTCAAATATTTATGCGGCGGCACTACCAAGTTGATAGGTGCTGGAGAACCCTTAAACACACGGCCAGCCAAATCAAATTTAGAGCCATGACATGGACAGAAGAAACCACCAGTCCAGCCATCACCCATATCACCACCTTTTTGCAATTTGCCACTAGGTGAACAACCCAGATGCGTACAGATACCAACAATCACCGCTAGGTTAGGCTTAATAGAACGACCTTCATTTTTGCAGTAAGTAGGCTGTTGTGAAGTTACTTCAGATGCAGGATCTGATAGTTGGCCATCATGCTGAGCCAACTCAGCAGTCATTTCCTCAGTACGGTTGATAATCCATACTGGTTTACCACGCCACTCAGCCGTCATCATCGTGCCTGGCTCAATTTTGCTGATATCAACTTCTACAGGTGCACCTGCCGCTTTAGCACGCTCACTTGGCGTCATACTTTTTACAAAGGGCACGGCCACCGCAGCACAACCCAATGCACCCACTGCAGAAGTGGCGATTAAAAAGTTACGTTTTTCTTGGTCTACTTGAGAACACCCGCACGATTGCGAGTCAGCCTGCTGATTGTCATTTTGGTTGTCTGACATGTTTTCCTCTTGCTCGAAAGGATTGACTTGATTAGACGCCACGCCTTAGCCAGGCATGCAGCGTCACCTTTTACTAAAAATCTAAACACACATTACTGGGTAACTGACTATCTTCAACTTAAGATATAACCTGCACTACTTATAACAGCCAAAGCAATTTAAAAGATAGACAAGGCTTCATGTTTAGGCGCCAGATTATACAATTTTTTACCCCTCAATTAAAGCTTTATTTATTAAGTTACTGAAATAAAACGATTAAACTGGATTGTGTATATCAATAAATACGTGCTCCAAATCAAACTTTTCTGCCAAGTGTCTACCTAACGCCTGAACACCATAACGCTCTGTTGCATGATGACCTGCCGATATGTATGCCACACCAGACTCGAGCGATTGATGCACAGTCTGCTCAGAGATTTCGCCACTGATAAATAAATCTGCGCCCAATGCAATTGCCTGATCTATATACCCCTGCGCGGCGCCTGTGCACCAAGCTACTTTTTTAATGGATTGTGTTGCTTCACCAATAGTCAGCACAGGCCTACCCAAGCGCTGCTCAACCAGATTCGCAATCACTGACAACGGCAAGTCGGCAGCCAACTCAGCATAAGCAATTAAATCATCGGCGCCGGTGTAGTTCTGCGCATCAAACCCCAGTAACTTGCCAAGCTGTACGTTATTACCAAACTCACCATGCGCATCTAAGGGCAAATGGTAGGCCATCAGATTAATATCATGCTCCAACAGGAACTTAATACGCTTACGTTTAATGCCAACCAGCTCTGGCGCCTCATTGCGCCAGAAATAGCCATGATGCACCAAGATTAAATCAGCGCCCGCCTGATGCGCCGCCTCCAGCAACGCCATACTTGCCGTTACCCCAGTCACAATCTTGTTGATTTCGGCCCGCCCCTCTACTTGCAAACCATTTGGGCAGTAATCTTTGAAACGCGCTACTTGCATCAGTTGTTGGGTATAATGATTTAACTCATTGATTTTTACCATAAGCTTCAAACCTTTAAATATTAGGCTATTGATTTTTTGATTGCTGACCTTATATCAAAGTTTGATACAAGGCCAAATATTAAGATGCTGATACAACCTTAGATGAAATTTGATTAATTACCATACTTAAGAAGTAAATAAAGATGAACAACTCTCTACATAAAAGATTATGGCTAATTTTTGCGCAAGCAGCCACCGTCTGCATGGCATTAATATTTGCCTTACGCATTTTCTATCCAAATTTTTTCAATTTTAGAGAACAAGCCTTGGTAGTTAAACAGGCAGAGTCAGGTAGCGTCACCAGCACAGTCTATTCATATAGTAATGCCGTAAAAAAGGCGATGCCGGCGGTCGTTAATATATTTACCAGTAAAAAGCCGCGCAGCAGTCCGCATCAAGACTTTTTAGAAGACCCAGCATTTCGCCACTTCTTTGGCGACCAACTGGATGAACCAGAGCCTCAAGCCCAACCAGAAAACAGCCTAGGCTCCGGTGTTATCGTCAGTAGTCAGGGGCTAATATTAACCAACAATCACGTGATTGCTACCGCCGACTCGATTGAAGTCGCTTTATCTGATGGCAGAAAAATGACTGCGACCGTAGTCGGCACCGACCCAGACACTGACTTAGCACTGATTAAAGTGGATGCCAATGATCTACCGGCAATCACTTTCGCCAGCTCAGACGCACTTAATGTAGGTGACGTGGTATTAGCAATCGGCAACCCATTTGGCGTTGGACAAACCGTAACGCAAGGCATCGTCAGCGCACTGGGCCGTAGCCATTTGGGGATTAATATTTATGAAAACTTTATACAAACCGACGCCTCCATCAACCCAGGCAACTCTGGCGGTGCTTTAATTAACACAGAGGGCAACCTTGTTGGTATTAACAGCGCCATATACTCACGCAGCGGCGGCTCTATGGGGATTGGGTTTGCAATTCCGACCACATTAGCACGACAAGTCATGGAGCAAATTGCGGCACAAGGCAACGTTACACGTGGCTGGATAGGCATTGAAGCGCAAGACATTACACCAGAGCTGGCAGAATCATTTAGGTTAAATAAAGCACAAGGCGCTTTAATTGCTGGCGTATTGAAACACAGCCCAGCAGACAGAGCAGGTTTACGCTCCGGAGATATATTGGTTGCCATCGAAGGCAAACCAGTGACCGACAGCGGAAGCATGCTTAACTTGATTGCAGCATTACAACCTAATCAAAAAGCAACGCTGCAAATTGTACGCGATGGCAATATCGCTAACATCGCCATCATCATCGGCAAGCGCCCTAAACCAGTCGCAGCCCCTGAGTAATGGCTAAGCCGGTGGCAGAATCGTAGGTTCACTTTCACTTTCTTTAGTAGTGAACCTTGCCACCACAATGCCTAACTCATAAAGCAGCCACATAGGCATTGCCAGCATAAATTGTGAAATCACATCTGGCGGCGTTACAACCGCAGCAATCACAAACGCGCCAACCACTACATAACCTCTTGCTTCTTTGAGCGCATGTATTGATACCCAGCCAAAACGCGCTGCCATTACCACAGCAATCGGCACTTCAAATGCCAGACCAAATGCAAAGAACAATGTAATGATGAAGTCTAAGTAATTACCTATATCCGTCATTACGGCAACGCCAACAGGTGCGGTACCCACGATAAAGCCAAAGATCACTGGAAACACTAAGAAATACGCAAAGGCCATGCCTGACAGAAACAAAAAACTGCTGGCAAGAATGATAGGAATCATGAATTTCTTTTCGTGCGCGTATAGTCCTGGCGCGACGAATGACCAAACCTGATATAAGGTATGTGGCAATGAGAGCAAAAATGCTGTCATCATTGCGACTTTCATCGGCACAAAGAATGGCGTAGTCACCGCAGTGGCGATCATCTGGCCGCCTGCTGGTAGCTTGCTTAACAAAGGCGCAGCAAGCAAAGCGTATATTTCATTTGCAAATGGAAACAGTGCAATAAAAACAACAATAAAACCTACCACGATGCGCAGTAAACGGTTTCTTAACTCAATTAAATGTGAGATGAAATTTTCTGTAGGAGTCACAGCGTTCGCTAATCTTTTACTGAAATAGAGGAAGGTTCGTGTGGTTTCGTAGCATGGTCTGCGGCATCATCACTCTGCTGGGAATTTTGATTAAGCGGTTCGACCGCTTCTGCCAAGTAATCTACACCACTCTTGACACCAGCCTGCGCGCTTTCTGTCGCCTGCTGGATTTCTTGTTGTAACTTCTGCAATTCGGCAAAGCGTGATTCACGATTCACCTCTTCTTTAATCTGCGCCATATAACGCTGCATACGGCCGACCATCGTACCAATAGTGCGCGCCACTTTAGGCAGCTTTTCAGGGCCAATGACAATTAGCGCAACTATCGCGATTACAACTAATTCAGAGAATGCAATATCAAACATGCTGCCTAGACCTTATCACCAGAGATGCTGCGCTTCAACATTGCAACTGCTATTTGGCAGTAGTCGTTGATTTAGCCTTTGCTGGCGCTTTTTTTGCTGTTGTAGATTTTGCTTTGCTAGCGGTAGTTTTGCTAGCGGCCGCTGTTTTTGCTGGCGCTCTTTTCTTAGCGGCTGGCTTTGCTGGCGCTACGGCAACCGCTTCACCCTCAATTAACACTGAGTTATTAGCAATCTGCTCTTGTTGAGGTGCATCAGCAGCAGCGCTCTTCCCCTCATTCACAGCGTCTTTAAAGTTTTTGACCGCACCGCCCACATCGCCACCAATATTACGAAGTTTCTTTGTGCCAAACACGAGCACTACAATGAGTAAAACTACCAACCAATGCCACCAAGCTCCGATTCCCATTGCTACTCTCCTAATTAAATATGTTTAAACTATGTTTTAGGTAGGGTGCTACCACCACCAAATACATGCATGTGCATATGAAACACCTCTTGCCCGCCTTCGCGCCCAGTATTAATCATGGTGCGGAAACCAGCCAAGCCTTGCTCTTTAGCCAATTTAGGCGCAAGCAATAACATCTTACCCAATAATGCCTGATGTTGCGAGCCACAACTCGCCAAACTATCAACATGCTGTTTAGGCACTAAGAGAAAGTGCACTTTAGTAATGGGGTGTATGTCATGAAAAGCGATGACATCTTCATCTTCATAGATTTTCTTTGAAGGAATATCACCTTGAACTATTTTACAAAAAATACAATCATCACTCATTTTATATACCTTCTATTTACTGCACAGGTCGAGCCAAACAGAATTAATACGCTGGTCTTATTTGTCGCGATTCGCTTTTTCAACAATACCAGACAAACCTTCGCGCCTTGCGAGTTCAGCGAGGACATCCTGCGGTTTCAAGTCAGCTTTTGCCAACATAATCATGGTGTGGAACCACAAGTCAGCGGTTTCGTAGATGATTTCATCTTTATTGCCGCCTTTGGCCGCAATCACCGTTTCCGTCGCTTCCTCACCTATCTTTTTCAAAATGCTGTCCATGCCTTTGGCATACAGCTTTGCAACATAGGATGAGGCAGGGTCTGCAGACTTACGCTGCTCTAACAGCTCTGAAAGTCGGGCTAACACATCATTCATATCGTTACTCATTCTTATAAATCTCATCAGGATTTTTGATGACGGGCTGATCCACCACCCAATTATCATCTTTTAAGGTTTTAAAGAAACAGTTATGTCTGCCTGTGTGACAAGCAATACCACCAACCTGTTCGACCTTGAGCAAAATTACATCCTCATCGCAGTCCAGACGAATCTCATGTATCTTCTGTACGTGACCAGACTCCTCGCCTTTACGCCACAATTTATTTCGCGATCTTGACCAATAAACAGCTTGATTGGTTTCGCTGCTCAACTGCAAGGCTTCGCGATTCATCCAAGCAAACATCAACACTCGCCCAGTGTCATACTCCTGAGCGATGACGGGAACAAGACCATTGGCATCCCATGTGACTTCATCTAACCAATTCATCTAACAACCTATCCATTGAAATATCTGTTGAACCAAGCATTACAGAGCTGTAATAACAATTAACGAGCGCCAATTTACTTAAATGGTGGCTAGCGCCTAACCTCAATACCATACTGCGCCATGTAGTCTTTGGCCTGTTTAACCGTATATTCGCCATAGTGGAAAATACTCGCAGCTAGCACAGCATCAGCGCCACCCTCTTTAACGCCATCGACCAAATGCTGCAAATTACCCACACCGCCTGAGGCGATAATCGGCACTTCAACAGCATTGCTAATCGCTTTATTAAGCGGATTATTAAAACCAATTTTAGTGCCATCTCGATCCATGCTAGTGACTAACAACTCACCAGCACCAAGACTCACCATATACTCTGCCCACTTTACGGCATCCAGGCCAGTTGCCTTACGGCCGCCATGCGTAAATACCTCCCACTCAAAGGGCTGGTTTTCTACTTTTTTGGCATCAATCGCAACCACAATACACTGCGAGCCAAACTTAGCAGCGGCATCCTGTACGACTTTAGGATTAAGCACCGCTGTAGTATTGATGCTGACTTTATCCGCACCTGCATTTAACAGGCGACGCACATCTTCCACCTCACGCACACCGCCACCGACAGTAAGCGGGATAAATACCTGACTAGCCACCTCTTCAATGATATGCAGAATAAGGCCGCGGTTATCTGAGCTTGCGGTGATATCTAAAAAAGTAAGCTCATCTGCCCCTTGGTCATCATAACGCTTGGCAATCTCAACCGGGTCACCAGCATCTCTGAGTTCGAGAAAGTTAACGCCCTTTACCACACGGCCATTAGTGACATCCAAGCAAGGAATAATACGTTTGGCTAATCCCATCAACTAAACCTTATGCACTTAACTCATCGGCAAGCTTCTGTGCTGCCGCAAAGTCTAAGGTGCCTTCATAAATTGCACGGCCGGTAATCGTACCAATAATACCTTCATTGGCTACTGCACATAACTTTCTAACGTCGTCTAAATTTGTAACACCGCCAGAAGCTATCACAGGAATCGTTAACGCCTGTGCTAACGCGACTGTGGCCTCGATATTGACACCAGTCAGCATGCCATCTCGGCCAATATCGGTGTAAACAATAGACTCCACGCCGTAGTCTTCAAATTTCTTTGCCAAATCAATCACATCATGACCTGTCAGCTTAGACCAGCCATCAATCGCCACTTTGCCATCTTTAGCATCTAAGCCGACCATAATCTGACCTGGGAACGCATAGCATGCCTCATGCAGGAATCCAGGTGTTTTCACCGCTGCAGTGCCGATAATGACATAATCAATACCGCTATCTAAGTAGCGCTCTATCGTGTCTAAATCACGGATGCCACCACCCAACTGAATCGGGATATCGCCACCGACAGCACTCACGATAGACTTAATTGCCCCTTCATTGACAGGCTTGCCCGCAAAGGCGCCATTCAAGTCCACTAGATGCAGGCGCTTACCGCCACGATCAACCCAATGCCTAGCCATTGCACCTGGATCTTCTGAGAACACGGTTGACTCTTCCATCAAACCTTGTTTAAGCCTGACGCAGTGTCCATCTTTTAAATCAATTGCTGGGATAATTAACATAATGAGAATTAATTTTATATACGAAAAAGTTAAAAAGAGAATAGCTGGTTATATATTAGGGCCAACTTAGTTAGGTGACCAAGTCACAAAATTGCTCAACAACTGCAAGCCGGCATTTGCACTTTTTTCTGGGTGAAACTGTACTGCGAATAAATTATCTTTAGCAATTGCACAAGTAAAGCGCTTAGGGTAGTCACTATAACCTTCAACAATCGCATCATCTGCTGGCTGCACATAATAACTATGTACATAATAAAATCTGGCACCATCCTCTATGCCTTGCCAAAGCACATGCGCTTTAGCATCTGCATGATGACGCTGATACACTTGATTCCACCCCATGTGCGGCACTTTAAGCTTTTCGCCTTGGCTGTCCACCATATCGGCCTGCGCAAACCGCTTCACACTACCTTTAAATAAACCCAGGCCTGCAACATCACCCTCTTCGGAGCGCTCGAATAGCATCTGCAAACCAATACAGATACCCAAGAACGGTTTATTTTGTGCGGCATCCAGTACAGCACTGCGCAAACCGCGTGCATCTAACTCGCGGATACAATCCGGCATGGCGCCTTGCCCGGGAAATACAACGCGTGATGCTTTTGCTACGTCATCAGGGTTACTCGTCACGACTACATTTTTTGTAGGTGCAACATGCTCCAAGGCTTTTGACACCGAGCGTAAATTGCCCATGCCATAATCAATCACTGCAATATCAATTGTGCTCATATTTTAAATGCTGCCGAATGTCACTGTTCAAGGTTAGGTCTGGACAGACTTATAAACTACCTTTTGTAGATGGCATAATTCCCGCCATACGAGCATCAAGCTCTACAGCCATGCGCAACGCACGTCCAAACGCTTTGAATATAGTTTCAGCTTGATGGTGTGCATTATGACCTTTTAAATTATCAATATGCAAAGTGACATTAGCATGGTTAACAAAGCCTTGGAAAAACTCATGCACTAAATCCACATCAAAATTACCAATTGCAGCACGTGTGAAAGTGCAGCCGAACTCCAGGCCAGGGCGTCCGGAAATATCCAGCACCACTCTAGACAAGGCCTCATCCAATGGCACATAGGCATGACCGTAACGGCGAATACCCTTTTTATCTCCCACAGCTTGCGCAAAGGCTTGGCCTAGCGTAATGCCAATATCCTCAACCGTGTGATGTGCATCAATATGCAAGTCACCCTTAGCATTCACCTCTATGTCCATCATGCCGTGACGCGCAATCTGGTCTAGCATGTGGTCCAAGAAGCCTAAGCCTGTGTTAAATTGAGAAATACCAGTGCCATCCAAGTTGATGCTCACTGTAATTTGGGTTTCTAGCGTGTTTCTAGTAATTTTGGCGTTACGCATAAGTCTAATGTTTTATGTTATCAGCATGCATTTTAACCCATTACAAGGTTGTAACACATAGCTACATGATGAATTTAAAGTCTAAAATAAAAAAACCCCAGTTTTAAGGCTGGGGTTTTTTACTAAACTACATAGTTATTAGCTAAATAATTTTTTGATCCAGCCGAACAAACCACCTGTTGAACCGCCATGAGCGATTGCAGTGATTTCTGCAGCAGCAGCAGCTGGGTCAGCAGCGCCGTAGATTGCAGCACCAGCAACAATGATAGTTGCGCCAGCGTCACGTACTTGTGCAGTTGTAGCAGCTTTAACGCCACCAGCAACAGAAATTTCAAGACCTAAGTTCAAACCAGCAACCAAAGCCAAGTCACCAAATGGTGTTTGACCAGCAGCTTGTTGGTCTAAACCAGTGTGCACGCCAATGATGTGCGCGCCTAATTTAGCAACTTCTTGTGTACGTGCTTTTTTGTCAGCAACGTTGATCAAGTCGATTTGTGCTTTTTTACCGTATTTGTTAGCAACGTCGATTACGCCTTTGATTGTACCGATGTCTGAAGTACCCAATACTGTACAAATGTCAGCACCTGCTTTATAGAATGGCTCAGCTTCGTAGAAACCAGCGTCCATTGTTTTCAAGTCAACTAAGATTTTGTTGTTTGGGAACTTAGCACGTAATGTTTGTAGCAATTTGATACCGTTATGCTTAATGCATGGTGTACCAATTTCTAAAATATCCACGTGTGGAGCAACCTTAGTTGCCAAAGCAACTGTTGCGTCGAAATCTAATGAGTCTAATGCCATTTGGGTTTGTGCCACGATACATCCTCCAACTAATAATAAATCAAAATAATGACTTACCTAGGTTAAAAATACAGATTGAAAATAATTATTATATTGTGCACAAAACGCACATTTCGCTATCATAACCGCACTTCGTGTGAAAATTCAAACTTTTCATGCTTAATTTACATGTTTTATCTATATAAAAAGTTTGAACACAGTAAATAGTTCAACAAATGTCTGCTATAGCACAGGTTTTTAGCAATAGTTTTGGCATTTTCGCCAAACTTTGACTAATAAAAGCTTTACTCGCTTAACACAACCTTCAATGCTTTAAGTAGCAACTCAGACTGCTCGTCCGTGCCAATTGTAATGCGTAGATAAGGCGCAATACGGCTAGGCGACTTAAAATGCCGCACAATAATGCCGTGCTCACGTAACTTTGCACTTAACTCAGCACCATCACGTATTTTATGTTTTGCAAAAATAAAATTAGCGCCAGACGGCAACACTTCAAAATCCAACGTTGACATGTTAGCGACCAAGGCATCGCGTGTCGTAATCACTTTTTGGCATGTCTCTTCAAAATAATCAATGTCCTGCATCGCTGCTACAGCCCCAGCAGATGCAAAGCGATCAATCGGGTAAGAGTTAAAGCTATCCTTAACTCTTATCAGCGCCTCAATCAGGGCTGATGAGCCTAATGCATAGCCAACACGCAGACCAGCCAAAGAGCGCGCTTTAGATAAAGTATGTGTCACCAACAGGTTAGGATATTGATTAATCAAGCTGACTGCAGATTCAGTGCCAAAATCCACGTAGGCTTCATCAATCACAACCACGGATTCAGTATTATTTTGCAGTATCCATTCAATCTTTTCTAATGCAAGTGGCATACCGGTTGGTGCATTAGGGTTGGGGAAAATAATGCCGCCGTTAGGCTTTATGTAATCTTCCACGCGGATGCTAAAATCTTCTGCCAATGGAATTGTTTCATAACTGATGCTGTACAGCCCACAGTACACAGGATAAAAGCTATAGGTAATATCAGGAAACAACAACGGCTGCGCGTGCTTCAACAGCGCCTGAAACACATGCGCCAACACCTCGTCAGAACCGTTACCAACAAATACTTGGCAACTATCTAAATGATGCACTTTAGCAATGGCCGCTCTTAGAACATCAGAATTGGGGTCTGGATACAAACGTAAGGTTTCTGCAGCCTCCAACTTCAAAGCTTCAATCACCTTAGGGCTTGGGCCATAGGGATTTTCGTTGGTATTGAGTTTTACCAAATTATTGATTTTTGGCTGCTCACCCGGCACATAAGGGGTAAGCTTATGAACAACATCACTCCAGTATTTACTCATACTAAACCCTCAGACATACGCTATATCATCCCATGACCAGCGTGAAATAATGAATAGGCAATTAACCTGTAAAGGACATGCCACATGGGAGGTATTAAGCATCATGAAAAACCGAGCTTAATACGCTCCTTAGAATTTTATTTAAGGCGGTACTCAGCAGAACGGGCATGCGCCTGCAAGCCCTCGCCATAGGCTAACGTTGCTGCAATCTTACCTAGCACTTGCGCGCCTTGAGAAGACACCATGATTAAACTTGAGCGCTTTTGGAAATCATAAACACCTAGTGGTGATGAAAACCTTGCTGTACGTGAAGTAGGCAGCACGTGATTTGGTCCGGCACAGTAATCACCTAAAGCCTCACAGGTGTCACGCCCCATAAAAATGGCACCGGCATGTTTAATTTTTTTACTAAAGGCAAACGGCTCCTCTACTGACAATTCCAAATGCTCAGGAGCGATGTAATTGCTGATTTCAGCCGCTTCGTCTAGGTTGCGTACATGAATTAAAGCACCGCGGTCAGTGAGTGAGGTGGTGATGATATCCTTACGCGGCATCTCCTCTACCAACCTCTGAATACTAGCCGCCACTTGATCCAAAAACGCAGCGTCTGGGCTCAGTAATATAGATTGCGCAAGCTCATCATGCTCAGCTTGTGAGAATAAATCCATCGCAATCCAGTCCGGGTCTGTTTTACCGTCACAAATCACTAGAATTTCAGAAGGACCTGCCACCATATCAATACCAACCACGCCAAACACACGGCGTTTGGCAGCCGCAACATAGGCGTTACCAGGACCTACAATTTTATCTACTTGCGGCACGGTTTCGGTACCATAGGCCAACGCACCTACTGCTTGGGCGCCACCGATACAAAACACACGATCCACACCGCAAACCGCAGCAGCTGCTAACACCAGCTGATTTTTCTCTCCATTAGGCGTAGGCACCACCATAATCAGCTCTTGCACACCAGCTACTTTCGCTGGAATCGCGTTCATCAATACTGAAGAGGGATAAGCCGCTTTGCCACCCGGTACATATAAGCCTACACGATCCAGTGACGTTACCTGCTGACCAAGTAACGTGCCATCAGCCTCAGTGTAGCTCCATGAGCTCATCAACTGTTTCTCATGATAACTTTTTACGCGGTCTGCCGCAGCCTGTAACGCAGCACGCTGCTCAGCAGGCAGACCCTCCAAGGCAGCAACCAGCTCAGACTGGCTGATTTCAAGCTCGCCCAGCTGACTCGCATCGGTCTTATCAAAACGATTGGTATATTCGAGCACTGCCGCATCACCACGACGCTTCACATCTTTTAAAATGTTCGCAACGACAACATCGATGTTATCGTCTTGCGCTGTTTCAAATGCAAGCAACTGCTTTAAGTTCGCCTGAAAATCGCTATCTAAAGTAGAAAAACGTCTAATTTTCATATCACTAACCTATGTGCCTAATTATTTATTTTTTGCAATTGCCGTTTGAAATGCATCCATGATTGGCTGCAACTTATCTCGATTGAGCTTGAGAGAAGCTTGATTGACCACTAGCCTAGAGCTAATGTCGCCCACTTCCTCTACGGCTTTAAGCTTGTTAGCTCGCAAGGTACCGCCAGTACTGACCAAATCAACAATCACATCTGCCAAGCCTACCAATGGCCCCAACTCCATAGAACCATACAGCTTAATTAAATCCACATGCATGCCTTTTGCCGCAAAATGCTCACGTGCTGTTTTTACATATTTGGTCACAACCTTAAGACGCGCACCACTACGAATTGACCCGAAATAATCAAAGTCATCACGCACTGCCACCATCATCTTGCATTTTGCAATCTGCAGATCTATCGGCTGATACAAACCATCACCGCCATGCTCATCCAACACATCTTTACCGGCAATACCCAAATCAGCTGCGCCGTACTGTACATAAGTTGGCACATCGGTCGCTCGCACGATAATTAAACGTACATCCGGGCGATTCGTTTCTATAATCAGCTTACGGGATGACTCAGGGTCTTCAGCTGCATGAATGCCGGCCGCGGCCAACAATGGTGCAGTCTCTTCAAAAATTCTGCCTTTTGAAAGTGCTATCGTAATCATTTTCAATATTCTCTATGCTATTCGCTTTACGTTGGCACCTAAGGCATTTAACTTAGCTTCCAAATTTTCATAACCACGATCTAAATGGTAGATACGCTCAATCACGGTGTCGCCACGTGCAACCAACCCAGCTAGCACCAAGCTTGCTGAAGCACGCAAATCAGTTGCCATCACGGTGGCGCCATCTAAAAATGACACGCCCTTAACCAAGGCGGTATTGCCATCGATATCAATATCCGCACCCAAGCGCTGCATTTCTTGCACATGCATAAAGCGATTTTCGAAAATTGTTTCTGTGACTTTGGAAACGCCAGTCGCAATAGTATTAAGTGCCATAAATTGCGCCTGCATATCGGTGGGGAATGCTGGATGCGGTGCGGTACGAATATTCACCGCTTTTAACTGACCATCACTCTTCACCGTAATACTGTCAGCATCGGATGTCACCGTTGCGCCAGCTTCACGTAACTTCTCAATCACTGCATCCAGCAAATGTGTTTGCACATTACGCAAGGTCACTTCACCGCCAGTCATGGCGACAGCCACCATGTAGGTGCCAGCCTCAATACGATCACACACCACATTATGCGTAGCACCTGATAGGCGCTCTACGCCTTCAATTGTGATCACATCAGTACCTGCGCCGGTGATTTTTGCACCCATTTTAATCAGGCACTCTGCCATATCAACCACTTCTGGCTCTTTTGCTGCATTCTCTAATACTGTAGTGCCATTTGCTAATGCAGCCGCCATCATCAGATTCTCAGTGCCAGTTACGGTCACCAAGTCCATATAATAACGCGCACCTTGCAAGCGCTGATCAGGTAAATGCTTAGTCGTTGCTTCGATGTAACCGTGCTCGATATGAATTTCCGCACCCATGGCTTGCAGACCCTTGATGTGCAAGTCTACCGGACGTGAGCCGATCGCACAGCCACCAGGTAATGAAACACGGGCATGTCCAAAACGTGCTAGCAGTGGGCCCAATACCAGAATAGACGCACGCATGGTTTTAACCATTTCATACGGCGCTTCTTTCGTGTGGATAACACTTGCGTCTAACGACACCTTATCTGCATTGCGCTCAGCCTTTACACCCATTTGCTCCAAAAGCTTAATGGTTGAACCTACATCTTTCAATGCAGGTACACTTGATAGGTGCAACGGAGTTTCGGCGAGTAGTGATGCACACAGAATCGGCAATGCCGCATTTTTGGCACCAGAAACCACAACCTCACCATGAAGGCGATTACCGCCTGTAATCAGCAGTTTGTCCAATTATTTGGTCGCATTCAATAATGTTTGAAGCTCACCACTTTCATACATGGCACGCATAATATCTGAACCACCAATAAACTCACCGTTGATATATAACTGCGGGATGGTTGGCCAGTTTGCATAAGTTTTAATACCCTCACGGATATTTTGATCTGCCAACACATCAATCGCCACGTACTCTACGTTACATGCATTGAGAATCTGCGTTGCTAAGTTTGAAAAACCACATTGTGGAAACTTTGGGCTACCTTTCATGTACAGCACTACTGGGTTACCTGTTACCTGACTTTTGATTAATTCCTGCGTATCCATTATTTATCCTAATTACAAAACTTTATTACAAAACTTTTTACTGACGTTTACTTAGACACACTTTAGCCTTAGTTGTTAGCTTGCAACTTCAACCACGCCTCTGGGGTTAAAGTCTGCATAGATAAGGCATGAATCTCTGCCCTCATCCTGTCACCTAAGGCCGCGTACACCAACTGGTGCTGCTTAACCATAGTCTTGCCTACAAACTCTGGGCTGACAATCACCGCCTCAAAGTGCGTACCGTCATCACCTAATACTTTTATATAATCACACGCTAAATTTTGCGTAATGTATGTTTCCAACTGCTGGGCACTTAACACGCGTCACTCACCTTTAATTATTCAACCTAGCATTATGACCTAAGTTTATAGCCTGATTTTAACATTTTTAATGTGATCAGTGCTAACACAAGGAAGGACGCCGCCACTATGAGCAAACTGAGTACCGGAGATACGTCACCCTTACCAAAGAAGCCATACCTAAACCCGTCTATCATGTAGAAAAACGGGTTTAAATGTGAAACTTTTTGCCAAAATGGGGGCAATGAATGAATCGAATAAAACACGCCGGATAAAAACGATAAAGGCATAATAATAAAATTCTGAAACGCAGCCATCTGGTCAAACCTATCTGCCCATATGCCTGCGATAATGCCAAAAGTACCGAGCAATGCACTACCAAGCAAACCAAAAGCAACTAACATCCACGGACTTGCGATTGTTAAATCAACAAACCACATGGCTACCAGATAAATACACAAGCCCACTACCAAGCCGCGAATAATCGCAGCAATCAGGAACGCCAGGAAAAATTGCAAATGCGTGAGGGGCGTTAATAAAACAAATACAATATTGCCCATGACCTTAGACTGAATCAGGCTAGAAGAACTGTTCGCAAACGCATTTTGCAGCACAGACATCATAATCAAACCCGGTATTAAAAACTCAGTGTAGGCAACGCCATCATAAACCTGCACATGTTTATCCAGCACGTGTGAAAAAATCAGCAAATAAAGCAGCGCTGTAATCACAGGTGCCGCCACAGTTTGGAATGACACACGCCAGAAGCGCAGCAGCTCTTTCTTGAGTAAGGTCCATGGCCCTCTCCAACTAGAGACCTGATTACCAGCTGTAGATTGTTTTACATCATTCATCATAATTGACTCGCTAATTTATGCTCAGCGGCAGTATTACCCACCAATGACAAAAATACGTCCTCTAAATCAGCTTCGTTTAATTGCATGTCTATCACCTTAATGCCGCCAGCGCGCAAAGACGAAAGCACATATTCAATCTGTATCATATCGGTTAAAGCAAAGGTATAAACCCCACGCTCCACATGGCGCACCATGCTTTGCACCTCTTGCGGCAAATGCACATCGCCTAGCGTCAAACGTAGATGCTTGCCTGCAAACTTGTTGAGCAGATTAGCCGTACTATCAAGCGCAACAATTTCACCTTGCTTCATCATCCCTACGCGGCTACACAGTGTTTCGGCCTCTTCCAAATAATGTGTGGTCAAAATGATAGTGTGACCGTCGCGGTTTAGTTTTTTAATAAACTCCCACAGCATTTGACGCAACTCAACATCCACCCCTGCAGTAGGCTCATCCAGCACAATGACTGGCGGCTTATGCGCAAGTGCTTGCGCAATCAGAGCACGACGCTTCATCCCACCCGACAACTTCCGCATATTGGTATGAGCCTTATCCGCCAAGCCTAAACCTTCCAACACCTCATCTACCCACGGGTCATTTTCACGGCCTAGCCCAAAATAGCCAGCCTGAAAGCGCAGCATTTCACGCACATTAAAAAATGGATCAAACACCAACTCTTGCGGCACAACGCCCAACAACTGACGCGCCTGCTGATACTGCTGCTGCACATCAAAACCCATGACAGCAATATTGCCAGCACTAGGCGCAATAAGACCCGCTAAAATATTAATCAATGTGGACTTACCCGCGCCATTCGGCCCAAGCAAAGCGAAAAACTCACCTTGCTCGATGGTAAGATCAACCCCTCTTAAGGCATGCAGCGCACCAAAGTGCTTATGCACATCACGGATTTGAATAGCAGGATGGTTCAAAAGAAACTTTCGATTAACAGTTTAAATATATCGGCATGCAACAGCAGAAAAACTCATCGCTCACAAGCAAGGCCAAACGAATGCCATAACACAAAGAAATTTATAGCTTTTAAATCCACTAAATCAAAGCGTCAAAACCCTTTCGGTATTCGAAAGGGTTTTGAGTAGGAGCAAAATTAGCGATCAAGCACTGAGCGGGATGAAATCAGAGACACCGTAAAGTGTAGCCAAACTTTCTAGTCCCTCTGGTAAATTTACAAAGCTGATTTTATGCTTGGCGGCGATTGCTCTGCGCTGCCATTCCATCATCAAGCTGATTGCAGAGGTATCAGTATTCGTCACTGCAGAAAAATCTACCTGTAACGCCTCACTCATATCCAAGCCTGCACTCTCAACAAGCACCGCATTAGCATTATCAACTAGTATCTCACCAGAGAGCAGCCACGTATTTCCTTGTAAAGCTATGTTGCTCATACGCCAGATGCTTTATTCTTATCCGCGAGTTTTTTATTCAAGCTATCAAGACCATTCTCGCGAATTTCGCTACTGAACTGACTGCGGTAATTAGTCACCAAGCTGACACTTTCAATCACGATATCATAGACTTTCCAGCCGTTATCAAGCTTTACTAAACTGTAGTCCACTGAAATCGGTTGACCACCCGGCTGCAATATCTGTGTTTTTACGCTCACATTTTTTGCGGCTGCATCAGCACGCAACGGCTTATATTCAATCACTTGATTTTTATATTTACCTAAAGCTGTCGCGTAGGTACGCAACAACAAAGTACGGAACTCTTTTTGGAAAGCAGCTTGCTGCTCTGGTGTAGCAGAGCGCCAGTTCTTACCTAGCACCATGCGGCAAACGCGCTCAAAATCGAAGTTAGGCAAGATTTTCTCTTCAGCCAAGGCATAGATCTTTTGCTGATTACCAGCCTGAATGTCTTTATCATTCTTTAGCGTGTTAAGCACATCTTCAGCGGTACGCTTCACCAACTCGTCAGCAGTAACCTCGGCCTGAGCCAAGCTAGCATTCACCAACATTGCGGTTACAAAAGTGATATTCATCACCAACTTCAAAAACATTTTCATTTGAGACCTTTTATACTTTCGCCAAAATGACAAATTAACATCAAAAAACAATGACCAACCCTGACTAGAACGGCGCATCACCCAATTCGGTTGACTTTTCTTTTGCAGGCTCGCTAGTTGCAGGCGCTGCTGACTTCTCTTTATCCGTTTCAGAAGCTTTATTATACAAAAATTGACTAATCATTTTCTCTAACACAATGGCATCTTGTGTCTGGCTAATTTTATCACCCGTTTTTAGCACATCATCTTCACCACCAGCTTCCAAGCCGATATATTGCTCGCCCAACAAACCTGCCGTGTAAATATTGGCAAATGTATCTTTGGGGAACTGATAACGCTTATCTATTTTAATCGTCACGACAGCTTCATAAGTTTTGGAATCGAAGCTAATATCAGCAACGCGACCAACCACCACACCGGCACTTTTAACAGGTGCATTTGGTTTTAAACCACCAATATTCTCAAACGAAGCACTGACAGAGTAAGTGTCGCCTATTTTACTCGAGGTTAAATTACCAACTTTCATCGCAAGGCCAAGCAATGCGGCTGCGCCTAAAGCTACAAAAACACCTACCCATAAATCTATTTTTGTTCTATCCACTTCACTACCCTCTCAACTTTGTTTTTATGGGTTAAACAACCAGCATAAAAGACGTTAATACAAAATCCAAACCTAATACTGTGAGCGATGAAATCACCACGGTTCTAGTAGTGGCGTGACTGACACCTTCTGCAGTAGGCGGCGCATCAAAACCTTCGAACAAAGCAATCATCGTGCAGGCAACACCAAACACCACACTTTTAATCACACCATTAATAATATCTGCACGCACATCCACATTAGCCTGCATTTGCGACCAGAACGCACCGTCATCTACACCAATCAGCGGCACTGCCACTAAATACCCACCTAACACACCAACCATAGAAAACAAGGCAGCAAGGATAGGCATGGAAATCACACCAGCCCAAAATCTTGGCGCAACCACGCGTGCGATTGGATTAACTGCCATCATCTCCATTGCTGATAACTGCTCAGTTGTTTTCATTAGACCGATTTCTGCAGTAATTGCAGTACCAGCACGCCCGGCAAATAATAAAGCTGTCACTACCGGCCCCAACTCTCGCACCAAGGCCAAGGCAACCAACACGCCTATCGCCTCTGACGAACCATACTTTTGCAGAGTGTTATAGCCCTGCAATGCTAGCACCATACCTACAAAGAATGCAGACACGATAATAATGAGTAAAGACATGACGCCCGTAAAGTAGACTTCACGCAACGTTAAGTGAAAACGCCTGAAACTTTCGCCTGAGTAAACAATGGCTAGCATAAAAAGCCTAGTGCCAGCGCCCAAACGCCAGACGCGCGCAATCATGCGACTACCGATGCCGCGCAAAAGCCGAGAAACCATATTAATTATTATATTAATCATTAAACTAAATCCATTAAACTGCTATTTTGAAGCTGAACACTCAACCCAACAGCTGAGCCCGGTAATCAGGCGCCGCATAATGGAAGGGCACTGGACCATCCTTTTCGCCATGCACAAACTGATGAACAAATGGAAGGGTAGATTGCATTAAATCTTCCGGAGTACCTTCTGCGGCCACTTCGCCATTTGCGACAAAGTACACATAATCAGCAATCAAAAAGGTTTCTTTAACATCGTGTGAAACAATAATAGAGGTGGCACCCAGCGCATCATTCAGACTACGAATCAACCCACATATCACACCCATAGAGATTGGATCCAAGCCAGCAAATGGCTCATCATACATAATGATACTTGGGTCTAAAGCAACAGCCCTTGCCAGCGCAACACGGCGCGCCATACCGCCAGATAACTCTGTAGGCATAAATTTATATGCACCACGTAAACCCACTGCATTCAACTTAAGGAGCACCAAGTCACGAATCATAGACTCGGGCAAATCTGTTAGCTCGCGCATGGGGAACGCAACATTATCAAACACACTTAAATCGGTAAATAAAGCACCGTGCTGAAACAGCATACCCATACTGCGACGCAATTGATAAATGCCATCACGGCTTTGCTCATGCACTACCTGCCCATTAACGCGCACTTCGCCTTTTGTTGGTTTAACTTGCCCACCAATCAGGCGTAGCAACGTGGTCTTACCGCTACCGCTACCACCCATAATGGCGACAACTTTCCCCTTAGGGAAAGCCATGTTAATACCTTTGTGCAATACGCGACCATTGTACCCAAAGGAAAGGTTATCGATTTCTACAATATTTGATGTCATTTAAAGCACAGTTTTCAGTTAGGTTTCTTGCTTTTATCCAAGGTGCCATTTTAGAACAATTAAGATTCTACGCAAGCTTAAATGTCAGATATGAAGAGACTCAAAACAAAAGCCAGCAATTGCACCAATAAAAAAGCCCGCCATAAGCGGGCGCATTTAGAACCAATATCAGTTAGAAACTCATACAAACTGTGTAAGCATTGCCGTCAACGATATTAATCGTAGCAACGCCTGCTGCGTTAGCTGCAGCACCAGCCGCCACCGCCCTCAACGAGCCCGTAGCAGGATCACCATCATCCATATTAATGTCAATTTGTTTAACCAATTGCCCCCTGATGTTTTCAGAGCACACCACATACAAACCGGTCATACCAGCAATCGTGTTAAAACCAACCATACTCTGCACACCAATACGCCCATTATCCGCATTCCTTGGATAGTAGTTTGGATCAGCCACAGCGGTCGGCCCTGTAGCAAAACCAGCGAAACGCACATGCTGCCAAAACAACGCTGATTCAGAAGTGCCATCTTCCAAATTCCACGCCCCCTCAATACGCGCATTTCCTAGTGTAGCAGCTGGCGCAGCTGGCGTTGCACCCGTTATGTGTGCAGCAACATTCGCATCATCACCTGGCAAAGCCCTAAATTTATCCTGGTAACCATAAATAAATATCTGCGCATTTTTGAGGTCACTCGCAATGCTTTTTGCTTTTGCACTATTAATCAGCTCTTGCCCTTTAAGTACGCCTCCAAGCAATAGGCCAATAATTACCAGCACAATTGCCAACTCAATTAGCGTAAAGCCTGCCTGTGTTCTTTTCATTTAATTCCCCGAACTGTGCGCAATTAGTGCGCCAATTTAAACATGTAAGTTAAAACACCCAGTGAGTGTCAATTTTTAACTAGCAAATAACATACCAGCTACAATTGACTACATCTACAACAATTTTGCTTGTATTCTACAAGATATAACATCGATTACGCACGAATTATTGTCAAGTATTGGACACTTATGTTCAAATTCGGACAGTATATTAACTTTATTTATTTGTGAACCAGCCAAAATATGCGCACGCTCTATCAATTTTACCAGCTAGCCCTTAACAACCATGATCGCTTGATGGCGCTCATGATGCTGTCACTGCACGGACTTTTAGTCTGGTGCGAAAATGGTCATTTGCACACCGCATTACTGCTGTGCCATTACGGCTTCTTCTTGCTATGGCAGCCAGTGATGCGCCAGAGCGACAAGCTATCTTGGAAAATGGTTGGGATTGTACTAACCGGCGCTTACCTCACCACCTTCCTTACCAATTGGTGGGTCACTGCATTTTGGATTGCTGGGTTATTTTCCCTAATTGGTGGGCGCGTACTATCTAGCGAGGCTTCACACTCAAAAGTTCCCAACATTCTTGCTGCTTCATACTTGCTTGCCATTCTGTTGCTTTGGGTTGTACCTAAGCTACTTAACGCAAACAATGATTTACTAGCGGCAGAGCTACTACTTATTTATGTATTACCCATACTACCACTCACCATTTTATTTTTGTCAGCAAAAAATAGCACTCCTGCCGACACGCCCAATATTGACTTCTTTTACACTTTGCTTATCTTTTTACTGACAATAATTGTCATATTAAGCAGCTTTGCAATTGGGATTATCTGGCAAATTCATTATGTGAAACTACTGATATTCACAGTTTTTGGCCTAGCCACCACATTAGTTGCAATCAGCTGGCTATGGAACCCTAGCGCAACTTTTTCAGGCTTAGAGCTGCTGATGTCGCGCTACTTATTAAGTATCGGGCTACCATTTGAGCAGTGGATTAGAAAAATTGCAGCATTTGCCGAGAACGAAACTTCTGCCGAAGGTTTTTTACAAGCATCCATGCACGAATTAGCGGCATTAAATTGGGTGAGCGGGGTATCTTGGCACTCTGACAGTACTCAACAAAAAATTGGCGAAACCACGCACTACATCTCCACCTTCAGCTTTCACCAACTGCATTTAACGCTTTACTCACGCTGGCAATTTACTCCTGCCATGTATCTGCACGTACAACTACTCACGCAAATTCTAGGCGAATTCTACGAAGCAAAGCGCCGCGAAGAAACTATCAGTCAAAATGCTTACATGCAAAGCTTATATGAGACCGGCTCTAGACTAACGCATGACATCAAGAACATTTTACAATCACTAGGCACACTGTCTGCTGCAGCTGAACAGAGTAATCATGCAGAAGACGACGCCAGACTGGTTGACCTTATTAAGAAACAATTACCAAGATTAAGTCAGCGACTTGCGAGCACCCTGAATAAACTTGAGGAGCCAGGGGTAGAGAAAAAGAATCAAGCCAAGGTCAGCTCTTGGTGGAAGAGCTTCAAACAACTCAATACGCACCAGCAAGTACAGTTTGAGGCACCGGCACACTTACCAAAAACTGACATAGACCCTGATGTTTTAGATAGCGTTGTAGATAATTTGATACAAAACGCGCTAGAGAAGGCCAGACTGGAAACTGGCATCAGCATCAATGTCGCCATCATGCCATCAAATCACTTTTGTATTGAAGTTACCGACACAGGCTCAGCCGTGCCTGATGAGGTAGCAGAGAAGCTATTTAAATCCCATGTCAACTCAAAAAGCGGCTTGGGTGTTGGTTTATACCATGCTGCACAACAAGCGGAACATGCAGGCTACCTATTAAGCCTGACTGACAATATTGATGGTGAAGTAAGATTTAGACTAGAAAAAGTAGATTAATGTGCTTTAAATATCTGCGGCGAAAAATAAAGCATTGTGATCACGACAACCACAATGCTTTATTAAAAACCAGCGAACTTATTGTATTAAATATTAAGTCGCTGCATTAATCCAACGGAGCAACGTTAGCTATAACGTACCATATGAATGCAAGCCGCTTAGGAACATATTCACGCCCAGGAAGGCAAAGGTGGTAATAATCAAACCGATTAATGCCCACCACGCCAGCAATGGCCCACGCAAGCCTTTAACCATACGCAAATGTAGCCATGCTGCATAGTTGAGCCAAACAATCAGCGCCCAGGTTTCTTTCGGGTCCCAGCTCCAGTAACCGCCCCAAGCCTCGGCTGCCCACATTGCACCTAATATGGTTGCAATTGTGAAGAAAGCAAAGCCCACAGCAATAGCTTTATACATTAAGTCATCTAGTACATCTAAGCTAGGCAAACGTGAAGTCAGCACACCTTTGCTAGCCAGCAGGTAGGATAATGCCACCATCGCCGCCAATGAGAATGAGCCATAACCCACAAAATTAGCTGGCACGTGTATTTTCATCCAGTAACTTTGTAACGCAGGCACCAACGGCTGGATATTATGTGCTGCGCGATCAAAGGTATACCATAAGATAAAACCAACCGCTGCATTAATCACCAACAGCACAAAGCCACCCAATTGCTTAGTGTTTAGCTTTTGCTCATAGTGTAAATACAGCAAAGCTGTGATTAAGCAAAACAATACAAAAACTTCATATAAATTGCTTACAGGAATATGCCCAACATCGGCTGCAATCAGGTAAGACTCATACCAGCGCACCATTAGACCTACAAAGCCAAACAGCACCGCAGCCCATGTTAACGCTGAAGCTACCCTGCCCGTAAACGCGCTGCGTCTATATAACGCAAACCAATAGGTCACCATGGCCAGTACAAATAAAACATTCATCCACATAATGGCTGACTGACTGGCAATTAAAAATTTCAAGAAAAACACTTGAGTAGCGCGCGCTTGGTCGCCATGATACATAGCGATTGCAGCTAAACTAAGGACGCCAACACCTAGCACCAAGCGCCCAAGCGCCTTCCACTGCCAGCCCAGATAGCTGATTAAAGCGGCCGCACCAAATAAAAAGGTCACTTCATACGCATCCATAAAGTGTGCATATTTAATAAAAGCGAATACCGACCCCGCAACGATGACTAAGGCATATAGCCAATCTTGCCAATTCAACCTTTGTAGCAACGTTTGTTGTTGATAACCTATTGTTTCATTCATTTTCAATCCCTTAGCTAGCAATACCAGCAAGTTGTTCGCGATATAAATTAAATTCTTGTTCAAAATCTAAATTCTTACGGTTAGAAGCCATTGCAAAATGCACTTCTTTCGCATCTGGTTTTAGATACAACCAAATCCTTCTTTCGCGTATATACATCATGGCAAAAATGCCCAACACTAAAATCACCGAGCCTAAATAAACCCATTTCTGCCCAGGTGACTTAGTCAATTGTAGACCACTTGCCTCTTTATGCTCAAACTGATTCAACTGCAAATAATAAGGCGTACCGTAAAAGAACATATCACTGAAAGCGTTTAAACTATCGCGCAGCAAGCGCTCGGTCTCCGGGCTATTTTTCAACAACGGTTTTTTATTGAGCGCCAAGCCCATGTTGTAAGCCTCATATGCTGCTACATTCACCATCTTAATATAGGTCGTTGCTGAAGCTTCACGCTCTTTTTCCGGCACATTTTTCTCAATCACTTTTGCCACTTCACTATACCCACCTTTTGCAAATACAGTGAGCAAACGTACCAAACTAAGTTCAAACTGCTTCTTCATCTGCGGGTCGCCACGTACACCCAAAGATTTCTCAGCAATGCGCTTCGCTATTTCTGGGTACTTAGAAGCATCCAACATCATGGCTCTAAAGCCCATAAAACCATCGATACTCAAATTATCATCCGCCGGGATACGCAAATAACGGAAGTCCTCTTGCACTGTTTCACGCATGCCGGATAAGAAGTAAAACTGACCGTCAATTTGCAAAGGCTGCATATAGGTCACGTATTCGGTAGCCTGACCACGGCTATCACGTAACTTGTAGGTCACATTAGGCCCTACGTTATGCGGCTTACCTTTGCCATCCGGTGACATGTTAATAATATTAAACTTACGGAAGTCGTTATACTCCACACGCAACTGAGCATCACCCTCGCCTAACGCGCCTTCACCAAAGATGTTGCCGGCTAATGCTTGCGGTTGATTATTAGGCGTAAAAAGATTCCACACGTTAAACTTCAGGCCAGTGCCACCGTCTTGGAAGTCTGACTGATAAATCGCGATACCTTTATAAGTTAGAGGATGATTCACGCTAATGGTTTTGGTAATCGGCTCTTTTAATGCCGGGTCAAAAATCACCAAATCACTCTCAAATGACTTAGGCTGACCTGTGGCGTAATGCTCTATACGAAAATCTTTTAAGCCAATCGCGAACGGTAACTCTTGCACCAGATAGCCATCACGCACGCGTAAAAAAGCCACATTATGCGTCGCCCCCTCAGCCAAGGTCATGTTGCCGCGGAACGAAGGGTTGCTCACTGACATCCGGCTTTCTGCAGGCACCTTTGAAACCGGTAAATCCGTGGTTTCTATACGCTTATAACCGAGCATCTCCTGCACTTTGAACGGTAGGTTACCATCCAGCAAACCGCCAAATAAAATCACCACCATGGCCACGTGCGTAAAAATATAACCCCAGCGCTGATGAGTGCCGGCTTTAGCCGCAATTAACTCACTACCATCTTCCTGCGCTCTTATTTTGTATTTAAAGCCTTTTGCATCCAAAAACTGCAAAAGGTTTTGCTTAACCACAGCGTAGTCTGCTGTTGGTTTAAATGTGGCTTGGTGACTAAAGGCACGCAATGACTTTTCTGTCGCATGCTCTTTAAAAGTACGCCATTCTTTGAGCATTAAAGGCGTGTTGCGGTAAATACACAAACTGGTAGATACCACCAAAAACAACAGTATCACTAAAAACCAAACGCTATGGTAAACATCATACAAACCCAAATGCTCAAACAGCGCGAACCAGAACTGCCCAAACTTTACAATGTAGTTCTCATACGGCTCATTCTGCTTAAGTACAGTACCGATTACTGAAGCAACGCCCAACACGCTCAGCAAACTCACGGCAAAGCGCATCGAGCTTAGCAAATCAAGAAAGTTTTTAGTGAATGATAATTTAGGATTCAAAATACGGCACTCTGAGGGTGAATTTTAGGTTAAAGCTTGTGGATACTGCTGTTACGTATGACGCTGGCCGGGTAATGATAGTTGCTGAACTTAACAAATAAAGGGATTTATTCAGGCATTTTAGCGTTAAAAAAGGGTAGCATTGCCACCCTTTTTCCACCATCAATCAATACTAGCGTAAGCCTTGAATATAATCTGCTACAGCAGCCATTTCGGCATCGGACATCTTAGCTGCAATCGCCATCATCATTGGCGCATTAGCACGCTCGCCTGAACGGAAGGCTTTTAATTGCGCCAATGTGTAATCAGCATGTTGACCACTTAAACGCGGGAATTGTTTTGGTAAGCCAGCACCGTTCGGGCTATGGCAAGCTGCACAAGCTGGCACGTTAGTGGCTGCATTACCTGCACGGTAGATTTTTTCACCGACTGAACCTGCACCATTTGATTTTGCCTTACCGAGCGCAGTTTTTTTGCTTGAGAAATAAATCGCCAACTCTTTCATTTCTGCTTCTGACAATGCACCTGCCATACCGGACATTACCGCATTAGCACGTTTACCAGACTTAAATTCTGTTAATTGCTTTTCTAGGTAGTCAGGATGTTGACCTGCTAGCTTAGGGTTAAGAGTAATCACACTATTGCCGTCCGGCGCATGACATGCAGCACAGACATTATTAACGGTTTGTTGTGCAGATTTTGCCGCAGCCTCTTCCGCTTGCGCATTAATAGAAATCCCCAACATTAAACCAGATATCAACCAAGCTAGATGACGAAATTGCATTACCGCTCCTAAATCTAAATTATTCAACCAATTAACGCGCTATTTTAGCGAAAAACAACTATTCGTGATAGCATTTTTCACCATTACATCAATTCCTTTGATAATTCAAAAAAACTACGACTCGCACTCGGCGTCAAATCATTATATTAATTGGTATGACTCGTTGAATTACCAAAGAAATTTGCTTTACCAAAATCAGGATCCATATGCCGTTATTTCAAAATGCCGCTTTCTTTATATCAGCTCACCACCTGCGTGATTTACCGCCAGCCAGTGGCATTGAAGTTGCCTTTGCCGGACGCTCCAATGCAGGAAAATCCAGCGCACTCAACACCCTAGCTAACCACAACCGCTTGGCATTTGTGAGTAAACAGCCTGGGCGTACTCAGTTGATTAACTTTTTCACATTGGGTAATGACAGGCACCTCGTAGACTTACCAGGTTACGGCTACGCTAAAGTACCTGAAGCCATGCGTGCGCACTGGCAAAACGTGCTGGCACGCTACCTGAGCGAGCGCAGCAGCTTAGGCGGCCTAGTATTAGTGATGGATAGCCGCCATCCACTTACCCCACTCGATCGCCAGATGCTGGACTGGTTTTGCCCCAGCGGGAAACCTGTGCACGTATTATTGACGAAATCAGATAAATTATCGCGCGGTGAGGCTTCGCTAACGCTCAACCGAGTGCGCAAGGAATTAATAGAAACTTGGGGCAACCACTATAACAGCGAGTGCACCATACAGTTATTTTCAAGCCTAAAGAAACAAGGCGTAGAAGAAGCAGAAAAAGTAATTGGCAAATGGCTGTTTGTTGAAGACGATGCCGCGACAGAGCCTGAACAAGGCTAGCTTTTGCCAGCCTTAGCACAAGACAGCAAATACTACTTACGTGTAAACACCATATCCCACACACCATGCCCAAGTTTTAAACCTCGGTTCTCAAACTTGGTCAGTGGGCGGTAACTTGGTTTTACTGCATAGTCTTTTGCGCTGTTTTCCAGCTGAGTTTCTGCATTGAGCACCTCTAGCACCCATTCAGCATACTCTTGCCAATCTGTTGCCACGTGCAGATACCCACCAGCCTTTAGCTTAGTGCATAACAACTGCACGAACTCCGCCTGAATCAAGCGACGTTTGTGATGACGCTTTTTATGCCAAGGGTCAGGGAAAAAGATATGTACGCCATCCAGGCTGGCATCTGCCACCATGTTATGCAGCACTTCAACCACATCATGCTGAATTACACGGATATTGTTCAGCGCATTTTCCTGAATCAATTTAAGCAACGCACCCACACCCGGCGTATGCACTTCGGCAGCCAAGAAATCACAATCTGGTAAGACTTGTGCGATTTTGGCGGTGGTTTCCCCCATACCAAAGCCAATTTCCAGAATCTTCTTACTATCGGTACGATTAAATAGCGTATTAAGATCCAACAACTCCGGCGCGTAATTCACACCAAATTGCGGAAAACCTGTTTCTAGCGCACGCGCCTGGCCTTTAGTTAAACGCCCCTGACGCAATACGAAACTGCGGATACGACGCTGGCTTAAGTCCTCAGCATCGTCTTGAACTTGTTCTGTTTGATTTAATGTATTCATAAGGGCGAATTATACTTCAGCTATCACAACTCGTCAGGCTCAACAAAGCAGCTTGATCACATCACCGACATCAATCTCACTAGAGCGTATGCGACTTATCACCGGCAGCAAAGCCGATCAAGGGCTGACCAAGCCGTTTACCTAGTGCAATTACTTTAAACAAATCTCCCATCTCGGCTGGAGATAATAATTTCTGCGCGGCGGCGGCAAGTGGCGCGTAACGCGCCATATCATGCGGAGAGACTTGGCTCATGATCTCCAAAATGCCGCAGTTCATTAAAAACTGTGCTTGCGAGCAAAAGCCCATCAACGCTAGGCCGTTATGTTCACCTGCATTGGCAACACGGCTAAAATCCACATGCGCAGTAATATCCTGCAAGCCGACATAAACCAAGGGGTCAACGTGTGCATAATGCTGATAATGGCACATCAGGGTCCCAAGATTACGCTGCGGATGGTAATACTCACGGGCAGAAAAACCATAATCCACTAAAATAATGGCGCCATGACTTAATGCGCTAGCCACGCTAGCTACTAACCCAAGCGCAGCAGGGCTCACCTCAGTCAGATAATCATCAGGCAGTTCATAGGTGCGAACTAAATCCAAAAGCTTGCCTGAAGGCAATGGTTTGTCTTGCCAATAAAACTCACCGTTAAATGCAACACCACGCTCACACAGCGCTTGTGCGTCTGTAGAAGTCGGCTTGTAAATCAAATGCACAGGTACCGCATCAAGCACTTCATTGCCTAGCATGACGCCAACAAAATTGTCAGGCAAGGCATCCAGCCAGATCACACGCTCAGCCAGATTTGCGGGCAAGCTCTTCTGGATTGATTCCCGCTGAACTTGACGCAAGTAAGTACTAACTTCAAGAATAAAATAATGGGCAGGTAGCTGATTAAGCGCTTGCAATGCCAGTAATAAATCTACTGCCAGTCTGCCTGAACCCGCCCCCAACTCAAGCAGATCACCTTGCGTTTCAACCAACACCTGTGCAACTTGATTAGCCATCGCCTGTGCAAACAAAGGGGAAATTTCAGGTGCGGTGACAAAATCTCCACCCATACCGAACTTTTTAGCGCCGCCACTGTAATAACCTAAGCCCGGGGTATAAAGTGCCATGTGCATATAGTCTGCGAATGACAACCAACCGCCATTATGACTAATTTTATATTGGATTAACAATGCGAGCTGCTGACTAAGTGCTTGTGCATCAGCGTTAGGAATAGGTAATGAACTCATAAGCCATTATAATATTTTAGAAGAAAGAAATGAGTAAACTGTGGATACAAACAAAGATAAAGTTATATTAATCACGGGCGGTGCCAAACGCGTAGGTGCAACCATGTGCCGAGAGCTGCATAAGCAAGGCGCCAGACTCATGATTCACTACAACAACAGCATGTCCGAAGCACGCGCGTTGCAGGCAGAGCTTAATTTGCTACGCCCAAACTCGGTTGCAATTATTCAGGGTGACTTACTTAACCTTAATGTTTTACCAACCCTAGTGAGCGAAACTGTGCATCAGTTTGGCAAATTAGATGTGCTGATTAATAACGCCTCGACCTATTACCCAACCGATCTCGGTCAGATTAACGAAGAAAACTGGCAAGATTTAATCGGCAGCAACCTAAAAGCACCGGTGTTTTTAGCACAAGCCGCGGCGATAGAGCTACGTAAAAATTCAGGCTGTATTATCAATATTACCGATATGCATATTGAACGCCCGAAAAAAGGCTACATTGTTTACAGTGTGGCAAAGGCGGGCTTAGTCACACTGACTAAATCACTCGCGCATGAGCTTAGCCCTGAGGTCAGAGTCAATGCGGTGGCACCGGGTCCTGTACAATGGCCAGAAAGCAACCCGCAATTTGACGAAGTGTATCGCCAGCGTGTGATTAATCAAACCTTGCTTAAACGCGTGGGCGAAGCCGAAGATGTGGCTAAGGCCGTTAAGTTCCTGATTTACGATGCACCATTTATTACAGGCCATATACTCGCGGTAGACGGTGGCCGCTCTTTAAACTTATAGGCGCAATAGCGCATGATGAATACATCATCCAAGCGGATGCCATTTTGTAACATATTATAAGCTGCAACTACTATGATCAAACACTTACCTGACAACCACTCAAATAACTTTATCAAACTGCGCAACAGTTTGATTAGCGCCACCGGTAAAGCGATTGGCGACTACAACATGATTGAAGATGGCGACACTGTACTCGTCTGCATGAGTGGCGGCAAAGACTCGCATGCCATGCTGATGATATTGCTCGCATTGCAGGAGCGCGCGCCCATCAACTTCAAACTGATTGCGATGAACCTTGATCAGAAACAGCCCGGGTTTCCAGCAGATATTTTGCCGGCCTATTTTGAAAAACTAGGCATTGATTACCGCATTGTAGAAGCTGACACCTACTCTATCGTTAAAGAAAAAATTCCAGAAGGCCGCACCACTTGCTCACTATGTTCGCGTCTGCGTCGCGGTGTGATTTACACCACGGCAAAAGAACTGGGCGCCAATAAGATTGCTCTGGGCCACCACCGCGATGACATCGTAGAAACCCTATTCCTGAACTTATTCTTTGGCGCAAAAATGAAAGCCATGCCGCCTAAACTGGCCACCAATGACAAACAGAATATCGTGATTCGTCCATTGGCTTATTGCAGCGAGAAGGACATCGCCAGCTACGCACGCCAAATGGAGTTCCCAATTATTCCTTGTGATTTATGCGGTAGCCAAGAAAATCTGCAACGCCAAAAAGTGAAGGACATGCTGCAAAGCTGGGAGCGTGAGCAGCCAGGGCGCATTAATAATATTTTCCGCGCCATTACCAATGTAGAGCCATCACATTTGGCTGATACTGATTTATATGACTTCAAAAACTTAACCCAAGCCAAGGCAGACGATGAAGACCCTTTATTCGGAGATATTGCCAACGAAGGTGCTGCATTGAGTTTAGCCAACACCGAAGGTAGCAAAATTGAGTTTATTCGCAACAAATAGTCTAACAACCAAAAATTTTGCACCCTATATGGCTTAAGTTGTTGTATTTTAGGCAATGTCCTTGTTATCATCCAAAATGTTAGAAAAGCAAACTCCTTACTCTTAGGCATTCATGTCCAAACTACTTATTGTTGAATCTCCATCCAAAGCAAAAACGCTCAAGAAATATCTTGGTAGCGATTTTGAAGTACTTGCATCGTATGGACATGTCCGTGACTTAATTCCAAAAAATGGCGCAGTCGATACCGAAAATCAATTCGCCATGAAGTACGACATTATTGAGCGCAATAGTAAGCATGTAGATGCCATCGCCAAAGCCGTTAAAAATGCAGACAGCATTTATCTGGCAACCGACCCGGACCGCGAAGGTGAGGCAATTTCCTGGCACATTGCCGAGATCTTAAAATCTAAAAAACTACTCAAAAACAAACTCATGAAACGCGTTGTGTTTCATGAGATTACCAAAGGTGCTGTAGAGCACGCGATTGCCGAGCCACGCGACATCTCCATGCCTATGGTCAATGCGCAACAAGCCCGCCGCGCTCTGGACTACCTCGTTGGTTTCAATTTATCACCACTATTGTGGAAGAAAATCCGTCGCGGATTATCTGCAGGTCGCGTACAGAGCCCGGCATTACGTTTGATAGTAGAACGTGAACTAGAAATTGAGGCATTTAAATCACAAGAGTATTGGTCTATTCATTTAGATGCGTTAAAACATCAGCATGGCTTTAAAGCCAAACTGGTGCAACTCAACAATCAAAAAGTTGAGCAATTCACGGTGATTAACCATGACCAGCAGTCAGACATCGTTGGCAAATTACTATTAGCCAGCGCCGGCAAAACCACCGTATCGCGCGTGGAAAAGAAACAACGTAGCCGTAGCCCTGCTGCACCGTTTACCACATCCACGTTACAACAAGAGGCTGTGCGCAAGCTTGGCTTCACCACATCACGCGCTATGCGTGTGGCACAACAATTGTATGAAGGTGTTGATGTAGGAAGCGGCACCGTAGGTTTAATCACCTATATGCGTACTGACTCATTTAGCCTAGCCACTGAAGCAGTCATGCAAATTCGTGATTATGTTAAAAAGAATTTTGATGCCGATTACCTGCCAAAATCGCCTGTCATGTATAAAACCAAGTCTAAAAGCGCACAAGAAGCGCATGAGGCGATTCGCCCAACAGACATTTCACGTACGCCTACCAGTGTTCTCCAGTATTTAAATGACGAACAGTTCAAACTGTATGAAATGATTTGGAAGCGGGCACTCGCTTGCCAAATGGCACCAGCCAAGTTTGATGCTGTGAGCGTTGATTTAAGTGTAGGCAGCGATGCGAACCTATTCCGCGCTACAGGCCAAACGCTAGTTTTTCCTGGTTTTATTGCGGTATACATGGAAGGCTCGGACGACGAGGAAGAGGAAGCAGAAAGCAAGCTACCTAATCTGGAAACAGGTGAAGTACTGACCATTGAAAAAATCTACGGCGAACAGCACTTTACTGAACCGCCACCACGTTACTCTGAAGCTAGCTTAGTGAAAGTGTTGGAAGAGTATGGCATCGGTCGTCCTTCCACCTACGCCAGCATTATCAGCACACTGCAAGACCGTGAATATGTGCTACTGGATAAAAAGCGCTTTACGCCTACGGATGTAGGTCGTGTTGTGAACAAGTTCTTAACCGAGCACTTCACCAAATACGTAGACTACGACTTCACAGCAAACTTGGAAAACGCGCTGGATAGCGTAGCTGAGGGTGAGCGTGAGTGGATTCCACTCATGGATGAGTTCTGGCAAGATTTTAACCAGCAAATTCACAACAAGGCAGATGTCGAGCGCCCAGGCAATGAGCTGATTGATGAAGCATGCCCCAAATGCGGTAAGCCGCTACAAAAACAACTAAGCCGCTTTGGCAGCTTTATTGGCTGTACTGGTTATAACGACACCCCAAAATGTGATTACAAGCGCAGTATAGACGGCACTGCAAACGCAGGCACAGACCCGGTCACTATCGGAGTAGATGCCGCGACCAGCAAGGAAATCTATTTAATGAATGGTCCTTATGGCCCATACCTGCAAATTGGCCTTGCGATAGAGGGTGAGAAAAAGAAACCTAAACGCGTCAGCATTCCTAAAGAGATTCCATTGGCGGATGTCAATTTAGAAACAGCGAATATGTTGCTGTCGTTGCCACGAGATTTAGGCCTACATCCAGAAACCAATAAAAAGATTATTGCCAATATTGGTCGTTTTGGCCCATATATTAACCATGATGCAAAATTTAAATCTATCCCTAAAAACCTAAGCGTGTTTAGCATTGATTTAGAAGGCGCTGTTGCATTGCTGGCGCAAGCCCACACTGGCCCAGCCCCCCTTTGTTCGCTGGGTAGCCATCCAACAGAAGATGGGCAGATTGAAGTATTTGCTGGGCGTTATGGGCCTTATGTGCAACATGGTAAGTTGCGTGCAACGCTACCAAAAAGTATAGAGCCAGAATCGCTCACCATGGATGAAGCGTTAGAGTTACTGAGTGCCAAAGCAGCCAAAGACGCACCTGCCAAAAAAGCACCAGCGAAGAAAGCGGCAGCAAAGAAAACATCTGCAGCAAGCGAAGACAAACCCGCAGCAAAAAAGGCAGCGCCAAAAAAAGCCGCTACCAAGAAAGCAGCCCCAAAGAAAGCAACGGTTAAAAAGGCAAGTAAAGAAACATAGTCAGCTGGCTTGAATAGCCAAGGCTAATCTAAGGTTTGGGTAAGCAAGGCTTAAAGGCTAAGCTTTAACTAAATTGACTAAATAAAAAGCGGCTTAAAAGCCGCTTTTTATTTACTATCATTTAAGTGATTACATGGCCAACCACGATATCAACACCGCAACGGGCCTAACTAGAAACCAAGCTAAAACTAAGGCTCTAAGGTTTCTCTTTCCATTTCCTGTACAGAGATATGGCGCACATCTTTACCTTTAACCATGTACACCACATATTCCGCGATGTTTTTAGCGTGGTCACCAATACGCTCAATTGCTTTTGCTACAAACAAGACCTCTAATGACATAGAAATCGTGCGCGGATCTTCTAGCATGAAGGTAATCAGTTGACGCATAGCTGAGCGGAAATGTTCATCCACCAACTCATCCTGCCTAGCAACTTCTACCGTTTTGCTCACATCTAAACGCGCAAAACCATCGAGTGCAGTGCGCAACATCTCGCGCACTAATGCCACCATCGATTTAATCTCATTAAAACGTGGTTTGTACATACGGTCTTCATCAAAAATCTTTTGCGCAGTACGGGCGATTTTAGTTGCTTCATCACCGATACGCTCAAGATCCGTAATGGTTTTCACCATCATCATGACCATACGCAAATCACCGGCAGCTGGCTGACGACGCGCAATAATCTGGCTACATCCCTCGTCAATTTGCACCTCAAGTGCATTAACAAGCTGATCGTTCACCATGACTTCTTTAGCTAGATTAGAGTCTAGCTTTACTAAGGCTTCAAGCGCTTGTACGATTTGCTGCTCAACCAAGCCACCCATCTCAAGCACTTTACCCCGTAAAGCTTCCAACTCTGCGTCATATTGCTTAAAGGTATGTTCAGAATGCATTTTTTAATTTCCAATATCTGCTAATCAACACAGTCTAACCAGTCAATATGACAAAATTATTACAGTTCAATGATTAACGTTTTATTTCTGATAGGTTTTTACACCGTCAGCCGTTGCAAGTAGTAATACATTAGCTGGGCGCGCGGCAAATAGGCCGTTAGTTACTACACCAACGATTTGATTGATTTTTGCTTCCATCGCCACAGGATCAGTAATTGTTAGGCCATGCACATCAAGAATCAAGTTACCGTTGTCAGTAGTGAAGTCACGCAATTGCGGCTGGCCACCTAACTTTACCAACTCACGTGCTACATGGCTTTTTGCCATTGGTAACACTTCTACTGGCAATGGGAATTTACCTAATACTGGCACGTATTTAGTTGCATCACAAATACAAATAAACTTTTTAGCAACCGCAGCAACAATCTTCTCACGGGTTAATGCACCACCGCCGCCTTTTAGCATGTGCATATGCTCTGTAATTTCGTCAGCACCATCCACATAGATTTCAAGGTCATCGACTGAGTTTAGATCAAATACTTCGATACCATGGCCGCGCAAACGTTGTGCAGTTGCTTCAGAGCTCGCTACTGCGCCGTCAATCTTGTGTTTTACTTTCGCTAACTCTTCAATAAAGAAGTTAGCGGTAGAACCGGTACCCACACCGATGATGCCGCTTTTTACATATTCCACTGCTGCTTTTGCAACCTGTTGCTTTAATTCGTCTTGTGTAAACGCCATTTACTTAAATCCTTATAAATTCTTTATAATGTCAATCAAACCATAACTATACACCGCTACTTACTAATACAAAATAACGCATGTCTACTAACTATCTAGAAAAAATCAGAAACTCTCGTGTATATGACGTGGCCAGAAACACGCCATTGGACTTCCAGCCCAACTTATCGGCACGCATTCATAACCGTGTGTTCCTGAAACGCGAGGACATGCAGCCGGTATTCTCATTTAAATTGCGCGGCGCCTACAATAAAATGGCTAACCTGCAAAAAGCCGCGCTAGATTCAGGCGTGATTGCGGCCAGTGCTGGCAACCATGCACAGGGCGTCGCCCTATCCGCACAAAAACTGGGCTGTCGCGCTGTTATCGTAATGCCAACCACAACTCCACTGATTAAAATCAATGCAGTTAAAAGCCGCGGCGCAGAAGTGGTATTGTTTGGCGACAGCTACTCTGATGCCTACGTACATGCCTTGGAATTAGAAAAGTCTGAAAACCTCACCTTTGTGCACCCTTACGATGACCCTGATGTGATTGCAGGCCAAGGCACAATCGCGATGGAAATTTTAGAGGCGCACCCGGAACCAATTGAAGCAATCTTTTGCTGCGTTGGCGGCGGTGGTTTATTAGCGGGCATTGCCGCTTATGTAAAAGCGGTTAGACCGGAAATTAAAGTCATCGGCGTTGAAGCGCGCGATGCTGAAGCAATGACTGAGTCATTACAGCAAGGTCAGCGCGTGATGCTGGAACAAGTAGGATTGTTTGCCGATGGCGCAGCAGTCAAACAAGTAGGTGAACATACTTTTGCACTTTGCCAGCAATACGTTGATGAAATGATTGTGGTTGATAACGACGCCATTTGTGCCGCCATCAAAGATGTATTTGAAGATACACGCAGCATTTTAGAGCCGGCAGGCGCACTTGCCACTGCCGGCCTAAAAGCCTATGCCTCACGAGAAAAGCTAGAAGGTAAAACACTGATTAGCATTGCCTCTGGTGCCAATATGAATTTTGATCGCTTGCGTTTTATTGCTGAGCGCGCAGAGCTGGGTGAAAAACGTGAGGCTGTATTGGCGGTCACGATTCCAGAAAAACCAGGTGCGTTCAAAGCCTTCTGTCACCTACTGGGCAACCGCAATATTACCGAGTTTAATTACCGCTACTCTGACCCTACAGAAGCGCATATTTTTGTAGGGGTGGCCGTTAACGACCCAACGGAGTCTGCGCAACTGGTGAAAGATTTAGCCGCTGAAGGTTTGCCTGCGCTGGATTTATCAGAAAACGAAGTAGCTAAGCTGCATTTGCGGCACTTGGTAGGCGGCCACGCGCCGCAGGCCGAGAACGAAGTGGTGTTTAGATTTGAATTCCCTGAGAAACCAGGTGCACTCATGAAGTTTTTAGACACCATGGGGCATGATTGGAACATTAGCCTATTTCATTACCGCAATCACGGCGCAGACTTTGGCCGCGTATTAGCCGGCATGCAAGTGCCCCCTAATGAACTAAGTGAGTTTTCTGATTTCTTAAATAACTTAGGATACCCGCACTGGGAAGAAACTAATAATCCAGCGTATAAATTATTTTTAGGTTAATGACACAGTAAATTACGGCTACTCAGGTTAATCACATGAACATTGGTTAGTATCAACCATGCCAATTGGCTGATACTAACCAACCCAACACCTCTTAGCATGTAAGCTTTTGTTTTTAATCAGTTCTTCTTTTAGTACAGTTCTTGCTTATATTGCAAGGTGAATCCTTAAATAACAATACCAGCATCGCATCATCAGAAATCAATTTGGAGAGAGTGTATGAAATTTACCCCAGCATTTAGTAAAACACGTATTAGTTTAATTTTACTAGCGCTCGTAGCAGGCATTAACGGTTGCAGCAAAGAGCCTGCCAATCAAACCCAAGCGGCAGATAAAGCCAATGCCACTGGCTTTGCATATGTAACGCGCCAAGATGCAGGTGTAAGCGTAATTGACCTCGCCACCATGCAAGTAATTAAAGAGTTTGACGTTAAGGCAGCATCGCCACGCGGCTTAGGCATTACCGACGACGGTAAAAAACTGATTGTCGCCACTCGTGAGAACGCAAGCATTTCAATCATTGATACCGCGACAGGTGCAGTGTTACAACAAATCCCGGTAGGTAAAAACCCAGAGTTTGTCCGCATTAGCGGCAATTACGCGTTTATTTCATCTGAGCCAAGTGCAGTGGGCGGCCCACCACCTAAGCCAGGCCAAAAACCGGCAGAGGAAGAAGATGACGATGATGAAGAGAAAATCCCCGCTAAAATCGCTGTTGTCGATTTAACTAAAGGTGAAAAAGTACGTGAAATCACTGGCGGCCCAGAAACTGAAGGCATTGAGTTCTCTGCTGATGGTAAAAACCTAGTGATCACCAATGAAGCTGACAACACAGTGACCGTACACAATATTTCAGACGGCAGCCTAGTTAAAACTATTCATACCCATGAATATGGTGATCGTCCACGCGGCATTAAAGTATCACCAGACGGTAATACCTATTTGGCAACATTGGAATACGGCAACAAAATCATGGTGCTGGATAAAGACTTTAACTTTGTACGTACCGTAGATACAGGCGAAACTCCTTACGGCATTTCGTATGACAAAAAAGGTGAACACATTTTTGTAGCGACCAACAAGCAAAAAGCACTGCAAGTGTTTGATGCTAAAACCTACGAGAAAATAAAAGACATCCCGACCGGCAACCGTTGCTGGCACTTCACATTCACCCCGGATGACAAACAGGTGCTACTGGCTTGCGGTAAATCAGATGCGGTATTCGTGATTGATGCGGAAAAACTGGAAGTAACGAAGCAAATCGAGGTGAAAGACATGCCATGGGGCATCGTAACCTATCCAAAATCTATGGGTAGCCTAGACACCAAGTAATCAGCGATACCAAACGGGCCACGCAGTCAGGTGGCTCCTTCTTAATGAAGCGCCTATCCGTGATAGGCGCTTTTTTATTTCAGCTGTTCAAGTATAAAAGCCCAATCCCTTGGGTCAACCGGTGTAATCGATAAGCGGTTACCACGCTGCAAAATACGCAGATTTTCCAGCGCTGGCGTGTCACGCATTTCTTTTAAGCTCAACAAGCGTGTTTTACGCACCAGCTTTACATCCACATTAAACCAACGCGGGTTCTCGGGCGTCGCTTTAGGGTCGTAATACTTATGCCCTTCAATGAACTGCAGACGATCAGGGTAAGCCAGTGTGGCTACCTCAGCAATTCCAGCGATACCAGGCTCATCGCAATTTGAGTGATAAAACAGCACACCATCACCAACCTGCATCTGGTCACGCATAAAATTACGTGCTTGATAGTTACGCACACCATACCAATCAACTGTTTGATTCTCAAAGCCTGCTAGGTCATCAATTGAAACATCGGATGGCTCCGACTTCATTAACCAATATCGCATTACGTTTTCCTGTCAAAAATGAGCGTCTATGATAATCTATATCCAATCAAATTGAACAAACTCCAACATGACAAAACCACAACAAAAAAACGTACTTGGCACCGCACTGCAAACTTGTAGTTTAGACCCCGTCACTGGATTCACCCGTTCAGGCTGCTGCGAAACTGGCACAGAAGACCACGGCAGCCACACAGTTTGCGCACAAATGACTGAAGAGTTCTTGGCATTCTCCATCTCAAGAGGCAACGACTTAAGCACTGCACGCCCAGAATATGGCTTTGAAGGATTAAGTGCTGGCGACCGTTGGTGTTTATGTGCAAGTCGCTGGCTGGAGGCATCAGAAGCAGGTTTTGCACCGCCAGTGATACTAGAAAGCTGCCATGAAAAGTGCTTGGAAATTGTAAGCTTAGCGGATCTGAAATATCACGCATTAAGATAAAAACAGGCAATAGAAATATTGCCTGTAATCGATTGAGGAGTTCTCCACGGACGTAGCCTAAGCCAGCATCCTGAACCAAAAAGGCTCAAGTGGTAACAGCCTAGAGCGCATTAGGGTCGCTCGCCAAGGGGTTCTTAAAGAACTCACCATGAGAGCGCTCACACAACAACTCGAATGACTAAAACCGATGCTATAAACTAGTTCAAGGAATTATTAGCCTAAACCACGCCGCAGAGAACAAACTGTATAACCTGACGTTCTATTTTTAATCATAAAACGATTGAATTGATTTTACTCTACTTACAGGAAAACACCATCAAGAAAACGCGATTACCTGTTTATATATTTTGCTGATATGAACGTTTATTTAGACTCACAAGCCTGATCTATCTGATCTTGCATCATAGAGATTCTGCGCTTGATATCGCCTATATTCACGTCACCACTTTTACTATTGAGCAGTTCATATGACAGGTTAAGCGCAGTCATAATCGCGATACGCTCCACGCCGATTACTTTGCCACTGTCACGAATATCGCGCATTTTTTTGTCTAAAAAATTGACGGCATTAAGCAAACCTGGACGCTCTTCATCTGTGCATGACACGGTAAAGTCACGCCCCATGATATTGACATCAACGCCTTTAATTTCACTCATTAGCTTTTACTCAAAAATAATAATTTATTGAAAATTAAGGCAGGCTTTGCATTAACGCTTCGATACGCTCACTGGCTTTGGCCATATTGGCTTTTAACAATGCAGTATCAGATTCCATAGCGCCCAGATCTCCACGTAGACGCGCGTTCTCGTCGCGCAGCTCGTTATACCGTGCAATTAATTGCAACAGTTTTTGTTCTAGTGCTGTTAAGTCTGCGTCCATACAATCACTATAATTGAAAAAAATGATTGTAGTCAATAGCTAACAGCGATTTTTAAAAGTATTACAATACATTACAAAGAAATTTATCCCAGATAGTTCGCCTCATTGAATCTTTAAACGTTATAATTGTCGCTGTTGAAAGGTGCCATGTTTGTTCTTAATAAACAAGGTGAAACTGGGAAATAGGTGCGTTAATCCGCTATCTGAGCGTAATACAATCCCTATGCTGCCCCCGCAACGGTAAGTGAGTATGATTTCCAATCATACTGTTTTGCAATAAACCACTGAGCCACGCTATTTTAATAGCTCATGCTTGGGAAGGTGCAAACATAACATTCACAAGCCCGGAGACCGGCCTCGCAACAATTAGTTGGAAATACCGCGGGGTGACGGTTTATCAGAACGTAACGCACAAGTACATACTTGTGTTGTGTATTCTTTTCGTTTCGATGTTTTAGCTCCTCTGTATTTCCTTAGTTATCAGTCACATGCGGGGACGCATGTCACCAAAGGAAATTCAAATGAACAAGAGTATCATCGCTGGCCTGGTCGGCTTGGCGTTTCACCCAACGGTATATGCGACAGACACCATCAACTTAAACGAAGTGGTAGTGACTGCCTCACGCACACCGCAATTACGCACGAATGTTATCGGCGACGTCACCGTCATCGACCGTGAAGAAATCGAACGTATCGGCGCAGGTTCTATTAACGATGTTTTACGTATGCAACCTGGCGTACAAGTTGTTTCTACAGGGGGAGCCGGCACAGAGGCTAGCATCTTTTTAAGGGGCACCAGCTCAGAACAAATTGTTGTATTGGTTGATGGCCTACGCATTAACTCTGCGACGCTAGGAAGAACTTCGTTTGAGAATATCCCGCTTGCTCAAATAGAAAAAATTGAAATTCTGCGCGGCTCTGCATCCAGCCTCTACGGCGCAGACGCTATTGGCGGCGTGATTCAAATATTTACACGCAAAAATTTATCTGAAAAACCGTTGATTAACGCAGCGGTTGGCTTGGGCTCTTACAATACAAAAACTGCGGAGTTTGGTATTAATGGCGGCATTAATGCGCTTAAGTATGGCGTGAACGTCAGCAGCTTGGACACTGACAGCTTCTCAGCCAGACGCATCCGCAGGACTAAAGATGCTGATGATGATAGCTACCGCAACTTAAGCACATCTGCTTTTGCTGAGCTTGAGCTTGCCAAAGGCCACACTTGGGGCTTGCAGTTCTTTGAAAGCAAGGGACACAACGAGTTTGATGGCAATAATTACGAGAACTTTACTGAGCAAACGCTACAAAGCTATGCATTTACCAGTAAAAACCAATTTACTGATTTCTGGCACAGTACCTTTAAGCTAGGCATGGGTGTAGATGATTCAGACAGCCACGCAAAACCCAACACATCCAAAGCAAGCTCTACTTACAACCCTAAAGGCATTAGTAAGTATCGTACCGAGCAAAAACAAATCTCCTGGCAAAATGACTTTACCCTGCCATTGGGCAAGCTTACGTTGGCTTATGATCGATTAGAGCAAGACGTGAGCAGTGTAGCTAACGTCAAAACCAAATTTAACAAAGAGCGTAATGATGATAGTTTCTTAGCGAGTTACCTGCTGGATCAAGGCAATCACTCGGTACAAGCCTCTATCCGCGAAGACCACAATACCCAGTTTGGAAACTACACTACCGGTGGCGCTGGTTATGGTTACCGCATCACACCACAATGGCGTATTACGGCTAATTACGGCAAAGCTTTCAGGGCACCGACCTTTAACCAATTGTATTATCCAAATTTTGGCGACCCTACATTGTCACCAGAAAAATCGGACAACGTAGAAGCTGGGCTTAAATACAGCGGCGGAAAATTCAATGCAGGCGTGACTGCTTTCCAAAACAAAATCCGCAGCTTACTCGCAAATGCAGGCCCTGCCACCCCAAGCTGCACACTAGGCGGCTTCTGCCCTATCAACGTGGGCAAGGCTGAAATACAAGGTGTAACCACAGAGGCAAGCTGGAACATTAACGATAACTTACTCTTAAGCGGTAACTTTACCGTGCAGTCACCAAGAAATGAGGATACAAACCAGTTGTTAGTGCGCAGAGGCAATCGCTACGGCACAGTTAATTTACAACACACATGGGGTAATTTACAGTGGGGCGCAGAAGTCAATGGCGCATCTACTCGCTACAATGACGCAAGCAATAAAATACCGATGAGCGGTTATATGCTCGTTAATATGACGGCGAACTACAAGCTATCACCAGAATGGAAGTTGGAGGCAAGAGCAAATAACTTGCTGGATAAGAACTATATTCTATCTTATGCAACTTCCACAGTGCCTTACAACACTGCTGGCAGCAACTTGTTCGTAGGCTTACGTTACAACATGAAACCTTAACGTTGGTTAACCGCTGGGGCGAGCGAAAACTCGCCCTAGCAAAACACATTTACGATAAAATCATGTTTTATTTAACTATTATCATTTAAGCGAAACAATCGGAGGCTGCACCTACTATGCTTACACTTTCTAAAACACAACAAATCCTTATAGGTGTTGCGCTTGCTGCACTCATCATTGTGACGCGCGGCCATCACTTTGCTTCAATCAACAGCCTGCCTAGCGCATCTCTTGCTGTATTTTTTCTAGCAGGTTTATATCTGCGCCCAGCGCTTATGTTTCCGGCATTACTGGCTTTATGTACAGGTTTGGACCTTTACTCTGTTTACTTCCAAGGCGTGAGCAACTTCTGCGTGACCCCTGCTTACGGCTTTTTGCTGCCGGCATACGGCACAATGTGGCTAGCTGGTCGCTGGTTTGCTAAACACTATAGCTTCAGCTCTAAAGCGATTCTACCTCTAGTTGGTAGTGCTACCGTTGCTGGCGCATTAAGCGAACTATTTTCTAGCGGTGGCTTTTATTTCTTTGGTGGTCGCTACCCTGACCCAACTATTGCAGAGTTTGGTGCACGTTTACTTAAATACGCGCCACGCCAATTTGAAAATATTGGTTTCTGGTTAGCGGTTGCTGCTGTAGTCCACATTACATTTGCATTAGCAAACGGCTTGAGCCGCGCTAAAGCTTAAGCTAGATGACCTCTGATGACAAAAGCACGCGCCATACAGCACGTATGGTGCGTAAAAAGGCAGTGATAGATGCTGCAATTGAACAAGCAAACCAAGAAAAAGGCTTGCTACTGGTACTGACTGGTAACGGCAAAGGTAAAAGCTCTTCTGCTTTCGGCATGATGGCACGCGCTTTAGGTTACGGCATGAAGGTTGGCGTTGCGCAATTTATCAAAGGGCGTAGCGATACCGGTGAAGAGGCCTTTTTTCGCAATCAAAAAAACGTAGAGTGGCACGTGCTGGGTGAGGGTTTTACCTGGAACACTCAAGACCGAGAACGCGACACCCAAACTGCACAAGCCGGATGGGCTATTGCACAACGTATGTTGCGCGACCCCAGCATTCAACTAGTGATTCTAGATGAGCTCACCTACACCATGAAATATGGTTACCTTGACCTCGCACAAATACTGGCTGACATTGCCGCCAGACCCGCCATGCAGCACGTAGTGGTAACTGGCCGCGGCGCTCCAGCCGCACTCACAGAGTTGGCAGACACCGTGAGTGAAATTATGGATATTAAACATGCATGGCGCGCTGGCATTAAGGCCCAGCCAGGCATTGACCTGTAACCAAACGCTATGACCACTTGCAACGCCCTACTTATTTCCGCCCCAGCGTCTGGGCAGGGGAAAACCTTTATCACCGCTGCCCTGGCGCGCGCATGGCGCAACCAGGGGCTGCGTGTTCAAGCATTTAAGTGTGGCCCTGACTTCTTAGATCCCATGATTTTAGAAGTGGCAACTGGGCGTCCTGTATACAACCTAGATTTTACGATGTGCGGCGAAAGCGATGCCCAAGCGCAACTATATCGCGCAGCACAGGATGCTGATTTGATTATCGTTGAAGGCGTGATGGGTCTGTATGATGGCACACCGTCAAGCGCAGACATTGCCGTACGCTTTAATTTACCAGTACTGCTTACCATTGACGCAGGCGGCATGGCACAAACCTTTGGTGCGTTAGCAAATGGCTTGCTATCACATAAGCCTGACCTGATACCGGCCGGCGTACTCGCCAATAAAACAGGCAGTGCTGGACATGGAAAATTACTACACGACTCATTACCGCCACATCTCAATTGGTTTGGCGCATTACAAAAGAACGCAGCACTAAGCTTACCAGAGCGACATCTCGGCTTATTCCGTGCAGGCGAAATCAGTGATTTGGAGCAAAAAATTGAAGACGCTGCCAAGGCACTGACGCAAGACTTACCTCGCCCGCCCACCGTCACCTTTAGTGCGCCAGCCACACAGCCGCCACCTAAACTACTTGCTGGCAAGGTAATTGCTATTGCAAGGGATGAGGCATTCTGTTTTATTTATCAGGCGAACTTAGACTGCTTGCAAGACATGGGCGCATCGCTGCGGTTTTTCTCGCCATTAGATGACCACACATTGCCAGAAGCCGACGCTTATTGGCTGCCCGGCGGTTACCCAGAGCTGCACCTGAATAAAATCAGCAGCAATTTAGCCATGAAAAATGCCCTACAGGCAGCCTTTGATGCGAACAAACCGATACTGGCAGAATGCGGTGGCATGATGGCCTTATCTACCTGCTTAAATGATGAACCTTGCTTTGACTTACTATCCGGCGTGAGCAAAATAGAAGACCGCTTACAGGGGCTAGGCTCATTAAAAGCAACGTTACTCAATGATGAGTTAGGCGCACACACTTTCCACTACGGTAGTTTTACAACAGAGCTGCCGCGTATCGCCACCGCTAAGACGCGCTTTGGTAAAGTGGAAAACATTTACCAGCACGGTTCGATTATCGCGAGCTTTTTGCACTTTTACTTTGCCTCTAACCCAAATCTAGCAGCACAGCTTTTCACAGCAAGGTAAGCCAAGTGTCTTTAATCAAACCCAGATTAATTAACTCTAGATTAATCAATATCAGCATTTTGCTATTGAGCCTACTGACAGGCACAGCACATAGTGCAACATTACTTGGCATTGTATCCGACAGAACTGCGCCCGCCGCCGCTGAGGCTGCAAAGAACACGCTGGCCCAACGCCCGGGTGACAAGATTACATTACGCTCGCAATCACAATTGATGGCGGCAGATAGCCGTACATTAAAACGCTGGTTACAAGAAGCAGATGCCGTATTTGCCGTAGCGCAATACGCAGAATCATCGGCACAACTACAGCGAGCACTTGATGCGCTAAAATCTGACCCGGCCAAAATGCAGCCGGCTACTTTTATCGCATTTAATGGCGATAGCGCGCTATCACTCAGAAGCCGCTTCAACAAAAGTGAGGTCAGTGACTTTTCTGAAGCAAAAGCACTAACACAAACACAGGAAAAAACGCCAGATGCACTGTTGGCGTCCGCACAAAAACACGCTGCTGCGGCAAAGTGGTTGGCACTAAGCGACGTTTGGCAAGCGGGCGGTCAGGAAAACTTGGCCGCATTTATGACTTACCTGCTCAACTCACAATCTGCTAAAAATAATGCGATTTTGCCTACAGCCAAACCCATGCCGCCGATTCGCTTACGCGTGAACGGTAAAGAGCTAGCAACCGATCAAGTAACTTTCCCATCGCAACCCAAGCAAAACAGCAAGACTACATTAGCGGTGCTGGATTTAAGCACCAGTGACCCTCAGGTTGCAGATGCGATTTGCGCACAAACCCAACAACAAGGCATCAATTGCGTTACGGTAATGGCCAAGTGGGGTGATGCGTCCAAGCAAGCTATAGAAAAACTACCAGCCATGCTGGCCCCAACGAAATTAACTGGCTTAGTAGTATTACAAGACTTTGTGGTGGGTGCCGCAGAAGGGCGAGAGTCTGTCACCACGCTAATCAAAAAGTTAGACGTGCCTGTGTTTAAGGCGATCAGACTCACTGATCGTAGCGCGACTGCCTGGCAGCTATCTGAAGATGGCTTACCTACTAACTCTATTCAATACCGCATCGCCATGCCTGAAGTGCAAGGCAGCAGCCAGCCCATGGTGGTTGCCGCAACGGGCGCGCCAAGTATTGATAAGCTCACGGGTGTAGAGCTACGCCTGCCGGAGCTGTTAACCACAGAAATCAAATCGTTGGTAAGCCGAGTGATGAACTGGCAAACCTTGCAACACAAAGCGAATGCAGAAAAGCGCGTCGCGATTATTTACTATAACCATCCACCCGGGCGCCACAACATTGGCGCGGACAATTTGGATGTGCCGCAATCGTTATTTGATATTTTGCACAGCATGAAAGCGGCTGGCTATCAAACTGGCGAACTACCTGCCACACACGAGGCATTGCTGGATTTAATGCAGGATAAAGGCGTGAACCTGCCTGAAAACAACGAAGAACTGACCACGATGTTGCCTAAGGTAGCCAGTATGGACAACGCTAGTTATACGCAGTGGTTTAACACGTTGCCAGCCGTAGTAAAAGGTGAAATGGTGCAAGGACCGTTAGGTCGCCTGCACGCTGAGCTTGTGGCGGCACAATCAGCTGGCGAGCTAGCAATTGCAAATAGCCGCTTGGCGAAGTCTATGCGCGAGCTGCGCCATTTGGTGGAAGGTGTTGACCACCCGCAGCGCACTGAAGCCATTAAATTACTGACTGAACTCAATGACGGTTACGAGGTTTGCTTAAGCCAGCATAGCTCCTGTGAGGTCATGGATGCATTAAAAACACGCATTGCCAATTTAAATATTGAAGGCTTGCGCGGCTGGGGACCAACGCCAGGCAAGGTGATGGTCGTTAACAAAAAAATGATGTTCCCGGGCATACAGTTTGGCAATGTGTTTGTCGGGCCGCAGCCGCCGCGTGGCTGGGAAGTGGATGAAGAATTGTTGCATGCCAACACCACCATCCCGCCACCGCACCAATACTTAGGTTTTTACCACTGGCTTAAAGATAATTTTAAAGCGGATGTACTCGTGCATTTGGGCCGACACTCAACTTACGAGTTTTTACCGGGCAAAGCTGTGGGCTTATCGGCAGAGGATTACTCTCGTATTATCGCTGGCGACCTGCCCGGGCTCTACCCGTACATCGTGGATGGCGTAGGGGAAGGTACGCAGGCCAAACGGCGCGCACTTGCGGTAATGATCGACCATTTAACACCGCCACTAACCGCCACACCACTGTATGACCGCCTGCTCACGCTACGCCAAGTGGTTGAGAGTTACGAGTCTTCAAGCTCGGACACCATGCGCATTGCCTCTGCCAAAGAAATGCGTCGATTGGTAGAAATACTGGAGTTGCGCGCAGAGCTGGAGTCCAGCATGGCGGATGTGCTAAAAGTGCGCGGCATTAATTTTGAGCAAGCAGATGACGATTTATTAGCGCATGAAGTCGGGCATTATCTGACTAAGCTACAAGAAAAATTCATGCCGCACGGTTTGCATGTGTTTGGCCGCCCATGGTCCGATGCCTCATTGCAGCTGATGTTAGATTCTATGGCGCAAAATAAGCCTGACAATATTAGCGCTCAGATACGCGATAATTTAATTGCCTCTCCTAAACTGGAAATGCAAGCACTGCTGCATGGTTTAGGCGGTGGTTTTATTGAGCCGGGCAAAGGTAATGACCCACTACGCTCGCCAGAATCGCTACCGACAGGGCGTAACTTTCATGCGCTTGATGGCGATGTGTTACCTACCCCACTAGGCTTTCAGCTAGGCTATAACATGGCGGCTAACGTGCGTAACCGTGACGACATTACCAAAAGTGAAGGCGTCATTTTATGGGCATCGGATGCCGTGCGTGATGAAGGCGTGATGGTGAGTTTTATTTTATCGCTGATGGGCATTACGCCAGAATGGAACTCGCGTGGCATTGTGCAAAAAATGCAGCTAGTACAGGCTCCCGATTCAGCCACCAAACGCTACGACGTTATCGTCACCACTTCCGGCCTGTTCCGTGACCTTTACCCTAACCTGATGCAATGGATTGATATCGGCGGCAGAATGGCGCTGGCCGCATCGGCAAAGAGCATTCTACAAAGCAACCCAGATTTAGCTACCGCTCTGGACTCAGCCTTAAAACCGCTTGCGCACCTTAGCCGTGGCAATGAACCTATGGCAACCAACGGCGTGGCCATGCATTGGGTCAAACGCACGCACGCATTGTTAGCGCAAGGTATGCCAGCCGAGCAAGCCGGACGCGAAGCGGCATGGCGTATCTTCGGGGATGCACCTGGTGCATATGGCGCAGGCGTAAACACCTTAGCTGAGCGCTCTGGCGCTTGGCAAACCCGTAACGAAATCGGCCGCGCTTATTTGCAGCGCATGGGCCATGCCTACGGTCTAGATGCACAGGGCGAACCAGCGCACGAGGCGTTTGATACCTCACTACACAATATTGGAACCACCTATCACGGCCGCGCTTCTAATTTATACGGCTTGATGGATAACAACGACGCTTTTGATTACTTAGGCGGTCTGTCACTCGCCATCGAAACCATTACTGGCAACAAACCACAAGCGCGTATTCTGAACCATGCAGACCATAAAGGCTTCACGGATGAACCGCTTGAGTCTGCATTACTCATGGAACTGCGCGGGCGTTATTTGAACCCTTCATGGATCAAGCCACTGATGAGCCACGGCTATGCCGGCGCGCGCACTATGAACCAAGCTTTTATGGAAAACCTATGGGGCTGGCAAGTGACACGCCCGGATATTATTAAAGACTGGGCATGGAACGAAGTGAAACGTGTTTATATTGATGACGACTTAAAACTGGGTCTGAATCAATTTTTAGAGCAAGGTCACAACGCCCAAGTCAAAGCGAGCATGGTCGCACTCATGCTGGTAGCGGCACAAAAAGGTTTCTGGAAGCCAGATACGGCTAGCGCACAGCAGCTATCTCAAACGCTGGCTAGACTGGTCATCAAAAACGGCTTGCCTGGCAGCGGCCATACCGCGCCTAACCACCCCATGTGGAAATGGATGGAACAACATTTGAATGCAGAGGATAAAGCGGGCCTTGCCCGTGTGCTTGCCAAGGCGCGTGGCTACGACAAGCCGCAATCCATTACTGAAGCTTCACAAAGTTCCGCACAAGTCACGCCGCGCGATGATGTACCAAAAGTAGTGCAAAACAAAGCAAGCAGCAAAGCCAATGCGCCACAGCCTCAAGGCAACGAGGCTAAAACCAAACCAGAAACACCCATCAACAAAGTAGCGCGCGCTTATGAACTCACTGTCGAGACAGTTAAAGACAATCTCGCATGGATACTGTTACTCCTGCCTATTTTTGCGCTAGGGCTCTGGTTCGGCACACGTAAACCTACTGCATAAAAACCGTCAAGATTACTATGGAAAATCAATCATATGTCTATTAACTTAAATGCGTTACATAGCGCCATTACCTGGCTGCTAGAGCCGGTGATTATCGTCTTAGTTGCAGCTGTGGTGATTGCCGTACTAGAAGCCGGCTTAGCGATTGGCGAGCGTTTATTTGGGCTAAAGCAACTACGTAACGCTGGCGAGCAAGCAGTGCTAAGAGTGGCACGCAAACGCTTGGAGCGCGCAGACTTTTTAGCGCGCATACCTCCGATGCTTGGCTTAATGGCGACCATTATCCCGTTAGGGCCAGGGCTAGCGGCATTAGGTCAAGGCAACCCGTCTTTACTTGCGCAAGCGGTCACCACGGCATTTGATGCCACGGTATTGGGTTTGCTGGCTGGCATTATTGGTTTAGTGATAGGTAAGTGCCGCCGCCGCTGGTATGAGGATGTATTAGTGTCACTTGAAACAGAATCACAATAAGCTACTCAGACTATTTCAGCCCCAACAAAATCATGCAAAAAAAGCGTAGCTTAGAGAGTCGTTTAAACGGTCGTTTTAATCACGAAGACGAAGATCCACGTGCCAGCCTAGTTAACTTAGTGGACGTGATGCTGGTATTCGCCTGTGGCTTACTGGCAGCACTCAGTGCCGGCCAGCAATCCAGCCTCACCCGCCCGCAGGAAGTCAATAAAGGGCGTGAAATTGAAGCGCCAGCCACCGGCGAGCAAAGTGCCGGCAATGGCTATGATGCCATCGGGCAAGTATATCGCGACCCGAAAACGGGCAAGTTGTTTTTGATTGAATCCACAGCTGAGGCTGGCAAAGGATTAAAAGGTAAGCCCTGATGCAAGACTTTAGTTACCCTGACCATGAGAAAGAGGCGATTTATCGCGTCATCGCAGAGCGCCGCGATATGCGCCACTTTCTACCGACACCAGTTGCCCCAGAAGTACTCGCCAAAATTCTGCATGCGGCACACCATGCACCCAGCGTAGGCTTAATGCAGCCGTGGCGTTTTATTCGGATTACGGATATCAATACACGCCGTCAAATTCACCAATTGGTCGATAAAGAACGGGTTCAGACTGCGCAAGCGATTGGTGAGCATGAAAACTCGGCACGTATGGCGGAGTTTCTACGTTTGAAGGTAGAGGGAATATTAGAGTGCGGCGAGCTTATCGTGGTGACGCTATGCGACAAACGTGAGGAACATATCTTTGGCCGTAGAACCTTGCCGGAGATGGATATTGCCTCCGTCAGCTGTGCGATACAGAACATGTGGCTAGCCTCGCGTGCTGAGGGTTTGGGCATGGGCTGGGTTTCTATTTTCGACCCTGTAGAGTTAGGTACATTACTCAATATGCCAACGGGGGCTAAGCCCGTGGCCATTTTATGCCTAGGCCATGTCAATTCTTTTTACAAAGAACCGATGCTGATAGAAACCGGCTGGAAACAGGCCAAGCCACTTGCGGATATGGTGATGGAAAATCAGTGGAAAAGTACAGAATGAAATATCCGCAACGGATTGTATGCCTCACCACCGAGCCTACTGAAGTACTGTACCTGCTGGGTGAACAGGCGCGTATTGTTGGCATCTCCGGCTTTACCACCCGCCCCGCCATTGCACGTAAAGAAAAGCCAAAAATCGCTGCATTTACCAGCGCTAAGATTGATAAAATATTGGCGCTCAAACCAGACTTAGTGATTGGCTTCTCCAACCTGCAGGCCGATATTGCAGCATCTCTGATTCGCGCTGGGGTAGAAGTGCATATTTTTAACCAGCGCTCGATTGCACAAATGCTGAACATGATTGCCACTGTAGGCAGCTTGGTTGGCGCCTCGGAGAAAGCGTTTAAACTAATTGCTGAGCTTGAAAATACCATACAGCTGGCAAAGGATACAGCCTCTCAATTACCAGCAAAACCAGTGGTCTATTTTGAAGAGTGGAACGACCCTATGATTTGCAGTATCAAATGGGCTGCTGAGCTGATTGAAATCGCAGGCGGTAAGGATTGCTTTCCGGAGCTATCGCAGTTTCACAGTGCAAAAGACAGAACCGTGCAAGGCAGCCAAGTGATAGAACGTCAGCCTGACATCATCATCGGCTCATGGTGCGGTAAGAAGTTTCAGCCTGAACAGGTCATCGCTAGAGAAGGATGGGATACCATTCCTGCCGTTAAAAATGGCTTGGTCTTTGAAATTAAATCCGCAGATATTTTGCAGCCGGGGCCATCACTGATTACCCACGGCTTGCAACAAGTACAGGCCATTATCCAGCAATGGGCTTTGGCACACAGCAACAATAGGAACTAACATGGCTACACACCTTATTTTAGGCGGCGCACGCTCCGGCAAAAGCGCCTTTGCAGAAAAACTGGCTTTGGCATCTGGTCAGCCGGTCACTTATATTGCCACGGCACAAGTGTACGATACCGAGTTTGGCGCACGCGTTGATCAACACAAAACACGTCGTCCTGCGCATTGGACAACGGTAGAGCAGTCTTTTAACCTAGCTGAAGCGCTGCAAACCCATGCCAAAGCAGACAGCTGTATTATTGTAGATTGCCTCACGCTATGGCTGGCGCAATGCATATGCCCAGACTGTGACCGCCCAGAAAATTTAGAATGGCAGCATGAGCGCAGCCGCTTATTAGAAGTTTTACCCAAGCTGGAAGGCACAATATTGCTGGTTAGCAATGAGGTGGGCATGGGCATTGTGCCCTTAGGTGAAATTAACCGTCAGTTTCAGGACGAGCAAGGCCGCCTCAACCAAGCAGTGGCGCAGTGTGTTAATAAGGTGAGCTTTATTGCAGCAGGCTTGCCTCTTACTCTTAAAGGGTAACTATTTAAAGGATAAATATGGAAACAACGACTTTTGAACTACAAGGTGAATTTATCGAACTTTGTAACCTATTAAAACTTGCAGGCATTGCCAATAGCGGCGGCCAGGGCAAAGTGATGGTGAGTGATGGCATCGTACAAGTGGATGGCAATATTGAAACCAGACGCACTGCAAAAATACGCTCAGGCCAAGTGGTAGAGTGCTTAGGGCAAACGGTAAAAGTGCTGTAAGCGCTATTTGAAATAGCGCGAACTATAAGTAGAGCGTTATAAGGTCACTTATATTTACTGCCTATTATCAGCGTGAGCTATGACCACTTTCTGCGTACTCTGCGCCAGCCTAGCACGATACCGGCCACGGTGAGTAGCACGCCACCTGCCGACAGGATAAAAATGGTGATTCTACGCGCCAGCAATCTGTCACCCAATGGCGGAATGTCCATCCGATGCAAGCCATTAAATAGCCAGCGATAAATACGGCTGTTACTATCTTGTGATGCCAGTATTTTAGTAGTGCGTGCATCAACGTAATAAGTGGTGTTTAAGGCATCTGCAAACGCAATACGTAACACCTTAGGTGTTATTTGTGCATCCTGATTGAAGTATAAATCACCGTTGGTAAGCCATTGTGCAGAAGCCACCGCCCCATAGGCGCCAAGTTTACTCGCCTGCGCTTGCAATACGGCAGCGGAGAGTGATGTAACGGGTACACCTGACTGGGGATCAATCAGCGACTCCTGCTGTTCATTTCTGGTCAATAGATAAGGATGGCCGGCAAATCTCAGCCATTCAATTTCCTTAATACCAGTAAGTGAACGATTGGCTGTGGATGAAACTAATGGCAGCTTCATGTCCTGCATAGTCAGTTTGGCACCTGCCCAGCGCGCGGACTCTTCAGCACTCAATGACCGATCTGAAAACCAGCCGAATGGTGTTAAAGAAAGCCAACCGCTCAATAGCCATGTCATACAGAAAACACCCGCACTTAAACCGACAATATGATGCCAGCGCGCCCAGCCACGGTACGGCGTAACCCGGTCATGGCTATAACGTCGATTAAAACGTATGCGCTGTATGCCCAGCCATAACCCCAAGCTTGTCAGTGCTACCCCAGCAAAGGCTAACCACAACACAATCTGCCGCCAAATCTCTCGCTCCATTCGTAAGGGGGTAAAGTAAATCCAGTGAATCACTGAACCTAGCCAGTTCCACGCCCGCTCAGCGCCTTGTGTATCCAGCACCACCTCACCGGTATGGCTAGCAACATAAAGCTCACTCGCCTCAGCATCATCCAGCACAACACGGTATAAGGGCCGGTGCTCATTCAGGCTAGAGGAAATAGACCATTGGTCATGATCAATTAACGTAACTGCCGTTGCTTTTGCATTGCCTTGGAATTGCTCTGCAATTCTCGCAGCCTCTGCTTTTGCAATTTCATTGGATTTATCTTTAATAGGTTTGTCTTGAACTGACTTAACCTGTATGTGCTCATGTTGACTAGCGTTGCTAGCATCCGCCCACACCGACAGCCACAGCCCATTTTGCAAGAAATAGTAAGCAGGCCTATGCTCCCGCATGGCTAACCTGACGCGTTCCGGCTCACCTTGCTTGCCCGTTAACGCCCATGCCTGCGCCACATCAAGCTTTACCTGTTGCAGTGCTAAATCATCCAAATGGCTTAACCGCTCGGCCGAGGTAAGCTGCGGATAAGCTACAAACAACATCACGAGGCCAGATAAGAACCAAAGCAATATAAACAGCCCCAGCCCAATACCTAGCCAACGATGCATCAGATGTAAATAACGCAGCTTCACATCACAACTTTATGGTTAATCATCATAAATCTAGTACTTAAAAAGCCAACTCAGCAGTAAGCTCAATACGTCTAGATTCGCCTAAAATAAATTGCTGCGTATCGTATGAAACCGGCGCATAGAGTTTATTTGTCAGGTTACGTAAATTGCCTCTCAGCGTAGCCTTTGGGTGAACGCGCCATGCAATACTCGCATCATAGACCGTATAGCCTTGCATGGTAGAAGTGTTGGCATTATTTGCATAGCGTTTACCCACGATGCGTGCACCTACACCAGCCTCCCAGCTTGCTTGCTGGTAATAAACCCATGCATTGGCTATTTTTTCAGGCACATCGGTTGGTGTTTTGCCGGCACGTGAAACACTAACAGCAGGGTCACCCACAGATTCAACCAGCTCATCGTAACGCGCATCAAGCAAAGCCATATTCAAATCAGTACGCCAATGATTCACTGGGAACAAGGTTGCAGACAGCTCAACCCCGCGTGATGACTGCTTGCCGCCCTGCACTCTGAGCGTTGGGTTACTTGGGTCACGCGTGATAATGTCATCTTTTGCAATATGGTAAACCGCAAAAGTCAGTTCACCCTTACCCTCAGGTAGCGCGTGTTTAATACCAAACTCAGTTTGCTGTGCTGACGTTAGTTTAAATGCGCTGTTTCTTGGCCTTAACGTCACAATAGACGATACCGGGTCAGAACCCTGACTATACTGGCCATAGAATGCTGTGTTTGGCGTAGTTTGGTAAACCGCACCTAACCTGTAAGAAAACGGGGAGTAATCTTTATCTGTACTCGCCGTAGTCAGGCGGCTCTCATGGTCTACATTAATCCAATCCTGACGCAAACCTGCACTTAATTTGAGCTGATTGGTAACATCAAAGGCATCTTCTACAAATAAAGACTGCTGTACGGTTTTAGACACAAAGTCCAGCGCAGTAGGGTCTATGGTCTGGAAGTAACCAGGGGTAAAGTTCTTGATGGCAACGTTACTGCTAGGGTCGTTGTCATGATAGAAATTGTCAAAATATTTAAAATCTACACGCGCGACTTCATAGCCTGCAGACCAACGGTTTTTATGGCCAAAAGCATCTGCAATTGAGGTCAACGCAAAGCGGTTACCAATTTGTTTCTGCTGATGCTTAATCTCAGTGTAGCCAGAGCGGTCAACGGTATTGCTGGCGTTATCAATCGAGAAGTACTCAACATTACGCCAATGACGATGCGCATTAAACCAGTAGCTCACATTACTTAATTTAAGCGCGTCAGATAATTCCCACTCAACTTTTGCACGTAAACGGTCTTCAGTGAAGCTTTGTTTATCATCGCTAATGTTGTAGTTTTCTTTACGTAATGATGAGTCTATGCGCCCATTACGTAATGGAATACCGGTATAGCGGGTCGGTGATTCATCTGAGTGATCAAAGGTAACGTTAATGCGCAGCTTATCTGTGGGGCTAAGTAGCAAATTGGTCATGATTTTCTGACTATCATGTTCACCACGGTCTACATAACCGTTGCCTCCGGTGATCGAAGCATCTGCCCTGAATGCGCCAATTTCACCCACCGCCCCAGTGCCACCCACTGCGGCCCTATATTCACCGCGTGAGCCAGTACCAACCAGTGCCTGCACTGAGCTGTCGCGACTAGGCGCTTTACGTATGCTGTTAACGATACCGCCCACCGTGCCATCGCCAAACATAACAGAAGCCGGGCCGCGTAGCACTTCAACACGTTGGTAGCTCCAAGTATCAGATGGGTAAGTAAGGGTGCCTGCAGCGGTAAGCAAACGGATACCATCTTCAGCCTGCCCTACAGAATCGTTACCAGTAAAGCCACGTGCAGAGTAAGCCACGCCAGAGCCAAGGTTGCTGATATCAGAAATACCTGTGGTACGAGAAACCGCCTCATGGATATTAATATCCCCACGCATGCGGATGGTTTCTATCTCTAGTGTTTCCACGCTGGCTGGCACTTCAATCGCACTCAGGCCTAACCTGCTCGCCGTGCTATTGGGCTGTTTAAGGTTAAGTGCATTTCCACGATCCAAAGTAGACTCAACGCTCACCTCCGTGAGCTCTACTGTCGCTTCATCAGCCAGAGCCAGATGCGGCAACGCAGCCATAACAGCCGCAGTGATTAATTGATTGCTTTTAAGCATTATTTTTATACTCCCTGATACGCATTCAAATCAACATGACCAACCGTCATGTACGTTTTGCAGTAGTATTTGAATAGGAGCAGGACAGTAACTATAGACACACTAAGCGATATCTAAGCCGACCATTATATGCACATTCATACTGATTCATGCGTAAGCGCATAGCCACATTTGCTAGTGAGGCAAATCAACCAAGGACTCTTTGATAACTACTGGGATACTCTGTGAATATATTAATGTGTAAGCGAAATAATTATTTCGCCATTTTACTCAGGACACCCCGCCCTAATTCAAACATTACGACTACATCAAGGCAGGTCTCCTGACTCTCGGGTTGCGGCCTGATTCGCTGCCTTCCCAAATCTAACGACTCAGTGGCTAAGGGTGCGAACAGACTATCCGATTACAGTTGCGGGGGCAGTACTGGAATAAGCACAAAGACTTTCACGTCAAATGCGCCGCACCAGATTCCCTATTAATCAACCAGAGTGAAACTCTAGCTAAACCTTAATCGCCGCAGTTTAGATTTTTAGGGGGGTAAAGTCAAGTTTTGATAGAAATATCAATAAGATGCAAGTTGCCTGATGCCATCTGTTTGCAGAGATAGCGGAGATATTAAGATAAGCGACAAAAAAAGTACTCAATGAGTACTTGCTCTATAGCCACATTCTGCTTACAGGCACAAAGGCCGATGTTAAGCCTCACAATGACATTAAAAGGCTAAGCTGGCAGACTCGGATCAATTGGCAATCCAAGCGCATTCCAATCCAAATGCTGCTCTACACAATCAGCTAAGCGATTCAGCTCGTCGTTTTTAAATTGCTCATAATCAAAGTGCTGGTCTGGCTGCAGGCCTGCCCATGCCAGCCAAGCTGCGCATGCATCTTTGTGGTCAAATAAGCCGTGCAAATAGGTACCGGCAATTTGCTGGTCAGGCGACATTGCCCCCTCTGGACGGTTTTCAAGATAAAGTGCTGGCGTGTTAAGTGCTGCGCCAGTTGTCACGCCCATATGAATTTCGTAGCCAGCCACCTGCGCATCCGTAAACGCCAAATGTCCGGATATTTGTTTTAATTGCTTGGTTCGCTCCAAAGTAGTTTCCATGTCTAGCCAGCCCAAGCCAAGGCTGGAGCCAGCATTTCCTTCTATGGCATAAGGGTCATGGATATCTCTTCCCAGCATCTGGAAACCGCCACAAATGCCTAAGACCTTGCCGCCATAGCGCAAATGGCGAGTGAGCGCTTGCTCCCAACCGTTGGCACGTAAAAACTCAAGGTCTCCTCGTACATTCTTGCTACCGGGCAATATCATCAGGTCAGCAGATGGAATCTCTTCGTTAATTTTAACAAACTGGAAATCTACCTGAGGGTGCAAACGCAGTGCATCAAAATCGGTGTGATTACTGATGTGGGGAATCACTGGCACCACTACTTTGAGGCGTCCACGCTTAGCTCCTCCCGCTACCTGCTGGCTAACAGGCACAGAATCTTCTGCCTCGATATGCAAGCCATGCAAATACGGCAATACGCCTAATACCGGTTTACCAGTTTCCTGAGTCAGCCAGTCCAGCCCAGGTTGCAATAAGGCAATATCACCGCGAAAGCGGTTAATCACAAAGCCAATCACACGCGCCCGTTCGCTATCTGACAGCAAGGCCATAGTACCTACAATGTGGGCAAACACGCCGCCACGATCAATGTCTGCAATTAAAATCACCGGGCAATCGACTGCCTCAGCAAAGCCCATATTGGCAATATCGCGATCACGTAGGTTAATCTCAGCCGGGCTACCTGCGCCCTCTACCACCACACAATCGTATTGCGACTTTAATCGCTCCCAAGATTCCAGCACGGCGCGCATGGCCGTTGGCTTATAAGCGTGGTAGCTCATGGCCTCCAAGTTGCACGCGACCTTACCGTGCACGATCACCTGACAGCCAGTATCCGAGTTGGGCTTAAGCAGTACCGGGTTCATATCGGTATGCGGAGCTAACCCACAAGCTTGCGCCTGCACGGCCTGCGCACGCCCTATCTCGCCACCATCCACCGTCACCGCTGAGTTTAACGCCATATTTTGCGGCTTGAATGGGGCTACTTTAACGCCTCTGCGATACAATACACGGCATATCGCTGCAACCAGCGTACTTTTGCCGGCATCTGATGTCGTTCCCTGAACCATAAGTGATTTAAATGTCATTTGATTATTATCCCATCATCAGCATCTATAGCACAGCCCTGGCGGTGATTACTGCGGTTTTATTAGATGCGCTACTAGGCGAGCCTAAGCGCTGGCACCCGCTCGTCGGTTTTGGCTGGATGGCAAACAAAATAGAACATGCGCTCAATCGCAACATGCGGCCATGCCTTGCCCGTTTGGCAGGGCTGAGCGCATGGCTTTTATTATTACTGCCGTTTACCGCGGTCAGCTACCTTGCTCAACATACCCCGTTTGCATGGCTGGCCGATGTTACTTTGCTTTATTTGGCCATCGGTGCACAAAGCCTCAGCCAGCATGCACTACAAGTACACGCCCCGCTGTCAGAGGGCGACCTGCCGCAGGCTAGGCATGCCATTAGCATGATTGTGAGCCGTGACACTTCGCAATTAAACGAAACTGAAATTGCCACCGCCACGGTAGAATCAGTACTGGAAAATGGTAATGACGCCATATTTGGCGCGATTTTCTGGTTTGTATTATTTGGCGGCGCGGGCGCTGTGCTGTTCAGGTTAGCCAACACATTAGACGCCATGTGGGGCTACAGAACCCCGCGCTTTTTATATTTTGGCTGGGCTGCCGCGCGTTTAGATGACATTTTAAACTTAATCCCAGCGCGCCTCACCGCGCTAAGTTACGCCTTATGCGGCCATACCCAAAGTGCATTAAAATGCTGGATGGCACAATCCAGCACTTGGTACAGCCCCAATGCAGGGCCAGTCATGTCGGCAGGCGCAGGCGCGCTACAGGTGCAGCTCGGTGGTAATGCCGTGTATCATGGCACAGCCAAGCAGCGCCCCACGCTAGGCATGGGCGCATCAGCCAATACGCAACATATTTTAAGCGCGACCAAGCTAGTTAAACGCAGTATCGCGCTATGGTGTTTAGTGATTATTGCGTTATCTATCTTGATGCATATTAAAGGAAGCCTGACCCTTGCTTGAACATGGTGGCAACTTAAGCGCCGCTGTGGCGCAGTATAAAATCCCGCTGGAGAACTGGCTGGATTTATCAACAGGCATCAACCCCTGCCATTATCCCATCCCCGAGATTCCAGCACATTTATGGCGCAACCTGCCGAATGATGACGATGGGTTGATTTTAGCCGCTGTGCAATATTATGGTTGCCAAGCGCTGCTCCCGACCAGCGGCTCTCAAGCAGCACTGCAAACCTTGCCAAAACTGAGGTCTGCTTGCAAAGTTGCCATGCTTAACCCCATGTACCAAGAGCACGCACACGCTTGGCAACGCTATGGTCATCAAGTAGTACGCTTCAGTGATTTAAATGATGCAGATGTAATCAACAGCGCAGACGTAGTATTGGTTTGCAACCCCAACAATCCCACGGGGAAACAATTTGCACCACAAAACTTACTGCAGCTACATGCAACACTAGCCAAACGCGGTGGATGGCTGATTGTGGATGAGGCATTTATGGATGCAACACCAGAATACAGCATTGCCAAGCACACCCATGTAGACGGCTTATTTGTACTGCGCTCCTTAGGCAAGTTTTTTGGGTTAGCCGGCGCCAGAGTTGGCTTTCTGCTTGCAGCGCCCGCACAGCTACAACAGATAAAAGAGGAACTAGGTCCATGGACAATTGCAGGCGCCAGCCGCCACATTGCCATGCGAGCACTACAAGACTGCGCATGGCAGCAAAATACCAGAGTAACGCTAGCAAACAATAGTCAGCGCTTGGCAAGCCTGCTAACGCAATATGGCTTAAAGCCAGCCGGCGGGACTGCACTATTTCAGTATATTGCGACTGAGGCTGCCAACCACATACACAGCCAACTGGCACAACAAGGGGTTTGGGTTAGAAAATTTACTGAGCAGCCGGCATTAAGATTTGGCTTACCAGACGACAATCGTTGGCAACAACTGGAACAGGCTCTACAGAATCTCTAATCGTTAAAGTCTTGCAGACAGCGGTTAGCTACTGAACTTACTTGCCAAAACTACGATTGTACTCACTACGAGTCGCTTATATTCACAGCCTTAGCGATTAACAAACTGTATCCTCGGCACGCTGTCACTGAGGGTGATTTGTGTCACGCTAGCGTGGTCAATCACCAAACGGAATAAGCCTTTTAATGGGATATTCAGGGCGTCTGCCAACATTGCACGTATCACTCCGCCATGCGTCACAACCGCGACGTTCTTTCCATGTAAGTGACTACTCACTTCTTCTGTAAACGTTTTAGTACGGTGATACAGCTGGGTGAAACTCTCACCATTAGGTGGCGATAGATGTGCATAATCGTGCGCCCAAACATCAAATATATCGCGCGGTATGCTATCCCATGGCTGCATTTCCCAGTCACCAAAATGCAATTCTTTTAACCGCGCATCCTCTTGTACTTGCCCCAAATTAAGCGCTTGCGCTAACTTGGTACAACGCTGCAACGGGCTAGCATAGACCGCATCAAACTGTATGCCATCTAACTTTGCACTTAACGCACTGCACTCTAGTGCAAAATTAGCGGAAACATCCACATCACTCTGTCCATAACAAACACCAGATGGAATATCCAAGGAAGTATGTCGAATCAAATGTAAATTCATAATTGCTGCGCCCACACAAGCAAGCCCAAGTAAAAAGCTAACTCAGTCATTTGTTGCATCGCGCCCAAACAATCGCCAGTATAGCCACCAAGCCAGCGTTTGATTTTATTGCGCCACCAAACCCAAACAAACACCACCGGCGTTAAGCAACAAGCTGCTAGCCACAACCAATCGGTAGCACTCAACAACACAGGTGAAAAGTTCAAATACAATAGCGGAATCGGCGCAACACCAAAAAACACAGCAACCAGCAAGCCCGGTGCTTTCACTTTAGTTGCCAGCGGCTTTGCCTTACCGCTCTCACGCACATAATCTAAATCGGTCATGATCAATAACGCACATAAGCGGCTAAACGCATGGCCAATCACTAACACAAACGGTAAAAAGTAAGCGGGCAATGCATTAAGTAGCTGATATTTCGTCAATAGCGCAAAAAACAGAGCAATCGCTCCATAAGTCCCCAGCCTAGAGTCTTGCATAATGGCCAATATGCGCTCGGTGTCCCAACCACCACCTAAACCATCTGCACTATCGGCAAGCCCATCCTCATGAAATGCACCGGTGATATAAATCGTCATCGCCATGCTCACCAGCACAGCAATACTCTGTGGCAAGACCTTGCTTGCAAAGGCAAATGCGCCTGCGCCAATCAAGCCGACAAAAATCCCCACCAATGGGAAATATTTGGCTGCTCGATTCAGATCATCAGGATGAAAGTCGCCAAACACCGGAACAGGAATCCGCGTAAAGAAACCAACCGCTAACAACATATAGCGTCGCTCGTTACGCAGAAAATTGATCACGCAACGTCCCCAACAGCCGCCTCAGCAGTGCTCACACCAGCACTTTCAAATGAGGCCATCTCGTTCATAAAGTTAACCGCAGCCTGCACCAAAGGATAAGCCAAGGCCGCACCTGTACCTTCACCAAGACGCAATCCGATATCTAGCAGCGGCTTGGCATCTAAGTGTGCTAACAAGCGACGATGTCCAGCCTCTCCCGAGCAATGCGTAAATACACAATACTGCAAAATATTGGGCTGCAACTGCGCAGCCACCAATAAGGCCGCGGTTGCAATAAAGCCATCAATTAACAATACTGCGTTCTGCTCAGCAGCACCTAGCATTGCACCAGCCATCATTGCAATTTCATAGCCGCCGAAGGTCGCCAGCACATCCAGCGCACTATCGGCGCGCAGGTCATGAAAATCTATTGCCTGCTTCAGAATAGATCGTTTCTGCGCCAATCCGGCATCATCTAAACCTGTGCCGCGCCCCACGCATTCCTCAATCGGAATGCCGCATAACACACTCATCAAACAGCTGGCTGAAGACGTATTGCCTATACCCATCTCGCCAAAACCAAATACATTACAGCCGGCGGCAGTTTCTTGTTTTGCCAGCGACGCCCCGGTTGCCAGCGCTTGCTGACATTGTGCTGCAGTCATAGCAGCCTCTTGCAAGAAGTTGGCTGTACCCGCCGCCACTTTGGCATGAATCAAATCTGTGTTCGCATCAAAATCATGATTAACACCAGCATCAATCACCCGCAAACGCATATTATGCTGACGCGCAAACACGTTAATTGCCGCGCCCCCCTGCAGGAAATTCATCACCATCTGCGCAGTAACGGCTTGCGGATAAGGGCTAACCCCGGAATTCACCACCCCGTGATCACCTGCAAATACCATCAACGTGGGGTTAGATAGCTGAGGCGTCAGGGTTTGTTGTATCAAACCTAACTGCAAAGCCACCGCCTCCAGTTGCCCCAAGGCACCTAACGGTTTAGTTTTATGATTAATTTTATCAACAAGCGCCGCCTGTAACGACGGACTCAATGACCCGATTTTTGGTAAATTTGTGTTTAAATTCATAGGGAAAGATTTTACATGAGAGCCACCTAGATATCACGCAAAGCAGATACAAACTTCAGTATTAAAAATAAATATACGAAAATCTTAAAATATCTTTGTCAGATTACAATTTAGTTTGCTATAATGCGCGCCTTGCAGCGATTAAACCGAACGCTGTAGCAGTAAAGAAAGGCCGGGTAGCTCAGTCGGTAGAGCAGCGGATTGAAAATCCGCGTGTCGCCAGTTCGATTCTGGCCCCGGCCACCAGAATTTAAAAGGGTTTAGCTTTTGCTAAGCCCTTTTTCATTTGATGAACGTGACTAAAACGTGACAATTCAATCACGTTATCTTCTGAAGCCAAAAAATCAATCCGACTCGCGGCATTTGCCAAATGCTCAGTAGCAAACTTAGCGTATCGATCAACCATTGACCGCGTTTTCCAACCTCCCAGTTCTTTCAGTTCATCACAACTTGTGCCAGCTTGACGATGCCAAGACGCCCATGTGTGACGCAAGTCATGAAATCTGAAGTCTTCTAACTCTGCTTTCTTTAACGCTGTAATCCAAGCTGAGTTCGTAATGTTGTAACGAATCGGCTCACCGTTATAAGTAAAACAAAATTTTGAATGCTTTCCGACTTGCTCCTGAAGAACATTAACAGCACTTTTATTTAATGGAACCCCTCTCGGTGTACCGTTCTTAGTTTGGTTTAACCAAGCAGTGCGTCTACTTAAATCCACCCTACTCCATTCCAAACCAAGAATTTCCCGAGCACGGCACCCCGTCGCTAAAGCAAATTTCACAACAGCCGCCAAATGATCAGGACAAACAGCAATGAGCTTATCCGCCTCATCTCTAGTCAACCATCGATCACGCTCTATCTCACCCGACAACAAACGAATTTTAGGGATATGATCTATCCACTGCCATTCATCACGAGCCATCCGCAATAAACTGCGTAATGTCGCTAAGTATCGATTCACGGTTGCTGGTTTGTTTCCTTTTTTAAACTCACCCTGAATCACAGACCAAACCACGTCACCGTTGATTTGGTTTAACATCAAGTCGCCTAAATAAGGATGCAAATTACAACAAATCCGTTTTACGTCACGATAGCTTCTGAGCGTTGCTTTAATTTCGAGATACCGAACAACAGCTTCCTTCCATGAGCGATGGGGCTTAATACCAAAATTCACTTCCTTGTACGAATCTAGCTTTAATTTAGCTAAATACGCTTCAGCTTGTGCTCGGTCTTCAGTCCCAGAACTCTGGCGTATTCTTTTGCCGTTTGAGAGTGTTGCATTGATCCACCAATAGGGAGAATCACCTCTCTTGTAGATTCCGGTTTCACGGGCCATATAAACTCCTCTCCGGCCCGCCCTCGCTGCTTATATTCCTCCAACCAAAGATCCAAGTCAACTTTGTCATACACCAGACGGCGACCAAACTTCACCGCTGGAATATCAAGTTCACTCAGAAGCGTGACACCTATCCCTAGGTAACACGCGGCTTCTTCTTTAGAAAGACAACGTACAGCAGGCAAGGGCAGATCGTTATCTTTCATTCTTATTCACCGTTAGAGGCTTTGTTATAAGCGTCACGCATGGCGCGTACTTCTTCATCGATATAGGCTTCGTTAATCTCAGCATTAATATCAATCGTATTAAAGGCTTTGGCTTTTAAACCTACCTTTTCTTTAATGAGTGCTTCAAAGGTAGTGCCTTTATTCATGGATTGGTTATTGATGTGATGCCCTAAGTCTTCAAAGAAGGGGTGAATCGCTAACTCATAATCGGTGTAACATTCAGCAGCCATCCATGTGGTTAATGCGCTAAAAGCACGATGTAATGCAGCTTCTTTATTCGGTGCGCGTGTGGTATTAAAACGCGCTTGTAACTCACCACCTGATGTTTCCCAATCTACAGAGGATAACGCTAGCCACAATGGATGAATAGGCCAGCGCGAACGTGTTTGATCGTCTGGGTTAGGGATGGTTAGCTTTAACCATTCAGTGGTAGCGTAAGACCATAAGCCGTTAAGATTGGTTAATACTTCAGTGAGTTTAGATAGATTCTTTTGTACTAGAAATTGACGCTTAAATTCAAACTCTAAACGCCAGATCGGTTCACCTTGTTGCCAGTTAGTTTGTTCCCATAAGGGGATTAAATAAAACTTCTTACTTTTATCAATCTCAAATAACTTGTCATAAAGGCGACCAGCCACCACACCACCCAAACCAACAGACCAGCCAGTGAAGCGACCATCAATGGAGTAAGCATTTATAGACTCAGCGTGTGTGATCCATGCTTCACGATGCCATGACTCCATATCTTGATGTGATACAAAATCGACAAACATATCAACACGACTCACGTTTGCGGTTGATTCTAATGCTCCTAGTTGTGACAGTATAGTGGATAGACGGTGTTCTGCATCTTTAGGGGATAGATGGGTTAGATACTCACTAGATAGCTTTACATAGGCCATTGGTACAGCTTTGTTAGGGCGTGATAACTGAATACGAAAGGCGTTATCTTCCAGTACATAACTAAACATGGAAGTGCCTTTGTCTTTGACCTCAAATAGATGATCACCTAGCTTGAGTTGTGCTTTGGCTTGCTCTTGAGGATTATCTGATTGTGCTTGTTTCTTTAGCTGGATCAGTTGCTCATGAACTTCTGGATATAAGTTACCTTGATAAGATAGATATAAACTATCAATACCCCATCTTAAAAACTTAACTTGATCCTGATTATTGCTGTTATTAGTAGCTGTGTTACTAGGCACCGCTACTGCATCACGGTCTCCGTCCTCCACGCTGACGCGTGTGCGGGCGGGATCCCCTGATGCAGTTTGGTTGTGTTGTGTATCTTGCTTTGTCATTTAATAATCTCCTTGAACGCTTTGATGAGAATTCATCTTGTCGCGTTGAGAGCTATTAAATATTCACAGAAGAGTTACTACGACCACCTGAAAATTAGATTTTAGGTGGTTGCAAATTTACGAGCTGCTTGTATGTGTTTACGTATGTTTTTTGCTGCACTGGGGTGCCTAGGGTATAGACCAGCATTAACGAATAATGAAATTAATTCATCATCTGTGTATTTGTCAAAGCCAGCCTCCCTTAACAAGACGATTGCGTACCTAAGATCACCTATTGCCGCCATATTTTTTAGAGAAGGGCCTTTGAGAGACTTTCTGAGATGGATAAAGAACTGCTTATCATTTTCTAACTCAGCGCGTGAGAGACGATCAGCAAAGGTAGGGCAAGATAAGACCGAACGATCGACACTTACAGCTTTAAATAAAGCATCATCACTACCATTTCTTACTTGATCTACAAGAGTGCCAAGAGATTGATGAAACAACATGATACTCAGAACGTTTTTTTGTAAAACAATAGCAAGCCAGAGTAAATGCGTTTTATTTATTGTCGCTTTGTTGGTTTCGTACCATTGATCTAATTCGGCACCATCTTTAGTCATATCAATGATAGCTTGGTGTGGACTTGAGGACTTATTTTTTTCAATAATTTGCTCGTGTAAACCTAATAATATGAATAAATAGGCCAGTTGCTCAATAAAACTCCGTTCATAAATTCCAGCCCAAGAAGAGCATTCCCCAAAAACTGCTTTGATACGCTCGGGCTTATGTTTAGCCAAGTCAGCAAGTTCATGCTTATAAGCTCTAATTTCAGGAAGCATTCTAGCGATCTCGCTAAATTGCTCAGAAGTTAACTTTTTATTCTCATCCATTTATAGTTTTTTATCTAATGACTGCGATGACTGTTTATATAGTTAAGTAACAGAAAAAAGCTCGACCATTAATTGGTGTCTCGTGGCTCTGTATCTACAGCGTTGACTCTAAACACTACATCCGCAAGCATTCTTGTAGTGACTACTCCACAATATATAAGTAAGTATGAAGATACCAACCCAATTGACGCCAAATCTAGTGATCCAAAGTTAAAAAAGAACTGCTTATCATAAAAGTTTTGCAGATAGACACCCTGCAATAGGGCTATAGATGTTGTTCCAGCCAAACCATACGATGCAACTGAAAAGATAGTTTCAGTATATATTTCAAATTGCGAAGAGCCCTGATTAGTAAAGAAAATATTTTTCGAAATAACAGAAACAAAAACATATATCCAAATAACTATAGGGATTACACCGGACTCAAAAGAACTCTTTATCGCTAGCTTGGCCTCCTCTCGAAAAAGAGCAAGCGTGATAGTGAGGGCAAATAAAAGAATTACAACAGTTACTCTTTGCCAATGCATATTTAATGAATACCTCATACTAAACTCCCATTAAACTGCTCGACATCCCGTTGATCTTTCTGAGCTTGACTTTGTCCAATTGCTGCACCCAATAAACCGCCAAAAATCACTCCCGGCACCCCTCCTATAGCTCCAACAACTCCACCAAGCAAACCTCCAACTGCCGCACTGTCAGAACTAGGCTCAGCTTTAACGTCATACAAAGAGTAAACATGCCCATCAATGGTAAATGCTTTCGAGCCAAGTGATCTAAGAAGCTCTTGCCTACTTTGAGCAATTAAACGAAGGTGAGTTTTATTCTTTGTTTTCTTATCAATAATATACAGCTTCACTTACTCTCCTCTAGCGCAAAACGTCTTAACAACTTATCGAACCAATTCAAAAATTTTGGAATTAATACAAATCAAAACCAAGTCCAACTTCTTCAAGTGCAAAAAGAAATTCTTTATCATTTTTCAAAAAATTTACAGATTGGAAATCTAAAAATTGCATACTGATTAGTATTAATCTTATTTGAGCAAAATCCGTGAAGTTAATTAATGTTAGCAAATATGACTTTCTATCTCTCAATTCGAATCCATCTGCAGCACTTAGCCTTTCTGAAATTAACTTTACTGTTATATAAAAAGCTCGAGTTACACTAAAAATTTGATCATTTGAATCAGCACTCACAAGAAATTGATGAATTTTGGCATCATCACCGCTCTCTGTTCTGATTTTCTCTATCTCATCCTCTATAGCTAACACTGCTTCAGCTTTATGTTTTATAACAGGCTTATTGTTAATAATAAAAGTACTACTGAAAGAGTTAAATATTTCCTTTTGAGAGCTTAACATATTAAAAAACAAAGACTCAAAAGACCGAATTATTTCAGTTTTTTCGGTACTTTTTAACTCCAATCTGAGACTTTCATTGGCTTCATTTTGTAAATTTAAAGACTTAATAAGCAACACTAAAGAAATAAAAGTTAACGCTGGACTAAGAAGACCTCCTGCATAGTCACCTAATTGCGCCCAAACCTCGGGGTTCGTGGATAGTGAATAATCGAGTTCGATATAAAAGTGGATCAAATAAGCTCCTAACACAATCAAAGCTGCTAGGAGTGCCCCAAAAATATATCGATTAATCATTGTAGATACCTTTAACAATATACTTTATGATTTTTCCATCATGAAGTTTAATCGGTAGTGCTGATATATTTAGGAATTTCCAATCTTTATCATCTAGCCCATTATTAAAATCTAAGTTTTCAGAGAATAATTTTTTTGCTTTAATATTTACAGCTTTATATTCGATTCCAAAGCCGAAAGCGACCGTTTCATTCTCCCCCTTCACCAGTAGGCGTCCATTACCAGTATTAATATTTAATCTTGTTATATGAGCGGTTAACCTGACCTCTTCCGCTGACTCCTCCGCCTCAAGTATTTTTGCAGTAGACCGATCAAACTTAGCAAGGATTGTTTGACTATCTCTACTCCTTCTGTATCTAAGCTTTAAGTCATGATTAAATTTAATAGATACTTCATGAATATTTGTCAAAGCTGATACTCGTAACTGCTTAACAAGCTCTTCAGAGGTAGCGTCTAATCTGTCGACAATTGCTTGCGCCTTTTCTGTTAATTGTTGAGACTCTTGATAAAGTGACTCTCTCAAATAATATGATATCAATTCTGCAAAAACCGATTTTCCAATTCGATTAAATTTACTCAACAAGCTACCATCATGAATATCTAAAGCAAAAACATGCCCATAAGAACCCTTAAAACTTTGTTTTAATGAAGTTCGAACCTTCCCTTTATGACTTAATCGATGGGGTGTGTTTCCCGTCAGAACCGCCTCGGCAATTAGTCTTGTTGCATCAGAGACGCCCTGCATGGAATCAAGACTTGCCTTCATATCTACAGAGTGATCTGGTGGAGAATCAATAACTACATCTAAAGTGATAGACATTTGACTTCTTTCATTATTATTGTCTTTAGTAAAAGTGGTTAATTGTAAGCTTCAATTATATTTACATTATTTCTACAGAATATCAAAGAGCAAATTCACCTGATTACTTGCGGGGAATAAACTAAGAATTAACTAGATGGATTGTTAATCAAAAATCATAGCAACTAATACAAAAATATAACGTGACAATCTTGTCACGCTCTAGCGATTGCAAGCGAGTGAGGACGGGCCTATAACAATATATAAATGATGATTTTTAAAGTTGAAAATCCGCGTGTCGCCAGTTCGATTCTGGCCCCGGCCACCAGAATTTAAAAAGCCCACAGCAATGTGGGCTTTTTTGTTTTGATGTCCACGTAAAGGCAACTAAGTGTTACCACCTATTTTTTATCACTGGTAATCTCGTCATAATCAAGCCATGAAACAAATGATTGCATGGCTAACTTTCTTGGTTGTTGCCCAGCTTGTTTGCGGATGCGTTCCAGTTGCTTTAACGGCTGGAGGCGTTGGCGGCGGTGTTGCCGCTTCGCATCAGATGGGTGGTCTTGTTTATCGAACTTTTTCCGAACCTTTGCCGCGCGTGCGTGGCGCGACATTGGCTGCTTTTAAGCGCATGGCCATTAAACCAGGGAAAACCGAGAAAATTGAACTGGGAGAGCGCATTTCAGCCCAGGCCGGCGACCGTGATGTTGAGGTTGAGCTTGAAGCACTCACCCCTAGTACAACCCGCATGCGTGCAACGGTGCGTAGAAATGGCGGCATGATCGTTGACTCAGCCACTGCGGTAGAAATCATTACGCAAACAGAACAGGCAATTAACCACAAATAATTGCTACTGTTAATTTTTCTTTTAGGGAAAATTATCATGACTTATTTTCACTCAAAACTACAGGTTAGCCTGGCCTTGCTTACTCTTGCAGCACTAGGCCAGCCTCATGCTATCGCCGAGCCGGCAACAGCCTCCGTACCAGAATCAAAATTAGTTTCCTCTTTTACCCAGATGGCCGGATCTACCGAAAACTCGACTTCATTAGTAAAAGGCCTGCGTAGTGGCACACCCATTGTGCTGACCAGTCCATCCAGCACACCGGGCACACCCACTGATACGGTTGCTTTCACTTCACCGACCAGACCTATGGGCTATGGCAATATCAAAATTGCACTATCGCTGGCGAAAACCCAACTTGCCAGCCAAGGCATTACACAGCCGACACCGGAGCAGTTACAAGGTGCGTTGATGGGCACACCAACAGGAACCTCAACCGTAACTCAGCAAGGCATTCTGCAAATGCGAGCATCGGGTATGGGCTGGGGGCAGATTGCAAACTCTATGGGCGTAAAACTTGGTACCGTGATGAGTGGAAAAACACCTGCAACGACTACAATCACGACAACAAGCGGTGTAGTTAATGCAAGCGGTGCTAAATCGACAGCATCCTCTTCTAGCGGCTTAACTACAGCTACTGGCGCACAGGGCAAACATAGCGGCACAACCACCGCAGAAGGCACACAGTCATCCGGCAATAGCAAAGGGATTACTACCGGTCAGGGTCATAGTAGTGTCGCATTAACTACACACGGTGCTGTTAATGCTGCAGGCAGTAGGGCTGGTGGTATAGGCAGTGCCGCAGGCGCAAATGCCGGGCATAGTGCAAACGGTAAAAAGCCTTAAGTTTCTTCGGCTTGGCACAATGAGCTGGAACAGTTAAGTTAGAGTAGCTACTAACGCTTGGTCGCCAGCCCCATAGCATCCTCCATCACATAGTAAATATAGCTTTGTTCTTGTATGCCATGAAACAAGTGAGCGTTCGGGCCGCCGGCAAAAATAGCCACATCTTCACCCGCATGCGTTTCCGCACTTAATGGCACCAGTGCCTCCTGATGAAAGTCGGGGTCTTCGGTATTCACCTCGCTCATATCTTCCACACGACCAGCGCGCGCGGCTGATGCAGAGTTTGATACATGTGCATCGCCACCAATCGCATAACCTGTGCCATTTGCAAAGCTGATGGTGGTGTAAGGATTACCATCCAAAGCTTTCTCTGGCGCTGTAGCACCCGGAAATACCACCTTGCCTAATATAGGATTGCCGCGTTTAGCATAGCCGGCAATGGTTAAGGTATGGCTATGGTCGGCTGTCACTATTATCAGCGTATCGCGCATATCGACTTTACTCATGGCGAGCTTAACTGCATCAGATAAGGCTACGGTTTCGCTCAAGGTGCGGTAAGCGTTGTTAGCGTGCGATGCATGGTCAATACGGCCAGCCTCCACCATGAGGAAATAGCCCTTTTTGTTGCGCTTTAGTACCTCTATCGCTTTATCGGTCATTTCCGCAAGGGACGGCTCGCCAGCCCCATCGCTAGGACGGTCATGTTCGTATTGCATATGAGATGGCTCAAACAAACCCAATAAGCGCTGCCCACTAGCTGGATTAAAAGCATCGAACTGTGTCTTGTTCCATACATAGTGCGCATTGAATTTAGTTTGAAACTCCTGCGTTAGATCACGTCCATCACTACGCTTACCTTTGATGCTAGCGTATTCAGGGTCCGCCTGTGTTTTAGGTAATAAATATACCCGGCCACCACCTAACACCACCTCTATACCATCGCCAATCTGACGCTCCCCGAAACGATCAATCAATTGTGCGGCGATATCTTTTACATCAGACCCTGCTGGAGTATTGCTGTCAGACTCCCAATCGCGATGCTTGTGTGTGCATAATTAGCCGCAGGTGTCGCGTGGGTAATGCGAGCGGTTGACACAATGCCGGTTGAGCGGCCACTCAACTCTGCTTTTTCTAAAATGGTGGTTAATTTATTCGCTTGTATCACGGCATTACTGGGCTCTGACCGTGCAACAGATTGATTGACCGACAACCCACCATCATTGGTTTTTACGCCGGTCACCATCGCGGTCATGGTTGATGCAGAATCTGAGGTTTGCTGATTGGCAGAATAGGTTTTAGAAAGCGCTAAATAGGGTAAGTGCTCAAATGCCAGCTGATTGCGCTCGCCATCCAAGCCTTTACGCTGCCCTTCAAAAATACGTGAGGCAGTGATGGTAGCAAGGCCCATACCATCTCCCACAAATAATATTACGTTTTTAGCTCGCCCTAGCTCGGGTTGCAGCCGTTTTGACGCCGCTAAAGCCGCCTCGCCGTCTTTAATCCAAGTTTCTGCATTTTCAGCCATAGCCGGCACCGTGCCGATTGCACATATTACTATAAGTATAATTAAACTTAATCTATTCATCGCTACCATTTGCAACCTACACTTAACAAAATAATTTCAATAATATCTGTGTTTAAACACACGGACGAAAGCATAGGCTCAACTCCTATAGCCATCATATGGGTAAATTATGACAACCATATGGACTGCCAGCTAGTGATGGCTGCTGATCACAGATCAACCGACCACTCTGCAGTGAGGCACATCCACAATTTATGTGGATAACTTTGTGGGTGCGATGGGGATAGCGTTGCTAAGTCACTGCCGCATATAGTAAACGGCTAATCGTAGAAATTTTGAACACAAAATACTAGGCTTGTTAAGTGATGTCATATGGTACTCAGTGCTTTCCCGTGATTGCGGACGGCGAGCACAGCACCGACACCCTTATCACGACATTAAGTCAAACTGCACCGTAGAGGAGTTTCTTTAAGATTTATATTAGGAATATTAACGCTTTATATTCAAGAAGCTATATTTTGTATTACCATATGGGAATCATCATCCATCATATGCAAGCCGCGTATTGGCGATGCTGCTTGCGAGTCAACCTAAACAAATTACTCCGTAGCTTGTCTATCGTTGAGAATGATCAAAACTTGCATAAGCCCAATGCATTTTATTTTTATTGAATGCAGGCATAAAAATGCGGGTTCTTAGCCACTTAATTTATTAGTTAATTCAGGTTTATTTAATGAGCACTTACAATGAAATTGACGCACATGACTTATCTGTCATGCTCAACACAAAATCACTTCTACTCGTAGATGTACGCAATGATGATGAGGTAGCGCGTGGCGTGATTGAACACGCAGTGCATATTCCATTAGCCATGCTCCCGGTTCAATATGAGTCGCTCAACAAGGCGGAAACCATCGTGTTTTACTGCCATAGCGGTGTGCGCTCAGCGCATGCAGCAGCGTTTGCTGCCAGTAAGGGCTGTAAGCAGGTCTATAATCTAGCGGGCGGCGTATTGGCTTGGGCAAGGGCGGGCTATCCGTTTGTACAAATCAACGCTCAATCTAAATAACCACCCCGCTTTAAGTAACACAGGAAAACCATTATGGATTTTGACAAAGTAGTCGATGCCACCGGCCTAAACTGCCCATTACCAATTTTGCGCTGCAAAAAAGGCCTCAGTGACATGGCGCCTACGCAAGTGCTAAAAATCATCTCAACCGACCCAGGCTCGGTCAAAGACTTTAATGCCTTTTGCGTACAAACCGGGCATGAGCTTTTATTATTAGAAGAAGACGAAACGGCTTTTACGTTTTACATTAAAAAACGTGCGAGCTAACAATCTTCGCTGCTAGTGATTAGCTTTTAAACCTTGACTCAACAGTCCTTAGCAACATAAAAAACGCCGCACTTGCTACCGAATGAATCGGCGCATCATGCGGCGCTACATACAAGACAGCGCTACTTAAGCTTAGCTAACTGGCTTAACAACTTATCCAGACTGGCACTAAAATCGGCCACACGAGCTTTTTCCTGCTCTACCACTGTTACTGGCGCTCTTGCCACAAAACTCTCGTTATTAAGCTTGGCGTTGGCTTTATTGATTTCACCTTCCAGACGCGCGATTTCTTTACCTAAGCGCTCTTTTTCTGCCGCAACATCGATTTCAACTTTTAACATCAGTTTAAAATCATTCACTAGCATCACCGGCGCATCCGCTTCTGGCAACTCAGCAACAATCGCCACATCCTCCAGCTTAGCCAATGCTTTTAGGTAAGGTGCGTAGGCAGCCAATGCCTCGGCATCACCCGCAGCAAATAATGGCACACGTGCCGCTGGTGAAATACCCATTTCACCACGCAAGCTACGGCATGCATCCACAGCTTGTTTTAACTGTGCCACCCAAGCCTCAGAGGCCTCGTCCAATTTGTCTGGCTGCGCTTTAGGATAAGTTTCCAACATAATGCTGGCGCCATGCTTTTCCGTCATTGGCGCGATTGTTTGCCAAATTTCTTCGGTAATAAATGGCATGATAGGGTGTGCTAAGCGCAAGATGGTTTCCAGCACGCGCAGTAAAGTACGGCGTGTGCCGATTTTTTCTGCCTCACTGCCATTTTGCATTTGTACTTTAGCTAGCTCTAAGTACCAGTCGCAGTACTCATCCCACACAAACTCGTAAATCGCTTTTGCCGCCAAATCGAAACGGTAATCTTCAAACGCGCGCTCAACCTCAGCTTCTGTGCGCTGCAAGATGCTGACAATCCAGCGGTCTGCTGGCGAGAATACGCGGCCACCTTCTACGCAGCTACCTAAGCCAAAGCCATTGTCCTGACCTTCTGTATTCATCAACACAAAGCGCGTTGCATTCCACAATTTATTGCAGAAATTACGGTAGCCATCACAGCGCTGTAAATCAAACTTAATATCACGGCCAGGTGAAGCTAATGCCGCAAACGTGAAACGTAGCGCATCAGTACCATAGGCGTTAATCCCCTCCGGAAACTCTTTACGTGTACGCTTCTCGATTTTTTCCGCATCTTTCGGGTTCATCAAACCTGTCGTGCGTTTTTTAATCAGTTCATCCAGACCAATGCCGTCAATCAAGTCGATCGGGTCTAGCACGTTGCCTTTAGATTTACTCATCTTCTGGCCTTCGGCATCGCGAATCAAGCCGTGTACATACACGTGCTTAAACGGAATTTTGCCAGTGATATGCGTGGTCATCATCACCATACGCGCCACCCAGAAGAAAATAATATCAAAGCCTGTGACTAATACAGAAGATGGCAAGTACTGCTGTAACGCAACATTCGTAGCATCCTTCTCTGCATCACCGGTCCAGTCTAGGGTTGAGAACGGCCATAATGCAGATGAATACCAGGTATCCAGCACATCATCGTCACGTTTCAATTGACCACTATAGCCGTCTTTAGACGCCTGGGCCTGGGCCTCAGCCTCATCATGCGCCACATAGACCTTGCCGTCATCAGAATACCAAGCAGGGATTTGGTGCCCCCACCATAACTGACGGGAAATACACCAGTCTTGAATGTTATTGAGCCATTGGTTGTAAGTGTTTACCCAGTTCTCAGGGTAGAACTTGATTTCGCCGCTCGCCACTACGTCCAATGCTTTTTGCGTGATCGATTTACCGTCAGCAGCAGGCTTGCTCATGGCAACGAACCATTGGTCGGTCAGCATAGGCTCAATCACTACATTAGTACGGTCACCGCGCGGCACTTTGAGTTTATGTTTTTCTGCCTTAACCAAGTAGCCTTGTGCCTCTAGGTCTGCCACCACCTGCTTACGTGCAGCAAAGCGCTCCAAGCCAATCAGATTTGCTGGCATCTGGATGGATGGCTTACTAGCACCATCCGCCGCCCAAACTTCTGCTGCGGCAGGCACAAACCCTTGCAGATCGAGGATAACGATTTTATCCAAACCTTGACGTTGGCCGACCATATTGTCGTTAAAGTCATGCGCTGGCGTCACTTTCACTACACCGGTACCGAACTCCAAATCGACATAATCATCGGCAATGATAGGAATCTCACGGTTGCACAACGGCAACTGCACAGTTTTACCAATCAGGTGTTGATAGCGCGCATCTTCCGGATGCACCATCACTGCCACGTCACCCAGCATAGTCTCTGGACGTGTTGTCGCTACCGTTAAATGACCAGAACCATCTGCCAGTGGATAGTTGATGTGCCACATGAAGCCGTCTTCTTCTTCCTGCACCACTTCTAGATCAGACACCGCTGTGCCTAGCTTCACATCCCAGTTCACCAAACGCTTGCCACGATAAATCAGGCCTTCGTTATAGAGCTGCACAAAGGTCTTGGTCACAGTTTTGTTGAGGCCTTCATCCATGGTGAAGCGCTCGCGGCTCCAATCTGGCGAGGTACCTAAACGACGCATTTGTTTAGTGATGGTACCGCCTGAGTACTCTTTCCACTCCCATACTTTTTCTAAGAACTTTTCACGGCCTAAATCATGACGTGACACGCCTTGTGCATCAAGCTGACGCTCCACCACGATTTGGGTAGCAATACCGGCATGGTCGGTACCTGGCTGCCACAAAGTGTTGTCGCCACGCATACGGTGGTAGCGTGTTAATGCATCCATTAAGGTCTGATTAAAACCGTGCCCCATATGGAGCGTGCCGGTCACGTTAGGCGGGGGAAGTAAAATACAGAAATTATCTTGCTTGGTGGTATCTAAACCAGCGCCATAATAGCCTTGCCCCTCCCAGAATTCATACCATTTACTTTCAATGGTTTTAGGGTCGAATGATTTGGCTAGCTCTTTGTTTTCTTGCATATTCTGTGTCGAATGGTCAGTTGTCATAACCTAGCATTTTATCACAGGGCAAACCTGCTGTTATATCGCGAGGTAACTCGCTACAAAAGAAAACAGACCCGCTCCGAAAAATACTAAAAAATGCACAACCGCCCAATAGCGATAGCGTTGTCTTAGCGCTTGCGGTGTAATGCCTGATATCACAAATAGACGATTGTTTTGGGGCTTGGCAATCAAATGCTGCTCACTTTTAAGCAATAGGCTTTGCTGACGCTTGATATCGGTATAGGCCTGTTCGCGCGCGTGCTCCCACTCCAGCATATCAATTTCACCATCCCGATTCAGGTCAAACCGCTGCAACAGTCTGGATTTAGATTGCTTCCATTGTGTGAGCAGCTTGCCAACCTCATGGTGGATTTCAGCCTCGGTATGGGCTTGCGTGCCGGCATCTAAATCACCCAGCACGTAAATAGATTTATCGGCAAACAGTACATCCTCAATATAGCGGTGCCCATTTTGCGTAATTACATGCCGTTTTGCAGCATAAATATCCGCGCCTTTAGGGTCTACCAAGCACACGCCGGTATCATCATGCAGCTCAAACACTTGCTCGCTGACTTGGTAATCTTGCAAGCGCCACATGTAGTTACTATCGCGGGCGTACACCCACAACCTGAACCAAACGCAATCTGCACCTTGGATTGGGCTGCGCATAGCCAAGCGCTGTCTGGACTTGCCAAACAATTCCACATAGCCTTGAGCCGCCGACGCAATGGTTGAGATTGGCACCTCGGATATTGCCAGCAATCTTTTGTAGTTAAACGCCCAGGCAAATATGGCAACCACGGCACTCACAGCGAACAGCATGGGTAGTTGGTGCGCTTGCCCGTCCTGGTAATCTATGTACACGCCTGCCAACACCAGCCCAAGGCAGACACACAGGGCTAGCGGGTTTAAATAGTAACTACGCAAGCGCACAAGACTGCCTACAGCTTGGCATTAAAGCGCTGACTTACGTCAACATCGGCAAGCTCTTCACTGGAAAATTTAAGTAATGACTCTTTGGCAAAACCAAGCAGCCTTGCCACGATTAGATCCGGAAACTGTTGCACGCGCACATTGTTGATGTAAACGCTGTCGTTATAAAACTCGCGGCGGTCTGCAATTTGATTTTCAAGCCCGGTGATGCGGGTCTGCAGCATTAAGAAATTCTGGTTAGATTTAAGCTCTGGATAGCTTTCCGCCACGGCGAACAGCCCACCTAAGCCTACACGCAGTGCGCTTTCGGCCTGCCCTAGCGCAGCAACATCATGCTGGTCGCGCGCTTCATTCACTTGTGTGCGCGCTTGAATCACTTTTTCTAGCGTAGCCTGTTCATGCTGCATATACTGCCGGCAAGTATCTATCAATTTAGGCAGCTCATCATGACGCTGCTTTAACAGCACATTGATATTAGACCATGCCTTTTCAACGTTATTTTTAACACTGACCAAACTATTGTATGTGATGACAAAATACAGCACAACGACGGCTACCACTATCCACACTAACATCATATCCCCTTATTTTTATTGATGATATCGGCCTGCAAACTCGCGTAATACTTGAGTCGCTATGGATAGTAGCATTTACTAGTTAAAGATTAAACATCCGCCATCAACACTGGGCCTACTTTCTCCCAGTAGCGAGAAAAACGCTTTAAGCGCCGCTCACTCAGCCGTACATTCGCTAGCCTTGGCGCGTGCTCCCAGCTCGGGGCAAATGGTGCCAATATTTCTTTAAGCTTAAAGTTAGGCGTGTCCTGCGTAAAAATCTGCCCTACGCCTTTTTGCAGCAACACAGCGTGCGTATCGCCCATCCACACCTCAACATTCATCATTTCATGCAGACTGTCTGCCACAAATTGCAATCTGTTTAGCGACCAATGACCACACAACACAGGGTCAAACACAAAGATTTTAGGATAAGGCTTACTAAGCAAAGGATTCTGCGCAGACAGCATTTCATCATGCACCAGCACCGCAACCGCTTTAAATGTATGCGCGCCCTTCATCGGCAATGACTTAATAGGATATTGCTTTGGGCTGGCGGTGAGTGATGGCGCAAATAAACGCGCATTCAACACCTCATAGCTCGCATCAAAGGGGCATTGCGCTGTGCATGTGGCGCAATATTTCCCCCCCGTATAACGCTCCAGATTCTCTTTGTTAAAGTAATAAGGTTTAGAGCTAAACGTCGACGCAACCCATTGCCATGACAAGTGATTACTTGCAAAATCGCCATCTAGCAAGTGGGCTTCAAACCAATCAGCCGCCTCACGCCAGTCGATTTTAAGATGATGCACCACATAGCTCGCAAACCACATGCGGGCATGGTTATGCATATAGCCAGTATCCAGCAACTCTTTAACAAAGCCATCCATACAGGGTAAACCAGTATTGGCCTGCTTAACCGCATCGCTCAGCGGCTGATAATCAAGGTTAACCTTAGGTGGCTCCATTTCGCTAAAGATAGCATTGCCTTCATAAAACCAGACTTGCCGCCAAAAATCGCGCCAAGCTAGCTCCATCAGCAGACTCTCGCCTTGTAAGCCAAACTTCTGTTTCACAAAAGAAAAAGTCTCATTTAAGCTCAGGCAGCCGTGGCGTAGGTATGGAGATAAATGTGTGACTGCACCATTAATAAAATTACGGTTACGTCCGTACTGCACAGCATCTACTGAATGCAGCTTTCGTAACGCACTGGTGCTGCCGCCAGACCATTCTTCTGCAAGATCAGGGCCTTTTGCCTGTGCAAACATGCGCTTGACGTAATGCAATCGTTCTAGCCGGTCACTCGGAAGATTAAGTTTCTGTGCGGGGCCCATAGGAGTATTTCCTACAATGTTAATGGAGCATGACATACCACCCAAAAGGGTACACCTTTTTTGCAGAATTTTATATTAAAAAATATTGAAATATCGTGCAATAATAATTACCGATGTTTAAGCTTAACACTTATCAATCTTTGTATCAGGATATCAAATGATAGAAGCAACTTGGGTTTGGGCGGTATTAGGTATCGTTTTAATCGCAGTAGAAATATTAGCCATAAGTACTTTGTATATATTATGGTTTGGCATCGCTGCCATTTGTTTAGCAATTGCCACTTGGCTGTTTCCTAACATTCCACACGCGATACAATTCATCGCGTTTGCCATCCTCTCTATCGGGTCTTTGGCAATATGGCGACGTTATTACAAAAAAACGGATAGCAGCTCAGTTGTGGGTCAATCACAAGGCGAAGAAATTGGCCGCATCGGCACTGTGCTGCAACCAACCAGTCCTGCACAGAACGGCTTAATTCGCTTTACGCAAGGCCTGATGGGTAGCCGCGAATGGGTAGCAGTGTCCGACGAGGTGATAGAAGCCGAAAGTCAGGCAAAAGTGATTGCTGTTGAAGGCAATACACTACGCATTACAAAAGTTAGTTAACGCTTTTTAATCTTCTCACTTAAGGAAATTTCCAAATGACAGAGTTTAGTTTAGTACTCATATTTTTAGTAATTGTCGCCATCATTAAAGGTGTGCGCATTGTGCCGCAAGGTGAAGAGTGGGTGGTGGAGCGTTTAGGTAAATTTGCTGGCGTACTCACACCAGGGCTGCATGTTATTAACCCGATTTTTACCAGAGTGAGCTACAAAGTTACCACCAAAGACATTATTCTGGATGTGCCGGAGCAAGAAGTCATCACCCGCGATAACGCGGTAATTCTAGCTAATGCGGTTGCATTTATTAAAGTGACGAAGATTGACCGTGCCGTATACGGCATTGAGAATTTCCGTGAAGCCATGCGCAATATGGTGCAAACCAGTTTACGCTCTATCATTGGCGGTATGGATCTCAACCAAGCCCTTACCTCACGTGACCGTATCAAGTCTGAACTCAAACTTGCGATTGCAGATGAAGCGCTAGACTGGGGTTTAACCGTTAAATCGGTTGAGATTCAAGACATCAAACCATCGCCTAATATGCAGGATGCCATGGAGCGCCAGGCTGCGGCAGAGCGTGAAAGAGTTGCGGTAGTGACCGAGGCTGAAGGTGCAAAACAATCGCTTATTTTAAATGCGGAAGCACGCTTAGAAGCTGCACGTAAAGATGCCGAAGCACAGATGGTGGCGGCGAAAGCCTCTGCAGAATCAATTAAATTTATTACAGAGGCTGTACAAGAAAACAACGCATCAGCGATGTTCTTGTTAGGTGACCGCTACATTACCGCATTACAAAAAATGTCGACCTCTGAGAACAGCAAGGTTGTGGTCATGCCAGGCGACTTAGTCGGTGCGGTAAAGAGCTTAGTAGGCGGCAAGTAATCTAGCCAATTGCCATGCTGAGCATAGCACGCATGGTAATTTAAGCACACACGGTACAAGCTGGGTCTTTACTCAGCTTGATCGTACGCCACTCCATAGAGAGTGCATCCAGCAACAAGAGCCGGCCCTGCAAACTATCACCGATAGCCATCAGTATTTTTAGCGCCTCTGCCGCTTGGCAAGTGCCTATCATGCCCACTAGCGGAGCAAACACACCATTCGTTGCACAGCGCAAATCACTGTCTTCCCCATTATCGGGGAACAGGCAGTGATAACATGGGCTGTTGTCTGAGCGCATGTCATACACCGTGACCTGCCCCTCAAAACCAATGGCCGCCCCAGACACCAGCGGCTTTTTCAACTGCACACAAAGGCGATTCAACAGATAGCGTGTAGCAAAATTATCACTACAATCAATCACCACGCCAGCTTGTGCAATTAGCTTTTCAAAATCCGCTGCAGATGACTTTTCGCAAACAGTATGCACCGTCACTTCTGGGTTAATTGCCAACAGTGTTTTTTGTGCAGATACCGCTTTATTCACGCCTACAGCGCTTGTAGTATGCACAATCTGACGCTGCAAGTTAGTTAAATCCACCACATCAAAATCACAGATAGTGAGGGTGCCTACACCCGCTGCCGCTAAATATAACGCAACTGGCGAGCCTAAACCGCCAGCACCCACGATTAACGCGTGGCTATTGACTAGTTTATCTTGTCCCTCATATTCAATCTGCGGTAATAAAATATGGCGGCTATAGCGTAGAAGTTGTTGGTCGTTCATAAGTTAATGCAATTGTCCTGCTTCGATCATGGCATTATAGAGAACATAAGGAGAAATCCAAGTCACGATGTGATCAAACTCACCATTGGCGTCAGCAGCACTTCTAGGTTCATGGTTTACGAACACGCCATCATCCACAATGCCGTTAGCATCCGCATCATTCAAGTTGGCAGTTTCATCTGCGCCGCCAATGGCTTGGTTCCCCGTAGCACCTATAGAGTAGATAACAGCCACGGCGTTATTAATCAGATAATTTGTTTCTGGCACGGCGGCGGAACACACCGTGGCAGTTATGCCTACAGAGCTAGCACAAACCCGTAAATCTGGCAGTAAGTTAGACATACCAACCACATTCATACCATCTGCCTCGTTCACTAGTGGCGTCGCAGCATTATCTGCAATATTCGTTGTAAAGTCTGGAGTTGCGGCGCCGCCTGCGCTAGACTGGGTAACGGCATAGCGGATACGATTATCCCAGCCATCTAATGCATACCCTTGCGCATCAGCTGGCTGCATGCCCAAGGTTGCCGCCGGCAGAAATCCTACCGCTTGCGTGCAAGTAGCCGCACCACCTATCGGTTGCTCTATACCATTGCTAACCGCTGTTGCTGGGCAAGGCAAGCGGCCATGCGTCTGCGCGTAACCTAGCAACGCCCTCTTGGCAATCGCTAGCGTATTTTCCGTTTGTAATTGAGCTTGTTGTTGTCGCTGCACTTGCATAGGCATCAGCAGCGCACCAAGGACGAATCCAAGGATAACGATGACAATGGCCATTTCTACCAGTGTAAACCCACCAACACAACGATGTGAAAATGATTTTTTTATCATGGTGCTACGATATATGTATGGTCATTGTAATTTGGGGTTCTTGTTATATTTTGTCTATCAAATATTTGATCTGCATTAGCATTTTCAGCACTATCCAGATAATCATTAATCGCACATGACGGCCTTGATTGCGCACTACCTTTCGAGGGTACGCTAAATGGTGCAACAATTGAACGGCCTGTACCAATTAACAAACTATCTACGTTTGTTTTGTTGCCGCCCGTTAACTTAATGCCAGTCCTAGATGAAGCATAGTAAAAATAATCGTACCATCGATTCGTCATAATCCATGTAGGAAGTTGCGACCCACCAGTATTAAAAACCGGGTCTACGCACGAAGTTCTGGTAGCGCTACCCGCACCAGCTCCCGAACATGCAACATCTGTACAGCTCAAACTGCAACGTGAGTTAGCAGAGGTGAACTCCCCCCCCTTAAAAGTAACCGTGCCGTTGAAGTTAGCGTTGCAGCTACCCAGTGCATTACAACTAAAAGTTTGCCCACCTCTTGAGCACGAGCCCGCACCGGCACAGGTGCAATCTCGCCCTGAGTAAGAGCAAGCGCCAGAAAAGCTCGTAAAATTATTATTTTTTCGCATTACAATTGCACTGATATTCGTAAAGCCAGTACTGCAACTTGCACTGGTCACCCCGCCGCCACGACTATAGTTACAAGTAAAATCAGCAGGTGCAACGCTGCTTATCGGCAAGACGCCAACTACGTTTGATGCTACACAGGCATAATCTTTACTACTGCCTAAACTCGCTGCGTAGGGGAAGTAGCCAACCCCTCTTCCATTTGGCCGATTACCCGAAGCTGGCTCGTAATAGTTTAAAAGAGCATTCTTTAGTTCGCTTGCAGCCCGCGCCTCTAGCGCGGTTAGCAGTTCGTCCGCGGTGATGTACACCAGCTTATCATTAAAATAGTATGGCTTTTGAAAGACAGTATCATTAGCACCTACTCTTCTAATATCCTCACCCATGATAAATTGGTTAACTTCCAGAGGAGGAAGAGCATAGTTTTTAAACGGCACACCATCTGAACTCCTAACGATTCTATCCAAATACTCTCGTGCATCAGGTGTGGCAGATGACCTATCCTGCCCACCAACAGATGTCCCTGGGGCAATAATTACAGCAGCTACACGATTGGATATGACATTTCCATTTCGGTCCACGACCTCTATCCAATCTGTTGCTACATTCGCAATGCCTGGATTGATGATTGGGTTAGCGCCTGTGCCATTGTAATCATGTACTAAGTTCTTAGATACTGCATACCATAATGGCTCACCAGTCGCATCGCGGAAATCTGCCCCTAATGCTGCGGTTACTGTAATTCCATGGTTATTGCAATTTGGATCTAAACCATGAATTGGCAACCTACCAAGTAAAAAGCTATATGAGAAACTTACGTTAGTGGCAAAGCAGTCACTGTACCCATCGTAATTGCCATCTCCATTCCGGTCAGGATAAGGCATCTGACCCGGATGATTGGGATGGCTCACTGCCCATGCAATCAATGCTGATTTAGCCTCACCTAAGACGCGCATAGTCTTCTCATCCTGCTCAACTTGCAAACTTGATGCATTGAACATTTTGAACATGAACGCTGCGGCACCTAAGCCAATAATAAATGCGATGAGAATAAGCACCATTCCTCGCTGGCCGCTATGCCCAAGTGGACGACTACTCATCACCACCAATCACTCCAGCCTCTTCTAATCTTAGTCGCCTTGCTTTCTCCACCACTTGCAGCTCTTTAATTTGGCTGGTCTCAGGCTCGTACACTTGGCCAGCTTTAAGGCGAATCTTTTTACCGCTAGCTTGCACATCAACCCCTTCTGTACTTGCGGCCTTAGTTGAAAACCCTCGGCGGTTGATTCGCCCAACTTGTACATTATCGACAGCGTCCCCCTCTTGCACGGCTTGATTATTAATCCAAAGTGTACCCTTCACCCCATCACTGCGCTTCACGTAACCCTGCATGGTAATAGGGGTGGATGTATCTACAGGTAAAGGCTCCGTATCGCTTTCGGGCGATTCTTCATGGGGCGTGGCCACCTTTAACTGCTGACTTTGTCTAAGCTTGTCTAGCTTCTCACGTTCGGCAGGCTTACTGAATAGGCGCCCAAAGTCATCATTAGGCGCAGCATGGATGACAGAGAACCCAACACTCATCAAGCTAAAAACTAGTACATGAAACAGTAACTTCAGCATGACTATGGCCCCGCTACGGTTTGAATTGCCGCTGGCTCACGCAGGGTAAGCCAGTCCAGCTCACACTGTGCATGTAAGTTGGCAATCAACTGGCTGCTCAAAGCGCCGCTCTCGTTCAATCTGGTCATTTCACAGTCTCTTAAAATCAGCTCAGCCACACTGGCTTTACTTAAAGACTCCGTTAGCTGCAATAAATCTCCTTCATGCAGCATATCAAGCTCAAACTGCATCACCGAGCGGTTTAATGTAAAACCGCCTAGATTAGGTGCAAATGCAGGCGTATATTTTTCCTGCTGTTTAATACTGTATTTAATCCCAAATAACTTATGGTTTTTATGTTGATCTCGTAAGCTCTCCACCCACTCTATGCGACGCTCCTCTCCAACAAAACCTTTATTAATTAAAGTTTGATATTGAGGTAGATATGCAGTAATGACTTCTTTCTCCAAACCGGAAGACTGATAGCGCTGGCGGGCTGCATTGAGCTGATTCTGCTGATTGAGTAATGCCAGTTCCTGTTCAGTTTTATACTGTTGTGCAAGCACGATACACGCCACTACTACGGCAATCACCACACCTAACACCACCAAGGGGATTTGCAGCTTTTTCCAGTCATTTGGCTCTAGCTTCATAATGGCTGCACCCCACTTGCGTTAGTCACATCTGAGGCTGGCTTCAACACTATTTTTAATTTAAAAAACGCTGGTTGCTTTTGTGTAGACTGCTCGTCCGTGGTGCTGCCCTGCAAGCTAACAAATGAGCTCACGTTCACTGGCTCTTGCAGCACAACCACTTCGGCAACTCTCGCATCCGCCTTAATGTTAGCCACAAACTGGTTCAGGCTATTCAATGCACGCCGATAATCTCCAGTAAACCCAGAAATTTGTGCTGTGAGAAAGCCCACTTCGATTAACTTAGTCGGGTCGGCAGGCGGCACAGCGTTGGCGGGCGTCTGCACACCACCCGCAGCAGCAGGCAATGGCGTAAATTTATCCTGATCATTAACGTTGCTGTCATTGGTCAGCACCCAATGCAACCGATCAATCTGCACTTCATCCAACGCGCCTTGCGGGGTAGGCGCTAGCGCAGCACTGACCACCTGCATCATCAGCCTTGGTGATTTTGGAAATGCGGCGATGGCTTTATCTAACTCCACCGCAACTTTTAAATCATTCGCGCTAATCTGCGTCACAGGAAAATCTTTTGCGGCTTCGTCATACCGATGCTGCTGAATCTGCGTATCTTGCTGCGCTTGCTCAAAAGCGGACTTATAATCCCAGCCCTCTTTAAACATCCAAGCCGCAGCGACCATGCCAAAGAAACCCACTAAAGCTGTCCCTATCGCCAGACCTTGCTTTAATTTATTAAACTGAAAATATTTAGTGAGCCAGTCTGGTGCTAAGTTATCAACAAAATGGCCATTTGCCAGCAATTGCATATGCATCAACTCTGGCTTTTCTTGCAGCAAGGCCACTGGCAGACCTAGTGTTTTGGCTAAGCTGCTCAAGTTGACATCGGAACAATTCAAGCCTTGCTCCTGGCTGATGCCTTGACTAATCTGCTGGGTAGAGCCATTGGCACTCACTAGCGCCAAATTTAAGGGCGTGTCGCGCGAGATATAGCGCTGACTCATCAAATAAAGACGTGTTTTCTCAATTTCCACCAGATAAAAATAACCCAACTGCCCTGACCCGTCAGGCACATTCGGTACCAAGCGACTCATGCGCAAACAACCATGATGGAAATACGTTTGGCGTAACCCAGAGGAGAGCTTTTCGCAAAGTAACAAGTGCGGCACTGTTAGCTTAAGTTGCCGCATCAATACCTGGCTTAACATAGGCAGCAAGTAAATGCCCACTAACTGCGCCTCTTGCGCCTTGATAATGGCAACCCAGGCTTGCAGGAAATCATCTTTACTAATCGCTACAAACAAAAAGTTATCATCTTTTCGCTTGTCTTTATCACGGTCAATAAAATGGGCCGTGCGGTAATCCAAACCTCGGTAGTGCTGATTCAACTTACGTGTAATCAGCTCATGCTTCGCACTGCCTGTGGTGTGCGGCAAACTCTCAAGCCTAAAATCTTCCTCTACCGCATCTGCAATCAAATAAACCGGGCTGGATGGGTATTGCTGCAGAAATGCTGCAAATGCCTGATGCCCGGCTTCGTTATTCTCAAAAGCCTGGTTGCCTTGCAGCTTACCCGCATGCCAAACGCCAACCAGCAACTGATTGGCCGTAGCACATAACACGAGTTTTTTTGGATTAGCGAATATCATGCTTTGTTATATTGAATCACTTAAATTTTAAGCTTACTAAATGAGTCGTACACCGGACCAAGTACCGAGAACATAATGAACGCAAGTATGCCGCCCAATAGCACCGTGAGCGCAGGCTCTATCATTTTGAGCATTTTCTGCATAGCATCATTCACATCACGGTCATAAAAATAGCTGATATTGAGTAACGACTTATCTAGCGCACCAGTGCTTTCGCCGACCTTAATCATGCGTACCACCAGCTGCGGGAACAATCCGGCATTACGAAAGCTTTCACTCATGGCATCGCCCGCGTTAATCTGCGTGTGCACGCGCGTCAGCGCATCTGCCACCACCCGATTACCGACGATGTTTTCACAAATTTTAATCGCATCCAAAATAGGGATGCCGGTTTGATACATCAATGCAAAATAACGGGCAAACCGCGCCATGATGATTTTATGCAAGATAGGCCCGGTAATGGGGATATTTAATTTAAATAAATCAAACCGGTAACGCGCTGCAGGGTTAGTGCGAATCGTTGCTGCCAGCAAGGCGACGCCAGCCACGGGCAAACCAAGAATTAACCACCAATAATCCACAAAGGCATTCGACATCGCAATCAAAATCTTGGTATTAAGCGGAAGCTCTTGTCCCATATTGCGCAAAAAAGACACCATCTGTGGCACAACATAAATCATTAAAAAGACAACCGCAAGCGATACCACCACCGCAACAAACGCAGGGTAAGCCAATAGTTTTTTGGTTTGCGACATCAGCTCATCTTGCCAGCGGATGGTATTAAACAGGTTATTCAACACGACTGAGAGCTGACCTGTGCGCTCGCCTGCATCAATCAAGCTCACAAACACATCACTAAATACAGCAGGATGCTCAGCCAATGCCTGTGACAGCATTTTGCCACCTTCTACCTCGGCACTAATGGCGCCCAGTACTTTTTGGAAATATGGGTTGTTACTGCTCTCGCGCAAGTCGACCAAGCACTCCAGTAGTGGCACGCCGGCACTGGATAGTTGTTCCAGTTGAAAGCAAAACATGACTAAGTCTTGATTGGTGACTTTATTGCGATTAAACAGGCTGGTAGATCTAGTCGCTAAACGAAGGGTAATTAAATCCAAACCCATGCGCTCAAGCCGCATTTCCAAATCGACCTCATTGAGTGCATCGACCTGCCCCATGGCAATGCGGCCTAATTTATCAACGGCTTTATAGCTAAAAGATGGCATAGGTTACGTACTGATCCTGCTGGTTAAATCAATCACCCGCATCACTTCTGTCACACTGGTGTATCCCTCTAAAATCCGCCGCACGCCATCCTCAGCTAAAGTGACAAATCCTTTATCCAATGCCACTTTCTTCAGCTCATCCAAATGGGCGCGTCGCGAAATCAATGCATCCATATCCGAGTCTATGCGCAGCAGCTCAATAATCGCCATACGCCCTCTATAACCGGTTTGATTACAATGCTTACATCCTTTTGGCTTGTAAATCGGTGTTTGATCGTTTGGTTTAAGCCGCAAAATCTTGCGCTCAATATCATCCGGCTTGTGTTTTTCTTTGCAATGCGGGCACAGCACGCGCACTAAGCGCTGGGCTACCACGCCAATAATATTGCCGGCCATAATGTCAGGCAGAATACCGATATCGGTTAAACGCGGAAAAGCACCCAATGCTGAGTTGGTATGTAAAGTACTGAATACCTGATGTCCGGTCATCGCCGCGCGGAACGCCATCATGGCAGTATCTGCATCGCGGATTTCACCCACTAAAATGATATCGGGGTCTTGCCGCATAATAGAGCGGATACCATTGGCAAAATCTACCTTATTCACCTCAGCCACCGATGTCTGGCGCATCATGGTCACCGGATACTCCACTGGGTCTTCCAGTGTCATGATATTTACCGCTTCTGTGTTCTGATGAGTTAGCAATGAATAAAGAGTCGTAGTTTTACCGCTACCGGTAGGCCCCGTGACAATCAAAATCCCCTCGGGACGCGTCATCATCAATTGCAGTTCGTCTAGCGTTTCTGGACGCAGCCCCATGCGCTCCATCGGGATAATAGATTTCTCACGATCAAGCACACGCAATACGATATTTTCACCATGGATGGTGGGGTGTGTAGACACCCTGAAGTCGATAGGACGTCCGCATAAGTTCATATTCAGGCGGCCATCTTGTGGCGCACGCGTTTCCGCAATATCCAGCCCACTAACCACTTTCAAGCGAACGGCTAAACCACCCCAATAGCTTTTATGCAAACTTCTAATTTGCTGCAATACGCCGTCGATTCTATAACGTATGCGTAAAAAAGCCTGCTCTGGCTCAAAGTGAATATCCGAGGCGCCGCGCTTCACTGCATCCATCAACAAAGCACCAACCAAGCGCACTACCGGTTGTGTATATTCATTATCATCTGCACTTAAACTCTGATAATCAATTTCACCGGTTTCAATCTCGCGCAAAATGCCGTCAACAGATAATTCATAGCCATAAAACTGGTCAATCACCTCTTCCAGCTGCGCTTCGGCCGCCAATACCGGTTTTAACTGAATCTGCCCGCCCAGCATGGCACGTAACTGATCCAATGCCACCACATTGAACAAATCCGCCATGGCCACCACCATGGTTCTAGTTAGCGCGTCGTACGCCACTGGTAACAAGTGGTATCGGCGTGAGAAATCTTGCGGTACCATTTGCAACGCTTCAAAATCAGCCACTACGGTGGTTAAATCAACACTATCTGTACCGATAGTATGCGCAACGGTGTCGCGCACCATTGCCTCAGTCACAAAGCCTAAGCGCACCAATTGACGCCCTAACGGCAAGTCATTATGCTCTTGCTCAATCAGCGCAATGCGCAGCTGATCCTGGCTAATTAAGCCCTGCTGCACCATCAACTCGCCTAAGCGAATTTTACGCCGCTGTTCAGCCATTTAATTTAGCCTGTTTATATAAGTTCATTATTGTTTTTTTCATTTACCTAATCAGCACTACGACTATCTTGAATAATTATGTGGAGGCCTCACTACTGCAACGCGCGGACCCTTGCCTCTACCTGAGCACGGTCTGGGCTGACAGCACCCGTCATATTCATCAAATCAAGCGCACGCTGATATTGCACCAATGCTAATTTTGGCTTGCCTAAATGCTCTAAACTAATCGCCAAGTTAAATGCATAATCGGCACTAATCGGTGCAAACTGGCTAGCGCTAAAATAAGCAGCCTGTGCAGAAGCCCACTGATTTTGTGCTGCATATAAATTACCTAAAGCCGCATGCAAGTTAGCCGCTTCGGGCTGGCGTGCCAGCATGCTTTTAATCTTACTCTCGGCCCCTACCGCATCTGTATTCGCCTCTAAATCCGCCATCGCCGATTGAGCAATACTATTTCTAGGCTCAATTTCCGTGACCTTACGATACCATCCGAGGGCATCCATATTGCGGGTTTGGCGCTGTGCAATTGCCGCCATGCCCAGCAGGGCATCCACATTTCTGACATCCTTTTGCAATACTTGGCGATACTTCTGCTGTGCCGAAACATTATCCCCGCGGTTAAATGCCTCATACGCAGCAAGCAATGTAGGGTCAACTCCCGATGCCTGCGCTTTACTCACCAGCCTTAGCGGCTCTTTTGGCTCAGTCGTTGCAGGTTCGTGTCGCACAGCCTCATCCACTTTAGCCAATTTGCGCGCGGTTGCTGAAACTGATGGCTGAAAGGTTGAAGTCGCCTCTCCAGCAGCAGGCTCACCTGCTGACATTGGCTCATCTACCTTAGCTGCTTGCTTAAGCTTTTCTGACGCAGGCTTCACCATCGCACCACTATCCTGCACCGGATTTGCAGCCACCCCATCAGCACTTACATCATCCATTGTGCTTCCCACCTCAGCCGGCTGGCTAGCTGCGGCATCCTCAGGCGCAGAACTCACTTCACTTTCCACAGCTGCAACATTAGCCGCTGGCGGCGCTGGTGTTACAACCACGACCTCACTGACGCCCAGCGCCTTAATATATTTATATCCTTGTAAGCCCAACAAAATCATCAAAGCGCCAGCAACACCCAGCAACAGCAAAGCAGTTCGTGAGCTGGCAGTTTTAACTGCGTGATTTGCCACAAATACACTGGCAGCTGCCTTTTGATTACCCTTAGCAGCATCAGCCTGCGCTTTCAGGTTAGCAACACTTGCCATTGCCGCCTCATTAAACGCATCCGCCTTACTTTTTGTTTTAGTGGCCGCTGGCTGGGCAAGATGTTTAGTTGGGACATCCTCTTTGGATTTGACATCAGCGCCAATCAAGCCCGCCTCTTCAGCCAGAGATAAATCCATACTCCTGAACGCACTTTTATCTTGCGCTAAGGCAAAAGGTTCGGCATGTTTGTCCACAGCACTTTCATCAGAGCTTGTAATAGCCTTTGCATTATCTGGCTCAAGTTCTAGCGGCGAGAGTGACAACGCGTCAGAAGGTAAAATATCCGTGCGTCCGGATTTCTCAGCCTTCTGTTTATCTTTTTCGGCTGTCGCCAGTGCTTTGATTAGCAAACTCATTTGCTAATTACCTTTCACTCTCGGCATCTAATGTATTAGCTAATTGCTGAGAAGGTAGATACTGTTTATAACTAGCCAATTCATCACTTTCCAAACTAGCGTTTTTAATCACGGTTGGACGCAGGAAAATCACCAATTCAGTTTTGCTATTAGCGTCATTTCTACCTTTAAACACTTTACCTACGCCAGGAATATCAGCAAGACCGGGCACACTGTCGGAGTTACGTTGAATCTCATCCTGCATGAGGCCACCAAGCACTGCTGTACTACCGCTATTAATTTGCAGAATCGACTCCATTTCACGAACCTGTATCTGTGGAATGTAACTTGGCACCTCATCTTTTAATGAAGGGTTAGGATCCTGAATCCCCTTACCCACTGCCCTTGATATTGTGGGGCGCACATTGACGTTAACGAAATTTGCATCGCTAATCTGAGGCGTCACGCTCATGACAACACCAACAGGAACTGTGTTGGGCGTTGTTGTTATCGTAGTAAATGGTTGACTACCTATTGTGCCGGGCGTTTGCTGTGCTTGCACAGTAAAATAGACTAGGTTATCAACCACTTTGAGCACCGCCGTTTGATTATTAAGCACCATAAGCTTTGGGCTAGACAACACTTTCGTATCTCCAAACTGTTTAAGTAAATTGATAGATGCGGCAATATCTCCTAGAGGACTGAGGGGATTAAAGTATCCAGCAATTAATCCCGAACCCTCCCCTCGAGTGGTTAGGTCACCAGGTGAGAAATTATCTGAGTTCAAGTTCTGACTGAATGTAAAACCACTTCCGGCGCCTGACCTACCCAGTCTCCTCCAGTCAATGCCGGTCTGAAAACCATCATTAAGACGCACTTCTACGATAGTTGCCTCAATTAACACTTGTTTCTTAGCACTTGATAAGACCCTATCTAGGAACTCCTGAATTTTTTCATGCTGCTTATTGGTTGCGCGAACGCTAATAACCCCAGACTCTGGGTTAGCTATGACATTCGCCGCAAACAAGGTTTTATATTCAGATCGCTGATCCTCTCGTAGCTCCTTATCTGTTTTTTTAGTTGTACTATTCAACTTTTCATTATCCTCAGCCTTTTCAGCAGAGCCCGACTCTCCTAAGCTTCCAAAACGGGTGACGATGACCTCTTTATCGGTTTCCGCCAGCAATTCTTTTAAATTCTGAATAAGCGACTCCCACAAGTGATTCTTCGACTCACTTGTGACAGATGTACGAGAACTGTTATTCGCACCACCTCCTGAAGTGGTAGTCGCGGTGGTAGTTGCCCCACCGGCGCCAGTCGTTGCGGCACGACCTGTACTGGAAATTTCTGCTGCAGCCCCTATAAAACCAGCTGTATCACGATTGATATTCACATAGTCAACCTTATACGTCCTCAATACTGGTTGATCTGGCGTAATTGTCAGCACCTTACCTTTAACGTTATAAGTTAAATCAACCTGCTTAGATAAGCGCTCCAGAATCGCCGGCAAGGTTTGATCTACTGCATTTAAAGTCACGCGCCCTTGAATAGCCGGGTGGATATCAATATTGAGCTTACTGTCTCTGGCTATCGCAAACAGCACTTCTTTCACGGGAGTATCGTAAACAACAATACTGTAAACAGGCTCTTTTGCTTTAGGTGTAGGTGGCGGCAAATACTGACTGTTAGTGACTGGCTTAGGAATAGCAGCAGATGCTGCAGGCGTTGCTGGTTTTGAGGTCAGGGATGGGGAGGATGTATTTTGGCCATCAATATGTCCCGTTGATGGCTTCACTTTGGATTGATGTGAGCACGCCGACATCCCCAAAACCAAGGTCATGCATAGCAGTGTTGATACTGTTTTATTCTTTATCACGGCTTGGTTACCCCTACATTCTGTAACTTTATCTGTACACTTTTTAATCATTTTCCATGATACCGCAAAAAATGCAAGAAAATACAAATAGCAACAACAAGTTACAGGAGTAAATCAAGGTTATTAATGAGGTGGAACACCAAACTTCACAGCGAACTCATGTGTAATTAAATTCTATGCCCGCGCAGCATCGTCAATCTAAACACGCACAATCATTAAAAACAGATAAATATCACGACATATCCACTACAAAAAGTTAATTAAGCGGCACGATATCTTTATTAATTCCAGCCAAGGTTCTTAAATAAGGCCGGTTGTTTTTAATAGATGGGGGCAAGCTTTTGAGTGCATCCAGTGCATCAGCCCGCTGCGCGTAAGCGCCATACAACACTACGGTATATAAGCCATCAGCTTTGCGCATACGGTAAAGATAAATGTTATCCACCTCCACTTGCCGACTTAAACTCTCAAGCTCTGCAACCAGTTGCGCATCTTCAACCTTCTCATCTGTCGACACTGCATTGGGCACCGATTTAATTTGCAGCAATACGGTTTCTGGCTTTGCACTCTTTAATAGTTTACTCATCGCACCCAAACGCTGACGCACCAACCCTTCTGCGCCTTCTAGAGTAGGCTTATCAACAGCCACAGCAACATCTTTCAATGTCACGGGGACATTAGCATTAGTCAGCGTAGAAAAGTCATTGACCTTCACTTGCGTATTTGTCACGGCAACAGCGGATTGTTTAGCTGCATGAGGCAGGCTAGAGTTGACGGTGGCAGGGGCAACCATCACCGGCTGGATTGGTTTCGCCGTCACTTTTACAGCACTTTGCTGGACAGATGGGCGCTGCCACATCATCGTCGCGACTAGCATCCCACTTAAAATCACGAGTAAACACAGGAACCACACCGCAATTTGTTTATAACGGCTAAATTTTGGCCCATACAAACTTTCAGCAAACTCACTATCTTGGATAGCTGCTTTTACATGCTTAGGCGTTACTTGATAGACATTGTCAGCAAATGCCGCCAACAAAGCTTTATCGGCTAGGATATTCACACGTCTCACCAAGCCCTGCGCTGCATGAGACAACTTTTTAATTGACGCTTCGGTAAACAAATGGGGGCCATGATAGCCCGCTGCGCGCAATCTAAAAATCAGATATTCACCAACATCCTTCGTGTGTAAGGGGCCTAAATTAAAACGATGCGTGATGCGCTCTCGCAACTGGCGAATTTGCTCTTGGTTTAAATTCTCATCCAGCTCGGGCTGTCCAAACAGCACGATCTGCAACAGTTTGTCTTGCTTGGTTTCCAGATTGGAAAGTAGGCGAATTTCCTCCAGCGTTGCCAGCGGCATGCCTTGCGCTTCCTCAACAAAAATCACGACTTGGCGGCCTTCTGCGTGCCGATTTAGTAAATGTGCCTGCAAAGCCTGCATCACCTTTAATCGATCCGCATCTTTAGGCAAATCTAACTGCAGCTCAAAAGCAATCGCATGCAACACATCTTCAGGCGCTACGCTGGGGTTTGCAAGATAAATACTCTCGATTCTTTCGGGAAGTATAGTTTGCAACATTCTGCACAACATGGTTTTGCCACTACCCACCTCACCAACTACTTTGATAATACCCTCGCCGTTACCAATGGCATACACTAAGGCATCAAGAACTGCGCCGCGATTACCACCAGAAAAGAAAAAATCTGTATTAGGGGTAATCTTAAATGGGGGCTGCTGCAAACCAAAGTGTGGATAATACAAGTGATTTCCTAGTGACGATTAGTCTTCTTGTGTGTTCATACGGCTATACAGCGTTGTTCGATTCACATTTAACAATTTAGCCGCTTGGCTTAAATTACCATGCGTCATTTTCATTGCTGCGTCGATATAAGCACGCTCCCAAGACTTAAGCACAGCATCTAAACTCACATTCACTTGGCGCTGCAAATGTTTTTGCGCTTGCGCGGTCATGCTCGCATCATCGTTAAAATTAAAGGCATCCGTACTCGATGCCGGCTCACTTAAATCAAACTCAGCAAGCAACTCATTTTCTTTAACGGTCTTGCCAGAGTATTTGGCAATTAACCGTATCACGATATTTCTTAGCTCGCGCACATTGCCTGGGAAGTCATAATCCAGCCAACGCACCTCTGCTTTAGCATCCAGTTTAAATGGCGCTTTATCAATTTGCTTGGTATAAAACTCAATAAAATGATCACGCAACAGATGCTTATCATCTGCCAACTCGCGTAACGGTGGCACATGTACCGTAAATACGCTTAAACGGTGATATAAGTCGGACCTGAACTTACCAGCACGCACCTCGGCTCTTAAATCGCGATTGGTCGCTGCTACGATACGCGCACGACTTTTACGGGTTTGCGTCTCACCGATACGCTGATACTCACCATTCTCCAACACACGTAACAGCTTGGCCTGCAACTCTAAAGGCAACTCACCAATTTCGTCTAAGAATAAAGTGCCCTCACCGGCATCCTCAAAGTAACCAGCGTGCGCAGTCACCGCGCCTGTAAATGCACCTTTTGCGTGGCCAAACAGGATAGATTCAGCCAGCAACGGGGAAACCGCAGCACAATTAACCGATAAATAAGGATAAAGTAAGCGCTGACTTGCAAAATGAAAGCTGCTCGCCACTAACTCTTTTCCACTACCAGATTCACCTTCAATCAAAACTGGGAAAGGAGAGTCCGCAAACTGCCGAATTTGCATACGTAACGCTTGGATAGGTAAGCTATTGCCAAGCAAGCCACCATGCTCTTGCTCCACCCGCATCTCGTTAAGCTCAACGTCCTGCACCTTGAGCGCATTCAACAACATGTCTTTAAGCTTCTCTACATCACAAGGCTTGGCAATAAAATCCACAGCCCCCAATGCAAGCGCATGCTTCACGTTCACATCATCACTCTGACCTGAAAGCACATGAATTTTAATCGTTGGCGAGTGTGTCAGCAGTGCGCTAATGACTTTAAAGCCCTCTTCGGGGGTGTGGGGCGTTGGCGGCAGGCCCAAGTCGACTAAAGCCAGAGCGGGAGGGGAATCTAACTGTTGCAGCAAACTTTTCAATTGCGTGTACGACTCTGCCACACACACTTCAAAATATTTACTCAACACAAAATGTAAGGTATCAGTGATTAGCGGGTCATCATCAATAATCATCAATACAGGACGTAGTGCCGCCATTAACAAACCCTTTTTTTAAATTAGATAACAACTATAACCAACGCCACTATAGCCTGATTAGTTTGATGTATCAATACTTTCGCCACCCATGCAGCATGATGAAAACCGAGATAAAAACCATAATTAAACACCTAGCCAATTCAGCAGTAAAAAGGCCAAAAAACCCCTAGTGTTTTTGACGCGCCACCAATAGCGACACACAAGCTGTACTTTGCAATGACGCTACAGCCAACACAGTTGGATACCATCCCAAAAGTTGACTAAAAAGAGTAAGTGGCATGCTTCTAGATAAGCCAAGACCTCAATACCACTCGACTTTGTGAGCTTTTGATTTACCTCTTCACATCTACTCGGAACACAAAAAACTGATGCACACTTGCCAACATTACTCAAACCATCATGCGCAACGCCCTGCCGATGCACGCAACGAACAACCCAAGAGTCATATATCGGAGCATCAGGGCAAAGATACCCTTTTTACTGTGCAATTGATACTAATTTAACGCTAGTGATACCCATGTAGCATCAGCCCTTTGATATCTGTTCAAAAAAAAGCCCTGCAATCATGCAGGGCTTTAAAACAGAGAGTTAGCCAACAAAGCACCAACCCACACCAACAAAAGTCACAGTTTCAAGCTCACACTGAGTAATACATAGTGATTACAAACTCCAAGCACGGCTTGAGCAATGACACATCATTATTACTTATCTACCTAGGCACTAATCTGCTGACGGTGCGTACGCTGACTTCTTGCCACCAAACTCATAACGCACACCGATCCATGCAGAGCGTGGTGCACCCGGTGCTAAGAATGTTTCACCCACGGTCATAGAGCGGCGGTTATTTGAACCACCGATCATGTAGTTACCGCTTGCAGGGCTGAACGGACTTGCGCCGAGTTGCCCAGCCGTTGCATACTCTTTGTCCAACACATTATTCACACGTGCAAACAAGTTCCATTCATTATTAATCTGGAATGCTGCCGATAGATTAATCGTACTATAACCAGCAATTTTGCCGCCACCAAGGAAAGTGCCGCCTGATTCATGCTTGTTATTCTCATTACCACGTGCATAAGAGCCAGCAATTGCAAGCAGATCACCGCCAACGCTAAACCTGTCGGTTACACGGTAATTAGAATAGAACTTGAACACATTTCTTGGCACCAATGGGATGCGGTTACCTTTTTTAACATTGACATTACCATCATCCGCCGACGAGTTAGCTTCCGCCATAAAAGTTTCGTTACTTTGATAGGTAGCATCCAAGAAAGTGTAGTTTGCACCAAACCCTAAATTACCAACTACCGCATTTAGACCGCCTTCAACTCCACGACGGCGCGTTTCGCCAAAGTTCTTAAAGTAACCTTCACCAGAAGTTGGGCTGCTAATGAACTGGATGTCATCGTAGTTGGTTGCAGTAAACACACCTGCATTCCAAGATACAGCACTATTCAGCTTACCGCGTAAACCAGCTTCCCATGTTTTAGTCACAACCTGATCGAGCGGTGGGTCACCGGCCATGGCGTTAGGTAAACGACAACCATTGTCTGGATTTGCACAACCAAGCTCAATACTGGTTGGTGCACGACTACCTTCATTGTAGCCAGCATATGCATTCAAGGCACCGCTTACTGCATAAGTTAAACCTAGTGCTGGATTAACGCGACTAAAGGTATGATTGCCACTTAGTGAGTCATCAGCATCTCGGTAAATATCACCATCCAAACGGTCGCTATTTTTCACGCGGATATGGTTATAGCGAGCAGCAGCAGTCACATGTAGCTTATCAGTAACAGCTAGGGTATCTGTCGCAAAAACACTCCAAGTGTAATTCTTACCGCGTAAATTAACGCGTGCATCATCCAACTCATTGTCCGCATTAAAGTCCATGCCGTTAGTTGGATCAAGGAAGAAACCTGTGCCGCGAATACCGCGATCACTAGTCACACTACCATATTCAGAAGATGCCTTATAAGTGCTACGGCTAAAGTCGAAACCACTACCAATGCTATAGCTGTTAGCGCGCCCCCAAAGCTGATTGCTTACGTTTACCTGGCCAAAAATCCCCATATTTTCTTGGTTAACTTCGCTACGATTAATTAAGCCAGTACATTTTTCTAAAGGCTCACCGCCCACGCTCGCAAGTTGTGCAGGGCAAGCAGAGACAAAGCCAGCAGTCAAAACGTTTTGTCCCTGACCACCCACCTCTTCTGGCAACGCACCATCATTCAGGTCACCGTTATAGCTACGGGTCTTAATCTTACGGTAATAGGTGTTACCAGTTAGTGATACATTATCAGTAAAGTAATGTGCCAATTGCAGGTTTAAAAAGTTGGATTTATTTTGTGTATTATCAGGCCATGTAAATACACTGTCGTAATTACGGCGCAGCATACTTTGCGGGGTCATGCCATTGCCATTCAGATCGGCATCTGCCCAAGCGTAAGTCAGGTTTAGATCGGTTTTTTCGCCATGCCAGCCCAATTTACCGAATAACTGCTTAGAGTTAGATTCAGAATGATCACGCCAACCGTTTTCATCAAAGAAAGTACCGGCAACAAAGTAATCAATATTATCAGCTACTCCGCCATACTCCATATTGGTAACATTACGACCCCAACTACCAAACAAGGTCTGCAGCGCGCCACCAGGGTTATCACGGCCGTTTTTAGTTTGTATCGACAATGCACCACCCAGCGTATTCAATCCAAACATCGGGTTTGAGCCCGGCATCAACTGCATGCCTTTGATCGCATTTTTAGGAATCAAATCCCAGCTAACCACATCACCAAATGGCTGGTTCATACGCACACCATCCATATAAATAGAAAGACCTTGCGGCGTTCCCAATAAAGGTGATGCAGTAAATCCACGATAATTGACGTCTGGCTGCAATGGGTTATTCTGAACTTCGTTCACATAAACACTACCCATATGGCGCTTCATATACTCACTGATATCCAAAGATTGGGTACGATCCAAATCTTCAGCATCTACTGTTTGCACATTGGAAGGAATTTGACTGACTGGCACACCGACAGATGGTAGCGGTGTTGTACTCACCACCTCAACCTTGTCAATTGTAATCTTTTCCCCAGCTTGCACCGCCTGCGGCACTGAATAGGCGGCTAATATGGCCAGCAACATCAGCTTTGGTTTCATTGTGTTTTGCATACATCTCCCTGTCGTTATTTTAAATACGGGGGTCTAGTACGCAAAAGACATACCAACATCAAGCATCAATAATAATCAAATTAAATCATGCAGTTAAGCATTAAAACACCAAAAACATACATGAAGGCACCAGAAAGCTGGCTTTAATCAACCACCAAAATGGCTAAAAGCAACCACAAACCAATACGTGCAGAGCTAGCATTAGTAAAGTAATTGATGGACAGAATTGTCCTTGATATCAATCATGCACCGCATGGAGAGACCTCTGCAAAAAGTCTATTTATGAATACAGAGATAAGCGTCTTGACCTGATATCAACAAAACCGTTTAGATGTACAGTGAATTGTACGTTATGCACATCTGCAAGACCGAGCACAAATAAAACAGTGAGTGCTTATGTGAAGAATTGCACTGAAATTGCCACTAATGACAATGGTATGGCACAGACTTGTTGTGACAGCCGTACTTATCTAAGCCGCCGCCATGAGAAGGCGCGCCATGCGTCCCTTCTGCATCATGAGTATGACCACCAAAGAATGTTACGGGCTGCCTTGGATTTAGCATATCAGCATTAACAACGCTCACGCCAATAACGATCAGAGCTAACATTGCTAAAGCCACAACTTTTGCCTTTTTCATACATTACCCCAAGCTTAGAGCGTGATTAATAGTTAAAGCATCGTGCGCCCTAAGCAGACTAAAGTCAAAAACATTAGACACAGGCCTAAGCTCAGGTGACGCTAATCATACTAACAGGCAATAAAAAAGCCCCGCAGTTAGCGGGGCTTTTAATATATGGGGTGGCTGATGGGGCTCGAACCCACGACAACAGGAATCACAATCCTGGACTCTACCAACTGAGCTACAGCCACCATAGAGACTTTTTAATACATGGCCTGCCCGACAGGAATCGAACCTGTAACCCCCAGCTTAGAAGGCTGGTGCTCTATCCGGTTGAGCTACGGGCAGATTTTGGTTACAAGGCTTTATATCATCTACAACATAAAGCACTGACTTTTCGGGCTGACTTTTAATTTGGGTGTTAAAAGTAACACTTACTTCTAACACCCAAAAAGTTTGGTCGGCGTGGAGAGATTCGAACTCCCGACATCCTGCTCCCAAAGCAGGCGCGCTACCAGGCTACGCTACACGCCGAAGAGGCAGTAATATAACCAAAACTAAGATTAAGGTCAATCGCTATATGCTAAAATAGCGCTTTATTTTACAAATTAATTGAATTTTTAGATTCTGACACCCAATGACTGCTCAAATTATCAATGGCAAAGCAATTGCCGACAATTTATTAGACTCAATCAAAGAAAGAATCAACCAACGCCTGTTAGCCAACAAACGAGCGCCAGGTCTTGCGGTTATCTTGTTAGGCGAGGATCCTGCCTCCGCCATCTATGTGCGCAACAAACGCTTAGCTTGTGAGAAAGTCGGCATTCGCTCCGTTGCCTATAATTTGCCAGCCTCCACGACAGAACAAGAGTTGCTTACCTTAATCACGCAGCTTAACCAAGATAACACGATAGATGGCATTCTGGTGCAATCACCATTACCACCGCAAATCGAAGAAGAGCACATCATTGAGTGCATTAGCCCAAACAAAGATGTGGATGGGTTCCACCCATACAATATTGGGCGCTTGGCCGTGCGCCAGCCAACGCTACGCTCATGCACACCATTTGGTGTCATTAAAATGCTAGAAGCCTCAGGCATCAACCTTATGGGGCTTGATGCTGTTGTTGTAGGCGTATCTAACCACGTGGGCCGCCCGATGGGCTTAGAGTTATTGTTAGCCGGCTGTACAGTGACTAGCTGCCACCGCCACACCAAAGAGCTAGCCAAGATGGTTGCACACGCTGACCTAGTGGTTGCTGCTGCTGGCAAACCAGGCTTAATCAAAGGGGAATGGATTAAGCCAGGCGCCATTGTGATTGATATCGGTATCAACCGCCTAGAAGACGGTCGTATTTGCGGCGATGTGGATTTCAACGTTGCAAAAGAGCGTGCTGGCTGGATTACACCGGTGCCGGGCGGCGTTGGCCCAATGACGGTTGCAACGTTGATGGAGAACACATTGCTCTCATTAGAACTCAGTGAACAAGGCAGCGCAATTTAATCACATTAAATCAATTGGATAGATGCATACCAATTAGGCTTTTGCATCAAACCATTAATCAGTGTACACTCATGCGCTGATTTTAGGAGCTAACATTTTTGTTAGCTCAGTTTTCAATATTTTTAATTTTTTGTATTTGGGTAATTATTATGGCAGATGTAATTAGTAAGCAATTCACGCCTTATCAGCCGAAACCTGATGAAGAATACATGAGCAAAGCTCAACTAGAACATTTTCGTTCTATTTTAAATGACTGGAAAGCTGAGTTAAGCGAAGAACTCGACCGCACTGTACACACCATGCAGGATGAGGTGACGATGTTTGCCGACCCAAACGATAGAGCCAGCCAAGAATCTGACATGACGCTTGAATTACGCAACCGCGACCGCGAACGTAAACTCATTAAAAAAATTGATGAAACCTTACGCAACATCGAACACGATGAGTATGGCTACTGCGAAGGCTGCGGTATTGAAATTGGCTTAAAACGCCTAGAAGCACGCCCGACAGCTACTTTATGTATCGACTGCAAAACATTAGACGAACTTAGAGAGCGCCAAGTCGCTAAATAACCAGCGCCAAGCCAGTACCAACCTTTAGCGTTTTATTCATTTAAGCTCAACTAAAAAACTTGAGTGAATATTTAAAACAATAAATTAACAAAAAGCCCGCAATTGCGGGCTTTTTGTTATCTAGCAAGTGACACGATTACCGTATTACTCGTCAGCTTCTGTTTCAGCTTTAGCCTCTGCAACTGGCGGATCAATCAAAGCTTTCATGCTTAGACGTACACGACCCTTTTCATCAGCCTCAACCACTTTAACCTTCACTACGTCGCCTTCTTTCAAGAAGTCAGCCACTGCATTCACACGTTGATGTGCAATTTGTGAAATATGTAGCAAGCCATCTTTACCTGGAATCAAAGTAACGATTGCACCGAAATCAAGCAATTTGATTACAGTACCTTCATAGGTTTGACCTACTTCAACTTCAGCAGTGATTTCTGCAATGCGACGTTGCGCTTCAGCACCTTGCTCTGAGCTTGTGCATGCAATTTTCACTGTACCGTCATCTTCGATATCAATCGTTGTGCCAGTTTCTTCAGTTAACGCACGAATCACTGCGCCACCCTTACCGATTACATCACGGATTTTCTCAGGATTAATCTTCATAGTGATAATACGTGGTGCAAATTGTGACATTTCTGTATTTGCGCCGCTCACAGCTTGCTTCATGATCCCAAGAATGTGTGCACGACCTTCTTTAGCCTGCGCTAAAGCCACTTGCATGATTTGTGCAGTAATGCCGGTGATTTTAATGTCCATTTGCAAGGCAGTGATACCATCTTCTGTACCAGCTACTTTAAAGTCCATATCACCCAAGTGATCTTCATCACCTAAGATGTCAGTCAACACAGCAACACGGTTACCTTCTTTGATCAAGCCCATTGCGATACCTGCAACGTGGTTTTTCATTGGTACACCAGCATCCATTAACGCTAAGCAGCCACCGCATACAGAGGCCATTGAGCTTGAGCCGTTAGATTCTGTAATCTCAGAAACCACACGCATGGTGTAATCAAAATCTTCTTTAGCTGGCAATGCAGCAACCAAAGCACGTTTTGCTAAACGGCCATGACCGATTTCGCGGCGTTTTGGCGTACCTACGCGACCAGTTTCACCAGTTGCGTACGGAGGCATGTTGTAATGCAGCATAAAGCGGTCATTGTATTCACCTTGCAATGCATCAATGGTTTGCTCATCACGACCTGTACCTAAAGTCGCTACAACCAACGCTTGTGTTTCACCACGTGTAAACAGTGCTGAACCATGCGTACGTGGCAATACACCGGTACGGATGCTGATAGGACGCACCGTGCGTGTATCACGGCCATCAATACGTGGCTCGCCATTTAAAATTTGGCTACGTACAGTTTTAGCTTCTAAATTAAAGATTTCATTTTTAATTTTATTCGCTTCTGAAGTTGAAGTTTCTTCAGTTACTAACTCAGCCAACACACGGTTGGTGATTTCTTCTAACTTAGCTGAACGCGCACCTTTGGCTTTAATCTGGAATGCAGCATTAATATCAGCAGCAGCCAAGCCAGCTACTTTTTCAATCAATGCAGTATCTGGCTCTGGCGCAACCCAGTCCCAAGCATCTTTACCAGCTTCTGCTGTTAATTCGCTAATCAATTTAATCACAGCTTGCATTTGCTCGTGACCATAAACAACCGCGCCTAACATCACTTCTTCTGAAAGCTCTTTAGCCTCTGACTCAACCATCATTACAGCGCTTTCTGTTGCCGCAACGACCAAATCAAGCTCAGTTTCTTCCAATTGTGCTTTAGTCGGGTTCAATACGTATTCGTCATTGATATAACCAACGCGAGCCGCACCTAGTGGACCGTAGTATGGAATACCTGACAATGACATCGCTGCGGATGCACCGATAATTGCAGGAATATCTGCATCGATTTCCGGATCTGATGACAACACAGTTGCCACGACTTGCACTTCGTTATAGAACGCTTCTGGGAACAGAGGGCGTAATGGACGGTCGATCAAACGACTAGTCAGCGTTTCTTTTTCTGAAGGACGGCCTTCACGCTTGAAAAAACCACCTGGGATTTTGCCCGCAGCATAGGTTTTTTCCATGTAATCTACAGTTAACGGGAAGAAGTCTTGACCTGCTTTAACTTCACGTTTGCTGGTAACAGCTACCAACACCACCGTATCACCGTAGCTCACCATCACCGCAGCATCTGCCTGGCGTGAGATTTCACCGGTTTCAAGGGTTAGCGTGTGCGCACCGTATTGAATACTTTTAGTAACTTTATTAAACATTTATTTTCCTTTTTCAACAGACTGTTATTCACTACCCAATAACAATCTAACAATAAAAAAAGCCGATGCATATTGATGCTATCGGCTTTTTACAGCAATTATATAAGTGAAGCCAAAAAGCTAAGCACTTTTATAACTGTTACTTACGCAGACCTAAACGTTGAATCAATGTTTGATAACGGCTAGAGTCTTTACGTTTTAGGTAGTCTAACAAGCTACGACGTTGGCTAACTAAAGCTAACAAACCACGACGTGAGTGGTTGTCTTTTTTGTTAGATTTGAAGTGCTCTGTTAGATAGCTGATGCGGTTTGTTAAAAGTGCTACTTGCACTTCTGGGCTTGCCGTATCATTTGGTGCGCGTTGATATTCTGCAACGATTTTCGCGGTATCTTGTGCTGTAACTGCCATAACTTTTTCCTAAATTTAGAGGTTTTGCGTCAATACAAAAGTAGCCTAGTATCTTATTTGGATGCTAACCCACAATTGCATTCATTTACATGAACCGCACATTATAGTGACAAGTTAACAGCTTAACAAGTTATTTCAACAATCGGCTTAACTATATTACTTGCTGCATCAAGCGTTTAGGTGCAATTTTGCCATCACTCTGCTGCTCACCTAAGCCCAAAAACACATGCCGCTCATCGTACAAGCGCAACAAACCAGCAGGTACCTTGCCACTTTGCCACACCGCTTGCCCTTGCATCAGATAGAAGGCACTATTCGCATCCAACACTAGCGCCGGCAAGTCATCCACTGCCGTATCTGGCGCGGCCAGTTTTGCCAAACGCTCATCTGCACTCAGCGCTTCAAACTCAGCTAAGGTGATGGCTTGAGCAATGTCATAGCCAGCGGTATAGGTTCTCCGCAAGCCAATCAAATGCGCGCCACAACCTAAACTAGCGCCGATATCCTCCGCCAGCGTACGAATATAAGTGCCTTTACTGCAAGATACCTCAATTTCTGCAACATCCCCTGCGAAGCTCAGGACCTCGATAGCATGGATAGTAACGGTACGTATCTTACGCTCAATCTCTATGCCCTCACGTGCATATTCATACAAGGCCTTGCCTTCATGCTTTAAGGCCGAGTACATAGGGGGAGTTTGATTAATGACACCGACGAACTGCAGACAAGCCTGGCTAAATTCTGTTGCACTCACTTGCACGGGCGCTTGCTTCAGCACTTCACCTTCAGCATCACCAGTGGTGGTGGTGATACCCAATTTAATCGTGGCATGATAAGTTTTATCGGCATCAGTGAGGTAGTGCGCGAACTTGGTGGCTTCGCCAAAACAAAGTGGTAATAAACCCGTAGCTAGCGGATCAAGCGTGCCGGTATGTCCGGCCTTGGCCGCCTGTAGCAGCCACTTCACCCGCTGTAAGGCTTGGTTAGAAGAAAAACCTAAAGGCTTATCTAATAACAAAATACCATTGATATTTTTTTTGACTCTTTTGAATTGCAAAGGGACGTTAACTCTAAGAAGTTAAGACTTGGTTTTATCTGAAGCAATCGCCTCATCAATCAGCTTGGACATCATCATGCCGTTATCGATGGACGCATCATACACAAAGTGCAATTGCGGTACTGTGCGTAATAACATACGCTTTGCAAGCTGCGTACGCAAAAAGCCGGCAGATTTTTCCAAACCCTGCTGCGTACTATCGCTCTGCTTTGCTGCACTATAAAAAATCTTAGCGTGCGCCATGTCACCCGTTACCTCAACTGCAGTGACGGTGACCATGCCAACACGCGGGTCTTTAATTTCAAACATTAGCAGGTCTGCGATTTCGCGCTGCATTTGTTCAGCCACACGGTGACTACGTGAAAAATCTTTTGCCATTCTAATCCTAAAAGTGTTGATATATGACCTGCTGCATATTGCCGCTTACAAGCCATACATCAAACACTGGGTAAGCGCTTATAGCGTACGCGCTACTTCAATCATCTCGTAAACTTCCAAGATATCACCAACTTCGATATCGTTGTAGCCCTTCAATGACAGACCGCACTCGAAATTGTTTTTAACTTCTTTAACGTCATCTTTAAAACGTTTTAGTGAATCCAACTCGCCAGTATGCACGATCACGTTATTACGCAAGATACGTACTTTAGAGTTACGTTTAATCATACCGTCTTGTACATAGCAACCAGCAATCGCACCAATCTTAGAAATACGGAATACCTCACGCACTTCCACCGTACCAATCATGCTCTCTTTTTGCTCTGGTGCCAACATGCCACCAAGCGCCGCTTTGATTTCGTCCACTGCTTCATAAATAATGTTGTAGTAACGTACATCCACACCTAACGTATCAATCAACTTACGTGCGCCTGAGTCAGCACGCACACTGAAACCAATCAACACCGCTTTAGAAGCTGCAGCCAAGTTCACATCTGACTCACTGATTGCACCCACGCCGGTGTGAATAATATTCACTTTCACTTCGCTGGTAGACAGTTTTTGCAAGCTTGTTGCCAAGGCTTCGTATGAACCCTGCACGTCTGACTTGATAATCAAACCAAGTGTTTGCACTTCGCCTGATTCCATTTGTTCGAACATGTTTTCCAGTTTTGCCGCTTGCTGTTTAGCAAGCTTCACATCACGGTATTTACCTTGACGGAACAATGCAATTTCACGTGCTTTGCGTTCGTCATTCAATACGATCACTTCTTCACCCGCGCTAGGCACGTCAGACAAACCTAGAATTTCCACTGGCATTGATGGGCCAGCCTCTTGAATGTCTTTACCGGTCTCATCCAACATCGCACGTACTTTACCAAAAGTAGTGCCCGCCAAAATCATATCACCACGTTTTAAAGTACCTGATTGCACTAGAATCGTAGCCACTGAACCGCGGCCTTTGTCTAGACGGCCTTCAATCACCAAGCCCTTGGCCGGTGTATTTTTAGGCGCTTTCAACTCCAACACTTCAGCCTGCAGCAACACAGCCTCTAGCAAATCATCAATGCCTTGACCAGTTTTAGCTGATACCGCACGGAACATCGTGTCACCACCAAAGTCTTCAGGCACCACTTCCTGACTCACCAGTTCCATTTTCACGCGCTCAGGATCTGCATCCGGCTTATCAATTTTATTGATCGCCACAACAATCGGCACACCAGCTGCTTTAGCATGGTGAATCGCTTCGATTGTTTGCGGCATCACGCCGTCATCTGCTGACACGACTAGAATCACAATATCCGTCGCCTTAGCACCGCGCGCACGCATCGCTGTAAACGCTTCATGGCCTGGGGTATCTAGGAATGTCACCATACCGCTAGGCGTTTCAACATGGTAAGCACCAATATGCTGCGTAATACCGCCAGCCTCACCAGTTGCCACGCGGCTACGGCGAATGTAATCCAACAATGACGTTTTACCGTGGTCAACGTGGCCCATCACCGTCACAACAGGTGGACGTGTTTCCATGATCGCTTCAGCATGCTCAGCTTCTTCGATAAACGCATCTGGGTCATTTGGTGCTGCAGCTTGGGCCTTATGACCCATCTCTTCCACAATAATAATGGCAGTTTCTTGATCTAGCACTTGGTTGATGGTCACCATCATACCCATGCCCATCAGCGTTTTAATCACTTCACCTGACTTCACTGACATTTTGTGTGCCAAATCAGCCACAGTAATTGTTTCTGGTACAAGCACTTCATACACTAACGGTTCAGTTGGTGCAGTAAAAGCATGCTGCTGATCATCATCATGATGCTTACCGCCTTTGCCTTTCGGCGCACGCCAGCCAGTTTTACCGCTCGTTACATCACCACGTGTTTTTAATCCACGTTTTTTGTTCTCGGCATCGGTCCACTCTTTATTGTTACCTTTACCTTTTTTCGCATCTTTTACACCTGGTTTTTCAGCACCTTCTTTTGCTACAGGTTTATGCAAGGTACCTTCTGAAAGCTTAGCTGCTTTAGCTTTTGCCGCTTCAGCTTCTGCTAATTTTCTCGCCTCTTCGTCTAAACGACGCTGCGCTAACTCTTCTTTTTTGCGTTTATCTTCTGCTTGCAATGCTAGTAACGTCGCATGACGCTTAGCCTCTTGCTCACGCAACGCAATTTCTTCCGCACCAAGCAAGTCTTTGCGGCTGATAGTTTGTTGTCTAACCACAACCTTTTCAGGCTCAACCACAGCTTCAACTTGCACTTCGGCCACCACTGGTGCAGCAACTTCCGGCTCAGGCTCAACTACCGGTGCTACTGGCGCCTCAACCACAACTGGCTCAGGCTCAGCGACAGGAGCAACCGGCACTTCAACTACTGGTGCAGGCACTTCAACCGGAGCTTCTACCGCATCAACAGCAGCTTCGACCAAAGCATCTTCAACAACATCCTCTTCAGGCATGCCAGAGTCTTCGCGCTGCTCGATCACGCGTTTCTTGCGTACTTCTACTTGAATTGTGCGCGCTTTACCGCTGTTATCAGTTTTTTTAATTTCTGTGCTTGATTTGCGTGTGAGGGTAATTTTGTTTTTAGGAGCAAGCGTACCGTGCTCTTTACGCAAATGATCTAGCAATGCCGCTTTATCGTGCTCACTTAATTCATCTTCTGCGCTTGTTTTATGCACGCCAGCACTTTTAAGCTGTTCTAATAACAATGCCGTCGGCAGCTTTAATTCGCCAGCAAATTGTTCTACGGTTGTTTGTGCCATCTTGTTGCTCCAGTATTCTTCTTCCTAAGCTTTATTGCCTAGCGTTACCACTCATTATTACTGCGCTTTAGTTCGGCCAAACTAAATTGACCGATACCCATAAAGCGCTACATTTGAATATTATTATTTAAACCAAGGTGCGCGAGCTGTCATGATTAGTGTTTTTGCGCGCTCTTCGTCCATATTGGTTAATTCAACCAACTCATCAATTGCCAACTCAGCTAAATCATCCATAGTTGAGATGCCTTTTGCCGCTAATTGATGTGCAGTTGCATCATCCATACCTTCTAGCGTCAACAAGTCTTCTGCAGCCTCTTCCACTTTTTCTTCTTTGGCAATGGCTTCTGTCAACAATGCAGCACGAGCACGCTTGCGCAGCTCTTCTACCGTATCTTCATCAAAAGCCTCAATTTGGTTCATTTCTGCCAGAGGCACATAAGCGATTTCTTCTAATGTGCTAAAGCCTTCTTGTACTAGAATTTCAGCCACTTCCTCATCAACGTCTAGTTTTTCCATAAACAATTGACTAACACCAGCATACTCTTCTTGATTTTTCTGTGCCGCTTGATCAACCGTTAAGATGTTCAAGGTCCAGCCAGTTAACTCTGAAGCCAAACGCACGTTTTGACCGCTACGGCCAATCGCCAATGCCAATTGCTCTTCTTCCACCACTACATCCATGCTGTGCGCATCTTCATCAACGACGATGCTAGACACTTCCGCTGGAGACATTGCGTTAATCACAAACTGCGCCGGCTCCATGCTCCATAACACGATATCCACACGCTCACCAGCCAACTCACCGGTTACCGCCTGCACACGTGAACCACGCATACCCACACATGTACCCACTGGGTCTAGGCGCTGATCATTGCTCTTAACTGCAATTTTTGAACGCAAGCCAGGGTCACGCGCGGCAGAACGAATCTCTAACAACCCCTCTTCAATCTCAGGCACTTCCAATTCAAACAAACGCACCAAGAACTCAGGGATAATTCTAGATAGAATTAATTGAGGACCACGGCCACCGCGCTCGATACGCAACAAGTAAGCACGCACACGGTCACCCACACGCAAGTTCTCTTTTGGAATCATTTGCTCACGTGGCAATAGTGATTCGATACGACCCACTTCAATGATGGCATTACCTTTTTCCATGCGCTTAATAACGCCGGTCACTAGTTTTTCATCACGTGCCAAGAAGTCTTGCAAGATTTGCTCGCGCTCAGCCTCACGCACTTTTTGTAAAATCACCTGCTTAGCAGCTTGCGCGCCAATGCGGCCGAACTCAAGGTTTTCTAATGGCTCTTCGTAATAGTCACCGATAGTTAAACCTTTAGAACGCTCATCTTCCTCATCGATTTGATAAGCTGAGTTTTCCAACAAGTCGTAGTCCACATATTGCCAACGTCTAAATGTTTGGTACTCGCCAGTTTCACGATCAATAGCAACACGCACATCGGCGTCATCGTGATGTTTTTTCTTTGTAGCCGAAGCCAAAGCAAGCTCTAGCGCGGTAAATATAACGCTTTTATCAACGTTTTTTTCATGCGCCAAGGCATCTACCAACAGTAAAATTTCACGACTCATTTTCAATCTCCGACTATATATTGCAGCTTAACTGCCTTATTTATTAAATTCTTACAATACACACACTTGTATTTAAAACACCGGGTTTAGCCGGGCTTTATCAATATTACTGAGCGCCATTTTGTAAGTGATGCCTTCAAAATCCAGCATCAAATGCCCGTCTTCTACGCCTTTAATCAAGCCTAAAAAGGTTTTTCTCGGCAAGGTTGTTTCTGTAGCGTTAGGGCCTTCATCTTTGATACCAACTCGCAGCTTGATAGATACGCGTTCACCTATGAATCTTAGATAGTCCGACTCTTTCTTCAATACACGATCCATCCCTGGAGATGAAACTTCCAAGCGGTCATAATCAATTTCATGCTCAACCGCCAGCAAATTACCCAACTGATTACTTACTAGTACGCAATCATCAATATTCACGCTGTCTTTACTATCAGCAGGATTTTGCTTATCAATAAACACACGCAACAATTTGCCCCGATTAGAAATCTCTAAATCCACAAGCTCATAGCCTAGCTGGCTTACTGATTTTTCTATTAACGTTTGCAAATCCTGCATAAATCGACCCTTCACTTTCACTGCACAATCTGCGCGCACATACCTCATGCATGCGCAGATTGCAGAAACAAAAAATGGGCACAAAGCCCATCAAAAAATTCATCCGCATTATACCAATCAATTCAATGAATTGGAAACACTACAGTTAATAAAGTGCGCTTTTTATGCTTTTTATATGAATTACCCTCTTATATTCTTTTTAGTTATAAATTTATGACAATTAATTATTTTTAATTATTAACTGGTTTATTTATAGTGCCTACTTTCTTACTTATTAAGTAGTTATAGCGCAGATGCCAAGCAACCAGACAACCAAAACTGTTACACAAGAAATTTTACGTGTAGTGCAAGAGCTCAGTAACGGCACTGGATTTGGATCGATAGAGATCACCGTACACGGAGGGCGTGTGACATTTATCGAAAAGCGCGAGAGATTAAGATTTAACCACACTTCAATCTCAGGAAACATTAGCAAACTTTCGTAACTGCACCAGCAGCGCAATAAAACTATTAATTAAAACCATTAATTTAGATTAGCTGACCAGTTAACTGGAAGTTTGACTCAGGAGATTTAGCATGCAATTCCAATATTCAAAATTTGCCGTCGCACTATTATCAGCAGGCATCTTATCATCACCAGCCATTGCTAACGCAAATGATAGCAATGAGCTTGAAGAGCTACGCGCTTTAGTTCAAGAGCTGAGCCAAAAAGTAAAAATCATTGAGCGCAAAGATGAAATCAATGAAGAGGCTGCTGTCGCAGCTAAAAAAGAAGCCCCTGTTGTAAAAGCGAGCGCTAATGGATTTGGCCTAGAGTCAGCAGATGGTAAAAACTCCATTAAATTTAGTGGCTTGCTACAAGCGGATTACCGCTCATACCAAGATGGCGCCAATGATGTACGTAACAGAACCAACACTCGTGCAGGGAGTTTAGATGCGAATGGTTTCCATGACGCAAACGATACCGCGCTGTTACGTCGTATTCGCCCAACAATCCAGGGTACATTATTTGGCAAATATGATTTCCGCTTCACGCCTGAGTTTGCTGGCGGCAGTGCTTCTGCAGTAGACGCATACATTGACGCACGATTAGATCCTGCTTTTAAAATTCGTGCAGGTAAATATAAACCGTTTGTCGGCCTAGAACGCTTACAAGGTGGTAGTGATATTAAATTCGTTGAGCGTAGTTACGTAACTAACGCTATTTTGCCAAACCGTGATGTCGGCGTTTCAGTTTACGGTGATGTATTTGGCGATAAACTTAGCTATGCAGTTGGTGTTAATAATGGTGTAGTCGATGGCGGAAACGCGACCACTGGTAACGAATTTGACGGTTCAAAAGAAGTAACAGCAAGACTCTTTGCAACACCATTTAAAGATGATGCTAACGCATTATCTGGCTTAGGTTTTGGTATCGCAGGTACATATACCAATATTGATGGTGAGAGAAATCTGGACTTCACGAACACTTCGGCAGCCGATGCAACCAGAAATGGCTTACCAAGCTACTTAACAGATGGCCAACAAACATTCTTCCGCTATGGCTCAGCCTCTGTTGCAGATGGCAAACGTAGCCGTATTACGCCACAAGCTAGTTACTACTATGGCCCATTAGGCTTAATTACGGAGTATGCAAGAGTCAACCAGGATGTCAGCTTGTTAACGAACACGACAAGCAATGCGCCGAGTGTCATTGCTGCAAACTCCAGTAAAACACTTAGCCACGATGCATGGCAAGTGGCTGTTTCATACTTATTGACCGGTGAGGATGCCTCCTTCAGAGGCGTAAAACCAAAAAATAACTTTGATATTGATAAAGGTGGCTGGGGTGCTTGGGAGTTAGTGGCGCGTTACAGCGAAATCAATCTGGATAGCGATACCTTTAAAAACAAAAACACTGGTTCATTTTCAACAGGTACATATGCAAACCTATCAGAAAGTGCAAAGTCTGCTAAATCATGGACAGCTGGTGTGAACTGGTACTTGAATCAAAATGCCAAGGTGCAACTGAACTACTCACATACCTCATTTGATGGCGGTGCCGGTATTGGCATTACTGCAGTAAACGCAGCGGGTACCAATATACGTGACCGTCAAAGTGAAAATGCATTGCTAGCTCGCTTCCAGGTCGCGTTCTAAGCCTAGATTACCCCAGCGTGGATTAGTCTAAATTAAAACATGAGCCGCCCTTGTTAACGAGGGCGGCTGATTTAAGAAGTAAAGGATATAAAAATGCCTTGTTGTTCACCAATAGAAGATACCTAAACAAATCACTTAATTATTAATAAGGATGTAAACCATGAAAAAATCATTACTCGCAATTGCAGTATTAGCAGCAACCCTCAGCTTTGCAGCACCGATTACGGCGTCTGCCAAAGACATCACATTACTCAACGTTTCTTACGACCCAACACGCGAACTCTACCAAGACTTCAATGCTGCATTTAGCAAATACTGGCTAGCCAAAACTGGCGACAAAGTAACCGTGAAAGCGTCACATGGTGGCTCAGGCAAGCAAGCACGCGCCATTATTGATGGCTTAGACGCAGACGTTGCAACGCTTGCGCTTGCGTACGACGTGGACCAGCTACATGAAAAAGGTAAGTTAATCCCTAAAGATTGGCAAAAACGCTTATCGCACAATAGCTCGCCTTACACCTCAACCATTGTCTTGTTAGTGCGTAAAGGCAACCCTAAAGGTATTAAAGATTGGGACGACCTTGTAAAACCTGGCATTTCAGTCATTACGCCTAACCCTAAAACTTCAGGTGGCGCACGCTGGAACTACTTAGCGGCATGGGCATTTGCACAGAAAAAATTCGGCGGCGATGAAGCAAAAACTAAAGAGTTTGTTGGTAAATTGCTGAAAAACGTGCCGGTATTAGATACTGGCGCGCGCGGCTCAACCACAACATTTGTTGAGCGTGGCATTGGTGATGTGTTGCTTGCATGGGAAAACGAAGCATTTTTAGCGCAAAAAGAATTAGGCGTTGGCAAGTTTGAAATCATCGTGCCATCACTCTCGATTCTGGCTGAACCTCCAGTGACGGTAGTCGACAAATTTGCGAAGAAACACGGTACAGAAGCTGTAGCTAAAGCCTACTTGGACTACTTGTACACTGAAGAAGGCCAAGAAATTGCAGCTAAGAATTACTACCGCCCAACTTTAGAGTCAGTTGCCAAAAAATATGAAAGTCAATTCCCAAAAGTCAATTTAATCAAAATTGATGATGCATTTGGCGGTTGGCAAAAAGCACAAAAAACGCACTTCTCTGACGGCGGTACTTTTGATCAGATCTATCAAAAGTAACTATTAATTCGCCTGCACTAAATGATATAAAGGATACAAAAATGACAGTACCAACCAACGCAACTTCACCAATTGAGCAACTAAGATTGCAACTCAAGGAATCACTATTTTTAGATTTAGATGATTACGGCTTAGTTGAACAATCAACCGGTGAATTTAACAGTACGTTCTTAGGCGTTCAATTAAATACTGCATTTCAACCTATTTATGACATACAGGCAGGCGATTTAATTGGTCACGAAGCATTATTACGACCATCGCTTGGAGGCGAACTGACTAGCACGCCAGAGTTCGCCTTCACCTATGCCGAACAAACCGGCAAGCTAGTACAGTTTGATCGTGTAGCCAGAACCCTGCACGTATTAAACTTTAAACAAATTTATGCAGAAAACGGGCTGCTGTTTCTTAATGTGCATCCCAAGTTACTCGTTTCTGTGAATACGCATGGCAAAGTGTTCGAGCGCATACTGCATGCAAACTCAGTTCCAACGCATCGCGTCGTCATCGAAATTAAAGAAAGTGAAATAGAACAAGACAAACAACTGTCAGAAGCCATCGACAACTATCGTGACAGAGCCTATAAAATTTCTATTGATGGCTTTGGCGGCAAAAAGTCACATATCGACCGCTTGTGGAAACTCTCACCAGATTACGTCAAACTGGATTTAGGCATTATTCAGCAAGCCGAAGGCAATCATCGTGTGCAAAAAATATTGCCAGGCCTCATTAATTTAATTAATGACAGTGGCGCACAAACCATCATCACTGGTATTGAAACACAAGCTCAGCTGGATATCGCCATCGAGTCTGGCGGATTGTTTGTTCAAGGCTACTTCTTGGCAAAACCAGTGCACGCCAAAGCCTTACAACCTTCGTCTGCGCTTAACAAATTATCTTCACTACATAAAGCAGCTTAATCAAGCTCTTCGCCAACTGCACCGCCATACAAATAACAATTAGATATATAGAAATTCTTAAATATTATTTAATTGTTATTTAACTATCGGTTAAATTAACACGCATTCACAACACAGACTAAAACTATGGCAAAGCAAAAAAACATTCTCCCTGGCTTTAACTTATCACTAGGTTTTACGATATTTTACTTAAGCTTAATTGTGCTCATCCCCTTGTCTGCTGCCTTTATTAAGACCACAGAGCTAAGCATGCCGGAGTTTTGGGAAGTCATCACTGCACCACGTGTCGTTGCATCATACAAACTTACCTTTGGCGCATCGCTGGTAGGCGCATTGATTAATGCCGTTTTCGGTCTACTCACCGCATGGGTGCTAGTACGCTATAAGTTTCCTGGCAAAAAGCTGATTGATGCCATCGTAGATTTACCATTTGCGTTACCAACAGCGGTTGCAGGCATTGCCCTCACCGCTGTTTATTCAGCCAATGGTTGGATTGGCGCATGGTTAGAGCCGCTAGGCATCAAAGTTGCATTCACACCAATCGGTGTGATTGTTGCGCTTACTTTTATTGGGTTACCTTTCGTGGTGCGTACAGTGCAGCCAGTGTTAGAAGACCTAGAGGCAGAAACCGAAGAAGCGGCAGCTAGCTTGGGGGCTAATCGTTGGCAGACCTTTGTCAAAATCATTTTCCCTGCTATTGGCCCAGCACTGCTCACTGGCTTTGCCCTAGCATTTGCACGTGCGATTGGTGAGTATGGCTCTGTCATCTTTATTGCGGGCAATATGCCAATGGTTTCAGAAATCACCCCGCTCATTATCATCACCAAACTAGAGCAATACGATTATGCAGGCGCAACAGCCGTCGCGGTGGTCATGCTTGTGATTTCATTCCTGCTGCTATTTGCCATTAACGGTTTGCAATGGTGGTCAAATCGCCATCGCACAGCAGCAAACTAAATCGAATCATATTAATAACAATTAGATTAGGACATTTATGTCAGCTACCGCCACAACACAATATAGCAGCTATCGTAACAAGGTTGCACGCAGCCGTGCCACGTCAGAGCCTGTATGGATTCGTTATTTATTAACCACCATTGCACTTACTTTTTTAACGCTGTTTCTATTTGTACCACTTGCGGCAGTATTTACTGAAGCATTACGCAAAGGCTTCGACACTTACATTACCGCACTAGTTGACCCAGACGCTTTGTCAGCAATTAAACTCACATTTATCGCCGCACTGATCGCCGTTCCGCTTAACTTGGTGTTTGGGGTGGCAGCGGCTTGGGCAATCACTAAATTTGAGTTCAAAGGTAAGAGCATCCTCATCACCTTGATTGATTTGCCATTTGCTGTTTCACCAGTGATTGCCGGTTTGATTTACGTACTTATTTTTGGCATACAAGGTTGGTTTGGATCTGCATTGGTCGATAACGATATCAAAGTTATTTTCGCTATCCCAGGGATTGTACTGGCAACTATATTTGTTACCTTCCCGTTTGTGGCTAGGGAGCTGATTCCATTAATGCAAGCACAGGGCAAAGATGAGGAAGAAGCGGGTTTGGTACTAGGCGCATCTGGCTGGCAGATTTTATGGCGCATCACACTGCCTAATGTGAAATGGGGTCTGTTATACGGTGTGATTCTTACTAACGCACGGGCAATGGGTGAGTTTGGCGCGGTCTCTGTCGTATCAGGACATATTCGCGGCATGACCAATACCTTGCCACTACATGTAGAGATTCTGTACAACGAATATAACTACGCAGCAGCATTTGCCGTGGCATCCCTGCTCGCGTTATTGGCCTTAGTGACTTTAGCACTCAAAACTTTTATTGAGTGGCAGGTTGCCAGAAACGCAATTCAACATGAATCTGCCTAGCATTCAAGTTAATCATTATCACTCGCACAACCATTATTTTGGAATACAACTATGAGTATAGAAATACGTAATATCAAAAAGAATTTTGGACAATTCAGCGCACTTAACGATGTAAGCTTAGATGTCCCTAGCGGTGAACTTGTTGCACTATTGGGCCCATCAGGTTGCGGTAAAACAACATTGCTACGCATTATTGCCGGCTTAGAAACGCCAGACTCAGGCAATATCTTATTTCATGGTAACGATGCTACAGAGCGCCAAGTGCAAGAACGTGAAGTTGGCTTTGTATTTCAGCACTATGCATTGTTCCGCCACATGACTGTGTTTGAAAATGTAGCATTTGGCTTACGAGTGCGGCCTAAACATACTCGCCCATCCGATGCCGAGATCAAGCGTCGCGTGCATGAGTTGCTTGAGCTCGTGCAGCTGGACTGGTTGGCCGATCGTTATCCACCGCAACTCTCAGGCGGCCAACGCCAACGTATTGCTTTGGCACGCGCGTTAGCAGTAGAGCCTAAAGTATTGCTACTGGATGAGCCATTTGGTGCATTGGATGCCAAAGTGCGTAAAGAGCTACGTCGCTGGTTACGCCGCTTACATGATGAACTGCACATCACAAGCATCTTCGTTACGCATGACCAAGAAGAAGCCTTAGAGGTTGCAGACCGCGTAGTTGTGATCAATCGCGGTAAGATTGAACAAATCGGTACGCCACAAGAAGTGTACGACCACCCAGTATCACCTTTTGTTTATCAATTCTTAGGTAATGTAAATCAGTTTGATAGCCATATCCATCAGGGCTCTGCGCAGGTTGCAGGGGTGGATTTAAAGCTAGATGCACATGAGGACACGCAAAATACACCAGCACTGGCCTTCGTGCGTCCGCATGACATTGAAATTTATAATACGCAAAAAACTGACCGTGTCGGCTTCGAGGCGATTGTTCGTTATGTAAATGCGGTTGGCCCGTTAGTAAAAGTAGAGCTAGAGCGTAATGACCATACTGAGCTAATTGAGGCAGAACTTACACAAGAGCGCTTCCGTGAGCTGAAGCTGACACCAGCGCAGCATGTACATGTCTACCCTAGAAATGTCCGTGTGTTTGCAGCATAACTGCAAAAATTAAGGTAGAAATTGTTATGCAATACGATTTCTACCTTTTTCCTTCGCTTGATACAACTGCCTATCTACCGCGGCGATAAAATTGATTGCTTCATCGCTGTGTATAGGAATAATAGTACTAACGCCAATACTTACCGTTAACATTTGGCTCACCAAAGATTTTTCATGCGGAATCTGCGCTTTAAAAATCAAACTACGGCATCGCTCAGCAATCATTCTGGCCGCTTTATCATCTGTTTCAGGTAAGACAATAATAAACTCTTCACCGCCAAATCGTGCAAAAAAGTCACGTGATCTAGTCGCAACTTTACTCAACTCTTTCGCCACACGTTTCAAGCACTCATCACCATGTATATGGCCATAGAAGTCGTTATATTGTTTAAAGTAATCAATATCTAACATCAGGAGAGAAAGTGGCTGATGGTTACGTTTAGCATTGGCCCATTCAACCTCCATTACTGAATCAAACATGCGACGATTATATACACCGGTCAGCGCATCTTTAAATGACAGCTCTTCTAACTCTTTTTGCAGCACAATCAGTTTCTGCTCAGTATTCTTACGCTCAGTAATATCAAACATAAAGCCGATGAGTGCTTCCACCTCACCCTGTGCATTACGCACTACATGCACCACATCACGGATCCATACATACTCGCCATCTTTTGTCAGCGCTCGATAGTCTGCCTCATGATCAGTGCCAGACTTAGACTGCGCTACGCAATAGTCAACCACCCAAGCCCTGTCTTCAGGATGCATTCTTGAAGCCCAATCCTCTACCGTTACCCAGCTAGCTGGTGACCAGCCCAGCAATTGTTCAATTTGCGGCCCAATATAAGAAAACTGCAGCGTGCTCCAATCTATTTTCCAAGGAATGGCTTTAGTTGACTCCAATAATGTCTTATAAACAGCGTTATCTGCATCGAGGTACTCGTTAGAAGTAGTCATTGGTTATCCAATATCAATTCAAAACAAATATACGTGTAAAGAATGCTAAATCAGCAGCAAAATCACAAGCAACTTGTAAAGTTTTTTAGAATTAACAGAAACAATTCAATCACTTGCAATATTAGCATAGATCGATCAACAACAAAGCTCACAGCAAACATGAAAAGCTGCCAGTAAATAATTAGATTGTGAAAGTGACTAATACTGAATAACCAGCCAACTAGGCTGGTGTCAGCAAGCGCTGATGGAAGTCACCCTAGCTAAAAGAAGGAAGCATAGGTAAGTGCCATATCCAGCGCCGTTGCTGACGCAACGTACAGACGTAAAAAAACCCCACTACTTTCGTAATGGGGTTTTTGGTATAAATAGCTTGGCAGTGACCTACTTTCGCATGCAAGGAGCATACTATCATTGGCGCTGGTTCGTTTCACGGCCCTGTTCGAGATGGGAAGGGGTGGTTCCAAACCGCTATGGCCGCCAAGCATA